>Ga0213840_1000048_pt1 | contig 390411 bp, 262 predicted proteins | sample SWPATP22_FD_160132 | JGI IMG/M metagenome (GOLD analysis project Ga0213840, IMG submission 160132) | Coastal seawater microbial communities from Marineland, Florida, United States - SWPA TP2 #2 | ecosystem: Environmental > Aquatic > Marine > Coastal | place: USA: Florida | collected 2016-08-14
CAAATCCTCATTTAGCGCTGCTAAACTCCGGTTTTGCTGCCTCAATTGACTCGAAAACCTTCTATAACAAATTTCAACAGCTAAACTCAAATAGCTTCTGAGAGGCACATCAAATGTTGAAGGAGCTTGTGTCGTAAGGATGTTTTTTAGATTTCTATTAACTTTTGTAAGATAAATATGTTGAGCAATCGTTCCAAACGGAGATTAGCTATATATTGACCTAGCAGTTATTTTGCAGAGCTTCTACATGGTCAGGATTGCAACTAATCTCTTTGCCTTATTTGGGGAAAGACTAAAAAATGAAGCAAACTAGTGCTACTTTGCTAAGTAATTGAGTTGGGTGATGGATAGTCTGAGAAGCTATTTTTGTCCTTACTCAAGTTGCAACTACTTACGGAATCACAAAACAAAATGAAAAACAACCTCTTCTATGGCCTGCTGCTGATCAGTCTAATGTACAGCTGTCAGCAGAATGAAGGCAACAGTTCCATTCTTGAAACTAAAGATATTGAACGGATCGTGCTAGTAGGTGGCTCGCTCATCTCTGGAATGGAGGGTCATGCCTTCTTTGAAACCGCACTTACAAGGCATTTCGCAAATCAAACCTTCAGCATGCGCAATATCGGCTGGCCGGCTGATGATGTGTATGGCTTGGCTAGATCCCAGTTTGGCTCGGCCCAAAATACACGATCCTGGCAGCCGCCTTCGGCGGAAAAGGGCTTCGGGTCTAAAGTGTTGATGCAGCATCTTGAAGAAGCGGCTCCTACAACGCTGATGATTAGCTATGGGGGAGAAGCAGCTTTTGTAGAAAGCGAAGAGGATTTCAATTTGTTTACCAGCGGTTATACTCGTTTACTTGACTTTGTAGCCGAGCAAAAAACGAAAGTTATTCTCTTAACGCCGCCAAAACATGAGGTCGCCTTTTCCGCTGCCGAAGACTGCCAGAAGCGAAATGAATGGTTAGCTAAGGCCAGCACCTTCATCAAGGAGCAGGCTGCTGCTAGGGGATATATTCTGATAGACCTTTACGAGGAATTGATCCAGGAGCCCGTGGAGCAGCGCTATACCATCAATGGCTTGCAACTGAATCAGCAAGGGTATGAGAAAATGAGTGAGATTTTACTGCAAAGCCTTGAGATAGTGAAACCGAGTCAATTTATGATCGATTTGGATTCGCAGGCCGCTATTCTTCAAACCCAAAATTGCGAGATTACGGATTGGGTATCGACCGTTCGTGGAGTGAGCTTTAATTTGACGGCAGATCAATTGCACTCGGGTACAGTCCGTTCCAAGGAACCAGTAGCTATCTACATTAATGGGGAATTGGCGGCAAATAGCCAAGATACCATTTCCTCGATTAATCTAATAGCTGACTCACTCCAACATCAGAGACTGGTCAATACCATCAAAGAAAAGAATAGGCTTCATCGGTATCGGCTACGCCCCCTCAATGAGGCTTATATCTATTTGTTTAGGCGCCATGAAATGGGGCACTTGGCCTACGAAATGGAGGACCTTAATCGCCTAGTGGAAGAAAAGGAGAGGGAAATTAGCCGCTTGTTTGTCGAGCGTACCTATGATGTCGAAATAGAATTAATCCAACCTTGGAAATCCCCCAAAGATTATCCGGAAGATGAAGTTCCGACCTTTGTTCCTGATCCGGATATTGAGGCAGAACTAGCTGCTTTTGACATAGCGGAAGGGTTTGAAATCAATCTCTTTGCTTCCGATCCTATGATTGCTAATCCGATCAATATCAATTGGGATACAAAGGGCCGGGCTTGGGTGGCCACTAGTAGCACCTATCCGCATATCGTACCGGGCAGAGAGCCCAATGATAAGATCATTATTTTAGAAGATACAGATAAGGATGGGATAGCAGATAAACACACCGTTTTTGCTGAAAATCTATTGATCCCACATTCGGTGATGCCGGTCCCCGGAGGAGCCTATGTTACGGCCACTACCCAGCTACTTTTCCTGGCCGATACGGACGGGGATGATGTAGCCGATGAACGGCGCGTGGTGTACGACGGCTTTGGCAATGCCGATGTCCATCATATGATCCACGGCTTGCGGTGGGCACCATGGGGAGATTTGTACTTTACCCAATCTATTTATATCAATTCCTTTGTCGAGACTCCATATGGGACAAGGGTGTTGAATGGCTCGGGGACCTGGGAATTTCGACCGGAAACCGAAGGCCTGGAGGTCTTTACTCGGGGCTTAATCAACCCCTGGGGGCAAGCCATTGATCAATGGGGGCAAGGCTTCGCTACCGATGGAGCAGGAGCTTCTGGCATCAACTATATCTTCCCGGAATCCGCCCATGCTACGGCTGTAGGCGCACCACGCGTATTGCAAGGGTTGAATAGAAATACCCCTAAGAACACCGGAGCGGAAGTAATCTACAGCCGCCATTTTCCTAGAGCTTGGCAGGGGAGTATTATTACCAATGACTTTAGAGCTAATCGAACGGTTCGTTATCAATTGCAGGCGGATGAAAGTGGTTATACTTCGGAAGAAGTGCAGACAGTGTTAAGGTCGGAGCATCGATCCTACCGTCCGGTAGATACAAAAATTGGGCCTGATGGTGCCTTGTACATCGTCGATTGGTATAATCCCATCATTGATCATGGAGAAGTTGATTTTCATCATCCTATTCGGGATAAGGTACATGGCCGGATATGGAAGCTAACTAAAAAGGGCAGCCCACTGTTGCCTACCGTCAATATGCAGGACCAGTCACCCGCCACCCTCCTCAATTATCTCAAGTCACCAGAGCAGTTTACGAGACTTCAGGCGAATCGGGCTTTCGTAGAGCAGGGGGGGAACCCTGAAATGGTGATCAACTGGATTAAGGGACTTCCTGCTAGTAATCTGGCTACAGCTCGTCATCGCTTGGAAGGGCTCTGGTTGCTGACGGCTTTGAATCACTATGACCAAGAAATGCTGGCCGCCTCTTTAGGCGCATCAAATCCTAGGGAACGGGCTGCGGCTGTTCGTATGTTGTCGCATTGGAAGAAGCAATCTACGTTTTTGTCTACCCTAAGTAAGCTAATCGAGGATGATCATCCACAGGTACGCCTAGAGGTACTTCACGCCTTGCGCGAAATGGGAGGAACAGCAGCGCCTTCCCTGGCTATGCAGGTGCTGAACCAGCCGATGGATGAAAACCTTGAGTTCGCCTTACAATTGACGATCAATAGGCTGAAAGAGTCATGGCTTCCCGCTTTCGCAGAAAGGCAGGACGTATTCGAAGAAAATGCATACCAACAACTGTATGCCTTGACCGCCATCGAAGATCAACGCGTGATTGCTCCGATCACGAAGCTATTGGAGGAGTCAAAGCTGGATAGCAATCTGGTTAGCAAAGCATGGGGCTTGTTGGCAAAGATCGGTGATGCTCAGGCGAGGGGTAAGGTTTTTCAAAAGGCAGTAGCAGATTCAAACCTACGACTACTAAGTGCCTTGGCGAATGCACCGGCAGCTAATGATGCCATTCCCAAAGACTTGGCATTACTAGAATCCCTCTTACTAAATGATAACTCGAAAATCAGATTAGCGGGGCTGAAACTGGCGAGTAGATGGAAGGCGAGCCAGTACGAAGCACTTGTTTCTGATCAAGTTCAAAAAGCGGAGGAGGTGAATGAGAAAGTGGCCGCTTGCCAAGCATTAGTTGCTATAGATCAAATGCCTAAGGTGAAGGAATGGGCTCAATCTGTGCAGGACGAGAAGATCCGGACGGCAGCAAGTGTAGTTTGGATAGGAGAAGATACCAAAGCAGCAGTTGAGAATGCTGTACAATTATTGCAGGAATTGAGTGAACCAGACTTGGTGGAATTAATCTTTGTGACCTTCCGTAGGCAAGATGATGGCCCAGCGGTTTTGCAGCAAGCGTTGGATGGCATTTCGATCCCAGAAGCAAATGCTAGTGCGGGATTAAAAGTAGTGCAAACCTCTGGCCTAAATCTATTTGAGCTCGAAGAAACTATTCGAGAGTCGGGAGGAATAAAAGCTATAGGAATGGAGTTATCAAGAGCAGAGAAAGATCAATTGATAGCGGAAGCTCTGAAGGTGGAGAATCCGTACAGAGGCCGGGCTATTTATCGTAAACAGGAACTACTCTGTGCCAGCTGCCACAAGATTAATGGCAGCGGTGGGTTGATTGGCCCGGATTTGAGCACAGTAGGCTCGTACATGACACCAAATTCCATTTTAGAATCCATTTTGAACCCCAATGCTGACATTAAACAAGGCTATGAGACTGTTCAATTAACCCGAACGAATGGAGAAATCGTCAGTGGTTTATTACACCGAAAAACCAATAATTCTACGCTTATCCGACAGCCTAACAATGAGATTATGGAAATTCCTACGGAAGAAATCGCAAACTTGGATGTGAGCTCTGCCTCTCTTATGCCTCCGGGCTTGACACAGGGACTGCATCGGGATGAGTTGAAAGACTTGATCGCATATCTGATTAATTTGGGCGTCGAGCGTTAGCTAAGTAGCTCGACTACCAATGTCTCCACTATCTTGTTTTGATAGGGCGGTTGATAGTACTTAACACTACATTCTTTACTTAGGTTCTTCTGGTAGTTGATCAAAAAAGTTCCGGGCACTTTGATAAATCTTCTGATTCGCAGAATTAGCCACCTGAAAAGACTGAAACGCCTGGAGTGCCTCTGCGTAGATAGCCTTGGCGGAAGGTGTGGATAAAAATTTAGTAATAATGGGCCTATTGCCCTCCTCGATATAGTCTTGATAGGCTTTATCTAGGGCAGCACCAAAGCGAGACGGTGTTTCTTCTGAAAGGACAATTCTTGGGTAAGGAGGATATCCGCCATGGGCTTCAGAATCGTATGCTAGTCGTTCCAGTGCTTTAGAGAAATAATAATCTCGCTGGCCATTGACGGTTCTTTTGATGGAAGCCATGGTCATCATGCCGGCACACATGGCGCAGGGTTCTAAGGTGGAATATATGGTATGATTATTTAGAGCGTATACGCCGTCTTTATCCAAGTATTTGGTCATCAGACGAACCTCACCATGCTGTGTGCAGTTTTCAGTCTGATTTACGCTATTGATACCCCAATCTAGAATCTCATTGTCGGGGCTTACCAAAACACTACCTACATTATAGCCACGTCCTTTGCGATCATGGTCTTGCCAGTACTTGTGGACAATCGAGTAGGCGAGAAGAGAAAAAATTTCATCTACCTCGGCATCATCTGTCAATTCAATTGTTGTTTCTTGAACTGCTTTTTCTGCGGGCTTGGTTTGGAAACTTTTTAACAAAAGGACGACAATCAAAATGGATAAGAGACTAAGAAAGATCTTTTTCATCATTTGTGAATTGGGTCTGGTCAAATTTACGGATCTAGAATCTAGGAGTCAAGTTTGTTGATCCAATAGGTATCGTCTAGCAGCATCGAGAATCGGTTGGTTATCCGAGAATTGTACTTGATAGTTTAAAAAACGATGCTCAGCAGCAGCAAAAATTCGCCTAGCAGTTGTCGAATGGAGAAATTTGGCCAAGATCTTTTCCTCATTTGTTCTTAGATATTCGGCATAAGCTTCATCAAGTTGGTACCGAAATGGAGTCTCTGCAGCCACTGCCGTCACTTGTCTAGGGTAAGGAAGAAGTTCTTCTGTTTGGAGCGAAAGTCGCTCAAAGGCTTTGCTATAAGCTACATCACTTTGTCCGTATATGGCGCGATCAACAGCTGTCATGGTGATCATGCCAGCACACATCACGCAGGGTTCCAAGGTGACATAGATGGAGAAGCCCTTCAGATTGAATCCGCCGTTGGTAGACAGGTAACCCGTAATTGCCCTGACTTCGCTATGTTGAGTTGCATTATCCGTAGAATTAATGCAGTTGAGGTCATGGTAAACTGGGGTATGATCAGGTTTGACCAGTAAGGCTCCAACATTATATCCTCGACGCTTCTCTCTGGCTATTGAATCTGCCTGCCAATCTTGGTATACTAAGGCATAAGTGAGTAAGATGAAGATTTCATCAACTTCCTGCTGAATCGTTTTGGAATGTTCTTGATCGAGCACTAGCTAATGGTATTGATTTGAGCGTCGAATCTAATGAAAAAAATTTTTTGTCACTCCTTTTTTTTGTAGTAAGTTGAGTTACACCAATTTCCTAACCAATTGGATTATACTAGAGCGCATATTGATCTAAACGAGTTGCCAAAAGTAGAGTTGCATTGCCACCTCTTAGGGGTGATCTCGCCTCAGCTGATTGCGAAGGTCAGTCAATATGATGCGGTGTTGGTATCTGCGGCAGACTTGGGTCAGGTTTTGCCAATTAGAAAGAAGGAAGAGTTTCAAGCAGCAGTAGACATGTTAGCCCCCTATCAAGCAGCCAGCTGGCAAACCTATGCTCCTATTTTGGTCTATCATCTGGAGTCCCTGCTAAAACAAAATGTAGTGTACGCGGAGTTAATGATTTCTCCGCTGATGTTTCCGCAAGAAAAAAGAGAAATGATAGCTTCTTTTAGGCAGTTTCGTCAGTGGGTGGATCACTTAGAGCAGCAACAAATCCAGGTAGAGTTTCTGATGGTGTTACCTCGATCTTTACCGACTTATAAGTTGGATCAGAACCTTGGTCAATACCTGGAGCTATTTTCAGAAGAATTGATCGTTGGAGTGGCAGTAGTGGGCCTGGAAAATGGGACTTCTATCAGGCCTCTTTCACCTGCTTTGTATCGGTTCAAGAAAGCCGGCTTGGGGATAGAGGTGCATGCAGGAGAGCATTCTGGCCCGGGAGATGTTTGGGAGGCCCTGGAGTATGGGTTTGCCGATCGTATTGGGCACGGAATTGGTGCCTTCACTGACCCCAAACTTTTGGGTACTTTAGCTCAGCAGCAGATTCATATTGAATTTTGTTTGACGAGCAATGGATGTACGGAGAGTGTGCCAAACTGGACCAAGCATCCGATTCGGAAAGCTAAAGAGCTAGGGCTTTCTTTTAGTGTCAATACCGATGATCCTGGGCTGTTCGGGTGCCATTTAACGGGTGAATTCCAATTGGCAATGGAACGGTATGGGTTTACAATAGCAGATTTTGAGGCCATCTATACGCAAGCTTTGGCTGCTCGTTTCAGTCCCCGGTTAAAGTATCTAAGCTGAGGCTTCCGATTCATTGTTGACTGAGTAACGAAGTGCATCAGCCGGAATTTCATCTGCCACTAATCGGAAGCACACTCTAATGTCATTATTCCGCTCATTGATACCGTGAGGGAAGTCACCGAGTCGAAAGTAGTTGTTGAGTACTTTATTTGGTGGTCCGTCAAATTTACCCCAACCTCCTCCTTTAGTCGTACGTTGGATGGTCTTGTCGAAGCCTTCTGCACCTTGCTCGAAAGCATTGAAACACCATTCGTAGGCGTTTCCTGCCAAGCCGCTGGCTCCGTTCCCTGCTGCTCCTTGTGGGTATAACCCGACAGCGGCTAATGCGCCTATCCCTGTAGAGCTATTGGCTTTCGTATTATCCCAATTCCTACCCCATGGATAGTTGTTTTTCGGCTCACCATTGGTAGCCGCTAGGAGCCATTCCCATTCAAAAGGTAAGCGTACTTGGTAGCCGAGCGCATTACTTAGCCAACGGCAATAGGCAACGGCATGATACCAGTTGACCCATTCTGCAGGGCGATTCAGCATGTTTTCTGGGGACTGTACTTTAGGTTTATGCGCTTTGTGAATATTGGAGGGTAATCCTTCCCACCACTTATCTGTAAAATAATGTTTAGGTTCTTTGAAAACATTGAATTGTTCCAGGGTAACAGGATATTGGGCAATGTAGAATGGTGCCACTTCAAAGGTTTTATCCCATTCGGTGATCTGCACCTTCCCCCCTGGCACCGCACACCAAACGATTTCCGGAACGCCGTCTTTTACACCGACGCCTGGGCGCGGGTCTCCCAGTTCTGCCAATCGATTGCCGATTTCATTTCGACGCTGATGATTGATAAAGGCATATTGGAGTTCTTCCCTTAGTCTGTCCGTTTCCGGCCGGATAAAATCCAGCGTATGAGGATATAGACTTTCTAATTCCTCATCTTGGATTCCGAGTAATTCCTGCGCTTCATACACGGGTTCTAGGCGTGCTTGCGACCATAACCTGTTGCGATCCAGTTTAAGCTGTTGCTCTAAGCTTGCCAATCCTTCGCGATCCTGATACCAATCCTCAGCCTCCTTTCCTGTTTTCGCCAAAGTCAAGAGTGCAGCTCGAGTTTCGATGATCCAGTTTTGTAGTAGGGTCCAGTGCCGGATTAATGCTTCATGGGCAATCTCTAATTGATGCTTATCAGACCTTAAAAGTCTTTGATTAACCAGCGCGTCCTTGAGGGCGATAGCACCTGGTGGCCATCCTTGGGTATCTAAGGGAGCCGGACGTTTTCCCTCCACTCCATCCTCTACCTTGATTAGTTTGCGAAAAAGAAAGTTGAAATCCTCCTTGAACTCCTTGGCATCGGTATCGAACTCAGCGACAGCAATATCGGCCTGTTTTTGGATGACGCCTACAACACCTCCCAATTCTTCATATGCTTTCACCGTCATCCGATTGCCTTCTCGTTTTTCAGCTAATTGTTCTAATACATAAGATACCAAAGGCAGATTTTCACCCATTTCAAAGGTTTCTGTCCAGATTTTGGTTTCCAGCCCTTCTTCAAACTGTAATCCGCTAAACATAGCAGGACGCACTATAATCCGGATCATACTTTCCTTGGACGGTCTTAGCAGTACCTGTTGCCCTCGTTTCAGACGGTCTGCAAACTCAGGGTATTCCAGACAGCGATGGAAATACTCTGAACGCATGGTGAGGATGATCTGCCCTTGCTCCAGTTTTGAATAGGCAACCACAAAATTCAAAATCTCTTTTCTTATTTCCTCTTGATCTCTACTAATCAGATTGAAAATCTCTTCAAACTGATCGAAAAATAAAACGAGTCGACTATTTTCGGGTCTTCCCTTCATGAGTTCGCCGATCAGTTGTGCAGCGCCTGCCTGGCCTTGTTGAACATATTCCTGAATTGTTGAACTCATATCCTCCAAGGGGCTGTGATCTCCGGAAACCGCCTGACATTCTAGGTGATCCTTTTGTAGCTTGCATTCTAGAAATCTCCATTTTCGACTGCCGGGAATCGTATTGAGTCGCAGCCGATTAAACAAACCGGCTCTAACCAGTGAAGACTTTCCTGAACCAGAGGCCCCAATAACCGCCAGAAGGCCTTCATGTTTTTGTTTGGCCAATTGGTCTCGAAGTTGGTCCACTTCATTGATTCTACCGAAGAAAACATTGGCATCTTGGTATTCATAGGGCTTTAGTCCTTTATACGGATTGCGGAATGCCGTTTTAGATAGGGGGAGTAATTGATGTTGATCTTGAGTTTTGTATTTGATCGGGATTAGTTTCTTTAACCAAAGTCGCAAGTGATGTTCATACTCTTCCTCGAACAAATCTGGGTGGTAGTCAATAATTCTTTGTCCGGCAATTTCAGAAAAAAAACGTTCTACTTCCCGTGCTTGACGGGTAATCAAAGATTCTTCTCTAGAGGACTGAGTGGGGACAAAACTTCGGATAGCTTCCCCTCTGCGAAAGATCTGAATGCTAGGCCTGTCTCTTTCCTCTAAATCGAAGACATCTTTGTACAGTAGACGAAGTGGAGCACTATCGTAGTCTTCGGCCACCCCCAAATTGTTCCAGACTAACCAAGAAATTAGGTCAAAGGATTTCAATTTGGGCAAGGGTATTATTTTGTCTTGGTTGGTCTCTTGACCTGATTTGATGATTAGACTGGCAGTTTTATGTCCCTTTAAAAGATATACTTCTAAATCAAACTTTCGACTCAAGTTGGAATACATAAATAGTTTGAAGATGTATTCCTTGATTAGAGCTACCTCATTGTATACATTTAAGGGGGAGATGGTGCCATTAGGAAGCAATTCGTGGCTAGATACGGCAAGTAGGATTCGAATGGGGATTTTGAACCGAAACCTGTCGATTAAGCGAATTAGAGCAGAGTCCGCTTGAATCTTGTCCGCTTCTACACCTACTCCTCGAAACAGGAGTACATTGGGGTCCTGGTAGTATAAATTCCAATTGAGCTCTCCTTTATCTTCTTTAGGTTTTTGCCGACCAATACCACGTTTGTTGATGCGATAGGTCAATAGATCTTTGTACTTAAAATTGATGTAATCACAGGCATGCTCATAGGAAGCTTTTATGGTATTACCTTTGGAAAAGGATTCATAGAAGGCTTTGCTGAATTCATAGGCGGTACTGTCATTGACCGGTACACGAGTAGCAATGACGGCTTTGACTTTTTGGTCTAATAAAAATTGAACTTGATCTTGTGTTGCGCAGCCATTTAGAAAGACCAGCTTTAATTGTTTGAGCCTTCCTAGGATTGGGGCTAGGCCCTCGATGTACCCTTTACCATCGGTCAGGTGGATGCTTTCAGCATCAGCATGGCCGGCGTAGTGAAAAATTACAGTTTGTTTTTCATCCTGCAAGATTTGATGTAGGGTCTCAACTTTTGCTTCCTCCGTCTTGACTAGGCGAATGGAGCGTCTATCACTCAACTCTCGGAAAATAACCTCCAAGGCTTCACTTTCGGCCTTAAGCATCGATAAATGAGCTTGATCATGATTAGCAAAAGCCAATAGAATTACTTTTTTCAATTTAGAGGACTGCGGCATATTAGGATTGGCTGTGTAAGAATATCTAAGATTAGTATTTGTTTATTGATATGACAGTTATTGTTATCGTCATATGAGTATCATATAAATATAGAGTTATTTGAGGAATATGTAAATACCCGTTAAAGGAAGTTTTTGTAACAGGTTCTTCGATGAGCCTTGCTATTGTTACATATGCTGAGTCATCCTGGATTTGCCTTGACAGGAAATAGTCTTATCCTATAATTTTTGAAAAAATATACGTTTCCCATTTCAAGGTATTGTGCTTTCCCATCTTTCTTTACCTTTACTAGCGGTTTTCTGCTACCCCAGCCGATAAACGCCGTAGGTAAAATGAGGAAACTGCTAGTCACTATTGGTCTCTTATTTCTTTGCTGCTTTGGAGCTAGGACTCAGAAAGCAAGCTTCACCTACTACAATAGCTCCGATGGCCTAGCGGGGAACTTCACCGGCAATCTTACTCAGGATGATAGAGGATTTCTTTGGCTACTCAATGACTACAAGTTGCACCGCTTCGATGGTAGAAACTTTGTCCGTTACCCCTTGCCTGAAAATAGACTTTCGTTCAGTGGGAAACGTTTTATTGGGTTAAGGTCCTACCAAGATTCCTTGCTTGCGATTACGAGCGAAAGTGAATTTTATATAGTTAATCCAGAAAATGATGAATGGATATCCTATTCATATCCAGAGGAAGTAGCAGCAAATTTGGAGAGGTTTCATTTCCTAGAAGTCATCGGGGGCAATTGCCTATTTATACATTATAAAGAAAATGGTACGCTTGTTGACGTTTGGCGCTTTGCCGACGGCCAATTCACCCCTACCAAATTTCGTGATATTGAAAGCCCTCATGTAGGCGTAACCATGGCATTTGATGAGAAGGGGACTCCTTACGTCGGAACCTATGACAAAATCTACGAAATCAAAGAAGGACAGGGGCAAAAAAGGGAAGTCGTTCAGTTAAAGGATTGCCCAGACTGTGTGATGAGAACTTTGCAATTCCAGCCCAAGAACAAGTATGTAGTGGTCGAAACCCCGAAGGGGAATCAAATTTATTTGTTAGATGTACATGCTGGGATATTGAAGGCTCACCCGATTAATCGCTTTTTGGCGAAGGATGGAGAATTATGGATCACAGGTATCCGAGAAGATGGGTTAGGTAATGTTTGGGCTTGTGGAATACGTAAGAATTTGTCTTATTATGATGCAGCCCAAGATACCCTCTATGTCTTTCAGCCAGATCTTGAAGTGCTTATTCCCGAACTCGATAGAATCATCTATGTAGAAACAGATAATACAGGTAATTCCTGGATGCTCACCTCACTGGGTTTGATTAAGGCGACACTACAGTCCATTGCATTTGATCATTATTTTTCCAACCGTAGAGAGGTTTGCAATGGTTTTTGCAGTTTCCGGGGACTTACGGAAGATACAGAGGGGCGCATTTATGCTAGTTTCTATCGCGGTATTGCAAAGTTGGATCCAAATACTAAAGAAGAGCTAGCACTTTTTACCGATGACTCCTACCCATTTCCTTGGGGTGTAGATTACTCCGGTGAAAAGGTATGGCTAAACAATGGACAACTTTTAGATAGGGAAACAGGGGTTCAAGAAGAAGTGGTTGGTTCCACTGATGATGTGGCAGAAGCGGGGATATTTAGTAGAGATAAAGAGGGAAGGCTCTGGTGGGTACATGTATCTGCGCTATATTACCTGGATACCCTTCACGACAGTCTATATTGGGTGAAAGAACTGGAGTTACCTCATAAATTGATCTATCTCACAGAAGCGATGCACGCTGGACCACATAGTGAATACTTATGGATCAGTCATAAGGGAAACTTATTACGGTATCATCCTAGAACCAAAGAACAAAGCTGGTTTGATGCGACAGATTGGAAGCTTCCGGTTTCTCGTATTCTAGCCATAGAGGAAGATGCAGAAGGGGCCGTCTGGTTAGCCACAGACCTTGGCTTACTTCATTTCAACCCCCTAACCCAACAAACGCAACATTTTACAGAGCAGAATGGTCTGCCCAATAATTTTGTATCAGGCCTATTGATGGAAGGCGATTCTTGTATCTGGTTGAGTACCAACAATGGTCTTTCTCGTTTTCATATTGCCAAGCAGTCGTTTATCAATTTCTTTGAAAAAGATGGTCTTACGCATAATGAGTTCAATCGGCTGTCCTTCTTCAAGGCTAAAAATGGGCGCATGTTTTTTGGTGGTTTGCGGGGCATCAATGCCTTTTTTCCACAAGAAATAATGAAGGAATATCGCAGTCGAAATGAGGCGGCTCAAGTAGTGCTCTCCTCCCTAGAGTTTGTAGATGTACAAAGAGACACAATAGTGAAATACTACGGCTTTGACCGGCAACCGAAAGTGGAATTAAACTATTGGAAGCGTTCTTTTACTTTTGAGTATGCTTTGACCGACTATCGAAGTCCAGGAGAAGTGTACTATAGTTATCAAATGGAAGGTTATGAGGATAGCTGGTCCACACCTTCTCAGTTCAATTTTACGCGCTTCAGTAGCCTGCCTGCCGGTGAATATACCTTTCGTGTTAAAGCGCGAGATAGTGACGGACAATGGCATCGCAACCAGCTTGCCGTGACGGTGTCGGTCCTACCTCCTTGGTGGGAAACAGGCTGGGCCTATTTCATTTATTCGATATTGGTGTTACTGGCTGGTTATGGGGTTTATCAATACCTCAAGAAGCGACTACTACTGCAAAATGAACTTAACCACAAAGCGGAAGAAGCAAAACGCTTCAAGGAACTTGATGCCTTCAAAAGTCGACTTTACACCAATCTTACTCACGAATTCCGCACACCATTGACCATCATTTTGGGTATGGTTCAGCAAATTCGTAGCCAACCGAGGAAATATTTGGATAACGGGACTCGCTTGATCGAAAACAATGGTAAAAACCTACTCCGTTTGGTTAATCAGTTGCTAGACTTATCCAAATTAGAGGATCAGTCCTTCCAATTGGAGCTTAAACAGGGCGATATTGTGCCTTTTCTGAGTTATGTTACCGAGTCTTTCCAGACCTACGCCAACAGCAAGAATTTATCTCTTCGGTTTTTCTCCAATCAGGAGTCTTTGAGGATGGATTATGATCCGGTTCAAATGCAGCAAGTACTTACGAATTTGATTTCTAACGCACTCAAATTTACCCCTCCTGATGGTGATGTGCAGGTGAAATTGATGGTGCAGGGTGAACAACTCCAGATTGGGGTGGAAGATACCGGTATTGGTATTGCTGCAAAGGATTTACCCCATGTGTTCGACCGTTTTTATCAAGTAGACAATTCTACTACTCGAGTTGGAGAGGGCACTGGCATCGGACTAGCACATACCCAGGAATTAGTCAGTTTAATGGGTGGAGAGATACAGGTGGAAAGTGAAGTGGGGAAAGGCACGAGATTTCTGATCAGCTTGCCCATACATACGAAGGCCGAAATTACTGATACCCTAGCTGCAACTGTGGACAATCCTATACTTACAGCATCAGCTGAAGACATTCCAGCATTCGGTACTCACCACCAGGATTTGCCGCAGGTCTTAATCATTGAAGACAATCGTGATGTGGTAATTTACTTGAAAAGCTGTCTGTCTGACCGGTACCAGGTACAAGTGGCCTATAATGGGAAGATTGGGATTGAAAAAGCCTTGCACCAAGTTCCGGATTTGATTATCAGTGATGTAATGATGCCAGAAAAAGACGGCTATGAAGTTTGTGATGTTTTGAAGAACGACGAACGTACCAGCCATGTTCCTATTATTTTACTCACTGCCAAAGCCGATCATCCCTCAAAACTCGCTGGACTAAAACGAGGGGCTGATGCCTATCTCATCAAGCCTTTTGACAAAGAAGAGTTATTGGTTCGCCTCAGGATGCTTATGGAGCGTCAACAACGCATGAAAACCCACTTCTCAAAGACATTTTTAGGCCAACCTCACACAGAGGAACTAGATAATGAGGGCGTTCAGATTGAAAATACCTTTCTGTTGAAAGTCAAAGAAGTCGTAGCTGATCACTATCAAGACGAGAATTTTGCGCTACCTCAATTGTGTCAAAAAATAGGTATGAGTCGCTCCCAGCTTTTCCGAAAAATGCGCGCACTCATTGGCATTTCTCCTTCTGCTTTTATCCGAGATTATCGCCTCGATCGGGCTAAGGAACTCCTACAATCCACCAATCAAAACGTTTCCGAAGTTGCTTTTGCAGTAGGATACAAGAATCTCGCTCACTTTTCCAAGAGTTTTCAAACTAAATTTGGCCACCCACCCAGCACAACCCGCAAGTAGTTGATTTTCTATTCGTTACGTTTTCATTCCTTTGCTCCCTACAACGAATAGCAAAACCTTTTCTTACCTCTAACAACCCGAGGACAAAGCTTCACACGCTATTGAATAACAAACTGGAGCCCCTTGCCTGCATATTCGCATTGTCAATGCTGTGAGAATCTATACAGTGCAATTCTTATTCATAAACACAAACAAAAATGACTAACAACAAAATTATTCTAGCAGGCGTAGTTGGCGCAATATCTCTTTTATTGATTGGTAGCATAATCTTTGGTCTTACACTGCCTCAATTCGGCGATACATTAAATGGTTCAGCTAGTGGAGTGATGAAAAGCCCTGAGGAGTTTGGGTGGATTCCATTGATCATAGGACATCTCGCCTTTGGATGGCTTTTTGCCATCACTTTTGGTCGGTGGGCCAATATCAGCACCTTTGCAGGAGGAGCCAAAGCAGGCTTGATTTTAGGCGGCCTGATTAGCCTGGGGAATGAATTGATAAGTTTCGGTAGTACTAATGTGACTAGTTTTACGGGTACTGTGGTTGAAATTGTTTTAGGAACCATCGTCTTTGCCCTTATGGGGGGCGTAGTAGGTGCTATGTTGGGAAGAGGAGAGAAGTAGTAGGTTTGGAGTTCTAGTATGTTTTGCGCCCATTGCTTTAAAAGGGCGCAAAACAAAGAGCTATCATTTGGGAAAGACAGGAATCTTTCCTTCGTACTGTTTGTAGCTATGCAATCGATCTGGTATGTTTTCATCCACGCTCATCGGAACTACTACGATATAGTTTTGATAATAGAGAGAAACATCGTGGTGAGCTTTGAGATCATAGATACCCGTGCGATCAAGTGGGCTCATTTGCCAGTGTTCTGTCCCTAGCGTTTCTTTTTCTTCGGAAGAAGACTTTTCTAGGTAAAAGGGAGGTGCATCAAAGGTAATAGCTCGTTCTAGCACTTTAACACCTTTCAGTTTATCGAGGTCTTCGGGAATGCTTACGGTAAGGTATTCTAATGGCTTTATCGACCCTATGATAGGGGATTGCACCAGCTCCGCTGCCCATTGACAAATGCGCGCCAATGGCTTTTGTTCGTCTCTATCCTCATCTATTCCAGAAATGGCAATGGCAGGTATTTTAGCCAAAGCGGCAGTCCGCGCAGCACCTATGGTGCCCGAGCCAAACCATTCCACGCCTATATTTCCTCCTCCATTGATACCTGAGACCACCAAATCTATAGTTTCACCTTGTTCCCAGAAAAAGCCCAAAGCACCAAAAAGAACACAATCACCAGGATAGCCTTCTACTTGATAGGTATAAATCTGTCTGACAGAATCCACGGACAGTTGTTTGACCTTTACATACCCCGCCTTTGTTATTTGGGTTAAGTTAGATGTACTGCTTCGATTTTGGCTGCTTACGGCAATCAGAATCTTATCTGCAAATGGGCTAAAGGCTTCAGCCAAACATTGCAGCCGGGTCATATCTTCAATACCATCATCATTGGTGATCAAGATATTTTTAGGAATGGAATTTGGGCTGCCCTCAGCTACCGATTTTTCTAAACGACCTGCTTGGAATATACCTTTCTCTGTTTTCCCATTTCGATGGTACAGTTTTCCTACACCCTCTTGTTGCCCATTTCGCCATTCCCCTTCATATTTCAAAAGGGGAGATTCTGGGGGATACCAATACACGCCATAACCAGAGCGTATTCCTCGTTTGTATTCCCCTTCATAATGATCACCATCGTCATTATAGAAATGTCCTTTACCATGTATAATACTGCTTTGAAAGCTTCCTTCATATAAATCTCCGTCCACCATAAACTGTAAGCTGGCTTTACCCTCAAGTTTACCTTTTGTTAAAGACCCAACTATGCCAAGAATTGTCCGGCCATTTTCCAGAATTTCGAGTTCTCCATAGCCATCCGCATAGCCATCCACACAGTTACCACTCCAGCTAAAGCTTCGATTTTGATAATTATTATTGGTGAATACTTTGCAAGATCCTCCCATACTACTCATCCAACCTGCATCTGAGGTTTGTTGATGTTGCCCATGCACATTCCAAATTAGAAGAGCTATCGGTAAAGCTTGAAATAAGACGATACCTGCAAACCATGGATTTCTTAGTACCCGATTTTTTTTCATAGATCAAAGAACGTTTTTAGCTAGCTCGAAAATGTTCAGCCTCGTGGAATTGAGCAAAATGAATCATCGAGCCTTGCCATTTAGTGATGTAAAATTTCCATCAATAATAGGAGCCAGAACAATGCGAAGCAACGGGCTAGGTACGGATTGCTTACTTATGTGATGAATGGCTTATTTTTTTCTCACTTGCCCTTCAATGTGACGTTTTAAAACCTTGATTTTAGGCCGAGAAACGGGTAAACGCTCTGGCAGGCTCCGGAGTTGAATGCTGAGGCCCTGGGAGTTGCCCTGGCTAGAAGAGATGTGAGGCAGACCTACTATAAAGGAGCGGTGACAGCGGAAAAATTCGGGGTATTCGGATAAGGCTTCTTCCAGTTCTTTAATACGCCCTCGAATTAGCAAGGGTGATTTTGAATAGCTGGGATCAAAATGGAAAGACAAATAATTGCCTTCTGATCGGATATAAGCCAATTCTCTACGCGGTAGATCTACCGATTTTCCTTCCAGAACCAAGAAGATCGTTTCTGTTTGATTCTGGACAGGCTCATACAGCTGTAGTTGGTCCTTCATTTTTTGATTAAGGTCTTGAGAAGCCTGCAGGTTTTGTCGAGTTATCCAGTTATAGCGAATCAATATCAAAAAACTAGAAGCAACTGCACCGAGGATCAAGGCTTTAGTTATGGTGATCAATAGCTCCGTCCCGGAAGCCATCTCGCTAGGATCATTGTGCATGACGAGGGTGTTGAATATGTGAATCCATAGCCCCATCTGAAAGAAGTTATATAAAAAGAAAAGAAAGGCTTTTGCTACAGACCAGGACTGATCTTCGAAGTATTGTGGGAGAAAGAAGGGAATACCAATATAGTTGACCAAAAAAGTGACCACGGTTATGGCCAAATACCCGGACAAGAATTGTACACGAGAGAGCGGGACAAAACCAAAGGGCTGCAGTAGAAATAGGAGCAGACTAAGAAACAATGAGATAAATAGTACACTTTGGATTTTTTCTGCAGTGCTCTGCTCAAAGGGGTAGGAGATCTGGGAAAATGGATGACTTAGCATATTGAATGATATTCTACTTCTATATCGCCCTAAGTTAGGAATATTGGATAGGTTTAGAAAAAAGTAGCCATATGGAAAGAGGAGGTGAATGAATTTTGGTAATCTATGGCAAGTCGGAATGATTTCCAATTCCTGCTGGTTGCTCTCCTTCCTTTTTAAACCGCCACACATGTTCAATTTGAAAGAGAATATTTCGACTTATGTTTGTTGTTTTACTTCCATTCTCTGTTAGCGAATTTGTATCTTCAGCAAGAAAGCAAACGCGACAAAAAAAACAACAATAAACAATATGCAAGACCTCTGCTATTTACTTTTCCTGGTCGCCATAATGTTCTCTTGTAAACCTACTTCTCCGAAGGAGGTACAGCGGGATATTGTTCCTCATTCCACTACATATGTACCTACTCGAGTATTAACCCAAGGCCCGCAACATCATTGGTTTGGCTATTACGACAAATTGGAATTTGACCCCAGTGGAAGATATGTTTTAACGGCACAGGTTGATTTTGAAGGCCGCTCACCGCAAGCAGATGATACCATACGGGTAGGAATGATTGACTTGAAGCAGAATGATGCCTGGACGGAACTCGGAACCTCTGTGGCTTGGGGATGGCAACAAGGTTGCATGCTGCAATTTATCCCTGGCTCTTCCTCAGAAGTGATCTGGAATGATCGAGAAGGAGATCGTTTTGTGAGTCATATTAAAAATATACAAACAGGTGAGCAACGTACCTTGCCTTTCGCCATCTATGCGCTTAGCCCTGACGGAAAGACGGCCATATCTGTAGATTTTGAACGGATCAACGACCTTCGGCCAGGATATGGTTATGCTGGAATCTCCGACTCGAATAAAGATCAGCTAGCACCGGATAATGCCGGAATTTATCGCTGTGACTTACAAACGGGGGAGAGGGAGTTGATTATTTCTATTGCCCAAATGAATGCCATAAACTTAAAGGAAAGTGATGATCCTGTCTTTATAGATTTTCGCAAACAAAAGAACTGGTTTAATCATTTGTTATTCAACACGGATGGTTCTCGTTTTGTCTTTCTGCACCGTTGGAAAACGCCATCAAATCCAGGTAGCGGCTTCAATACTTTAATGTATTCATCTGACCTGAAAGGAGAGGATATTAGGTTGGTAGATGGATCAGGCTACACCTCACACTTTATTTGGCGAGATCCTACACATCTGATGATGTGGACCAGACAAAATGAGAAGGATGCCTTCTATGTGTTCAAAGATGATGGCTCGGGTAAAGGGATAATTATCGGTGAAGATATTATGATCTATAATGGCCACAATACATATCTGCCCGGCAACGAATGGGTGCTAAATGATACCTATCCAAAGGGCGAAGAGCGCCATCAGCGGGTCTACCTGTTTCATATTCCAACAAAAAAACGAATCCCCATCGGCGATTTTTACGCGCCATCCCAATACAAGGGTGAGTGGCGCTGTGATACACATCCTCGCTTTTCTCCGGATGGAACTAAGGTAGTGATCGATTGCCCAGTAGGAGAAACCGGGAGGCAATTGGTGATGATGGATATTGCGGACATAATAGAACAAGAATAAGCTTTGCTTTTACTTCACTAGGGAGCTGAGACAGAGCGTATTTGTTTATGGAAGACACACCGCAATAAATAAAGCGGAATGAAAAAGAATTTTATGTCGAGTTGTTGGCTATTACTGATCAACATGTTGGTCTTTCCCTTATTGCTTTTCTCCCAGCAAGAGCAGGTTGGTGTTTTTGACACCTACCAGGGTAGAATTGGTAACTGGATGAAATACCAAAACCTGAATCAATCCTGGTATCTGCATGTTCATCAACTAGCTGATCAATACCTGGATAAAAGAGCAGAAAAAGTTGATGCGTGTAAAACCAAGGAGGCCTGGCTTCAACGCAAGCATTATTTACAAGAACAATTGCTGACCAGCATAGGAGGCCTACCTCAGCGTGTACCCCTCGACCCGAAAATTGTCGGAAGCTTGGACCGGAAAACATTTACTGTAGAAAAAATTCTGTACCAGTCTTTGCCCGGATATTATGTAACAGCTTGCTTGTTTCTACCCAAAAAAAGACAGGAGCCAGCACCAGCCGTGATTTATTGTTCAGGTCATACTCGAGAAGGGTTTCGAAGCCCCACCTATCAGCGTGTTATCCTCAACCTAGTTGAAAAAGGCTTTGTCGTTTTGGCTTTTGACCCCATCGGCCAAGGAGAACGCTATCAATACCTAGATGCTAATGGAAAACCCAACAGAGGTGGGCCAACGAATGAGCATTCGTATGCCGGCATTCAGGCTATGTTAACAGGGGCCTCAATAGCCCGTTATATGATCAATGACGGTATGCGAGCTGTGGATTATCTGCTTAGTCGGTCAGAGGTAGACCCCACTAGGATTGGGATTACGGGGAGATCTGGAGGTGGCACCCAATCTGCTTCTATCGCTGCCTTCGATTCCCGCATTTTGGCTGCGGCCCCAGAAAACTATATCACCAGTTTTCGCCGAATCTGGCAATCCAATGGCCCGCAAGATGCTGAGCAGAATTTTCTTGCGGCTATGCAAAGAGGCTTAGAGCATGCTGATCTTTTATCCATCCGGGTACCAAAACCTACATTAATATTGACCACTAGTAGAGATATATTTAGTATCCAAGGGGCAAGGGAAACCTATGCAGAAGTACAGCAAATCTACCGTTTATATGAGGCCGAAGATCAATTACTTTGGACGGAAGATGATGCGGGCCATCAATCTACAAAAGCAAATCGAGAAGCTATGTATGGTTTTTTTCAGCGAACGCTTCAATTGCCAGGAGATTCTACAGACCAGGAAGTAGAGGTGTTTACCGAAGAAGAGTTAAGGGTTACCGAGACCGGGCAGGTCCTGACTTCCCTGGAAAGCAAGACGGTTTTTGATGTGAATAAGGAGGAATTTCTAACTAAACAGAGAAGCACTAGAAGAGAAGAGAAACGGCGCATGGTCATCAAGGAAACTCTGCAGTTATCCTCCACAAATTCTAAACCTCAAGCTGTCTTTACTGGTCGGATTCAACGAGAAGAATATGTTATCGAAAAATACTTTCTTGAGTTTCCGGACGAACACTATCCTATTCCTTTTCTGCATATTCGCTCTTCTCCTATTTCGAAACAGCCGATGGTGTTGTATCTCAATAGTCAAGGTAAGTCAGTAGGACTTAATCCTGGTGGTGAGATTGAGCAATTACTTCGAGCAGGCTACCAAGTGATAGCTCCTGATCTCCTCAACATAGGAGAATTGCAATCTACTTTTACCGGAGACTCTCATATTGAAGGAGTGGATTATAACCTGATCTTGGGGAGTAGCTTGGTTGGAAAGAGCCTACCAACCCTACAAGTAGAAGACTTAGAACATTTGCTCGATTATATACAGGATAAGCGGAATAAAGCTGAAAGAAAGTTTGTAGCGGTTGCTGATCGTGGGCTTTGCACATCTCTTTTACATGTTGCTGCGATTAGGAATGATTTAAGTCATGTCATCTTGCGAGAGCCATTAGTTAGTCTTCATAATCTGCTAGAAACCAGGCGATACCTTCCTGAAATGTCCTACGAGATTGTGCCGAACTTACTGAATGATTATGATTTGCCAGACTTGATGATCTCAACCCAGGCCTCTTCTCTAAGTGTGATTAATCCGAGGAATGCACAAGGAGTTCCATTGTCGGAAGCAGCCGCGGAAAAAGCTTATGAAAGAGTTCGGAATGCCTATAAAACGGCAGGAGACAAAAAGCAGTTTTCTTTGAAAGTAACAACTCAACCAATGCATTGGAAGGCTTTTTTGCGATAATTATTTAGGCCACATATCATATCCGATACAAGGGGCTAGACAACATGATGGAACGAATTGGACCCTAGCTGATGTTATAGCCTCAGACAATAACATCGGAAATCACTTCGATGGCCAGCTATTGCGCGCTAAATTTTCTAAAACAAAAAGAACTGTCATACCTTTTTCTTTGTGTCTGTTCAGTAGCAGCTAAAGAGAAGGATTTGTTACCCCCCTAAAGCGGACTTTGTCATGAAACTACAAAGATTGCTCTGGTCATTGGCTATCGCCTTTCTAGTACTACAATTGCTCTTACCCAGTCAGGAATCTGCCATGGAGTTTGTACCTGTAGCAGTACCAACGGACTGCATCTGCTTTGAATACTACTACAATGACAAGTCCCTAGTAGAAAGTATGATCTTTCAATCCTGCGAGATGCAGATCCTAGATCAGTTAACCGACTCAAATTTGAAAGTCTCAACTTTCACACTCCCTTGTGAGGAGATCTTTGCCGGTACTAGGGCAGTGGATCAATCAGCTATAAAACCGAGTTTTGTGCAGGTGGATTGAGAGTTGACAGACTAAGGAGAATACATCGCCTCAAGATTATAGAATTGTAGAAAGTCAGCTGTAAGAAGCAGCACACAAAAAAGTGATTTTGACCCTAAGATTTAAAACTATTAACTAGTAAGGAAAGTACAAATTAACGCCCGGCATGGGCAATTCAAAACTAGTTGAGTCTTGTAACTCTAATTCCCTAAGCTGAATCTGCAATCTGGATATAAACTTCTTGACATTGGTACCAGGCACTGTCGCAGCTTGGTGAAGATTTTTCTCATAAGGACGAAAAAAGTTCTCCCAATGATTTCCAATAATATGCTTAGGGCGGATACTACTGATAACGCCCTCCGGATAATTCTTGACTTGATTAAAACTAGCTACACATAATAGCAAGACATCTACTGCTTTTTCATCTAATACCTCTTGCGGGGGTAGGCCGATCTGATCACTGCAAGCTGACCCCGCGTGCGAAAATATTCTAAAATTCACTTCTCCGTCTTTGGAGAGGAAATCAATCAGAAAATTGTAATTCTCTCCTTCTGGGAGTCTGGTAGCCTTCCGAGGAAAACGTTTGTAGTCCTTCTTTACCTTTTTGGCAGATAAGAGTTTCATACCCATGATGTGGGGGGCATGTTCAGCAGCAATGGGTAAAACCCGAATTCTTCGATCCTTGGTGTAGTAAAACCTGGAGATAGAGTCTATGCTTTGAACAGCGGCTGTAATCCCAGCTCCTTTTAAAATGTGCTTCGTGGATTGACTGCATAGAATTTTTGTACTATCACGATTGCAGTTCCTTTCAAAAATAGAGGGTACATCTGCCAAATGATCATAATGAGCATGGGCAACTAGTATAGTTTTTACTATTCCTTTTTGGTCTTGGGTATGATGAAAGGCGTCTTTGAAAAATGCATCAATTTGCTGCGTATCGACCTTCATCTTTTTGAAGGGTACTCCTATCAGTGGAGAGATATTAGAAAAGTAAGGATCTAGTAATATAGCGCTGGCCTTATCTCGTATAAGAAAACCTCCACAGCCTGTATAGGTAATCTTTAGTGCATTGGAAGAATCAGGTCTGACTTGGCGTCGAGTTTCTTCAGAAGCTAAATAAGATTGGATCTTTCTCGCTTTTCGCACGCCAGAGCAGGATATAGTACTGAATACAAGGAGCCAAAACAGTAGTTTTTTCTTCATTTGAAATTCTTATATTCCTCATCTACGTGGCGTATTCCCCTAGTTTCAAATGGAGCGTATACCTAGATGTTTTGTTATGCAGGTAAAATCCTTTTTTGGGAAGCGGTACACTTCTTTGGACCAATTATCGAGCCAATTTAGGCATTAATTAAAATAAACCGATTCATGTCCACCTGGAAGAAGGTATTCCTCCGAATAAAAAAGGAGGTTCGCCTTATGATCAGAAAGATGGAGTAAGCATTCTTTTCAGGGGGAGGGAGCCAAATCCTTGTATTTGCGCAATAAGGTTTTAAGTCCACGAAGGTCTATTATCTTTGAGTCGGGAGCATTGGGAGGGGTAAATTTTAGCTCTCCAATTTTATAGCCCTGAAAATAGACAGGGTGAAAATGCTTGTAGTCAATGCCAATTCTTTTTTTTCCATATTTCTTGATTTTAATATGAACTTTGAAGTCTTCAGTTGGCGTATGTTTATACTTTGTTCCCGCCCGATCTTCATAATTAAATTGGTTAATGGCAATTTGAGTGAAAGTGGCGATCAATGAATCTTGAGCATCATCTTTACGATACAGTTTCTCAATGTTATCGCAATTTTCGCAGCCGGTTAATCGGAAAGTGGAGGAGAAATAGATTTCTTTAGTTTCTTTATTGTATATGTCATAATGCCCTCCTCCTGTGATATCAAAACGATTAAGTTTTGCACTTGGCAAAAGGAAAATAGCTAAATCCAATATGCCATCGGTTATGACCAAGGTGTCGGCAGCTAGTGCTTCTCCCCAGCCAGTGTTCAAGAACATTGTGAAAAGGGAATCATTTCTTTTTTTTTCTTTATATATCTCTAGCATGTTTCCAAAGACATCACTTCGATTAGCGTTAGGAATTTCGCTAGTAGTAAGAGATTGTACAAAGTGCTCTTTGATGGATACAGTCGCCAATTGTATGGAAGCACAACTGGTATTCAAGAAAATTAGGAGAGAAAAAGAAAGGTATAAAGGAAAATGATTTTTCATATTATCGTCACTTTAGGCTACCTGGCTACCAGGCCAGGTTGGGTACTAGAATTATCGGGTAGAGGTTGCTTGCAAAACGCCTAAGGGATTGATCATTGTTTATAATGAAAATCTATAGTAGAGATTTTATGCCCCGTTTTTTCGACTAAATTAAGTTCACCATCGGACCGATGATGTTGTGTAAATAGTTGCTTAATATATTGAGCCACCTTTTCTTTACTAGGATGATAGTAGATTTCTTTGCCTAGGCCATCTCCAAATTTCGTCCCTTCAACAAAAATACCGGCTCTTGCCAAGCCTTTAAGCAGTCCCTTATTTAGGTTTTCTATTGGACCATGTACAATAACCTCCATATTAGGGTAGTAGTTCGATGGAGGAGGGCAGGGCTTGTTTTTTGCTTTGGCGAGGGATTCAGTTAAGGTGCTATTACTCGTGGTCAAGTCTTTTTTTTGCCTTTCTAAACGCGCTATTTTTTGGGTTGCCTCTCGTAGTTCCTCTGCTAGAGAGCCATCAGCCGAAGTAGTGGAACTGGACGGATTACGCTGATACGCTTCTATCTGATTTTGTAAAGTGTCGATTTGTTTTTCTTGTTGGGCTATGGTCAGACTATCCTTTGTCCTTGAATCTCTAGTTGTTTGAGGGGGAGGGTCACTCTCTTTCGATGGCACCGTCATTCTACCTATGAAAAACAGTCCTGTTCCTAGAGTAAGCGCTAAAACTAGGCTGGTTAACCAACCTAGTTTTGTCTGTAATACATCCCTTCTAGACCAATAAATCGCCAAATCGGTTTCTTTTAATTCAGAAATGCTTTCAAGGAATCGAGTTCTTATCCTGTTTTCTACTACGCGTAGCTCTTCCTGATCAGAAGTACCCGCAATTCTATCTTGCTTTAGCCGATTAACGCTTCCCTTGAGATTATCTATGTTCAATTTAAACTCACCATCCTCTACAATAATATCCTCGAGTAATTGAAATCCGGCGTCAAAATCATTTACGGTTAAATGTTTTTTTAGTTGATCTTGTAGTCTTTGAAGTAGCTTACTCATAGGCCATGTTGATTTGGTGTTTTTCTGCTTGCCCAATCTGCAGATAGGTGTCTTCTTCATGTAGTCGACTGACTTAAATTAAAGTTATCGCTTTAATAATGTCAATCTTATGTTACTTTCAAAACAACACTTATTATTATTATATGCCAAAAACCACAAATTTGTTACAGGAAATTATGGTAGCCGTGCAAAATCATACGAAATTTCCTTCTCTGGCACTTTTTGTGACCGGATTAGAGCAAAGATCATAAGCGCTTAATGATGAGCAGCGATCTAGATTTCAGTTGACTCAAATAAGAAAAATGTTTGAGAACCATAAGTATTAGCCCCATGATCAGGCGTGGAATTCATTACCAATCAGCCCCCCACTCCTTTAACTCTGCCACTGTTAGTTACTTCCAAGGCAAATACGCTGGTAGACTTAGCCAAGTTTGAATTCTAGTTAGTTCCAAAGCAACTTCGACAGGGTGATCGTGCTTGTTCGTCTCTAATTTCTCAAGTAGATCATCAAGAACTTCCAGATCGGATGTTTTTTTCAATGGACGTCCAAAGTAACTCTGGCTAATTCAGGGAGGCCAACAAGAGAGGCTAAGGTGAATTTCGTAGGAGCGCGCTTGTCTCCACTTTATGTCATTCATTCAAGGTCAATTTCACCCTAATATGTAATTTAATCATTTAATATGAATTTTAAGCGCTGCAGTTATAGAAAATGGGTTGGAACTTGCTTGTTGATAAAGGAATTATTGGGTTCTTCTTCTAAAAAATTATCTAGGACATATCAAGCATTAGTACTGCATCGTAGTCTATATTGGAGGTATGCCAAAATTATTCGTAATGGCTTGTGAACTTAATGCTTTCATGCCTCACCGGCAATTCATACACCCGCCTTCCACAAGCATTGAAAATAGCATTGCAGATGGCAGCAGCTACCGGAGGAGTCCCTGCTTCCCCGCCTCCCATAGCCGGTTCAGTTGGCCTGTCGATGAGTTGAACTTCAATAGCAGCAGGACTGGACAAAAAGTCAGTCGAATGATAGGAAACCCAATCTGTGCTAGTAATTTCATATTCATCAAAGGCAACGGCTTCGCTCAATGTCCAACCAATAGCTTGTACGATGGCACCTTCTACCTGGTTTTTGAGTCCATCCGGATTGATCACTTCTCCAACATCCACTGCCGCCCAGCATTTTAGTACCTTAATGCTCCCATTGCCTTCATCGACGGAGACCTGGGCCGCTAAAGCACAATAAGCGGCATAGTTTTTATATCGACAAAAGGCATAGCCTAAGCCCTCGCCTTTCTTCAAAGATATCTCTTCACTCATCGCGTGTACAGCCTTGACTACTTCAATAGCCCGAGTATCATCTAAGTGATTAAGTCTAAAGTCAATGGGGTGTTTTTCTGCCTGCCTTGCCAATTCATCCATAAAAGATTCAATAGCAAAGATATTGGCAAATGCGCCCAGACTACGCAGTGAAGATACGCGTAACGGGCCGTCAAAGTAATGGGCTACCACTTGCATGGCGGGTATACTGTAGTAAGGGTCTGCATTGCGTACGCCTCCTTTCAAGTAGCCTCGACTCTTCATTTCGAAGGAAGATTCCAAATGCCGAGCGGGTAGGAGAGTAGCAGCATTCTTGTTCGGTCGAGTACTATGTGAGTCTGTCCAAATATCAGACTTCCAGTAATTAATTCTCCCAGCTTGGTCAAGGCTAGCTTCCAGTTCCATGATCATTGCCGAACCGTATGGCTCCCATCGATGCTCATCTGCCCTAGACCAGCGAACTCTAACGTGCTTCCCAGGTGATTCCATTGCTAAAAGAGCTGCATCGGCTGCGGCATCATCCGCTACCGTATGGCCATAACAACCAGAGCCAGGTGAACTGATCACATGTATTTTGTCCACGGCAAGGTTTAGCATACTGGCAATACCTGCCCGCATTGGGTAGATGCCTTGGCTGTGACTCCAAATGTGCAGTACTTCACCATCATACCGAGCAAGGGCACAGGCTGGGCCCAAAGCGGCGTGCATCGTATAGGGTTTGAAAAAGCGTGCCTTTGTTATATTATCAGGTAACTCGGGAGTTAGGTCCTCTGGGCCATGTTCTACCTTAGGAGTGTCGGCTATTTCCTTGAGGTGGTCTTGCAAAACTGCTTGGGGTGGGAAAATGGCTGACTTAGACCAAGTCGTATATTTTTCCAGTAGTTTGATTGCAGCCTCTGCTTCGTATTCTCTTTTCGTCAGTAGGGCTAGGAAATTCCCATTTTGGACTATTTGTAAAACACCTTGGGCTTCTTGCTCGAAGCCTTTCTTGTCCAATTGTATCAAAGTGGATTGATAATTCTTGGGGCGAAGTACCCGAGCATGTATCATACCTGGGAAGCGGAGATCATGGATGAAGGATGTTCGACCTTGTACCATCGTCAAGAGGTCGCCTCTAGGGATAGATTTCCCTACATATTGATAAGCCGATTTAGGTTTTAGCTTAATCTCTAGAGGGACTTCGGTTTCAATTTGCTGGCCTTCCAACAACTCATAAAAGGAGAGGTCCTGCCCACCGAATCCTTTGGAAATAATATGACCGTTTTGCAGGCGTAGGTCTTCAATCGGGTATTCCATTTTCTCTGCTGCAAGGGTTAGTAGTTTTTCCCGAGCTGCTGCCGCTGCGTATCGCACCGCCATAGCACTATTTTGAATGGACCCACTCCCTGCTGTATAGCCTTCATTTGGGGTTACACCGGTTTCTGCTAGTACTACTTCAATTCCGTCCAAATCCATACACAATTCCTCCGCCGCTACTTGCCGGATGGCAGTTCGAATACCCTGTCCCAATTCTACCTTCCCACTGAAAACCCTCACCCGCCCATCTTCCAATACCTCGAGCCAGGCGTTGATTTGAGGGGTTCTTCTTAAGCTGCCAGGAAGCGTTTCTAATGTCTCCTTCGTCCAGTTTAAAGAAACAGGAGCTTCCTGGCAGGCAGGTAGGAAAGGCAGGACTATAAGTAGGCTACCCGATTGCTTAAGAAATGTCCTGCGAGAATTTATTGGTGTTGGTTTTCGTGTAGTCATGGAAGAAGGGTTTGTCATAAAGATAGGGAAAACGGTCCCTATTAACTCACCCCACCTCCAACATCTGACTATTATACAGATCGGCATACAGGCCACCCATAAGCATCAATTGTGTATGAGTACCCTTTTCCACAATCTGCCCTTGGTCCATGACGAGAATCCGATCTACGTTTCGTAGCGTAGAGAGCCGATGGGCAATGATAATACCGGTACGAGTAGAGGCTGCCAAAGCAGCATCGATTGCTTCCTGAATTTCTTTTTCTGCTCTATTATCCAGTGAGCTAGTTGCCTCGTCAAAGACGACGATTGGGGCAGTTTCAGCTTCCAGAATAGCTCTGGCGATGGCAATTCTTTGCCGTTGACCACCGGAGAGTTTGATCCCACGTTCGCCCACCATGGTATCGTAGCCTTCCGGGGTTTCCAGGATGAATTCGTGGGCCTGGGCCTTTTCGGCGGCAGCAATGATCTCATCCATGGTAGCTTCAGGTTTGCCGTAGGCAATATTCTCTTTTAGACTCCGATGAAACAAGCTGGGGTCTTGCGGAACGAGTGAAATCTTTGATCGCACGTAGGCTTGCGGAAGCTTTCGGATATCAACATTGTCAATCAATATACCGCCAGCTTGTACATCCATATGCCTTTGCAGTAGCGTGACAAGAGTAGATTTTCCGGAACCGCTAGGGCCTACAATGCCCACTTTTTCACCGGCTTTAATTTGTAGGTCAAAGTTCTTAAAGACTTTGGTTCCTCCTGGGTAGGTGAAATTCATGTCCTTAAAGTGTACATGGCCTCGTCGAATCTTTCTGGAACGGGTTTTCTTCGGATCAGTAATATCTGGTTGGGCGCGGATGTGTTCCATGAACTTATTGGCATCAGCATAGGCCTGCGTCATGGCATTGATCATACGGGAAAAATTCCATACCTCATTCGAAATATTGCGGGCGTAATATAAGATGAGGACGATAGTACCCGGACTGATTTGGCCAGTCATCCAGTAATAAGCACCGGCAAGCAAAACACTTACATCCAGGATAACTAGCATACCGCCTTGAAGGCCATTTCGCCATCGACTCCAATACTTATTGCGTAGACGAGCCTTGTGGCGAACTTCGTTTCGTTGGTGAAAATGGCCTGCTTCTCGTGATTCGGCTCCAAAGGTTTTTATCGTCATGGCATTGCTCAGATTATCGGCGAGCAGTCCAGTCATGCTGGAGTTCAGGGCGGCGACTTTTCGTTCATGTTTGAACTTTCTTCGTGATACTAAAACCACGATGACCAAGTACACCATAAACCAACATAGGATGCCGATGGCAACAATCGGAAAGATGAAACCTAATGCTACTAAGCTTCCTGAGAATACGATTAGCCACCAGAAAAAGGTGAAGGTGCCATGATCCATGAATACATCAAAGGCGCCGCGCATCTGACGGTGATCATTCAGTAAGGAACCGGCGAAGTTGTTGACAAAGAATTTCCGACCATGCTTGAGGTAGTCTCCAAACATGCCATTCTCTAGATTGCGTACCGTTCCCAGTCGGAATTGGTCAAAAAACCAGTCCCCGGCTCGGTACATCAATACCCGGGTTAGGGACAATATTCCTACGATGATAATGAAGGAGATTAACTCCTGATAGCGATTGGCTAATAAGTCTTCGGCTATTTCATTGGAAGCTACCACCATACCATCCACAATCTTTTGATAATAAATAGGAGTAAGAATGTGGTCGGCTACGATGCCAATAGCATAGAAAAAGTAGATACCGATGAAATGATAGCGATAGGGCTTGGCTGCGGCTGCCCAGTACCGTACCATTTCTTTAAACTGTTTAAAAACACTGTGTTTGGTGGAAGGCAAGGATTGAGTGCTCATGATTTGTCGGATAATTTGGAAAGGTTCGGATTACAAAGCCAGATTATAACCGCAAATAGAGCAAAAGAATTCCCAAAGTGTGCGAAAGTATTTGAATCGAGTAGAGAAGGGGATGGAAGAACTTCTGTCAGGATCGGGTTTTAGTTGGGATTATTTATCTTGTAGTGAAATTTTAATATTTACTTACCATCTACTTACTCTTGGATACTCTAGTTAACTAAAGGTTGTAGGAGTGTGTTTGACCAGGGCTGATTAGGCAGAAGCGAGCAAATTATGTTTTAAGCAAGGCAGATTTTGCAGCCGAATACGGGCAATTCGGCGAAAAATATAACGCTACATAGAAGAAAAATTGCCGCTTAAAGGCAATAAAGGCTTGGTCAAACATGCTCAAGCATAAACCCTCAGCAGAAATGAATAAGCAGAAGAAAGCTGAATGGCAAGGCATGATCGGTAAGGGTGAGCTAGCCCCCGTTTTTGAGGAACTCTTGTCGAGAGAGATGCATCCAAGCCGGAAAAAGGAGTTGATTGCACTGCAGGCGCGTTACCAAAAGCTGAAACTGCGAAGCAGACAAGGTGTGCTTACTTTTCAAGATCTCAACATTACGGAGAATCAGATCAATCAAAGCCTTTTGGATTTTATTCAACAACCTTTAGGGGAACCTTTTCCCCAGAGCAAGAGCATTGAGCAGCTTTATCCTCAACGGCCGATCTTATGGAAGTACCTGATTCTAGTGACCCTTATATTGGTAGCGCTAGCTAGTTTAGCACAGCTCCTCAACCTCATATCTTTATGGCCCAATCCATCGAGACCTTTACAACTCACCGTCTTTGTAACTGACACCCAAGGTAATCCAGCTCTGGAGCAAGAGGGACGCCTTCATATCCCTCTCGGAAACCGGGCCCTCAATGAAATTATTGGAGCAAACGGCAGGACAAATTTCGGTGATATTACGGTAGATAATAAAGGAGATTCCATAGTGATTGGTTTAGAGGCAGAAGGATGGGAGATCGAGGATGGAAAAAACACCTTTGAATTCACGGGCGAACCCATCCAACTCACCGTTAGGAGAGACAATAGTTTACGAATTGTCAAAGGAGTAGTAAAGTCTAGAGATGGTCAATCTTTTATCTCCGATGCTTTAGTCAGAATTAATACCGATACTATCATTCGAACGGATGAATTCGGTATGTTTCGGGTGGTGCTGCCGCCTGGAATGGAGGTACAGCAAGTGGAAGATCGTTATTTATTGACGGTCAGCAAAGAAGGATACGAAACCATAACGCAATATTACTCTCCTAGATCATCGGATGCCGAAATTCGATTGATTAAGACAAATTGAAACGAAATCGACACATCCCATGCAGATGTCTGAAGTTTTGCATAAGCTGCTACAAAGCCAAGTTTAGGATAGCTGTTTTAAGCCCTAAAAGCAACTTTGACTCCTCTTGCTAACTAGCAATTACACTCATATATCTTTATTGGATCTACTCCGTATCCCACTGGTTTATTTGGGGTTGCCTGATTTGTTATCACTTCCATCTAGGACATTTATTGCCTTAAATACACTGTTTAATAGACCTGTGAATGAAAGTGTTATTATAGTAAACGCTCCAAATTCTTGGCTCAAATTTTGACAGCTCTCAATACACCAACCTAGTCCAGCAATAGGGGATTAACCTTATCACCTGACACTAAGAAAAGACTGGAAGATCCAAACAATGTTAAGGAAGGCTTTTTAAGGATACTCAACATCTATTACTCAATATGGTAGAAAAGTTTTTTCAGCCCTAAACCCCTTTGAAATATGAAAACCCTACTTTTACACACCCTCATTATACTTTCAACTTGCCTTAGTTTACCGGGACAACAGAATCAGGCCTTTCGCGGCAAAATCTTATACCTCAATAGTGGTGGGCAGCCGGCCATTGGCGTGCAAGTTTCAGGGAAGGCTGCTACTGATGTAATAGCTAACACCGTATATACGACAGCAGCCGGCGATTTTTCTTTGTTATTTCCATGGGCCAAGAATGGTCAACGGCTTGAAATTGAAGTCGGTAAAGATGATGCCCAAGGCCAGGCCATTGAAGTGGTTAATATCAAGGAGGTAGAACAGTGTCGAATGCCTGCCAACGGAACGGAGGTTTTTGAGGTGATTGTTTGTGTTAAAGGTTCACGCGAACGAGTAGCGCAAAAGTATTACAACATTATTCGGAACTCGACGATGAAGGAAATTGAGCGACTTCGTAAGGAAGTAAAGCAAATGATCTTAGCAAAAACTCAAGATTATGCAATGATTGGAGAATTAACGGAAAAGATTACAAAATTACAAGAGCAGACAGACAGTATAAGCCTATATCGTGAAGCTTATCGTATGGCATCAATTAATAGAGATAATGCCACGGCACGAATGGTTAAATACTTAGAATTGCTTGAACAAGGAGAATCCATTGAAGAGGCCTTGAAGGTATTAGACCCCAATAAGGCATCTGAAGAGATAGAAGAAAATATTCGTTCCTTTCAAGCGGGAATAGATGAGTTGTTGACCAAAGCCAATGGCTCATTCTTGAGCGGTTACTATGAAGAATATATGAGCTGCATCAAATCTATCATTCATCATATAGAAATACTGGGAATTGATCCAATAAGCATTGCCAAGTATCGTAGTGAACTAGCTAAAGCACTGCTCTATGTAGGTGAACCTCAGGCAGCCTTAGCTGAAAATCAAGCTGTTTTAGAATTACTAGAAAATAGAATAGAGCCTCAAGATTCTCTTCTAGCTGTAGCCTTGACAAATCATGCTTTTTTTCTGAATGCAAATGCTGATTTTCAATTAGCAAAAAATTATAGTGAACGATCACTGGCCAGTAAGCAAGAACTTTATCCTCCAATGCATGCCGAATTCATATATAGTTATCTAAACCTTGGCAATACTTTAAGGAATGTAGGAAAGTATCGGGAAGCACAAGACTATTACCAGCGAGCTCTAGATGTTATTGAGGTACAAGAAACACCGAATAAAAACCTAAAGTCAACTCTCCTAAGTAATATGGGAGTGGCTTTCCGCCAAATAGGTGAATTCGCAAAGGCGATAGGTTACCAAGAACAAGTTCTAAAAATCAACCAGGACATCTATGGAGATCACCATCCAGAAACCGCCATAGTGATAAGCAATTTGAGTGTCAATTATTTGGAACTTGGTCACTTCCAAACTGTTGTAGATAAGTTGAAAAAGGTTATTCCAATCTTGGAGTTATTTTTAGGGCCTAAGCACTTGGATGTAGCTACGGCCTATAACACCTTGGGAATGGCTTATGGAGGCTTAGGAGACTATGAGCAAGCTACTAAATATCAGTTGAAGACCTTAGAAATTGAAAAGGAAGTGTTAGATTCCAATCATCAACGATTGGCAATTACGTATAATAACTTAGCAACGCTGCTGCAGCAGAATGGGCAGTTGCTAGATGCTAAGCAATACCTATATAAGGCAGTACGGATTTTAGGAATCCCCACTCAATTAAATCCTTCTATGTTGGGACAGGTATACCACAATCTCTCTTCTCTTCTTGATGACCTTGGTGACTTTGATGCTGCCCTTAGCATACAAGATAAGGCACTGGAATTGATGCGGGCTAGCCTAGGTGATATGCATCCTAATCTAGCTGCCGCTTTTGCTAATAGAGGCATATTGCTAGTTCAAACTGGAGATTTTGTCAATGCGGTAGCGACTATAAGAAAAGCGATCCAAATCGATTCTGCACTATCAAAAGGCATTGGAGTCTATTTGGCTTTTGACTACAATAATATGGCAATGGCGCTTCGAGCCATGGAGAAGAATCACGAGGCACTGGAATATGATTTGAAAGCTCTTGCTATATTCAAAAAACATCTTCCGGAAACTCATCCTGCTTACGCTAACGTCCAGTCTGGTCTAGGAAACTCTTATGCCAAAACAGGAAACCTACAGGAAGCTAAGGTGGCTTTCGAAATTTATGCAAAACAATTTGGCGATTCACCGAAAAACTTTCGGAATTGGGCGATCTACTATGCTTTAAGCGGCGATGTAGATCAAGCGCTAACGAATTTGGACAAAGCAATTGAACTAGGACTGAAGGACAGGGTTTGGCTGGAGCAAACAAGTAGCTTGGATACACTCCGTAAAACATCGAAGTTTAAGACGCTGGAGAAGCAAATAAGATAGGAATACTGGAGACTGAGTTATCCGAAGGTTTACTTCAACCAAGATAAGTTTGAGGAAAACTTCGGATAACTCTCCAAGCTTACTGTATAACCGCTTCCGCCTCCATTTCCACCAAATACCCCTCTCCAATAATATCCACACGGATTAGGGTGTTAGCAGGCTGAATGTTAGCAAAGCGCTGGCCATGCGCTCGGGAGATGGGTTCCCAGTCATTCATGTTTTGGATATAAACACGAGTGCGTACTACATCCTCTAGTTGGCCTCCTAGTGATTGAATCGCCCCTTCAATTTTATCGATGACAAATTGAGCCTGAGCCGCGGGATCTGTACCCCCAATCATTTTATCCCCGTGGGTGGCAGTAGTTCCCGAAACCAGAATCCGATTCCCTTTCTTAATGGCTCGACTAAACCCTGCCAGGTCTTCCCAGATAGTGCCACTGAGGGCTTGTTGCTTGTCCGCTCCCATGTCTTTGACAGGGTAGGGAGGTGGAAAGTGGGTTAGGTGATGACTTAGATCTCCCGCGGCAGTTAAGAAAGGAGGTTTTCGATATTCATCACCACAGTCTCCTGGTATAGGATTGAAGCTGCTTATTATAGATTGAATGTTGGCGATATTGGTGGAGGATAACTCAAAATCAAATAACCTTAGATTGTCTTTGATATGTTCGGACTGCCCCAATCTAGCTCCAATAATCACGCCTCCTACAGCAGCTTGTTCCAGGATGTACTTCGTAGCTACATTCGCAATAGAAACCTCATGTTCATCGGCAGTCGATCGGAGGGTTCGAAGTAGTTCTTGTAGGGATGCCCATCCTCCAGCGATATCCAAGAAGCGTTTATATTTCATTTGAGACCAGGTATCCATCTGATCCACGGGGCGCTCTGGCTGTCCGAGCCATTTATCGGATAAAAGCCCTCCTGCCAAGGTGCCATAGGCAAGGAGATGTACGTCATGTTTTAGGCAAACCTCCGTCAGGCCCTTAGCGGCGCGCTGATCCAAAAGAGAGTAGGAGACTTGGTTGGAAACAACCTTAATTCCACTTTCCAGTATCATGTTCAGATGAGCAGCGTCGAAGTTGGTGAGGCCGAGGTGTCGAATGAGGCCTTCTTCCTTGAGTTCTTGTAGCCAATAAAGATCATCTAACCAGCCTGGATCAGCGTAGTTCCAGGCGTGATATTGAAGGAGGTCAATCTGATCAGTTTGTAAGCGCTGTAGCGAGCGCTCAATGGCTTGGCGAACGGTCGACTTTCCTCGTTTCCCTTGTACATCAGGCACCCATTTGGTGAAAAACTGGGCCTCTTCACCCGCAGGTCGGTTTCCATAAATTCCTGCGATCAACTCCGCTGATCCGTAGTGGTCAGCCATATCGAAGGTGGTTAAACCTGCATCGGTATAAGATTGCATATGATCGGCTACTTGCGCCAGGTCGAGACTTTGCCCATCTCGTTCCATGTCTGCAATTTGCCAGAGGCCGGTGAGTAAGCGGGAGATTTTAAGATCTGGTGCAAGCTGTTTATGTGTGATCTTTGTACTCATCTGTATTAGTGGTTGGGAAGGGATTTGAATGCGGTTTTTAGATCCAAGCCAGATTGCTTTAATTGGTGAGTTTTCCAAAAAAAGATAAGGGATGCTAATAGGAGTACTAAAAGCCAAATCAACGTAGGATGGAAGTACCAGGCAGTTACATCTGTTTGGAAATCTTTCCAAGTGTGTACGCCTAGAAATAGCGTTAGGAAAATTACACCTGGAATGGCAACGGCTAGTTGTGCGGTTCTTGATTTAAAAATGCCGATAGTTTTGGCTATAGCTGGATTGTATTTCGGTAGCGATATTACCGTTACGCACATTAAAAGGAAATTAACTAACATCGCTGTAACCATAATGTCGATTCCCAAAAAGAAGTCGCCAGCAAGATGACTACCCAATATGCCGACGGTGGCCATTAAGCCACTAACCAGGATCGCTCCAAAGGGAGTTTGGAAGCGAGGGTGGATCCGGGCAACTTGCTTAGGGAAAATGCCATCCTCAGCCCAGGCAAACATCAATCGGGATACAGATAAAAGCATTGCGGGCAGGTCATTAATCAGCGCAATGGCAGCGCCTAGAATGATGGCAATGGTCCATCCGGGAGACAATACTATGCCTAGCAAACCCGGAGCTGAAATATCTCTTTGAGCGGCTTCTTCGGCCACATACGACCAAGGTACGGCATGGTAAACAGCGGAGGTGAAGATGAAGTAGTAAATACTCACGGTCCCAATGGCTAGTGCTATAGCTAAAGGCAACGATCGTTTAGGGTTTTTCGCCTCTCCTCCTGCCTGGGCAATAGCATCAAACCCAATAAAACTGGCAAATAAGATAGCAGATGCGGAGAGTAGTGTCATGAGCGGAAAACTACTGTCGGACTGGGTGACACTTCGGCCCTCCTTCTCCATTAATTGCGCAGCAAAATCGACCTGATCATAGCTAAATCCTGCAATGATAACGATGGCACCTAAACCAAACATCACGATCATGAGCGGAATTACGATCTTCTCATAAAACTTAAGCCCAAGAAGGTTGATACCCACAAAAAACCATAATAACAGAATAGCTAAGAGCACCCTAACAGACCCTTGAGAAAGCCAATTGGCCGCATGCTCCCAACTCATTGCCTCAGCAATATCCCGAAAGAAAGGAATAATGATATAGGAAATCACTCCAATCGCAATGGACAAACCAAACCATTGTGAAAAGCTGGCTATAAATCCCAAGTAAGGATGCAAGCCCCGGCTGGCATAGAGGTAGCTTCCGCCGGCCCTTGGCATGGCCGTGGAAAGTATAGCATAGCAAATGGCCGCAAATATGGCAGGCAAGGCCGCAAATAAGAAAGCGGGCAATACATTCGGCCCTATTCCAGGGACGTGCCGTTGTATCATGAATGGTACGACGTAAATGGAAGCTCCTAACATCGAGCAAATGCCCGTGGCCGCCAAGCCCACTAGCCCCAATTGTCTATCCAGCCCAACCCTTGAATTTGATGTTTTTTCCATAGAAGTGCAACTCGGTAATTGTATTTTAGCTAAGAAGTTTAACTCAAATAGCTTCTTAAATCATCATGAAATGGCCATTCGGAAAGGGATGTGAAAAGTTTCTAATATAGGTAAAGGAGGAGATATATTATTGAGATCACCAAAAGATCTTCTATTGGAAAGGAATAGAACATTCAGAATACTACTATTTTCGCTTCCTGGGAAGTTTACAGTGGATCAATTAAATTACCTCCATGAGAAAAACCTATGGCAACACTTGGTGGGGAAAACAATGGTTAAATGCTTTTAATCATATAGACTATTCCAATCGCCTTCCTAGAGGGAGATCCTATGCGAACAGAGGGTTTGTCACAAGTATAGCAATAAATGGCAACCGGATATCAGCAAAAGTAAAAGGCTCTCGCAGAACACCTTATCGCGTAGATATTGCTATTCCCGTATTTAGCAGTTCAGAAAAGGCCAGAATTTTAGGAGAGATCACGGAAAACCCTCTTTTCCTGTCTCAACTACTCAATCGAACACTGCCACCCGAATTGCATGATAGTTTGCAAAAGATAGTGATATCCTTGTTTCCTAGATCGTGGAGTGATCTTTCTGGCGGCTGTTCTTGTCCAGATTGGGCTGTACCTTGTAAACACATGGCAGCAGTGCTGTATCTAGTGGCTAACGAGATCGATAAGAACCCTTTTTTAGTATTCTCTTTGCATGATTTTGATTTGATTAAAGGCTTGGCGGCAGTAGGGTACAAGCTTGGTGAAGGGGAATCGGTGGCCATTCCTGCTGCAGAAATGCTGTGGAAAGGAGAAAAACAGTTGTTGCATACAGAAACCAAGGACTCAGATTCTCTATCCGAATTCAAACCGCTGGATTTCACTACTATCCCGAATATTGGCGAAGAACTACTACTGTTGTTGCCGGATCATCCAGTATTTTTCTCTGAAGGAGACTTCAAGAAATTGTATGCTAAAGGACTATCCATTTTGGCTAAATCTATGAACAAGCTTAAGATGGAGGTGCAAGAGGAGAGCACAGCCTTAATGGATGAGGTGGAACATATAGAAATAAGCCTGGACGGCGAACTAGAGTTTTTAGAATGCCAATTCCGAAGCCAACGGGGTAAATCACTGCTGAAACTGGATGGGATCTCCGAATTGTGCTTATGGCTGGAAGATATTCCAGCAGGACAATTAAGCCGATTTTCTTCTGATTTATCTCTACTATATTTGTGTTATCGCTTTTCTATAAAGTTATCGCAACAGTTGGCCATAGTGCCTCAATTACTCCGGGTTGGGGTAAGTCACTATAAAGTTCGGTGGCTGGCAGCGACGATCAACGAATCGGTCAATAGACTCTTTGAGCAATTGGAGTTACGCGCTTCATCTTCATTGATATATATCAAAGATGCTCATCAGTTCCACCCTATTCTGGAAACTGAAAAGATACAGAGTTTGTTATCCCTGTTCTTGGGGTTTTGGGTGGAGTCCTATGCTGGAGTACAGCAAAAGTGGGATATGGACGGCGTTTATAGCTTGTTTTTTTGTGGTCAATTAGAGCAATTTCAGGCTTTCTCCGAGCAACAACAACCTGCCGCTATCCAACTTTGGTTGAGCAACTACTTTCTATCTAAAAAACAGTATATACCTGTCCTTCAGGTGGAAGATTTGGATGGAGCTTTTAAAGTGCTTTTAACCTTCGAAAATAGCAAGCGTCCGATTGATCCACCTATTCCATTGTCGGAGTTCTTTAAACAAACAGATTTAGCTGCTGCCCGCACATCCATTCTTTCGGACTTGGCACGGCTAAGTGAATATTTTCCGCAACTTAAAAAGGTACTGACCTCTAGAGGCGAAGAAGAGTTGATCTTTGATTCCGATGAATTCGTGGAGATTCTCTTCAAAATTTTACCGACTATACGTCTGTTTGGAATCAAGGTGTTGCTACCCAAGGCTTTACAGAGGTTGTTAAGACCCCAGTTGTCCATGACAGTGGAAGCGTCAGAAAGTAATATTGTGGCGCAGAGTGGAGTAGTAAGCATGCAAAATATGCTCAGTTTTAGGTGGCGAATAGCTTTAGGGAATCAGCAACTTACTGCCGATGAGTTTTTACAGATTATCAAAAAGTACAGTGGTATCGTTAAACTGAAAGATGAGTATGTCTACTTTGATGAAAGAGAAGTCCAACGACTGATTGAAAAGCTGGAAAAATCGGAAGAATTACCTGGTTCAGCATTATTGCATGTTGCCTTAACGGAGGAATATAATGGCACCAAGGTGACCTTGGATGAGAATGCACAGGAATTAATAGCTGCTTTTCGTAAAGCAGATTCCGTACCTCTTCCCAATGGCTTGAAGGCTACCTTACGTCCCTATCAGCAAAGAGGCATGGAGTGGTTGTATAAGAACACTAGGTTGGGCTTTGGCAGCATCCTGGCCGATGATATGGGCTTAGGTAAAACCTTGCAGGTTATCGCACTTTTGCTAAAACTGAAAGAAGAAGAGAAGTTGGCTAAAAATAAGGCTCTTGTTGTTGTTCCTACCACTTTATTGACCAATTGGCAAAAGGAAATTCAAAAGTTTGCGCCGGAATTATCAGTGAGGACCTATCATGGCCCCAATCGTGAACTATTAACACTTAATCAGGTAGATATCCTGTTGAGTACCTATGGGGTAATAAGAAGTGACAATGCTATTTTGACTAAGAAGAAATGGGCTGCTATTGTGATTGATGAGGCACAGAATATCAAAAATGCAGCTACGGCTCAAACCAAGGCTATTAAGAAGATCAAAGCTCCGGTAAAGGTAGCTATGTCTGGAACTCCTGTTGAGAACCGATTGACGGAGTATTGGAGCATCTTCGACTTTACCAATAAGAGCTATTTAGGGACTTTGTCAAAATTCAAAGATAATTTTGCACGCCCTATTGAATTAGATCGTGATCAGGAAAAACTAGAACAGTTTAAAAAACTTACTAAGCCCTTCATTCTTAGGCGTGTCAAAACAGATAAACAAATCATACAAGATTTGCCTGAAAAAATTGAGCAAGATCAATTCTGTGAATTAAATCCGGAACAGGCCGCTCTCTACCAAAATGTAGTGGATCGAACGATGAAACAGATCGAGGAGGTGGAAGGTATTAACAGGAGAGGATTGGTGTTGAAACTAATCACTGCCTTAAAGCAAATTTGTAATCACCCCAAGCAGTTTTTGAAAAAAGGGGATACTGACCCCGCACTATCAGGCAAGACAATTTTGCTCTTTCAGCTCTTTCGTGGTATTCTAAATAACGATGAAAAGGTACTCGTTTTTACTCAATACCAGGAAATGGGCAAATTACTAGTAAAGATGATCGAAAAAGAATTCGGAATAGAAGCTCCCTTCCTGCATGGAGGTGTTTCAAGGAAGGGGAGGGATGAAATGGTAGAGGACTTTCAAAATAATCGAAATACACGAATTTTTCTTTTGTCTCTGAAGGCCGGGGGGACGGGCCTAAACCTTACTGCTGCCTCTAATATTATCCACTATGATCTTTGGTGGAATCCAGCAGTTGAGGCACAAGCTACAGATCGGGCTTATCGCATTGGACAGGAACGCAATGTAATGGTTCATCGTTTCATCACCAAAGGTACATTTGAGGAAAAAATCAACCAATTACTCATCAATAAAAGAGAATTGGCTAATCTGACAGTGGCTACTGGTGAAAAGTGGATTGGAGAATATTCTAATCAAGAGCTGCAAGCATTGCTGGCACTTGACTGATATGTTTTGAACAACCTGTCAGTTTATAGGGATTCATAGATCAAGTTTTCAAAGTCCTCTACAATATCCCAATTCTCAAAAGGGTATAACTGCAACATTGAGATAGCGATCAACTCCTCCTTGAGATCAATCCAAAAAGTAGTCGTGAAAAACCTACCTCAGCTATAACTACCAAGAGAACGTGCTCTGATGGTTTTCTTGCTCTTCTCATTCATGATCTGGTGATTCTGATCCTCATTCCCTAAGCTTTTTCTTAACCTTAATAGTTCGGTTTTCATTTCTCCAATAATCTTTTGGTAGGTCGGGTCTTGATTAAGCGTTGTGCATTTCCCTTGAATCTTCCTATAGGTCAAAGGATTCCCAGGCGAGGAAGGTGGCTTCTGTTGAAGTTCCGGGTTTGTCCAACCCTTGCCATAGTAGAATATCAGCTTATATCGCTGGTTTCGGATACCTAAGTGAGCCGTTCTAATAGGATGGTGCAACCAGGACCTATAATACATTTCATTGCGCCAATCAGAAGGTGTCTGCCCTCGGAGGTTCTGGCGGAAACTCCGGCCTTGCATACTACTAGGAGCGGGAATTCCGGCATAATCAGCAAAAAGTAGCGGGAAATCGAGATTGAGTATGATATCGGCTAATCGCTGACCAGCAGCGACCTCTTTGGATAGCGGATGACAAAGGGCATTCGTAGTGACTCTTCATACATCATGTGTTGATTAAAAAAACCATGTTCGCCCATAAGGTAACCCTGATCAGAAGCGTAAATCAAGTTACAGCAGTTGGATGGTCAAGAAAGCGCCTTAAATTGCATCCAATTTGACATCTAGCAGTCAAAGCAGGATACTTGGCGTCATTCAATTTACAAATTTGTAGAAAAACGATGCCTCATATAGGAGATAATACTAAATTGTCTTCCCAATCACCTCGACGACTATTCTTATAATCAAGAAGCAATTTTGAATTGATTTCAAGCCTATTTCATTTTAACACTGACCCACAACTTACAAAACATGATAAGGAGTCGTCTATCGATCAATTTACTTTTACTATTGGTTATTTTAGCCTGGAATTGCTCTCCAAAAGTGTCCGATCAAGTTACAAATACCAACACCGTAAGTATGGAAGAAAAGATCGAAGCCTTGGCGGTGAAGCACCTTGAGTCTGGATATAAGATTGACTATAACGAAAGTAGAACCTTTGTGTCTCTTTCCAAGTCCTTTAAGACACGGAAAAATGAAGCTTTTAGTTCATTAGCATTAGTGGTCTATGATATCAAGCAGGAAGAAGTCATACTGCAAGAAACGTTTTCCAGAGCTACAGCTCGTTGGATTAATGAGACTGAAATAGAAATAGTAATTATTCCTGGGGTGGTGGCAGAGGACAATCAAACTAAACCAGGTTTTATCTTTAACGTCAAACAGAAAAAGAAGAATCCTCGATAAGACATAGCACCTTCAGCTGCTGAATTAAGTTGTTTGACCGACTTTCTCTAAATTTTTAACTTAAAATATTCAACCAATTAGTCACACTGGTCTTTTACAGACTAGTCGATCATCAAAATGCAGTGCTGCATAGAGCACTAAAGCAAACCAAAATTTATGACTGCTAAAAACGCTTTAATCATCACCTCCGTAAGTATCACCTTATGGCTCTTCTCCGCTTGTCAACCCAAGCCAAATCAACCACTCGTTACACTCGAAAAAATTCCAAACCCTACTAAACAATTTGAACAGGATGATTCCAGAGAAGGGCCTCAGAATTTCTTTGATTTACATCATCTAATTCGAACAAGAGAAGGAGACAAAAATCCTCGTTATGGGGTAAACTATAAAGAGAAAGCTTTCCAGCGCGCACTTTCACGCCGCCGAATCGAGGCTCGTGGCAATACAGCATTACCTTGGATTGAACGCGGCCCCGGCAACGTGGGGGGACGAACGCGTGCTATATGGGTAGATCCAGCTGATTCTACACATAGAACCTGGATAGTTGGATCTGCGGTAGGCGGCATCTGGAAAACTTCAAACGCTGGAGAGGACTGGAACGTTGCTGGAGAGGAATTTAGCAACTTGGCAATTACCTCCATGGCGGGAAGTGCTGCAGATCCTAAGGTGATCTACGCCGGTACAGGGGAAGGATTTGGTGGCCGAATGATAAAAGGAAGTGGGATTTGGAAAAGCATGGATGCTGGGGATAGTTGGACCCTTTTAACGGCTACTACCTCTGACATGGAATTTGCCAATGTGATGCGGATAGTTGTAGATCCGGAAGACGCCAATACAGCACTAGTTGCTACCCGAATAGATCTTCGACGAGATATCCCGGAAGATGATTTGACTGTTGTAAGTCACATCTTGAAAACCATTGATGGAGGTGCAAGCTGGGATATTGTATATGAATCCACGGATACGGAAGGAGGTGTATTTGGCCCAGCCATCCAGCATGTCGTAGCTGATCCTACCAACTTCAATACACTATATGCTTCTATTCGAAGCACAGGAATTATACGTTCTACCGATGCAGGGGAAAACTGGGAAACCGTTTTTGATGCGGCCGCAGAAGAGTTAGGACGTATGGAATTGGCGGTGTCTCCGACTTTTCCCGATTACGTCTACTTTGCGGCTGAATCGAATGCTGGCTCTTCTCTTTATTTGTCTCAGGATGGCGGCGATTCTTGGAAGGCAGTCAGAGGTGGTTTTGGTAATTGGTTATCAGGTCAGGGATGGTATGACAATGCCATAGCAGTGCATCCCTATGATTCAAGTCAAGTATTCGTCGCAGGAGCGGGGCCAATGCTGAACATTACGGTAGAAATTGATTCCTCAGTACTTAGCGAGAGTCATGGCGGTTCTTTTGTTCCCGTGACGGATGGCTATCGACAATATCGAACAAGTTTTCCTGATGCCTCTACCAAAGGGGTACATGTAGATCATCATCAAATCTTGCTAATTCCGGTCGATGAGGAAACGGGTGCGTTTTATATGTTAAATGGGAATGACGGAGGTGTGGCCTTTTCCGAAGATAGTGGCGCAACTTTTATCCAGACAGGAGATACTTTTAAGGAAGAGTTCACCGGTTTTGGACAATCTAGCACGATTTACCCCACACAGAAGGGATATAATACTTCCCAGTTCTATGGGGTGGATAAGATGAACGGTGCGGATCGTTATATAGGCGGCACTCAAGATAACGGTAGCTGGCTCTCTCCGGCTGATCCTGACAGTACCAGTGAATGGGCAGCGGCACCTAGTGGAGATGGCTTCGAAGCAGCATGGCACTACCTAGATGCCAATAAATTGTTAGAATCCTCTCAATTCAATAATGTCTACCGGAGTTTGAATGGGGGCCAAAACTGGGAACCCTTGGACTTGCCGGGGCGCGGACCTTTTATTACCAGAATTGCTAACTCTAAGCAAGATCCTGACCTGGTTTTTGGCATTAGTGATTTGGGGGTATTGCGTTCTGATGATTTTGGGGGGAGCTGGAACGTGGTAGAAATGCCTGCTGAATGGACATTTAGAGGTTCGGGAAATCCTATTGAAATTTCCTTGGCTTCGCCAAACGTAATTTGGACCGCGAATGAATTGAGCGAAGATCAAAGGTTGGTTGTATCCAAAGATGGCGGCTATTCTTTTATCCCGACGAGTAGCTACCCTAGAGCAAAACTGGGCGCTGTGACAGGAATTGCCACACATCCTATGAATAAAAACACTGCTTTTGCCCTATTCTCTATGGCTGATGGCCCCAAGGTGTTAAAAACGACGGACCTGGGGCAAACTTGGGATGATATTTCGGGCTTTGTTGGAAATATCGATGAGAGTACGAATGGATTTCCAGATGTGGCTGTTTACAGCCTGCTTGTTATGCCTTTTGATACCAATCAAATATGGGTAGGCACAGAAATCGGCCTCTTCGAGAGCTTGGATGGTGGCGAGAGTTGGGACTATGCGGACAATGGATTGCCCCCTGCGAGTATTTGGGAAATGAAAATCGTCAATGATGAAGTGATCTTGGCAACACAAGGTAGAGGGGTTTGGACGGTTAGCCTTCCTGAACTGGAAGGTTATGAGCCAATTGCGGCCTTATTAGGGCCAAAAATTCGAATAGATTCGGATGGTTTTGACGGGAAAATTCAGGGCCAAACCGAGTTGAGGTCGGCTTATGATTCTACTATAGTAGAGGTTAGTATTCCTCTTGGTAGTGGTGTGGTTTTGGAGGATCGCCTAGTGCTCGGGGCGAATGCAGATCCCACCTTCATACCTTTTGATTTCGATTTGAGTATTCCAAATGATACCATCATTAACGGGACGATTGAGGTTACTTCTTTTTTAGACGGTGAATTCCTAAGATCTTCAACCGCAACTCGTTTTTATGATGTTGATACCGATGTAATCAGTAATTACGTCAATGATTTCGACCAAGGGCAATCGGATTTTGCGCGTTTAGGTTTCAATACTTACATAGCACCTGGTTTTGACAATGCGGCCTTGCATTCTCCTCACCCCTACTTCGGCAATAATCAGGAATATATAGCTGTTTTCCAGAAACCGATCCTGGTTGATCCCAATGAATCTATTTTGACATTTGATGAGATTGTATTAGTTGAGCCAGGCGATTCGGAGGATTTTAATTCCGTCTTTTTTTATGACTTTGTGACGGTGGAAGGTACAACCGATAAAGGGCTGACTTGGACTACTATCGAAGGGTATGACTCGCGATATGATGCAACATGGCTTCAAGCTTACCAGCAAAACAGGAACGGTGCGCCGGATTTGATCCTCAATCATGGGATTAATTTATTGGAGCATTTTAATGCGGGAGATGAAGTTTACCTGCGGTTTCGACTTGTTTCAGATCCTCTGGTTGAAGGTTGGGGTTGGATGATTGATAATTTGCAACTACAATCAGAAATGACGACCAATACCCGAGATGAAATAGAGCGGATTTTTGCGGTGAAAAACTTCCCCAATCCGTTCCAGGGGTCCACGACCTTGTCTTATACCCTGCTAGAACGCAGCCCAGTCCAAATTAGCTTGTTTAATAACGGAGGGCAAGTTGTGCAAGTGTTGTTGCAAGAAGAGCAGCCAGCAGGAGAGCACAACTATAATGTTAATACCAGTCAACTACCGACGGGAACCTATTACTGTAGGTTTCAGGCAGGAGACCAATTGAAAACTATGAAGTGGATCAAGCAATAATGCTATACCGCACCCGAATCTTTCCTAGTTTTCTAGTTTAGAAAAGATTCGGGTGTTCCATGCTCTTTTATAGATCAGGAACAATTTCGTACTTTGGATAGCAATGAGTAAACCCAAGATTATAACGATTAAAGACATTGCTCGAAAGTTCAACTGCTCACCTTCAACGGTATCTCGCGCCTTGAAGGACCATCCCTCTATCAACATATATACTCGTAAACACATTCAGGAATATGCGCAGAAGCTCGGCTACCAACCCAATCGAGTTTCCCTAAGTTTGCTCAACAAGAAGACCTATAATGTTGGGGTTATTGTACCCAATATCACCGGCTATTTCAACGCTGCCATTTTGGACGGCATGCAAACGATATTAGAGCCGCAAGGGTACACCGTAAGTATCTTTCAGACCAAAGAGTTTTATGAACCTGAAGTCGCCTACATCGATAATCTGCTAGCCAATCGGGTGGATGGGATATTTGTTTCAGTATCCAGTGAAACAAAAGACTATAGCCATTTTGAACGGGTTTTAGCGCAGCAAGTACCACTGATTCTATTCGATCGAGATTGTAAGGTTGCGGCGCCCACGGTACGGGTGGATCATTATTCAGGAGCAGTGATGGCTGTTGAGCATTTGATTCAAATGGGTTGCCAACGCATTGCGCATTTGAAGGGCCCGGAAGGACTATCCGTCACGCAAGAAAGATTGACTGCCTATTTGGATGTACTGAAAAAGCATGGACTGGAAATGAGCGAAGAATATATCCTCTCCACGGGCTTCCGCACCTTCAAGGGTGCCTATCCCACCAAGAAACTACTGACTCTACCCGAACCTCCGGATGGCATCTTTGCTGTCAATGACAACATTGCTATAGCTGCTATGCACGTGATTCGGGAGCATGGCTTAACCGTACCGGATGATATTGCCGTGATTGGTTTTGATGATGAACCGCATGCTGCCTACTGTCATCCCACCCTCAGCACCATCAAACAACCAACGGTGGATTTGGGGAAAGAAGTGGCGATGCTTTTTCTGCAGCAAGTACAAGCGGAGTCAGTTGCCATCGCCAAGCAAGAAATAGTCCTGCCTTCAGAGCTAGTGATTCGTAACTCTTCTTTGAAGAAGCCTTAGCCAACTTGTCTTATTTGTTATAAGCCTTAATAATCTCATCTGCCACCTTCTGGCAAAACACGGCCGTTTCCTGCTTCTGAATATTAAAAAAAAGAAATTCTCCATCTTCATCTTTACGAGATAAACGGGTCGGGAGACCAATAGGAGACTCTCCGGTGAGAACCCCGTAGAAAACACATGCAGTTAGGTAAGTGCCTAGTGTTGAGGGATGGCTCCCATCCGGATCGTAGAACTCTAATTCCGGACGTAGGCTCCTTGCTCGTTCCCAGGCTGGCCCTACTGGTACGATGGTAGCTCCGATCTTTTCTGCTAATTCCATATACTTAGCATTAATAGGAGCTTGCATGAAAGGATCCCAGGACCTGGCCCAGGTCATATAGAGATAGGTTTTGGCTCCACTTTTCTTGATCATCTGGTCGAGGAGACCGCCGAAGTGCATTAGGCTATCCGGTCGATCAATGGTACTGCGGCTATGGTTTTGCAGGATTACAATATCAAAATCCCCATTCTGAATCTTGCTTTTCGTCTGTAGCCCTCGCTCATGGCGCCAGTGATGTCCCCAATGTGCTCCACCTGCTGTAGATTGTTGGGTGGTGAAAGCTTGCTTCTTGGCCTTCATCATCGCTGCCGTTGCTTGAGGGAGATTCCAGAAGTAAGTGTAGCTATTGCCGACGAATAACACTTTCTTAGGGCTTTCAGATTGGCTGAAGCCTAGGAATGAAAAGGAACAACAAAATAGGATGAGTGAGACTACTTTACGGAAGTACATAGGTCGAATAATTTTTCATTGAAAATGGGAGTATGTCAACCCCTTGGTGACCTGGCATTTGTCCAGGCCATTGTTGTGTGTTTTTACCAACAATCCAGGGGGTTGATATACATTATAGAATGGTTGTATGGAAGGGGATAATTACTTCTCTACAAATCGCCCTTTCATCAAGGTCTCAGTGCGCTTTGCATTCGGCAACACGTCTTCTCGATAAAAATACACATCACGCAATTCATTTTTGGAGAAAAGTTTGAGTTGATCTCCGTAGTGCGGAGAACCCTTTTGCGTAGAGTTTCCATAACTCATCAAGGCTTTGGCTCGAACTTTATCCCCGAATTCAATCACAGAAACCCAAGAGTCACCCCCGCTGATGTGCATCTTACCATCATCTTCCAAACCATTAGACCAAGCTACCCGGAATACACCGACACTACCATCTGCACCGTTTCCCGGTAAATCCAAGCCGTTGTACGTGATACGATAAATGTCTCCCCATGGAATATCGAGGCTGCCATAGCCTCCCTTTAATTCGGTAGCCGCTTCTTCTAGAAGGGCAACTGCTTTCTTGGGATCAGCTAGTCCATCGGGAGTTGTCCGTGCCGCCTTCAAGGACCATTGTTCTTTGTAATTCTTAGAATTCCAAGGGTTGAACTTGTTGGACCAAAGGTAAAACAAGGCTGCCCCTTTACTATCTGCATTGGATTCGCGATCCCAATTCTCTAGCACAGTCTTAGCTTCCTTAGCTAGGTCGGAGCCATGTTCATCGATGGCGGCAAAGAGGTCATCCAGGAGCCGATCGGCCATTTCCCAGCGTGTGGAGAGTTTATATTCTACCAGCTCATCGAAAGTGATAGATTCATCCTCAGCTAGCATGCGAGCGGAGCGCTGGGGGCGATAAGTCATTCGAATCGGAGACATGTAGGGCGGAAAATCCTTGGGATTGAGTTGCATCGGGAAAGTGCTGGTCCAAGGTGGGTCATTGGCATTCTGTAGCCAGCCCGCAGGAGGATTCTTGATCTTGGGTAATTCCGCATAAGAGTGAACATCAGTCCAGATGTGCTTGGAGTCATCACCGGGCACTATGTTGCTCCAGAATCCCCAGTCTCCACTACTACGCTTGGGCACTTGGCCATTAAACATATAGAAGATATCTCCTTTCTGGTCAGCATACATAATATTGAAAAATGGGATTTGAACATCCTTCAAGGCCGCCTCGAATTCTCCAAAATTCTTAGCTGTACCCATCTTCCACCACTGCAAAGCCGCATGATAGCGATCATAGCCCGGCATGCGAATGGCTAAGGCTTTCTCTCCTTTTTGGCTGACTACTCTTCCATGTTCAGATTCGTAAATATCTAAGGCTTTTTCGGCGACCGTACCGTCCTTTTGCTTGACCTTGATGGTTTTCTTCATCACCTTGAAAGGCTTAACCGCACCATCTAGCACATAGCCTTGATCTTTCAGTGTTAACTCATATAGGTCCGCATTGTCAATGGTATTGTTGGTGTGACTCCAGCCTAGTTGCTCATTGAAAGCAATGCCCAGGGTGGGAAAGCCCACCAGTGTTGCACCGTAAGTGTTGATACCCGGTGCATTGAGGTGCCCTTCGTAGAATAGCCATTCATCAAACCAAGGAAGGTGAGGGTTTTGGACTAGCATGGCATTGCCGGAGGCAGATCGCTCAGCACTGACGGCGTAAGTGTTGGACCCTCGCCGTGACCAATATTGCGATCGACCAATATCTCCACCACCTACAAAACGGCTATAAATCACAAAGAGATAGTGGCGCATGACATCTTCGTGTTCAATGGGCAGGGCTACCTTTTTAGCCTCCTCGAATCGATCGGGATGCGCTTTTGCGTAAGCATTCATGCCATCCACAAAGGCAGTAGCATAGGGTTTGATTTCCGGTTTTTGGTTCTTCCACCATACCTCAGCTAGTTCTGGGAAGCCTAGCGTATGGACCATTTGGTCATTCTGGAAGTATTCTTCTCCCCAGTACTCCGAGGCGCGCCCTCGGGATTTGGCGTAGAGTTCTAGAATCAGGTTGCCATGACTGTGCATTTGTGCCCATCCAAAAGCATAACCCAGTTCTTCAATATTCTGGGCGTAAATGTGTGGAATGCCCCATTCATCCCAGATGATCTCTGTGCCAGCACTATGTTGAGCATAGGACGATCCAAATGGGCATAAAATAAGACAAAGGATAATTAGTTTTAGATTCATTTTGTTGAATTGTATGGATTTATTTGTGGTTTGATTTCATACTCAGGAGAGTACTATAATAATGTTGATATCTTGTGTAAAGGTGACACCGATACTCTATACTAGATCATTGCCCAATCTTAGGAAGCCTATCAGCTCAATCTAAGTCCCTCTACCTTGTTTAGCGAACTTCGTCCTTTTTTCTGATATGATAAGAAAGGACCAAACTTGTCCCGACCAATTCGTCGGGGAAATCACCGCTTTATTCATTTCTTAAGGTGTTGAATTTCCCTAAAATCCTAAACTGTACAAACTCGCTATTAGGGTTTTGTTTTGCGCTGGAGAATATAGTTTATGTACTAGAATTCTTTCATTCGAACACTTTGTTAAGCTCGAGCAGTGTACCGTTCTTGACAGATTTTCGGACAATTCCTCACTAAAATAAATAAGGCCGATCAATTGCGAATCCTTGTTCAACTCAAGATAAGCTAGAACCTAGTTTTGCAAAAAAGCATCTTTTTTATTTAATCTGTGTATCAGTTCGATACGATGCCTAAAATACCAAATCCTGTGTAACAAGCTGGCATATTTCTACAAGACGACTGCTGGTGTGGAAATTGGTGTGTGCGTAGGGGATGTTTCTCCAAGCTTCGGGAATTAAATGTAGCGTTTCAGCATCCATTATGCGCAGAAAACGTATCGCTCTGTATGAACTTCACTTGCCAGTAATCAAGCCTGCGGTTTTTTCCGTACATTTCCTTACTTTCCTATTGAACCGATTATTCCCAACAACTACCGCTTCGTTTCAGTAATTGAATGGAGCGAACTTGGAACTAATAATCAAGATTATATTTATATAACCAAAACTACTCGAAAATGAAGAACCTCTTCCCCCTAATTGCGATAGCCTTATGTTTGGCCTTAAGCTCCTGTGGTGCTTCCAAAGAATTGACCGCTGAAGCCGCGGCGGCGAAGTCCTCCTTAAAACAATGCGAAGACCAAATGGCAGCACTGCAACGAGAACTGACCCAAGCCAAAAATATGCTAGGCGGCTCTGGCGATCAATTGACGCAAACGCAGGCAGAGAACCAATCTCTACGCAATCAACTCAATAACATGCAAAGCCAACTAGCTACGGTGACGCAGCAAATGCAAGCTTCATCGGATGACTATGGCGTATGGTTCCGTGTACAGATTGGTGCCTATGAGCAACGCCGCATAGATAATAATCTGGAAACAACGGATCAGCTTTCGCTGGAAACCAGAAATGAATTACAGAAGATTGCTTTAGGCCGTTTCCGCGTCTACGAAGATGCCAAGCAGCTACAAACCCAATTGCAAGAAATGGGCTTGAAGGATGCCTGGGTGGTGTCCTATAAGGACGGCGTACGAATTCCCGTAGAGGATGCCCTACGCAACTAAGGCGCTCTGTTCAGTCATCCGAAGTTTCCTGGGATGGAGTCATTCGAAGTTTATCTTCATCCCACCTAAAGGAAACTTCGGATGACTAGGCTCAGGACTTCGGATGATTTCTTACCAACAAACCATCGATCAACATCCCGCCTCCCGTTCTTTAATTTCTCCCTGCTGACTTCTTACTTCTCTCTGAAAACCCCTATATTGTAATTCCTCAATAGGCATAGTTAATCGTTTTTCTGCTCCTCTATTATTGTACCAATACATCTCTTTCCCCATGAGAAGATGCTTCCTTCTAATTCTATTCTATTTGCCGAATATTGTATTTGGCCAGCAGCCGGAGTTAGTGTTACCAATTGGGCATACAGCAATGGTGACTGCTGCAGAATTCTCCCCGGATGGAAAATTTGTTTTAACCGGTAGCTGGGATGGCACAGCGATATTATGGAATTTACAAGGGGAGCAACTTCATGTTTATAGAGGGGGAGGTCTAATCAACTCAGTGGCATTTTCGCCCGATGGCCAATCTATTCTAACAGGTGATTATGATGGCCAATTGATTTTATGGAGCTTGCGAGGTGAGCAGCTACGGGTTTTCGAAGGAATCACAAATGTTGAATCAGTAGACTATTCTCCCGATGGGCAGTTGATCTTAGTAAAGACTTGGTCCTCCGCGATACTATTGAATCTACAAGGCCAGCAATTGCAAGAATTTGGAAAGAATAAGAAAGCGGTCACTTCAGTAATCTTTTCGCCCGATGGTCAATTTATCTTGACTGGCTGTAGCGATAGTACCGCAATCTTATGGAACCCGCAAGGCCAAGAACTCCGAATATTTCGAGGGGCTACAAGTGGGATCAATTCTGTAGCTTTTTCACCCGATGGCCAATCTATTCTAGCAAGTTGTAGTGATAGTACCGCAATCTTGTGGAACTTGCAGGGGCAGAGGCTTCGAGTATTTCCACGGTATTCAAGTGGTATCAGTTCAATGACCTTTTCACCGGATGGGCAGTCAATTTTGACTGTTGACGGCTCTAGAAGTAATATGGATGTCAAGTTTACCCTCTTGAACCTTCGAGGTGAACCCGTTTATTCAAGATCATTTCCACTTTCGTTTGAAGAAAGAATTTTTAACATTATTGATGTATCGGCTGTTTTTTCACCCGATGGACGATCCATACTTATGACAGGTCCTTTTGACGCAGCAGTACTAAGGGACCTTGAGGGTGAACCAATACAAGCTTTCAGGAGTTACTCTCAGATTGTGTACTCACTAGCTGTTTCACCGGATGGAAAAAGATTAGTCGGCAGTAGTGGTAAATCTGCGGCTTTATGGAGCTTTCAGGGGGAGAATCATAGAGCATTCCACGGGAATAAAGGTAGAATCTTATCGGTAGCTTTTTCTCCAGATGGTGAGCACGTGTTAACTGGGAGTGAAGACCAGAAGCTTGTGTTGTGGAATCTTGAAGGCAAGCAAATTCAATCTTTCGAAGGACATAGTGCTGAGGTTTATTCAGTAGCCTTTTCTTCCGATGGTAAAAATATTCTATCCGGGAGCTACAATGAATCTAAAGGTGGAGGAGAGGCAATTTTGTGGAATTTACAAGGGGAGCAACTTCAAGTCTTTGACTTAGGAATTAAAGGTGTTGGTGTCATCTCAGTCGCTATTTCACCGGATGGGCAGCGTATTCTGACAAGTTTTCAGGGCCCTAACAGTTACGGGGAATTTCAAGTTATTTTATGGAATAGGCAGGGCGAACAACTCCAAGTTTTTGAAGACATCGGACAGACCTGGTCAGTATCTTTTTCAGCTGATGGCCAAAATTTATTGTTATGTAGTTTAGATCAAACTATTATAACGGATTTGCACGGGCACAAACTGTCAGGGCCCACCGAAATGAAAGGAGGTTTCTCAGCTGTTTTTTCGCCCAAGTGTCCGATTACCAGCAAATGTTCAATAGAGCATGAGCAAAAAGTGCTTATTGGTGGAACGGATCAAAAAGCTTCTTTGTTGAATCTTAAAGGGGAAGAAATTCAGTCCTTTGGTGGCCAAAATGGCTATATTAAGTCAGTAGCTTTTTCTCCAGTTTGTACCCAACAGGGCACTTGTCTGGATGAAAACTCACAATTTATCTTTACCAGTAGTTATGATAACACTACGAAAATTTGGAATCTTAAAACCGGAGCACAAATAGCCACGCTGATTAATGTTGGCACTGAAGACTGGATCATCACCACTCCCTCCGGTCTCTTCGATGCCTCAGCAGGTGCCATGACCCTCATGCATTATGTCGTTTTCTACGAAGGCAAATATGAAGTCATCGAACTGGAGCAGCTCAAGGCACGCTACTACGAACCGGGCTTGCTGGCTAAGGTGACAGGCTTTTCCAAAGAGCGCATCCGGCCCATAGAGAATTTTGATGCCGTGGCTTTGTACCCAGCCGTGGAAGCTCAAATCAGGGCAGATTCCTTGTCGATCGAGTTAAAAGAGCGCAATGGAGGCATTGGCAAAGTCAGTATTTTTATCAATGGGAAAGAGGTGGTAGAAGAGGTGAACCCGCTCCCTCGCCGGGAAAATGCCAAGCGCAACAGCAGCATTCGTTATGATCTCAAACAGCATCAAAACTATCTGCTGCAACATCCTGATAGCACCAATGTCATTAGTATCCGAGCTTATAATGAAGAAGGTTGGCTGAAAAGTCGAGCCATTCATTTGGATTATAAGACGCCGCTAGCTTCCAGCAAAGGGACCGGCCGTTCCAGTACTCAGCCTCGGTCTAGGCGAAACCAGCGCCCCAAGCTGTACGTAGTCTCCATTGGCACTTCGGACTATACAGGGGAGGAAATGGACTTGCAATACGCGGATCAGGATGCGACCAGCATGGCCTTGGCTTTACAGTCCGTTGGAGGAGCTCTATTTTCCAATGGAGATAGCCTGGAAATTCATTGCCTGACTACGGCCAAAGGAGATTCCACAGGTCTGGAAGGCAGCGAGATAAATTGGAAGTATGCCGATAAAGAAAACATTGAATCCACTTTTAAAGCGATACAACAAAAGGCCAAGGCTGAGGATGTCATCGTGGTATACCTTTCTGGTCATGGCGTAGCCCGCAGCGGCCGAGATCAGACCCAGTTTTACTACCTCACCCAAGGTGTAGCCAGTGAAGAAAGTCTCAATGATCCGCGTACCCTCGATGCCTACAGCATCTCCACCGAAGAATTCACCACCTGGATCAACTCCATCCCCGCCCTCAAGCAAGTATTGATCATAGATGCCTGTAATTCTGGCCAGTTGGTCGAGAATATCACCAACAAAGCAGTTACCCTCAATTCCAGCCAGATTCGTGCCCTAGACCGCATGCGAGATCGTACGGGTATGTTTCTCCTCTCAGGTAGTGCCTCTGATAAGGTGAGTTATGAGGCCAGTCAATACGGACAGGGTCTACTGACTTACGCTTTGTTACAAGGCATGCGTGGTGTGGCAGCCCGCAAGGATACGGAAGGGCAGGAGGTAATCGATGTGATGAAGTTGTTTCAATATGCTCGAGATGAAGTCCCTCGCCTTGCCTCCTCTATCAATGGCATTCAGACCCCCATGCTGGGCTTCCCCAGTCAAGGCGCCAGTTTTGATATAGGGATATTGGATGATGAAGTGAAGGCGAAAATTCCTATCGGCAATGAGAAGCCGATTATCATTCGCAGTAATTTCTTAAATGAACTCACCTTTGAGGATGATCTGCAATTGGTTCAAGGTTTGGAGAAAGCCTTTCGAAAAGAGTCTAGCAAGGGAGCGAATGCGCAGATGATCTATGTGGATGTCAATGATTATCCCGGGGCTTATGCACTTAGAGGGCTTTATCGGGTCGATGAGAATCAAAAGATTAAGATCAAATTGAGATTGTTTAGAGGGAAGGAAAGCAAAGTGTTGGAGATTGCTCCTGTGGATTCAGCTAAGGAACTGGTGGGAGAGATGCTTTGGGAGGTGGAAAATGCGATTGCGGAATGGGAGAAAGAGGAAAAGTCAAAGAATAGGCGATAGTACAGCCCGGTAAGTCGAAGTTGCCTGGAGTGGAGTCATCCGAAGTTTAGTTTTGTCCCGCCTAAAAGAAACCTCGGATGATTACATCAAAAGCTTCGACCGACTAATTCAAAAAGCGTAATATTACTGTTTGATTTAATTTAATGGCCGTCCTCCTTGATCATATAGGAGGATAATCTTATCTTTTAGTTTAATTGGAAGTACATTAAATCAATCCAAATGCGCCTTACAATAACCCCCCTCCTCCGGGCAAGTGTACTTGCCTTATTCCTAATGTCAGCTACTCAAGTGCTGGCCCAACCTGCAAGTTTTTACCGTGTATATTTTGATTATGCGAAGCATAGTCTTACTGAACAAGCCCAAGCAGCTATCGATGCGGAGGTAGCCAAGCTGGACTTATCCAGGCCTTATCGAGTGAGTCTGATTGGGCATACCGATCGACGTGGTAACCTGGACTATAACCAAGAATTGTCTGATCGACGTGCTTTCAGCGTAAAGGAAGCCCTAATGGCTTATGGCTTTGCCCCAGAGGATATCACTGTACAAGGATTGGCCTACCTAGACCCCTTGAGTCAAGATACGAGTGAAACTGCTATGGCTCGCAATCGGCGTGTAGAAGTAATCGTAGAAAAAGCCGACTGGAATGTGGAAAGCACCTACATGTTGGTACCTAGTACGCAGCCTAGTGAATTGACTTATGAACGATCCGGGACGAAGATCAAAATTCCAGCTAATGCATTTACCTACCAAGACGGTACGCCTGTGGAAGGAGAAGTGCTGGTGCAATACCGAGAATTCCGTGATCCAGCAGATTTCATTGTTTCTAAAATTCCGATGCAATTAGAACACGATGGAGCACCGGGCTACTTTAATTCGACCGGGATGTTTGAAGTCCGGGCCTATGATCAGACGGGAATTAGCTTGCAATTGCAAGACGAAAAGGAATTGACATTGGATTTTGTGCAGACGCAGTTGGCGGAGGGCACACAGTTTTGGCAATATGATGAGGAGAATAAAAGCTGGAAGACGGGAGAGGAAGCGGTTTCCTATGAAGCAGAAGGGACCCGTCAGATTTCTTTAGGTGGGGTGACGGATTCGATTGGTGATCTCCCTTTAGATTGGCCAGACCGAGCTTATTGGGATAAGTACCCCGATACTTTCGCACAATTGCAACTGGCATACGAACTTCTACCAAGTTTGCTCGATGACTACGCGGATGCTGAGATGGATGTGCGGGAACCGATTGACTTAAGGACTTTTGATAATCGTTTTCACAATGGAGTAGAAGACAGAAATAAGTATGCAGGGATGCATTATATCGGACACCGAGATATTCGTAAGATCTATCGCAACCCCAAATATTATAACCTCAGATTGAGGTCAACCTGGAGTTATAAGGGAAAAGGTTTCTTTCGGATGGAAGATAAAACGGGAGAAAATGAGGAGTTGACGGCTTTTGAAGGATATATGTGGAAAATAAGAAAGCGGGATAGCAAGAAGGCACGTTTGCAGACGAGAGGTTTGCGGTTTTGTGATCTAAGAATTAAGCAGAAAAATAGGGGAGAAAACCGTTTTAGCATCGAAATCAAATACAATGGGCTTATTCATAAGTTGCATGCCAGTTTAGGGACTCGAGAAGAGGGGAAAATAAATCATAGAACAGCTGACTCTCTGTATCAAGTCTACCTCAGAAAGCTATCGGCACGCCGCCTGGCTTTTGACCAACCTTTGATAGAAAAAGCTAAAGTAATCGAGTTAATATGGCCCTGTGTCAAACTCTTGCTCCCTAAATCTGTGAGCAATGATTCCTTGAAATCGGCAGGACTTAGGCAAGCTTTGTGGGAAGAACGCTATAGTAAAAACAAATGGCCTTCAGAATTCAATAGCAGGGAGGCCAGGGAACAATATTTCTGGAGACATCAGGGGGTGCGCGGTTTCGACTTCCTTTCTGGGGCTGGCCGTAATTTTAAGGAAGAATTTACGAGCTTGCTGCATCCGAATTGGAGACAACTGATAGAAGATTATCAAGAAGAGCTTGCTGTTACAGAAGAGAAGTTCCTTACCATACAAAAGGCATTTGATGAGGCTACGCCCAGGTTACGTATCGGCGGCTTGGGCATCTTCAATTGCGATGTGCTCTACCGCTATGAAGAGAAGCATGAATTAATGGCCCATTTTCAGGACCAGCAAGGGAATTCCTTACAAGCGGAAAGAATCGAGATCATCAATCATGAATTGAATGGCCTATTGGCTTACAACAATGATTCACGGATACACCTGGATCTTTCTTCACCAAATACGATGTTGGTTTATACGAAAGACGGTAGACTTTGGTATGCCTCTCGCTCTGCACTTTCCAAAATATCCTTGAAGGATAAGGATTCGTATACTTTTGAATTGGAAGATGTTGGCGATTATCTGGGCGATCCGGAGGTGTTACGGAAGTTGTTTTCAGATAGTTAAAGGGCTGCTAGCTCAGTCATCCGAAGTTTCTTTTGGGCGTGACGAAGATAAACTTCGGGTGACTAAGTCTCTTGCTTGCCTTCCCCAGCCTGGAAGTAATCTAGTACCTTCTTCGCCACATTCAAATTGCTTACCTCTGCAATCTGAGCAGCGGTAGCCTGCCGGAGCTTCTTCACTGAACCAAAGTGTGTTAGTAATTTCTCTGCAGTTTTGTTGCCAATGCCCGGAATATCGGTCAGTTCGGTGCCGAGGAAGGCGCGAGATCGCTGATCTCGGTGGAAAGTGATCGCAAAACGGTGTGCTTCATTACGGGCTTGCTGTATCACCTTCAAGGTCTCCGACTTCTTATCTATGTATAAGGGGATGGGGTCATCGGGAAAGAAAATCTCTTCTAGGCGCTTGGCAATACCAATGATGGTCACCTTGTCTTCGATCCCTAGTTCTCTAATGATCTTAACAGAAGAGCTTAATTGCCCTTTACCACCATCAATGATGATTAGCTGTGGCAACGGACTATTCTCTCTGACCAACCGGGTATAGCGCCGGCGAACGACTTCTTCCATGGAAGCGAAATCATTTGGCCCCTCTACCGTTTTGATATTAAAGTGGCGATAGTCCTTTTTGGAAGGTTTAGCATTTTTAAACACTACACAAGAAGAGACGGGGTGTGCTCCCTGAATATTGGAATTATCAAAACATTCGATGTGCATGGGCAACACATCCATCTGTAGATCCTTTTGCATCGTTCTCAGGATGCGCTCGGCAGGGGTCTGTCGATTGGTCCTACTAACGGCTTCTTTCTGCTTTTGGAGTAAGTAGAATTTGACGTTCTTTTCCGATAATTCAAGCAGTTTTTTCTTATCCCCAATCTTGGGAACTGTTATCGTAAGATCTTCTTCTGGCAGCGTGATGGGGTAGGGAAGTATTAACTCCTGTGCGATGCTGTTGAATCGTTCTCTCAATAGGGGAATCGTATATTGCATGAGGTCCTCTTCCTCATCATCAAGGTTGGTCACCAATTCCTGGGTGTGTGTATGAATGATGGCTCCGTTGACGATCTTTAGATAGTTGATATATGCTTCCTTTTCAGATGTAGCAATAGCGAAGACATCCACATCTCGAATTTTAGTACTGACGACAGTTGACTTAGCCTGATAGTCATTAAAGGCATCCAGCTTTTCCTTCATTTGCTGGGCTTTCTCAAACTCTAGGTTTTCAGCCATGTTCTGCATTTCTTTCTTGAAATGCTGGATTACTGCCTTGAAGTTGCCTTTGAGAATGTTTTTGATCTGGGCGATCTTCACATCGTATTCTTCTTCAGATTCAAAGCCTACACAGGGACCGACGCAATTCTTTATATGATATTCCAGGCATACCTTGAACTTGCCCGCGTCAATATTGGGTTGAGACAGGTTTAAAGTGCAAGTACGAAGAGGAAATAATTGCTTAATCAGGTCCAGGATGATCTTTAGGCGATATTTGGAAGTATAGGGACCAAAATAGGTAGAACCATCCCGAATTACCCTGCGTGTAATGAAAACTCGAGGAAAACGCTCTTTCTTGATACAAAGATATGAGTATGACTTGCCGTCCTTCAGCATCACATTGTAACGGGGCTGATACTTCTTGATTAGAGAGTTTTCAAGTAGTAGTGCGTCAGCTTCTGTTTCAACTAGCGTAAATTCTAAGTGATCTGCATTCTTGACTAGGACCCGAGTTTTGTGTGCTCTTCCTTTCCGTTCCCCAAAATAAGAGGCTACTCGATTCCTTAGACTCTTGGCTTTTCCCACATACAAGATCACACCCGATTCGTCCAAAAACCGGTATACGCCCGGCTCATGTGGGATCGTATCCGCAATCTTCTTGAAATCCTCTGTTGTCATGAATAAGAATACTTGAAAATGGGAAGCTAAAAATAGTAATTTACGCTACTCACACTACAGTCATTACACCATATAAAACATTGTTTTTAAGGCTATGGTTCACCCTGTTAGGCCCACTCCTGGAAGCTATGGTTGCGGCGAGTGGGAAGGAGGAACGATAAATGCCCTCAAGCCCGAACGTTCCTCATGGCAAATCGCCGCTGTAAAGTAGCTTAATCTACTACTCGTCCTCCTTTTAATTCATCTTGGTATTTATCTAACTCAGCCCATTTGCCTGCGGCAGCAAGGGTGGCTTGGTTCGACCAAGTATTAGGATCATGAATTCGGTAGCGTTCTCCAGCGGCGGTCAGGATTTCCTGCAAGCGTTCCAGGGTAGCCTCGGCCAGATCCTGCCAGTTGTTAATTCCTCCATCCTTGAGGAGTTGTTCTATTTTAGGACCGACCCCTTCTACGATCTTGAGATTGGTGGGATCAGTTGGGTGGGTCGCCTTCTTCTTCAAAGCGCTCGGATTCATAGCAGCTAGTTTCTGTGCTTGCCCAACCCAGTCATCTTTCTCGATGCGCCCAGGAAAGTAGGCTACATCACGAGTAACTTGCTCGATCTTTGGCCCGTCAAATGCAGCAATTTGCTTGTAGGTATAAATTCCGATGTCGTTAAGCTTCTTTTCGATAAAAGGCCCGATTCCATTAATCAAGGTGAGATCATCTTTTTCATGATCTTCTATGATGATCTTTTCACTGAGCACTTTTTTCTCCACCTTGCTTAGGCTTTCTGGATCAGGCTCTGTTTCTTTTTCATCGACGAATGACAGAAGTGGTTCGGCTTCTTTTTTCACCTCAGTGGCAGGAGCCTGCGCTTGTGCTTCTTTAAGGTTGGCTAATTCAGCCTTTAATAGATCATTTTCCTCATCGAGATGACTCAATCTAGATTCAAAGGTAGCGAGCTGCTGGCGAGTAGCATTATAGAGGCTCTGCATCTGCGCCATGTTATCTACTTGCTCGTCCTCTTTCTCTACCGTTTTGCTAAGCTCAACATTTTCCGCACGAAGCTTCATGATGTCATCCTTAAGACCGGCTATGGTGGTACTATACTCTCTGTCCGTCGTCTGAATTTCTTCAAGTTGTTGGTTTACTTGATAAACGTCCTTTAAGAGTTTAGCCTTCTCCTTTTCTAACTCATCAATTCTATCTGTGTAAGAGACGAGGTTATATTCAGATTGTTTGAGCTGTTTTTCGTATTCCGCCTGCTTAGCGAGCAGCGTTTCATTTTCAAGTTGAAGCTCGCTCAGTTTTTTTTTCTCAGCTTTTAATTCTTTTCTCAGTTTTCTAACGGCGCCTGATCGAAGCAAAAAGCCAATCAGCATCCCGAAAAGTAGAGCAATGAACATGATAGCCAAGATCGTATAGCTATCCTGTGAGTCGAAATTGGCGAACAAATCTTGAAGACCTTCCATAAGGTAATAGTGTTTTGAGTGTCGAGGAAAAGCTTCCTACTCAATGGTGAAATTAACTCTGCGATTTTTTTGACGTCCTTCTGGGAAATCCTTCCCACTCTTCCTATTTGGAGCGACGGGCTTGGTTTCTCCTTCGGAGCGCGTTTCGATGGCAGCGGATACGCCTAGTTCTCTGAAGTATTCCAAAGCACTTTTAGCCCTCTTAATTCCCAAATTATAATTGTATTTGGGCGTCCCTTTGCTATCCGTATGGCCGGTGATAATGATCTTATCATCTGGGTTCAAGGATAGATAGGTTTTGACAGAATCGGCATAATCCAGAAAGGATTCTTTCGGAATGAATTCAGCCGAATTAAATCGGAAATTGGCATCGGAGAATGTCATGTTCTTAAACTCAAATGCCTGTCCGCGATTATCAAAGGCTTCAGGTATGGCATTAGGGTCGAACAATTCAAAGAGTATAGGTACCCCTAGGGTGATGTCTTCGCTAATTCCGCTATCTAATTTTATCCGTGAAGGATCAACGCCTCTTCTTTCCAGCAGGCCACGAACAAAAGCTGCCCTGGCCGTGCCTAATTCCTCATGCCAACCCGGCGGATCAATCCCCTCTTCTGTCGTTCGATAGAAAGCAGTGATCGTCAAATCTCTGGTTGTGTCTGCTTTTAATATAGCGGCTAAAGTATCTAGGAAAGCTCGGTTGTTTTCATTAAGCCGAGCATCTACTGCAGCAGAATCAAAAGCAAACTGATCATATCCCTGCAAAATCATTTTATCTCCATCCGTCAAACTCAAAGTTTTCAGGCGAATATCGATGGGTTCTTTTTCGCATTGCTGCCGTACTTCACATACGAAGTACCATCGTGCCCAAACAGCAAAAGCCAAAAACGTAAGGAATACCAGAAAGGCCAGAAACCTCATATATGATAGCGTTTGTTAATAATTAAGCTGTTAACATACACAATTATAGTGAAAAAATCCATACTGCAGTTAATCGGCCATGGATCAAGCAATCATCGAGAGGCTTAGCTGTTGAAATATCGCTGCCTCATGCATTCATACAAGATCATCCCAGTAGCTACCGAAACATTTAGGGAGTCGGTTGTACCTTGTTGGGGAATGATAAATAACTGATCGGCTGCTTTCTCCATAGAAGGACTAATGCCCTCTCCTTCTGATCCTACAACTAAGGCCAATGGCATAGTCCAGTCTAATTCGTGAATAGATTGACTTGCCTTTAGACTACTGGCCATGATGGAAAGGCCGGATTGTTGAAGAAAATCAACGGCATTTACCAAACTAGGTTCTCGACATACAGGGATTTTGGCTAAGGCGCCGGCTGAAGTCTTCATAGCATCAGCATTGATCTGAGCTGATCCTTTCAATGGGACAACCAAGGCGTGTGCTCCGCAGACTTCTGCACTGCGAGCGATTGCACCAAGATTGCGGACATCGGTGACACCATCTAGTATCACGATGAGTGGCGTTTGTGATTGTTCATAAATGGTAGGTAAAACATCCTCGATTCGATAAAACTGAATAGGAGCAATCAAGGCAATGATCCCTTGATGGTTGCCTCGAACTATTCTATTCATCCGCTCCTTAGGAGCGATTTGTAAGGGGATATTAGCTTGTCGGGTCAGGTGCCGTATTTCCTTCTCTAAAGGCCCGCGTACGCCTTGCTGGAAAATCACTTTATCGAGAGATACTCCAGCTTCAATAGCGTCTACCACTGGATGACGACCGTAGATGATATCTTTTTCTTTTTTCTGCATGAGTAGCAAAAGTACTACAAAAGGCGGAGAACGAACTCCCATTTATGCCTTGGAGTTTCTCCAGTAGTGGTCGAGCCCCAATAACCTAATTGTCGGGTAGGAGGTAGAATGAGTTGATACAGCCTATCTTATCGACAAATAAAATATACTAAATTTGAGGTTGATTTAGAAGCTGTTTGAGTTTAGCAGTTTAGTTTGTTATAATCATTTTTGTGCCCATTCATCCCCAAATCAGGGTTTAGCCATATCTAAATGAAGATTTGGGAACGAAAAGTGGCAAGAAAGACCAGCGCAAAACTAAATGCTTCTCTTCGAATAGCTTGTAAGAACCAGACAGTTGAAAGGGCCAGTATTGATACCCGGAGATAGTAGTCCTCTTTCATTTCTAACCAAAATTAAATTGCAGCAGAATGTGTAGAAAAGTCCTCCCATGGCTGGCTATAGCCATGCTTTTTTTACCCCTTGTAATTGATGCGCAAAAGCAAACTCCGCTTGATATTGCACTTCGTCATATCGAGCATAAAGCTTCTGATTGGAGCCTAAGCTCAAGTGATATTCAGGAAGCAAAAGTAAGCCATCAATTTCAAAGTAAACATAACCAGCTTACGCACTATTACCTTCTTCAACACCATCAGGGAATTGAGGTAGAAGGAGCCATTGTTGGCGTCCACATCAAGCGGGATGGGAAGGTAGGCTATGCGACTAGTCGCTTTGTAGGTGATCTCGGAGAAAAGATTAAGGCTACCACGGCTAATATGGATGCCTTGACTGCTATTCAAAAGGCTATCGCTCACCTAAACTTGCCAGAAGATCAATCTATTCAGTTTGAAGAAAAAGAGGCGGAACATGCTTACGTTTTCTCTCCTGGTAAAACTGCAGCTACCAAGATCCGTGTACAGTTGCTCTATTGGCCAAGACCTGATACAGATGCTGTAGAGCTGGCTTGGAGAGTGCATTTACAGGAAGCTAGTCGGTCTTTGAAGGTTTGGGATATATTGGTAGATGCTCAAGAAGGGCAGATCTTACATCAACGAGATCGGGTTTTGAGATGCAGTTTTTCTAAGCAAAAAGGGCATGAGCATTCCACGTCTTGTACCGATGATAAAGTAAGTCGTTTTCAATCCCTGACGGATGCGCTCAAACTTGAAGAAGGATTCCCTCCATTAGCAGGAGAAACCTATAATGTTTTTCCATTGCCCTTGTCCAACCCGCTGGAAGGAGCTAGGCAATTAGTGACGTCCCCAGCAGATCCAATTGCCTCCCCCTATGGTTGGCATGATACGGATGGACAACCTGGTGCTGAATATACTATTACCCGTGGTAATAATGTCTATGCTTATGATGACAGAGATGGGAATGACGCGCCATCAGGAGCCGAGCCCGATGGGGGATCATCTCTTCAATTTGATTTTCCGTTGGATTTGAGCAAAGAACCAGATACCTATGTGGAAGCGGCAGTTACTCAACTTTTCTACATCAATAACTATATGCATGATTTTACTTACGCTTATGGTTTTGATGAGGCCGCCGGTAATTTTCAAGAGAATAACTATGGAAATGGAGGTGTAGATGGGGATGGCGTTCGAGCACATGCACAAGATTACGGTGATGATCCCTATCAAGAGCCAGCAGACCCTAATGATGATGAATTAAATAATGCCAATTTCTTTACCCCATTAGATGGTTTTTCACCGGTCATGCAAATGTTTCTATTCGACCGTCAGGGCAATGACCTTTTTACAGTCGTCGAACCAGAACCTATTCGCGGAGCCTTCGAAACAGGCATCGCATCTTTTGGTCCTAGCATTACTTCTACTCCAATAGAAGGACAGATTGCTAATGCAGTGGATAATTCCAATTCTCCAAGTTTGGTTTGCAATGCGGTTAGTAATGGAAGTGAAGTGAATGGCAAGATCGCTATGCTGGATCGAGGTTCGTGTTTCTTTAAGGAAAAGACGATCAATGCACAGCGTGCTGGGGCAATAGCTGTAATCATCTGCAATTTCGAAGATGTAATCATTGATATGGGAGGACCGGCTTCTATTGAAGAACCTGTTATTCCCACCTTGATGCTGAAGAATACGGATTGTCAAACGATCCGCAATTTTATTGCGCAAGGTGTGGATGTGAAACTGCAACAGCCAGATGTTTCTGGTCCGACCTTTGTAGATGCAGATTTTGATAACGAAGTGAGTATACATGAATATGGCCATGGTATTTCTAACAGATTGACGGGAGGAGCGACGAGTAATTGCTTGAATAATGATGAGCAAATGGGAGAAGGGTGGAGTGACTTCTTTTCTTTGGTCACTACCGTGAAAACTGGGGATGACGGAACCGAACCAAGACATGTCGGGTCTTATGTTTGGACTCGAACAGCTGATGGAACGGGCGTTAGACGTTTGCCCTACTCCACGGATATGAGTGTTAACAATCAAACTTTTGCAGATATCATTGGTACTGGTGGAAGAGTGTTAAATCCTGAACCTGGACAGCCAGGACAAAGAGGCGCTCCACATCCACTTGGTGAAGTTTGGGCAGGTGTACTGTGGGATTTGTATTGGGCAATGGTAGAGCGATACGATTTTGATGAAGATCTTGCTAATGGAAATGGTGGAAATAATATGGCGGTGCAATTGGTTATGGATGGACTGAAGTTACAAGCCTGTAACCCCGGTTTCATAGATGGCCGTGATGCCATCTTGAAGGCTGATGAAATGACTTATGGAGGCGCTAATCAATGTTTGATATGGGAGGTTTTTGCCAGGAGAGGTTTGGGCTTTGGAGCGAGCCAAGGATCGATTAGCGACAGGAATGATGCGGTGGAAAGTTTTGATATAAATCCGACTTGTATACCTACGCTAAAAATTGCCAAAACTGCCACACCATTAATCAACCCAGGAGAGGAGATCTCTTATCGCATTGAGGTGTATAACCATAAGCCTGAAGCTATCACAGGAGTAGTAGTTAATGATATCTTACCAGATGGTACCACTTACGTTTCGGGCTCTGCCACCGGATCTGATAATGTAGATCTAAGTGGTAATCAGATTTCATTTGATATTGGCGATCTGGCTGCCGGAGATACAATAATCTTAAGTTATGAAGTATTCACGGCTGTAGAATTGAAGTCTACCCAACAGTTTTTGGATGATGTGGAGGCTCCTGAGACGGAAGTGACTTGGATTTTTGACTTTTTAGAAGGTACCACGATTTGGGAGGTGAATGACGATGCACCGGCTAATTCGGGGGAGCGTTCTTGGTCAATAGCCAATACCAATACAGATAATGATCAGATTTTATACCTAGCTACTCCCTTTCGAATAGAAGGAACACAACCTGCTCTTCGGTTTTATCACCGGTTTGATACCGAAACGGGGTATGATGGTGGCTTTGTGGAGGTTTCTACGGATGGTGGAACCTTTTGGCAAGCTATTCCTAAAGAGAAATTCTTTAGAGGAGACCTCCTACGTCCTTTGAACTATGGAACCTTTGCTATCCCAGGAGTAGAAGCCTTTAGTGGCACTACAAATGGGGAATTCGTTGCTAGTTATGCTGATCTTAGTGACTACATTGGTCAAGACATTCAAGTTCGATTCCGTTTTGGTACGGATAATGTGGAAAGCAGAGACGGTTGGTACCTTGATGATATTGAAATATTGGATGTATTCAATTATCAATCCGAAGTTTGTATAAGTAGTAATGAAGGGGATCAGGCTTGTGCTGTAGCGGAAGAATGGGGTACCATTGTAAATGACCAAAGCGTACTTCCAGTCACAGAGATTGAGTCCCTTGGAGCCATCGTATCCATTTTCCCGAACCCTGCTCGTCGAGTACTTAATATTTCTATTAGTACAGAAAGAAATAGTCAAGTAGCCTTACAACTATTTAGTCTCGATGGTAAGCAGATCCTTTCACAGCAAGAACGCTTGACTATAGGCGCGCAGCAATTTCAAATGGATGTTTCAGCATTGCCTAGTGGATTTTACATGGTCCGTTTACAGACTGAGGAGGGAGCCACAACACAGAAAATCATTATTGAATAGAACAATATAGCTGAACATGATCAATAGAACATAATAAAAAACTCCCGAGCATGTCCAGCTCGGGAGGGAATGATCAAAAAACAGCAGGATATAACAATGTTTGAAAACATTATTCGGTAATAGTGATCGCTTGGATAACGGCCAAGCGATCATTATTTTTTTGGGCTAAACTGACATTTTTCAACTTCTTTACCATCGTTGGATGAAGCCAATAGAAGATCAGTCCTTCTACTGGCTTCACGAAAGAATGATAAAACATAATATGTTTACAATGTGAAATACTCAGTATTGTGCGCGTGTTTGTAGTTTGGGTTGGTAAAGCTTCCAAAAAGATAAAAACATAGGGATTGTTTTGCAGCCTTACCGCAAGCAATAACAATATTGCAAAGCTTATGCCTGTTTGTGTCTGCTTCTCAAAGCGCTCTTATATATATTTGTCTACTGTTTGTTTAGTGCCAAGGAGAATACTTACTTCCTATTGCTAGGTCTTCTGGATTGCTGATCCATTCAGTTCTATGGTCTACAAATCACTGATTCTGCGGATGACTCGATACAAACGAGTATATTCATTCACCTCTTCAATAAATGGATCGTATTCCAAGTGATTTGCAGAGATTAGCTTGAGGTGAGATACTCGATTCTTGGTGTTATGGATTCTTTGCACGTATTTTACCCAAAGTGATCCATTACTCTTTACCGCGTATATCTTGTTGTCGTTGATTTCATGTACTCCCGCAATTTCTCTACAGACAACCAAATCACTATCGTTGATGATTGGCTCCATACTGTTTCCACTAATGGGGAAACTTACTAAACTACCTCCTCCTAATCCAGGAACACTAAAAAAGGATTTATCCTCGGTAGCAAAACTCCCGGCATCAACAGAAGTACCTGCGAAAGCCTCTACACTGGTGAATAAGATATTGCCCTTCATCCCGCCATCGCCATTAGATGCTACTTCTTCTGGAATTTCAAAGCCAAAAGGAGTACCCATGTCGTCCAAGAGGTAAGTCTCATTCACACCAAATTCTCTGCAAATAATACGTGCCTGTCGATAGTCAATACAACGTTTATCATCAGGGTTGAGGTAAGCTCGGATAATATGACCGTAAGCGCGATTTCCAAGGACTTTTTCGGCAAAATCTCCCATTCCACGACCATTACGGTCATTCTTGACTACTACACCTCTTTCTTCCAAAAGACTAAAAACCTTGATGAATCGTTCGTTCAATTGTATCCGATCTTCACGTATCATGTTTGAAGATTTAAGTTTTTAAAACAAAACAAAATAATTTGGTTGCAATATAAAACGAATTTGTTTTTAAAACAAATAATTGTAAAAAAATAATTTTAAATTTTCTGTTTGTTTTGTTTTAAATATCAGACAAAACCTGGGGTTTTATCCCCAAGCCATATTGCTCGGAACAATTTTAAAGTTGGGCAAGAATTTCTTGGGTTCGGTCCAATTCTGCTAAGGTATTGTAATAGTGTGGAGAAAGTCGAAGCAACCAATTTGCTTTTTTTGCTTTCATGTCAAATCGATTGTATTCCATGGTGGTATGAGAGCTGTTAATTCCAACATCCGTTAGTTGCTGTTGAAGTTGGACCGGGCTCATTCCTTCCATCGTGAGGGTGACCAATCCGGCTTTTTCTATTCCTTGGTCCAAGATGCGGATTTTCGGTAGGGAGGTGAGGCTAGCCCTGAGGTAATCAGCCAGATATTTCACCTGCTGTTCGATTCGACTCATGCCAATCTCATTGGCATACTCAACAGCCTTAGCTGCACCAAGCATGAAAGCATAGGGCTTTTCCCACAACTCGAATCGTTTAGCATTTTGACGTGCTGTAAACTGATCATCTTCAATCCAATCCGCACTGTGGAGGTCAAGAAATATGGGGCTTATCTCTGATGTTAGAACGCGGTTGGAGACGTAGAGAAAACCAGTTCCTCTTGGGCCCCTAAGAAACTTCCGGGTAGTTGCGCTCAAAAAATCGCAACCAATGACTTCTACATCAAGAACCAATTGCCCTGCTGATTGACAGGCATCAAGTAAGTAATAAATACCACGCTCTTGGCAAGCTTGTCCAACCTGACTAACCTCTTGGATAAGACCGGAATTAGTAGGAACATGGGTTACTGCAACCAATTTTGGTTGATATTGATCCATTTTTTGAATCATATCAACTGGGTCAAGTCCACCTGTCGGCAGATCCTTGCTAAAGACCACCTTCACTCCATGCATTTGGCCCAATTGCAAGAAAGCAATCTGATTGGAGACGTAGTCATTCAGGCTAGTGAGAATTACGTCTCCAGAGTTAAAAGGAATGGACGATAAGGCCTTATTATAGGCGTCAGTGGCATTGCAGGCAAAGGCTATGTTGCGACTGGAAGTATTCAGAAGCTGAGCAACCGCATCGTAAAAGGAGTCTAAACCTTGTCGTTGATTGGCGGCTGTTTCATAGCCCCCAGCCAGCATTTCTTCCTCCAAATATTGATCAATGGCGGCTTTGACTACAGTGGGCATTAGAGAGGCCCCTGCGTTATTGAGGTGGATAATACGTTCGGTGCCAGGTGTTTCTCTACGAAACTGGCTGATTTGTTCACTGGTAAAGGCTTGCATAGGTGGTTAGGGCAATTGAATTTCGATGTTTAATAGCTTAAGGACCATAATCTGGGTTCCTTGTTCGAGAAAGCTCTTCTTAATTTCTGCAGAAAGTACCTGCATAATTAGATCATAATCTCCTGTAATCTGGGTGCTGAGAGCATTGGTGTGGATATTGAGCCCTTCATGTTGATTGTGGCGCTCGATGAAATCTAGGATCGGAGTTTCATATTGCGCATCCAAGGGATACATACTAATATCGACAGCCGCTTTCATAGGAGGTATGGTTTATGACTTAAAGTGCTAGAACCTAACGGAAAGTAGAATTGTAGGGCCTGACGCTTGTTCTAATGTGTTGACGTCACTTTCATTTTCACGCTGTCAGCGATTGAGAAAGAGCCTGGGTCAGGGCTTCAAATTGCAGGTAAAAACAAAAAATTGCCGTAGAACTACTTCTGCATGCTAATGTAGCACGGCCGCACAAATTATTTTAATTTTCTGGGCTATTAATTCTCAACTGATGCTCAGCTTTGGAAGCCTGTTTCAGAATTCATATATTTGAACCCTATATCCGGTGTAGTTTTTATCCTTTTCTAAGCATTTTTGCGAATTACTTAGAGGGAAAGTAAAGGCGCTCCTTTTGTGCTTTCCTTTGACAGGACACCATTTTCTCTATAGACAAACAATAGTCAGCGAACTAGTTTTATATGGCAAAGAAGAAGAAGAAGGGACAGTTATCACTTAATCTCGGGATCAAGGATGAACGAGTTCCAAAGTTGGTTGGGGTTTTGTGTTGGTTTCTCGCCATCTATTTATTTATTGCTTTCACCTCTTACCTTTTTACCTGGAAGGAAGACCAAGATAAAGTACTAAAGTTTTCCTGGGAATTGCTACTACAAGGCAATTTGGAGATGTCTAATTGGCTAGGTCGACTTGGGGCAATTGTATCCAATATGTTCTTCTTTTGGGGCTTTGGATTGGGTTCCTTTGTTTTTGTCTATCTGCTGGCGCGAGTAGGGCGTGATCTTATTCAGGAACGCCCGCTAAAGGCATTTGTACCTACTTTAAGCTATACCATGGTATCTATGCTATTGGCAACCATTCTTCTGGAGTTTATTGCGGGAGATAATGGATTCCCTTGGGGAGGTGCATTTGGACAAGGAATAAGTGGATGGCTTCATAATTTTGTGGGGACCTTAGGTATGATTGTTTTGATCATATTTGCCGTAGCTGGAATGGTGACTTGGCGGTTTAATCCAAACTACAATGATATGACGCCTAAGAAGGCGATTGGAGAAACTAAAGATTACATAGGATCTATACTAAATGGTCGCCGCCGTCGGCAAAGAGCGACCAGACCTGCAACCACTAGTGCTCCACCCGTGAAGCAACAGACACCGGCTGCCTTGCGGCCAGGCGGTGATAGAGGAGGAGAGGAAGAAAAAGAAATGGTTCCAGAAGGCAGCCAATTGGCCTTTGATCTGGAGAAACGCAAGCGCCAAAAGCCCACCACACTTAAATCTGGTGAAGGAGATTTGGAAATTCAACAAGCTGATCCGAAGGAAGGGGCCTTGCAATTGGAAGATAACCCTGGACCGGGATCAGATAAGCCAATTTTACCTATCCAGCAAGAAAATCAAGAGCATTCAGAACCCTACGATCCTACCTTGGAGCTTAGTTCGTATGAGTATCCTGTCACTACAATTTTGAAGGATTATTCTGAACAAAAAGTAGAAATTGATCGAGCTGAGTTAGAGGCCAATAAGGATCAGATTATAGAAACGCTGCTGAATTACAAGATCGAGATCATCAAAATCCGAGCTACCATTGGACCAACAGTTACCTTATATGAGATTGTACCAGCTCCAGGGGTTCGGATTTCCAAGATCAAGAATTTGGAGGATGATATCGCCTTGAGCCTTTCGGCGCTAGGTATTCGTATAATTGCACCGATCCCAGGTCGAGGTACGATCGGAATTGAAGTACCCAATAAGAAACCACAAATGGTTTCTATGCGTGAGGTATTGTTGTCGGATAAGTTTAAGCGGGCCAAAATGGACCTTCCCATTGCTTTGGGTAAGACCATTTCGAATGAGGTAATGGTGGTCGATTTGGCGAAAATGCCACACTTATTAGTAGCGGGTGCTACCGGTCAAGGTAAGTCGGTAGGGATCAACTCAATTTTGATGTCCCTACTATACAAAAAGCACCCTTCTCAGGTCAAGTTGGTACTCATTGACCCGAAAAAAGTAGAACTCTTTCCCTATAGTAAAATAGAACATCATTTCCTGGCTTATTTACCAGGACAGGATGAACCCATTACAACGGAAACCAATAAGGTAATCCATACCTTGAATTCTCTTTGTATAGAAATGGACACTCGTTATAATTTGCTCAAGAAAGCTTCTGCCAGAAACATTCGAGAGTATAACGAGAAGTTTATAGCCAGAAAACTCAATCCGCTAAAGGGGCATCGATTCATGCCATTCATCGTACTGGTGATTGATGAATTTGCGGATCTGATCATGACTGCAGGCAAAGAAGTGGAATTGCCAATTGGCCGCCTTGCACAGCTTGCAAGAGCGGTAGGTATTCACTTAATCATTGCTACACAAAGACCTTCGGTAAACATTATTACGGGTGTGATTAAGGCCAACTTCCCAGCACGTATAGCCTTTAAGGTAACAGCGAAGGTGGATTCACGTACGATCCTGGATGCAGGTGGAGCAGACCAGCTCATTGGACGTGGAGATATGCTTTTAAGTGTGGGCGGCGAGGTGGTTCGCTTGCAGGGCGCTTTTGTGGATACCCCAGAAGTAGAAGCGGTGGTTAACTTCATTTCTGGTCAACATGGCTATCCAGAGCCTTATCTATTACCCGAGTTTCACGGAGATGATGCAGAGATTCCTGGTACGACTAACCTGAAGTATTCTGACCTAGACGAAATGTTCGAAGATGCCGCACGTTTGATAGTGCAAAACCAACATGGTTCTACCTCTATGATCCAGCGCCGATTGAAGCTTGGCTATAACCGAGCGGGACGAATAATGGATCAATTAGAAGCTGTTGGAATAGTCGGTCCATCAGAAGGAAGTAAAGCTAGAGAGGTGTTGGTATACGATGAGATCGAATTAGAACGTTTCTTAGTAGATCTTAGGAATCGAAAGTAAAATCATTAACCTGACTGTCCGCAATCGTAAGTAATCGTACATGAAAATTTTCCCTCTTGCTAATAAGGGAGCCTTCTTGATGTTGGCTACCATTTTGATATTGTCTTGTAAAGAGAAAAACGCTACAGAAAGTACCGCCCTCGGCACCCCCGCACCGGCATTAGATACCATTCCTGCGTCACCTTTGTCTCCACAAGAGCAAGCATCTCTAGATAAATTTGAATCCTGGTTGGATACCAGTTTTGCTGCCTACGGTCCTCCTGGCTTAGCGATAGCTGTGGTGAAAGGAGAGGAGGTCGTTTTAGAAAAGACCTTAGGCGTATTAGATGTGGAAACACGTTCCGCTGTTCGTCCGAATTCAGTATTCCGCTTAGCCTCGGTATCAAAGGGTTTTGCACCGGTCCTAACTGGCATATTAGTGCAAGAAGGCTGCTTGAATTGGGATGACCTAGTGTCTTCCTATCTGCCAGATTTTGCCCTAAAAGATGCGGCCGCTACTCGGCAATTAAGCCTACGGCACGTGTTGAGTCATACGACTGGCCTCCCTCGGCATACCTACTCCAATCTGCTAAACATGAGTGTGCCATACCAGGAAATCGTTCCCATGTTAAAAGAGGTGGATATTGCGCATCCCGTTGGCACTTGGTACAACTATCAAAATGTAGCTTACAGCTTAATCGGGGATGTGATTGAAAAGGCCACCGGCCTGTCTTATGGCGAAGCCTTGGCCGAACGAATTTTCCGTGTTTTGGGAATGATCGATGCTTCAACAAGTTATGAAGCCATTGCTGATTGTCGAAATACAGCTATGCCCCATGGTCCGGATGCGAATGGTTATCACCGGATAGCATTAAGGGATAAGTTTTATACGGTGGGGCCTGCAGCCGGTGTGAATGCCAGTTTGGAAGATATGGAAGAATGGCTTCGCTTGCTTATGGGGTATCGCGGTGATGTAATTGATTCTACTTATCTGCAAACACTTTTCCAACCGCATGCAGATGTAGCTCCAATCGAGGGTGTAATGCGGGCTTGGCGGCCTATGGATGTTTCCGCCTATGGTTTGGGGTGGCGATTGGTGGAAAAGGAACAAAAGCACTATGTCTTTCATGGCGGCTTTGTCAACGGGTATCGTTCCGAGATAGGTTTCTGCCAAGAGCAAGGGCTAGGGATTATCCTTCTAAGTAATGGCTCTTCTCCTTTTGTTGGAGATGCCTTGCCTTACTTTTTTTCTTTACAAAGACAAGGTGGCGCATAGCCCGAAAATCCATCTACTCATTTAAGTATGCTACTGACTCATCTGAACTAGCAATGGATAAGGAAGGTGCTTAATTTTATGGAGGAATAGAGGAGCGAGTGATTAATTGAACAATTGCAACCCTTTTGATCATCTGTACGTAGATTCGATAAACCCTCCAAGTATGAAAAGCAAGGCACCTTTTATAACCAAACGAACCTTATTTATATATTTTAGCTGGGTCCTTGTAAAATGGGGCATCACATTTGCCCTGGCCAAAATCTTGCTCTAGTTCCTCTTTTTTTAGAAAACTGCTCTTCAATCTCGCCTAGCCATTACCTTCAAGTGTGTTGGGTGGATCAAATATTGTACTGAGGCTATTTCGGAGATATCAAGAAAAGAAATGTAATAGCCGATTTTTTCTATTTCCTCTCTTGTTTCCATCATTTTTAAACAACTTCGATCCCTGTTTCGACCTTATGTCGCTTTTGATCGTTCAACGAATATGGGAAGGACAAGAAATGGCTACAAAGAAAAAACTCCCGAGGTAGAAACCCCGGGAGCCAAATTAAACACCTAAAACCCTAAAAACTTGTTTCTTTATATCGCAATCTATTTAGCCACTTGTGCTAAGGAGATTTCATTATTTGTCTTTTTATTTTTCCGTCCCTTCTTTTTTCTCTTCATCTTCTGTTCACTTATATAGACACTTAAAAAGAGAGAATGCCTGTTTATATGATGTTAATATTTGGAGGTTTTCCGTTAAAATTTGTTAAAACAAAGTCTGGCAAATTAGGTCATTTTTGTAATTAGAATTATTTTGCCTTTTTTAAAGGTTTTTTTGAAAGACTCTCAATATCGAAGACGACCATTCTTTTATTACTACAGCAAAGTTCAAGCCAAAAAGATCGCGCATTCCGCTTTAAGTTGGAAATAGTATCAAGTGCTGGGAGGACAGAATAACGCTATTCAGCTTGTCATTTCTAGTTGCTATGAGATATACTACACTATATTATTGTGATACTCAGTAACCATTGTTTAGAGGTTCGGTACCCCTCTAGTTCAATTGGGTAAAGTTCTGAACCTATATTATGCCTATTCAACCCATTCAAATTGCCATCGCAGATGACGAGGCCTTATTCCGTAAAGGATTAGGAATGCTTCTAGAGGATTATCAAGACCTATCTATTGTCCTGGAAGCTGAAAATGGCCAAGACCTTCTAAATCAGCTGTATTCGACCCAGGATTTACCGGATGTTTTGCTTTTGGATATGAAAATGCCGGTGTTAAACGGTGTTGAGACTGCGAAATTAATGCGTGAACACTTTCCTGATATCCCAATCATTATCCTTTCTACACATTTCAGCAAGGCTTTCATATTGAATATGATCGAGATGGGAGCCGCCTCGTATTTACCAAAAAATACCGATCCCGATGAAGTGGTAGAGACGATCAAATCTGTGCTGACCAAAGGGTTTTATTATACCAATGAAGTCATGCAAATCATTCGAGAGGATTTCATGAATAAAAATCAACCTAAGGTCAAGGTTGCACAAGCTGTGGATATTACGACAAGGGAAAAAGAGGTACTACAATTGATTTGTGAAGAGTATACCACAAGCGAGATTGCCGACAAACTATACATTAGTCCTCGAACAGTCGAAGGCCACCGAAATAACCTACTCAGTAAACTTGGATGTAGAAATATGGCGGGCTTAGTGGTCAATGCTATCCACCTAGGTTTAGTGAAATTGAAAGGCAAGAACTACTGGGAGTAGGTTTAGTTTTCTAACGCGTATACTAAGACGAAATCTTGTACACTTCGATAATACAACTTATAGGTAGCAGAAAAATCTCCCTTTTCCACCCGCCCTTTCATTTCCCCCTGTTCCGCTTCCAAGTGAAATGCTTCGATAAATATGTGCTGTCTGAAATCCAGTTCCCTCCGCCCATAGGCTTTGTACAAGGCCTCTTTTGCACCCCAGTAGAGATGCATATGTTTGATGAGGTTGTGGTCTTGAATGATCTCCCTTTCTTCATCTCGTAAAAACTTATGAGCAATACGAGTAATCTTGGGAACAATTTTTTGAATATCAATTCCGACAGTAACTGGGCTTGCTATAGCAGCAGCAATGGTTTCTGAATGACTGATCGATATATAGTATTCCGAATGTTCCAAATGTGGTTTACCGTATTCATCCTTGATGAAAGCTCCTCTTTTTTCTCGGCCCGACATTTCATGCACCAATTGACGAACCGCAAGCCATTCCAATCTACGTCGTCCTTTCATTTTACTCAACTGACGGAGTTCTAATGGAGATAGCAGCAGCTTATGTAGAAACCATTCTTCTTCCTCCTCTATATTCCAAAGTCCTAGTTCTCCGGTAGGTTGAAGGTGTTCGTGTAAGAATATGGGCATATTTTTCAATAGTTCTTGAGCAGATTATTCCTTCGATCCATGGGCAAGGTCATGAGATCAGCATTAGTACCGTTAAAGGTAAGTTTTTTTAAAAATCAGTATTGGCGCAAAATAAAAATCTATTGGTATAAATATATATAGAAGCTTGACTACCAGCTTAAATACTTTCTAAACAAGCTAGAAAAATTGCTTGTGCCAGAAACTTTTATTATAATTGTATAAATATGAATTGAAATCGATTTAAGTGGGATGACCAGCTCTTCTAATTAAACAGACGCTTAACTTTCCTGCTTCCGAGCAAACACGACACTTCTTTCTTTCCTATGAGTTACTATACACAAGTTTAACCAAGCCATTCTATTGGTTGGGACTAAAATGTATTTGAATTCTTCCCAACTCCTTGGAGACTCGAAGATAAAAACATGGCTCACCAAACACTCTAGGTTCTTCGACAATACTTATTGTCCTGAAAGACTATATGCCAGTTCGACGTATAGTTGATTCAATCAGGAAGAACATTCTATTGAATTGTATTTGGAAAAATTTATTCGATCCTATGAAAGCTTTGAAAGAGTTGACCTACATCGTCAGCAAGAACAAGGTGAAAGCCATTAATGTATTGGAATTCCAACCTTCAAATCCGAGCCGTATAGAGGCCTTTTATCACGCCGTCGTTTCCGAAAAACTACATTCGGATGATGAAGCGCAGGCTTACTTCTTTCCTGAGTCGGATAACAAAAGCAGTTACCGCAATCTAAAGTGGAAACTGAAGGAACGATTGATCAATACGCTCTTTTTTATTGATACAAAGAAACCATCTTATAGTGACCGCCAGCGTGCCTATTATCAATGCTACAAAGATATGGCAGCAGTAAATATCCTCTTAGGCAAGAATGCTCGCTCAGCTAGTGTGGATCTTTGCTATAAAATTCTAAAGCATGCCACTAAGTATGAGTTTTCCCAATTGTGTCTAGATGCTTACCGAATCTTACGGTTACACTACGGCTCTCGGGTGGGAGACTTGAAGAAGTACTATGCTTATAAGGAGAGTTACGATCATTATGCCAATGTTTGTTATTGGGAAAATAAGGCAGAGGAGATGTATACGGACCTTATCGTTCATCATGTCAATAATAAATCCACTAAGCAGGATACGCATGAACGTGCAGCGGTATACTATACAGAGATTAAGGATGCAACAGAGAAGATCGGTACCTATAATATGTACTTGTACACATCCTTGATTCGACTTATGATTTATAGTAGCGTCAATGATCATAAGAATATCATAGCTGTCTGTGACGAGTATCTCCAGTTATTTGAAGCCAAGCCTTTTGCTGCAAATACGCCATTGCAAATATATTACTACCAAAAATTGGTCAGTTTCGTGCAGATGAGAGAGTTTGAGGAAGGCGAGCGTACAGCTGAACTTTGTCTACCCTTATTGGAAGAAGGAGCTTATAATTGGTTTCAATACCATGGACTGTACTTTATGCTAAGCATGTACACTCAGCGTTACCAAAAGGCTTATCAAATTTATAAGAAGATCGTTGGACATAAGCGATTTGCTTTTCTACCGTCCAATGTCAAAGAGGTCTGGAAAATATACAAGGCTTATCTCCATTATCTGATCAATTTGGGGGAGATTGAGCCCGTTGAAGGTAATAGAAGGCAACTTCCCAAATTTCGCCTGGGGCGTTTCTTAAATGAAATACCTATTTTTTCAAAAGACAAGCGTGGAATGAATATCGCCATTTTGGCCATTCAGGTATTGTTTTTGATACAGCAAAAGAAATACAATAAAGCCATTGATTCTTTAGAAGCCATTGGTAAGTATTGTTCTCGTTATTTACGAAAAGAGGATACGATTCGTTCTTACTACTTTATCAAAATGCTGCTTTGTATCCCAACAGCTAGTTTTCACAAAAAAGGGGTGATCCGGAAGGCTGCTCCTTTTCTGGAAAAACTCAAGGCTACTCCCTTAGCAGATGTAAATCAAATGCATAGTATCGAGATCATTCCGTACGAAGACCTCTGGTCATTTGCACTAAAATCTCTTGATGATCGCTTTTACAATAGCCAAAAACTTAATCAAGTGCTGAGGGCCTCGGGCTCGTAAAACTAAGCAAGATATCTCCAATATTGAAGGGCAGTTTCGGACGTAGAGATCCGGACTGCCCTTTTCTATTTAAATGCCCATTGGTAGCAACGAGGCTTCATTCCGGTTGACAAACTTCTACTGTTTTAGTGACTCCAGCCGTATCGGAAAGCTACTTAGAGGTAGTAAGTTTTTTTAACGCATGCGACGTTTTTAGTAAAAATGAAATAGTGTAAAATATTAAAAATGAGAATGTTGTGTTTTTTATGTGTCAGCTTAGTAGCGAATATGGGGGAAACGGAATACTGTTTTCTGTCTCATAGATTGCTCCCCAGAGTGCTAATTTTGCTGTACTAATCTTATATAATATTAAAGACGACGAAACATGAAACATTTTTACCTTCCCAGGAGAACGGTGGGACGCACAACACGACCTGTTGCTGCATCCCTGTTTCTTCCCACCATTGTGATTGATACCAGCAGCCATTTAAGGCCTGGACCGCCTTAATCCGAGACCCGGAATTACACAGGAATCTTAGACGGCTTGAGAGAGCCACATTTTACTCCCAATACAATTGTTGAGAGGGGTCTATTTATTGTATCAATTATAATCAAAATTAACATGATAAGTAAAAACTACTTTATAAAAGCGTGTCAGGGCATGACTATGTTCTTATTCGCTTTTTTAATCTTCGGACTTAGTAGTGTCACTGCACAAGGCACAGCTACGATTTCCGGTTATGTCTGGTTGGACATAGATGAAGACGGAGTGTGGGATGAAAGCGAGTATCCAATAGAAGGCGCGGAAGTAACGCTTTATGACTGTACTGGTGATACACAAGGAGCATCTGTACAAGGTCCCGTTTATACAGATGGGTCCGGTTATTACACGTTCACGGCACTTGATGCTGGGGACTACTGTATTGATATCGACCCAACCACTGCAGAGTATCCCTTTTCTGGGCCTGGATATGAAGTGACAACCTTTGATGGAGATTTATCGATGACTCGCCTGTCATCCACTATTGCTCTGGCAGATGCTGAAGATCTGGAGCGTAACATTGGAATCGCCTTTGATGTATGTTATCCTCCGTACCAATTGACGACCACTGAGTGCACGGAAGATGGAGCAACCATTTCCTGGCGAACAATCAATGATAGTGAGCACGACGGAGTAGCTGATCACTGTTGGAAGATAGCCGTTGGAGGTGCTGGACCACAGCATTCTGTTTTTGGAGAACTAGGACTTTTCCTTGATTTCCTAGGTGCTGGCTTACATTCTGCTTTGATTGAGATATCAATCTGTGCAGATGATGAAGATCTAGAAGTAACGGAAGTAGAACCTGGTGTTTTTGAGATCACCTATGAACTTTCTAGCGACTTGATCCAACCAGGAACAGCTTATTGGTTTGCTATTTCTGAAACTTGCGATGATATGCCTGCTTTGGGCAATACCTCTATTTGGAATTTCCAACGATTAATTCCAATAGCAGACAGTGATCCTGGTCCATTCCTAGACGGAGGAGACCCAGATTACCTTTGGGATGACTATGAGGGTTACTTCCTAACTAAGGATGAACAATTCACAGTGGATATTGTGACCACAAAACCTACTTGCCCGGAAGAAACTGAGGGCTATGTAGAGGATGCTTGTATCGAGATAACGATTGCAGATGGCAGTACTTGCTGGGGTGTTTACAATATAACTATCGATGGTACTTTGATGGAGCAATCTGATTCCGAAGAAGGCGGTGCAGATGTTGCCGGCTTTTCTCAGGGCACCTACACTTTCTGTGGATATGGCGTTGGCACTTACACCGTATCAGTAGAAGAAGTGGATAACTGTAACCCTCCGAAGTCTGAATTGATCGACGATGCTGTTGAAGTACCAAATGGTATGGACATGGAATCTCCCAAGATCATAGTGACGGATTTCTTTGCAGGGTCATTAGTAGCAGATAACAATGATGATTCAGTTGCTGGCGAGGCTGCTGACCTTGGAGATATGGATATCCCTGAAGGATCTTGCTCTATGAAATCTTATTTCTATGTAACTGGCGTTGATAACTGTGATGGCGAGATTTGTGAAGGTTCAGCGGTGACTGCGACTGTTACAGATGGTCCTGAGAACGTTGATCCAGGCACACAAGTTAATATCTATAACCTTGATGGAGAATATGTTGAGATAGACGGAAGTGTGGTTGATATCGAAGGCTGCGAATGGGTTATCGAAATCAACTGGGGGGTAGGAGAATCTACTGTTGAGATTTGCATGGATGATGCGGAAGAGGCTGGTTTGTCAGCTCCTGCATGTGTTACTATTACAGCGAATGTAATTGATGAAGCGGATGCAGTTATTGTTGCTCAATCCACAAATGTAGTGATTCCTGCATGCTCTAACGAAGTATGTTTCAACTATGGTTTCAATATTCTTGATGCTTGTGATAATGATATCGATGCAGATGCAGTTTCTGTTTCTGCCTTGGATTTTACTACTGACCTTGAGATAGTAATTGAAGATTATTATGCAGAGGAAGAGGATGGGTACTTTGAAGTAATTGTCTGCCTCACAGATGTACTGGGGCTTTTTGAGGACGGTGGTCAAGGCCCTGCTGGGTACCTACTTGTAGAATATACGGATGACTTTGGGAATGAATATGAATCTGCAGCAGAAGTCGGCGTAGGAAAAGCTGCGGTAGAAACAGATCCCGTAATCATCGCTTCTGGTAATTCTTTCACAGCATTGGCTTGTGAAGATGGAGCAGAAGTTGTAATCGGTGTGACCGTTACTGATGATTGTGAGGATATTACAGATGACCTGAAAATTTCTGGAATTGATGGCCTATCAGCTGCGACTCCAGTGTTGAACGGCCTTTCTGGTTATTTCGAATTTACAGGAACTGTTGAGCCGGATGAGTATTCCGTTACTTTCACTTACCCAGGTGCTGATGATGTGACGGTGGCAGTAATTGTTTCTCAGGAAGATAACAATGCTCCTGGCGTGGATATGCCTGGAAATACTACATTCACCATTCCTTCCTGCCAGGATGATGTAACAGCTGTCTGGTCTGTACAGATTACTGATGATTGTGATGAAGAGATTGACCTTGATAATGTAGTTATTACAGTAGGCGGTGCTTCTATTGATGTACCTAGTGCTACGGCTACGGTAGTATCTGAGGCTGACGGTATGGTATTGATCGAATTAAATGCTGATCTTACTTTAGCTTCAAATGGTGCTGACTTTGTTGTTTCCTACACGGATGGTGAAGGTGCTACTACTACCAAGCAATCTACTGTTACTGTAAATGGAACGCCTGACCTTGTTCCTCCAGTAATTGTATATCCTACAGCTGCAATTTCTAAAGAATTGGATCCTTGTGGACCAAGTACGACGGATATCAAGTTCTCTGTATCTGCAATTGACAACTGTTCTGGCAGTCTAAACGTCATAGTTGACGCTCCAGGTAATGTTGCTACGAGTTCTGCACCAGAAGGAGATGCTGTCAAGTGGATAATCACTTATGCTGCTTCTGCTACTCCTTATCAAATTAACTTGAGTGCTACGGATGATGCAGGTAACACCACTGATCAGACCATGTGGGTAAGCGTTACCCAAGCGCCTGCTCCTCCAGAGAATTTGGCTTGTAATACAGGTTTAACTGCACCAGTAGACGAATTCTGCCAAGTTGAGTTAACACCAGATATGGTGTTAGAAGGTACTTTTGGTTGTTTGACTCCTGCTGATATTGAAATCGTAGTTGACGGAAAGGATAGAGGAGATGCAGATGCTAGTTATACAGATGGTACTGGCTTGCATCAATTTGATGTATATATTAGAGGCGAGTATTTCTGTACTGGTAATATCACAACATACGACAATATTCCTCCAGTTATTATTTGTCCTACCACTAACAGTGATTTCATTTGCACAGATATTGATGAACTATTGGGCACATTGGAATATACTGGTTCTCCAACGGTTGGAGATAACTGTGGCGCAACATATGATTGGTATGAAGAGGTACTTTATGGTACTGATGAGCAATGCGATGATGTTACGATCAAGCGTGTATTTACCGCTACCGACGGTGCTGGATTGACAGCTACTTGTACGCAGTACATTGATGTGCGTAAGCCAGATCTTGATGATGTTTATGCACCAGATGAATTAATTGAATTGAGTTGTGATGATGACTTTGATCTAGATAATAATGGGCATCCTGCTCCAGTTGAAACCGGTGGATTCCCCTACGTATCTACTTACTTTGATGATCACAATTTAGATCAAACGTACTGCAACCTAGCTGCTACTTACGAAGATTCCGATCTAATTGAGATTTGTGATGACAGTTACAAGTTTATCCGTACATGGACAGTACTAGATTGGTGTGATACAGATAGAAGATCTACTTATGTACAATTGATTAAAGTAGGCGATTTTGATGATCCTGTAATTACTGCTCCTACGGCTGATTATGACTGGGATGGCGAACTGGACGTCCTGGAATACTCTACTGGACCATTCGATTGCACGGCAGCATTTGAAGTACCTGTACCTGGTGTTTCTGACAACTGCTCAAGCGATTGGACAATAACAACTGAGATTCTAGCAGGCGGTGAAACACCAATTCTAGTAATAGAAGATGGAGATAGCCGTTTTGTAAGTGGAATTCCTACAGGGTGTCATGCTTTCCGTTACTGGGTAACTGATGGTTGTGGTAACCAGTCCGATATTACTGTACCATTTGTAGTAGTAGACAAAGTAGCTCCTGTAGCTGTTTGTGATGATGACTTAAATATCTCTATCGGTGGCCAGGGCTACGCTAGAGTACACGCTGAAGATATCGATGAAGGGTCTTGGGACAACTGTGGCCCGATCCGTATCGAGGTACGAAGATTAGTTACTGAAGATGAAAATTGTAATGCGATCACTTCTTACTTCTCTGATTGGGGTGACTACGTAGACTTCAACTGCTGTGACATTGGAGATGCTGTACGTATCGAACTACAAGTGTGGGATGATGCTAACGGTGATGGAATTCCTGGAAACTCAATTACAGTACAAGATTGTAATGGAGACGATAGAGTAGTATCTGATAACAGCAATGTTTGCTGGTTGGATGTTACCGTCGAAGATAAGTTGAATCCTTATTGTGTAGCACCGCATAACAAGACAATCTCTTGTGATGAGCTTCCATACGATTGGGATCCTAATGATATCGAAGTACTTGAGGACCTATTTGGTCAGGCTGATTACGCAGATAACTGCCCAGGTGCAACTGTTGCTGAAAACGCCCCTGTAGTAACTATCGATGACTGTGGAACAGGAACTATCCTACGTTCTTTCACCGCTACTGATGCTGTTGGATTGACTTCAGTAAATACCTGTCAACAATTGATCACGATTACAGAAGTACACAATTATGAGATTCGCTTCCCAGCGGATAGTCAAGCTGATTGTGGCATAGCTGATCCTGATACTATTTCTTTCGATGAGATTGGATGTGACCTACTTGCAGTAAGTGCAGAAGACGAGTTCTTCTCTGCTTCTGGTGATGAATGCTACAAAATCTTCCGTACTTACCGAGTTATCAACTGGTGTGAGTATGACGGAGAAGCCCCTCCAGTAGTAGTAAGCCGTGACGAAGATTGTGACGGCGCTCCTGGTGACGAAGCTGTTTGGGTATTGCGCAGACCTTCCGGTGCTGTATACTTCGATCGTGACAACGACGAGAACAATAGTGATCCTGAGGCTGGTGAGAAAGGTACCTCTTGTGATGGCCTAACTAACCCAGAAGGATACTGGATTGACAGCTACATTGATAAGGATGCCAGCCGTGATCCAATTACTGGACAGCTGGATAATAACTATACCAACGATAACATCCGTAACATCGACTCTAGAGGATACTGGCAGTACACACAAGTGATCAAGGTTTATGATTCAGTAGATCCTATAATTACTGTTGAAGCTTATGGTGATTTCGAATCACTAGATGGCGTAAATTGTGATGCTCCTGTTACGATCAACTTCTCTATTGAAGATGAATGTACGGAAGAAGAAGGATTGGAATACGTATGGCTTGATGCTTATATCGTTGACGCTGACGGTGATGGCAACTTCACGCAAGCTGAATTTGCATCTGATGCAGATATGACTAGCAGTGTAAGTGGAGAAGCGCCTGATTATACATTTAGCGCAGAATTGCCAGAAGGTCGTCACGCCTTGTTAATCAAGGGGTCTGACGGTTGTGGCAACGAATCTGTAGATTTGATCATCTTCACTGTAGTGGATGCCAAAGCACCAGCCCCAGTATGTATCAATGGCCTTGCGATCGAATTGATGCCAACTGAGCCAGGTACTGACGCAGATGGTGATGGTGACGAAGACGCAGCAGCTATGGCTATTTGGGCAAATGATTTCATCGCTAGCCCAATCTATGACTGTAATGGTCAAGGACCTGAAGTTGACGGTAATGGTAATGAATTAGTGACAGCTTATTCTATCAACTTGGTAGGAGAAGAAGCTACAAGAAGTAACACGGGTCTAGTATTGACTTGTGATAGTGACGAGACAACAATAGTAGAAATCCACGCTTGGGATGAAGCTGGAAATCATGACTACTGTGAAACTTACATCTTAGTACAAGATCTAATGGGTCGCTGTGAAACTGCTGATGGTGCTATTGCTGGTCACATAGAAACTGCCGAAGGTGGTGAAGGTGTTGCCGACGTAAGTGTACAAATCAGTGGATCCATGGATCAAACCATGGTTACTCAGAATGACGGTTACTACGAATTCCGAAATATTCCTGTAAATACGGACGTATCACTATACACAGTGAAGGATGTTGGACATTTGAATGGTGTATCTACCTTTGATTTGGTCTTGATTAGCAAACATATCTTAGGGGTACAACTATTGGATTCTCCATGGAAACTGTTGTCGGCAGATGCGAATAACAATGGTTCAATCACTACAATTGACTTGATTAGAACTAGACGATTGATTCTGGGGATTGATAATTCCTTCGAAAACAATACGAGCTGGAGATTCTTTGATGCACAGCAGACCTTTACGAACCCATCTAACCCATGGGGTGATGAATTGAGAGAAATTGTTTCTATCAATGATATTTCAGGTGAACTTACTGTTGATTTCTTCGGAATCAAAGTAGGTGATGTAAATGGTAGCGCGATTGCTAATGCATTCTCTAGTATCGACGAGCGTAGCAACGGTAAATTTGCATTCAATGTTGAAGACATCAACATGACTGCAGGTAACACTTATGATGTTGAGTTCACTGCTCAAGATATCGCAAGAATCGAAGGATACCAAGGTACATTCACTTTCGGTGAATCTATCGAATTGGTAGACATCACTTACGGTGCTGCCAAAGAAGGAAACTTCGGAACTACATTCGCACAAGAAGGTCTATTGACTACTTCTTGGAATGATGAAGCAACCGCTGATGATGTACTATTTACCTTAGTAGTACGTGCTAACGCAGCTGCTCAGTTGAGTGAGCAATTGGGCTTGAGCTCAAGAATTACTCCATCTGAAGCTTACAATGACGAAGGTGACAAGTTAGATCTAGCGATCAGCTTCAGCACAGGAAAAGTACAAGAGGTTGCATTCGAATTGTACCAAAACCAGCCTAACCCATTCCAGGGTGAGACGGTAATTGGATACAACTTGCCAGCATCCGCTCAAGTAACTTTCACAGTAAGTGACGTAGCCGGTAGAACGCTTAAGATGATCCGTACAGAAGGTGTTAAGGGATATAATAATATCATCCTTAACAGCAAGGATCTTCCAGCAGCAGGTGTACTATACTACACTGTTTCTACTGATGATTACACTGCAACTAAGAAGATGATTATTCAATAATCTTCTTCTCGAAGAATAATTTGCTTAAATGAAAGGTTGGGCAGGGCCGTCGCGAAAGCGAATGGCCCTGCCTTTTTTATGGATTGTTCGGGCTGTGTTTGTGATGTCGAACCTGTTTTTTACCCAAAAGCCTTATTCTTTTCGGCTATTCGTATGCTACCCAAAGCACTAACGACTTGACTGCCATACAACACACAAAAATGATGGACAAGGTTCTAGATGAGTGTGTCAAGAAATAAAATTGCTAGAATTAGAGGGCTTAATGTATTACAAGTTTTAATGTTGTTTTTTTCTTTATAATATATTGATTTTCAGATTTTTACAATTGAAAAGCAATGTTTTTTGGTAAAAGGTGGGGGAAACAGAAGCACGTTTTTTGTCATTGATATTGAAGGCTAAATTAGGTAACTTTATATAGAGCTTATTTAAATATTGATTTACGTTTTAGTTAAAGTTTTGCAAGAAAATGTATTTCAATAGCTGCTCTTGATCTTATCAATCTCTAAAAGACGACCTACAACATGAAACAGATTTACCCCCTTACATCTGTGCTAGGCTTTCCTATACCTAGTACTGAACTGACCATTTCTTTCCCGATTATCATCATCGATACCGACGTACCTCATCATCAGGTACCTATTTAATGACAACACTCCACAAAGTAATTTTCCTTTAACCTAATAAGGCACTCGGATACCTCCCAAAAACCGATTCCAAAACACAAACACCGATTGAGGTATTCGGGCCTTTAAACTGGAGATATACTCCATTCCATGAACTATCAAGAAGTAAGGCAAACTGGATTTTCAGCATTGCTTTATGAGCCATAGGGATGAGTAAGAGACGCCGACTGTTTTCTTTGTCTCCAGAAAAAGGAATAAACCTCTGTTTCTTCTAATGAGGAAGGAGGAGCCCGTAAATCACTTGTTAAGCAAATAATTTCCACGAATTCTAATAAAGGTACCCTCTGATGCTATCTGTGTCAATACAGAAGCTCCAGTTGGCGCCTAATCTCTAAACTTCGAAATAGAGATGACCTACAAGCGTATAACGGGCTGGATATTTTTATTTTCTACATTGAGTAAGGCAGTTGCAGAACCACACCTCCTGACGTAGAATCGTCATCCCAATACTTGTGGCTGTCTTAGAGTAGTGCTACTGCTGCTATTTTTTAATTGAGAGCTGGGAACTACTATGTGACCAATTAGAAATGCTTGAAGTTGTCGCGTGTGGGAGGTCTATCTTAAGAAATGACCTCCCCACCGTACAACGCTATCGGACGGTAATTAAGACGACAAAATAGAAAGAACGAAAAATTTTAAGATGGCAATTTGGATTGAATAAATGGAGACAGGGCCAGTACAAAGTACGGCCCTGTTTTTTATTGAAGGTGGATGAATATATCTAGCAACCTATTTTTTGCCTGGAAGAGAAGCATCTGAATGCGTAATAAATTGCGCTTTTCTAAGCAAAGAATTCAAGTAAGCATCGAGCTACCAGGACAATCCAAATCTGAATTCTACTTGGGCAAAAGGGGTGCTAAAGTCACTATTTTCAAAGCCGGGTAATTCTGCATCGGCAATGAGACGGTAACCACCATCGAGTCCGATATGGAACCAGGTAAATACATTCATTTCTACGCCTACCGAAGGTTGGAAGACAAAAACGCGATCTCGTCCACCATCTTCCATAGTAATTCGACCTCTTCCTGTTATAATATTTATCCGCGGATGGATTACATTTCGAGAATTGGGCTTAATGGCTACCAAGAATCCTCCCATTTTCATATCAAAGCGAGTTTCATCTTCACCGATTACAATATCTTCTTGTGCTTCCAGGCGGCTGTAACCTAATACAACGGTGCGCCCAAACTCCAAGCCGATATAACCGCCACGAGAAAATTTCCAGTCATTCTCATAGGCGCTATAGTTAAGCGTCGTTCCTCCCCAAATACCACTAAAGAAGGTATCATAAGAGTCAAATAGTGTTTCCTGTCTTTGTCCGAAGAGAGATAAGGTAGTAAGTAGGGCAATGGCTAGTGAGAAGCATCGGGTCTTCATCTTCATATGTTTTGAGTGTTAAGCAATGGGCATCATTGGTTACTGGGGTAAATCAGCGTTTCAATAAAAATGATGCATTTTTCAATTAGAGGATGAAAAAAATCGACGAAGCCCCCCATTTCTTAACTGTACTTAACGCAATTTGATTTTTCTTAACTAAGGTTTAAGATTCTACGACGGAAAAGAAAGGCAATTGATATGCCTAGTACTGCCAGAATCCACAGCCACCAATTATTGCGGGCACTCGTTGCGCGAATGATACCATCCTGGCCCATATGGATTATTCCTGCCCAATAGAAGGGATGACTTAGCTGGTCAGTGTTTTCTTGCAGATAAGTTAGTTTGGCCTGTCGCATCGCTTCACTCTTGTTATATCCTTTTTGCAAATTCTTCAAAAAAGTGGCGGTGATTTGTGTGTTGACCTTTTCATCTACCTTCCACAAGGAAAGGGCCGTGCTTCGGCAACCGGCAAATTGTAGACTATAGGCTAGTGAGATCATACCTTCTCCAGCTTGCAAATTGCCAATGCCACTTTCACAGGCATTCAAGATGGCCAAGTCCGCATCTAGCTTCAACCCGAAGAGTTCATAGGCATGAAGATATCCATCTTCAATCTGTTCCCCTAGTTCCTTGGCCAGGACTAGCTTGGAACGTAATGGATCATCGGCATTTGCAATAGCATGTGTACTGAAATAGAGGACATTAGCGCCCGGAATTCCCTCCACAATTTTGCTTTCTCTCGCTGCTAAGCCTTTGTAAATTTGGAATCCCTTCTGCCCCTGCAATTGCGAAGCCAATTTTAAACTCCAAGGTTGACGAACCGTCTTCATGAAAGCTTCATCTATTCGGCTTAGGGTGTCGAGTTGAGCTTGATAGTTTACTTTGATGTCAGCTTCAAAACCTGGTGCTACGAAAACAATGGGCCCTTTTGAGGATGGAGTGGAACGATTATATAGAACATTCAAAGACAAAGCGTATGAGATGTTATAATCCTGTATAAGAAAAGGCTGTTCAACTCCTTCTGGTTTGAGTGCCTCAAAGTTGAGATAGTAAAGCCGCCCACTGGGAATTAGATTAATGTACTCCCCTTTAAGATGTCTCCTTATAGGCTCCCAAAGTATTTGATACAGTTGATTGCCCGATTTTTCAGTTGCAGTTTGATCCCGGCTAGTGACTGCCTTTTTCCAGCTAGAAACTATTTTGTCTATTGCATCGCTAGCCCCAATGTACTGCAGATGATTTTCTTGCATAGTTATAACTAAGGCATAATATGCAGTGTCATCCTGTAGGTATTCAATAATGCTTTGGGTGGGGCCAAGCTGTGCTTGAATCTCTTCAAGTCTAGGAATGTCACTATTGAATTTTAGTCGATGATAGTGCGGGTAATGCTGACTAAGGTGATCTAAATATTGATCTAGTGCCTCTTCCTGCTCAAATAGTATTTGCTTCAGCGCAAGAGAATCAGGATACTCCAATACCTGCTCGCTAATCCTGCTTACTTGTTCTTTGAGATCATATTCTTTTGTCAGGATAGAATCAGGTACGCCTTGGAAACTGGTGATTTTATCATCCTGGATATCTCGCAGCAGGCAGGTTCTCCCATGTTCAGAAAATTGATAGACGGCTTTTAGATATTTCGGATCATTTGTCTCAAAGTACAGTTGTTGATAAACCCCAATGTTCCGCCGGTATACTTCTGCATTGTCCTTAATGAAGATGCTTTTCGTATAGGGATCGGTAAATTGTTTGCGGAATTTTTCAGATACTTGTAGGTATAATTGGGCTGCCCTTTCAAACTCGCCTAAGTCACGCAGATCTGCGGTTTGTCTAAATTTCCCATAAAGAAAATCGGAGTAATGATTTAGCAATAATAAGGTATTGGGGGACCAAGGGAAGGCACTGGCTGATAATTGATTTTCATCTTTTAATCTCACCTGCTCCAAAGCTCTTTCGAATTCTTCCTGAGCTAACTCCCATTTTCCTTCTTTAACAAATAATAATCCATTCAATACTAGGTTGAGGGCGTACTCAGAAGTTTTTTCCATGCCTAGCCATCGGTAAATATCGTTTGATTGAGTTAGCAACTTCCTGCTTTGTTCTATCTCTCCTCGATGGTAAAGGATATCGGCATAGCTGAAGTAATGTACCGCCATCGAGTAGTCATTCACGGGAAGAACCTGCGGTAATACCTGATCTGCTTTCTGCATATAGAGTAATGCAGAATCTAGTTGATCAATGCTCTTGTAAGCTAAAGAAGTATTTTCATAATTAAATCCTTCCAAAGGACTGCCTTTGGGATAATTAGCCAGGATTCGTTTGCGCCCTTCCGCTAGCCACCTCAATGTCTCTGTGTAATTACCTCCTTCTTCATTGACAATGCCTAGTACTTCGTAAGGCCCAATCAAAGAGTAGTGCATCGGAGCGTAGATTTGCTTTCTTATCGCAATGCAGGCTTCCATATAGTCTTTACAGCGTCCATAGTCTCCCAAGAAATAGTGGTAGATGCCTAAGGCATAATATGCACTAGAGGTACCCGCCTTATCATTTAGAGTTTGATTGATCCGCAACGATCGCTCACTGTATTGAATAGCTTCTCGATAGTTTTCCTCTGCCCGGTAAATACTCGACAGATTATTCAAGCTCATGGCGAGGCTAGAGGAAGTCGGCCCAAAGTGTGCTTCTGAAGTGGAAATAGCACGGAGATAGAACACCTTAGCTTTATCCAATTGATTGGCTCTTTGATAACATACAGCCAGACCATTGTAAATATTGGCAAATCCAATATCAGTACTATCTAGCGCACTTAGCAACAGGGGATACGCTTTTTCAGCATAGTAGAGGGAGGAGTCGAAAGCCGTTAGTTTTTCGAAAGTGAGGGCGGTGTGAAATAGGGCATAGGCATAGACCGCTGGAGATTCCTCAAGGCCCTGGCTAAGTTCTATGACTTTTCGTTGGGCATTCAGTGCTGCTTGAAGTTGTGAGTTCTTAGTGAAAAAATTGCCCTTGCTACTCCAATACTGGCAGAGGCCAAGCCGGTCAGAGGTTTGTTGAGTTTCCAGTATTGCTTCACCAAGTAAACACAGAGAGTCTGCTGCTTGCAGCTGAGATTTTGATAATGCAACAGTGATAAGTCCAGCTAATGACCTCAAGGGGTAAGTTCCATCTTGGTATGCTTTTTGGTACAGATATTGGGCTGAATCCAGTTGATCCTTTGCCACTAAGGTTTGAGCTTGTTCCAATATGCCCTCCACATTTTGCCCGCTGCTCATCAAGGGAAGTAACAGCGCAAAAGCTAGCTGTACGAATTGAAGGCGGGTGCGGAGAAATCGTAACTGTACCATGGTTGGTGGAAGATATAGTTCTATAGATGTTCTGGAAGATGATGCTTTGACCTTCTGAAAAATTGATCTCTTTGGTGGTTACTAGCGCTTGAATTCAATCTGCAAACGTTGAGCGTTGTTGTAAAAAGGATGAGCAGTGTTCTGTAACACCTTCCTTAGAAGGATTTGTACTTGATCGAAATCTTCCTGCTGCAAGGCCGTCAACACTAATAGCCATTCAGCCTGGTCCTGGAAAGGGCCACTATCCTCCGTCAATTGAATCAGCGTTTCGGCAGCATACTCAGCTCGTTTTTGGTATAAATAACTCGCTCCGAGATAAAAGGTAATAGTGTCATTGCTGATTCCTTGCGCTTGTAGGCCAGAAAATTTTATTATAGCGGTTTTGTAATCTGCTTCACTGTAGTAGCTCAGTGCGTCATATAGGGCATGATCATCTGATTGACTCATTAATACAGGTAGACCTGGATCAATGTACTCATACTTAGCATACAAACTACCTGCTTCGCTAGTTGGCCAAGCCAAATATACCAGGGCCAGTAGAAGAAAGGAAGCTGCAATGGCTAAGCCTTGTTTCCAAGGAATTAGGCGTCGAATTTTTGTGGTTTTAGTGGTTGTCTCAGCTGCTGCCTTGGGAAGTATTTCAGTTAGTTGATCTCTAAGGCCTGCCGCTTCAATGGCTGTCCGCATATTCTTATTCGCTGCAATGTCTGCTTCTAGCTGTACTGGTGCAACATTGGGAAATAGTGTTTCTAGGTCTGTCCTAGAAATTTCTCCATCCAAAAAACGTTCAATTTGATCAAAGTATTCCCGATTCATGAGGTTGGCTGCTTTTGATAAAGAGATCTAAGATTTTGCATGCATCGGTATTTATTGTTCTTGGCTGTTTTTTCTGTGATATCCATCTTTTGTGCAATTACCTTTAAGGATTCCCTTTGATAGTAGAAGAGAGATAGTAATTTTCTACAGGATTCTCCTAGTTGCCGAAAATGTCTTTCCAAATCTAAAATTAACTCATGTTGGGTCTGCATTTCCTCTATCTCCTTGGCATCTGTCAATTCATCCGTTTCCGACAGGGGGTCTAGATTTTTTTGTTTTCTCAATCGGCTGATCCAAATATTTCTACACATTGCGAAGAAATAACTAGACACTTTCGCCCCTTCTCGCAGTGTATATTTACCCTGACTAATATTGGTCCATAAGGCAACCATTCCTTCTTGGAAAATGTCTAGCGCATCATCAGCACTTCCACTGTTCTTTTCAACCATCCTTAATATTTGACTCTGGTACTCTTTGTATAAGTACAGGAAGGTCTTATTGTCTTTGCGGGCAATGCCTTCGAAAATTTCCTGATTGGTCACAAACGCTTGCTTATGTTAGTATAATTCTGGCTTGCTAGTGGGATACCCGAAAGCCAGGTTACACGCTTAGTGATTAGCTAATATTTCGTAGCTAATATAGCTTTGTCCCATCAGGAATCCAAGGGAGAATTCAGCTCCCTTGGATCAAAACTCCCAACATTTGATGTACTGGGTTATTCTTGATTCTAGTTATTATTTGGGCGCTGTGCTTTTTTCCACCCCATGTGGTTTACATTTGGGTCGTTGGCGGGGTTGTAAAACTCGTCATTGGTTCCGTAATATTGGCCGTAGCTATTTACATAGTAATACTTGTATCCGCTTTGCACCTGATTGGTCTGTCCGTTGTGCGGGTTTACTACATTGTTTTGCTCCCATATACCATTTACGGTTTTCTGTTGCATTCTATCTTCTATTTGGTTTTTGTTCTTCCAGGTGTCAAAATAGATATCATTGACCGAACTAAGATCCGCTGAAGCTTTTTGCCAACCGTCAAAGTTTCGCTGATTGGCACGCATTCTACTGTTGTGGGCTGCCCAACTTGCTTGGGAGCGTTGTTGTTCTCTTTGATTGTGTAGTGCAACGGCTTGGCGATCCACTCCAGTAGTAGCTAAGGCATACAGGAAGGCGTTTTTTTCTTTCTGAAAATTAGTAGAGGATTCTCCGCTCAGGGTATGCATATAGTAATAGGCAAAAGCACCATATTGAGATTGGGTTAAGAGGAAATGAACTACGATTAAGCCTGGTTTGCCATCTTGTCCAACCAGTTCTATGCCTCTTGTCTGGTGTAGATCCTGCGTAGGCATCACTTTCCAATATAGATCATAAATAGCTTTGTTATGCTGTGCGATTTGTGGAAGGTCAATAATGCCAGTAACTCGTGCGCCATACTGTTGCAATTGAGGATTAAGCTGTTGTTGAATAATCTGGTCAACAGATTGTGGGACGTATTGAGGAGAAGTAAAAGACCCTCCCTTTCTAACTTCAGCTCGCGCGCCATTTGGGCTAGCCCAATCTTTGTCTGTTATTTTCCAGCGATTGGGTAGTTGAACGGTTCCGGATACTTTTCCAGTTGTAGGATTTTTGATTGTATGTGTGATCAATTGCCCTGCTGGTTTGGTGATGTTGCAGACGGGGAATTGTTGATAAGCCTGAGGCTGCTGATAGGCTTGTGATTGGTAAGGATTACCTTGCTGAGAAGCATTTCCATAGTTCTGTCCAATGGCAATAGTGTTGAAGATCGCTAAGATGAAGAGCGTTAAGTGTATACGTTTCATGATAATATTTTTTGCGTTTTATTGAAGTTGATTCAATAGTGTATCGCAAAGACCAGTGAAAGGTCATCATGAAAAACAGAAAAAAATCAAGAAAAAACTAATAAAGAGCTTTTTGAAGACGTGTATTTGAGTGTAATTTGTTGATCTTCAGTTGGTAGTGGCGGTGGTCTGCGAATCCCGATTTTTTAAATTAAATTTGAAATTTATGAGAATAGAAGTTATTTGACTCTAACTTATTTTTTGTTAATAGTCCTTAGTGCTCGCTTGATGATATAAGCGGTAGCTTTATTATTTGAGGAAGTATCCCATTGGTGGCAAATCTCTTTTACCCAATCTGGCTTGGACTTTGAGGCATCATTCAACCAATTGGCGACGGCGTTTTGAACATATTTCGCTGAATCTGCCTTCAACGCTTGTAAAACAGGAAGTGCTAAATCCGGTTGATCTTGAAAGGTTGGAATTTTTTTTGTCCAAACACCAATCGGCCGAATTACTTCCACTGCATACCGCCGGATATTTTCATCTTCTGAAAGTGCCCACTCTGCTAAAATTGGTAAAGTCTTGGACAAATTGGCTGCCAACCTCTCTTTGCTGGCAAAAATTACCACCTCCCGAATTCCGAAATGTTGATCAGCGGCAAATGGTCTCATAACGTCCAATAAGGCAGTTACCTCATCCACTTGAATACTACTCGCCCAACAATGCCAGCAGCGTACCACATCAGAAGAATGCCCAGCAAAGTACTTATCTAGGCTTTCTTGATTGAGCAATTGACCAAAAGCGAGGCCGATGGTTTTTGCGTTACTATTTGCCGAAGGTTTCTTTTGCGCCAGTAAGCTTTCTTCTATATCAGCGAACCAGGTTTTTTCTCCGATCTGCTCCAAGAAGCCCTTCAATAATGTATGTTGATCTATAGCCAACCATTCTGTCAAGTTAACGGTAGCTATCTTACCTTCATTGAGTAATTGCAATACTTCGGCGGGGATATCAGCCATCTTGCGCACACCTTTACGCTGGAGAATGGATTCAGGTATAGACATTGCATGAATTTATTGGGCATTAAAAAGGAGAACTTTATTAATACAAATCGAAAGGAGGATTGGTTGATCAGAGCAATTGCATTTAGAAATTTCTCTTCCAGGAGTATGCCTATTGCATTATATTCGATTGCAGTACCCTCGAATACATAGGATTTAGAAGATTTTCAACTAACTTTATCAGCTCTGCTCCAAGTAGTGGACAACTTTCTTATTCAAAATAGAGATCTACTCCATCTGCATCACAACTGCGTTGAGTCGGATCAAGTCTCATAATAATTCACTTATTCCTCTTCTAAGCTTGCAGACCAGAGGTAGCTATATAAGATTCTTAGTATGACATCTTAAGCTAGCTGCTGATTTGTGTTGTATGAGACATGAAAAAGACCAACAATAACTTTCTTCCTAATTCAGAGCTTCTTCGACTGTTGAGAATGTACAGTACTCCGTTCTTGTTTCTATTCACTTTTATATGCTATGGAAATACGCTCTTAAATGGACTTGTACTGGACGACGGGATTTATATTAAAGCACATCAAACGGTACAAAGAGGCATATCGGGTATACCTAGACTTTTTACAGAAGGAAGCACTTATGGATTTATCGAGTTACAAGGCCAGCAACCTTATCGGCCGCTTCCGTTGGTAAGTTTCGCTATCGGTAAGAGTTTATATGATAATCATCCAATGGTAGAACATGCGATCAATGTCTTACTCTTTGGCCTTTTGGGACTCATACTCTTTCAGTTGTTGCAGTATTGGTTACCACATCATCATATTTTTATCCGTATGGGGATAGTTCTGCTTTTTTTGGCTCATCCCATCCATACAGAAGTAGTAGCTAATGTTAAAAGCCGAGATGAAATATTGTGCTTTCTATTCGGTGCTCTTAGCATCAAGTATTTGCAGGACTTTGTCAGGGGCAAAGGGAATGCCTACATGGTTTACAGTTCTGTTCTGTTTTTAGCTGCAATTCTTTCTAAGGAGAGTGGGTTGACACTATTGGGAGTATTCCCTTTAGTCTTGTACACCTTCGAAAAACGCAGCTTGATGACTAGCATCCGAGTTTTACCAGCCTACTTACTGGCAATGCTGTTGTATTTGCTCATTCGTTTTTTAGTAATTAAGGACCAGGTAACGGAACCACAAGTTGACATCATAAATAATGTACTACATGGGGCGGACTCTTTGGGTGTACGGACTGCTACTGTTTTTGCCTTGCTAGGAAATTATTTAAGTTTACTACTATGGCCGCATCCATTATCATGGGACTATTCTTATAATCAACTCCCTTTAGTCAACTGGTCGTCCCTAAGGGCCTGGGGTTCCTTAGTTTTTCATATTGGACTAGTGGGGATATGTATTTCTAGCTTGCGAAGGAGAGGTGTCCTAGGGTTTGGAATTTTGTTTTATGTTTTGACAATGGCGATTACCTCCAATGTCTTTTTCTTGAATGGGGCGACCTTGGGCGAAAGGTTCCTATTTATGCCGAGTTGGGCATTTTGTTTGCTTTTCCCTCTCTTGACATTGCAGTGGCTAAATATAGATTTTAAGAAATTGCAGGGTAAAAATAATGCGGTTTGGCAGATTGGGCTGGCTGGCTTAATTGTTTTAGGCACAGTTCTTACGATTGATCGCAATCAAGATTGGAGGAGTGACCTTAGCCTATTTGAAGCAGGAGTGAAGGCGGTGCCCCATAGCGCAAGAGCTCATGCTAGTTTAGCCTTTGAGTATAAGTTACAAGCGATTGGAGCTTCAACTCCAGAAACTCAACAAACTTATTTCCGGCGTGCTGAAATGGCCTTTGCTAGGAGTTTGGAGATTTACCCACAGTTTGAGTACGCCCTATACAATTTTGGTGTTCTTTATTTAGAAGCCGGCTTCCTAGAAAATGCCAGGGTTCATTTCGCAAAACTACTAGCCTTATTTCCAGATCATGAAGCAGGTTTAAACAATATGGGGGTAAGTTATTTTCGCCAAAAGAAGTATGTGGAGGCCATCCCATATTTTAACCATCTCTTGGAGGTTAAACCGGGTCACCATCAGGCATTGATCAATCTGGGAGCGAGCTATTTTAACCTTAATGAAATGGAAAATGCGTTAGCTTATTATGAACGTTCTCTAGTGCTCCAGCAAGAAACGGCGTCTACCTATGCTATTTTGGCCAGAATTTACCAAGCCCTTGGCCAACCCGAAAAAGCAGCCCAATATATTTCTCGCAGCAACAGCTTAGAGCAATAGTTGAATGCTGCCAGTTTCAGCAGTTGATCGTCCTTTCTGCCCTCTTTAGATGCCAAAAGTGAAACTAACTATTAGGTTGTTTAAATAGGATACCATTTCCTTCTCTCCTATAATCTACGTCAACTATCGTATGGAATAGCTGATGGCACATTTGATCATTTTGAAATAAGCATATCCATGGCCTTAAAAAGGTTATTGACCTGATGCCAACTTCATCGGATCTCCCTGACCATAAATGACCTACTCATTTTTTACCACCTGCAGGGAACTAATTATTACCGTGCATAGTTATTGGTGCTGAATAAGGTATTGTCGCATTTCACTACAACCCTCTCACGGCTGTAGCAGCGCGTCTCTAAGAGTTTTTTAAACTCTAACTATAAACCCTTTCCGACAATTTTTGTAGTTCTATCTCGCTAGCCAGACCAGCAGTGTTTTAGTTGGAGGGCTCATGCCAAAGAAAGTGGATTTTCCAACTAAAAGGCGGAATAAAAGTTGTCGGAGAACAATCTAAACCAAATGTCTAATAAGTTACATGAGATTCTAGCAATTGAGCAGGACCGTAAGAACAAAGCCAATCAAGCCATTGGAGAATCTAAGAAAACCTTCAGCAAAGGATCAGCCGTATTTGATGGAATGATCAAAAAGTACACATCTACTGAAGAGTTCGCCGAGCAAATTCCAGACGAATCAAAAGAGTTGGTTACCACGGTTAAGAAAATCCTGGAAGAAACCTTGACTCCCGTTATCATTGCTATCGATGCTACGCTTTCCAAGGAGGAAACGAATTCCTCTGGCGTTGCGCAAGCAGAATTGAAATTCGGAGACAAAGTCTTTGGTACTTTTTCAGCTACTACTCTACTGGCATTGGAGTCTCACCTCACAAAAGTGTTAGACCTATACAAGGTGATTCCAGTGCTAGATACGAGCCGGAAATGGGCTTTTGATGAGCAGAACAATTTTTATCGCACGCCAGAAGAAGTGAAATTTCGAACCATCAAGCGTCCGAAGGTAATCGTGAAATACGAGGCGACGGACAAGCACCCTGCGCAAACGGAGTTATTGAATATCGATTTTCAGGTAGGTAAATATGAGACAACTCATTTCTCGGGTCGTTTGACACCGATCCAACGCAATCGCTTGGTGAATAAATTGGAGCAGTTGATTGAAACCGTGAAGGTAGCTCGATCTAAAGCCAATAATGTCGAAGTGAAACAAGTCAAACTGGGACAAGATATATTCGACTTTATCCATAAGGAAGTCATATAGAAATATGTTGCGCTGGTCATTAGAATGATCAGTTTCTTAAAAGCTATTGGAGATAGATTCAGGCTTAATCTTAGTCTTACAAAGGATTGCCTACTGTGCAATCTGAATTAGATTTAGTGTTTCGCTCCATAGCTTCAGATTCAAAGATTCATATAAGTCGGAGTAGGTGTTACAAAGCTATTGGTCGGGGGTTCGAATCCTCTCTCCCTTGCAAGGTTCACAGTTTGTGAAGACCTTTCTCAAATACAAGGGAGTAGCTCAGTGGTAGAGCAAGGCTGTGATGTAAAATAACACCAGTTACACTTCTATGAATCAAGGACTGTCAATGAACAGTCGGACATTGTAGTTCGATGGTAGAAGGCAACTTTCACAAGGTTGCGGTTGATGGTTCGAATCCATCCAATGTCCTGGGTGATTACAAGGCAAGGTAATCACCCATTTTTTATGCCCAGAATCAATCTTATCAGGCTCTCATCCATACTTCCTACAATTGCCTTATCTTGTTCATACTTCATTTACTAAACCAACGCACATGTACCCAGACAATACCCGAAGAGACTTTTTACAGAGAAGTACTCAGTTGGCCCTAGGACTTCCGCTACTTGCTGCTGGACTCACGGCTTGCTCTGACGATAAAACAGAAGAGAAGAAGGCTACATCAAAATCACTGCAAATCCTAATTCTCGGCGGGACTAGTTTCCTGGGACCACACCAAATTAAGACAGCTTTAGGTCGAGGCCATCAGATTACTACTTTCACTCGGGGGAAAACAAAACCAACGGTACACCAGGACTTGTTCGAACAAGTAGAATCTCTGGTTGGCGACCGAGAAACTGATCTGGCAGCGCTGGAAGGTAGAAACTGGGATGTAGTTATCGATAACTCAGGTCGTAAAGTAGAGTGGACTGAGAAAACAGCTAGGCTATTAAAAGAGAGGGTAGGGCTTTATGTCTATGTGTCCTCTACAGGTGTCTATTATCCCTATCTGACCGATAACATCAAAGAGGATCAGCCATTGGTGATGGAAGTACCTAAGCCTTTAGAAGATGAGGAGCAAAAACTGGAGTATGGCTATGGCGTCATGAAGGCTAATTCGGAGCGAGTAGCCCGAGAAATCCTGGGAGCGGAGCGAACGCTTGTTATTAGACCAACCTATATGGTAGGCCCTGCGGATAAAACCAACCGATTTATCCATTGGCCAATTAGGCTCAGTCAAGGAGGGGAAACTTTGGTGCCTGGAAAAACAGGAGATCCGGTGCAATACATTGACGTGAGAGATGTAGCAGATTGGATGATCCGCTTGTTAGAGACGAAAACAGCAGGAGTATTTAATGCAGTGGGACCTGCTGAACCCCAAGATATGTACACTTTTGTAGAAAAAGCAAGCCCAGCCTTTCCTATGGAAACCGAACTGATCCAAATTGATGATTATGATTTTCTGAAAGAACACCAAATACCTTACCTTATTCCCTGGATTCTACCCGAAGGCAACAACTGGGGATCTGCTCGGACTAGTAATCAGCATGCTATCGCTAATGGTCTCACCTTCCGGCCGCTAATAGACACCTTGCGGGATACGCACGATTGGTGGTTTTCTGAAAGCGTGAGTCAGGAAAAGAGAGATAAGGTGATGAAAGACCCTAAGGGTGTACTGATGAGAGAAAAGGCAGTACTGGAAGCGTGGGGCGTCTATGCAAACAAGGGATAAGTAGTGCGAGTCCAAAATATAACCATTGGATAAATCAAAAGCTCCATTCATGTGGAGTTGTAGCCCGAAGGAAAAAACCTTTGTTAGAATTTCTTGTTGCTACTATACTTTTGAATACTCCCTGATTACTCCTAGAAACCCACAACATGCAATGTAAGTCTACTTTGATCCTTTTTCTTGGGCTGGTGCTTTTCTCTTTCCAGCTGGAAGCCCAGTTATTTGTTGAAAAACAAAGTCGCCATCGTTTTGCCCAATTGACTTTTGGTCTGGACTATCAATCTAGTATTGGTGGACAAACTCGATTTCTCAATGCTCAAAATGAATTGGGTACTTTTGATTTAGGGCAAACTCGGAAAGCCCGCTTGTTGATTGGTGGCACCCATTTTTGGGGACATGCCGATATCTATATAGCTATCCCATTGGGTAATCCGAGCTTTTCGGCAAATGGTCAGGATGTATTTTATCAAAGTGGCGTAGAAACTGCCTTCAAGTACTATCCCTGGCGGATCAAGCACAATGCTATACGTCCCTTTGTTGGCTTGTCCCTTGCCCCGTTCTATTTTGAACAAGATAATGACTTGCTCCCTTTTGGTGATGGTCCGGAATTGAACCATACTAGTTTGCCTTTGCTTACTGGCATTACTTACAATAATAAGGGCCACTTACTAGAAGCTGGTTTGTTATGGAATTACAACAATAAACAGGATTATTATATCAGCCAGGACATGCAAACTCAGATTGAAACACCTCCTCTTTATCTGAACTTCTCGTACCGCTACATGATCGATACTACTGTTCCAGCAGAGCCAGACTGGGAAAGCGGGCGCACAGCTAAGGTCACGGAGATTCTGGCAGAAAAGGGACGACTTAATGATTTCTATATTGGGCTTGGAATGTCCTCTGCCTTCTGGTTAGGAGAGTCGTCTTACAATGAGCAAACAAGACCCTACATTAATAAATACAGCACCTCCATCATGCCGGATTTTGCCGTAGGCTATTATCTGCACCGCCCCGATATCAGTATTTCGGCCAGCTACCGTGCCTATGGTACCTCTACCTTTTCCTATGGTGCTAATCAGAGTCTTCGCCGACAATCATTGGGCTTAGAAGCTACGCAGATACTATTTGATTACCATGGCTTCACGCCTTTCATAGGGCCAGTTGTGAGCTATGAACGCCTGCAGTTTAAAGAAGCCTTTGAACGTCAACTGACCCATGATATCGAGGATACACGCATTACCTATGGGCTCACTTTTGGCTGGGATATTCGTCCTAATCGTATACAAGCCTTCATCCTGCGCACCAACCTCCGATGGTATCCCGATCTCAAACTTGAGATTAGTGATGGGCAGAAGATCTCCTTCAATAACATAGAATTTAACTTCATCCAATTGGTCCTTTTCCCTGATCGTATGTTTTGAGGGAGTCCATTTGGAAAAGGAAGCAAACTTCAAGATGAATCATTTGATATTGGGGAAGGCTAAATTGGATAGCCCGATAGCATATGCATAATTGCTAATGGTAAGAAGCAATTATGCATATGTATGTTAAGCCAGTTCTTGTTTTAACTATTCTCCTTTTTCCGGCGAGATGAATTTATAAACTAATCCAGCTAGAATCGCACCTACTATTGGGGCAACCCAAAACAGCCATAATTGTGCCAATGCCCAATCACCCGCAAATATAGCTTGACTTGTACTTCTGGCTGGGTTCACTGAAGTATTCGTAACGGGTATGCTTATGAGGTGTATAAGTGTCAACCCTAATCCGATTGCTAAACCTGCAAAGCCTTTAGGTGCTTTTGAATGAGTAGCTCCCAAAATAATGATCAAGAACATAAAGGTCATAGCAATTTCCGTTACCAAAGCTGAAAGCATATTGTACCCATCAGGGGAATGTTCTCCATATCCATTTGCTGCAAATCCTCCAATTTCAAATCCAGATTTTCCACTTGCGATAAGGTATAAAATGCTCGCACCAGCAATACCTCCTAATACCTGCGCAACAATGTAGGGTAGCAGGTCTTTATTGTCAAAACGACCACCTATCCATAAGCCTATTGATACAGCTGGATTTAGGTGACAGCCCGAAATATGGCCAATAGCATACGCCATTGTCACAACGGTTAAGCCAAAGGCCATTGCTACACCCACAAATCCAATTCCTAATTCGGGATAGGCGGCTGCTAAAATGGCACTTCCACATCCTCCCAAGACTAACCATAGGGTTCCGATAAACTCCGCTACTAATTTTTGCATAATTGTTTGTGTTTTAATATTTATTAATAGGTGTGTCTATTCATCTTGACAAGGCGCAGCGACCTAGAATAGATAGCGTAGCGGAGGATGTATTCTGCTGCTTTATGGTGAAAGATAAGTATTTAGTACAAAAAAGTAGCAATGGTCTTCACCCAAACGGCTGTAACAAAGGAACTTATTGTTGGTTTAGGCCGTTCACAAAAGAAAACGAAGCCCCAGGATGGACCACTTAATTTGGCCTCAGCAAAACGCAATAGATTTTGAAAATTACACGCAAGAAGATTGGATTAGCATTGTTCGTTATGTGCAAGGGCAATTTGTATATTTTATAGATACGCCAGTTGCTTTTGAATCCCTTACAACTGCCTCAATAGGAGATGGTTTTTGTTTGGATATGAAAGGCTGGGAAGGCCAGGGAGGCCCCTTGTCGGTAACTTGGCATGGAATTCTGGGAGGTGCCTTGCTGGAAGAAGCCGGATATTTGCACATTTCCGCTAGTCTTTTCCTGTATGTTGATACTCAAAAGGTAGTGAACCATGCTGGAGGTTCATTCTTGGAAGTCGTCTTCGAACAGGCTGTGACTGGAGAGGGAGAATGGCGAATGAAGGGCTGGGAGCCAGATATCTATGGGGAGTATGAATACTTCAATAAACAAGAAAATCTAAACCGCACCTAATCATCAGCCTTCGCGACGGTTGGTGTTTTTCACCAACCGATCTGCCCCTCCTTGCCACTAACTGCTTGCCTAAAACTCCTCAATCACCTCCTTATAAGCCTTGCCAATGGGTAATTCTTTTCCTTGAATATCTACTTGTTCTTTAGAATAAGACAGAATATGATTCCGGTTAATGACAAAGGACTTATGTATTCGGAGAAAGGCATCGCCCAATTCGTTGAGCATACTACTGATCGAAGCATAAACAATATGTGGTTTCCCTCTATGATGAATAATGATATAGTTGTTCATCCCTTCGATATAGCTAATCTCATCTTCATTGAGCTTTAAGGTCTTGCGCTCACTCTTCACGTAGATAAATTTTTGAGCAGGGAGGTTGAGAGCAGGCGTAGCGGCTGACGACTCAAATAGTCTTTGAAATTTATTAATGGCTCGGAGAAAACGTTCGAAGGAAATGGGCTTAAGCAAATAGTCAAGTACCTCCAGTTCAAAGCTTTCATAGGCATATTCCCGGTGTGCGGTGGTGATGATTACATGCGGGGTTTTGGGTAGGGCTTTAAGGAAGGCTAGGCCCTTGAGTTTTGGCATTTCAATATCAAGAAACAATAGATCAACTTCCCTTTGTCTTAGCACTTCAATGGCGGCTAGTGCATTCAGACAGGTATCCACTACTTCAAAGCCTGGCAATTCTGACAAATACTTTTGGATGATACGCTGGGCAACAGGTTCATCATCAACGATCAGGCATTTGATATCACTCATCGATTTGGATTTTTAATTGTGCAATATACTGATCAGCCTTTCGGTGGGTTTCAAATTGATGCCGTTTAGGGTAGACTAGATCAAGGCGGCGCTTTAGGTTTTTTAGCCCTAATCCCTGCTTTTTGCTAGGTGCCGGCTCCAGGACCTCTGAAATTTGATTTTGCACCTCAAAGATCAGTTCTTGATCGGCTTGTACGATGTGAATTCGAATAGGAATAGCTTCCGTTGCTTCCTTTACCCCATGTTTAAAGGCATTTTCGACCAAAGGGATTAATAAGAGTGGTGCAATTTCAACTTGCTCATCTACCTCTTCATCGATCTCAAAGGCTACTTGCATTCGATCTCCGTACCGCTCCATTTCTAATGAAATAAAGTCTTTTACCAAATGGATTTCCTTTTCCAATGGGACTCGGTCGACCGCTGATTCATATAAGGAATAGCTGAGGATATCGGAAAGTTTCAAAATCATTCCAGGGACTTTCTTAGATTCCTCTAGGGAAAGTCCGTAGAGATTGTTTAGTGTATTGAACAGAAAGTGTGGATTGATCTGTGCCTTTAAATATTGTAACTCAGCAGCCTGTTGTTGTGCCAAGATCTGTTTGGCCATATAGCTCTCTTGATACCAGTCTAATAGAAAGCGGATACCGATGGAACAGATGATTGGTAGTGAGATAAAAGCGCCAAATTGAATAAATTTAGGTAGCAAAAAAGGTTGTAAATCTGCTGGATTGGCTGGGTTCTCCCAAAGATAGTTTGGGTAGAACCAATACAGACATATGTACCGTTGGATGACAGTCAAAACAAAGATCAGCAAAAACAGTAGTCCTAGGTAGCTGGGCCATCGCAGCTTATTGAGCAAGCGAGGCATTAATACTCCCCAATTGAGGTAAGTCCCAATCCACCATACAGGTAGAAAAACGGCCCTATCCATCACGGCTATTTTTATATCCTGATAGTACGGATAAATAGTAGCAATCCCCAACAACATAATGAAGAGCCAGAAGAGGAAGTGATGAAGGGTTTGGTTTGATCGCATGCCTCAAAAATACACCTCCATATGATTAATTGGCGCCTTTTTATGTCAACAGAGCATTTTAAAGGGGGAAATAAGGTTCTAGAGAGCTTTAGCCTCTAATCTATTGTTCACCATGGAAAATCCTATGTTGGCGTAAAAGCACAGCAAACGACTGGAATTCAGAATAATTTGCCTCTATCAAATCACAAAACAACTTATATGAAAAGCTTATTCCAGTTAATTACACTCGCCTTACTAATGGCTGCATGCTCCAAGCCTACCACTTCCTCCTTGGTGGTTTCAACAGATATCGATCATTTTTGGGAAGCTTACGATAAAGTACAAAGTACGGAGGACACAATACAGCAGAAAGAATTCCTACAAAGGCTGTTCTTGGATAAAGGAACGCCTGGCCTATCGGCCATCATGCAGGCTAGGCGTTATACCCTGGATTCTTACTTGGAAGCGATCCATGACTACCCCAAATTTTGGGCTTCTATGAGAACCAATATGGCTAAAGCCAAACAGTTAGGCCCTCAGATTGAAAAAGGAATTGCGGCTTTTGAAAAACTGTATCCTATGCAAAGGTCTGCTAAAGTTTACTTTACGGTTGGGGCACTACGCACCAATGGTACAGCAATGGATAGTTTGGTGTTGATTGGTAGTGAGTTGGCCCTCGCTGATGAAAATGTGATAACAGATGAACTTCCAAGTAACTTCGATTATCTGCGTGCTTATTTCGATAGTAACCCAATCAATGATGTAGTATTCCTCAATGTCCATGAATATGTTCATACGCAGCAAACTACACATGGAGGCTACGATTTACTCTCACAGTGCCTATTTGAAGGCATAGCTGAATTTATTCCCGTTATTGCCATGAAACAGGAATCTCCGACACCAGCCATCGCTTATGGCAAAGCCAATGATGCTGCCATTCAGGAGGCTTTTGTAAAAGAGATGTTTTCTCCTTTTTACAACAATTGGATTTGGAACAATACCAATAATGTATTTGCTACGCGCGATTTAGGCTATTACGTAGGTTATGCCATCGCTGAGCAATACTATGAAGGAGAACAGGATAAACGGAAAGCTGTAGCCAACTTGCTTGCATTAGATTTTACGGATACCCTGGCCATCGAGCACTTTGTAGATGAGGTCGGGTATTTTAATCAGCCCATTGCTCAACTGAAATCAGCTTATGAAGCCAGTCGACCGACTGTTACCTCCATTGCTCCCTTACAAACGGGAAACCAGGATGTGGATTCTACTATTGAGAAATTTACAATTACGTTTTCCGAGCCGATGGATACTCGCTACAGGAACTTCCAATATGGTCCATTAGGCGAAAAGGCGGTATTGGGCGTGCAGGAGGTGATTGGGTTTAGCGAAGATGGACGTAGCATTAGCCTGTCCATAGCCATGGAAGCAGGCCAAAGATATCAACTGATTGTAGGAGAAGGATTTCGGACCAAAGCGGGTATCCCTTTGCAGCCTTATCTGATTGATTTTCGGACGGCTAAATAGTTGATTTTTTAACCATGGGTGCGTTGCCATTTATTTTTTCATACTAATTGAGTCCCAGTTAGATAGCATTAACAATCTTTTAACGACTTACAGATATATAAATGCAACTTTTTTCGGCGTATTTTTGTCCTTAAGTAGCGGGAAGATAACAGGATTTCGATTGAGGGAGCATGTAGAAGCCTTTCATAAGGCGAGAAGAACAGGCATAGTTGTGATCGTAATCTACGAGTTACGCAGTAGCTGTGCAAAGAAGTATACCGAAGTTGAAAAACTATTATTGAATCGTTACGTATAGTTACTTAAGGCCTTAAATAGCTAATATTATTATGTCAGATCGGCACCGTCAATTAGCCGCTATCGTTTTTACAGATATTGTAGGTTACTCTGCCATGATGCAGCAGGATGAGACTCGCGCTAATATTGTGCGAGAACGCCATCGTGCGGTTTTCGATGAGCTAACAGAGCGATTTGGCGGCAGGATCTTGCAGTACTATGGTGACGGAACCTTGAGTATTTTCCAATCAGCTGTTGCCGCAGTAGAGTGTTCTGTGGAAATGCAAAAGGCCTTTAGAGAAAAACCTACCGTTCCACTCCGAATTGGAATCCATACCGGAGATATTACTTTTAGTAAAGAGGAAGTTTATGGTGATGGCTTGAATATCGCTTCCAGAATAGAATCTGCTTGTATACCTGGTGGATTATTCATTTCCGGAAAGGTCTATGATGATATTAAGAACCACAAATGGCTAACTGCGCAATCGGTGGGAGAGTTTGAGTTTAAGAATATCAAACAGTCTATCCCTTTGTATGCGGTTAATACAGAGGGCTTAAGTGTGCCAACGGATTCAAAGTTAGCTTATTTGAAGCAGAGTAAAGCCAAGGTGCTGAATGTGCGCCAACTTGCCGAAAAGGCGAAACCTACTCCTCGATCTTTGGCCTTGCAGTTTCGAGAAGGAGCGCTGTGGCTATTGACAATCTTGGCACTAATTTTGATCGGAATGAACTTCCTCAACCAGGAAGAGCCAGCGCCAATATATGCAGGTCCTATCGACGGTCAGATCGCGATTGCTGTGCTTCCGTTTTCAAACTTTAGCGGTGATGAAGAGGACGAGTATTTTAGTGATGGGATCACAGAGGATATTTTGACCCTTCTTTCTCGTATGAATGATGTTCGCGTCATTTCACGCACGTCGGTAATGCAGTATAAGAATACGAATAAGAGTATACGAGAGATTGCTGCGGAATTAAATGCTTCACATATTTTAGAAGGAAGTGTAAGAAAATCGGGGAATAAGGTCAGAGTCGTAGCTCAGTTGATCGATGCGGTTACTGATGCCCATCTTTGGGCACAAACCTACGATAAGGAAATGACGGAATTGTTCGAGATCCAAAGTAATGTGGCACAGGATATTGCCTCAGCATTGGAACACGAACTGAGTCCTTCTGAATGGGCTAATATCAACAAGAAACCCACGGAGAATCTCAAAGCATATGAGCACTATCTGAAGGGGAGAGAGTTTTATAGTAAATATGATAAGTCCCAAAATGATAAGGCTATTAAGCACTTCAAAACGGCATTGAGCTTAGATACTAGCTTTGCACTTGCTTATGCTGGATTAGGAGATGCAATGAGCCAAAAGGCCAATTATGAACATAAGCCAATGCTTCTTGACTCTGCTAAAATGGTTAGCCAGAAAGCGATTCGGATTGATAAGAACTGTTCAGAAGGTTATAAAGCCCTAGGGCTAGTCTACCATTATAAAGGGGACAAGGAAAAGGCGATGGAAGCTTATCAGCAGGCAGTAGCAGAAAACCCAAATAATGACCTGGCTATTTCGAATATTGCGCTTATACACAGTGATAAGGGCGAATATGTAGAAGGGTTTAAATGGGCAAAAAAAGCTTTTGATCTCAACCCGAAACACCCCATGGCTTTAAAACGCTTATCTGAAATGACTCAGGTGGTGGGATTGACTGAAGAGGCAGAGGTATTACTCAAAGAAGGAATTAAGGAGAATCCAGATGATGTTGAATTTTATCAGGGCCTAAGTAACCTGTATCTCCGCCAAAATAAGCTGAAAGAAGCAGAGCAGTACTGCAAGAAGGTAATGATCATGGAGCCAAAAGATAAGCGAGCACCCTTACTTATGGCCAATGTTCATTTGATGGAAAAGGACTTTGAAAAGGCACATGAGTACTTCAAACAAGCACAAGAGCGTGAGGAAGCCTACGAAGAGGAGAATGAAGGTGGGAGAGACTGGGAAGTCGAATTGGGCTTAGCACTTACTGAGATGGAGTTAAACGATGATGAAGAGAGTCGGGAAGAATTAGAAGATATTTTGGATGATTTGGATGACGAGTTGGAGGATCACCCAAGGGGCGATCGTTTGTTTTTAAAGAGTGTTATTCAAGCTACGATCGGGGAGACGGACGCCGCGCTTAAAACATTAGGAGATGCTGTAGACCACAACTTCTTGGATGTACAACTTATCGTTAATAACCCGGCCTTTGAGAAGGTGGCACAAGAGAATAAACGAGAGTTGTTCAAGATATCCAATCGCATCGAGAAAAAGATTAATAAAATGAAAGGAGAGGTTAAAACCATTAAGGTCTTACCTAACCTATAGCGGATACACTATTAGACTACCTTCCTAGAGTTTTTTAACTCACCTAGCATATATGATTTCGCTACAAGGGCCTTGTCTACAGCATCGTCTTGGCTGCTCCTGATCCCTGTCACGCACGGAACCATATCTAGTTTAATTTGTGTGATATGTTATGTATACAGGCAAAAAAAGGCTAGGACTTTCTTTGAAATTCGCTAATTTTAGAGGCGCTTGTACGCAATAGTCCAGGCGATACCTTTAAGACAAAACGAATGAACGGAAAGAATCCAACTTTGCTGCTAGCCTGCCTAGCTGTATGCTTGTGGTTAGGTGCTTGCCAAACCGCATCCAATTCTGCTACTTCGAAAAAGAGCCTTCCACAGGTCGTCGACTACAACTTCCATGTTCGCCCCATTTTATCAGATCGTTGCTTTGCTTGTCATGGTTTTGATGAAAAGGCCAGAAAGGCCGATCTCCGCCTGGATGAGGCAGAGGCAGCTTATCGACTGCTGGACAATGGGCGGCAGGTCATTGCACCGGGTAAAATAAAACAGAGCGAGTTTTGGCATCGAATACATAGTGAGGATGCAGAACTGGTCATGCCCCCTCCTGAAAGCAATCTTACTCTTACTGAGTACGAAAAGGATTTGTTGACGAAATGGATTGATCAGGGTGCGGAGTATAAAGACCTATGGTCATTTATTTCGCCCGTCAAGCCGACTGTACCTGCCATTGAGAAAAAAGGCTGGGCGAACAATGATATTGACCATTTCATACTTAACCAATTGCAAGGAACAGGACTTAGTGTTTCGGCGCCAGAAACGAAGGAAAAGTTATTACGTCGTTTGAGCTTCGATTTGACAGGGATGCCGCCAAGTGCAGAAGCTATGGCTGCCTTTTTAACGGACGAATCTCCTGAGGCTTACGAAAGACAAGTGGATGAACTCTTAAGCTCACCTCATTATGGAGAGCGGATGGCCTCTATTTGGTTGGAAGCTGCTCGATATGCAGATTCGCATGGATATCAAGATGATCGGCCGCGAACCATTTGGCCTTGGCGTGATTGGGTGATCCGAGCTTACAATGAAAACTTACCCTATGATGACTTTATCACCTGGCAATTAGCCGGGGATCTTCTTCCCAATCCCTCTTATGAGCAAAAACTGGCTACTGCCTTCAATCGCAACCATGGTATTACCCAAGAAGGCGGGGTGGTTAATGAAGAATATATCACCGAATATGTTGCCGATCGGACCAATACAGTGGCTACGGCTTTCCTGGGACTAACCATGGAATGCGCCCGTTGCCATGATCACAAGTATGATCCGATTTCACAGAAGGATTATTATCAGCTCTTTGCTTTTTTTAATGGAATTGAAGAACGAGGACAGATTAGTTACTTTGACGAGGCACCAAAACCTCACATGCGAATGGAGGACCCTGATTTGGAAGCTAAGATAAAATGGCTTGATTCCCTTCGTACGGTAAAGGCTGCTGAACTGCTAGCATGGGATAAGAGTGATCAAAGTACTTTCCATACTTGGTTAGAGGAGAAATACCCTCAATTGGACATTGAAGCTGAACTAGGACAAGGCCTGATAGCACATTATCCGCTCGACGTCTTGGAAGACCTTAGCTCAGCTAGTGCCATTGCCGATCATCCTCCTGCCAAAGCAAATGTCAAAATCATTAGTGAACTAATACGTCCTGTTGTTGGGGAAGGAAAGAAGGAGCAGGCTTTGCAATTCGATGGCAAGAATTATATGAGCTTAGGAGATGTGGGCGATTTTGAAGAGTGTGACCATTTCACGATTGCTGCTTGGATAAAACCAACCCAAAGGCCGGAGCAGTTGGCCGGGCTACTAGCCAGACGAAATGGAGAGCAAAAGAGAGGAGGATATGAATTAGTATTGACGCCCAGTGGCCAACTCCAAGCCGGCTTGTTTCACGATAGAAATAAAGAGAAGGCCGTGGTCGAAAGCACAGGTAGAATTGCTGTAGGGCATTGGACACATGTTGCCATGACCTATGATGGAAGTGGTCGCGCTGCAGGTATAAGGATCTTTATTAATGGAAAGGAGCAATCCACTAAGACCTTGTTCGACCAACTTGATCGCAGAAGCATTCTTAATGGGAATGATTTTCTGGTAGGGAATTGGACCCCCCGAAGAGCACGCTCTGGCCGGTATCAAGGCTTTGAGCAAGGATGGATTGATGAGGTGCGCATTTATGATCGCAGGCTAAGTGGGGTAGAGGTGGCAGCAATCTTTGGGACATCGGGACCGTATGCCTTCCCTGCCGTTAAGCGAAACCCAAGAGCACTGGCTGAAGTTAGAGATTTATATCGAGCGAGCTACGACCCTATATATCGAGCCAAACAACACGAAGTAGATAGTTTGAGGGGAATTTATGTGGAGGTCCCCTACATCATGATTATGGAAGAGATGGAGGAACCTCGCCCTACCCACGTCCTTAATCGAGGAGCCTATGATTCACCAATGGAGCGAGTACAAGCGGGGACGCCCTCGACTTTACCCGCCTTCCCTTCGGATGCACCGCCTAATCGACTGGGACTTGCCCAGTGGCTCACCCAACCCGATCACCCCTTAACCGCCAGGGTGGCCGTTAATCGGTTATGGCAAATGGTATTTGGGAGAGGATTGGTAAAGACCCCAGAGGACTTTGGAAATCAGGGGGCATTGCCCTCTCATCCGGAGTTGCTGGAGTGGCTAGCCGTGACCTTTGTAGAGAAAGGTTGGGATGTCAAAGCAATGCTAAAGGAAATGGTCATGTCTGCTACCTACCGTCAATCTGCGGAGCGTACTCCCAAGATGTTGCGGCTTGATTCAGATAACATATTACTTTCTTGTGGGCCATACCAGCGCCTTTCAGCAGAAATGCTAAGGGATCAAGCCTTAGCAACTAGCGGCCTGATCAATACAGAAGTGGGTGGAAAATGGGTGAAGCCTTATCAGCCTGCCGGAATTTGGAAAGAACTTGCCAACCAAATAGGCGAGAACAAGTATCGATCGAGTAAGGGAGAAGACTTATACCGGAGAAGCATTTATGCCTATTGGAAACGCACTATTCCTCCGCCAGTTATGCTGACTTTCGACGCATCTGAGAGAGCGGTTTGTGTAGTAAAGCGTCAAAGTACCAGCACGCCTTTACAGGCTCTGGTCTTACTTAATGATCCACAATATTTGGAAGCTTCCCGAGCATTGGCCCAATCTGCTATGCGGGAAGGGCAAGATGAGGAAGCCTGGGTTCAGTTCATCTTTGAGCGATTGACTTCTCGGACACCTGATGATACGGAACTACAAGATTTACTGGAACTATTGGAACAGGAGATGGCAAATTATCAGGCCAATCCCAGCGCGGCAAAGGCCTTACTCGCCATAGGAGAGTCACCCTTAGACAAGTCTTTAGAGGCCTCAAACCTCGCCGCCCTTACCCTGGTGGCTAATGTCATTTTAAACCTGGATGAGGCTAAGATGCGATCCTGATCATTCGATTATCTATTAGAAGAAGGCTTACTTGATGTAGGCAAAAGAAAAGCAAAACATGAAATCAAAATATAGACCTATACAATACCGTGGCCCAGAGCATGAAGCAGCCATCCAAATGAATCGTCGCCATTTTCTAGGAAAACTGGGCATGGGGATTGGCAGTGCGGCCTTGTCAACTTTGTTACCCGCTTGTGGCAGTCCAGGCGCTCCAGCTGGATTGCCGGAACCATTGGCGGGCATCTTGAGTAACCCTCATGTGGCACCAAAAGCCAAGCGTGTGATTTATCTGTTTCAAAGCGGGAGCCCCTCGCAAATTGATCTCTTTGACTATAAGCCCAAAATGCAGGATTTGCATGGAGAGCAATTGCCTGATTCGATCCGGAATGGGCAACGTTTAACAGGAATGACTGCTTTCCAGTCTTCCTTTCCACTGGCTTCTTCCTACTTCAGATTCAATCAGCATGGCCAAAGCGGCGCCTGGATTAGCGAACTCATGCCACATACGGCTAAGATTGCCGACGAATTGTGCTTTGTGAAATCCATGCATACGGAGGCGATTAACCACGATCCCGCCATTACTTTTTTTCAAACGGGGTCTCAGCAGCCAGGACGACCTAGCATGGGGGCTTGGCTCTCCTATGGCCTGGGAAGTTCCAATAAAAACCTGCCTACTTTCATCGTCCTGCTCTCCAGAGGACTCATCCGCCCGCAACCCATCTATTCACGCTTATGGGGAAATGGATTCTTGGCTTCTATGCATCAAGGGGTTCAATTGCGTTCTGGCAAGGATCCGGTACTCTTCATAAATAACCCTGATGGGATGAGTGCCACTCAGCGGCGCAATGCGCTGGACCATTTGGCTGCCCTAAATGCGAAACGCCAAGAGGACTTCGGTGATCCAGAGATCAGCTCTCGCATCGCTCAGTATGAAATGGCCTACCGCATGCAAACCTCTGTGCCCGATGTTGTAAACCTGTCCGATGAGCCAGATGAAGTTTTTGAACTCTATGGAGAGGATGCACGCCGCCCAGGAACCTTTGCAGCCAATTGTCTACTGGCTCGTCGTTTGGCCGAACGAGACGTCAAGTTTATTCAATTGTATCATATGGGTTGGGATCATCATGTGGATTTACCCAAGGATATTATCCCACAAGCTAGAGATACAGATCAGGCTAGTGCGGCTTTGGTCCAAGATCTTAAGCGACGAGGTCTGTTGGAAGATACCTTAGTAGTTTGGGGAGGCGAATTTGGCCGAACGATCTATAGCCAAGGAAAGCTGACCATGGATAATTACGGCCGAGATCATCATCCAAGGTGCTTTACCATTTGGATGGCAGGGGGAGGCGTAAAACCTGGGATTTCCTACGGAGAGACAGATGATTTTAGTTATAATATCATTAAAGATCCGGTGCATGTGCACGATTTCCAAGCTACCATGCTGCACTTGCTAGGGATTAATCACGAAAAACTCACATTTAAGCACCAAGGCCGCCGGTATCGTTTGACGGATGTGCATGGAGAGGTGGTGAAAGGAATCTTAGCCTAACACTTATTGTAGGTATTGTAGCAGGCGTTCATTGGATTCATGCGGTAAAAATAAGTTGAATTCGAGGTAATAGCCTTCGGGGTCATATCCTACAAAGGAGCGGTATTTTGACTCTAAACCCACGGACATGTGCTTGGAGTGCAGCGGTATATTTTGACTTTTCTCTACGTATTCATACCAGCCTTCAAGATCCGACAAGAAGAAGGAAACGTTAACCGCCTTGTCTTCCGAAAAAGAGTGCATACCCCGTCTTTCGTCCACCAAACCAAGGAATCCCGTAGGAGATACTTGGTAAATCTTTGTCCAACCCTGATCTGCTACTAGGGAGAAACCCATTGTCTCTTCATAAAAGTTTTGCATACCTAGTAGGTCTTTATAATACAGCCAGGTGATACTTCCGTTAAAGCCCATGCCGGGCGGCACCTTGGAGCTTTCCTTGATGGGGTAAATGGTTTGAGCTTGATCGAGGAGAGGGATAAAGCGTTCGTTTTCCGGATGTTGTTTGAAGGTCTCAAATTCAAGGAGGTATCCTTCGGGGTCAATTGCCACGAAGCCATCATGTGCATTTCCTACCTTAGGTTTGTACTCGTATTTAATGGGTACTCCTTGAGATTTGAGGTAAGTATACCAGCCCGATAATTGCTGGGTGAGTAAAGCCAGTGCTACGGTTTTCGGTTCTTTATCATTGTGCATACCTACCTTAGCATCTACTAAAGTGAGGTAAGATTGTGAGGCAATTCGAAAAATTGAGGCAACACCGTAGTCTGCTACCACCTCCAATCCAAGTGTGTTGGAGTAGAAGTTCTTAGCCTGATTTAAATCCTTATAGTAGAAAAATGCATTACTGGCCTTTATGCCAAAATCCATTAGACTGCGGAATTCGGTATTAGAAGTCAAAAGTTCATTTACACGGGATGGGGGGTAACTCAGTAAACGCCCAAAGCGTCTAGCTATCTGACGCCTGGCGGTACCTTGATAGGCATCGGTGTCTACCAATGCTTGTTTGTCTTCCTTCAATTGTTGATAAGCGGCTAAGGTTTGGCCTTTGTACAGCAACAAGACATCTTTGCCAGTTGCCACGTCTGCGGGGAAGAGGTCAGTAACGATCAAGTCACTTTCTCGAAACCATTGGATGTTATATCGCTCTGTAATAGCTTTAACCTCGTCCATGATCTTATCCATTTCGTCACTGTCCATCGGTTCGCTTAGGGCAAGCGATTTGGTGCCAGCACCTACGAGTTCGCTAAAGCCAGCAATTACTCCCAACTGATAAGAAGCATGATCTATTTTGCTCTTAGATTCGGATTGGCAGGAAAATAGAATGCCGGTGAGGCATAGTAAGAGAAAAGCTCTGTAATTCATAAGGCAGCAATTAGCTAATTAGGATGACAAAATAAGAATCATAAGAATAATGTGGCAATGAGCTCAACAATATTCACGGGGCTGATTTAAACTTACTGGTTCGAAATAGAGTTAATGAGAGCTTTTCTTCAGGAAAGACTTGGGGGCTTTGTTTGTATTCCAGCCAGCGCCTCAGGTGTAGAGGAAATAGCTAAAATAATAATACCCAAAACGCTTGGCTGAGGAATGTAAATCCTACTAGACATCAGAGGTAAGAAGCCAGACAGCAACCCTACACCGATGCTTTACGGTGAATCTAGCAGTCTGTCTTCCGGCTTCTGCCTTCTTAATGTCTAGCAAGTATGAAAATTATGGTCGAATAACAATTAACCTCTTGGTGGCTAAAGTCTTACCTTTTTCATTGGTTAGACTGTATAGGTAGGTTCCTTTGCGCAAGGCAGAGATATCTACCTTTTCAGTTCTGAAGTTATTTACATTGTATTTCTTTTTCCAAACCTCGACGCCAAGAATATTGTAAATGCGTAGCGTGTAGTTACCGGGCTTCAGGTTTGAAAATTCAAATCTGACATTAACGATGGCTGGGTTTGGAAAAGCATAAACGCCGGGCCTTAGCGCATTGACATTTTGTACACTGCTAATAATATCATTACCCTTGAACTGAACACGTACCGGGTTTATCCCCTCTTGGTCCATAGTCACAATGGCGATGGCTTCCTTGGCTTCATCGCTATAGTAATGATAGGAAATAGTAGTGCTTTCACCTAAGGCATTGTCCATGCCTAATATTTCATCTATATCTACGGCTTCCAAGACAATGTCAGTGATATCTTGCCAGCCAAAGAAACCTACTTTGGCATCTAATCTTACATCTTGTTGGGTAGTGCGTTTCTCTCTAAGTACATCATAGACACCCCCTGGGATCGAAACAGTTCCCCATGCATCTACTACATCTTCTCTTGAAAGACTATAGCGTACTCTGAAAGAATCTGGTGTGATAGGTAGCGGGTCTGTGATTTGACTCGGAAGGTCATCCGCAGAGAAAGCATAAGAGATATTGGCTTCAGAATTTCGTTCGTCTTCATACTTCAAGGGTGCCCAGCGTTCCACTAAGGGAGGGCTATATTTTGGAAGAGCTTCGATGCCAAGCCCTAATGGATCACTTCCTCCAAAACCCTGCAATTCAAAACGTGAATCCGTTACATTATAGTAAGATTCTGCGTTTTCCACCAGTTCCGCCAGTAAGTCAGAATTTGGATATTCATCAAAATAATTTCCATCGGAACTTGTGCGGTAGATGGTTCGACGAGCAAAAGGAGCTTGCAGGGTAGTAAAGTTCCAGTTTTGGTTTGGTCCTGCACTTCCCACTTCTATCCCGGAGGGTAAGTTATCTAGCGCGGTATAAGTAGTGTCTCCACTCGCAGGGAAGTAATCACTGCTGATACTAATTTGGCTGATCAAGCTACCACTACAACAAATCCAAAGAAAAGTCAAAAGTAAAGATTGCTTCATAAATGGCTTTTTTAAAAAGATGACACTTAGGGCAGATTAGTTGCCTGTCATTTGCAACTTCAGAAAAAAAGGGTAGGAGTAGGTAGACACACGATCGGCTACAAAATTATGGAATTTAAAGGAAAGGTGAAAGAGGGCGGCAGATTCGGAAAATGTTTCCGGCAGGAATGAGCAATCGAATGTCATGACCATTACCGCTAAAAGGCTTGTAACTCCACCAACTTTTTATATTCTCCCCGCTGTTGTAGCAGCTCCTCATGAGAACCTCGTTCTACAATTTTACCATCTTTCATTACAACAATGATATCCGCATGTTGGATAGTAGAAAGTCGATGAGCAATGGCAATAGAGGTGCGGTTTTTCATCAGCTCCACCAATGCACCTTGTACCAATTTCTCGGATTCAGAATCGAGTGCAGAAGTAGCCTCGTCCAGGATTAATATGGGCGGGTTTTTGAGAATTGCCCGGGCAATGGTCAACCTTTGTCGTTGTCCGCCGCTGAGTTTGTTGCCACGATCCCCAATATTAGTCTGATAACCATATTCTGTGGCTGTGATAAAGTCATGGGCATTAGCAATCTTGGCGGCTCGTTCTACATCCTCTTTTGTCACTCCCTCCAAGCCAAATACGATATTGTTGTAAATGGTATCATTGAAGAGAATGGCTTCTTGAGAAACAATGCCCATCATCTGCCTTATATCTTCGAGTTTTAGATGTCGAATATCAGTTCCATCAATAAAAATTCCTCCTTCCTGGACATCATAGAAGCGGGGAAGCAGGTCAACTAAGGTGGACTTTCCCGCGCCTGAAGGGCCGACTAAGGCGATCAATTGCCCCTTTGGAATCTCTAAATTGATGTCTTTTAGTACTGGGCCTTCCTCATTTCTATATTGGAAGGTTACGTCGCGATATACAATGCCTTGTTCCAGACCTGCAATAGTTTTAGCCTCGGGGTGATCCGTAATCGTATTTTCCCCATCTAGAATTACCTCTACCCGTTGCATAGCAGCAATCCCTTTCTGGATATTGTAATAGGCTTTGGAAAAGGCTTTGGCAGGTTCGATAACACTATAAAAAGCAAATATGAAGGTCAGGAAGGTAGCCGCCTCCATCTCTCCAGAAAAAACCAACCGGGAGCCAAACCACAATAAGACAGAAACTACTAGTATTCCCAAAAATTCCGATAGGGGAGAGGATAGATCTCTTCTCCACAGCAATCGCGTGAGAGTATGTCGATAGCCATCATTATCGACAGCAAATTTGGCTTGCTGGTATCCTTCAGCATTAAAACCTTTAATAATCCGCAGGCCAGACAGAGCTTCTTCCACGATAGAAACGAGTGAGCCTAATCTCTCTTGCACCAGATTAGACGTCTTTTTTAAGGCACGACCAATCCCTCCAATCACAAAGGCAGTAAATAGCAATAGGACAAAAACAAAAATCGTCAAAGTGGGGCTAACGTAGATCATAAAACTCAATGCCCCGATGATGATCAGAGGCTCGCGAAAGAGGATTTGTAACATGTTCAAAATGCTCATTTCTACTTCCTGAACATCAGCCGTGATCCGAGACATCAAGTCTCCTTTTCGCTCTTCTGAAAAATAAGAAAGGGGAAGAGATAAAACTTTGTCAAAAAGTTCTTTTCGCAAATCTCTAACGATTCCATTCCGAGCCGGGGCCATGAAAAACAGCGCCAAGTAACGGAAGAGATTCTTACAGAAAAAAGTAATCAAGATAGCACTGCAAACAAAAACTAGGGCTTTTTCTTGGCCATCATTGATAATATATTGACTGAAGGTATAGTTGAACCAATGTTGTAGGTAATCCAGATTAACAGGTCCGGCTGCCGGTGTTCGGACCAATTTGGTAGCGTCAAAGAGAATTTCTAAAAATGGTTGTAGCAAAGGGATGGCTATCACGGTGAATAATGCCGTAAGGATATTGCTGATTACATTACCAGCAATGAGTGATTTGTAATTCCTGAGATAAGATAGTAATCGCCAGAAGCTCTTCATAAATACAATGCGGTATAGTAAAATCTTTTCCGGTAAATCCTTCTCTACTAATTGATTATCGGATTGATGACCGCTCAATTACAATTGAGCTTTTTGAATAGCCAACAAATTTACTGGAGTAGATCATAAAAGTCGGGCAAAGGTACCATAATTATAGACCTCAGCTAAGGAACAGCTAGAAAAGCTGGAAAGTTGCAGCGGGAATAGCGATCAACGGAATGAGTGAACCTTGGTATAGGATAGAGCTCCTCTAATCTAACTTTTATGGTAGTTCGGTGAAAATTGGGGAAGTTCGCTAGGCGAGTATCGTATGAATAGTTCTATTGCTGTTTTTTATGTTAGGCAATCCAAAAGTCGACCTAGCACGAGCTAGATTCTAAACAGCACTCATTTAGCTACAAGCTCAGTGCTGGACGGCGGAATTGAGGGAAAGCAGCGTCCAGGGCTATAGAAAGTTTCTGCTCTAGTACTTATACACATCAATTTGGAATGATTATGCTTAGTACGCAAATACAACAACTCAGAAAACAGAAGGGCCTATCTCAAGAAGCTTTAGCGGAGCGTTCGGGCTTATCAGTAAGAACTATTCAACGAATAGAAGCAGGAGTGTCAAAGCCTAGAGTTTTTACCTTAAAGGTATTGGCAAATGCCTTGGAAGTAAGTATGACGGAATTGGAAATGACAGAACAAGTTGCAGCAAAAAGCCTCAAAGATTATCGTTATGTGAAACTCATGAATCTCAGTATCCTAAGCTATTTGGTCATGCCGCTCGCTAATATTGTGTTTCCATTAATCATTTGGCGGCAGCAAAAAGAAGATAAACTTGCCAAAGAGCTGGGGGCGAAATTGATTAGTTTTCAGATATGGTGGACACTAATGAGTATACTAGTATTTATCGCGACTCCTCTGGTGAGCCTCGCTTTAACGGGGCAAACACAAGTGGGGCAATTCCCCATGGCTATTGCTTTGTACTTCCTCTTGGTTTTTGTCAATATTGGATTGAGTTTATATATCGCTTCCGACCCTCAAAACAGAGCGATGAGGATCTACCAGCGCGTTCCTGCCCTTTTTTGACTCATATGAGGTAAATGTCGTGAAAATGTCGTGGCAGCAATGCCCCAATCTACCCTATCTTGCCGCTGCATGCACACTCAGGCCTGAGGTGCTTTTGCTCATCATTTAAGCTGAGCAAAGTATTCATCTCATTTTTTAATTCTTAAATGACCTGACATGTTGAATCATAAACGGGGGCTGGGCCTCCTGGGCGTGCTATGCCGCATGCGGAAATTTCCGACTTATTCTTCATTGCTTTTACTCCTTTTTTTAGCCTCCAATCGTGCAGCAGCCCAAGATGATATTCCAATCGGCCGCTATGCAGTAACAATTGATACGGTACAGCTTGCCACAGGTGGAAAAGTCATAGTGGAGGCTGGGCGACTAGGAGTGTTAGAGGATAGAACGAAGCCAAAAGGGAGGGTGATCTCCATAGCTTATCGCCGTTTTAAGACCACTAGTCTTAACCCTGCTCCGCCTGTTTTTATGCTGGCGGGAGGACCAGGAGCCTCCTGGATCAATTCTTTGCCTAATGAAGAGCGAATGAAAGAGGTTCAATTTTATCAAACTTTTTCAGATGTAGTGGTATTTGACCAACGCGGAGCGGGGCAGTCCATTCCAAACTTGGCATGCGAAGGGCGAGAACGAGTACCGATGGATAAGCCTTTCTCTTATGATATACTTAAGCCCAGTTTGCTTAGTTTGGCGAAGCACTGCCAGGAGAAATGGATAGCCGAAGGAGTTGATCTCTCTGCTTACAATACCGATGAGAGTGCAACTGATGTTTCGGCTTTAATTGAGGCGCTCAGCTATCAAAAAGCCATCTTGGTAGGAGGGAGCTATGGATCACACCTAGGGCTGCATGTCATGCGGAAATTTCCTGATCGAGTAGATCGGGCAATATTTTACGGAATTGAAGGGCCAGATCACACGTGGGATAGCCCATCTGGCCGTTGGGCAGCACTGCAAAGAATAGCTACTGCTGCTGAGTCTTCGACTTATTATAAGGGAAAGATTCCGAAGGGAGGGCTGTTAAAGGCCTTGCAACAAGTGATTGAGCGATTAGATAAGAAACCAGCACAAGTCACCTTGGAACGAAAGGGGCAAAAGCGAGAGGTTTTAGTTACGAAGGAGATTGTTCAAGCCATTGCTAGCTACCGAGCAGGGAAACGGAGTCAACCTGAGGTTTGGCCCAACCTCATTTTAGCCATGTACAAGGGAGATTATCAGTTACCTGCTATGGCTTCAATGGGCATGCGCTCGATTCCCGCTCCAGGTGCTATGGCAAAGTCTATGGACTTTGCTTCTGGCATTAGCAACACCAGACGAAAACAATTGCTTAAAGATCCGGCACAGGAATGGCTCGGGGACATCAATTGGGATTATACGCTATTAGCCGAGCACTGGCTTGTACAGGACCTGGGAGATACATTCCGAGCTAGCGTCCATTCCGATATTCCTACTCTCCTAGTTCACGGCACCTGGGATACTTCCACGCCTTTAGAAAATGCAGAAGAAGTGCTAAAAGACTTGGCCAATGGGCAATTGATCAAGGTATTAGGAGGGGGGCATGGAGCGCTGTACAATCTTTACGAACATTGGCCTGCTATTTATCCTTTGTTGGAGAATTTCGTTTTAGGTGAAGCCGTAACCTTCCCTGAATATGTGGACCTAGGGCCTGTTGAATATCCCAGTACGAAGGAGGAAGCGAACCCGCAACTTTGGGATGGAGCTAAGACTGGTGATCTATCCTTGGTGAAAAAGGCTCTTGCAATGGGGGCTGATCTACAGGCCTTGGATACGCGTAGCAGTAAGACTGGGAGGCGGGCTATGAATTGGGCGGCTTTTTACAACCGGCTAGTTGTGTTGGAATATCTCATAGCGCAAGGAGCGGATTTGAATGCAACTAACCGCAGTGGATTTACCCCTCTGCATCATGCGGTAGAAAACAATGCAGTAGAGGCAGCCCAGTTTTTATTGCAAGCTGGAGCTGATAAAACAATTCCAACTAAGCGGGGTGTTTTACCCATCGAAACCGCAAGGAAAATAGGAAGCAATGCACTGGTGAAGCTTTTGGAAGAATAGCTATAGAAAAGTAAAAGCCGCAACTTCATTGAAGTTGCGGCTTCCCATTCGTACCTTTTCCGGGCACAAACCTATATTTGTTAGCCGTTAGGCATTTTTGTCATCTTCTAGATCAAAGTCATTGAGAAAGCCGGTATGGAAATCTCCGGAGCGGAAATTCTCATCTTTCATCAAGCGTTTGTGGAAAGGCACGGTCGTCTTTACACCTTCAATGATGAATTCATCAAGTGCTCGTTCCATTTTAGTGATACATTCCTCTCTAGTAGGGGCACGACAGATCAGCTTAGCGATCATGGAGTCGTAGTAAGGAGGAATGGTATATCCGGCATAAACATGTGTATCAACCCTTACACCATGTCCTTTGGAGCTATGGAAAGACTGGATCTTACCTGGACTGGGACGGAAGCCATTGAATGGGTCTTCAGCATTGATTCTACATTCGATGGCGTGAGCGGTGGGGAGATAGTTACCGCCTGTGATCATTTCACCAGCAGCTATCTTAATCTGTTCTTTGATCAAGTCGTGGTCAATAACTTCTTCGGTTACGGGGTGCTCCACCTGGATACGCGTATTCATTTCCATGAAATAGAAATTACGATATTTATCCACTAGGAATTCTACTGTACCAACCCCTTCATATTTGATGGCCTCGCCTGCCAAAACAGCAGCATCTCCCATTTTCTCTCGTAGCTCAGGTGTCATGAAAGGAGACGGGCACTCTTCTACAAGTTTTTGGTGACGGCGTTGAATGGAGCAATCTCGTTCTGAAAGGTGAACCACTTTCCCATTCTGGTCCCCAGCGATTTGGAACTCGATGTGCCGAGGTTCTTCGATAAATTTCTCGATATAGATACCGTCATTACCGAAAGAGGCTTTGGCTTCTTGACGAGCCATATCCCAATTGGGTTCTAACTCTTCTTCAGACCAAACTACCCGCATGCCTTTTCCACCACCACCAGCAGTTGCCTTGATAATGACAGGGAAGCCCATATCTGCAGCGATCTTGTGGGCTTGTTTTACGTCTTTGACCAAGCCATCAGAGCCAGGGATAACAGGAACGCCTGCTTTGACCATGGTTTCTTTGGCAGTGATTTTATCCCCCATTTTTCGAATCTGATCCGGAGATGGGCCGATAAATTTGATGCCATATTCCGCGCAAACCTCGGCAAAATCGGCATTCTCTGCTAAGAAACCATAACCTGGATGGATGGCATCAGCATTGGTAATCTCAACAGCTGCCATGATACGGGGGATGCTGAGGTATGATTCCGTGGAAGAAGCAGGTCCAATACAGACTGCCTCATCTGCGAACCGCACGTGGAGGCTTTCCCGGTCTGCTGTTGAATAAACAGCTACCGATTTGATCCCCATTTCGCGGCAGGTTCTTATAATCCGTAAGGCGATTTCGCCCCGGTTAGCAATTAGTATTTTTTCAAACATGGGCTAGCAGGCTAGTTTAACCATTAGGATCTACAAGGAAAAGTACCTGATCGTACTCAACTGGTGAGGCATCCTCAACCATGACTTTAACGATCTTTCCACTAACTTCAGCTTCTATTTCATTGAAGAGTTTCATGGCTTCTACGATACATACCACAGAACCCGACTCGATTGTGTCACCAACTTTTACATAGGCTGGTTTTTCTGGAGAGGCAGATCTGTAGAATGTGCCCACCATTGGCGATTTAACCTCAAGGTAATTTGAGGTGTCCGCTTGTCCAGCTTTTGCCGCATCAGCAGCTGAGGCTGCTTCAGCAGGGGCTGCAGCAAGTGGGGCAGGGGCTGGAGGTGCACTAATTTGCTGTACCTGTGGCATGGGAACAACAGCTGGAGCTGGAGCGGCCTGTATAATAGGTGCTTGTCCTTTGTTGCCGCGCTCATAGTGCTTCGTCCGCACAGAAATTTCAAGCTCACCATCCTTCATTTTGAACTCGGTCAACTCAAGCTTGTTGATGAGCTTCAATAGCTCTTGGATCTCTTTAAAATTCATACCTTATTTTTTGACTCGCTCCATATAGGCGCTGGTTGCTGTATCTAGTTTCACGCGGTCTCCAACGTTGATAAACAGCGGAACTCTTACTTCGGCACCAGTTTCTACAGTAGCAGGTTTTAGGGTGTTGGTAGCAGTGTCGCCTTTTACACCAGGTTCAGTGTAAGTTACTTCCAAAACGATATATTGTGGCATTTCCAGCGTTAGAGCGATTTCCTCTTGCGCATCAAAAAGGATATCTACATCTGTACCTTCCTTCAATAAACCTGGGTTTTCAATCATCGTCTCCGATAGGAAAGTTTGATCGAATGTTTCCTGGTTCATAAAATGGTAGCCACTATCATCTTTGTAGAGGTATTGAAACTTACGGCGTTCTACTCGTACATCATCAATTTTATGTCCTGCCGGAATGTTTTCTTCCAGGACTCTGCCCGTGGTTAGACTTTTATATTTCGTGCGCACGAATGCTGCACCTTTACCTGGTTTCACATGCTGAAATTCGACGATAACGAAGATATCATTATTCTTCCTAAAGCACATCCCTCTCTTGATATCAGAAGTACTAGCCATTTCTAATTTGGTTTTTAACAGCAAAAAAATTGAGGTGCCAATTTTGGCGGCACAAAGATAAAAAAATTACGGTCAATACGCCCACTTGAGGTAAGTGGCTCCCCAAGTGAATCCTCCACCAAAAGCAGTAAGAATGATATTATCACCTTTTTTGAACTGGCTTTCGTAATCCCACATACAAAGCGGAAGCGTTCCGGCAGTGGTATTGCCATACTTTTGGATATTCATGGTCACTCTTTCCATCGGAAAGTCCGTCATTCGAGAAACAGTCTCAATGATTCGTTTATTAGCTTGATGCGGAATCAACCAGGCTACATCATCTAATTCGAGATTGTTGCTCGCCATCACTTTCTTAACCACATCAGACATTCCGGCTACAGCCGCTTTAAATACCGGTCGGCCATTTTGAAACACATAATGTTCCTTGGCTAAGACCGTATCTGCTGTCGCTGGATAGCGAGATCCACCAGCCTTTTGGTACAAATAGGCTTGACCTACACCATCACTTTTGTGAATAGACTCTATGATACCTAAGCCATCAGTACTGGGTTCCAGTAGCACTGCTCCACCGCCATCACCAAAGATTACACAGGTGGTTCTATCTTCATAATCAATAATTGAAGACATCTTGTCTGCTCCGATTACGATCACTTTCTTATGTGTACCGGCTTCAATAAACTTTGCGCCAGTGGTTAGCGCATATAGAAAACCAGAACAAGCAGCACTGATATCAAAGCAAAATGCATTTTTAATGCCACAGGCATCACAAATGATATTGGCCGTATCAGGGAAAGGCATATCTGGCGTAACCGTCGCACAGATCAATAACTCGATTTCGCTAGGGTCTGTGTTGGTTTTCTCCAATAGACCCTTTACGGATTCTATTCCGAGTACAGAAGTACCCTGACCTTCTCCTTTTAGAATGCGTCTTTCTTTGATACCTGTACGACTGGTAATCCATTCATCATTGGTCTCTACCATTGTCTCTAATTCCTGATTGGTCAATACATAATCAGGCACGTAAGCATGAACGCCAGTAATGGCAGCTTGTAGTTTTGACATGATCTTCAAATTGAACTGACAAATGGTGTCAGTAGTTAAAATCAAAGTTCTTGGGGGACTTCAAGCACTCCATACGTCTAAATTGAATTACAGTAAGACGCATTTGAACTTGATGTAGTTTAGCAAAATGCTATTTTTCTTTCAATTGTTTTAGGATTGGACATGACCTATCCTCTCAGAATCGGCAATTTTCAATTTTGCGATCCTTGGGTATTTTTGAATATGGTTCGTTGGAGTTAGGATTACAACACCCGTCAGCCTATTCTTCCTTTACTTCTATTGATTCTTCCTCTGTTTCATATGTTCTATAGGAAATGGCAATTAGCCCTAAGAAGGTTAATAGGCCATTTAATGCTAGATTTAGGAAACCGAATTCAAATCCGTACAAAATTTGGGCTGAGTATTGGTCAATCAATATCGTGACCAGAGGGGCTGCAATACAAATGGGGATGACCCAACGATCGTTGATTTGCAATTTCGTCATTGTTCCAAAGGCAAATAGGCCCAACAAGGGCCCATAAGTGTAGCCAGCAAACTTGAACAATTGGGAAATCACGGCTTCATTATTGACCGCATTGAAAATCATAATTAGTGTAAACAGGAGAGCTGAAAAACCTAGATGAACCTGGAAGCGCTTTTTCTTTTGCTGATCTTCCGGTAAATCGCTTTTTTCAAAATCTAAAAAATCAACGCAAAAAGAAGTAGTGAGTGATGTAAGGGCTGAATCAGCACTTGAATAAGCTGCTGCAATCAAGCCGATAATAAATACAATACCTATTGAAGGAGAAAGATGTTGTAATGCTATTTGTGGAAATAAAAGATCCGTTTTTTCCGGGATCTCAATCCCCACATTTGACGCGTATATATATAGTAACGCACCTAAAGTCAAGAAAATCAAATTTGCGAAGATCAAAATGAAACTAAAGGTGAACATGTTCTTCTGAGCATCCCGGATGTTGGGACAACTCAAGTTCTTTTGCATCATATCTTGATCCAGTCCCGTCATTACAATAGTAATCAACGCACCAGCTATAAACTGCTTAAAGAAGTTATTGGGGTCACTCCAGCCACCCTCAAAAAAGAACATTTGTGAGTAGTCGCTGTTTTTGACCATCGTAATCAATCCGCCTAAATCCGTTTCCAGAGCTTGGCCTATGGCAAATATCGTCAGAACCACTGCCGTAAGAAGACTTAAAGTCTGCAAGGTATCTGTCCAAACAATAGTATTGATACCTCCTCGGAATGTATATACCCAGATCAAAGCAATAGTGGAAAATACGGTCACACCAAAAGGAACGCCAAAGGGAGCCAATACAAATTGCTGTAAAACAATAGCTACCAAATACAGGCGAAAAGACGCTCCTATTACCCGTGATAGTAAGAAGTAAAAGGCTCCGGTCTTATAGGAGTTTCGGCCAAAACGTTGATCTAGATAAGTATATATAGAGGTGAGTCCTAGGCGATAATACAAAGGCATTAAAACCAAAGCAATAAACATATACCCCAGGAAGTAACCAAATACCATTTGCATGTAGGAGAAGGCCTGATTGGCTCCACCTGCACCTACCACACCTGGAATGGATATAAAGGTAACCCCTGATAGCGTAGCGCCTACCATGCCAAAGGCAACCAGCATCCAATTCGACTTACGGCCTGCCAGAAAGAAATTGTCGTTTCCGGCATCTTTCCCAGTGAAATAAGAGATAGCTACCAGTACCAAAAAGTAGCTGACAATGATCCCTATGATTAAAACTGGTGTTAGTTGTTGTATCATAATCACTTGTGCACGTGGCGGATATCCACCACTGCAAGGGGGATATTTTGGTTTTGGCAGGGCAAATATAGTAAAATATCGAAAAGCGGTTCTTCTTACCCTATAGCTTGTCAGACAATTTTTCTTAGAAGCTATTGCCTAAATTTAATCATATTCTATGGCAATTGCCCGATTATACCCCGCTAACCCTCGGTGGCTTGCCACTTTTGGCTTGGCGGTTTGGAGATCTGCTCCCTTGGAGAAAAGGTTTTACTTACTTTTACAGGCATTTACAACTGAAACCGCCAGAGGTGTCTTCTATAAAATTTCCATTTCTTTCAGATAAGCTTATTAATACCTTGAAATGAGAAGTGTAACTCTATTTATTCTGATTCTATTCTTCTTGGCATGTGGCCAATCTACTTCTTCTGAAAATGAAAAGAAGAACACTACTCCGGAGTTTTCAGTTCAAGATACGATTGATGAGGAGACACTAATTGCTAAACTTTCTACGGCTTTGAGCAGTGATACAGGGCGGGTAGGGCAAGAGCGCAATACCATCGTCAATTTTTTGATCGATCAAGGAAAAGATATGGATCACACTAATAGTGGACTCTTTTATAAGGTTTATCAAGAAGGGAATGGTGAACTACTTCAATGGGCAGATTACATCAAGGTGGACTATAAAGGTTATTTCCTCGATGGTAAGGTGTTTGACTCTTCTTATGAAAGGGGAGAACCCATCTCCTTTTATATAGGCAATATGGTAGATGGTTGGAATGAGGGTTTACAACTATTGTCGCCTGGAGCAAAAGCTAGTTTTATTGTTCCTTCTCACTTAGGATATGGTGAAAAAGGGTTCCCATTGAGTCCTGGGAAATTCCTGGTCCCGCCAAATACGATCATTGCCTTTGATGTAGAAGTTTTGGAAAAACTACCTGATCCAAACAAGTAAACTGCTTTGGCAAATTGTATTCGACTGAATTACAGAAGGAACTTATGTTATTTTCATGAAGATCACCTCTAGTTTTACACATCAAGACGTACAGGTATTCAAGTTTGGTTCCTGGCCATTTGGCAGGCCAAGGATGTACTCCCATATCTTCTACTTGGATGGCTTGCTAATAGATACAGGGCATAGTAATATGCAGAAGGAAGTGATCGAAGCGATCAAGCCTCTTTCTATTGGACAACTCTTCATAACACACCATCATGAAGATCACACTGGAAACTTGAACGTACTGCATCAAGAATTAAGTTGTCCAGCCTATGCCTCTCCCAAGTGTATCGAATTGATGAAGGATCCGCCACCGATCAGTTTTGCACAATGGCTTACCTGGGGCTCTCGGCCTTCCTTCTACGGCCTACAAGAGACCATGGATCGACTAAGTACACCGAAATACACTTTTGAAATTTATCCGATTCCCGGGCATGCAGAAGATATGGTATGTTTGTATGAAAGGGAGCAGGGATGGTTGTTCTCAGCAGACCTGTGGGTTAATGATCATATCCGATATTTTATGCGAGCCGAAAGTGTCTACGAGCAGATCGAGTCGATAAAACGGATTCTGAAATTAGATTTTGAGGTCTTGTTTTGCAGTCATAAACCTCAGTTAACTGGCGGAAAAATGAGGTTGGCCAATAAACTTCAATTTTTGGAAGACTTTTATGGAAACGTAGCCACTTTACATCAACAAGGCCATTCCATTGCGAGTATTTTCAAAACAATGGGATTGCAGGAAAGCTGGTCCATTCGTCTCATGTCGATGGGTGAGCTTTCGACCTTGAACATGGTCAATGCCGTTATTCGGGATGAGCAACAGCGGGATCTTTAGTAAATATAAAGGGTAGAAGAATAAAGAGTCCAATCATAATCGACACATCAGCACAATTGAAAATTCCTGTCCGCAATTCCCCAATTCCCATATTCATAAAGTCGACAACTCTACCATACAATAGCCGATCATAGATATTGCTTACACCACCACCAATAATAAAACTAAAGGCTATGATTTGCCAATGCGACAATTGTTTGGAGAAGAAAGTATAACCTAGCAATCCGATCAACATCACCACGGGCAAAAAGTGAAGCAAGAAGGCTTGAAAACCTGCCGACCAATCTGACCCCCAACTTAGAAAAGCACCTTCATTTTCAGCATATGAAAGTCGGAAGAAATCACCGAGTACGGGCTGGATAGTTCCGGGACTAAGTTCTTCTACTGCTACTTGTTTGGTCACTTGATCGCAGCCTACATTTATGAACACGATAGCCAATACAATCAATATTCGAGTCGTCAACTTGTTAAACATAGCTTTAATGGTATGAATGAATTCCTTATCTTGATCGCTGATAGAGTGGGGCCTTCAGCCTTTAAAGGGCCAGCTGCCACATTCAAATATACAGGGATGCAAGATGCATTACAAATTATGAAAAAGCTTATTTGAGTATACTTTCTCTTTGTTGTTAGAATATACTCCAATGCGTTCGTATTCTTGAATCATGGATCTACGCCCTTGCCACTACACACCACGTAACAAGCAGAACATGAAACCCTTGACACCACGTTTTTTACTAGTACTTGGTTTTTGCCTATTCCAGTTCAGTATCCTTTCCGGAGCAGACATCCTGATCAGAACGGCAACTTCCGATGATTTGGCCAAAGTAGACAAGTCCGTTGAACGACTATCACCGATTGACGGTGGCGGAAAATTCTTCATGGATAAGACCGAAGGATTTGTTGTGGACCTTCCACCCTCTGTTTTACCGCAAGGAGCAGCCATGATAGATATCAAAGCTGGAGGCGATTCTATTAGATTAAACAGTTTACAGCCGTACTATATTTCAAATCTACCCATCGGGGAACCAGATATAGATATGCAATTGTTAGATGCGCAAGGAAATCCGCTATCCTTTCAGTCTGGTGCATCAAGTTCTATAGGACTTAAAACGATAAGTAGGACTCCTTTGTTTAAGAATGACGCAGTTGCGTTTGGAATTTTAATGATGTTATTGGCATTGGTGTTCTGGACGGAGCGCTTGCCTTCCTTTAAAGGGTTCTATCGTTATGTACCTGCACTTTTGCTTTGCTATTTTCTTCCATCGATCTTCAATTCCTTAGGAATTATATCCGGGGCTTACTCAAACTTATATTTTGTATCCTCTCGCTATCTCTTACCTGCCAGTTTGATTTTACTGACAATTAGCATCGATTTTAAAGGGATAATCAATCTTGGTCCGAAGTCCGTAATTATGTTCCTGGTGGCAACTCTTGGTATTGTTTTAGGAGGACCTGTAGCTTTGATTGTAACTTCTTATATAGCTCCTGGAATAGTTTCTGCCAGCCCTGATGAATTGTGGAGGGGCCTATCAACTATTGCAGGTAGTTGGATTGGTGGGGGTGCGAATCAGACGGCGATGAAAGAGATTTTTGATGTAGATGACAACTTATTTGCCTCAATGATCGTAGTGGATGTGGTAGTTGCCAATATTTGGATGGGATTCCTATTATATGGAGCCAGCATTAGCAAGCGTGTAGATAAGTGGTTGAAAGCGGATAGCTCAGCTATAGATGATCTACAGAAGCGCGTGGAAGATTACCAGGCAAGTGTAGCTAAAATACCTACCACGACCGATCTATTTATCATGCTAGGTGTAGCTTTCGGCGGAGTGGCATTGGCGCATTGGGGGGCAGATGTGATTGGACCTTGGATGCGTGGGCACTATGAGACTTTGCAAGCTTATGGCCTGGATTCCTTAGCCTCTGGCTTCTTTTGGTTGATTGTAATTGCAACTACGCTTGGCTTACTGATGTCTTTCAGTAAAGCTAGGAAACTGGAAGGCGTAGGCGCATCCAAATGGGGAAGCGTATTTATCTATGTATTGGTAGCTACGATTGGGATGAAGATGGACTTGGGAGAGATATACAAGAATCTGGGCTTATTTGCGATTGGTATCATCTGGATGCTGATCCATGTGAGTGTATTACTCCTGACAGCCAAACTGATCCGAGCACCTTTCTTCTTTGTAGCGGTAGGCAGTCAAGCCAATGTAGGAGGAGCTGCTTCGGCTCCTGTTGTTGCTTCAGCCTTTAGCCCCGCCTTAGCACCCGTAGGAGCTTTGATGGCTGTTTTGGGATATGCGCTGGGCACTTATGGGGCTTTAATCTGCGCTTTCTTGATGAGGAGCGTAGTAGGAGGATAATGCTAATGTCTTGCTTGGCAATAAGAAGATTCGTCTCCAAATTCTACCTTCAAATAAGTAATTAGATTTGGAGACGGTCGAGCCATTTACCCATAAGTGATCTACCCTTTAGTTGGGAATTTCGACTGATATGCACATACAAGACCTTCTATTTGTCATAAGCCTACTAGGGATCGCCCAAGGCATATTGATCACTGCCATGATTTTGGCAAAGATGGGTAGACGACCCAATAAAGAGTGGTTGTTGTGTGGGTTGTTCCTGGCTAGCGTAGTGGTCATGAGCTTAGTGACTTCCGTAAATAGCGGGTTGGTGAGTGAAAGATGGTGGATGGAAGTCATTGAAATCTTCTTTACACTACTGATAGGTCCTATGTTTTATTGGTACATCCGATCTCAAGAAATGGAAAAACGTTTTTCCTACAGTAGGATTGGCTTGCACTTTTCACCGGCATTACTTTGGTTAGGGTTGGTCCTCTTTGATCAAGGAAGGGGAGTCATACTTTTCAAGTTTCCCTTCTATATTTTCATTGTACATTTTCAAGTCTATATATTAAGTGCAGCAGCCTACTATTTTTACAAAAAAGTGGGAAGTGGGCTGAAACAACAGCAACCCTGGATAAGCCTGCTGCTCTATTTTTTCTTATTCCTTTGTGTCGGGCAGTGGTTGCGTTTTGCATTTGTGCAATGGGATACTCTCCAGTTGATCGTTCCTTCAGCGGCAGCTTGTAGCTTCTATTTCATTACCATTATAGGTCTTCAACGCTCTTCCTTGTGGCCTTCAAATGTAAAGCATCGTAAGTCCACCCAAACTTTCGACATGGAACGCCGTCACATACAACTCCAAGCATTGGAGTTGCTGATGCGAAAAGAGGAGCTCTATCGTGATCCACAACTCAACAGAAGTAAATTGGCGCTGGCCTTGGATATGTCACCTAATCAATTGACGATACTCATCCAACAATCTTTTGGAGTGGGTTTTACTCACTATATTAATCGGTGGCGTTTAGAGAAGGTGCAACTGCTTTTGCGAGACCCCGCGTGCCAACATCTCACATTAGAGGCAATCGGGAATGAAGCTGGTTTTCAATCTAGGTCTGCTTTTTATCGGATATTTAGAGCTGCTACTGGCAAAACGCCTGCTTCCTTTCGAAAGGAAAAAAGAACAGACTAAACCTAGGACCAATTTGTCCTTATTTATCTAATTAGGACAAGCTCACCCTTCCTATATTTGCTTGTTTTACCGATTGTTAGCTACTTAAATAGAAAACAATCTATGATGAGTAAGATGAGTATTTTATGTGTCCTCGGGTTTGTCCTTGGAAGCTACCCTAGTCTATCACAATCGCTTGAGTTTCCAAGAGAATACTGGGAAATGTATAGTAAACCTGGCGATGCTGGTTTTGATGAAGTTCAGCTGGCAGAGATCAAAAAACAATTTGAAAAACAAGGTGGGAGTACCCTATTTGTTGTACAAGATGGGAAGGTAGTTGTTTCCTGGGGTGCGCCAGAACGTAGGTATATGCAAGCCTCTATCCGCAAAAGCTATCTTAGTGCCTTGTACGGTATTTTTGAAGAAAAAGGCCTCATTGACCTTGAACAAAACCTGGAAAGTCTAAAGGTGGATGATATCCAAGCCTTAACAAAATCGGAGAAAGAAGCCAAGATTATTGATTTGTTACGGGCCAAGTCTGGCATCTACCTTCCTGCTGCATATTCTCCTGCGGGTATGGCGAAATTGTTACCTGAAAGAGGCTCCCACTCACCTGGTGAATTTTGGTATTACAATAATTGGGATTTCAATGTTTTGTCGACCATCTTTAAGCAACAAACTGACCAGGATTTATTCAATGCCTTCCAGAGTCGCATTGCAGAGCCTTTGCAAATGGAAGATTTTCGCTTATCAGATACCCATTATCGTTACGAAAAAGATAAATCTATACATCCGGCCTACCTCTTCAAAATGTCAGCAAGGGATATGGCACGTTTCGGCCTCTTATTTCTTCGACGAGGAAAATGGGGCAAGAGTCAATTAATCCCAGCTGATTGGGTGCAGGAAAGTACTCGGGTACATACGGCTAATCTCGGGCCAAAGTTTGGAAAAAGAGGAGGTTATGGCCTACTATGGTGGATAGCACCTCCCTTAGAGGGGAATTCGCTTTATTACGCAGCTGGTTCAGGAGGACAACGTATATATGTAATTCCTGAACAAGATATGGTGATTGTCCATTTAGTGGATACTTATCAAAATAGAAGCGTGGGACAAGAGGCCGTCCAGTCACTTATTAAGCATCTACTGCAAGCCAAAACAGGGGCACCACAGCCTCAGGCCCTATTTACAAAACTAGTGACAACCAAGCCGACTAAAGCAGTAACACTAGAACTAGCCGCTGGGCGGAAGGTGAGTGGGGAGTATACGCATCCCTTTTTAAAGAAGATAAGCATCGTTCTAGAAGATAAGGATTTATTCCTACGGACCAGGGTCGGCAAGTTTAGATTGTTTCCAACAGCTGATGATAGGTATTTGATAGAGGACATTCGAATTCCCATTGTATTTCAACTGGGATCAACAGAGCAGAAAGGAAAATCCCGTTCGGTGATTAACGATCAACGGAAAGTTGAACAAATTATCTTCTATCATTGAAGTTAAGTTCGACACAACTTTTCTTTTGACTAGATAGATGTGGCCCTAATGAGGTATTTTTGCTTTTCCATATTAGTATGCCGGTGGCACCCTCGATAAAACTATAATCGAGTACGGTTAAGCTATGGATTCGGCCAATTTCATTTGTGGTCTAACCTATTCTAGTCATGAAGCAGACCAGAGTAGATGTAAAATACTTTTCTGGTTTATAGCTTTGGTGAGAAACCTGAGTTAATGGGCCTAAATTTGATCACCGAATGAAAACTTCTAACTCCCTTTTCCTCAGGATAATGGCAAACCATTTCCACTTGGAGAGTATAGGCTGGGCGGGCGACCTCCCGATCTTTAGACGGGCTTGATTTTTCTGAATTGATAAAAGATCGAACGATCTATGCTAGTCCAACTTGCTGTACGTATTCCGGCTTGCTTGAGACCTCTATTAGCCCAAGTATTACAAGTATTGAAAGCGTGATATTTCCCGATAGCTTCGTAAAATTGATCATTCTGGGAATATCCTCTATCTGGAATCAATTTTAATTGTCCTGCCTGGTCCAGCGCAAAGGTTTGATGTATGAATTCACATAATTTAAGGTATTGCGTATCGGAAACCCTCGTATGTAAAATATTGGTTGTTGGTAAGCTGTGAAAGGCATTGATGTGCATGATGGGAGTAGTAGGTAAAAATAAAGTCCGAAATCCTAAACCTAATGTTAATTCACTCCATTCGACGATATCCAGATAAATGGCTCTATCTCCCCATCCAATCCCCAGGAAGGTTTCCAGCGATCCTTTGATTTCAAACAGTTCAGGAAGGATGAGGTGAGTCCAGTCAAAGACTGGGTGTTTAGCGGGTAGAATAAAACTGGCGTGCATACCATTGGTGTGGATGTAAATATCTATCCCCTTTTCTGATGGTTTAAAGTGTCTACGAGCGGGAATAAGGGTGCCTAAAACTAGTAAAAGGGCGTAGGCAACCAGCAGGGAGAGTAGAGCCAAAAGAAGCGAACCGGTCCAGTACAATATACTGAGGATAGTCATTATTCAGGTTTGGATATGAAGGTGCATTACACGCAATCAGGTGAAATCAACAGTAGCAGCTATAAGATAGTAATCTCATCTAGCTAGGAGGATTTTTCAAGCGGCCTTGAACTTAGGCTTTCTGGTTCTTGTTGCGAGGGGATAGGTTTGATCTTATCCAGCTGATAAAAAATTCCTTTATCTAGAGGAGACCAAAGCGCTGTTCTCACTCCAATTCTTTTTAGCCCTTTGTTGACCCAATAGTTGCAGGTATGAAAAGCATGATAAACGCCCTTGGCATGATAGAAGTTGTCATGAGGGCTGTACCCTACTCCGGGTATTAGATTGAGGGTTTGCTGCTCGGTCAAATTGAATGCGTTGTAAATGAAACTACTTAGCTGCACGAAACTATTCGGTGAAAGGCTTATTTTTTCTACCCGGAGAGTTTCGTGTGGTAAGGTTTCATAGCCCGTTACATGCATGATAGTAGAGGTGGGAACCAGCAATGCCTTGGCGGCAATCTTCAACGAAAGCTTATCCCATGTCTCTAATTCCAGGTAAAAACCCGGATCGCCCCATCCTATTCCTAGATAGGGATACTCAACTAATGGTTTTTCATAAGGGGAGTGTTCGATAATTTTGGTCCAATCAAATAGCCGATGTTGAGTGGGAACGATGAAATCGACATGCATCCCATTGGTGCTGACGAATATATCTACGCCGTTTCGGGCAGGTTTGTATTTCCGGTTTACCGGAATGATGGTGCCAATAGGCAAGAAGAGCAAATAAGTAACTATGATTAGTAGTATGAGCAATAGCAAACTTCCAATTGTGCTTAGCAATATCATGGCAGCAGTAGCTTTGGTAAGCGATAATTTTGTGGAAAGGTAAGGTGAATAGATTAATAGGAGGTGAAATGATTACTATTATTTGATTAGGTGCGTGAACTGATTTAAAATTTTGGAGACACTACCAGAGGAAGGTGCGCCAAGAATCCAAATTTGTATTATTTTGAGGAAAAGCTTATCATGAAAATCGCTTTGCCTGAACGTGTGCAAAAACTCGGTCCGGGTTTAATCACGGCTGCCCTGATTTTTGGCCCGGGTAGTCTTACCGTTACTACAAAACTAGGAGCGGGGTTCGGGTTCAAATTACTTTGGGTCATTCCACTGCTAGTCGTATTTATGATAGCCTATACAGGCATGGCCTCCAGAGTTGGGCTCTCCCTGGAGGGGTCACCAATGGATCATATTCGGCGGAAATATGGACGACTCACGGCTGTCCTACTAGGGTTGGGCATGTTGGGAATCACAGGCTCCTTTCAGGCCGGAAACGCCATTGGGGCGGGATTGGCTTTTGCTGAATTAGCAGGTACTTCTACAGCTGTTTGGGTAGTCTTCTTCGCGCTCTTAGCTATTGGGCTTTTGTTCTTTCGCTCCTTTTACAAGATCTTGGAAAAAATCATGATAGGGCTGGTTCTCTTGATGCTCGCCTCTTTTTTTCTGACCTTGTTGTTAAGCCAACCCAAACTCTCTTTACTACTCCAGGGATTTGTTCCGAGTTTGCCTAGCGGCAGTGAATTACTCACCATTGCCTTGGTGGCTTCTAGTTTTTCCACAGTAGCTGCATTTTATCAGGCTTATCTGGTGCAAGAGAAAGGCTGGAAGGATTCAGACTATGAGGTAGCCATGCGAGAGAGTAGGAATGGGATTTTAGTCCTGGGAGCCCTTAGTGGTATGATCATCATTGTTGCTGCGTCTATATTGCACGAAGCAGATATTGAGGTAAATGCAGCGTCAGATTTAGGCTTGGCCTTGGAACCACTCTTTGGTCGTTTTGCGACCGTCGCCTTTATGGTTGGTTTTTTTGCAGCCTCCTTTTCCTCTTTGATTGGAAATGCCACCATTGGTGGGGCACTTATAGCAGATGCTTTTGGGTTGGGGCGATCTCTTAGTTCTTGGCAAGTGCGGGGATGCATAGTGGGGGTTATTGTGTTTGGTGCTGCAATTGCGCTTCTTTATGGAGGCTTACCCTTGCAATTGATTGTATTTGCTCAGGCCTTGACGATTCTTATTGCGCCCGCTGCGGCTATATTCTTACTATTGATGGCCAACGATAAAGGGGTAATGGCCCGTTCCACAAATACATTTAGGGCTAATCTTATTCCCTTTGTTGGCTTGGCTCTTTTGTTATTTCTGGCGGCCTACAATATCAAATCTATTTTCTTTTAATGACAATCAAGTTATGAGGACGACTACGCAATTGATGGAACGCCTAACCCAACCTGGGGTATCCTTGCTGGCGGATATTAAACGAATTAAGGGCGATTTATTGATCCTCGGTGTGGGCGGGAAGATGGGGCCAAGTTTAGCCATTTTAGCGAAAAAAGCTTTTGAACAAGCAGGAATGAATAATCGAGTGATCGGCGTCTCTCGTTTTTCCGATCCCAAAAAACAAGAACATCTGGAGCAATTTGGCGTGGAGACCATTCCAGGTGATCTATTAGATGAGACCTTCCTCCACGGGTTACCCACCTCTCCTAATGTCATTTTTATGGCGGGGCAAAAATTTGGAACAATAGGTCAGGAAGATTTTACTTGGGCAATGAACACTTATCTTCCTGGACGTATCGCCGAGAAGTATAGGCAATCTCGTATTGTCGTCTTTTCTACTGGTAATGTATATCCTTTCACGGAAGTAAAGGGCGCAGGTGCCACAGAGGATACCCCTACAGGACCAGTAGGAGAATATGCACAATCTTGTTTAGGGAGGGAGCGAATGTTCCAATATTTTGCTAAGAAATATAGTACCCCGATCTTGATATTCCGGCTCAATTATGCCCTTGATCTCCGCTATGGGGTTTTGAATGACATTGCTAGAAAGGTGTGGATGGAGCAGCCGATCGATTTACGGATGGGGTATGTCAATGTGATATGGCAAGGAGACGCGAATGCATACGCACTGCGCTCCCTATTGCATTGCCAAACCCCAGCCAACTTGTTGAATGTAACAGGCCCTGAAAAACTTAGCTTGCGAGAATTGGCTCAGACCTTTGGCGAGCGAATGCAAAAAAATGTTCAATTTGAGGGCGATCCAAGTTCTACCGCTTTACTTAGCGACGCCAGCAAATGTTTTGGGCAAATGGGCAAGCCTACGGTTAGTGCTGCTGAATTGGTAGATTGGACGGTAGATTGGATAATGGCTAAGGGGGAAGCATTAGGTAAACCCACCAAATTCCAGGTAAGAGACGGCAAGTTCTAAACCCACATATATCAGAAACAAACGAAAATGCTGACACCAGAAAAAAGGGAGCTTCTCCTCCAGGGAACCGTAATACCTGCTCATCCATTGGCTTTGCTGAAAGACAGATCCTTGGATGTATTTCATCAACGATTATTGACTCAGTATTATATAGCAGCAGGAGCAGGAGGGGTGGCTATAGGCGTCCACACGACTCAGTTTGCCATTCGAGACTCGGCCATCAACCTCTTCGAACGGGTGTTGGCATTGGCTGCAGAAGAAGTAGAACGAGCCGCGCTTAAGCGCCCTTTTCTGATGATCGCGGGTGTTACTGGACCGACGGAGCAAGCTTGTCAGGAAGCCAAGTTGGCCAAGGAACTGGGCTATGATCTAGTATTATTGAGCACGAATGGGCTAGGCGATTGGTCGGAAGCAGCCCTTTTAGCGCGTGCCAGGGCTGTTGGTGAATGGATGCCATTGTTTGGTTTTTACTTGCAGCCAGCGGTGGGAGGGCGAGTGTTGTCTCGAGACTTCTGGGAAGAATTTGCAAATATTAATGCTGTTTCTGCGATCAAAATTGCGCCCTTTAATCGCTATCAAACCTTGGATGTGGTACAGGCTGTTTGTGCCTCTATTCGCCAGGCTGATATTGCGCTATACACAGGGAATGATGACAATATTGTCCTGGATTTACTCAGCACTTTCGAGATTGAAACGCCACAAGGCCTGATCCGGAAGGATATTGTGGGAGGTTTATTGGGACATTGGGCAGTATGGACTCGGCAAGCAGTAGCATTATTGGACCGAATCCATCAAAACAAGAAAAACAACAAGCCTCTATCACACACTTGGTTGACGGAAGCACTACAGCATACGGATGCGAATGCTGCCTTTTTTGATGCAGCTAATCAATTTAAAGGCTGTATTGCCGGTTTACATGATGTATTAAAGCGGCAAGGATTGATGCAAGGAATTTGGTGTTTGGATCCAGAGGAAGGACTTTCGAATGGCCAAAAAGAGGAGATCGATCGTGTTTACAATGCTTACCCACAACTCAATGATGATCTATTTGTAAAACAATTCTTGCAATCACTAAGCTAAAGCTGGACCCGCAATGGCAAATTGGATTAGTCCATCAGGCGTCTTAGTGAGGTCGCCTAAACACATTCTGATAAAGGATCTTTGCAATGTAAATCCTTGTTGTAATAGGTAAGCATACCAGTTTTCCCGGTTCGTAGGTACATCTATAATCATAGCACGCTGAGGAGTTTTAGCAAAGACGTGACCCAGCAGGGCCTGCGCCACCTCCCTGTTATCAGCTACCAATGGGCCAATGTGATGAAACTGACTTCCCGCCCTGCCTAATGCATATCCCACGATTTGATGCTGTTGATAGGCCACGAACGCATAACCGGGCTCGCGTTGGAAAAGATCTTCTATTAATGCCGCCCGATTGAATTGAATTTTGTGCTGATCGTAAGTGATTAATTGGCCTAGATGTTTTCCTTGGAGAGGGGAGATGTTTTCAGTTTCTACATTAATAGTAGAAGGTGGCACAACTAGTTCTAGGCGAGCTACTTTTCCTACAACCTGAAAGCCCAACGAATGATATAGCGGTTGGCCAAGAGCAGTAGCATCCAATAAAACGGGGCCTTTGGGTTGAGCATAGGCCAGAGCCGCTTTCAATAAATGAGTGCCGATTCCTCGACCCCTATAAGTCGGATTGACTAAAACCATTCCTATCCAACTACCTAAATCCTCATATTCGATGGTAACGACTGTACCAACCCCCTTTCCATTATAGGTAGCAACAAAAGCTCCTCCTGAACTCAGACGCAAGAGTAACTCCCAGTCGGCCATGACTTGATTCCAATTGGCCGATTCCTTTAGTTGCATGCCCAGTGGGATATGTTCCGCTAAGAAAGAATGTAAGGCAATTGAGTTTTCCATACGCTCTAATATAGCCTCTTTCTATTAGTTCATTTTATATACCACAAGAGAAAGAATTGCTGATTTTTATTCAAAAAGCTGGAAGAAATGCAATTTTCAATGAGAATTAAGCACTAAAACTTACCCAAAAGGGCTATTCTTTGCAAAAATATCAATCCAGTAACAGCTTTAGTCTCTAAATTTTGAAGAATGTTACTAAAATCAACTTTTATTAGATGAAATCTAAAAATTTTATTTTTTCTTTAAAAAATTTGCATCAAAATGAGGCTTCCTTTAAATTTGCTTCTGTAAGTTCATTGATACATTGAGGAATTGATAAAGAATCAGATAAAAACTTAGAGGTTTAATAATCATTAAGCTGTTTGATTGCGATTCACGATTCAATTCCAAAGCATCTTGAAAAAAACAATACTGTGAGGTGGTGAAACTGGCAGCCACACCCTCTTGTCTCGGGGGCGGAGAATTTGGGATAAACTTTTAAGGATGCCGACTAGCAGGTGTAAGCCTGCATCTGATAGTCGGTCTGCTGAAAGCTAACTACTCCGTGAAGGTTCGAATCCTTCCCTCACAGCCATATGATTAAGAATGAAAAGTGGATAATTAATAATTGGCTGCATGATACGAGCCTAACTCTACATTATTCCATTTATCATTCTTCATTGAAATTGTGAGGTGGTGAAACTGGCAGCCACACCCTCTTGTCTCGAGGGCGGAGAATTTGGGATAAACTTTTAGGATGCCGACTAGCAGGTGTAAACCTGCATCTGATAGTCGGTCTGCTACAGGCTAACTGCTCCGTGAAGGTTCGAATCCTTCCCTCACAGCCATGTCATTGGCGAATCCTTCGCTAGACTTACTTCATTTTCAAGATTACAATACTGTGAGGTGGTGAAACTGGCAGCCACACCCTCTTGTCTCGAGGGCGGAGAACTTGGGACAAACTTTTAGGATGCCGACTAGCAGGTGTAAGCCTGCATCTGATAGTCGGTCTGCTGAAAGCTAACTACTCCGTGAAGGTTCGAATCCTTCCCTCACAGCTATATGATTAAGGATGAAAAGTGGATAATTAATGATTGGTGGCTTGAAACGGGCCGCATTTTTCATTATTCCATTTATCATTCTTCATTAAAATTGTGAGGTGATGAAACTGGCAGCCATGCCCTCTTGTCTCGAGGGTAGGGGGTCCGGGACAAACGTAGTATAAGCGCAAGCTAGGGTTGACCACTTTCGTGTGTGCTATGGCTAACCGCCCTGTGAAGGTTCGAATCCTTCCCTCACAGCTAGTCAAACAAAAGGCCTTGCTACCAAGTAGCAAGGCCTTTTTGTCTTCCAGAAATGGTTTGCATCCATCTAGTAGTCAGCTGGATTCAAACCATTTCAAAGTACTGCCTAGTACTTCAAGCTTCTGAGGTAGGCAATGCTTTTGGGGATTTGGTCCACCACCTTACTACTTTCATCTTCTATGAAGTAATGCGCAATTCCAATCTTCCGACCTTCCTTCAAAAGGCCCGCCATATCGATCTCTCCTGTGCCTAAAGGAACATTGTTTTCTACGTTGGTTCCACCGGTAAGGTCCTTTTTGGTACTAGGATCCATATCCTTCAAGTGCATTAGTCGCCAGCGCTTGCCATACTTCTTCAACAAAGCCACAGGATCGCCTCCACCAAACTGCGCCCAGAAAACATCTAGTTCGAAGTAAACATCCTTGGGATTGGTATTCTCAAAGATGTAGTCTAATAGTGTTCCCTTACCGTATGGTTGGAATTCATAGCCATGGGGGTGATAGCAAAAGGTGAGGCCATTTTCGCGCAAAATTTTTCCCGCCTTGTTGAACACAGTTACGGCTTTTTGGGCGTCCTGAATCGTAAAATTGCCTCTTTCGGCATGCGGTATCCAGGCACACATGACGAACTTCGATCCAAGCTTCTTTGCTGTTTCTGCTACGGCTTGTGGATTTTTTTCCAGTTCATCAAAGCTAGCTCCAGTAGAAGGGATGCTGATTCCTCGCGCATCACACAGTTTTTTGTATTCTTCAGCGGGAAGCCGGCCGGAACCTCCTTCAATTTCAGTGATACCCATCGCTTGGATGCGATCTAGAGTGCCGGGAATATCTTTTGGGAAATAATTGCGAAAGGAATACGCTTGAACGCCCACGGGAGCTATGAATACAGGTTCCCCGGCTTTGCCTACTGCTGCGGTGGATTTACAGCCCGATAGAACTAAGCTTAGACTTAGGAACATCAGGAATCCTAGTAATTGGTTCTTCATCGTTTTGAAAAGGATTGATCTAAAAATTTCACATCCCTTAAAAGTAATACATCGAGTTATAAACTCAAAAACCAAACATATCTTATAGACAGAAGGCTCAGTAAGAAGAAATTCACCAGCTTTTACAATCGGGAATCAGGACTAACTCTAGAAGTCAACTGGAAAATTGAACCGGAAAGTGCTTCCTTTGTCTTCTTCTGATTTTAGAATAGAAATATCTCCATTTAGTCTTCTCGCCATTTTTATAGCGATATTCAAACCAAGTCCGGCTCCTCCATACTTATCCCGACCGTTGAGTCGCTTAAACATCCGGAAGATTTGCTCATGGAATGCTGGAGCCATGCCAATCCCATTGTCCTGGAATTCAAAAAAATGACTACCATCCTCTTTATAGTACTTGATATTAATTTCAGGCACCGGGCTTTGGTTAAATTTAACCGCATTGTCGATCAGCTCTGTGAAAATGGTTTGTATGGCAGGACGGTAACTGTGGATTGTTGGTAAGTCTATACCAGAGTATTTGATTGTTCTTTCAGGATCTTTAGGCTTAAGTCCTAGGATAATGGCTTCAACTAATTGTGAAATATCAATCTCTTCATAATTGAGAACTCCACGTGGTGCTGTATTTTGAAAAGCAGAAACAGCGGCCAGGGTTTCATAAAGTTGTTTTCCACTTTGTTCAATGAAACCTAAATATTCTCTGGCTTCCTGCTCTTGAATACCTTTTTTCTTCAGCAATGTGCTAAATCCTACTAAGCTTCTGATGGGTTCCTTGAGATCGTGTGATAGAATCCGATTAAACTCATCAAGTTCATGGTTGGTACTTAGTAAATGGGCATTGGCATGTTTCAATTCTGAAGTCCGATTACTTACTTCAGCTTTCAACTTTTGGTTGAATTTCCGTTTTTGGTAAAAAGCACCGAAGAGAATAAGTATCCCTAATCCGAAAAGAGCCGTAAGCGCATAAAGTAATCTATTTTGACTTATCTTTTGAGCTACCTGGACAGCCAAAATTTTGTTTTCATTTTCCCTCTTCTCGTTTTCATGCTTTATTTTCAAATAATCACTTTGTTGCCATTCCTTCTCAGTGTTTAACCTATTTTGAATACTATCACTGAGGTAGAAGTAATAATAAGCCTTGGTGTCTTCTCCATTTTTTTTATAAACAGGGTGGACTTCTGTGTAAAGCGTAAGGGCTTGGATAATATCGCCAGTATCCTGCTGTTCTATGAGAGATTCATAAATTTTCAGTGCAGCAGGATAGTTGCCCTCACTCGACAAAATCTTTGCTTTGAACATTGCGCTTTTATGAACACTAGTAGGATCGCGATTTTTTTTAGCCAATCGATTGGCTTGGGTATATATCTCCCGTGCTAGTTGATAATCTTCTTTTTCTATAGCAATTTCTCCTTTCAGGAGTAAGAAATCCGGTTTTAGGACATAGAGTTTTTGCTTTTCTAAGAACAATAAGGTTGAGTCAACCAGTTCAAGGGCTTTTTCTATTTGGTCGGCCCTATGATACGCTTCACTCAATTCAAAATTGATCAATGAAAAAGTACCTGGCTTTATGTGTGATTCACCAAAGGAGAGCAGTCTGTTAAAACATTCAATGGCTCCACTGAGATCTTTCTCATCACTTAAAAGCTGGCCTAAAGAGAACAGCCCCAGCACAATCTGTGAAGTATCCCTTTGTTTTTCACCATTATCAATCATTTCGTAAAAGGCCTTCTGTGCAAACTCTAAGTCACCTAATCCCATTTGCGTAAAGCCTCTGATGTAGATAAAGTTATTCTTTAGATTTTGAGGAATTTCTTCTACGCTGAGTAAATGTTCGTGATCTGTAATGAGTTGGTAAGCAGCAAGCACATTTTCCTTTATATGGGCGTAATAGATTTCTTGAATAATATAATCAAATAGGCTGGAGTCGGGAAGCAGTATATCTTGTTCAAGAATGCTTTTGCAGGATTCAAAATATTGATCGACAATATCCGTGTCCAGGTAAAGGTATTTAGTAATCGTATCCACGTACATTTGAAATGCCTTCTGATCACTTGTGTTTTCCAGGATCGCATCCGTAGAAGGGGAATTATTCTGAGCAATCAAACCCGGATGGGAGATGATGATGTAGCAGAGACATATGCTTATTAGTGTTCTCATGCAGCTAATTAAAGCGAAGGGTGTTTATCACTATAATACAAAAAAAAGAGCATTGAATATTAAGAAATGTCTGATCAAAACCTGGCATTAGTTTTGGGCTCCTCTTTCTCATTAGCATACGAAGAAGCCGAGGAAAAAGATGCCTAAGCAGGAGGGCGTTTTATCTGCAGTTTGATAAGCTGTGGCAAGTCGTTTTTATTGCATGGAAGGCCTCGTTACGGCACCTGAATTAGTAATGAATATAGTCATTAGAGCTGCCGTTTGAGGTGAGAGGACTAATTCTTCTTACAGGATAGAGAATGAACCTCAACTCCAAATTTACTTTCCTATCAATAACAAATTGCTTACATTAGAAAGTAAATTAAGCCTTCGTCGTGAATTAGCCCCCTACAGGCAAGTGACTGACACAAGTACGCAAGAAATTCAAACATACCCAGTTATAGTTATATAGGAAGAACTCTTGTTTCTAACAGAGAATTCTTCTAGAGATAGATTCTGAAATTGTTCATCAGTAAAGAATCGAAATGAGAGCATCTCCTAAAACTCGATTATTCTTACCTCAAATGCTATTATTCATTGCGCTTGTTGGTATCAGTATTCAATGTGAACACAAAGTGGAAATGGATCAAGTCGAATCTCGTCGAACATCCTCATTGGATCTGGATAGCACCCTGGCTGGAGAATGGCTTCGTCAAGGCCTCGCTCAGCTGGATACCGCCAACTATGATCAAGCCTTGATTTACCTGAATAGGGCAGATACGGTTTTTCAAAAGCTGGCTGTCGATTCTCAGGATTCTATACTGTTAAGCCGGTACTTGGTCACTACAAACAATCGGGCCACGGCACTCAGTAGAATGAGTCAAACCGATAGCGCCCTGAGCATCATTAATCAGGCGATTACTTGGGGGAGAACTCATTTTCCTTCCGGTAACTTGGAGACAGCTAAAAGCCTATATATAAAAGGTTCTATTTTTCTAGATAAGGCTAGATATGGAGAGGCTGCAGGATGGTATCAACAAGGGCTTGAGGCTTTTGATCGCATGGGATATGGGCAGAGCTTGGATGCAGCAATATGTGGTAGTTTTCTTGGACTCGTTACTAGTTATCGGGACCTCGACAAAGGATATGAGCAGATCACGGATGCTGTGAACTTAGCTGCCACAATTAAAGACACATTAGATCCTAGAGTTGCGGATATTTATCACTTATATGCTTCAGTGGTGCAAAGAAAGAACGGAGCTGCTGAGGCACTACCGTACTTTGAGCGCGCCCTGAACCTTAAGTTGCATCATTATGGCCCTAATCACTTGTCGGTCAGCAGGACCTACAATAACATGGCTATTGCCTATTTCTTTTTGGGGAACTATGAAAAATCCTTGGAACTGCAAAAAATAAATCAAGTTATCCGAGAACAATTATCTCCGGTTCCACATAGATACTTATCTAGTACCTATTTGAACATCGGTATCATATACGAGAGATTGCAGGAGTATGATGAAGCCTTGAAATACTATGAACAGGCATACCAACATACTTTAGAGAGCGTAGGGCAAGATCACCTTCAGAGTTTGCGAATTTCCTATGCGATGATCATCATTTTAAAGAACAAAGGCCAGTATCAACAAGCCATCAGGATGGCTAAAGGAAACCTCGATTCCTTTGGGGAAACCTTGAACGAGGACCTGGGGTTGGCAGCCTCTCACTATGATGTATTGGGTTCTATCTATCTAAAATTGCGAGTGCTAGATTCAGCCTTTTACTATACAGATTTGGCACTAGAAGCCAAGATTTCTTATTACGGTAAAGATAGCTATCCAGTTGCCGCTTCTTATGATCATATGGGTAATGTTCTTTCTGCTCAGAATAAGTACAGGGAAGCCATTAAGTACCATGAGAAAGGCCGAACGCTTTTTCGACAGATTCCAGATGAAAATCCAGATGCATTTGCTTATGCACTTTGTAATCTTGCACTGTGTCATTCAGATTTGTTGGAATTTGATATAGCTCTTCGTTACATTGAGGAAGACATTCGCTTATTAGCTCCCGAATTTAGACCGGAAACGATTTACGATAACCCGCGAGTTCACCATGAGCCCGTCCTAAATCCTTACCTGCTTTGGTTTGCGGCAAACAATAAGGGGGCGATTCTACATCAAAAATTTCTACAAACGCAAAAGGAGGAAGATGCCCAAGCTTGTTTGAATACATATTACTGGGCGGATAGCCTCCTCACGAACTTGCGGGGAGATCTTTTTTGGGAGGGCTCTAGAGCAGACCTGGTAGGAGGAGAGGCCAGACAGTGGCAACACAGTGCTGTTTCATTTGCTAGCTACGCGTATTCCATAAATCAAGATGTAGACTACCTGGATATGTGCTTCTATTTTATGGAAAGAAGTCGAGCACTTTTACTGACCGAAGCAGTGGAAAGCCGCACCTTTGCACCGCTATCGCTCAAGGCCTGGTTTGAACAGGAGAAGATACTCGAAAAGGCGGTTAATGATGTAGAACGGAGGCTGCAAGACGAACGTACCCAAGAACATCCAGATCAGTCTATTCTTTCCGACTTGCAAGACAGTATTTTTCAACTCAAAGAGCAATATATTGATCATATTGAAACATTGCGCGAAGGTCAGGCTGAGTACTATCGGGCTCGCTTTCAACCGCAAGGGCCAAAAATAAGGGACGTTCAGGATTCGCTAGCAAACGATTCTACGCTCCTGATCGAATACCAATTGAGTGCTGATGAGCTCGTCATTTTGGGGATTGATAAAAGGAAGTCCTCCCTACATCGACAGCCACTAGAGCCTCAATTTTTTGATCAATTGGCAGCCTTTCGGGCATACCAAGAAGGGTTTCGACTAGAGTTGTCACAAAGTGATGATGACCAAAGGGAGCGTTTCAGAACTTTTGTGAGTTTGAGTCATACTATATTCGATACCCTACTAGAGAAGGTGTTGAAATCCAGACCTGATATCAATAATCTTATCATCATTCCGCACAGAGAGCTGGGGTTTATCCCCTTTGAGCTCTTGCTTACCCAAGAAGCAGAAGTAAAAGATTACCGCACTTTGCCTTACTTGCTTAAAGGCTATACGGTGCGCTATGAATACTCTGCTGGTTTTGCCATTGCGGATACACCAAAGAAAGTTCCCACAGGTAGGAATTTTGTGGGATTTGCACCGAACTACCGAGAACAAGATTTTCTGGCTAATATGGAAGGACAAGATAGCGTTAAACTCGCGACCTCCTTCCCTAATCTTCGAGGAAAGCTGGAACCGCTACAGTATAATCAAGCCGAAGTAAAAGAAATTGCAAACATAATGAGCGGGTCGTCTTGGGTGGGCCAGGAGGCTACTAAGGCAGCTTTTGCGAAGCGGGCAAAGGACGCTGGGCTGCTGCATTTGGCTATGCATGCATTTGTCAATGATACTTTTCCGGATTATTCACATCTGGTATTTGCCTCTCCTATGGCTGATGAAAGTCGGACGAAATTGTTTGCTTATGAGTTGTATAATATGAGTTTGGATGCTCAACTGGCGGTACTAAGTGCCTGTGAAACGGGAGCTGGTAAGGTGATCGATGGAGAGGGGATTATGAGTTTATCTCGGGCTTTCAAATACGCAGGCTGCCCTAATATTGTGACTTCTCTCTGGAAAGTACATGATAAAAATAGCAAAGATCTAATGGTTGATTTTTATGCTAATCTAAAGAGAGGCCTAGGTAAAGCAGAGGCTCTTCGTCAAGCCAAATTAACGTTACTCGCGGAAAGCGATGAACAATATACAGATCCTTTTTACTGGGGAAGCTTTGTCCTAGTTGGAGACAATTCGGCTATCGAACTGAGTGAAACCAAATCATCGATATGGCTTTGGTTAGCCGGGGGCATATTTTTTTGTTTTTTGTTGCTCCTGGGGTTGAAGCGAACTCCAAATCTTAAATCCCTATTTGGATGACTGTAAGCGTTCTAATAATCGCATAGCATCTGCTTGTCGAGGGGTAGAGGAGGAGCTGATTTCCCTGATCATAGACAGAGCCTCTTCTCTTCGATCCCCCAAGCGCAAAAGAATTAGAGCTCTTTTCCATTTGGCATCCTCTGTATAGTTGATTTCGACCTGCTCGAATGAAACTAGAGCTGCAGGGTATTCTTTAGTCTTCGCTTGTAAAATGCCTTGGTAATAGTAAAAATGAGAACTATTTTCCTGGAATACTTGTACTTCTAGGGGTTTTACTTGTTGAAGCACTATTAAGGCTTCCTGATACTCCCCCTTCTGATACCATTCATCAGCCTTTTGCCAAAGGGCATCCAATTGAACAATTTCTGGTTGGACAACTGGGGTATCTTCAGAACGCAAGTTTTGTGCTTCGTAAATAGAGCTTGGGTAGTCCACGAATTGAGCATAGAGTACGTGTGGACTATTCCTATTTGTACTCCAATAAAAGTAGGCGACTACACTAGCGATAATCAATAAAACAATAGCTGCCGCAATGCGAAGGTAAGGATGGAACTTAAATTGATTTTGTTTAGTGACTTTCGAGTTGTTTGACTTCCCTTTCTCTAGAATAAGGCTGATTTTGTGATCTAAATCTTCAATTTCTTCTTCTTCCCCAACGGCTTCTGCCACATTCTGATGAAGTGCCAATTCCGCGGCTAGATCGGGGTTTTTAGCTATCTCTTTCTGAAAAGCTTCTGCGTCTTCCGGCGTCATTTGCTCGGATAGATAGGCCTCAATCCTGTCATATAATTCCTCATTCCCCATATCAGTTCGATTTTAGCGAAGTTCCTGGTATCGGGTATCCGATTTAATTAATTTTACCAGTTGCTCCTTGCATATGAATTTACGCTTCTTCGCATAACGGGCATCACTGTAACCTAGTTGTTTAGCTATTTCGATCATACTTTCTCCTTTAAAGAAAAGCCGTAATACTTTCTGACAGGCTTCTCCCAGCAAATTGAATTTACTCCTGTATAAGGCATATTGTTCTGACTGTTCCAAGATGGTGACTGCATCAGCTTCGAGTTCACTTAGACTAACCTCTTCTAAAGGCAACTCCATTTTCCCTTTTCTTTGACTCTTCTTTTTTAGCCAAATGCGTTTGCACACAGCATAGAAGAATGTATAGAAACTACTCTTGAGAATTAAGCTATTAGCCTTGGCTTTCCGGTACATTACAACGAGGCCTTCTTGGAAAACATCTTCTGCATCTTCTTGAGACCCGCCATATTCCTGTATATGTTTGGCTATACCAGGGAATAAATGTTGATATATATGCTCCAGCGTCCTTGAGTCTCTCTTCAATAGGCCATCCATGTATTGTTCATCGGTCAAGCGGTGCTTCATGAGCAGAAAGGTGCTAGCGCACAAGAATTGTTTGTCTAATATAAGGCAAGTAGTGTTACAATCGTAATCAGTAAATCTTAACTATGCAGTTTGTCTGTCAGGCGTGGCGAAAAACCGCTCCTGAATCTTTTCGAGAGAGTTTTTTTGCAATAAGTCTTTGGATGAAAACGTCAGTCAAATTTTCCGGGGAGGCTGTGTTCTTCTACTTACCTATACTATTAATGCCTGGTTTGATCAAAAGGAACCTTCAATTTAGGAGTTCTTTAAATTTTGGTGCCTGACAAATTTTGTGTTTTGAGTCACCCTCTTAGTTGAAAACATTACTTCTGTTGGGCACATTTCTTCCAACTAAAACGCTGGTTACAAAAAATATTATAGAAGGTAGTTTTTTCCAAAAAAGAGGAAACGCAAGGGCACCTTTGGTCATGATCTGAGCATAAAGGGGCGATGAAAGCATTTAGTTAAGCTAAAATTAATCGCATGATTCACCTACATTATCTTCAAATCTTAAATGAAACCTGCCCCAATAGGGTGGCTAATATGGTCTGGGTATTTGTCCTTTTCGCTATAGGGACAGGAACGGTCACTGCACAGAGTATAGACTTTTACTATGCCGGATCAAATACACAATATGCCAATACAGCGGTAAGGGACTATGTTAATGTTGATGTACGCTATGTACTCCAATCACTAGGTAGCCTCCCAAGTGGACAAAAGTGTAGTTGTAGCAATAGATATGCCGTGGTAAGGTTGAGGTCAGGGGGGAGTAATACGCAAAGCTTGACCAATACAGATGGGCTTGCAACCTCTGGAGAATTTAGAGATCCTGAAGAAGTTGGCCCAAATACAAACAAGCCATTTAAATTGAGATATACAGTAGGTGGCAGGAATAACTCAGCTATTTTTCCCTTTTTTCCCTGTACGATAGATTGTAACCGAACTAACAATACTTCGGATTTAAATCGCATTATTACTGCACCCATAAAGCAGCCTGTAAATCTGAAGATTTCCACAAGTAAATTAGGGGGAATAAGGATTTCTTGGGAAAAAGGGACAAATATACCAGATGGTAGGCACGGGTATAAGATTTATCGAGGCAGTCCGCAAAACCTGATTCACACCATTTTGCCCGGCAGCGAATCTCCACTGGAATACTACGATCCGGTAGGCCCCGGCCGAACACACACTTATTTTGTTTCCACCTTTACAGATGAGTGGGGGGGGCACGAATCCAGTAAAATTGGTAAGCAGGGTAGATCCTATAGCATAGACTTTACGGCTACCAAAGGAATTGGGAATGAAACAGTTTTGGAATGGGAGTCATTGATGGCCTCTGAAGACTATAATGACCTTGAAGGTATTTTGCTAAAAAGAGACGGCCTAGCTTGGGAAAGCCAGCTCATCGATAAGAACATCAATGCTATCGCAGATGTAGGAGGCATACCTGGATTACCCTATTCCTATACCATGGAAATCCAATTTACTACGGACTCTGGCCTGAATCCAGTAGTTGGCTATTCTGATTTGGAAGATATAGGGTATCGAATACCCAATGGTGTAATAAGTGGGCAAGTCAGAAGCCCTCGAGGAATTGCTATTCCGAACCTGGAGGTTTGTGCTGAAGAGACGGAAGAGTTGCGCGAAAGCCCGTACGAAGGCCCGTATTGCTCGACTACCAACAGCAATGGCGTGTATCAAATTGATCAAATCTATTACGATGAAGAAGCTACCCTGCGAGTGGCACCTAGCACGCCGAACCGGCAATTCGATCCAGCCTTTCGGGAAGTGTATTTACGTTTTGAATCCAACGGAAACACAGTCACTGAAGTTGACTTTATGGATACGACGGCTTTGACTCTATCGGGTACGGTTAGTCAGAAACTAGGAGAGAATGATTGCCCGGTCGAGAACGTCAGCATAATAGCTAATGTGGTTGATACAGAGATTGATTACCATGCTACAACGGATGAAAACGGCTACTACACCTTGGCTGTAGATGGCCCCGGAGAATACCAGATTACGCCTTCTTACTTGAATCATAACTTCACGCCAGCCACACGAACAAGTATTTTCTTGGATAACACAGATACACTTGATTTCAAGGATACACAGAAACAGACTTTAAGTGGAATAGTCTCAGGCGGCTGTTCGGTATTTCTGGGCCCAGCTCAACTAAGAATCTATGCGGGTGTCGACGCCAATATGGCTTGTTTTGATACCCTGATTATGACTGAATTGGGTACAGGAGCATATTCCATTGAACTTCCTGCTCGGGCCTACACGGTCGAAATCAACGATTTTACAACTACTACCGATCCTCCTATTGACCCTGAGGCATTCAAAGCTACCTTTGACTCTGAACTAGTAGATTTGTCCCATGGGGACCAAATTCAAGATTTCATTTATCGCTTACCCCCTCAGGTAACGATCGAATGGCCTGATTATACTCGCTTGTGCGACAGTTATCCCTTCGCCGTAGTTGGGCAATACACTCGTGTTTCTCTCCGTCTGGTAGTAGAAGAAGCTTTTGGCGAAACAAGTTGTGCTGTAGATACCGGTTATATACAGGTTTTTGATGAAATTAGTGATACTATCCTGACGCTTCCGATCAGTAACGGCATGGTGGAATATCAAATGTACCCTGGAGACCCTAATATTATCTCTCCGTATTTGAAAACAATTGAAGTTGTGGCAACCGTAGGTAATCAGCAAAGTACTCATCGGGATTCAGCCTTGATCATTGGGAATGTACCACGTGGGGAGACCTTTGTTACGGTTACGCCAGAAACGCCACATCTCATTTTGCGAGATCCTCCAGGCGATCGAAGTTATAGTTATTTCTCACGAACGGAAGCCACTCAGAGAGCGCTTAGTATTTACGGTTTTGGTTCGGAGCTGGGCTCTAGTGCAAACTTACTAAAGATGGGGACTAGCCTGCTGTTTGGCAATACCAGAGAAATCATAGCCAGTGCACGAAACCTAAATTTAGATCCCTTAAACCAGGAGATTCGAAGAGTACATTCCGGGCAATCCTTTAATCTTTCCTCTGTGGCTCATGATCACCATGAAACCCTACTCACCTTTAGCAGAACAGAAGGGTTTCAGACCTCACCTAGTCAAGACTTTATCGGATCGGATGGCGATATATATATAGGACAAGCTATGAATTTGGCTTATTCTCTTACGGATGTGATTGATTTTGATGAAGTTAGCTGTCAGGTAGATACGAGCACTAGCTTGATTTTTGCCATTGATGATATCCCTACACAATTCATCTATTCTGAAAGACAAATCAAAGAAACGATCATCCCACAACTGAAAGAGATCAAAAGCAACTATGTAGATAGATATTTGGCAGATACGACCGAAACCGAATTGGCGGATTCTATAGTTTATTACCACAGCCAAATTGAGGTATGGGAAAGCGCCATTACTCAAAATGAATTGCAAAAAGCAATGGCCGAAAAGATTCAAAATGTATCCCTTGATGCCGGGGCCACCCTGGAAAATACAGTACTGACAGATTCTATGAGTAGCTTTAGTTTGGATATTGTAGTAGATGTGTTGGCCTCTGTTGCTATTAAAGCGGGCCTTAAGACAGGTATCACCCTGCCTGTAGGCGAGGCGAGTTCTTCCCTAGAGGTACAGGGACAGATGAGAATGCGACATAGAATAGGAGAATCGCGTCAACGTTCTATCCAGATTAGTCAAGAAGTAGGCTACTTTATCAAAGACAGTAATGCAGGAGACTTCCTGAGTATAGATATTAAACAAGATCCAGTATACGCCACCCCTGTATTTAGCCTAAAAGGTGGACGAACAAGTTGCCCACATGAAGCCGGAACCCAAGCTCGAGATGGTGTTCAATTGCAGGCTGATCAACTGGTTCAGACGAATGTCAGTGGCGATTTTGCAGAGTATCGGCTTAGCTTAGGGAATACAAGCCCAAGTGCCGAGACACGTACATATGAATTACTGATGCTTGATGAAGACAACACAGAAGGAGCACGTGTAACAATCAATGGGCGTAATGATTGGCCTATATCTTTTACTATCGATCCGAGAAGTTCCAAAGAGGCTACTGTACGAATTTATCGGGAGGGAAATGCTTGTTCTTTCCCGAACATTCCATTTGTATTGAGACCGGAGTGTAGTGCCGAAGGTGTCATCTCGGATATCGTATACTTATCGACTCATTTTGAATGTAATTGTGGTACTGCAACCTTGGCGCTTCCTGAAAACAATTGGGTAGTTAATAGGGAAGCGGAACCGGAATTGCTCGTAAAGATCGTCGACTATGTTTATCCTAATGTTCGGCGCATCATCCTGCAATATGCACCGATCGGTACCAGCACTTGGGAAGAAGGATTCCGCTTGGAACAAACGGATTTAGGCGCCTCGCCGACTGAGACCCTATTTTATTGGCCCGTAGCCAATTTGGAAGATGGACAGTATCAAATTAGACTGCAAGTCATATGTGCAGCGGATGGGCAATACGCCTATTCCAATGTAGTTAGCGGAACGATAGACCGGAGTCCACCCTTGGTGTTTGGTAGCCCAGAACCTTTCGATCAAGTGTTAGATGGAGAAGAGCGTTTGGCCGTTCGGTTTAATGAACCATTGAATTGTTTTACTGTAGATGAAACAAGTGGCTACTTGTCCGCTGGGGAGGATACTTATCCATTGGAGATTGGCTGTCAGAATGATCAACTGATACTCCAACCCACGATTGATCTGAACCTCTTTCATGGGCAGGAATTTATCGTTTGGCTGGATGACTTAGAAGACCAATGGGGCAATAGAAGGACTTTGCCCGTGACTTGGACCTTTACTGTTGGAAGTAATATTTTATCCAACGTTGTACTCGATACCGATAATGACCGTATCATGGACAGCGAAGATAATTGTGTATTGGCGGCCAACTCAAACCAAGAGGACTTGGACAATGATGGAATTGGGGATGTGTGTGACGATGACCTTGATGGAGATGGAATCCGGAATGCAGTTGACAATTGCCCATACTTCTATAACCCGGACCAAGCTCTGATTTGTGCAGCAGAATCGGACGGCGATATGGATGGGATCATCAATGAGCAAGATAACTGTCCTTTCAACGCTAATCCGGATCAATCTGACTTGGATCTTGATGGAATTGGGGATGACTGTGATGAGGATAGAGATGGTGATGGCATACCCAATGTTTTTGACAACTTACCCGATACGCCCAATCCGTCCCAGGAAATACCTACCGGGCTAGATGAAGAGAAGAACTCCGAAGCCGAGCTGCAGCTGTTGATATTCCCTAACCCAAGTTCGGGCAAATTTTCTATTCAATTGTCAGGAGAGGTACTGGAGAGATCTGTACAAGTACAAATCCTTGATTCATTTGGACGTGAACTTCGCCACTTGATCTTTTCGAGTAGTGAGCTGACGGATTCAATCCGTACCATTGATTTGCAAACGCTACCACAGGGACTTTACCTAATCCGATTGATGGTAGATGAACAACAACTAACAAGGAAAGTCTTAATTCGAGGCCAATAATAGCATGTGGATTAGGTTCTGTGTACCCCTATGACATAAATCCAGCAGGTAGTGGCATTGTTCAATGCGCTGCCTGCTGTTCATGTTGTGAAGTTAGCTAAGCGTTTTATTGACAAGAAATTCCAGGTTTTGTACTCTCGAATTCCCGCCAACCGATCCATTCAACTTCTAGCTACAAAACACAAAAGCCGACTAACATGCTGTTAATCGGCTTTTGCCTCATAGATCTTTCTTTTTGGTGTAGTAGTTATAGCTGGTAAAGGAGCTTAGACATGTTTTGAATAATAAGCATGGATATTAAAGTTATGGTAACCATACCTGTTGCGATCGGTTAAATAATTCCTTTACCTTATTAGTAAGATCTTAGTACTGCACCGCCTCTGTTTTGAGCGTTGCTGCTCGCTGTAACAGTACTTGCTCCGAAAGCATCTCCATTCACGGCGTCATTCTCGATGAATTTGCAAGCGTTCATGATTGAGTTGCTTTCTCCGCGTCCTTCTCTTAGGTTGTAAACGATGGCACCGCTTAGGATAGAAGCGTTTGCTGTGAAAACACAGTTAGTGATCGCAGCAACTACTTTTCCATTTGCCCCTTTGTTCAGAATCGCAGCACCATAAGTGGATTGATTCTTTTCGAAGTGGCAGTTGCGGATGATAGGAGCGGATTGGCCATTTTGGCCCATGTTGAAGATTGCGCCACCATCAAAGTCAGCTTTGTTGGCGATAAAGTTGCAGTTAGCAATGATAGGGTTGTAGGTACCGCCGTTGGTAGCGAAATTATAGATTGCAGCGCCTTCGCGTGCATAGTTGTTTTTGAATGTGCAGTTCTTAATGCTAGGAGAAGCTTGCTTATTGAACATCGCTGCTCCAGAGAAGCTTAAGTCGCCAGAAACACCGAAGCCATTTGCAACACCTGCTGTGATCACGAATCCGTCAATTACTGCGCTCTGGCTTACATTTTCTGCATATACTACGGTGAAAGAATTGTCTTCTAGGGAAGGAGTTCCGATTTCTCCACTTAAGATGCTTGCGTTTCTTTTAAGGTTTCGTTGGTTAAGGTGAGTTTCATTTCCTGCGAATCCGCCGTAGATAGCGACTCCTTCGATCATTTTGAAAGAAGCTTTGCGGTTGTTGCTAGTAGTTGGCTTGTAAGTACCTCTAGCGACCCAAATCTCATCTCCACTTACAGCTGCTTTCAAAGCTTGTTGCAAGTCACCAAAAGCTTGGCTCCAAGAGGCGCCATTACCATTAGATCCAGCATTTACGAAGATCGTCTTTGCATCTAGTAGCAGTACAGTCATCAAACATACGGAAAGTAGTAAACCCTTTTTCACCTTAATACCATTTTGAAGTTGGAAAAATCTATTCGTGTAACATCAAGTCACGATCCTAGATTGGCAGGAAAATAAATTGTGGAAAGCTAAGACTGGGTAGGTCCTAGTTCGAAAGTAAAACAACATAACTTCGTGCCAAAGTAAAATCGAAGTGTCAAAACGAAAGGCACAAAATGTTGGACAGGTTGGGATTTACATCTGTCGAAAAGCTATGATTGGGAATCACAGCCCAAAACTATCTTACATTTGAGTCTTCTTGCGAAATATTCGTTGGGTAGACGAATAAGTTGGGATTACAAGATTACTCAGATGGTTTCTCTTGGTTTTTTAATGGGTAATTGTTGGAATACAATTTAATAACGAAGAAAAAGAAATTTTTGTTTCATCCTCTTCACGCTTTTGATCAAATTAAGTTGGGATTGTTATTCGATCAATTGCACTACAATGATAGGGAATACATTTCATATGCACAAATATTTAATAAGTTTTTTTAAATTAAAAAATGTACTAAACCTTAAGTGCTTGTAAAATAGCTGATAACACTTGAATGTTACCGGAAATCTCGGTTGATTTAGGCACATTTTCAGAAAATGGCTTAAAAAATCATCCCTTTTAAGGCAAAAACTGGCCAAGGTCCTCCTTGTAGGCACGGCCTATAGGCAATTCGTGTTCGCTCACAAAAACCCGATTCCCTGATACTTTAGAAATATGCACAATGTGTACGAGGTAAGATTTATGGATTTGGCAGAAGGCATGATCCTGAAGTTTTTCGATCCAATGTTTAAGTGGTTGGGAAATTAATAATTTGCCTTTGGTGGTAAATAACTGGGTATAATCACCATTGGATTTGATGAACTGAATGTCATGGATCTGAATATTTTGATAGTCCTTACCCACTTTGACAAATAAGTAAGGTTCTTCATGTCTGCGTTTGATCGAGCTGGTCGATGGAGTAGAAGGGAGGTTTTCTTGGTACAAAACTTTTGAAACTGCACGGACAAAGCGTTCGAAGGAGAAGGGTTTGAGTAGATAGTCCACCACATCCAACTCAAAAGCATCTAAGGCATAGTCTCGGAAGGCGGTCGTGAAAATAACTTGTGGACGTGGACTCACGATTTTAAGTAAATCCAAACCAGATAACCGCGGAAGATGAATATCCAGAAAAATAAGATCCACACTTTCCGTTTTTAGGAAATCCAGAGCAGATAAGGCATCATTGTAAGTGCCCAGCAGTTTTAGTTGCGTCACCTCTGCAATATAGGTCTCTAAAATTCTTTGTGCAGGTGGTTGATCTTCTATAATCAGACAAGTGGTCATACTTTCAGTCGAGGTATGCTTTTATAATATGGCGTATTCATCTCGAATTTCTGGGCTACGATCTAGTTGAATGACCTTAACTTTGGCTAATTCAATGCCCAGGTGCACCCGGAAAATACCATCAACAGAAGAAATCTCCAAAATATGTGCATCCGGATACAATAATGCTAAACGTGAACGTACATTTTCTAAACCAATGCCTTTAGAAAGTTCCTTGGTATTCGAGTGTTTGGAAAAGGTGTTACTACAATCTAATTCAAGGTATCCTTGTGTGACTTTCAAATCTATATTGATCTCAATACCTTCAGCTTGACTAGTGGTGCTATGTTTGAAACAGTTCTCAACAAAGACCACTAATATGAGAGGCGCGATAAATTGATCTGCAGCATTTCCACTTATATTGAATTCTACTTTTCCGCGATCCTCTATTTGCAATTCTTGTAACTGGATAAAATCGATCAGACATTGAATCTCTTTTTCTAAAGGCACTAAGCTGGCCTGACAATCATACAGCATGTAGCGCAGTAGTGAAGAGAGCTCTAGTATGATGCGCTTCGTTTTTGGGGAATCAGCTAAAGCATATGAATAAAGGTTATTGAGATTGTTAAATAGGAAGTGCGGGTTGATTTGAGATTTCAGAAATTGTAAACGACTCTCAGCAACCATGGTATTTAGTGCTTCCAATTGGTTTTGCTTTTTCTGAGCATCCCAGGCGAATTTGAATCCCACCAAAATCAAAATCGTGGGTAAGATCTCTAGTAAGGTATGAAGTACACCCGGAAAACCGGTTCCTCTACTATTAGGGTAAAAAATTTGCTCTAAGACTAATTCCTCTATTAGCATCACCACTGCAATGATCAATCCTAAGCTGATTGTGAAGGAAAGGTATTTTTTAGGATAGAAATAACGAGGTAATAAGTAGTAGCCAATAACGAGGGCCGCTAACATATGACTAATGAATAGACCTAGCTTGGCTAAGACATCACCTTTGGTGTGTTCATCGAAAGCAGTAGCCGAGAAAACGATGCTCATCAATACCAATTGGAAGAGTACTTCCTTTGAGATGGCTTTCCAGGATGACTGACGGTTATGCTGCATAGACTTGGCTTGTTAGCACTTAAAAGTAAAGACTTTTATGGCTATAACGGCTAGATTTCGTTGAACATCCATATTTGCGGGTCCAACAACCTTTTTTATAGGTTCATACTCAGCGTGTAGGACAACCCAAAAAAATGGTCGTTGAGCGACTTTTTGCCTCCAGCCGAATTCTCTTCCTTATTTTCGGAGGATTAATTGCCAGACGACCTAGGCACGCCATCCAATATTAAGTGTACAAATCTTACAAATGAAAAATCACCTACTGTTACTATTGTTTACGGGCTGGGCAGTACCAGCTTTCTCACAGGATGCATCCATCCTAATTACGGGAAAAGTAGTGGCTGGGGCTGACCAGGAGGCAGTAGAGTTTGCCACTATTATGGTAGCAGACCGCACCTCTGGTTCACCTATAGCCGGTACCACTACCGATGAACAGGGACAATTTCAACTGACTACAGAAGCCAAGGACTTTTTTATTCAAATTAGTTTTATTGGCTACAACCCTCAAAAGATTGAAGCGTTTAATCTAGTAGACGGGAAAATAAATCTAGCGACTATTTACCTCCGAGAGGATAGCCAGGTTCTGGATGAGGTTGTGGTTAGAGGAGAGAAATCTCATACGGAGTTTAAGCTGGATAAACGCGTTTTCAACGTGGGGAAAGATCTAAGTAATACCGGCGCTAGTGCATTGGAAGTTCTAAATAATGTTCCTTCTGTCACCGTTAATATCGAAGGGCAAGTGAGCCTACGAGGAAGTGCTGGAGTACAAATCCTCATCAATGGTAAGCCATCGGTCATTGCTAGCGATCAAAGCAATGCCTTGGGAACCATTACTGCAGATATGATTGAGAAGGTAGAGGTGATCACTAATCCTTCTGCGAAATATGATGCCGAAGGAACTTCCGGAATTATTAACATTGTGATGAAGAAGGAAGAAAAAAAGGGGATCAACGGCGCCATCACTATCAACACGGGTACTCCCAATAATCATAGCTTAGGACTGAGCCTCAACCGCAGAACGGAACGCTTTAATCTATTTAGCCAGATTGGGTTTGGTTATCGGACTTTTCCACAAGACAGCAGAACTATCAATCAGGATCTACAAACCAATACGATAATTCGGAGTGAGGGTGAAAGTGATAAGAATGAACTCTTCTCGAATCTGATACTGGGTGCCGATTATCACATCAATAAAACGAGTGTTCTTTCTTTATCAGGCCACTTTGCTTATGAAGGAGAAACAGAGAATTCGGATGTTCTCTTCCGCTATTGGGATGATCAAGAGATTCTGGATGGAGAGTGGCGGCGAATAGAAGCGACCGAAGCCACGAACCCCAAGTGGCAATATGATTTACAATTCAAAAAAGATTTTCCAGGAAGCAAAGATCACACCTTATTATTTAGTGCACTAGGTAATTTTTTTGGGAAGGACCAGTCTAGTCTTTTTACCAATACAACTGTGCTAGGGACTCGCCCTAATCTTGATCAACTGACAGAAAATGACTTCAAAGAAGCCCGATATACCTTTAAACTAGATTATACAAATCCCTTTACCAAGACTTTCAAATTAGAGTCGGGAGCACAGTATCTCCTCACAGATGCTACTAATGATTATACAGTAGGGGAGGAGATCAATGGAGAATGGGTGAATGACCCTGCCTTCAGCAACATCTTTGATTTTACACAAAGTGTACTCGGGGTCTATACTACAGGTGCTTTTGAAGGTAAAAAGCTTGGCGTGAAGGTCGGCCTCAGGCTGGAACATACAGATGTAGAGACGGCATTGGTGAATGATAATCAGGTCAATAATCAACAGTATACCAACCTATTTCCAACACTTCACTCTTCTTACAAATTAAATGATCAGTTCTCCTTGCAGGCTGGGTATTCTCGTCGGATTTATAGGCCCCGTTTATGGAGCCTTAATCCATTCATTAATATCCGCAACAACTTCAGTATTCGTACAGGTAATCCTGACCTACTTCCCGAGTTCACTGATTCTTATGAAATAACCAGTATTTATATAGTCTCTGCACTTTCCTTGAACTTTGGAGTGTACCACCGATTCACAACAGATATTGTGGAGCGAGTACTTACCTTTGAAGACAATGTTAGTACTTCCCGTCCGATTAATATCGGAACAGAAGGGACTACTGGAATTGAGTTGAACTTCAAATATAGCCCAGAGAAGTGGGTAAGCTTCAATGGTGATTTTAACTTCAACTATTTTGATCGAAAAGGAACCTTTGAAGCTACTTCCTTTGATTTCACGGCCGACCGCTGGACGAGTCGACTCATGACAAAGCTTAAGCTCCCGGCACAGTTTGACTTAGAGGTGACTGGAAGTTATCAATCTGGCTACAGAACCTTTCAAGGGTTCCGTTCGAAAAACGTCTTTGCAGATATAGGTCTTCGCAAAAAGGTGCTAAAGGGTAAGATGGTCCTTAATGTAAGTATCAGAGATATATTTGCTTCCCGTGTATTCGAATCAGAAACTAGGCAATCCTCCTTTTACCTTTACAGTCGAGGGCAAAGAGGCCGTTTTGTGACTGTTGGTGTGAGTTATGGATTTGGGAAAGGCGAGGCTATGGAGTTTTCGGGGCAGAAGCATTTTTAAAGAATCCATAGCCAGCCTTAGATTTCCGAAGTTTACCCAGGTTTAGCTTTGTTAAATTTCGGATATATGCCGCGCTGTCTATCCACAATCCCTTAGACATTCGGATTCCGAAACTTTAGTCACCCTTTTATTAATGGAGTGAGTATTATCTAAGTCTCTGAGGGAAGGCTGAGTTGCATAGAGAAGCCATTCTCTGGAGTAGATTGAATATGTAGCTCAGCACCTATAAGTTGAGCACGGCTAGCAATGCTTTTTAAACCAAGTCCTTGCCTGTCTTTAGGGTTACTGGTCATCTGAAAATTCTTGCCATTGTCAGTATAGCAAATGGATAGGTGACTTGGCATACGCTGAAACTGTATCTGAACCTCTGTGGCTCCGGCATGTTTCAAGGTATTGCTTAGGAGTTCCTGAACAATTCTATATATGGCTAAATCTTGTTCTTTTGAAAATTCAGGTAGGTTTTCATATTCGAGCTTGATATTCAATTCACTCATACTTTGAATACGTTTGCAAAGATCCTCAATAGCCTGCACTGCACCGAAGCGTTCCAAAGTAATAGGAAGTAAATTATGCGCCATTTTACGTGCTTGATCAATGGCCGCATCCACCATTTCAGTTGTTTCTTGTATGAGCTCAAGTGATATGCCCGTATCCCTAGTTTTGGAGAACTGTACAACATATAATCGAATAGCAGATAGCAGGCTGCCAATGCCGTCGTGTAAATCTGTGGCAACTCTCTTTCTCTCATTTTCCTGTACTTTAATAGAGGCTTCCAACAAGTCTTTTTGATAGGCAGTTTCCAAAGCTTGTAGTTCTTCCTTCTGAGCAAATAACCGTTTCTGGTACAGAACAAAAAATACAATAATCGCAATGGCCAGCAAGAGCATAGCAATTACTCCGATTAGGACGGGCCATAAGGTCTCATCTATTTGGCTGGCTGTATCCATAGAATTATCGAATAGGTGATGTTGAGTAGGATGCTGAAAATACCATGAATCCCCCAAATTATGAAAAGTGAATTCCGTGAATGCTCAAAATAATTGGTGAATAAGAAGATGAACAAACTACTAGAGAAATAGAGTAGTACGCCAACACTTAGCCAGACAAAGGGGGACTTTTCTAATTCCTTGATTTTTAATTCGATTAGGGTTTTGTAGAAGAAGACAAGCGCAAAGAATAACATCAAGATACCTTCAACAGCTGTAGTGTAACTATTGAACTGTTCAATGTCACTGATCCATAGAAGATCTATCAATGCAAAAGAGAGAAAAGCAATACCAACACCCCAGAAAAAACGCTTTGTCAGAAATGGGACAATACCCTGAGCAAAGACATAGGTAAGCAAGATGAACTCAACAATGGTAAAGATCCGGTATACATATTGGTGGTTACCGCCATTTTCGACGACTATGCGAGCTGCTAAATCGGCCCCTAACGAAAGAATAATAAGGAGAAAAATCCCTTTTTGATAGAATTGTAGACGATGGTAGAATACTAATCCTACCATCGCTGGCAAAGCAATAGAGTAGATCGATAGGTTAGAAATAAACCAAGATATCTCTTCCATTCTATACGATTATCCTAATGAGTAAGTTCACTCGTATCCCCATTTGGGCAATAAGGTGGACAGGGTTGTGATCTTTCAAAATAAGTTTCATCTGATCCATCAGAATCACCTGCTATTTGTACACCAGTACTTGCTGTTGGGGTAGGTATAGCAATAATGGGCCTGAAATTAAAAGGATGTGTAATACGCACCGTCAGACCAGCACCAAGTAAGAGTCGTAGATTGCGATCAGCTGATGGTATGGAAATTAGGATGGAAAACATTTGTTTAACATCCGTTTGCGGAAAATCATAAAATTGCACCCTCCGAGTTTGCAACTGATTCATAGCATTGGACGCATGCAGTTTACTCGGGGTGATTCCAGAAAACGCCTCCGCTAATTCTATTTCGTTAAGTTCTACCCAGTTAACCTGAAAAAGGTCAACTATCCCTGGCGTGATCATGGCATTCTTGCTCCAAGGACTAGGGATACCACTTGCTTTTTTAGTATCGTGGTTGTAATCTAGCGGAAAGTAGATTTCTGTTTTATCTTGGTTTACTATACTTAGCACAGGTGCAAACTTCTCCTGCTGTTCATTTTCTGGCTTACCACAACCCATATAAATCCGAAGACTTTGAATTTGTAAGACATCCATTGCGAGTATGCTATTAATGGCTGTATGGCTTAGGTAGAAGTAGTTGGCATATCGATGCACTTCACCATTAGCGGTATGATAGAAAAGATTACTTAGTTCGCTGGGAAGACAAGTTTGCCAGGAGGTTATCCGTTTTTTTGCATCTTCGGCAGAGATGCTGCCAGGTATAGAGGTTTGTCTTTTCATAAGTGTCCGTTTAAGTGGGTTTTGCAATAATTTTTATCCAATAGAAGTCAAGTGGATTGATACCAATAGATCGGAAATGGTTATAAGGAGCGTCAACGACGCCCCTTATAAGGCTTAGGAAATAATAAATTTTACGGTTTACAAGTACTCCCTTTATTAGGGAATGAGAACTGTAATTGGAGTGTAATTTTCATGTGGATCTCCATAGTCAGCAACGATTTCAATGGTTTTATCTTGCCTGGTTCTTAACTGTGCCAGCCGGTTACTCCCAGGGTTGAAAACCATCTGCACCATATAGGTGGTTTGACCAATATTTCCAGCCCTTTTGATGGGCTCGGTGTACGAAACAGCACTGGTGAAGAAATCATCTGCCCCCGGAGAGGTATTTTTAGTAATATTTCTTAAAATTCCCAGATACCCCCGATGATTTAAAGAAGCCTCCATGGCCGTGACTTCATTTGAAAAGCATGCACCTAAAGATAAGCCATAGTAGTCTACGGAGGGTATCGCGACTCCATCTTTAGTATATATACCAAAGTGGGCGGTTACAATGATTGTATCTCCAACTTGCAATGGATTGGGCTTATTATTACCTCGCCATTTTAGGGACTCAGCTCCATTGATTTCTGCGGATGGGTATAAATTCAGAAGGTAAATCATAACACTAAATTTTATGAAATTGGTATGAAATTAAGGTGGTTAAGAGAAAGTGGATCTATAGATCAAGATGGCTCTTAAACAACTTCTTTATGTAAGACAGGGTTTCTTGGCCGCAATGCCTTTAATTAAATTGACTGTATAGGGTGAGAAGTATGGAAGTTGATTTCCGCACATTATTGTTTTGCCGGCGAGACACTTGCCTGGTAAATCCGGCGCCCCCCAGGTATGCCCCATTTCATGCCTTAGTACTATGTCGAATTGTTTTAAATTTCCATTATAATTTGATCCGCTAACACCATAAGACCAAAATTTATTACACACTGTATTCAGAAAGGTCAATCCAGAGCCAGGGAAGGCACTCGTAATGAGCTGTGCATTAGTATAGAATCGGCTGTTAGAGTAATCCTGATTCCATGTTTCTTTCATTTTGTCTAAGCACTCATTTATTTTGGTAATACCCGAGTAGGGGCAGGTAGCCTTATCTGTTCTTAAGACCAGCAAACCTGAATTGTACTGTATGCCCAAGTCTGTTAAGTAAATGGCAAAGACTTTATTGAGAGAGCTTACCACATTTAAAATGGTTTCTTCTTTCCCACCGCATAACTCAACGTAATCATAAGCACAGTCCAGTCCTAATACCGCGCTGTATTTTTGTGTACTTGGCGCTTTACTGATTGTTTCCATGGCCTCTTCAGCGGGCATTAGCGGCATTTGATGTTCCCTATTTGAATTATCTAGTTCAAACTCGTAAAGGATATGATCTTGGCCACTAATCGATTCCTGAATATTGGGATGGATGGAAAAATTTTGGTCACCTATTCGCACAAATGCGTCAAGACGACCATCTGGGAGTAGCATGGCGGCAGCCAAACTGTTGGGGATACCTTGAACATCTCCTCTATAAAGTTTGAAAGGAGGAAGGCCTAGATGGTGTAATCCATCAGCATTATGTTCTAATATTTCAAAGTCGCTTCCTAAAGAAGCAGTGGTCATATCCAGGGTATATTCTTTGCTCTTGTAGGTTATGGTAATCTGGAGCAGGTCTGGAAGGTTTTTTGGCAGAGCTAGCTGCGCCTCCGCATAGGTCTTAAGATTCAGCATGGTATGGGTTTTTCTACATTAAGAATAAGCTCACCTGATTAGAAAGTATTATTATTCAGATGCAGTACAAAGTTGCAGGCATTATCATGCAGATTGTAGCGGGGAAAATGGCAATTATAAGATTGAGTATAAATACCTATTAGACCAGGGAATATACGTGTAGAAAGGGCTTCTTAGGAGGTTGAAGAATTCAGCATGAAGAGCAGGAGTGCGGGATACTAGCCAGGATAATCGCATTTAAGAAATTTCTTCCTATTGCTCTTGTTTCAACGGGCGTTGAAGGAAAAATCGTCATTCATCCTTTAGGATCAGAGGTGAAAACGGGGATTTTGCACCCTGAGGTTCCAAGAACCACTTAAATGCGTTTGCCCTGGGATACTAGCACACTTATGTATGTGTTTAGAATAAAAGTACTATTTTCACTAGGACAACGAATAGTATCTCTCACTATCCCTGTGATCGTGACCTATTCTGATCTCCTCTATAATTCAATAACCACATCACAACCTCCTGCTTGCCATGAAACCCATCTCTTTGGCTATTGCCGATGATCAGATCCTATTCCGAAAAGGATTAAAATTACTTATTCACTCATTTGATGGAATTGAGCTAGTGATTGAGGTAAGTAATGGAGTAGAGTTACTTTCCGCCGTACAACAGAATCAACCCGATGTGATTCTGATGGATCTTAGAATGCCAGAAATGGATGGCCTTGAGGCCACTGGCAAGATCAAGAAACTATTTCCTTCGATTAAGGTCATCTTGTTGACCATGTATGATGAAGAACATCTCATCAATCATATGATGAAACTAGGGGCCAACGGATACTTATTAAAGAATGAAGAACCGGAAGAAGTGGAGTTTGCAATTCGATCTGTAATGAAAAAGGACTTTTACTTTAATGATTATGTATCAAAAGCTCTATTAAGTGGTCTACGGCACCCAAAGCATGAAATGAAAAACTTGGGAAGTGGTGCAGAAACATCAATATCAAAGCGAGAACGGGAAGTGCTAGAATTGATTTGCCGTGAGTTCACTTCCTCTGAAATTGCTAAAGAATTATATATAAGTATTCGGACGGTAGAAAATCACCGCAAAAATTTGCTCGCCAAGACCAATGCAAGGAATACTGCAGGATTGATTTTGTTTGCGGTACGAAATCAACTAATTGATGTTGGCAAGGGAACTGGCTAGTGAAGATTTGTACTATCCTTGGCTTACGGCTCCTAGCGGTTATCTTTGTTGAAAGCTAGAGGTGAATAAGGGGAATATTGTTCAGCACAAAATTGGAGTTCTATAGCCCATGTCCATGTTCAATGTTCCAGCAAATGTATGATTGAACACGAACATGGACATTTAAACAAAATTGGCAAGTTACTCTTCCTAGTTCCTCCCCGCAATAACACCTCCATCGGTATCCCATATGGCACCGGTAATCCAGGATGCTTTATCCGATAAGAGGAAGAGTATGCTATTGGCAATATCGTCAGGTGTACCATTACGGCCGATAGGATGGAACGCATGGAAACTCTCCAAGGCTTGTTCAGCTTCCGTTTGCCCACCAAAAACACCATGGTAAACAGGCGTACTTACAACAGCAGGAGATACAGCATTTACTCTAATCTTAGACTCTGCTAACTCCATCGCTAAGTGCTGCGTTAAAGAATGTAGTCCGGCTTTTTGCATAGAGTAGGCAGAGGATGGGGTAGCTTTAATCGCTTGCTTAGCCCACATGGACCCCACATTCACAATAGAGCCGCCTCCCGTCTCCTGCATTTTGCGCGCCGCGGCCTGTGTGATAAAGAAAAAACCTCTATTTAAGTCGAGATAAGAATTGTAATCTTCCAAGCTATGATCTAAGAAAGGTTTGGGCTGGAATATTCCAGATGCGTTTACGAGGAAGTCCAGATTGTCTAAACTCGCAATCTGCTGAATGAAAGCCTCTACGCTATCATTATGGGTGATATCTACCTGATGCTTAGTCAATCCAGTGCGACTCTCAATTTTAGCAGTGTTTCGACCCACAATGTGTACTTGGGCTCCTCCCGCTAAAAGAGCTTGGGTAGTAGCTAATCCGATTCCGCTAGTTCCTCCAATGATAAGGGCTACCTTGTTTTGGAAATTACTCATATTGTATTTTATATAGACAGACAAGTCTGTCTGTTGTTAAGTAAAAAAATATGCAACGATTTATTTGGCTGAACACGCTACAAAGCTGTTCAACAGTAGATGATTCTTGACTTAGAATCCAAATTCAAGTAGCTTCTTAAATATTGTTTAACCTTATCCTTCGGCTTGCTGTAGCATTACACGGCATAGGTCCTCGGCTTCCTCAATCGGCCAAGGTTCACCATGAAGATGACTTTCGGATAAGGCTCCTTCATACAGTAGATATATTTTTCTTGCTAGCGCACCTTGTTTAGATTCCCCTAACTCCGGAAAATGTTTTGCAACCAGGCCACCAATGTATCGAATAAGCTGAGCCTTTTGAGCCTGTATTTCCTCTCTGATGCGATCACTTCCCTTAGGTAATTCAGATATAGTATTTAGACACCAGCAACCGTTAAAGTCTTTATCATGAAAGAAGGAACGTAGAAATCCAAATAAGGCTAGAATTTGATCCTGCCCTGGAGTGACTGCATCCACAAAGGCGCTGATATCCTGAGTGAAAGTATCATTCTTATAATGCAGGTAGGCCAAACAGATATCTTCCTTTGACTTAAAGTGGTGATACAAGGTTGCTTTCGCAATTTCAGCCTCTTTGATGATCTCATTGATTCCTGTCAGGTTATAGCCCTTTTCATAAAACAAGCGCGTAGCCGTCTCCACAATTTTCTGTCTAACTGGTGAATCTTTCATAATACAAATGTAGGTGTTTTTCACAAGACAGACAAGTCTGTCTGTCTTACTTGCTCTACAAGTGTCTCCCCAAGGACACTATCCATCCTAATCCAATTCAAATACAGGGCAAGAAGAAAGGGGTGTATTGATGAATTACTTATCGACTTCGGCAGCCAGCCTGAATCCCAACATAAAACTCTTATAGTGTGCACCATCCCTGGATCGTACGGCTGCACGAGACCAGCCTATTCCACTAATCCAACTGCCTCCTTTGGGCGTTCTAAAATTGCAATCTCCCTCGTCTGCTGCCTCCCAGCTAGAGCCATCCACTGGTGATACGGATAAGTTCGCATGAAAACAATCATTGGTCCACTCCCAAGCATTCCCAATCATATCATAAAGACCAAAGGGATTGGGTGCAAAGCGGCCCACCGCAGCGGTATATACGTAACCATCATCGCAAGGGAAACTAGGGCGATTGGGAAATTGACGATTGAAGGTGCGATCACCAATATTAGCATATTTACATGCTTCTTCTGAATTGGTGCCCCAAAACCAAGGGGTATCACGCCCGCCTCTCGACGCATACTCAAACTCAACAGTCGAAGGTATGCGGTACTTCCGACCTGTCTTGTTGCTTAACCATTCGGCATAAGCTTTAGCATCACTCCAACTAACACAAACCACGGGTGCATCTTCGCGTTGTGGATAGCCTGGATTTTCCCAATTGTGAGCTGCTATATAACCATAGCTTTTGCCATCAAAGAAATTACAGCCGACCAATGGTTTCCCCTGAAAAGTACCCACCACAGATTGATACTTGGTTTCTTGCATAAAGGCACGGAATTGCCCAAGAGTAACTTCTGTTTTCGCCAAGGCAAAAGGATTCTCAATATTGGCTTCAACACGTATGCGTTCTCCTCTTTTACGATCTATTTCTTGTAGATGAGAACCGATATAAACAGAACCTGCTGGAATTACAACCATCTCGGGGCACTGTTCACAGTCTTGAAAGGTGACTAGAGTAGCATCTTGACTACTAAGGTTCGTTTGGAAAAGACTAATTGCAAGGAGAATAAGACAGAAGCTAATTTTGGACTTCATCATTTCTGGATTAATAAGAACTAAATTGCTAGCGGCTGTTCGCGCTAGAGTGGTAATGTCGGAGCTATGAATTGAATGCGATATGGATCATACATTAGCTGGATTGAGAAAATTCGCCATATAGTTAATTAAATTAATCATTTACTAAGTTAATTAATTTTGATAAATTTGGGAAGAGCTCACTGATCGGTGCTTAGAATCTACCTTTGCAGCTCTACCTATTACCCTCATAAAAGACAGTTATTTTGGAAAATCGAAGCTCTATACTAAAGATCTTAAGCGTTGCCATCTTAGGTACAGTGGTACTGATTTGTACTAACGGTTTGACCTTTTCAGGGATAACGGTATTTGATGAAGCGATTCTCAATGAGTTTGGATGGACCAAATCCGAGCTTAAATTCCGTGATTTTGTCAACCTAGTTTGTGCTGCGGTCATCATGCCGTTCGTTGGAATCATAATTGATAGATATGGGGTAAAGCGAACGATGGTTATCGGTTTACTAATGATTGCCGGACTGTATTATACCTATGCTTATATCCAAGCAGCATGGCAAATGTATGCTATCCACTTTGGGTTTGCTATCGCTGTGTCAGGGGCAGGAACCTTAGCGGTCATCATCATGGTTTCTCAACGGGTAAAGGAAAGAAGAGGAATGGCCATAGGTATTGCATTGGCTGGGACATCTGCTGGAGGAATTATCATACCTCCGATCGGGACGCGTCTCCTTGAAGCATATGGGTGGCGAACCTCTTTTCAAATCGAAGCGATGATACCGCTAATTGTGATGGTGATCATCCTCTTGTTTTTGACTTCCATGAAATATAACACGGCTAGTGCGAAGGAGCAAGATACCGGCTTGAATGAACTCAAATTCAAGGAAGCCATCCATACACCCGTTTTTTGGGCCATTTGCTTTGCAGGTGTTTTCTGTTTCTACAGTATAATGGGTATTATTGGCAACCTTTTTTTATACCTGAGAGAGCTCGGGTTTAGTGTAACAGCAGCCAGTAATGCCTTTAGTCTTTTCTTCCTCATTATTTTGTCTGCCAAACTGGCTTCGGGGTGGGTGACGGACTACATTAATCAGTATGTGCTTTTCAAGATACAACTAAGCCTCATGTTGATCGGGACGATTGGAGTCGCTATGAATACGGCTGCTTTTGTCTGGCCTTCTTTAATTGCGATTGGACTGGGCTGGGGAGGCTTGTACACGCTTTTTAACTACATTATCATTACCACTTTTGGTGTGAAATCGGCCGGGAAAATTGGCGGGGTTATTTCTACTTTCGAAAGTATTGGCGCCGGCCTTGGCGTTTGGCTGACTGGGCTGATCTCTGACCGGACCGGATCTTATAGTATGAGTTTTTGGCTAGTTGTAGTTTTGCTCCTTATTGCTTTAGCCATTTCTTTCTTGATCAAACCTGTAAAAGGAGACAAAGAACTGGAGACAGCAGCTTAGTTCAGGCTCAATCAACCAAACTTGAATAGAAGTCGGAATCTTTGATCCACTGGACGCCGTTGTTACCGGGTTCCGACCACATTCTACGTGCTCGCAGCAACTTAGCTAATCGATGAGGAGCAAACCCTGGTTGATCAGGGTATAGGTTTTGAATACGAATGCCCGGGTTATCATCACCAGAATGAATGAATTGGCCATTCCCCAAATAGATACCTACATGAGTCACCTTCTCTTTCTTTTCGGCAGTGGCCTTATAACCGAAGAATAGAAAATCGCCCGCCTGTATTTGACTAAGGGTGCTATCAAAAGGTACTTCTATGCCCGTATGTACTTGTTGGGAGGCATCACGCTGCAATATCATTCCATGCAAATAAAATACTGTCTTGGTAAAACCACTACAGTCCATTCCTTTTCCAGATGTTCCTCCCCATAAATAAGGCCGACCAATAAACTGCTTAGCTGTTTCTAGAAAAGCGGTCGGAGAAGGATCGGCTTCGGCTAGCCAGGTACTTACCCGCTGAAGGTCATCCGTATTGACAAAAGCGGTTCTACCGTCGGGATATTTGACTTCGGTATAATTACTGGTTTGCTGCCCTCTTTCCAGCAAGGCGCCGGCGACGAGATCGGAAACGCGAGGACTATCGGCGGAAGGATTGAGAAGAGAGAACCCATAATCTTTCCAATAAACGACTTTGGGGGCGGCTTGCCAACGACGAAAAGTAGATTCATCTATTGTGATGAAGGCTCCAGCATCCATATAACCTAAGTACCCATCAGGGCTCTGTACATAGTACCAGCCCTCCCTAACCTTCTTCATGATTTTCAAGGGGGTGCCAAGCAATACCTGAGAAGCCATTTCGCCCCAATGTTTATCTTCTGATCTAATATTGCCTACAGAAACATTAACCAAACCATACATCTTACCATCCAGCTTAGAACTTGGTAGCAATTCGATACTGTCTACAAATGAGACGTTTTGTTCTTTGAGTTTTTCTAAAAGGGCTGACTTAGCTTCTGGTAGATTAGTTTCACCTCGTAGAATGACTATGCCTTGTTCTAGGGTATCTTGGACCAACCACCTGGCTACTCTCTTGTCGGGGGCAAATTCCTGCTTCAGGTCCGCTATTAAAGTAGCTGTGGCTGCTGGTGAAATGTTTTCTTCTGCGGTGCAACTGAAAAGGAATAGTAGCGTGATATTGAGTAGAAAAAAGATTCTCATGGTTATAGCATCTGATAGAGCTGCAAAATAAGAATATTCCAAAAATCCGGGTGGAGTATTTATTAGAAGGGGAGTGGGTTAAAACTCGAAAGCCGGCCAACCTGAAGGTTGACCGGCTTTCTGTTTGAAGCCTATTCGCTCAAGGTGTGTGTTTATTGGTGGTCTAGAGACTTAAGCATCTATAACCATTATTAATAGGAGCGAAGAACAGCACCACCGTTACTTTTTGCACCAGCAGTAGAGTTGTTGCCGATGGAGTTTCCATCCACAGAACTATTGTTACTAAACTGGCAGTTTTGCATGAATGCGTCGCACACGCCACGACCTTCACGGTGATTGTAAACTGCGACTCCTCCTAAGATTGAAGCGTTATTGTTGAAAACACAGCCAGTAATAACTGCTTTAACTGTCCCATCTACACCTTTATTGAGAATACCTGCGCCGTATGTTGAATGGTTGTTCTCAAAGTGGCAGTTTGCAATTCTTGGAGTACACTGGCCATTAATACTCATATTGTAAATTGCGCCACCATCAAAATCGGCTTTGTTTGAAATAAATTGGCAATTCGAAATAATAGGGTTGCAGAGGCCATTATTGGCGTAGTTATAGATAGCTGCTCCTTCCCGAGCATAGTTGTTAGTGAAAGTACAGTTGCTAATAGTTGGAGAAGCTACATTATTGAACCAAGCTGCTCCTGAAAAACTAAGATCTCCGTTTACAGTGAAACCATTAGAAGCACCGGCAGTGATAGTAAAGCCGTCAACAACAGTTGCTTGGCTTACCTTTTCTGCATAAACTACGGTGAAAGCGTTGTCCTCAATGGAGGCAGTTCCAATCTCCCCAGAAAGAATGGTGTGGTTAACTACTACTTGACGTTGCTCTATCGCTGTTTCTGTACCAGCAAATCCACCATATAAAGCAACTCCTTCTACTAGACGGAAAGAAATGGTACGATCATTATCCTTCGTAGTAAGATACGTTCCTCGTGCTACCCAGATTTGGTCGCCCGCCTGAGCGGTGGCCAAAGCCTGTTGTAGATCACCATAAGCACTCATCCAGGAAGTACCATTACCGTTCATACCAGACTTTACGAAAATTGTCTCAGCATCCAGTAGTATCGCAGACATCAAACATACAAATAGTAGTAAACCCTTTTTCACCTTAATACCTTTTTGAAGTTGGAAAAAATCAATTCGTCTTAAATCAAGGGACGATCCTAGTTATGGCTAATTGGAAAAAGGAATGACTAGTGTTCTGAAAACATAGTGTGGGAAACAACAATCCTATTGTGCCAATTACTAAAATCGAAGTGTCAAAACGAAAGGCACAGAATGTTGGATAGGATGATAGGGATTTGAAACTATTGATGATTGGGAAAGTTCATCAATTAACAACATGGGAAAACACTTTGTCAGTAGTATTCGTTGGGTTGACGAAAAGCACCTAACTAAATGTCAAAAGTTTCTTTATTTGGTTGATTTGGGAATAATGGGAAAACAAAATCAGTCTAAAAACGAAGAGTATGTAATCAAAATTGCACACTCGGGGAAATATTTGAATGAAATGAGTTGGGATTGTTTCTATTCAAATACTTCACAATAATACCTTTAACTTTTAGATAATCAAAAGATATCGAATCTCTTTTAGGGTTCGTTTAGAAAGCGGTCGTATTACCATAGGGAGCGGTCGTTTTTTTGGTTTTTTCACAAAAGCAGTTTCTTGTTCATTTCCCTTCTTTTGTCTCTAATAGGTGCTATTCCTAGTGATAAAACAGCAGATCATTCCCACTAGCGGAGGGGATTCGACAGGAGTTCGAATGACCCTACAAATGCTTCCTGTGGCTTGTTCTACTGAACAACTCTACTATTAATTATTCCAAGCTTGATGCAGCGAATTTGCACAATATTTCATTGAAAATGGTAGGCTTAATAATGGATGGAAATACAGGTTGATTGACATATCTGTATAAATGTAAAACGTTACTTTTTTAGGGTTTACGGTCTAATTTGTTGAGAAAATGGTTAAAGTTTGGCAGGAAACGGTAAGTTGCTTTCTGTTTTATAGCAAACTTTCTATCTTTCGGACGATAGCAGAGCTCTAGTAAGATAGTGCACGACCAATTAGAAGTTTTAACAGCTGGTGGTTGCTATAACTGGGATTTTGGATTAACTTTCGGCCTTTATTCGGATTTTCTATCCTCTAATCTCATCTAAAGAACGACACCTAATTATGATTCATTCCCTAGGAATGGCCCCAGTCATAAGTCATTGTGTGTTGGTTCCCTGACAATTCCACCCTTAGCCCATAGTATTGTGTAATAATTGGCAATTTTTTAAGCAAAGGTGAAACACTAGCTTTACGAATTGAGTATCTGATTATTAGAGCATGGTCTTTAGAATGTGAGAACTACACAGGATGATCATATATGAGAGGTCATTCCGGAAAAAAATAAAAACCATGAACTGCTCAAGAGAATCCCAGAATATAACTGAAAAGATGACTACACATTTGGTTTGTAGACTAAGAGGACTTGTTGTTGCAATAAGTCTGTTCTTGTGTTCCAGCCCCACCTTGTTTGCACAAGACGTCCATTACTCCCAATTTTATAATGCACCGATCCTATTGAATCCTGGACTAACCGGGATATTCAATGGCAATGTGCGTTTTATGGCTAACTATCGTAGCCAATGGGCTGCTGTCCCCGTCGATTATCAGACGTTCACAGCTGTAGCAGATATCAAATTCAACCGACGGTACACCATCAATCGTACCTTTTTCTCGGCTGGTTTATCTTTTAACTATGACCGAGCAGGTTATTCAAAGCTACAACTGGGGGACCTTGGCCTGAACGGCTCCATTACTCGTATGTTTTCTGATCACTTTTTTGGTACTATTGGTGGCCAAATCAGTATCAATCAGCGTGGGTTCAAGACAGATGCGCTTACTTTTGATGAGCAATTCATCTTCGAACGAGGCCAATACCTTCCCGGCGCTCCCAATGGAGAGACCTTCGGCAGGACCAGCCGCTCCTTCGTAGATTTCTCCTTAGGCTTCAATTTCAGATTGCAAGCATTGGATCAATCTGGTTTGGTCGATCTACTGGATCAGCGGTCAAAATTAGATTTTGGAGTAGGCTTTCATCACCTCACCGAACCCAATCAAGCTTTCTTTGAAGGAGAAACTGAGCGTTTGGATATGCGCTTAAGCCCGTATGCTATGGGTATCCTACAGCTGAGCGATGATTTCGACCTAGCGGCCAATATTTTTGGCCAATTCCAAGGGCCCTACCGGGAATACCTGGGGATGATAGGTGCCAAGGTGCATATTGATCGCCAATTGGGTAACCAATGGGCTTTGCTCGTTGGAGTTGGTTATCGAATCAATAATGATTTTGGAGACGCCTTTATGCCTACCATGGAGATCTACTTCAATAATTGGCAAGTTGGATTCAACTATGATGTCAACATCTCTGATATCAATATCGCGACCCAGCGACGCGGTGGTCCAGAATTCTCCGTCAGATACCTATTCAAAACCCCCAAAAGACCCGGTCGACGAAACTGCCCTCTTATTTAGTGTTTCGTCTATGACCTGCCCTGCTATGGGTAATTAATTAACGTATAGCTCCCGATCAAGATGAATAAGCTTGCAATCACCACCATTTTCCTCCTTTCCTTTCTGACACTGGGCCAAACCCAAACCATGCAGGCATGGATTGACGAAGGAGAACAAGCATTCGAAGAAGGCGATTATTACGGTGCCTATAAATGCTATGAGATCGCATTGAGATATAAGGCGGCACGTTTGGAAAAGTATGATAGTATACGTGCTTCCATGTTGTATAACTATGCAGAAGCTGCTCGCTTAGCGCAAATTTATGGGCGAGCGGATAGTATCTATCAGCAAGTGCTGCAAAGCCCCAGTGGCATGCATTATCCCCTGACCAATTACTGGTTGGGAGTGGTGAAGCATACGCGAGGGCAATATGAGCACTCCAGAGATTTCTATCAAAGCTTTCTAAACCAAGCCAATCAGGTAAGTGAAGATTATACAGAGGCGGCCAATAGAGGATTTGAAAATGCACTATGGGCCATCAGTGTGAAAGAAGATAGAGACGGAGTTTCTGTACAGCATTTGAATACGAATGTCAATAGTAAGCACTCTGATTATGCCACGGCCTTTAAAGGAGACACTATGTATTATTCTTCTTATCGCTTTTTGGATAAGAAGGATTCTCTAAATCCTCCCCGCTACTACATGCGGATCATGGAAACAACGATCCTGCCTACTGGAGAGTTGGCAGAGAAAGGGGTGGAGCTACCTCCTTATATTAACCGTCCAGGTCGTCACGTAGCACATACTGCTTTCAATAAGCATCATGACCAAGTTTATTACACGATTTGTGATTACCTCAAGAGGGATACCATTCAGTGTAAACTTTTTCGAGCAGATATCCAGAATGATGGCAGTTGGGTGAATGCAATTGAACTGAATGTCAATGCCAAGGGAGCCACTAATACGCACCCGAGTATTGGCTATGATTACGATGAGCAAAAAGAGGTGTTGTACTTTGCCTCGGATCGACGTGGCGGAGAAGGGAAACTGGATATTTGGTATAGCTATATCGACCCGGAAACCGGCAATCTTGCTACGGCCAAGAACTTAAAGGGAATCAATACCGCCGATGATGACGCTACGCCTTACTTCCATTCTGAAACACAGTCACTGTACTTCAGTACCACTGGATATCAGACTTTAGGTGGTTTTGATAATTACAAGACTCGAAAACGCGATGGACGTTGGACCACGCCAGAACATCTTGGCATCCCGATCAACAGTAGTTATAATGACATGTACTACACCCTAGTAGAAGAGTCAGGTAAAAAGGTTGCGTACTTTTCATCTAATCGGCCAGACTCTAGCGCTGTTTTTTGGGATAGTGCGAAAGAGTATTGCTGTAATGATATCTACAAGTTTGAGTTGCCAATGATTGACCTACTGGCCAGGACTTTTAATCTGAAAGATAGTCTGGCATTGGTTGGGGCAACGGTAGAACTATATGAGGTAGGCCTCGATGGAGAAGAAATCCTCGTAGATAAATTGACTAACAATAACAACAATAAGTTTCCTTTCTCCATAGAAAAAGGAAAGAAATACCGTTTAAAAGCCACCAAGAATGGTTTCTCATCAGATCTTGCAGAAATTGATACTGAAGATCCGAAGTTTAAAGGGAAAACAACCATTGAACAAAACCTATATCTAGATCCAAGCATGGATCTGATCGTGAATACCTGGCATTCGCTTGATACCACTCCCTTGACACAAGTACGGGTTCAGTTGTATGAGATCACCCCGGATGGACCTCAGTTGGTATCTAGTGGTATAACTTTACAGTCAAACAACGTTACCTTTCCCGTAGAACGGGGTCGTAAGTATATGGTCACGGGTTTACGTCCGGGCTTTATTGGCGTAGACACCACCTACATCGACTTATCGGACCCTGCCTATTCGCAAGCCCGAACGGCTTCCGCAGATCTTTACTTAGGACAAATGCTTGAGGTGAACACCTTCGAAGCTGGAACCTTACAGCCATTGGCTGGGGTTCGCTTGGAGTTATTTGATCTAAGTGAAGGAGAACCCAAGTTGATTCATGATAATATTAATCTGCTGGGTAATGACTTTGAATACCTTTTGCATTTGGAACGCCCGTATTTGTTACGAGCAACGAAAGATGGATATGAGCCAGTAGAATATGATTTATCATTCACCCCTCAAAATGCCATAGATTGGAAAGGGAAACCCATCATTGATGTATACTTAAGGAAGCCCTTTGAGTTGGTCCTTTACTTTGATAATGACCATCCTAATCCACGAACTAGACTTAGAAAAACAAGACTAGCCTATACGGAAACCAATAGGGCTTATTACGAGCAAAAAGATCGGTTTATCGCAGGCTTTACGGAAGGGATGACAAAGAACGATAGTTTCATCGTAAGCCGTCGATTTAGGGATTTCTTTGATCGAGATGTAAATAGAGCGCCAGATGAGTTGGTTGCCTTTAGTGATCAGCTCCTTACCTTATTGTCAAATGGAGAGCAAGTAACCGTACAATTAATGGGGAGTGCTAGTCCAAAAGGTAAGAGTGGTTATAACAGCGATTTGGCAGCTAGACGAATTGATTGCGTAAAAAATCACTTCTTAAGATATAAAGATACTGAAGGTAAAATGTTAAGACCTTTTATCACTTCTGGTCAATTGAGCTTTATCGAAAACAATTTTGGTGAGTCCAACTATGACCCGATTAAGGTGAGTAAAATCGATGGAGAAGAGAAGGTAAGTGATGACGATAATAACCTGAAGGAATCTGTTTACGATTTGGTAGCCTCTGCTCGTCGACATGTGAGAGTTCGGCTAGTAGGTGCGCCCGGCAGCCAGCCCCCCACGCAGCAAGAGGAAACTCGACCTAATACCCGAGACGAAAAATAAGTATGGCTTTGCCATAAATAGAGCTTGAGTTGAGACTAGGAGAAGTCTCTCCCTGAGCGTGTATTTATTCAAAGAAAAAGAAAGGGACAGAAAAATACAGCAGGAGGTGCTGGCTATGAGTCAGAATTCACGCACTGTATTCGCCCCATGTTAAAAAAGCTTCTCTGGGTGCCTGGATCTAGGTACCTAAGAAACGAAAAAAACTGTGATGAAAAATAAGATCATCCCAATGTGCAGAAAACTATTGAAGACTAGCTTGGTCTTCGTGGCTTTGGTCAGCATAAGTGCGCCAAAAGCCTTTGCTGAAGGAACACGACAATTGGCTCCCAACCCGCTGGATTCCCTGGTGATGTTAGAATGCGACCGTGATGGCTTCGGGAATTTTGCGGCTTATGATGGCCCTGAAGATAGTCGATTGTTTGTTACCATTAAGGATCCCAATGAGATCGTTTACCTCGGACTCTCCGGGGAGCATCAGCCCAATGGGATGATTTATGATTTGAGTCGGAGTAACTACGAATTTCGAATTCGTAAACCAGGCGATGCAACACCTGTTCACGGACCTTTTACCATCAATAATGATAATGCCAATGTGAAGAGTTGGACCCAAGCCCAGTTTGGTAACTATGCTGTCGATGCAAGGGATGAAAATAATGATTTAATCTATACGTTTGCGCCCGGAGAGGCTGGCGATTACATCATTGAGATTCGTGACCTTTTCAGCGATGGAACTGCACAAATCAATATTGGCTATTGGGATATTACGGTTACGCTCGATGATCAACCCATCCTGGGACGTGTATGGTCACGTAACTGGTCTTTCCGTACACCGGCCGTATCAGAAAGGACTACGCCTGAATGCCAGTGGAATAGAGAATTCAATGGTACGCTTTATTCATATACAACCGATGGCTTTGTATCGCGTATTAATTTTGCCAACTCTGGCTTACAGGGACTGTCCTTTAACGTTGCGTTTAACAGTACAGGCCCGGGAGATAGTGACGACCTAGTGGTAAATAGAAGATCCGTGCCTGGAATCAATGAAACAGTACGGGCCGCTGAACATCAGATTTTCCTAAATGAACCAGACCCAGAAGTGTTTCCAGATGGGGAGTGTGGAGATATTACCGCTGCCGCTGAATTTACCTGTACAGCAGATGGCTTCTGCCTTGAGGTGTCTGTTACAAAACCGGGACAAGTAGAGGTATACCTTGATTTTGATCAAAACGGACAATTTGACCCGAATTCAATGGATGTCAACTTGATCTATAATTTTGGTCCCAATGAGTTATCTGCTTGCATTCCCTGGGACGGTATCAAAGGAGATGGAACACCCATTGGATTCGGTGATCGAGTCGATATGATTTTTGCCTATTCACAAGGCGTGCAGCATTGGGCTGTATTTGATGTAGAATACTTGAAGAATGGCTTCTGTGTAGAATCAATCCGCCCGCAATGCGCTGGTGGAATCGTGACTGATCGATTATACTGGGATGATACATTGATTCCCGATGACCCAGGAACTGGACAACCTAAGAATGGGCAAAACGGCTGTAGCTGTGCCACAGATGGTTGTCGTACCTGGAATAATTTTGATGTTAATATTACAACCGGAGATTGTACAGATGTGATTGATGACCTAACCACTGGTTATGGAGATAAAAATACGCTCAATACCTGGTGGTTTGCCAATGTGATCATTGTAACACAGGCCGATATCCCCATTTTGAGTTGCCAAATAACAGGAGATACTACCATCTGTGGAAATGGAACGACAGTTTTGGAGGTGGCCACATCTGGTACAGTAGGAACTCCTACCTATAGTTGGAGCGGACCAGAAGGATTTACCAGTAATACGGCTTCATCTGGTGAAATCTCTGTAGCAGGAGAGTATTGCGTTACGATCACTGATGGCCAAGGATGTGAGCTAGTGTGTTGCCAAATGGTGACGGATGAAGATGGCCCGGAGTTGAGTTTTACCACACAAGATGCAACCTGTGCTGCTGCTGCTGATGGTTCCATCCAGGCTTCGGCTGCTGGGGGAAGCGGTGCTGGTTATGAATTTAGTTTGAATGACGGCCCTTTCCAGTCCTCAGGCCTCTTCGAGAACTTGGGAGTGGGAAATTATGATTTGTCTGTTCGGGATGATATAGGATGTACAACTACCTTGACGGTGGAAATAGGTGCTTCTCTGGTTATTGATATCGCTTATCCAGATACGGTAAGACTATGTTTTGGCGAAAGCCAACAAATAGCTATGACTGGTGATCCGACTGGGTTGGATTTCCTTTGGACCCCTTCTGAAGGTGTTGATGCGGTGACCGATGCACAACCCATTTTGACTCCAGCTGCTTCTACTACTTACACGGTGAAGATTAGTAGTCAGGCTGTGCCTGAATGTTTTGAAGAGCGCACGGTTGAGGTAATTGTTCGACCAGATATAGACTTGGTGATCAGCGGGGATGCTGTAAATGGTATTACCTGTGAACCCACGGCTACCTTAAACGCCACTACGGCCATTGATGCCACTATTGTTTGGCAGGATGAAGAAGGCAATGAGAGGGGAGAGGGGCCGCAAATTCGTATGCCTGTATCTGGAGTGGAAACGGTTATCGTAATAGCGACTGATGCCAATGGATGTACGGATCGTGATACAGTAACGGTAAATGGTGGGCCAGTAGAGGTGAGTTTGCCAGATACTGCTGCGGTATGTTTAGGAGAAGAACTGAATGTGGGCGTTACCAATCTTGACCCAAATGATACCTTGACTTATACCTGGACACCTGCTTCTTCTTTTGCAAGTGGAGCAGATTCTGCCACACCTGATGTGATTGAAAGTATTGGAGTACAAACCTTATATGTAACCATTGAAAGTCAATTTGGCTGTCAATACATGGATTCTGTACATACGGCTGTTTTAGATCCAAACCTATCAATCAGTTTTACCAGCGAACTACAATGTAATGGTAATACAGTGGTGTTCACTAATACGAGTACAAATGCTTTCGGCTATATATGGGACTTTGGAGATGGCACTACGCTTGTGAGTGATGAGCCTATTGTAAGTCATGACTATGCTAATATGGGAACCTTCCCCGTTACTTTAGGTCTGATTTATGATGTGAGTTGTGCTACGACCTTTTCGGCGGATGTGGTGACGATGGATCCGGAATTGGCGGCTGCTTTCACCTATGACATAGTAGCCTGTAGCCCGGATAGCGCCCAAATCGCCTTCTTTGACCAATCCTTGAATTCTTTTGGGAATGATCTTCAATATATGTGGACCTTCAGCAATGGAGTTACTTCACTAGACGCTAACCCAGTGATAACTGTCTTGAATAGCGGAGACCTAACGGTGACTCTGAAAGTGACCTCAGAGAATGATTGTGATGATGAAATGACGGAAACGATCGATATCCAATTGGTTGATCTAGCACTGGCAGATACTCTTACCCTCTGCCGAGGAGAAAGCGTTGCACTAAACCCTGGAGGGAACCCCGATTACATTTATTCGTGGACACCGGCTGAAGGCTTGGATGCCACGGATATTGCTAATCCTACAGCCTCTCCGGATGCTACCACTATTTATACAGTGACGGTACTAAATATTGCTGGCGCAGATACTTGCTCCGTGACCGACCAAGTGACTGTCTTTGTACCAGCGGATATTAATCTAGATCTAGGTGATGATGTGATTACCTGCGGAGAAGATGTAGTGCTGAACCCACAAGCAGATGTAGATGTCACGATCAGTTGGACTAGCGCAGAAGAAGGAGATTTAGGAACAGGCGCTTCCATCACAGTGAATCCCTTCAGAACCGATACGATATATGCGACCGCCACGGATGAATTTGGATGTACAGATAGCGACACGCTAGTCATCATAGATCAAGGAGTAGATGTCACTACCGATCCAGCAGGAACCTTAACCGCTTGTGCCGGACTGGAGACGACCCTTTCTGTGGTTAACCTGGACGACCAAGATCAGCTTTCAATCAGTTGGTCCCCTGTATCCAATATCATTTCAGGGGCCAATGAAGCTACTGCTACTGTGAGTGTTTCTGAAGCGGAAGGCGCAGTCGATTTTACAGCCATAGTAAGTAATCAGAATGCTTGTAGTGATACGGTTACTGTGAGAGTCGAAGTTGTACCCTTTGAGGCAGATGTTCGCGATACGATTTTTGCTTGCTTTGGAGAACCCGTCGGCATCAACCCGGATTTTGTAGAAGCTTATCAATATCAATGGTCGCCTGCCGATGACCTGGATGATGCCAATGCAGACAATCCAATTTTTGCGGGTGGTACTTCACAAACTTATCAAGTAACAATCACAGATCAAAGTAATGGAGTGCTATGTGAGACTACTGCTGAGGTATTCGTCTCGGTGACACCTGATATTGACCTGCAAACTCAGGGCGATACAGCACTTTGTGAAATCGTTGACGTCGATCTTTCAGCGACGGTGGCTGTAGATGCTACGATAGAATGGTATGATGACGCGAGCCCAGCTAATAAGTTGGGAGAGGGAACAGGGATTACCGTTAGTCCTGAACTGGGAAGCAATACATATATGGCAGTAGCAACAGCAACGACTTCTGGTTGTACCGATACGAGCTTGGTTATTGTAACAGTAAACGATATTACAGCAAATATGCCGGATACCTTGATTCGAGTATGTGCCAATCAGCCGACGGCATTGAATCCGAATGGTGATCCAGGATTACAATATGAATGGGATCCTACAACGGATTTAGACTTAACCACTAATGGAGCTCATAATCCAATTATTACCACCAATGGTGATATCGTATTTAATCTTACCGTAACAGATCCTCAAACGGGATGTCAATTATCTCAGACGGTCCATGTCATCGCCTATCCAGAGATAAACTTAGTAACCACTGGAGATACCATGGTATGTGAACCGGTGATGTTGACGCTCACCGCGGGTACAGATATCGATACGCAAATCGATTGGTATGATACACCGGCTTTGGACAACCCATTTGACCAGGGAACTGAAGTGGAGGTGTTACCTGCCCAAGGAAGTACAACGTATACGGCTATTGCCACGGATCCGATAAGCGGATGTAGTGATACCAGTCGAGTAGTAGTGATGGTCAATGATGTGCGAGATGCACTGCCAGATACAGCCTACACGATTTGCCCGAACACGCCATTTGCATTGAATCCAAATGGAGATCCTGCGCTTGACTATGAGTGGACACCAGATACCAATTTAGACTTGAATACCAATGGCGATCACAACCCGATCATAACTACAGCTACCGATGTAACTTTAGATGTGACTGTCACGGACCCAGTAACGGGTTGTGTAATCACTCAACAGGTAGTGGTAAGCGTATTGCCAACGATTAACCTAGTAACAACAGGAGACACCTTGGCTTGCGAGCCAGTAGACTTGATATTGACAGCGAGTAGCGATTTGGATAATGTTACTTTTGAATGGTTTGAAACTCCTGATGTTAGCGGAGATCCATTTGCTACCGGGGGAGAGGTTCCTGTTTCTCCAACAGGAGAGATTACTTACTATGTTCTGGCTACTAGTGCTGATGGTTGTACTGAAACTGGAAGGGTATCCGTACAAAGGTTGCCGATTAATGCTTCCATAACGTCAGATTTAATCTTTTGCGAGCCGACAGATAGTGCCGCTATTATTGTGGCGAATCTCAGCCCTGAGCAAACGCTCACCTACGAATGGTTGCCAGACGGTATTGCGAATCCACCGGGTGGAGATATGATCATGATTGATCCGAATGTAGTGAACGAAGTTTCGGTGGTAGTGACTAATCAACTAGGTTGTACAGACACATTAACGACAAGGGCGATAGTGATTAATTTAGAGGATTCTCTAAGCATCTCTGCAACTCCTGATACCATTCTATTGGATGAATTTAGCACCCTGACCGTGACAGGTTGTGAAACTTGTAACTATACTTGGTTCCCCCCCTCCGGAGAGGTGACGCCGGACGATGCAGCAGAAGTGATCGCCACGCCAGATGAACCAGGATCTAATATTTATCAGGTAACTGTTGACAATTTAGGTTGTACACAAGACTTGGAAGTGGAGGTATTTGTTATTCCGTTTGCCTGTGATCTGGATCACGTCTTCTTACCCAATACCTTTACACCGAATGGAGACAATACGAATGATTACCTCCGTCTGAGAAGTGTGGTGGATATTGAAGATATGGAGATGATGATCTATAACCGTTGGGGAGAGGAAGTGTATCGCACGCAAAGCTACCTCGAAGCGAGTAAAGGGTGGGATGGAACATTCCGAGGAAAGCAATTGCCACCAGATGTTTACGGCTTTTGGCTAAGAGCAGTTTGCCCGAATGGAGAAGAACTGATCCGACAAGGAAATGTTACTTTAATTCGCTAAGCAATCTCAGTTATAGAAAAAAGCCATCTTCTTGCTACAGAGGATGGCTTTTTTCATTTCGGGAAAGATGGTAACCTATCAAGGTTTTACTGGATAAACCCCGATTTTTGTTCCTACACATTCCACCGCTGCCCGAATAGCTTCTTGTTGTTCTTTGGAGAGCTTAATGGTTTGCTTCTTTTTTCGGTAGTTGATACGAATTTGTTCGATGTAAGTATCCGTCAAGCGATAGAATAAATCTAGGGGTACCACGCAAGCATGAGAGTAGACTCGCATATTGGTGGTTTTGTCAAATTGACCATCATCTGGAAAATTGTGTAGCCCAACGACTTCCCCATCCGACAATTTCAATAAGACATTTTGTCCACTATCAATGGGATGATAACCGTATTCCGAAATAGCAAGTAGCAAGAAAAAACTACTAATGCTATCCTTTTCAGAATACATGAACATGGCCTTACCTTGTTCTATAATCTTGGGGCCATCCACTGTTTCAAAGAGGCTAGGAATCATATTTCCCATATTCACGTGAGCAGCCGCTACGGTCCGCACACTATCGAAGTCATCGACTTCATCAAAAACAATGTCACATTGCCCGAAAGCAATAGAAGTAGTGGCAATCAGCCAGCTCAACAAACAAATCAATTTTCTCATCATTTCTTTTGATTACAATTCTTCAAGTTGGGCATCCGCAGGACACAGGCTGTTAGACGAACGCAAAAATAAATAGAATAGTACACTTCCAAGTGCTTTGAGCCAAGGAATTACCTTAGTTGATGGCAGAACGCCTTGCTATCTATTAAAAGCCAATGCGAAATGTCCGAAGCCTCTCCTCCTCGCTTGTTGGTGTTTTCACCAACAACACCAGGGAAACTTCGGATATGTGCCGAGCTGCCTGTTAACTTATTGCTGTTCCATGGTACTAGCCCTTACTTCATAATCCTCCTTTCGTCGAAAAAGGTACTATGTTAGTCGAGGTATTAGGTATAATAGGGGTACTATGTGTTGCATAGTACTATAAGAATACCTACTTTTGTAACATGATGATGGAAAATATAGACAAAACAAGGAAACAAATGAGACGAGGAATACTAGAACTCTGCGTCCTCTCTATCATATCAGAAGAACCCATCTATCCTTCTGATATCATCGATAAGCTCAAAGGATCACAGCTCATCGTGGTAGAAGGGACACTCTATCCTTTGTTAACCCGATTGAAAAACGCGGAATTGCTTACCTACTCTTGGCAGGAATCCAGCAAGGGGCCACCACGAAAGTATTACGAGATTACAGAAGCTGGAAGCGAATTCCTAAAAGGGCTGCTTGAGACCTGGAATGAACTGGTACAAGCCGTTGAAAACTCTACTAAAAACATCCTCACTAATGAATAAAATAGTCACAATTAATCTTGGCGGTTATCCTTTCACCATTGATGAGGATGCTTATGCTCAGCTTCAGGGGTACCTGGAAGCGATCAGAAGGCATTTTAGCCAAGTAAACGGATTTGAAGAAATTACTTCCGATATAGAAACCCGTTTAGCTGAGATTTTTCAGCAAAAACTTGGGGATCGCCCGATTGTTACACACAAAGATGTTGAAGGAGCGATTGCCGTCATGGGACGCCCAGAGGACTTCGATGCCGATACCGGAATGGATGAGGCAGAAGACTCTACTTCCACCGAAGGCAAAAAAAGCAAATACAAGACCGGGAAGCGTTTGTTTCGTCACCCTGATGATCAGGTGGTTTCAGGCGTTTGTTCTGGTATTGCCGCTTACTTCGGCATTCAAGACCCGGTTTGGGTCCGAATTCTATTTGTTCTATTTACGATTTCCGGTGGTTTTGGAATTACGGTGTATATCATCCTTTGGGCGATATTACCTGAGGCCAAAACCGCAGGTGATCGCCTCACTATGAGAGGCGAAGCGATCAACGTATCCAATATTGGTCGAATCATCCAGGAAGAAGTAGAAAACATTTCTAAGAAAGTCAGCGAATTTGGTGAAGAGATCAGCTCCAAAGAAGGGGCTAAGGTATATAGCGTGAAATTTGATGGAGAATCTGGGAAGAAGGTAGTAGATGGGATTGGGTATTTCTTTAAGAAGGCGGTGGAAACCATCATTCGAATTGCTAAACCCATCCTGTTTCTAGTTGCGATAGGCATATTGATTGCTTTGTTAGTAACCTGGATAATCTCTGTAGTAGGGATTTTCTTCGGAATGCCATTTGCGGAAAGAGTCTTGCCTGGACAGGGGCTCCTATCCAGCCTCGCAGTCTTTAATTTGATGTTTCTAATTGGCGTGCCGATGCTCAGTATTGCTTTAGGTGCTTTCCGTTTGGTTTTCGGTACCCGCATGAGTAAGCGATGGCGCATAGGTTTATCAGCTTTCTGGGGCTTGAATATGGTGAGTTTCTTTGCCTTGGCGAGTATGGTAGGGCGTGAATTTAGCAATGATGTGGCTGTGAGTCAGAACCTGAATCCTGGCTTAATGCAAGGAGACACCGCACATTTAATACTATCCCCCACCCACTATGATAATGACGGAACCTTTTATGATGAGCTGAATGAAGTTGAGCAGGAGATTTTTGGAGCGGAAGTATCCCTAGCCATCAAGAAGTCAGATAAAGGGATTTTTGAACTGCAACAAAAGGTATATGCACGAGGACGAGATCACGGAGATGCGAATTTGCTAGCCTCACAGCTGAATGTACCCTTACAAATAGAAGGCAACACCATCACTTTCCCCGATAGATTCCCTGTACCAAAGGATCAAAAGTGGCGCCATCAAAGAGTAAAGTTAACGCTACTGGTACCGGAAAAAAGCTTCGTACAGATCGATCGGAAAATGGGAAGAATCCTGAGTTCAGTTGATCTGGAGAATGGCCGTGTAAACCCTTGGCGTGAACCTAATAATGCCTGGGAGATGCGACCTGAGGGCTTAAGCTGTATTTCCTGCGAACAAGAAGAAACGGAAGAGAGTGATCAACGTTTGTCCGTAGAGGATTTTAAGAAAATTCGCTTAGAGGGGGAAATGAAAGTGATGATTGATCGTGCAGATCGATATACCCTGCGAATGTCTGGTCCTAGAAAATACACCGATCACCTGAAAATTAACCAGGCCGGAGATCATCTGACGATCCAATCTCCGGTGGAACATCCAGATGCGCCCATTCGGTTGTTCATCACTTTACCAGAACTAGAGGCGATTGAGGCACTCAATACAGATGATGTAAGGATCAATGGTTTCCAGCAATCCTTTATGCAATTGTATACGCAAGGAAAATTTGAAGTGAAGACCTATCTGGAACTAGACAGCTTACTGGTACGTCAAAACCAAGGAAACAAGCTTGATATCAAGGGCCGTTATGGCTTTCTGGATGCACAGCTTCAAACCTCCGCCCGCTTAGATGCGCAAAATGCGAGTTTAACAACTGCACGACTGGATTTACAAGGCGATAGCCACGCCAAGCTAGCTTACATCGAAAACCTAGAGCGAAGAAAAGATGAGTCCAGTAGTATCCGATTGGAAGGCAGCGGTCAAATCAAAGATTTTTAGAAAAACTGTCTTCAAACACGAGATTTGTCGAAGAACCAAAAAAGCTTATTTGCCTTATATATTCCGACTAAAAAGTGATTGGGAGTAGGTGAAAGCTTGTTAAAACATCCACTTCCTAATTGATTCGATGGCCCTATTCGCTGATGAGCAGTGGATAGGGTTGTTTGTTTTGAGTAGAAAGAAGTTTTTTCTACCTGAAGCTAACATACTCGATGGAAGGTGCTTGTTCCGCCTTAGAAATCAAAATCTTCCATTCCCCCGAAAAAATCCGTACTTTTGCACCTTCAAAATAGCTTCTGAAAGTCAAAATCGAAGGCACGCATGAGTTTTATTGAAGAATTGAATAAGCGGAAGACATTCGGGATTATCAGTCACCCGGATGCTGGAAAGACTACCCTGACGGAAAAGTTGCTCCTTTTCGGTGGCGCTATTCAGGAAGCAGGGGCAGTGAAATCCAATAAGGTAAAGCGCAGTGCGACCTCCGACTTTATGGAGATTGAGCGACAGCGGGGTATTTCCGTGGCGACTTCGGTGATGGCCTTTAATTATAGGGGACTTAAGATCAATATCCTGGATACGCCTGGTCACCAGGATTTTGCAGAAGATACTTACCGGACATTGACCGCGGTGGACAGTGTTATTGTTGTAATTGATGTAGCCAAGGGGGTAGAGACACAGACGGAGAAGCTGGTTAAGGTGTGCCGCATGCGGAATACGCCGATTATTGTTTTTATCAATAAGCTAGATCGAGAAGGAAAGGATGGTTTTGATCTACTGGATGAGGTGGAGCAGAAACTGGGTTTAACAGTAACGCCCTTGAGTTGGCCGATTGGCATGGGACAGCGTTTCAAAGGGGTATATAGCAATTATGAGAAGAAATTAGTCCTTTTCCGTGCCCACGGAAAGCAAGAAGAGGAAGATGTTATTGAGATTACCGACCTGGAAGATGAACTACTAGATAAAGAAGTAGGGGAGGCAGCAGCAGATGAATTGAGGGAAGACGAGGAGATGATTCGAGAAGTATATCCTGCTTTCGATAAGCAGGCCTATTTGAATGGAGAACTTTCGCCGGTATTCTTTGGTAGTGCTATCAATAACTTCGGAGTAAGAGAATTACTGGATTGTTTTGTAGATATCGCACCGCCACCTCTCCCTAGAATTACCGAGGAGCGTCAAATTGATCCAACAGAAGATAAATTTGCCGGTTTTGTATTCAAGATTCATGCGAACATGGATCCGCGCCACCGCGATCGAATCGCCTTCCTAAGGGTTTGTTCGGGTACCTTCCAGCGCAATACCAACTACCTGCACGTTCGGCAAAATCGCAAGATGAAGTTTGCCAACCCTACCTCATTCATGGCCTCTAAGAAGACCGTCGTGGAACAGGCCTACCCAGGAGATGTGGTAGGCTTATATGACTCGGGCAATTTCAAGATAGGAGATTCCGTGACGGAAGGAGAGGTGTTACATTTCAAGGGGATTCCTAGTTTTTCGCCGGAGAAATTCCGTTATGTGAATAACATGGATCCTATGAAGACCAAGCAATTGAATAAAGGCTTGGCCGAGTTGATGGATGAGGGCTTAGCGCAATTATTCACCCGAGAAATGAACAATAGAAAGATTGTAGGCACCGTAGGAGCACTACAGTTTGATGTGATACAATACCGCTTACTCAATGAATATGGAGCCTCCTGTTCTTTTGAACCGGTCAGTTTGCATAAAGCTTGTTGGGTGAGTTGTGATGATCCTGCTGCCTTAAAGGAGTTTTTGAGCCGCAGAAAGCGAGATCTGGCGAAAGATAAAGATGGAAAGCTCGTCTTTCTAGCAGAATCAGCTTGGACACTAAATCTGGCACAGGAAAACCACCCTAAAGTGCAATTCCACTTTACAAGTGAGTTTGAGTAGTTCCTGGTTCAAGGCGGTGCTGCCTATCGTTTATCCTAGACACTAATGCTATTTAAGCACCGATAATTACTATAAAAACTTGCCCTTCTTAGACGTAGCTCGCATCTTTGCGGCCAATTATGAAAACTCCTTCTCTTACACTCTTGCCCGCTAAACGTTGGCCTTTCTTTTATGGCTGGTTTATCATCGCCTTAGGCACCTTTGGAATCATCATGAGTATTCCTGGGCAGACCATTGGCGTGTCTACATTCACGGATAGTTTGTTAGGTGTTTTAGAGCTGAATCGGGACCAGCTGAGTGTGGCCTATATGTGTGGGACGATTGCCAGTGCATTGATGTTGACCTGGGCAGGAAAGCTATATGATCGAGTGGGAGTAAAGCCTTTGGCGTTGGTGGCGTCAGTAGGGCTAGGTACCACCTTGCTTTTGCTGAGTATTTCCGATCAGTTGGCAAATGGCTTAGGTGGGGGATTCTGGATGTCTTTCCTTGTTTTAGCAGCTTGTTTTGTGATGCTCCGGTTTTTCGGGCAAGGAGTACTGACGATGGCCTCTCAAAATATGATGGTCAAGTGGTTTGACAGGCGCAGGGGCTTCGCGATGAGTTTTAGTAGTGTTACACTAGCTCTGGTTTTTTCCTTAGCGCCTTTATTTCTTGATGCTTTGATTCAGACTTGGGGCTGGCGAGGAGCCTGGCGACTCATTGCTTTGATCTTATTCACAGCGGTGCCATTAATCATTGTATTTTTCTTTATCGACAATCCACAGCAGGCGGGCTTGGAGCCAGATGGTGACTATGTTTCGAACAAAGCAACCGCTCGGAAACCTCTTGAGGAAGTACATAAAGAATATACTCTGTCTGAGGCAAGAAGGAGCTTTACTTATTGGGTCTTTGTAGGTTTTTTAGCCATGCAAGGTTTATTCACTACAGGCTTTACTTTTCATGTCGTTTCTGTATTCGCGGAAGCCGATCTTAGTAGACAATTGGCTTTGAGCGTGTTTCCTCCGGCGGCTACCATCGCTATGTTTCTCACTTTTACTTTTAGTTGGCTCAGTGACTACATGCGACTCAAGTACATCTTATTGCTGAAGGGATTGGGTGCCATCTTAGCTACGCTCGGGGTTTTTTACCTTCCGACTTACGAACTAGCCTATTATTTGATGATAGTGGGATATGGGATGTCAGGTGGATTATACCGGGTAATTTATGCCGTCAGTTGGCCGAAATTATTTGGACAAAAACACCTAGGAGCAATCTCAGGTCAAGCCATGACTGTAATCGTTTTTGGTAGTGCCTTGGGGCCAGTTCTATTTAGCTTTTCCTTGTCCCAGTTCGGAGCCTACACCATGGCTGCTTTGGTTTGTACATTAGCCTACCTAGCCTTAACGATCGCCGCTTTTTTTGCGAATAACCCGCAGTTGAAGTGGAAACCAGACTAGCCTTTTTTCAATTTCAAGCTATCTTGTAGCGCTGGTCTTACTTAGCATTTTAAGGGCAAACTCCGCACTTTTGACTGTTGCTGGATGCCTGCTGTGTAGGAGTTGTTTAAGTTCCCGTTCAAATATTTGAAGATTCAAATACCCCGCCATATTGGCGGCATAACTTCTAAGGTTTGGATGATTATCTGGTAATCTCAGATTTTGCAAAATAAGCCAGGCCAACGGACGTAGATTAGGATCATTTACCTGTAACGGCTTAATAACTATTTCTCCGGGTTTACTATAGTCTCTTCTCTTTAGTACATGGTACTCAACCAATTTATAAATGGCTTGCAAGGCTTCTATAGGGACGTAATCATCCTTTGAATCAATAAAGGGAATGAGCCAGGGCAGGATTTCAATTTCTTGCGTCGATTTTAGTGTCCTTATCCCTAAGATTTGTTTTTCATGATCAGCAGAAAGTAGGTTCTGTATAGCTTTAGGGTAATCATTAGTCAGTAATAGAGGATCTAATGAATCAATAAAGTTGATATAATTTATTCTTAAGGTATCCTCATCATACTTTGGTTGGAACATTTGTAGACGTTGTGCTATTCCCACACTATCCATGAGGCAAGTCATTATCAATATTCCAATACATTTACTTCGCATAGTTCGCCTTTAATTAGAGAGAGTCGACAGGGCATACGACGCATCGTTCCGATTTTCTTTTCTCAATTTGCATACTTTCTTTTTCGCGAATAACCCACAGCTGAGGTGGAACTCTAATAAGCCTTCTTCTTCCAGGTAATGGGATAATGGCTAGATTTATCATGACCCTGTTAGTTTTTGGCCTTTAGCTCATTAAGCTTTTTCTCATATTCATCCAGCGTATACCAAATATCATAGAATTCCTTTACACCCCCTGAGTTTCTGACGGAGGTATTGATCATCATGATCTTACCTGTTTTTGATTCAGGCTTAAAAAACATAAATGTGGCTATACCAGGATCTCCACCAGTATGACCTATATAGCCTTTTGGCGTAAAGCCCATAAATATTCCCGTATTATATTCATCATCATAATCATCACCATCATCGTCTTGATTGGGAATGTTTTCTGAGTTCAATTGTGCGGTGAATAACTCATCGTATGAGGTTTTTGTGAGTAGTGTTCCATTTCCGGAATACCCCTTAATAAGTTCGCTTAAATATTTTGCCATATCGGAAATACTGGTAATGAGCCCGCCATCAGGGTAAGTGATTAGTGAATAATAAGGTAATTCGATATTTGGCCTTGCATATAGAGTAGAATGCTTTGATAGATCGATATCGTTGAACGACCAACCTGAAGAGGACATATTCAGTGGCTGTAGAATATGTTTAGTGGTAAACGCATTAAAAGATTCACCTGTTGCTATTTCTAATACGGCTGCCGCCAGCGCAGCACCCACATTAGTATATTCAAAGACCTCACCGGGTTTCTTTTTGAGGAATCCTTGTGCTTCATACCATTCTCCTTTTTCTGAAAGCACTTTTTCTAAATATGAGATTAATGGCATAGCCGAAGTGGGGGAGTTGAAGGTTTCTGACATAGCCATAATAGAGTCCGGCACTTCAATATCTTCTTTTAAGATATAGGATTTCCCATCATAATAATCCGTATCCAATATCGTGGAAGTATGAGTAGTCAAATGTCTTAACGTAATTTCTTCTTTTGGATAGTTAGGGTTGTACACTTGAAAAGGTAAATGCTTGTTGATTGGATCATCAAGATTGAGCTTACCCATTTCCTGGGCTTTCAATAGGGCTATCCCAATGAACGTCTTAGACACTGAACCAATATTTTGAATGGTATGCTCTGTATAGTTTGCTTTCGTACCTATATTGGAATAGCCGATCCCCGCCTCATAGAGAACTTCATTCTCGTTGACAATGGCTACAGCAAATCCATTGATATGCCCCTGTGTATGGATTTTCGTTAACTTGTTTGATAAGGAATCTTTGGCGATTTCAACCACAGTCGGCTCGTTCTTGGGCGCTTCTTGTTGGCAGGAGATTAAAGTGATGATGGCGAATAAAAGGAAGGTAGCTTTTTTCATTTTCTTAGTTTTTTGCAGGTGATGGCTTGCCTATGCGGCGTATGGCAAAGGAACATGAACGTCAAACCCCTTATTGGCTACATTTATGTCTTGGACAATTCTTCTATTTTAGAGAGATACTCCTTTGCATTTGTATTATCTGGATTGTACCTAAGCGACTTTTTATAATTCTCTCTGGACTTTTCGAACTCTTTTACATGAAAGTATACCTCTCCTAAACTGTCATAGAGGTTAGCATTTTCCGGATATTCCGAAATTGCAAATTCAAATACCTTGATTGCTTTTTGAATTTCATCCTCATAAATGTATTTGTAGGCTACTCGATTTAAATACCCAGCAGATATAAAATATTTTGTGCTATCATTTTTCAAAGCTTCATATTTCTTCCATGAAGCCTCTGGGTTATCAAAGAAGTCTTTCTCCATTTTAGACCACAGGTTGATTCGGGGATATTCGATCAAGTCATGCTCAATTCTATTGTACAGACTTATCCAATCATCCATGGCAGCTTCTGATTGATTGTTCATAATCATCACCATCCCATAGTTAGAGGCAGGACATATCAGAATAACACTTTCTGTTCCCTTTGCACTCCCAGATTTTGAATAGTAGAATCCTTCACGCTTGCCTACCCCAAGATCCCAGTAATATCCAGTATCATCTTCTCCATCCTCAAACAAATAGCGGGTAGACTCTTTCACTAGTGAATGATTACTCTCAAGTTGGAATTGCATAAATTTCGTTAGATCAGGTAGCCCAGCAAGTAATCCTCCGGCACCGTAAAAAAGTGGATTCTTAACCACCGGTGCGACCTGGCCATTTTCACCATAACCCTTTGCCAAATACTTTTTATAACCAGCGAAATCTTGTGTATGGATATTCTCGATTCCCAAATTGCTTAAGAAGGAGTGCAGTAAGCGCGCATATGGCTGTTCATAAACTTGTTCTAAAATGTAGGCCGCTAATTCTGGTCCGACATTATTGTACTGATAGGTTGTACCAGGGAATGTATCTAGGTCAACGGATTGTAATTCTATCAATAAATCATCAATTGCATAATCAATATCTGCATCCTGATAATATCCGCGGAATATCTTATCATATACAGCTGTGAATTTATTTGGCATCTTAAAGCCAAGCGAATGCGTCACTAGGTTCCTGATTCTTACGGGCTTACCTTCAAATTCCAGATTACTATATTCGCCATTCAAATACTTTCTTATATCATCTTCTAAAGAAATTTTGTTCTCCGTGACGGCTCTAGCTATGAGCGAACCAACAAAAACCTTTGAGATGGAAGCGATTTCATACAGTGTACTATCATTCGGAGTATTGCCTACACCATTATCTATTTCTCCATAATAGCTTTTGTGGACCAAGCCATCCCGGTATACAGCCACTGACAAAGAATTAATATTCCCCTTGTCAATTATGTTATTGGCGTATTGATCTATTAATACTTTTAATTCATCAAAAGAATGTCCCTCCTCTACTTCACTTGAGTTACATCCTAAAAGCACAAACACAAAAAATAGAACTGAAATCCTAATCATCATCTTGTTTTTCGCTGAAGTTGTTTAAGAATGTCTGTCGAGTCAAAAAGCGCTTCATTGCGGCCAGTGAGGTGTTTTTAAACAACTTCGCTTTTATGAATTACTTATTCCTACACTCTGGATGTAACAAAAGCATTTTGTCCCCTAGTTAGGATTCATAATTTTCATCGTAAAAGAATCATAACTTGATTACAAGAAACTATCACGCTAGTAAGATCAATGTAGCTTTATCCATGGTTAAATTTTTTGCTTACAGGTGATGAGGACATACACGGCCTAGCCCGGTTGAGGCGGGATATTAATATATATGCAGTCTTATTGGTTTGATTCTACTTAAGTAGTGCGATAATAGATACTCCTGTTTTCCTGTTGTGGATTTTTCATTTCACGCTTTCAATTAGATAGATGTCATTCTCTCTCAACTACCCCTATTTATCAATCGACCAGTTTTACAACTACTAACGGGCTAGTATAGACGATAAAGGCTAACTATGGCAGTTCTGGATTATGTTGCGTGTTATTCGATAGGATAGGTGAACTATTTTCAGATTGAGCATGGCGCGTCTGTCTAGCAGCCAGATAGGTTCAGCATTGCTAGCAATGCCAAGCAGTTGATGCTATAGCGCAATTCAAGCTTTTTTGGGCCTAAACTGCGCTACATAATTTATCCGAGACTACTTAATATTTGTATCGCTGTAGCCTGGGTTTGAAGTACTCCCCTTGTTTAGATAACTTATAATTCCAATCCGTAAACAAGCCCGGAGCCCACTGCGGATCAAACACCCAGAGTACGTATGAGATATCTTTATCATCGCAATATTGCGTGATGGCCTCTCCATATGAGGCATTACTAATCACAGGAATATGTGCTCCCTTCTCGTCTGCCTCCGCAAAACCAATTTCGGTTAAAATGACAGGGTAGGTGGCTTTAACATAACCCCAATCTTTGGTCCATTTGTCTTCCCACGGTTGGGGGCGTTTCTGTGGGTAGGGATGGCTGACGTAAGCAATGCCTTCCGCTTCTATGGGGTCCCATTTCACAGGAGTGAGATCATAGGCCCAGTTGAAGCCGGCTACGAGTGGAATACCTTTGCCACCATTGGCGCGAACGATTACGATCATTTCCTCCAGTATTTCCTTCCATTGAGCCCAGGTACAAGTACCTAGTTGTCCATTAAAGGTGGTAGGTTCATTGAAGAGTTCGTAAAAGGCCACCGTAGTATTATCACCAAAGTGCTTGCCGATAGTACGCCAAAACTCAAAGGTTTGCTTTTTATCCGTTTCATACATCGGATGTTGATAGAGCTGTGATCTAAGATTTCCAATGCTATGCCAATCCAAAACCACATAGATACCTAACTCGCTGGCCCATTGCACGCCTTGATCCAACAGTTTTAGATAGTCTTCCATACCTCGTCTTGCCCATGCGGTCGGGTGAATAGGAAACCGGACCAAGTTGGCATTCCAACGCTTCATTTCTTCGAAATAGGCTTTGTTCCATTGGCCTTCCTTGGCCAGTTTATCAGGATCACTGGTATTCAAACCCCGAAATACAATCTTTTCTCCCTCCGGGTTAACAAATTGATTACCCGCTACACTAATACGAGGAAGAGCACTTTGTTGGCCGATACTTTGGCTCTGCAAAAGGATCAGGCAGAACAAGAGCGACAGAAACCGATATGTTGATTGATTCATTTTGTAAGCTTAGATGAAAAAATTAATCCGTTCAAAATTCTGTGGTGCGATAAAATGGCAAGGGGGATAAATGTAGAACTTTTCAAAAACTAATGACAACCTGACTAGGGCTAAAAAGGAAATCGCCCTTTGGGCTTGCAGTCAAGAAAGGGGTATTCAATCCTGGAAAGGTATAAACCTTGGGGATAAGCTGACTTAAAAGAGGAAGGGCGAAGCCCGGTAGAAAGGCTAGTTTCCCAAGCTTCTAAGCGCAACTCACCATTACCCACAGCGATCAGACTGCCTACCAATAAGCGAACCATACCTTTGAGAAAGCCCTTAGCCGTGAATTGAAAGCGAATCTTTTGACCTGCTTCGTAGGAATGTAAGGCTACATTGTGGACATCACAAAGTGTACTATCATGTCTATCGGGAGTCTTACAAAAGGCACGGAAATCTTGATAGTTTGGCAGCATTTCCAGCGCTTGCTTCATCAAGTCCAAATCCCACTCCTGGCACTCGTATTGTGCGCTAACGTCTTGTAGAAAGGGATCTTTTTCCTGATGTATGAAGTAGTCGTAGGTTCGGGAAGTGGCCCCAAACTGAGCATGGTGCGTACTCGGAACAGCGATGATGTCGAAGATGGAGATATCTGGCGGTAGTACCTTGTTTAAAATAAAGCGAAGATCTGAGGGGAGTGTTTCACTCACATCAATATGAAAAAAATACTGACTAGCATGCACTCCAGCATCTGTTCTACCACATCCCAGGCAGATCGTTCGTCGCTTAAGTACTCTCGTTAATGCTTCTTCCAACACCTGTTGGACACCAATCACGTCGGGCTGTCGCTGCCAACCATGATAGTTGCTCCCTTTATAGGCACAGTGAAAGAAATACCTTAGGCTTCTTGACGCCATTCTGCTAATATTTCATCAAAATGCTCCTTCAACTCCCGCATAGGGGCGCTGGTTTCCACATATTCCTCTGGAATCTGATCGACAACTCGAACATTGGTGAAGAAGGTGATGTTATTTTCCTCACCTACTATATTTATGAGTACTTGGTCAACGGCAGCTCGCTGAGACTCTTCATCCATGAAGTGAATGTTTTGCGCCTGAATCAATAATTCAAGTGTGTCGTTAGGGTACTCTAGCAATACATAATGCCATTGAAAAGCCTCAATCGACCGTTCCATCATCCAATCATCATAAACGCTTAGGACAAAGTCCCAGTCCTTGGCAGGCTTGGCGTAAAAATATTCCCAATTGCGCAGTGGAGGCGCTTTAGAAATAATCAACTTACTCAAGGCAAGTCGTTCTACATTACTGTTCGGAGAAATCGTAAATCGAAAAGGCTTTTGTTCGCCGGGGCTAATTTCCCAAGCAAAAAGACCAAAATCTAAGACCTGATTATTGATGCTTTCAATTAAGGTGGCCCGGTCATCATCTATATCAGCAGCAAAGAAAGTTAATATTTGTTCTTCCGTTCGGACGAACCACTGCCAAAAGGCATCTATTTTAGGTTGAAACTCAGGTTGATTCATAGGGGATGGGCTTGTTCTGGTTTTTTCTTGGAAGTTGTTCAAGAATATTCTTCAACAACGGCTAACACAAAACTATGATAAAACTCCCAATGGAGAGCTGCTTTTTCTTTTTTTTGCATCCGAAAATGAAAATCCTACTACGGCCTATCTAGAACAAGCGGTATTTTGCTAAACCTTTGGGTCGAAGAATCTGTTGAGAAAAGGAATTTAAATACCTCCTTTGACAATTTTTGTGCGTAGGGTTATAGCTGAAGGGATGGTGAATAGCAAAGGCTAAGGCACTGACTCAAAAACACAAAAACTGTCTGAGCATCATTGAACATAATTATGGAAATTCGACTAATCAAGCAGGAAGACATAGATAAGGTAAAATGGAATAGCTGCGTCCATTATGCGAATAATGGCAATATTTTCGGCTATAAGTGGTACCTGGATCACGTGGCCAAGGACTGGGATGGGCTAGTGGAAGGAGATTATGAATCTGTCTTCCCTTTGGTCTGGCGGAAAGGCTTGTGGGGTGGAAAAGTCCTCTATCAGCCGGATTTGATGCGTGAACTGGGCATTTATACGATCAATGCTCCCTCCTCCAAGCGAATCAAAGCCTTTCTAGCTGCCATCCCATCGGAGTATAAGCAAGTAGATATCGTACTTAACGAGCAGAATTATTATCCAGATTTACCAGCTTTTTCTACTGAAACGCACACCAATTATCAACTTCTGCTGGCACGCCCCTTCGAGGAAATGGAAAAGGAGTTTGCTCCTTCAGTAGCAAAGTCTGTAGAAAAAGCGATGAATGGCGGAGTCGTCCTGGATTCTAATATAAAGCCCGAAACCATCGCCGACTTTTATAGACAGTATACCAAAGAGACAAAAGGTAAGGATCGGAATTTCCATACCCTCCAACGGATTATGTACAATGTCTTACATCGAGGATGGGGCTTCGCCTCGGCGGCCCGAAGTAAGGAAGGAGAACTCCTAGCAGCTAATTTCTTTATCTATTCACACAATACCATGATGAGTCTAGTCCCGTTGGAGTCTCCGGCAGGGCGTGAACTAGGTGCATTGGATTTCTTATTTCATATGCTTATTCGCACTCAGGCCAATAAGCCTTTGATCTTGGATTTCAATACCGTGGAGAAAAATACCTTAGCCGAAGCTTTTGGAGCGCAATCCAATCCCTACTTGAGTGTACATCGGCGACAGGGCCTAAGTCGGATTTTGCAAGCTTAGGACCATGTAAAGAATAAGTAGCGAAGTGTTATACTTTATTTTTTAGATGATCCTTATCACTTACTTCTTCCGGGCCTTGAAAGGAAAAGCAACCATCTGATTCCCTTCAAAAACTGGGGCATCGAGAACCGTGATGCCATCTCCAAAGTCGAATTCTTTGTCCTGGTCTACATCCCAATGCAACATCAGGATATATTGCTCTTCAGAGGTAGGTTCATCTTGCACCGTAATTTTCACCTTCTTATTTACGCCATGTTTAACATAGGTTGCACCTACGTAAACCGTCGGAACTGGTTTGCCATCTTTGAATGGATGCATAACCAACCAGCCATTCCCTACGATCTTGACTTTTTCGAAAGTAAAAGTAGCACCATCCTGTTGGAAATTTTCAGTCGTGATGATGTTCTCTTGCCCATTCCCCATCGTAATCTGATCGCGTGGTGGGATTTTTGGAGCCGTTGGCGTGTTTTTGATTCCGGCATTGCAGGCCACCAGACTAAGTACAAAAACGGAAAGTATAATTTGATTGCAGGATTGTCGCATCATCTTTTGGTTGGTTTGTGATGGATTAAAGGTAGTCCTTTCCGCTCCGATTTGAAAAATTAGGAACGAGAAGCAATCCTAAAATGAGATTTGAGCCAAAAATGAGTGCATTTACCTCCAAAGAATTGGCAGGGATGATTCAAAATTTGCACACTAGAAAATTAGATCATGTTCTAAAAGTGCCGCTTCAAAATCCTTCAAGATGTCTATAAAAGACTCGTAGTAGCAATTTGGGTAGGTTCTTGAAATATATTGCAACCTGAAATCACTTCCAAGATCAATGCCAAAAGGAGTTTTTGAATTATAGCGCCTTAAGAGATCTTCCTGTATTTTATCCTCATTTTCTTCGCAATATTTTCGAATTTGACCAGAACTATATATGTTAAGACGATCCACGGCAATCCGATCTTTTTTACACTCTATGTGTAAGTTTTCCTTAACCCTCTCAATCATATCTGACGTTAGATCGTTGTCTTGCAGAAGGAAAATAATATCCAGGAGATCTTTGACCCGTGGTCTAACAATACACTGATGTAGTTTCCAGGAAATCTGTAAAGGAAGGGCTACTACCCGAATAGGGAAGGAGTCACCCTTTAGAGTTTGGTAATTGATAGAAATAATTTCACCGTTTAACGGTAAATTCCAACTGATATCTAGGCTGATGGTGGATTCCATATCACCAACTTTGCAAAGTAGGTCAGTGTTCGTCGTTGGAAAATCATCATGCATTTCATAGTCAATGCCACGCCAGAAGTCATTTTCACGAAAGCTCCTGAAAGAGACTGGGTCGTCTAGTTCTGTATCTGTAATTTGAGTGAGCCAAGCTGAAAATACTTCCGAGGGATCATTTTTGGTCTTGACCTCATAGACAAAATCAAGGTCATTTACATTTCGTTGTCTGTTCTTGGAGAGAAACTGTCTGGTTACCAAACTGCCCTTTAAGATGAAATTATCATTGTACTCACTTTTTCGGCGCACGAATCCCTCGAAAATTAAAAGATTAAGGTAGTTGCTATCCGTAATAAGCGGGGTTTCAATCCATCCTTTATCCACCGATTTATTAGAATCATAGATACAATACTCATGCTCCTCTTTGATTACAGTAAATCCATGATTTTCTATCTGTTGACGGAAAAAAGTAGTCTGATCTTGGAAAGACTGTAGATTGTCATACTGTCTAGAGGTGATGATCCTTTTATTGGGCTCGCCCTTTAGACTATTCTGACTAAGGTGCATTTGACGGTAAAGTCGGAGCTTATCCAAGTCTTTCTCGTCTTCAAATTGAATTTTAGCATGCCATTCACCGTATCCTCCCTTGTAAAGTGGGTAGGTTTTTTCTGCCAAGTAAATCTTATCTAATGGGACTTCTATTTTGACTCGTTTGATAGGGTAGGAGTAGTCAAAGAAAGTCTTTTTGATTCGTTCCAATTCAGATCGAAACACTTCAGCCTCTTCAGTATAGACGACCTTACTAATCATAGGTTGCTGTTGAGTCTCACCTAATGGAAGTTGAATGATAATGGGTTTATAGCTGAATTTTTCGCAAAATGTAATGAAGTCTTTAATTTGATTTTCAGTTAAAGCATCAGTTGTAATATGTATTTCGAACATGGATTTGGGGAATTTTTGTTTGAGCTACGCGATTTTCCAAATTAACCAATAATTGACCAGATTGATTCCCTACACCGCTAATATCGCGGAACAAAAGTTGGTTAAAAGCAGCGTGGCGTATATCCGGCGTCTTATGTACCCTAACCTTGGGATACTTCAGATATTTCGCATTGGTTCTTTGTTAAGAAAATCTTGTTTCGCAGTTATTACCCCTCCACCCCAATATCCACGACCTTATATTTTTCATTCAACCACAGCACGATCATATCATCTCGAAATCCTAGCTCCGAGTCATAGCCAAAAGCAAAATCCAACACAAGAAGATAATCCTCATTGTTGAGGTAGATGCCAATTCGGACCAGTTGTATCAAAGAAAGTAAGCGCTCTTCTATCGATTTGTTTTTATCTGTGTCCTTGATAAAAACTTCAAATTCTTCTTCCTCAAAGATTTGAAGGAAAATATCCTCATTCCATTCCTCGATATAATCTTTGACTACTTCTCCTTCCTTAAAATCCTTTTGTATGGCTGCTAGGCCAATTTGTTGTATTTGGCTGATGTCATTTAAGGCTTGGCGAGCCAAACCAACGGACACTTCATCGACTTGCTTGAAGTGCACATCGAGGTCGAGAGGGGCTCCATTCAGGAGGTGAGTTTGCTTCTGGTTCTCATAGGGGGGGGCTTCACTAGTGCTCTCTAATTGTATTGTGCCGAAAATGGGGAGTTCGATAGTTATCATTGTTGGGACGCCATTTTTTGATTAATCCTGTTTTTACTTCTCGATACTAACAGCATAAACGGTACCATCAATGCTTCCGGCGATGATCATTTCGTCTTCTATAAGGATGGGTGAGGAAAATACACTGGAAGTTGTTTCAAAACTACTAATGGTTTTTCCATCTAATCGTTTGAGCACAACTAATTCTCCACTAGCTTTCGGATCATAAGAGTGCCCCCCTCCATAAATTACCCAATCTTGGGTTACAATTGGTTTACCGTAGATGTTTCTTGATCTTTTGGTTTTCCAAATTAGTTTCCCGACAGAAGGGTTGAATGCCAACATGGAAAAGTTGTCGGACCCGCCGATGTATAAAGTATCTTGGAATATCACTGGATCGCCGATCATCCAGCCTCCGTCCGGATCAGTAAATGTCCATTCTTTTTGCCCATCATCCATCCACAATACATTCATCATGGGGTTTCTTGCACCAAAAAAAAGCATCCCTTTATAGAGGCAGAACTCCGAAGCTATTCCGCCAAAGGTAGCATAGGGTTTATCTCGATAAGTATTTTTAGTCCATCTGAATTGCTCTTGCTGAAGATCATAACAATAGACGATACCATTCCAGTCTCCGAAGTACAATTTGTCATTTTCAATTATTGGACTCGATCGGATCGGAGCATTATCATTGGCCTGTATGGAAAACTCCAAATCTCCAGTGGTAGCTCTTAGTCCCACTATTTTCCCATTCGCAGAGCCTACATAAACGCGTCCATTATATAAATATCCCGACGAACGCTTATCATCAAAGGGATCAAGTTTATACAGGTACTCTTTTCCGGAATATGAAAATTTCTCAGGTGAGGCCTTTAATGGATAGTTCCAAATTTCTTTCCCAGTGTCCTGCTGTAAGGCATAGAAAATATTGGCAGATTCGAAAAAGACCAGATCATTAAATAGTAATGCTTTGGCTTGGATATTCCCCCCAGTTTCTACTTTCCAGGCTAACTCTCCCGTTTCAATTTTGAAGGCCATAAATACTCCTTTTTCATTGCCTAAGAAGACTAAATGGTCATTTGCCACAGGGCTGGCAACAATTTTTCCATCAGTTTCAACTTTCCAGTCCAAGACCAAAGATTGAGTACAAATAGGTGAGAAAAAGCTCAAGAACACCAGTAAACTTATAAGACTTCGAGAAATAGTGGTTTCTATTTTTTTCATCGGATAGATTTAAATGCATTACCAAGAACTCAGAAAAGTATTTGTTCCTGTTCCAATTTCTCCCAATTCGCGCAAGCAGCTTCAAGAAGCCCTTTATTTCACCTCGATTCTCACATATTTGATTCGCTCCCGTTTCCAAGTATAGCAGATATGGAGGGTGTTGTCCGGACCTACAATGATACCAGGGTAGGAATACTCACCAGGCTCACTTTCTAAGGTGAGTAGTGGTTTCCAATCCAGCCCATTGGCAGAGAAACCTAAGACGAGCGGATATCTTTCACCCCCCCATTTGCCTTTTGCCGTTTCAGTAGGATTATAAACCATGTAATGTTGATTCGGCCCAAATGTGACAGCATCTATGCCCGAATTCGGGTTAGGGACCTCGGTGAGTTCGAGTGGGGACCAAGTCAATCCTTGATCAGCGGACCAGGTGCTGAGGACGCGGTTATTCTTGCTGCGACACAAAAGTTGTAGTTTGCCTTCTGGATGATGGAGTATAGAAGGTTGAATAGCTTGAAGTTCTTCCGCACTAGGTAAAGGGCCAACGCGCTTCCATGTTTTTCCAGCATCGGCTGTCAATTCCATGTGCAACCGCCAGCCGTCATGTTCGGTACTGGAAGGGCAGAGTAGCGTGCCATTGGCCAATCTTTCCGGCTTGTTTTTTACCGGCCCCAAAATATCTTCTGGGAGCCTTCGCGGAAAAGACCAGGTTTCACCATAATCTTCAGAAACCATCATCTCTCCCCACCATTCTCTCGGGTTTGGGCCTACTTTATAGAATAGCAATAAACCCCATTCTTCATCATAATATAAAACTGGATTCCAGCAAGGGTAGCGTTTATCGGCATGCTGCACACCGTTTACTACTTCTTGTGGGTCAGTCCATTTTCCCTCCTTTCGTCGGGCTATCCATATCCCCACATCTTTATGTTTTTCATGAGTGCCACCAAACCAGGCAGCTACCATCCCTTTTGGCGTTAGGGCAATGGTGGAGGCATGACAGCTCTCGAAGGGTGCCTCTTCATAGACAAATTCGGTGCTTTTAAGCTGAACGTCTTGGGTCCAGGCAGAGGAGAAAGAGAGTAGGAGACAACAAAGGAGTACTCCCAATTGGTACTTGTTCATACAGTTGGTAATTTCTCTCTAAAATAAGGAAAGTTATTTTCTTCTGAAGCTGTAAGAGGTACTTAACAGCCAAATAATTAAGCCGGCGAGTACGAGATCAACTGCCGCTGATATCATATGGATTAGTTCGAATCCATCCAGGGAGAATAATCGAAAGGCAGCGATCCATAAGGGGATGACTAAGAAACTGAACAATTGTCCAATCAGCCGAATGGGAAGGGCTGTGTTGATGTAATCTTTTCCAGCGGAAGAGGCTTCCAAGTTTTTAAATGGGGCAATCTGGTTGCCATAATTGCTAGCCGTATTAGATAGGTTATTAAGATAAGAGATGATATGGCTGATCAAACGATCCTGGCTACTATATAGGCAGCAGCATAAGGCAGAAATGGGAAAGGTAAGGATTAATAGATCATGAAAAGCCATTGGTTTATTCTCGAATTGAAGGTTACCAATCGACACAATAATGATCAGTGTGATTTGCAAAATCAACTGTGATTTAAGCCAAAGATCTCTTTGTCGAATCCGGAAACTGAGCCTTTGATTGGCCGTCCGGAAGCATTCCATTAGGAATTCGAATTGCTGGGTAGAGGTGACCATGAACCGGGGATTGAACTTGTTTTGGCGAATGCCATAATTCCTAAAAGCTAGGGCATCACTCAATAATTGGAAAAATTATAATAAAATTGTGGCTTATGCAGCATAAAACGCCAATAAATTGGGGGCTTTGGGGTGGTTTAATCGCTTTTTTACTACTTCAGCTCCTTCCGCTCCCCAGAGAAATGAGTCCACAAGCTCGACAAGTAGCCGCTATTACTTTGCTAATGATGATCTGGTGGTTCGCAGAAGCTATACCTGTCTACGTCACGGCCTTGGTTCCACTTGTGCTGTTCCCGCTTTTGGCGGATATCCCTGCTGCAACCATAGCTGCACGTTATGGCCATAGTCTAATTTTACTTTTGCTAGCCGGCTTTTTCATAGCCAAAAGCATGGAATTACAGCAGCTACATAAGCGGATTGCTTTAGGCATTATTAGAAGAGTAGGGACGGGCAAACGGCAGATATTGCTGGGTTTTATGGTTGCTGCTGCCTTTCTCTCGATGTGGTTGGCGAATGTGATCATTGTCTTGCTTATGCTTCCGATAGCCATGGCCATTATCGAGAAAGAAGAGCGATTGGGCGCGTCTTCTAGTTTTGGGTTTGCCCTACTGCTGGGGATTGCGTATGCTTCCAGCGTAGGAGGGACAGGCTCACTGATTGGTACACCTCCCAACCTGGTTTTTGCGGCTACTTTGGAGCAACTTTATCCAAAGGCGCCAGAGGTGAGTTTTGTTAAATGGATGCAGATTGGCCTACCCGTCATTGTCATTATGTTGCCCATCGTTTGGTGGTATATGGTCAAGTACTATCGCTTACGAGGACCGCTTGAAGGAGGGAGAGAACATATCGAAGAGGAATGGAGGGCCTTGGGGCACATGAGTCCTGGCGAGAAAAGAGTGCTAGCGATTTTTATCTTCACAGCCATTGGCTGGCTTTGGCGTAAGGATATTGCCATTGATGATTTTACGATTCCTGGTTGGGCAAGCCTTTTTGGGGTAGGGGAGACGGTGAATGATAGTACAGTCGGTATGCTGGGTGCCTTGTTGCTTTTTATGGTAAAGGACAAAAAAGGGGGAGAGCCATTGTTGAACTGGAAACAGGCTGTAACTATCCCTTGGGGACCTTTAATTTTGATTGGTGGAGGCCTGGCGCTGGCTACAGCTTTGAAAGAGAGTGGCTTGGCGGCTTACATTGGGGCGAATTTGGCTTTTATCGGCGGTCTTCCAATAGCGTTGATCGTAATTAGTATTGTCATTTTTATGCTTTTCTTTACGGAGGTGAATAGCAATACGGCGACGGCTACCTTGTTCCTGCCACTACTAGCCGGAATAGCCGTGGCCAACGAGATCAACCCTTTGCTTTTTATGATTCCCGCTACTTTCGCTTGCTCCTTTGCTTTTATGTTACCCATCGCTACTGGCCCCAATATGGTCATCTTTGGCAGTGAACGCCTGAGTATTGGGGAGATGGCTAGATGTGGTTTGTGGCTTAATCTAATCTGTGTAGTTTTACTTACGCTGCTATTGTATTTTTTGGTTATTCCGATGTGGGGTATTGAAGTGGCATTACCGGATTGGGTGAAGTAATTCCATGTTCTTAATGAAGAAGGTAGCCCAGTATTGTCCATCCGATAAAAAGTGTTATGGGCCAATGGGACTGATGCTATTCTGGTTGATAAATCCTAGATCTCACACCTGGATAATATCATGGGAGAATTAGTATTCTGGTAAAGCAGGTCAGTAATTAAGTAGCCTAAATAAACGGCAGTTGAAGGTTAGTTTTCCTGGCGCATCAAATTTTCACTCCTACACGTTGTTTCTTACTGGATAAATTGGATGCCAATTTTTATTTGTATCTGGAGTAAATCTCACCTCCCTTATATTCCTTATATTTAGAAGAAGGCTAAAGAAATCGGTACATTTTGCTATCACTAGAACCACAACTCCGTGAAACCAACCTCCAAGCTCCCCATTATTTTACTTGTCTTTTCCAATGAAACAAAGGTGAAGTCAAGTGGCAGTACGAGTCAGCGATATCTCACTGCCTTAAGTGCCGAACAAAGGGCGATTGAGCAGGCTATAGAGCAAGCGAATGAAAAACTGGAAGAACCTTTCTGTCGTCTGGTGATATTAGAGGGTAGAAAGGCTAATATTCAAGAAATTTACGATTCATTTAATCTCTATAGAGGACAAATTGTAGCCTTCCATTTTGCAGGGCACGCAGATGGCTATCAACTTTTATTGCAAAGTGCTGAGGAGGAAAAAACTGAGGTAGCGTACGGAGGTGGTTTAGTCTCTTTTTTTCGTCAACAAACCAGCTTAAAACTCATTTTTCTCAACGGCTGTGAAACACATCAACAGGCCAAGGAATTATATGATTTGGGTATTCCTGCCGTAATTGGGACTAATACTGCAATCGGGGATGCTCTGGCCAAAGATTTTGCCCATCGATTTTATAGAAGCCTGGCACAAGGAGTATCTCTGGAGCATGCATGGAATGATGCGTTGACCTTGATTCAAAGTAAATCCACAATAAAAGAGACCTATCGTAATAGAGGGATTGGTGCTACCTCCGTGCAATTAGAGCAAGATCAGTCTTGGGATCTTTATACTCAATCCTTTGATTGGAACCTAGGCAGTGAAGCGAAAAACCCCTTATTTGGCCTGCCACCGCCGCCTCAGTTACCACTGACGAAGCTCCCGCCAGATCCCTTTCGTTATTTGGAGCGCTATGGAAAAGATGATGCGGAGATTTTTTTTGGCAGAGGTAGAGAGATTCGTCAATTATTCAGCTTACTGACCTCTCAAAAGGATGCCTCCCTTATCTTATTTTATGGCCAGTCAGGGGTAGGTAAGTCATCGGTTTTGGAAGCGGGCTTGTTGCCTCGACTAGTAGGGAGGAGCCCCTACAATGGGAACCGGATTGCTACCGGCCGGCGACACCCTAAGCGTGGACTAATGTACACCTTAAAAGAGGCGCTAGTCAAAGCTTTATTGCCCTTTACCGATCAAGCCGTGGCTGAGGTTAGGCAATATGAACCGTTAAGACTGATAAAAGCGAATCTGGAGGGTGTTCAGGAAATCGAATCAGAGCCGCATATAAAAGACAATCCATTTTACCAAGTTCCGAAACTCGTGATTCTTCTTGATCAAGTCGAAGAAGCCTTTACACGACCCTTGAAGGAAACGGGGATGAGCATTCAGCAAGAATGGACTTCATTGTTCGAATTCCTGAAACAGATTTTACTCAACCCCATCTACCGGTATGATGTCAAAGTGATTCTTAGTTTCCGGAAGGAATATCACCCTGAGATACAGGCTTACTGTAAGCGGTCTGGCCTTAGTTGGGAGGATGTTTTTCTGCGACCGCTCGACGAACAAGGGATCAGAGAAGTCGTTATGGGACTACAATCGACTGAAAGGCTCAGGGGGAAATATCAAGTTGATATTGAAGAGACTGACGCTGATGGTTCTTCCTTGCCTGCTAGTATCGCAGAAGATCTAATGGAAGACAAATATTCTCCAATTTCCCCAATTTTGCAGATACAGCTTTCTGAAATGTGGGAAAAAGAAAAGCTGAAAACAAAGGGCCGCGCATTCACCTATAGCGGGTATAAGGAATTGAAACGAGACGGTGATGGTAAACTGGAACAGTTCTTTGAACAACAAATGCGGAAGTTAGAAAAGCAACCGGACCAGCTGAAGCAATATATCGATGCTGGACTGGTCTTAGACTTACTACATCTTCACACCACGGATTTGGGGACAGCAGATCAATGTCGACTAGAAGATTTGTACAGTAATTATCTGGACGAACGGCAAGAGGGAAGGCAAGCCATTAATAAAAAAGATCTGCAGGCATTGGTCAACGAATTGATTGATCTCAGATTACTTCTACGCCTTGACGACCAGTCCACTCGACTTGCACATGACACTTTAGCTCCCTTTGTTCGTAAGACATTTGCTTATTCAGAACTACCTGGACAAAGGGCTGCTCATATACTGAGAAATAAAACCCAGTTTGTTCATAATGCTGACCAAGATGAAGCCGCAACACTGTTGCCAAAAGCATTGCCCCTCGTCCTTTCAGAACCGCAATCTTCAAGCAGCCTCTTTACCACCGTGCTAAAAAAAATGGAAAAATTGGCCGCAGCCAAGGCTGACGATTCTAACCCTCTGGTTCTAGATCCGGCGAATCTGCGTATCATTGAAGCAGGCAAAAAAGGGATGCGAAAATGGAATGATAAGGAGCAAAAACTGGTGGATTTTAACCAAGCTATTCAAAAGAAACAAGTTCGTAAAAAACAGACCAATAGGATGGTAATCCTTGGGTTATTTCTTGTTATGGGAGGTTTAGCTTTCTGGGGGCTTCGTAATTCGATGAGTATTGGCAATCAGAACCGGTTAATTCATGCTTATAAATTTCATGACCAAGCCATCCAAGAACTTACAGAGGGAAGCACTGATAGCTCTCTTTTTTTTACTTCACAAGCCTTCCTGTATAATTTCCCTCATGAGGCTTCCCACATCCTAAAAGGAATGATCGTCAACCCTGAGGAAGCTGTACAGATGCCTGGAGCGCTGATTGCGATCGACACTATTAAACCGCCATTGAAAGGCGTGACCTTGTCTCCTAACGGCCGCTATGCACTTAAAACAGAAGCTGGTCATGCCCAATTATTCCCGTTGCAAAATCGAGAGGATCAGTGGAGGGACATTAGCCCTCGTCAAGATAGTAGTGTGGTTGTTGCTAAGTTTTCTCAAGTAGGTGATAGACTTTGTCTGCTAAGTAATCTCAAATCAGGCCGGGGGGTATCGCAGATTTTTGACTTGAATTCTCAGGGGATGCCTGTACTAATTGCTCAAGACACATTTTCTCGTGAATTACGTAGTATGGATTTCTACAATGATCAACAGCAGATCCTACTAGGAACGACTGATAGCGTAATGATCATTTGGAACTATCAAGAAAAGAAAACCCCTGGCGACTTGATTCTTCCGGGAGCTGCCGGAATTGAATCTGTTTTAATAGGGCAAAACGGACAAATGATTGTCAGCGAAGCAGATATGCCTGACGGCACTTCTCGCTTCATATGGCATTTGCAAGATGGTGATTGGGGGTTCGAGCGAATTTATAAGACTATACTTGATTTTTCTCCTAAAGGTAAACTCGCTCTGGAAAGCTTTACTGAATTTGCCTACCTACATGATTTCTCTGTGAAACCTGCAGGGCAAAAAAAAAGAACCATTACACTTCCGGGTGAATACATTTGGAATACAAGATTCAATAGAGAGGGGCAAATTCTGGTTCAGACAGATATGGTCTGGGTTTTTGATCAAGATGGGACACCCAAAGATATATTTCATTTTGCTGAAAGAGTAGAACATTTTGCCATGGGAAGTAGGAGAGGAGAGCTTTATTTTTTAACCAGCAATGGTACAATTTTATTGGCTCCGGAAGGAAAGAGTCCCATGCGATGGATAGAAGAGCAGTCATTTACACTTGAGGAATCAAGGGCAAAGCAATTACCTCCTACTTTGTCCTTATCTAAAGCCTTGCCCACCTTTTACACTAAAATGATTGCTTACACAAGTTGGTTAGAATGGCTTATCCTGCTGGCACTCCTTAACTTGCTAGCCCATTTTTACTTCTCCTATACAGAGCTGAAATTGCTGATTATCAGGGTGTTTGGTTTTCTAAGGCCGGGCTTGCGGATAACCTTGGTCACTGCCTTCCTGTATTGTGTCCTAATCTATCTGTTCCGTTTTAAGATTTCAGATGATAATCTTGGCATGTTGGTTTTTTTTGTAGGACTGGCTTTTGTGTTTAACCTGCTACAATTATTTTTAAGCTACCGCTCGGAACGATACCTTATTTTTTACATCTGGTTAGGCCTAGTGCTCATTTGGGTGGTAGCCCTTGGGCGTTTTGCTTTTAATATTGACAGTTATGGTATTTTTGAATACGCTTTCGATGATGCTCTCATCGATTGGCCACTTAGTACGTTGAGAACCCTTCTGGGCACTATATTGCTCGTCCATGTGATAGCCTTTTTTCATAAGCTTTTATTTGGTGTCAATTATGAGAATTGGCTTGAAAAAGTCATATCATAGGGTATGGAGAGGAACTTACTATTTTTTCGCCTTAATCAATTGGTAAGCCATCTCCATTTCCAAGTCCTTATTGCTTACCAAATCATCAATAGTATAATGGATGGGATAATCCGGCAGTACCCCTCGGCCAATCGGATGTTTTTGGTATTGATAGCCGATTTGGATATTGGGTGAAATACGCACCATAATCTTACTATGGGGCAATTGAATCACGATACTATTCCCACCTGTAGGGCCTTCAAATAAACCGCCGCTCTCCTCCCCAATAAAAATGGCATTGGTCATTTTTCGGAGGTCAGCAGCCAGGTCAGCGGCACTAGAGAAGGTGGCTCCGTTTATTAGGACATACAGTTGGCCTTGGAAGACATTTTCCTTGGGCGGGTTCAGCCGGAGATTCCTGGAATACTCGTAGTTGTTGATCCAAAGATTATGGGTCAATTTTCGCATGTATTCATCATCATTGTTGAAGAATAGATCGACGGTATCTCTTTCGATGATAATGGACCTGAGTGGACGAAAATCTAAATGGCTGAGGTAGATGTTTTGATAGAGTTTGAAGGGTTGATCGTGCAGATAAGACATTAATTCCATTTGATGATGTTCGCTACCTCCTTCATTATTCCTGAGATCGAGAATGAGGTTTTGGATTTTGCGCTCCTTCAGTTGAGCAAAAATCTGTTGTAAAAGAGAATCGAAATTGGGGTCAACCTTTTTGTCATAGAAGGAGCGAGGGAGTTTTAAAATGGCAAGATCATCTTTTTCATAGCGCTCGAATTGAGGAGAGGGAGTGTTAAACCAAGAACGTTCATCTATACCATATCTTTTAAGGAGAACCGCTTTTCTCTCTTTCCTGCTGATTCCCTCTATCTGAATTTGTTGGATAGTTCCGGTTTCATATTTCTCAAATTCTACCAGGAATCCAGTCTCGCGATCTACCTGTAGATGGTAGTACAAATCGAAACCGTGAAATAAAGGAGAGAGGTAGCGTTCCATTAGCCTCATCTTTCGCGTTTCGATATAACCATCAGTAGCAATACCCTTCTTAATAAGGCTCATGATTTCTGAGCTTTTTCGACCATTGATGGAAAGTATTTTTGCTCCATCTGGGATGGTTGCTTGGGTACTACAATCATGAAAGACATAGAAGTCTTCATTAACCACCTTAATATAGAAGGGCAAAACCTTCTTCTCCAGCACTTCAGCTTGGAGTTCGGCCTGCGGGATGGTGTAGAGGTGGCCACAATTTACACTGGCATTTAACTGGCTAACCATAGCCAGGAGATCTAAGCCCGTAACATCTGTATTCAATTCCTTTCGAAAGTTATCAAAACGAGCATCGAAGACCTCTTTATCTTCAAATTTATACAGGCGAGGGTGTATGTATTCTAGCGCAAACTGGAGCCAATGGAAATCTTCTTGCGCTTGTTTGCTGGTGAGTAGCATTGGTGCTTGGCCAGAAAGGAAAAATGCACTAAAAGCAAAGACGATAAGGGGAATGGATTTCTTTTGCATGGCTGGATTTTAAACAAGGAAAAACATCTATTGTGGAGATGTGTGGCAAAGCTCTTCCCCCCTATTCAAAGACCGATTTTCCCTGGCAGTATATAGGTTATCCTTGAGTCAATTTTCATATTTGTAGTATTTGATTTATATTTGTTCTGCATTTATGAAATTTGATCTTCTCGAACAATCTCTGTGTCCGGAGCCTAGCTCAAAAACACAAGAATTTTCAGAGAACTAAAATTGATGTGATGAAAGGTACCAATCTAGGCGAATTTGAAGAGCTAATTCTCTTGATAGTAGGCGTGCTATATCCAGATGCTTACGGCCTCAGTATTCGGCAACAGATTATAGCGCAAAGTGGTAGGAAGGCGGCGATAGGAGCCGTACACTCTGGTCTTAATCGACTAGAAAAGAAAGGCTATCTCGTTTCTAAACTAGCCGAAGGAACCCATGAAAGAGGCGGTCGACGCAAGCGGCTTTTTCACATCACCGCTGCTGGGAAACACGCCCTGGAGAAAAACCACGAGTTGAGAAATTCATTATGGAATCAGATTCCAGACTTGGCCTGGAAAAACCTTTCCTATGGCGGATGATCCCAATAGACACCAGCCCCCCAAGTGGGCCGATCGCTTTCTGGCCTGGTTTTGTCGTGATGAACTCCTGGAAGAGATCAAAGGAGATCTGCACGAATTCTATGCTTTGGAATTGGGGGATAAGAAACCTTGGCAAGCCACATTGTATTACTGGTATCATGTATTACACTTTATGCGCCCCTTTGCGATTAGAAGCAGGCGTCAGCACTCTAACACCCTGACTATGTACCGTAACTATTTCAAATTCGCCTGGCGGCAGGCACTGAAGCACAAGGCAAACACCTTGATGCACATTTTGAGTTTAGGCTTAGGTATCACCTGCTCCATTTTCATTTTTATTTACCTAAAAGGAGAGTTGAGTTATGATCGGTTTCATGAGGATGCGGACCGCATTCACCGAGTGGCCATTGATCTAGTAGACTCGGAGCAGCGTCGCATACCTGATGCTACGACTCCTCCAGCTCTGGCTCCTGCACTTGTCAAAGATTTTCCTGAGGTAGCTACTTCGGTTCGCTTGTTTCCCAATTGGGGCAACAAGTTCCTATTGGGTGCGACACCAGAGAAGAAATTTCATGAGGAAGATTTTATTCGTACAGATCCTACCTTTTTCGATGTATTCACCTTCCCTGCACTGCATGGAGACCCAAGTCGGGCCTTGGAGAGACCAGATCAGATTGTGCTTACTCGACGATCGGCTTTGAAATACTTTGGGAAAACGGATGTGGTTGGAGAAAAACTGATGCAATATCGAACGGATACTACATTGGTTTATCAAATTGCAGCAGTCTTAGAAAATGTACCTGTCAATGCCCATTTTCACTTTGATTTCCTGGCGGCCATACCATTTGACAATATTGAAGAAAATTGGGGTTGGTACAATTACTATACCTATATCAAGTTAACTCCTGGAGCCGAGATAGCAAGCCTAGAACCTAAGCTACAACCCTTTTTCGAAGGGCATTTAGGTGAAAGAGAAAACTACAATATTATCTACTCACAGCCTATAACCGATATTCACCTCAAGTCTCATTTAAAGTGGGAACTCGAACCTAATGGAGATATAACTAATGTCTATATTCTGGCCTTGCTGGCGCTCTTTGTTTTGATCGTATCCTGTCTGAATTATTTAAATCTTAAAATTGCCGAATCAACTAAGAAGTACAGAGAGGTAGGCGTAAGGAAGGTCTTTGGCGCTAATAAAGGCTCGTTAGTTGGACAATTTCTGATAGAAACCTTCCTGGTCAGTTTTCTGGCTCTACTATTTGCCAGTGTCTTGTCAGAAGCGCTTTTTAAACAGCTTAGAGATGTGCTCGGCCGAGATATATCCCTGTTAGATGCAGAAAACCTATTGGTTTTTCTGCTGATTGGTCTAATCGTAATGCTGGTTGGTATTTTGGCAGGTTTATATCCAGCCCTCCACTTATCTTCTTTCAAGGCGGCCTTAGCCGTGAAGGGACTATTTAATAATTCCGGAAAATCTACAGTGGGGCTACGCCGAGCCTTATTGGTGGTTCAATTTGCGATTTCAACTTTTATGATCTTTTGCACGATTGGTGTTTATCAGCAATTGCAATATGTGAAAAGGGCAGATAAGGGATTTTCTCCAGAACAAGTGATGGTTATTGAAAATGTGCAGAATATTCCGAATCAACAAAGCTTAAAGGATGAGTTACTGAAAATCACTAATGTATCAGAGGCAGGTTTGTCTAATGGTGTGATCGGAGGACTGAACTGGACTTCTTCCTTGGGCTACCCAGATGCCTTTACCTTGAATTGGGTGACGATTGATCCTGGTTTTATAGGAACGATGGGGCTACAACTTAAAGCTGGCAGAAATTTCTCAGCGGATAGAGAAACCGATAAGACGGGACTTAATTTTATTGTCAATGAAACCGGCTTGCAACAGTTAGGCCTTTCCTATGAAGATGTAGGGAAACGTGTAAAAATGGCCGAGCCGCAAGATTCTACCAGGGATGGTAAGGGGGTAGTGATTGGGGTTGTTGAAGATTTTCATTTCACAGATTTCAAATCTGATATTAAGCCCTTTGCCTTCTTCTATCGAGAACGTTCACAAAACTACCTCAATCTCAAGTTGGCTACCACGGACCTATCAGAAACAATGCAGTCTATAGATCAAGTCTGGGCGCAATTCTCTAATCAGGCTCCATTGGATTATTTCTTCCTCGATCAAAACTTTGCGGAGCTGTATGCTAAGGAAAACCGATTGTCCAATGTACTCTTGTTTTTGACTATCCTGGCCATTTTGATTGCTGTGATGGGGATGTTTGCCATTGCTAATATTACCATTAAGGATCGCACGAAGGAGATTGCTATCCGCAAAGTACTAGGAGCTTCGGTATCTGGCGTTACCTTCCTCATTACCAAACATTTTCTACTGCTCGTTTTGCTCGCCAATTTCATTGCTATTCCGATTGCCTATTATGGTATGCAGCAATGGTTAGCGGGCTTTGCTTATCGAATTTCAATAGGTATCGCCCTGTTCCTGCTTACGATACTCTTTACCCTCTTGGTCGCTTGGACGATCGTGGGGGTGCAGTCGTTTCGGGCTGCTATTAGCAATCCGATGAAGAGTTTGAAGGAGGAGTGATAGGGGAGTGGTCGATGTTTTTGCCTTTTAGGGCACAAGCTTTTCTTGTAGATCTATCAATTCAGATTTAAAAACAAAGGGCCGTGGTACACAACCATGGCCCTTTGTTTTTACTGTCAGATCAGAATTCAGATAGGGTCCGAATGTATGAGTAGTAGTAGATGCAAGCCTTGCTCCATAGCTGCCAAAGGAAGATCAAAGAGATGGCATTCTCGAGAAGTGCTAAGTTCAAGTGCTTCCGCTTGAGGTGTCGCAGCCCATAGCATTCAACTTTTTCCTGCTCCGACAACTTTTGTAGACACCGTTTTAGTTAGAAGAATTGCGCCCAAAGGAAGCAAGTCTTTCAGCTAAGAGGGTGACTCTAAAACACAAAATTGTCAGAGAACCAACTTTTTTGATGCACTGACTATCTACTAAAAGTGAGAATGACATTACCTATTTTGTGGTCCTACGCTGGCGATTTTACCTCAGGTTCAATATATGGATTTGTATTAACTTGCTGGATTGTAGTTGCTTATGATTACTCTGACTTTATGTGTCATCTTGCTATTGCTTACATGCACTTAGCATCTGGAGCAAAAAAAGGAAGCAGGACGGAGACCTTAGCTGAGTTTGACAAGGCGTTTGGGAGACAGATAAGTGAAAACAAGATTGTCCCTATACATTCAAAGTGCTAACTTTGCATATATCTTAAAAGGAAAAAATTGAAGAAACTATTTCAACACTTAAAGAATGTTGTTCAGAGCATTCTTACGATGCTACTTTTTACTAGGGCATTTAAGCACATCAATCCACAGTCTGTTGTTATTGATTGTGGTGCAAATGTGGGTGATATATCACTTAAACTTGCTAAGAAAGGGGCGAGAGTATATGCTTTTGAACCTAACCCTTATGCTTTTGATGTACTTTCAGAACGATTGAAAAAATTTGACAAGGTGACCTGTATTAACAAAGGGGTCTGGGATAAAAATGTTAAGACCAGCTTGTTTTTTCATAAAAACTCAAAGCAAGATCGAGTTTTTTGGTCCTTTGGCTCTTCTATTCTTCGTGATAAGGTAAATATTGATTCTTATGACTCCGTTGATGTTGAGTTGATCGATTTAACTGAATTCATTGATCAATTAGATACTGAAATTGATCTTCTGAAGATCGACATCGAAGGAGCTGAATGCGAAGTATTACAGAAACTAATTGAGCAAGAACAATATAATAAGATCAAGCTGATCGTTGTTGAGACACACGACCAAAAGATAGCAGGGCAAAAAGAAAAAACAGACAAAATTCGGGAAATGATAAAACACCAGAACATTAAAAATATTAAGCTATCTTGGTTGTAAGAGTGCAGGAAAGCGGTTATTAAGCGAATCTTCCTAGAAAACTCATAGGTATCACCTCCTCAATGATCTCATCTACGTTAAACTAGCTTGATCAATAAGAATGACCAGTGCTTTTCCGATAAAATTCAGTTCATCGCAAAAAATGACCTTGGGAAAGTGGGAATGGACCTATTGCTCTTTTTGCTGGTACAAATCGTATCGCAGAGTATTTAATCCCAAATTATCATAGACGGCATGATCCACTATGTTAGAATCCTTTTTCTCTACAATCAAATAAGGTCGATCATAAGACGACGTATCCAAACTGATTTCGGATAAACGGTAAAAATAACCAACCAAATGTGCTGAATAAGCCCTTGATGCTATGATAGAGCGAGGAGGAACTATTTTTCCGATCTCACATACATCGTTGAGCACCTGCTGATCCCGCTTCGAAATTTTGCCAATATTTGTAATGGTAAAACCAATTGAGGCGCATAGTAGTATCAAGGTCACTCCCGCAATGACTCTATGCTTATTTAGGGCACCCCTAAGTGTAATCCATTTATGTACAATGGGGCTCACTATAATACTGAATCCGATCGCAAAATAAGGCAAGGAGGGTAATAAGTAATAAACTGCCTGCTTTGGAGATAAAATTATCGGGAAGGAAGCAGATAAACCAATTAATACAAAGAAGATCAATAGTTTTCTTTCCTTGCTTGAAACAAGTTTCTGCTTGGACTTTCTTTTTGATAGAAAGAAAATACCTCCTGTTAATAGAAAAGTTGGAATCAGGATTTCTAGTAGCCGACGTATAATATGTAGTCGATTTTCTCTATGGTGATAAGTTGTACGTTCCTCATTCAAACTAGCTAGGAATTGACTATCAAAATATTTCCCCAAACCGTCAAGCGCTGGTTCGAGAGATAGCAATGCAGTATAACATATAGCTAGGGTAGCAGTAAGGATAAAAGTCCTGACTAGTACCTGGAAAAAAGAAAAACTCCTGAAAACAATCCAATGCAAACCAAATAAAGCTAAAGGGAATAATCCGACGACCCCTTTGCTTAAAGTGGCACAAAAAAGAGAGAGCCCTGCTAGTACAATTATTATGATGTCATTCCGGGATAATGCTGTATTTACTACTTTGAGTAGAAGGTAAGTAGTGGCTAATGTGAATACACCTAAGGTTCCCTCCAATATATTGCTAGGGTAGTAATGGTAAACGACTTCATTGAGTAACCATAATGATAATGGGATATACCATAACTTTCCAAGTTGAGGAGTACTCTTGAAAATCAGCTTCCAAATTGAGACTATCAAGGCAGCCGATAACAGAAAAACTGTGAAGGCATAGAAACGCTCAATGAATATATGTTCTCCCAAAACGGAAAAAAATAGAGATTGGATGCCAAAAACCAAGGGAGGGTGTTCATGAAAAATAGGAAAAATTGTCTCTGTTAGTTTAGGGTACCAAAAAGTTCCTATACCATTCGCTAGATTTTTAGAGAGTGTAGCATACCATATACCATCATTATACATGCTCTTGTGTACATACTCCGGTGCAGATAAGAAGAAAAACAATATGAATGGGATGAAATATAAGCTGTCTCGTATGTTCCAACTCTTCATAAATCTATCTTTTAGACCTTAAAATTACATAATTTACACAAGGCCCAACCAGGACTCTTTTTGACATAATACAGCCTACGACTCTTTGATAAAGTCTGTGGAATCAAACCATTTCTAAGTGTGAGCAAATGTAAGGTTACCTTTTTTAGGGACCCCCATTATGAAAATGCATAATGAATGTCTGCGGCTAATTCTTTAAGGCCTTTACATTTCCCTAACACTCTTTTACATAAGTTAGCATTAGGGCTTGGATGAAAGGCCTATCTTACTCACCTATCCAAACCACTAGAGAAATGAACAGCCTTTCAAAATACGTACTGATTCTTTGTTGTTTTTCATTCACTACCTTTTGGGTGACCGCACAATCCGGCAATGCTACCTATATCAAGGCAGGGAAATTCTTTGATTCGGAAGCGGGGAAAGTACTTTCTGATTACATCATCAAAATTGATCGCAATCGGATTGTGGAGGTAGGAAAGGATATAGAGATACCGGCCGATGCTAAGCTTATCGACCTTTCTGGGTATACTGTTTTGCCAGGCTTGATAGACGCACATACGCATTTAATGACGCTCGATGACTTGAATGATGAAACGCCGATGGCGGATAAGTTACTGTTCGAAGGAGATGCCTTACGGGTGTTAAGAGGAGCTAAAAGAGCTAAATCCTGGCTGGAAAATGGCTTTACTTCTGTGAAAGACCTTGGAGATTCTGGTGCTTTCCTGGATGTAGCCTTGAAGAAAGCCATCAACGAAGGTACCGTAGAGGGGCCAAGGATGTTTGTATCTGGGCCCATTATTAGTTCTGAGGGGGGGCAGGTCCCGGGTTTGGTCCATAGCCACCGAGGGGTGATCGAGGAGGAGTACACGATTGTGCGGAATGTGGACGATGCCATCAATGCCGTTCGGATACACGTCAATGCCGGGGTGGATTTGATTAAAATCTGTGCGAATAATACCCCCAATAATACCAGCTTGACGATGGATGAAATGAAGGCTATTGTGAAAATGGCACATCGCTATGGCAAGAAAGTGACTGCTCATGCGACCTCTGATTTAGCGGTTTGGGAGGCTGTGACCGCTGGGGTCGATGGGATAGAACACGGGTATCAGATTTCGGACACAACGCTCGCTTTGATGGCAGAGAAAGGCGTAGTACTGGTGCCTACAGATATTTCAATTCCCCTTTTCCATAAGTTATATGATATCATCGATTTCAAATGGAATCGAGAACTTAATTTGAAAAGGGCGAAGGACCAATACCAAGATAGATTGCAAAGAGCCATTGAAGCTGGCGTAACCATCGTAACGGGCTCCGACAATTATCTGGATTTTGAAATGCCACAAGGGGCAGCTGCGAAGAATATCTTAATCGCCTATGAAGAAGAAGGGATGCAACCCTTGGATATATTAAGATCTTCTACTCATTTATCTGCGAAATTCATGGGTAAGGAAGAGGAACTTGGGGTGATTAAGCAAGGAGCACTAGCAGATATCATTGCCATCGAAGGAGATATTGAAAGTGACTTTTCAGCGGCTATTTTCAATTTGGTGTTTGTGATGAAAAATGGAGAGGTTTATGTGGATACAAAAGACTTATCCAAAGTGGTGGTTGTCGAGGATGAAGCGCTGCAAAGCTATGTGGGACAATATGATTTATCTCCTGATATGGTGATTACAGTCAGAATAGAAGGCGGGCAATTGAAAGCCCAAGCTACAGGAAGAGAGGAATATGATTTTGTCCCTAAGTCCGAAAAGGTATTCTATGGGAAAGATGTAGATATCCAACTCACCTTTAATCTAAGCGAATCGGGGGAGGTGCTTAGTCTAAGCCTGCTGGCCGGAGGAGCGGAATCCATTTGTAAGAAGATAAAGAACTAATACGAACTAACGCTGCATGGAGTTGGGTGGTTCTTTAGGTGTGCGTCATTTTTAATCAGGAATATGAAATCAAAGACTTTAATGGGAGTTAGGCTGATTTTCCTCGCTATGATGTCTCTGTTCTCTATGTGTAGCGGCCAGAACGTGACCAAAGCTTCCAATCAACTATCGGAACAGTTACAAATAGAGGGGGAAGTAGGTACTTTGGTCGCTGAAATAGAAGGTAACCCAAATCTCATTTTTCAAGATCATCAGCTTAATTATTGGTTGGGCGTGAAAGGCAAAGGGGTTTATAAATACAATCCAACTGCCAAGTCAAGCCTTATCGTATATACAAAAAAGGACGGATTATGTAGTGACGATATCTTGGGTATACAAGAGGATCAAGCAGGAAATATCTACTTCGATACTTTTGAGAGCGTCTGTAAATTTAATGGGGAGCAATTCCAATCGCTAGAGGTGATAGATAAGCCTTCCACTTGGCAGGAATGGAAATTAGAACCTACTGATATGTGGTTTAGAATGGGTTGGAATCATGCTGGCCCCTTTCGTTATGATGGCGATTACTTGTATGCCTTGCATTTCCCTAAACCAGCGCAAGCTGACACCTTCAATGCTAGATACCCTGATGCTTCTTTTAACCCCTATGGGATCTACAGTGTGTACCAAGATAGTAAAGGGATAATCTGGTTTGGTACCTCCTCCCTTGGCGTTGCTCGTTATGATGGTAATTCGGTCGACTGGTTATATGAAGACCAATTGACCAACACACCTAGCGGCGGCGCTTTTGGAATGCGCTCCATGCTAGAGGACCAGGATGGTTACTTTTGGTTCAATACTACCCGTCATAGATTCAAAGTTTTAGCGGAAAATGTTAAAAGAGGCGAAACCAATTATATCCAATACCAACCAGAGAAGGGGGTAGGGTATGACCAGACCGCCGGAGAAATGGAGTTTCCATATTTTCTTTCAATGGTGGAGGATGAGGCAGGTGATTTATGGGGCGTGACTTATCAGGATGGGGTTTGGCAGAAGCAGGGTGAAAAACTCATTCATCATCCGGTTAAAGCAGGAGACACTGATGTTTCGCTTTTCTCGATTTATAAGGATAAGCAGGGCATACTTTGGCTAGTAACACATGAGGATGGCTTGTATAAGTATGATGGGAAAGGATTTAAGAAATTCAAACTGGGACATTAGGGCTTATAGCAAGTGGAATTCAAACCTCAAGCCCCTCCAAATTTGACTCCAACTTTGTCGTGAGTGATAGTGACTAAGCTGAATTGCATTAGTCCCGTTCTTTGACTAATTTTCGGTAGTATATCAAATGCGTGAATGCCTGGTCTCATCCCCGGCCATTGTTGCGTGTTATCTCTAACAATTCCACGGGCCATGGCGATGATCCAAAAGCAAAGACAAACAACTTCTACATGATGATTAAAAATAAGATTCGATCTCTCAGAGAACAACTAGGTTATACACAGGCCGACCTAGCAGAGCTAACCAACCTATCCATTCGAACCATACAGCGAGTCGAATCCGGTCAGACGATTCCGAAGGGGCATACACTCAATGCTCTAGCTACGGCTTTAGCCGTGGATAAGGTTGAATTACAACAGCCACAATTAGCTAAGGAGCGGGTAGGGGAAGAGGAAGATTTGAAGCTAAAGTTAATTAATCTATCGACCCTGTGTTTTCTAGGCATCCCATTCGGGAATATCCTAGTGCCATTTTTATTATGGGATAAAAATCGAGCTTACCCCAAAGTGAATGAGGTGGGCAGAAAGATCATTAATTTTCAAATCCTATGGAGCTTATGTACCGCTATCATGCTCATTTTTAGTCCCTTTTTGCAGGATTACTTCCCTTATAACTTCTCCCTAATGTTGACAGGTGGGTTAATTGCGGTGGGTATTAATCTCTTCTTTATTTTTAAGACAGCTCGTTCTTTGATGCGAGCACAATATGATGTTTTACCTGTAAAGATCCGCTTCATCTAGCAATTGTCAGATTATTGGCGCCTGACTGTCGTGTTCTTCTACATCGTTCCTACTCATCTTTGCTGAAACAATGTAATCAAAGATGAAAGCCTTAAAGATCATTGCCCTAAGTTTGGTGGGACTTATTGTCGTACTAGCAATTGGCGCCTATTTCTTCTTCAAGAAAGCCTTCACACCTGAACCGAACCACCTAGAGTTGACGGAATCCAGCGGATTTATTCCGATCCAATGGGCGAAATCAAAGCATAGCGACATTGCGGCCTTATTACTTCCCATCACAATAGAGGGGGTTCCCGATACTTTCTATTTGCAATTTGATACGGGAGCACCCAGTACTTTGCTGTACAAACGTAGTATGCTGGCTATCCGTGAAAGATACCACGATAAAATAGGAGCCATTGATAGTACCTCCACAACAATTGAGCAGACCTTCCAATTGGGGAATATGGACGTTCATTCAAAACACCTGAAATTGTATGAGCGTAATGAAAAGCCAATTGACTGGAGTGGATCGAAATTGATTAAAATCGGCACGCTGGGAGCAGACATCATAGACAAGAAGCTGACCGTCATCGATTTCAAGAAAAACCGCTGCTTCTTTGGTGAAGAACTCCCGGATATCGAGGGACAGGTAGCATTTCATGATTTGAAGTTCAAGTTGAGGAAAGTCCTGATACCTGCTGAAGTGGCAGGGAAAAAACGAAAACTTGTTCATGATACAGGTACAAGTGGATTTGAATTCATTACTAACAAAGGAACTTGGAAAAAACTCTCCAAGGAAGGAGCTGAGCCGGAAGAGGCCTTTAAAGTAAGATCATGGAAGCGGCAACTTACTGCCTTTCACATTGCGTCTGACAAAGAGATCAAGTTCAACCCCATGAACATCTCATTAAATCAGGTCACCTATATCAAAGGAGCTTCCTTTTGGCAACAAGCAGGGATGCGTCTGACGGGAATGGGCGGCATGATCGGCAACCAAGTATTTATGAATAAGCTATTGATTCTGGATTGTCCGAATAAAAGGTATTCTATCGTGGAGCCTGAAGGGCCTTAAGTAGTGCGACAGTACTTAAGAATATAGCTTACCTTGGTGGCGTATTCTGGCAATTCTCTGTATATTGCAATACAGGTCAGATTGACATCCTAATATCCTTCTATACTCACACAACCACTATCAGGCAACCTAAATTATAAGATTGATGAGTGAGGCGGCTTGGCAATTTGAACATGCAGTCGAATGTAAAGTAAACAGATCTTTTGTTTGGTCTTTTTGGACAGATGTATCTAATTGGGAACACATCGAGGGAAAAGCGGTGGAATGGATTAAACTCCATGGTCCTTTTGTCTTGGGAACGTTTGGCGAAACCAAGATGCCTGGGCAAGACCCGCAGAAGTGGAAGATTACACAAATTAATCCTGGACGTTCTGCTACCATAGAAATGGCGGTAGCAGGAGCTCTTTTTCATAATGAAATGATCTTGGAATCCATCTCCCTGAATCAAACAAGGATTGTGCAGCGGATGAGCTTGACGGGAACAAAAGCCCAAGACCTTGCCGAGGGAATGCGGGTATTTGAAACAAGCGCTCCGCACGGCCTTGCGAAACTTGCTAAAGCGATTGATGAGGCTTATATGAGCCCGTAATATCTATTCTTCAAAGCAGTAAAACTTCTAAGAATTACTGCGTCTGGAATTATTCATTCAGTATGACCTTTTTCATGTACTGATCATGCTGTCTATAGTTCTCCACGATTTGCTAGAAAAAATACTAAGGACTAGTAAAGAAATCTTGCTCCATTTCCATTTCACTTGCTACCTCTCCCATTTTACAACAATTCATGGTGTTGTCAGTATACCAAAGGTTGATATTTGTATGAAAAATGGATAGCCGCCAAAACCAAAACCATGAAAACTTATCAAATTGCCTTACTGGTCTTTTTGGGAATTGGAGTCATGATTATGCTCTTCAATTTTCTGCTGATAAAAAGTATAGATTATAAGATAGTTGACGGAAAAGTATTCTACCGCACTTTGAATAATGTCAACTATAAATGGGACTTACGGGAAGTAAAAGGAGCTGATGCTGATAGTTTTAAGAAACTCGGTTGGAGTTATGGTATGGATAAAAGCCATGTTTATCTGAAAGACAATCGCTTGGAATATGCAGATCCAAATACCTTAAAAATTATTGATGGTACCATTAGCTGGGCTCAAGATGCTAAGGCTGTGTACCGGTATGGCAATAAAGTAAGTAGCGAACCCCACAACTTCAAACAACTGAGTCGTAACTACTTCAAGGATAGCAGGAAAGTATTCTACAATACTAATATACTGGAATTTGCAGACCCCCAAAGTTTTGAAGTATTGGGTGAAAATGGCTTTTATGCAAAAGATAAAGCGAAAGTGTATTGCAGCGGAAAGCTCATTGAAGATGCTGAAGCTTCTTCTTTTCAGCATGTAGATGGCTTATTTGCTGTTGATGCTAATCGGGTTTATTATGCAGGAAAGCCTTTAGAACTTGAAACTTTAGAAGGGCTCGAAATTCTTGATGAAAATTATGGTAAAACTACTCAACAGGTTTTTTTCAAGGATAAACTAGTAGAAGGGGCTGACGCAAACAGTTTTTACATGACGAAAAACAAATCAGACTTTCCGATCGGTGTAGACAAATATAGCGAGTATGAATTTGGACGCCGAAAACACTCATAATTCGCTTCATACCTTCACCAAATTTTGAGCCTTATGAAAACTTTATTGATCTCCCTGAGCACTATCATCATGATCCCCGTAGTTGCACTAGCTTTATATTTTGCTAGTCCGTTTCTCATGAAAGTTCGGATCGGTTATTTCAAGAAAGATCAAAAAATACATTATCGGACCTATCATAGTTGGAAGTGGTTTACCTATTCTATTCGGCTGGTGACGGATGCTGATTATGATTCCTTTCAGGCTATAGATCGACGTTATGCTAAAGACAAAAACCATGTCTATTTTGAAGCATTTGAAATGGACGGGTGCGAGCCGAATAGTTTTAGGCTTCTACATTCGGATAAGGGCTTTAGTCGTGATGCCAATACTGTTTTTATTGGCTATAAAAAGCTTAGTAATGACCCTGAACATTTTACCATTTTTGAAGGCGGGTATTCGAAGGATCGATTTAAGGTCTACAGAGGTAGTGCGGAAGTTACAGGATTTGATGTAGAATCGTTTTATTTATTCAATGACCATCCAAATTTTCCAGCCGATAAGGATCACATCTGCTATCAACATAAGACTATCGAAGGGGCAGATATAGCAAGTTTCAAAATATTAGGAAAAGGCTACAGTAAGGATAACTATCACGTGTACTATTTGCACCGAATCAAGGAAGATGCTGACCCAGCTACCTTTGTTTTGAATTAGAGCGTAAAGTGGTATATGAATGTTTTTTAAGCTAATTCATTCAAATTGCTGTCGATCATTTTAAACAACGTTAGTTCCTGGGTTTTCGCGATTAACCTATAAATAATGAGCACTTAACTCAGAACTAAGCTCCCCATCTGTTCATTCATATAATCAAGTAATTGCTTGCCAGTATCAAATGAAATTGTAGTGACAATATAATGACCTTCTCCGACAATTTTTGTGGTCCTGTCTGGCTAGTCTGGCAGGCTACATTTTAACTACAAGAATTGCACTCAATTGAGCAAAGCTTTTAGCTAAATGAGTGACTCAAACACACAAAAACTATCAAAGACCTAATAAAATAAGTGCCTGGTGCAGCAAAATGTAAGAATACGGGATAATTAGTGATGTACCTGTTCGTCATGAAAAATTATCCAGATGATAAAATCAACAATTGCAGCCCTCCTATTACTCATTGCTTATCAGCCTTTAATTTGCCAGGGAGAATCACTTTTTGATGATTCCTTTCTCCATGAAATTCATTTCGAAAAGATGGATACGCTACTGATCAATGGCGAAAAAAACTATCAGATGGTTAATATGTCCTTCGATGGTATTGTGGTGGATAGCGTGGGGATAAAAGACAAAGGGAACATATCGAATAACGTTCCAAATAAGAAACTACCCTTTAAGATCAAAACCAATAAATATGTAAGTGGCAAGAAATACGATGGTATAAAAGAGTTTACCCTGCATAATAATTATCAAGATCCCAGCTTGTTAAGAGAAAAACTCACCTACGACTTTTGTGGACAATTGGGCTTGTTTTCACTGAGGACTGCCTTTGCAAAGGTATATATCAATGGAAGCTACTGGGGCCTTTATACGATTGTAGAAGGGAAGGATGAGCTATTCAAACAACGGTTTGATCACCGAGATGCTGATGCTGTAGAATCACTTGATTTTGGTGATATGTGCTATATCAGCAATAATCCAGATGACTATAATTATGATCTATCTGGCTCTCCCGATTATATCTTGGAAAATGGAGAAGCAACTACCGCTTTCCAAAGATTTGCGACGATGATCGATAAGGCAAATAATACGCTTGCTACAGATTATCTTACTGAAGTTTCAACGTACCTAAATCTTCAAGATTTTTTTACGTATCAAGCCGCTAACGTTTATCTGATGAATTTCGATTCCTACCTCGGGTTTAAGGGTAATCAGATTTATATGTATGATACCACGGCTATGATTTGGCAAGTTATTCCCTGGGATTTTAATGCCTCCTTAAACCTCTGGGATGATGGAAACGGTACTCAATATGCCAATACCTATCCTTTGTACCCCGCTATAATCACTACTGGATGTATTGCCGAGAAAATAAACACAGTTCCAGCATTGAAAACCTACTATCTAAATGCAATGTGTGGCTTGGTTTATGAATATGCTGACACGACAATCATTAACAACCGAATAGATTTCTTTAAAAGCCAGATACAGGATGCGGTGTATGCGGATTGGCGAAAGGTGTACAGTAATCAGAATTTTGAGGAGACCACAGAATATGGACGTTTTACTATCGACGCTAACGAGTTTGAAGGACTCAAGACTTTTTTCTCAGAAAGATATGAGTTGATTAAACAAAGTCTAGTGGACGAAGGATATTCCTGCACTCCGACAAGTGTAAGCAATAATATAGGCCCTGGGCCAGCCGTCCAAATTTTCCCGAATCCAAGTAAAGGTTACTTAAATATTAAAGGAGATGGCCCCACTCAACAGCTTACTATCTACGACATGCAAGGAAGAAAACTAAAGCATATTAGTCAACCCGATTTTCCATTAGAAATAAAGGATTTGAAAGCGGGGATGTATTTGATTTCGGTTATGATTAATCATCAAATAACTACTACTAAAATCATTCTAGAATAGTGTACCCCTTGATCGGCTATGGAGAAAAAATGGCTCGAATTTTCTCGATTTAGAAGTAAACCCTTGAAGAAATACCTGAGCATTAAGTGGAGAATCTATTTTGTTTTTGGATATTAACTGGTAGAATTAAAGAGATGTGTTCCTTTGTAGCGGCAAGAAGCATCCTCTTAAATTTCTGCCAGTGTAATAATCAACCTTCAATAAGATGAAAAAACGATTCTTTATTCTCTTTTTGATCTTTCCTATCTTATCCTGGGCACAGACTTCATCCAGTCAAAAATCACTTCCACTTTCCAATGCTTCGCCAGAATCCGTAGGAATGAGTGCTGAACGACTTGCTAGAATTGATGCGGTTTGCGAACAAGCCATAGCAAATGGGGATATACCTGGAGCGGTCGTGCTCGTAGCAAGAAAAGGTAAGATTGTTCATCATAAAGCTTTTGGGGTGGCGGATGGAGAAGGCAAGGAACCGCTTCGAACTGATCATATTTTTAGGATTGCTTCGCAAACCAAAGCCATTACGGCAACCGCTGTTTTAATGCTGTGGGAAGAAGGGTATTTTAGATTGGATGATCCCATTTCTAGATGGATTCCTGAATTTAAAAACCCTAAAGTCTTGAAGAAATTCCACTACAGTGATACGACATATACTGCGGTACCTGCGAAACGGGAGATCACAATACGACATTTGCTTACTCATACTTCTGGAATAGGGTATGGCATCATTGATCCTGATGAGAGTTTCCAGATGCTATTCCAGAAGGAAGGAGTCCGAGAAATTGCCTCTAGGACCCCACTAACGACTGCCGAAAACATCAAGAGATTGGCCCAACTTCCCCTCCATTTCAACCCTGGAGAAAAATATTTGTACAGCATGGGCTTAGATGTATTGGGTTATTTTGTTGAAATCGTTTCGGGAATGTCATTCGATGAATTTCTGCAAACGCGTTTGTTCCAACCTTTGGGTATGAATGATACCCATTTTTATTTACCATCAGAGAAGGCCGATCGCCTAGTGGCTTTACAAACACCTGCTGGTAAGTCTTGGCAGGCATCGACTGCAGGAGGAGCCTTTGATCCTAATTACCCACTTAATGGTTCTAAAACACTTTGTGCAGGAGGAGCCGGTTTGTCAAGTACAGCTAAAGATTATGCCACTTTTTTACAGATGTACCTCAATGAGGGAGAGTTGAATGGCACTCGCTTTCTAAGCAGAACCACGATTCAGTCCATCATGGCTAACCATATCGGTGATCTATGGGGGAATGGAGGAAGTTACTACGGCTTGGCTTTTAGTGTAGTCACGCAAAAAGGTCAAGATAAGGGAGGTGAAGGAAGTATCGGAACTTTTAGTTGGGGGGGAGCCTTTAATACACAATACTTCGCTGATCCCAAGGAAGAAATTATTGGGGTTATCTTAAAACAAACCAGAAACGCCTGGAGGGATAAAACAGCTTGGCAGTTTAAGCAATTGATTGGGCAGGCTATCGACGACTGATTACAGCCCATTTTGAGGGTAAAGCAAGGCTGTTTCGAGACGATTACACTCAACAGCCTTGCTTTACGAATAGAGTTACCACTAATATAATATCCTAAACTTAATCGTATGATGGATCTCCTTAAGATCCGTCAATACATCTTCACTATACTTCTTATTGATATCTGTAATCACATACCCAATGTGATTATTCGTCTTTAAGTACTGACCTAGAATGTTGATCTTATGTTTGGCTAAGACGCTGTTGATATTAGCCAATAGGCCCGGCCTATTTTCATGAATGTGAATCAATCGGTGTGCATTCTTCAGTTTAGGCAATTGAAGACGAGGAAAGTTCAAACTCTGGGCAGAACTACCTGTATTGATGTATTCAATGATTTTCGAAGGAACAAAAGAGGCGGTATCTGTCTGTGCTTCAATTGTTCGTCCTCCGATATAGGGCGTGAGGATTACATTGTCAAATTCGCTCAATTCTGTTTGAAAGTCTACTTGCTCATCGAAAGGGTGTTGCGGAAAAACATCAACTCCAGCCCCTAAAAGTTTGCCGGACTTTAAGTTTTCTACCAGGGCATCCATTTCCACGGCCTGTCCATTACAAAGATTGATCAAAACACTATTGTCTTGCATGGCATTGAAGGCTAGGCGGTCAAAAAAGCCTTCATTCTCTGGCCGATTATCGACGTTGATAGATACCACATTGGCCTTCCGGATGAGTTCTTTGAGGTTTTGGCATCTAATAGCCTTGCCCAGGGCTGGTTTTTCAATGATGTCATAAAAGTAGACATCCATACCTAAGGCTTCTGCCAAAATGGACAGTTGCTGGCCAGAGTGTCCATAGCCGATGATGCCCAGTTTCTTTCCTCTCAACTCAAAGCCGGTATGCCCACTTCTATCCCAGTTGCCAGATTTCATTCGATTGTCATAGACGGGAATCCGTCGAAGCAGCATAATGATCTGCCCGATAGCCAACTCTACCACGGAGCGCGTATTAGTATAAGGAGCATTAAACACGATTACCCCTTTATCCGCGCAAGCCCCTAGATCCACCTGACTAGTACCATTTCCAAAAACACAGATGGCCATTAGGCGATTGGCATTCTCCAGTAGACTCTTTGTAATCGGTGTTTTAGGCAGAACACCAAGTATGGAGGTCTTCTTGATCTTTTTAGCTAACTCTTTTTCTGTGCTACTTTCCTTCAGCGATTTCACCTCATATCCCTCCCCCTCAAATACAGCTGCTGCATCCTCATGAACTCCATCCATCAACAAAACTTGGATGCGATTCTTCGGATAAGAAAGCGCACGAGGCATCTGGTTGACATATAGAAATTCATCGAAAGAAGGCGTGACATGGTCTGCTTTATCCAGGATGTTTTCACGCAAGACATTCTCCGTAAAGGCAAAGAACTGATGTGCGATTCCCGCTTCTACCATCTCAAAATCAGTGTAAGCATCGCCAATCACCATGATCTTCCCTTCTAAGCCCAGCGCTTTCAACGTTCTTGATTTCCCCTTACTATGAGCCAGGTAGTTCTCCTGATCAAAGTCTGTGACCCAGCCTTCATCATCGTAGACGAAGGTGTTGGCTAATACATAGTTAGAATCAATGTCATATGCCTGAACAATGGGGTCAATGAAATCCTTAAAGCCATTGGAAACGATGTAGACCCGCCCTTTGTTCTTCTTGAAAAAGGCCTTGTTTCGTGAAAAAGAAACAGATACTTTTTTCTTCATCCGCCGAACCAGCTTTTCTAAGTGACTCCGATGAACCTTTAGCAAGCTTAATCGGCGTGTAAGCGAATCGTTAAAGGTGATTTTTCCATCCACACCTAGGGAGGTAATGGCTTTGATCTCATCCACGAGCTCATCCTTATTGGCGGCATCTTTTAGGACGATTTCGGCTAATTCTTCCAATGCTTCTACTTGCATGAAAGTGCTGTCGAAATCAATAATAACCCAGCTATTTTGAGCCTGTACGGTCTCCACATCAAATGACATGTCTAAGTGATTTGGTTTGACGCTGCGAAAATGGGGAATTGTGTTGGAAAAAGCCTAATATTTTAACGATAAAGATGACATGTCAACGAAAAAGGTAGTGAGCACTACAATGCCACAACAAGTTGTTATCTTCATCACTAAAGAGCTCTGCCTTATGGCAAAACAGAAGAATTACCTACAAATATTCTTAATCATGGCTGTTTTCAGTTTACTTTCCTGGTTTGGGTGTAAAAGATCACTATCCGGAGGGGGGAATTCAGTAACACATGGCCTCTTTACGATCAAATCGAAAACGCGAACCTCTAGTCGCTTTGATGTAAATACAGCCTCTCGACGGCGAAATACAGTGACTTCTTATCAGGTGTCATTCAATGCCAAGCCTCTCCCTTTTCCTGAAGGTACGGCTTATAGTAGCTTATGGAAAGTGTATATCTTGCCGGATGCACCAACCCCTTCTCTGCTCACTATTGGTAGATCAGCTTATATATGGACGGAAAAAGGGGGAGATGTAAAAGGTACTCGGGTTATTGAAGCGGGTGATGACTTTTTGACGCTACAGCAAATAGGCAGTCCGCTTGCAATGCCTACATCCCAATGGACCATATACCAATCAGATGACCGCGATTCTTCTTTGGAACTGAGAGGAAGCAAGTATTTATTAATTGACCAAGAGCAACTGCTCAGGATAGCTGACCTCAACCTATATCCCATTCCTAGAAAACGACGTCTTGTCGAAGATTTCTATCCACATACCTATGAAGGAGCACAGGGGCTTTCTCCCGATGAGCAGCAAATTGTCATGATCGGGAGCAAATCTGATGAAGTGCATCGCACCCGTTATCATTATGGTTTGATAGCTTACAATCTAGAAAATGGAGAAGAATATGTGCTTCAAATTGATCCCAATAAGACTCGATTGCCCGAGTACAAATTGATCAACCCGGATTGGTTTAACGCTTATTATGAATGGATAAGACTAGCCGATGGCGGTTATCGTTTGGTGGAAAAGAAATTAGATCCACTCCCACCTTGGCAGGGCTGGTTTAATGATCCTGGGGATAAACGTTTTAGCTTGAAACCTGTATCAGAAGACCTATTACCACGTTTTGCCGAGTTTGTCCAGCAGAAGCTTTCCTTGCCCCCGGAGGCCATTAAGGCTGAACAATCGGAGAGCTTTCAGTATTTAAATTTTATCTATGAAGAAAAGCGATTTAATATGAGTTATTGGGCAGAAGGACAGCAACTTGGTTTTAGTATAGATCTGCTGGAGAAAGGTAATGAACGAACAGATGAAATAGTAAGCTCTATTGGAGAAGCCTTTAATGCCGAACTGGCCAAAGGGGAGTATCTGTCCTACTTTACAAGTTTATGACCCAACGCTATCACTATGAAATTACCTCAAAATATTTGGGACTTATTTGCTGCACATTACGAGGAGCGACTCAAGGAAGGAGAAGGAATACGAATACCTCCAAAGCTATTGTCTGAGGTAGAACAAGCCGTTCCAGCGGCGGTTCCTGGGTTCTATTTTGATCACCCCAAGTTGCGAGCAGGGAATGGACCTCGGATTTTATATCAAGGGACAAAGACAAAGGATGTCATCATACTCACACATGGTTTCACGGATTCTCCTTTCTATATGCAGGCCATCGCGGAATCTTTTTATAAAGAAGGCCTCAATGTTGTCCTGCCTTTGCTGCCCGCCCACGGATTGAAGGAACCGGATGAGCTGATCCGCGATGAGCAATTAGATACTCAATGGCGCAGAACACTGGATCATTCTGTTGAGGTAGCAGAACTTTTAGGAGACCGGATATCAGTCGGTGGATTCTCTACCGGAGGAGCCTTAGGTTTAAATAAAATGCTTCGTAGTCCGGAACGAATAGTGGGTGGTTTGTTTCTGTTTTCTGCTGCTCTGTCTTTGGGTAAATGGGTGGATAGGATCGGTAACAATGAATGGGTGGAATGGACCATCAGTTTTTTCATGGATCAAGAGGCAGTGCCAGGAGATGGCCCAGATCCTTATAAGTATCCCGTTTTACCCTTGTCAGTTGCTTCTGAAATCGTGGAGATCATTCGTGAGAATAATCAGCTTCTTCGTAAGGATGGAAAATGGAATAGCCCCGTCTTTGCCGCGCATTCCAAACATGACCAAACGACTCCGATCAGAGGTGTTGCAGACTTTCTGGACCAATTTGTTCCACTAGAAAAGCAACTCTTCTTTGAAATAGAGCAGGAAGTTATGCATGCCTCCTTACCCTTGCAGGAAAGTGTGCCGATTGATCTGAGTAAAATTGGGGTAGACTTGAAAGATGAAGATTGCCGAAAACAGAAGTGTGAGGAGTGGTTGCGGCACGTCCAAGCGAACCCTTTGTTTGGGGAGATGATGGAGGAGGCCTTGCAGTTTTTTCGAACACAATTCAATTGAGGTATCTATCCGGCTTCAAGTGAACCTACTGCTACCGCAATCATCACTATACCGACCTTTCCTACATTGATTCCTCAACGCCTTTGAAAGTTTAAAGCCTTTACTTAACTTTCCCCTGAAATAAATAGCTGATGAGAAAACCAGGCAAGACGTATTTTGCTTCAGACTTTCATTTGGGGGTGGATGGGCAGCTGAGTAGTAAGGAACGAGAGCAAAAGATCGTGCGTTGGCTGGACCAGATTAAAGTGGATGCTGATGCGATTTATTTGGTAGGGGATGTTTTTGATTTTTGGTTTGAGTATCAAACAGTTGTGCCAAAAGGGTACGTCCGTCTACTGGGTAAGCTAGCAGAGTTGAGAGATGCAGGTATTGAGATTTATTTCTTTATTGGGAATCATGATATGTGGATGTTTCGTTACTTTGAGGAGGAATTTGGGATTCCCATATACCGGAAACCGATTATAAGGGAGATTTACGGAAAGACCTTCTTCATTGGACATGGCGACGGCCTAGGTCCAGGAGATCACGGTTATAAATTCCTGAAAAAAGTATTTGCCAATCCGGTATGCCAATGGCTATTTGAGAGATTACATCCTAACTTTGGGGTGAGTATAGCCAGCTATTGGTCACGAAAAAGCCGTTCTGTCCAGCCTGTCGGTAAAGAATTCTACGGTGAGGACAAGGAATGGTTGATTATATATTCCAATCAAAAACTAGAAACGACACCTGCTGACTATTTTGTCTTTGGGCACCGACACTTACCCATTAATCACGTGCTAAAAAACGGCACTAGCCGTTATATTAACCTGGGGGACTGGTTATTCGATTACGCATTTGCCGTCTTCGACGGCCAAAACATGGAGCTTCAATTCTTTGAAAATGGTGCAGGAAAAGTATTCGGCAATCAGAACCTTACAAATCAGCCTTCTGAGCCTTAGTTGCTTGATCGCTTATGTTAAGGTAGGTATTGCACAACCGTCCAATGTCGTTAGTGGTCTCCAGGACCTAATTCCTGGGCAGTACTCCTATTTCACGACAGACAAACTCAAGAGGATCTATGCGGTCAATGCCGCCAATGAGTTGATCCAGTTTGACTCTAATGGGAAGGAGTTGTTTAGATACAACAACAATACCCTGGGAGAGTTGGCCTATATCGACACCTCTAATCCTTTCAATTTGCTGCTATTCTATCCGGAATTCCAGACAATTATCACCCTCGATCGTACCCTTAACCCGATTGCAGAACTCAATCTTTTGACTACAGCAGTGGGAGATGCTTCAGCGGTGGCGCTATCGAATGATAATCAGCTCTGGGTTTATGATGCAGCTAGCCTTCAACTCAAGAAACTCAATGCTAAGGGTGAGGTGTTACTCAGCAGTGGGGATTTAAGCTTAGGCCTTCCTTCTCCGCCAAAGCCGAAGCAGATCGTAGCTAGTGCAGACCGGGTCTACTTAAATGACCCGACACTGGGCTTGATCATCTTCAATAACTTTGGCCAATATCTGCAAATGGTGCCTATTCGAGGAGTGACCTCCTTTCAGGTATTCGAGCAGCAGTTGATCTATCGGGAAAGGAGTGGAAAGCTATTTGCCTATAACCTGCAATCGCTACTAACTAGCCCTATTGATCTAACCAATCAGACGGCTAAATCACGTTGCATTAATATTCAGGCTGGGCTTTTGTATTCCATGCACCCAGATGGAATACATATCCAATTGCTTAAGTAAGCGATGGTTAGAGGTTTATTAAGCATCAAACCACAATTGTATGTAGTTTTGGTTCTTTGACAATTTTTGTGTTCTTGAGTCACCCCTTTAGCCAAAAGGCCTACTTCCTATAGTCTTCGGCCTTCCATCTAAAATGCTGACCACAAAAATTGTCGGAGAAGGATAGTTTTTTAACTACTTCCCTATAAACAACTATGCTTTGATGCTTATTTTTCATCTAGATACAAAAAGCTTATAGCGGTAGGTTATGGCCTTTTTTTCACCTGGCTGCAAGCTCAATACCCAACTCACTTCATTTCTTTGATTGGGGCTGCTGAGATTTTGTACGCCTGAGTGACCTTTGGCCCAGGGAGCATCACTCTCCAGCAACTCACCTGCCACTTCTCTTTCTACTTCCAAAGTAATTTGCTTCTTCTTAAAATTGCTTACTTCTACTACAGCCTCTATCGTTAATAATCTCCAATTATCCTGCCCATTTTTCTGGGAGTCTTTTACTTTTTCGTGATCCAGTACGACAATATCAGGTACCTCGGTCATTTTGACCCTGGCCGTTAAGCCCGCTGGCACGAAATCCAAATGATTCTGACTAATTGGTGACTTTGATCCATTTTCATCCTTTACAAAAGATATGGCACCAGTAGGTAAAGGAAGGCCCGATTCATTTTTAAATTTTAAGGAGTGCCAAACCTTATTATTGGATTTAGTGCTATCTCGATCATAGTCCCTCTGGTCTTTGTCCAATCGGACCGAATAGCTATCTTCATAGCTGACATCTGCCTCCAAAAGATGAATTAGCATTCTACCTCCTCTAGGCAGGCTCAGGTTTTCCTTCGTATAATAAAACAGATCTTCATCACTTATGTCACCTTCGGTGTCCGGGTTATTTAGGTAGGAGTCTTCGCTCACATAATAATTCGCACCAGCCCTACTTTGAGTCATTACACTATCCGTATATTGCGATGATCTTGAACGCGGAGTTCTCGATAGACCCGACATGAATTCAGACAAACTTTGCCTGGAGAATAAGGGTTCTTGAACATCGGAAATAGAAGGTATCCCCAATACAAAATTGACGACTGCGTCCTTTAGGTCTTCTATTTCATTATATACATTTGCCTTCAGGCTAATCCTTGCCTTTTGATCTCCTAAAAGCTGAAGGTGATAGTTAGGCAACCAACTAAGCCCCCTTTGAAAATACATCAGATCAATGGGTACCGCTTTTTGCGACTGCGCAAAGTCGAGTTGAAGAACTGTTTTTCGAGCTACTTTTTTCTGATACAAATTTGGTTTTTCTTCAAAATCAAAGTGATCGATGGCCGCTATATCGATTTGCTTCCACCCTTTGTCCATTCTGATCAGTAAGACATCATCCTGAATCGACATTATTTTTCCAGAATATGACGAAGGGTCATCCTTAAGGGTAAATCTGATTTTTTTTTCTAGATTATTATTAAGTAGGTCCGTCAAGGTTATGAGGGCCTCCGGCGCTTCGGCTTCTTCCCTAAATACGGACGTTTGAAGCAAAGGGTTGGTCGTCGAGGAAAACCAGACACTACCAAAAATAACGGAACTCAAGTCCCTATCTCGTGGATGTACAGGCTCATCATTCCGATTGACAAAACCGCCGATGGGGAGTTTGTCAAATTTTACTTGTCTACCAGTGGCATCTACCTCACCATTTTTGTGGAAAAAAGCAATCCCGTTTTTGAAAATGGAAATGCGCTTCGTGTGGAAGTTTGGTGTTGGGGTGTTGTCTGAGATCATTTCTTTTTTAGACTTTAATGGTTAATAAATAAAATCGGTCACCAAGCTCTTGGTGACCTGTAGGTCTAAAGGAAGAAACGATGAGATTAGTTCCATCGGAATGAAGGTTCAACACCATAGCCGTCAGGCTAAGGTAACCACCGGCAGATTCTAAGAGCTAAGAGTAGATTGACCAACAAATTGAGTATAACCCAATGCGAGAGACCCAGCAAAACACTGTTCGAGGGACCGAGTTTCGTTTTGCCTAGCGTTCTTTGCTGACTTTCTTAGGCGATTGTAAGAAAGTCAGTCGCCGAAGGCCATCTCAAATGAAGCTTCTAAAGTTTAAAGGCCTTGTAACACCATAAAGTGAATAGAAAACAATTATGCCGGAAGGCGGAAAACTACTGCTAGCTGTTAGCCTGACAGCTATGAGGTACAATACCAACCTGTACCTCTTAAAATAGCAATAGTTCAGGTGACCAAAGCCTACATCAACCCCATAATTAGATAGATCAACGCAGCCCCTCCTCCTGCTATCATAGCATAGGGAAGTTGTGTCCTGACATGATCAATGTGATCGGTAGCCGAGGCCATGGAGGAAAGAATAGATGTGTCTGAAATAGGAGAGCAGTGATCCCCAAAAACCCCACCACCAATTGCTGCTGCAATGGTGATATAGACGTTGGCATCTAGCTCTTGCGCCATGGGAACGGCGATGGGAATCATAATCCCAAAAGTACCCCAGGAGGTTCCTGTAGAAAAAGCAATGAAGCAACCAACGAGGAATATCAAGAAAGGTACCAAGCCTGGAGAAAGCCAGCCTTCTACTACGCCCGCTACGTAAATTCCCGTTCCCAAGTGGTTTTTACAAACATCGCCAATAGCGAAGGCCAATACCATTAATAAGGCTAGTGGCATCATACCGGAGATTCCCTTTAGGGTGAGATCCACCATTTCGCGGAAGCGCATAATTCCTTGTGCCTTATAAAGAATCATAGCTAGCAGAGTAGAGCCCAATACCGCAATCAAGACTGCCGTAGAACCTGAACCTTTTCCGATAGCATAGAAGATTTGACGACCTGTACTAGCATCAGGTAAATCAGTTAAGGCTGTTCCCCAGCCAGTATAAGCTAACATCACTGGCATTAGCAGTACCATGGTTACGATGGGAATGATCATATTAAATGCTCTTGGCGTCACTCCCTCAGCGGTCTCTACTTCCGTCAACTCGTCCGAAACCATCGGCTTAGCATTGTCATTCAATAGCTTACCCGTTTCTTTTACGCGTCGCTCAGCTTTAACCATCGGGCCAAAATCTTTCTTGCTAAAGATGATGATCAATACTAAGATCAAAGCCAGCATGGGGTAAAAGTTGTAAGCCATAGCCTTGAACATCGTGGCAAAAGGATCACTGAAGCCTTCGGCCACTAATAGCCCCATAATAAAGGCCCCCCAACCGTTGAAAGGAATTAAGATACTGGCTGGTGCAGAGCTGGAGTCGGCAATGTAGGCTAACTTCTCCCGAGATATGCCCAGCCGATCAAAAACAGGTCGATATAAGGCTCCCACTGTTAGCACCGAAATACTGGATTCCACAAAAATCAAGACGCCAGTTAACCAAGCTAGAAATTGTACGATTACCTTATTGCTGCCACTTTGTTTCTGTTCAAATCGCTGCAATATCCGATTGACTCGCAGAATAAATCCCTCAACCCCACCTGACCGCTGAATGAAAATGATCAAGGCACCCACTAAGGCTGCAAACATCACTGTTCGGGTGTTTCCGGGATCCTTAAAAACATTTACGAGCGCTTCTACGGTATCAAAAGTTCCGGTAAGAATGTTCCCACCATTGATAATCACCCATCCAAGCCAAATCCCGAATAAAAGCGAGATGAAAACTTGTTTGGTGCGAATGGCGAGTACAATAGCAATGAGAGGAGGAAATAGCGAAAGGATTCCGTAGTCTTGCATCGTTGACTGAGTTGGCCCGCAGCACAAACATCCGAATTTTCTAAGTGAAGTGATTCGGTGAAACTCGGATGTTTCGCTCGATTTTTTGTTTGAAAATTAAGCTGACGATAGGCTGGATACAGAGAGGATTGAATTATGGCAGTAAAAAGATGCTGCTACATGTCCGAAGCCTATTATGACTCCATCGCCTCATTTTTACTATCTCTAAATTGTTTGACTGCCTTTGCACACCATTCCACATAGCCTTGTCTAGCGGTAATATACAAAGGCCATGGCGATTCTCGAAATAGAAAATAAAGGGGAGGCTTGCCCTGTAAGAACAATCAATAATAAGCCAAGATAAAAGGTCGAGGTTTCCGTACGGTGAAGTACTAGTACTTGGGTAAGGCTAGTCAGGTCACAGGTCTGTTACCTTGGCCCAATTTAAAATACCTGCCCTGTTGAGGTAAGAACCTTTAGTGTCACACTACCATTGTGGTTGCTTCTGAAGTTGTCAACCACTTCCTCAATAGCCTTTTCTTCGCCGTCATATTGGATGATAAAGCTGGAGACTTGACCATTCTCCGGCGCTCCACTAACTAACAATTTGTTATCAAGGAATGAGAAGTAACCATATTTACCTTCTTTGAGGTCAATGGAAGCCCCAAAGGCATTCAACTGAGTGAGAAGCTCTTCTGCAGTTGTCTGGTCCTGATTGTTTTGAAAAGCAACAAATCCCCAAACACTCTTAGTAGGAACTCTACGAATGATTTTTTCGGGAATGATAATGCCCTCTTCCGTATCCATCTGTAAAGTGTAAGCTTCACCAGATACAACTAACTGACCTTCATTTATCACCGTCTCATCCAAGCCAATATTCATCTTGAATATCTGACTTTCCAGATCTCCAACGCTAATTTTGGTGTTGGCAGGGCCAATGCCAGGCTGGCAATCCGCGGGAGCTACGATGCCGTTGATCGATAAATCAAATTGACTCGCAGAAGCATTCCACTTATAATCGACAGTATAATTTAGGCAATCCTGATTCTTTATACTCTGAACGTCTATTCGTAGGTTTCTCGAATTAGGATAGAGTTCTTCCCAGAGGTTAATGTAATATGCTTTTTCAATGTTGGTAACGATAATCGGATCTTGTAGTGATTCGAGCTTGCATCCTACCAGTGCAAAGGCAACCATCCCAACCAGCATCCACCTTATAGTATTCAATTGCTTCATTTTTTATTTCTTATACACAAGCCTTCATCAAGAGTAACGGAATATAAAGAAAAATGCTGCGCGTACTATCCAGGTTTTTCTACTTTTTTTAATTTTTTTTTATGGTTGATAGGGGGGAAGGAGAATCTATGCATCCTAGAGGAGTAAGAATTATTGATCAATAGCTTGAAGCCCGACTGTCTACATGATAAAACTTACCAATATCCGTAAGTCCTACCAAACGGAATATACCTCCTTAGAGGTACTTAAAGGTATTGACCTAGAAATCAAATCGGGCGAATTCGTCGCCATCATGGGATCCTCTGGATCTGGCAAATCTACTTTGCTAAATATTATGGGAATCTTGGATGACTATAATATAGGAGAATACCATCTCGCTGGCAACCTCATCAAGGACCTCAACCAGACCCAGGCCGCCCATTATCGAAATCAAATGATCGGTTTTGTATTTCAATCTTTCAATTTGCTTTCCTTCAAAACAGCTTGGGAAAACGTAGCCTTGCCTTTGTATTATCAAAAAGTGGATCGGAAAAAACGCGAAGAAATGGCCCTGGCTTACCTGGATCGGGTAGGTTTGAAAGATTGGGCCAATCATCTGCCAAATCAATTATCTGGAGGACAACAACAAAGAGTGGCCATAGCTAGAGCTTTGATTACAAAACCGAAGGTCATCTTGGCCGATGAACCTACCGGTGCCTTAGATACCACTACCTCCTATGAAGTCATGAATATATTCAAAGAGGTAAATGAGCAGGGGATAACCGTTATACTCGTCACCCATGAAAATGATATTGCAGACATGTGCAATCGAGTAATTCGCCTCAAGGATGGATTAATAGAAGGAAATGCATTGGTCGCAAACCTGAACTAGAGTAGTTTAAATCATTACAAAAAGCTAGAACGATAATAGATGATTGATTGGGATAAATGGCAAGAGATATTCAGTTCCATTCGCCGGCATAAGTTGAGGACGATCTTGACAGCCCTGGGGGTCTTTTGGGGGATCTTCATGCTAGTCATCCTATTGGGTGCAGGACAAGGCCTACAAAACGGTGTAGCTCATGAGTTTCGGGATGATGCGATTAATAGTGTTTGGGTACGTCGTGGCACTACCTCCATCCCATTTGAAGGATTACCAAAGGGGCGACGCATCATTTTCAATAATGACAATTACAATTACCTCAAGACTTTCGAAAACATAGATGCCCTGACAGGGCGGTACTACTTGCGGAGTGGCAATCAAATGGTCCGCTACAAAAAGAAGAGCCTTTCTTTTACAACCATGGGGGTTCACCCCGGCCACAAGATTATTGAGAATAGCATCCTGGTAGAGGGACGATTTATCAACGATCTAGATCTAAACGAAGTTCGTAAAGTGGTAGTGATTGGCTTACCGGTCCGCAGAGAGCTGTTTGGAGAGCAGGATGCAATCGGAGAAATGATCAGTATTGGGGGAATTGTATATAAAATTATTGGAGTATACCGAGATACAGGTGGGGAAGAGGAGATGCGCACCCTATACATTCCCATGTCTACCGCACAGAAGGTATATGCGGGGACAGAAAATGTCCATCAATTGATGTTTACGGTAGATGGATTGTCGGTGGAGGAAACCAACGCACTAACGGAGACTATACGAAGAGATTTAGCCCGTCAATTGCAATTTGATCCGAAGGATAGAAGGGCTATGTATGTATACAATCAAGCAGAGGACTATCAGGAGTTCATGAATTTATTTGCAGCGATTCGAATCTTTGTTTGGTTTGTTGGTTTGGGGAGTATTGTAGCTGGAGTGATTGGAGTTAGTAATATTATGCTCATCGTAGTGAAGGATAGAACCAAAGAAATCGGGATTCGGAAAGCACTTGGCGCTACTCCATATTCCATTGTTTCCATGATTCTCCAAGAAGCAGTTTTTATAACGGCAGTAGCTGGTTATTTGGGCCTTTTAGCGGGAGTAGGTGTGATCTATTTGATTCGAGAATTGGAGGTGGAGTACTTCCGGAATCCCGAGGTGAACTTGGGGGTAGCCTTGGCGGCTACCGTTGTGCTGGTATTGGCAGGAGCATTGGCCGGTCTCATGCCTGCCTTGCAAGCTGCTAAGATCAACCCGGTCATGGCGATGAAGAGTGACTAGAACTTTGGCGTAGGCTAATTGAGTACCCGATTATTTTCTTAGGAAGCAAAGGCGAGATATCCGAAGTTTTACTTGGCCACATCGGAGGCGTTTCGGAGTCTCCTAGGACCTAAAAAGAACGACTATGTTCGATTACGATAAATGGCAAGAGATTTTTGGGACGATGCGTAAGCACAAACTGCGCACCGCCCTGACGGCGCTAGGTGTATTCTGGGGGATATTCATGCTCATCTTTGTCCTAGGTATGGGGCAGGGGCTTGAAAATGGCGTCTATAAAGGGTTTGGCCAGCAGGTGAAAAACGTCATGTATGTTTGGACTACACGTACCTCCCAACCTTATAAGGGCTTTCAGCCTGGGCGAGTACCACGTCTGAAGCTTGAAGATATTCGGGCTATTCAGGAAAGAGTTCCTGAAGTTGACCTGATTGCACCTCGCTTAGAAATGGGTAGTCACGTAGTGAGTTTTGGGGAGGCTTCTGATGAATATGTGGTGAGGGGAGAATTGCAAGACATGATTAATATTGAGGCCTTACAATTGCATGAAGGACGTTATATCAATCAACGAGATGTGGATGAGGGCCGGAAAGTGGCGGTCATTGGCAAGCGAGTGAAAGAAGTTTTGTTTGGAGAGACTTCCTGTATCGGAGCCTATATTCAAGTTAGAGGAGTGCAATTTCGGGTAGTAGGGGTATTTGGGCCAATGCAAGTAAAGCCATGGACGGAAGAAGACTTAGAGGCAGTTGTGATTCCTTTGACAGCCATGCATCGAACTTTTGGTATGGGAGAAAGGGTCGATTACTTCATTTGCTCTGCCGATCCTAAGGTGCTGGTGAGTCAAATGGAGCCAAAGGTTCGAGCAGTATTGAAGGAGCGCCACAATGTATCGCCAGATGACCCACGTGGAATTGGAGGATTCAACTTGCAAGAAGAATTTCTTAGTGTACAGCTGTTGTTTGGTGGGATAAAATTATTCTTGTGGTTCGTGGGTATCGGAACGCTATTGGCGGGGATTGTAGGGGTGAGTAACATCATGCTTATTGTGGTGAAGGAGCGGACTAAGGAAATTGGTATACGAAAGGCTTTAGGGGCTACGCCTCGATCGATTATCAGTATGATCTTGACAGAGTCGATATTCCTGACTGGGGTCTCTGGTTACTTGGGCCTGATTGCAGGTACATTGGTGATTGGTGGAATTGATTATCTCATGATTGTTAATAATGCCGATCTGGATAACTTCCATCACCCAGAAGTGAACCTGACAGTGGGAGTAGGGGCAATCATTTTGTTAGTCATTGCAGGTACAGTAGCGGGCTTGATCCCTGCCTTGCAGGCGGCCAGGGTTCGGCCAGTCGTAGCATTGAAAGATGAGTGAATTATCCATAATCAATTAGTTATATCAGCTTTTGAGTTATAATAAACAATCGATATGAACAAAGGAGTTCTTTTCACGCTAGGAGGGTTTCTGTTAGTTGCCACAATAGGATTAGTGGCCTACTTTTACACCCAAAATGTAAAGGATCCGGTGGTGTACAAGACAGAAAAACCGGTTTTGACAGATATCATTAAGAAAACTGTGGCGACTGGTTCGATCAAACCAAGACAGGAAGTCCAAATCAAACCACAGGTCTCTGGGGTCGTTGATCAATTGTATGTACAAGCAGGGGATTTGGTGAAGAAGGGAGACAGATTGGCAAGAATCAAATTGATTCCCAGCGAGCTTAATGTCAACTCAGCACAATCTAATGTTGAATTGGCGCGCTTACGATTAGATGAGGCTAAGCGTGAATTGGCTCGTCAGAAAGAGATCAATACCAAGAATTTGGACGTAGAAAGTGCTAGGGTTACCTATGAAAATGCTCAACGAGAAGATGAGCGCCAACAAGGTCTATTTGAAGAGGGCGTGATATCGGAGCAAGAGTATAATCGATTTAAAGTGGACCTTGAAATCCAAAAAGCAGCCCTGGAGAATGCGGAGATCGTTGCAGTGAATAGTTTGAGACAGTTTGAGACAGCAGTAGATATCCGTCAACAGGAATTACAGGCTGCCATTAATAATTTGCAATTGCTTCGAGAAGGAGTTACTCGGAATTCTAAGCAAGTGGCGAATGTAGTCGTGTCTACCGTGGATGGAATGATCTTAGATGTGCCTGTTGAGGAGGGCTTTAGCGTCATTGAGCGCAACAACTTTAATGAAGGAACTAGCATTGCCGTGGTGGCAGATATGAATTCACTCATTTTTGAGGGCATGGTTGACGAATCTGACGTAGGAAAACTGAAAGAAGGCATGCCGCTGGAATTGACCGTTGGGGCGATTCAAGATATGAGATTTGACGCTGCACTTGAGTACATCTCGCCTAAAGGAGTTGATGAAAGTGGGACGGTGAAATTTGAGGTTCGAGCGGCGGTGAAACCAACAACAGAGGTGTTTTTGAGGGCTGGATATAGTGCCAATGCTGATATAATTCTGGACCGCAGAAAAGGAGTGATTGCGATTAAGGAGCGAGATGTGCTTTTCGAGGAGGATACTACCTTTGTGGAAGTTGAAGTGGGAGATCGTCAGTTTGAGAAGAAGACGGTCGAGTTAGGTTTATCTGATGGTATTTTAGTTGAAGTTCTAAATGGGGTAGATACAACGACCCAAGTTAAAATTTTGGCAGGAGGGTAGGAAAAAAACTTACATCAGCTTTATCAAGGGATATAATACAATTGTAATCACCGCTTTGCAAGCATATCTAATGCCTTTCGAAGACTGCCTTTTTAGTCTGTAATTGCTCTGATCCATCAGCTGTAGTAGCCTATTGTTTTACCTGCCTTTTAGGCCTCGATCCTACTCTTATTGGGGCCCAATCCATCTGCTCCTGGCAGAAAGTCTTATCGTATACAAGATTCTTTATTCTAGGTAGCTTTAAAAATCAGGATGAGAAGTTTTCAATAGCTTCCCAAAATTGATTAATTTTAGTGCGGATTAGAGGCCGTCTTTGGAATGACTGAGGAATGCCCACAATTTCATTGCGGCTCTACAAATATTAAGGATAGGCATCGACACAACATTTCCTATTACGTCGTGTTGCAGCAGCATTAGTTTCAAACAAATGAAGATCCACGTACCATGTTGCCGTGGCAAATGTTTTAGCTAAAGCTGGGCTTGACGAAAGTAGGTTTTATCGCACCCGACATCAGAACAAGTGAATTCTCTGACATTTTTTGTATTTCTAAGTTACCCTTTTAACTAAAGCGCTGACTACAAGAAATTTCGGAGGAGGAATAAATGTTATAATCCGTATGCTTCTTAATATGCACCCGATTCGCGCCCTAATCTATTCCTGCCTGGTACTAGGTGGTCTTTTTAGCACCTCCTCTTCTGCTTTTACACAAACCTTTTCCATCACAGGTATTTTGCATAGTAGCTTTGATGGCAGCACCTTGCCCGCTGCTACCGTCGTGCTACTGAATCCAGAAGACTCAACGGTTGTTGCTGGTGGAGTCACTGATTTTGAAGGTGTTTTTGAGCTTACCAACCTTAAGCCCGGGAAGTTTATCTTTCGAGGGCAGTATGTGGGCTATCGTCCTTTCTCAAAATCGATTGAACTCAGAGGAGAGAACTTAGACTTGGGTATACTCGTCATGGAAGAAGAACCTACCTTGCTGAAACAAGTGATTGTGGAGAGTAGGAGGGCTACTGGTATTCAGAATGGGGATACTACAGAATTTAATGCCGCCGCTTTCAAGACCATGCGAGATGCCAGTGCACAAACATTGGTAGAGAAACTACCTGGAATCAACCTTGAGAATGGCAGCATTCAAGCGCAAGGAGAAAATGTAACACAGGTTCTTGTAGACGGGAAGGAGTTCTTTGGGAAGGATGTGAAGTCCGCTTTGCAGAATTTGCCGGCTGAAATAGTCCAAAGTGTGCAAATCTACGATAGGAAAAGTGATAAAGCTCAGCTAAGTGGATTTGATGATGGAGAGGAACAAAAGACGATTAATATTGTGACCAAACCGGATCGCCGTACGGGTAAATTCGGTAGAGCGTCCTTGGGGTATGGCCCAGACGGGCGCTACTTGGCAGGTGCAAGTGTCAATTTTTTCAATAATGATCGCCGAATAACAGTTACAGGATTGAGTAACAATGTCAATACGGTGGGGTATTCGGCTGATGCAAATAGCCAAGGAGAGGCTCGTTCCCAAAATGGTATTATCACGACCAATTTGCTCGGTGTAAACTTCAGTGACGAATGGGGGGAAGGGATTGAAATTGCAGGAAGCTATCAATATAACCGAGGAGAAAATGAAGGGAACAGCACACTTATTCGCGATTATGTTTTACCATCCAGCGAAGGGCAACTCTATCGAGAAAGTAATTTTGACATCCGCAATAATATCGATCACAGATTTAATATGCGTTTTGAGTATAATATCAATGATCGAAATAGGTTACTAATCATACCAAACATTTCTGTTAGAGATGATCAAGAGAACTCTTCCTTTTTCGGTCGGACAACTTTCGACGGGGCTCCGCTCAACCAAACTGAGAACGATCTTCGTGCCGATAATAAGGACTTTGATCTGAATAATCGGGTATACTATAGTCACAAGTTCCTTAAAAAAGGGCGCACCTTTACGCTGGGCTTAAATACGAGCTATGCTACCAATCAAGATGAAGCTAATCGCTTGGCAGTAAACGATTTTTTGGGCCAGCAAGCACGTCAGGAAATACTCGATCAGTATACGACGCGAGATCGGAAAGGATTCTCCTGGGAAGCGGATTTCTCCTACACAGAACCGGTTGGTAAAAGAGGACAGATTGAATTGGAATATGAGGTCGGAAATAACCTGAATGAGTCGGACAAGATTACCTATGACGTTCTCGAAGATCCAGACCCGGATGAAGTCATTTTGTTACCGGATACAGCCTTGAGTAATACCTTTACCAGCGACTATTTATCTCAGGAAGTCGAGTTGGGGTATCAGTATCGGGTAGAAAAATTTCGGATACAAGTGGAGGCAGAGTATCGCCAAGCAGACTTGCAGAATGATCAGGCCTTCCCCCAGCCCTTCTTCCTGGAAAGAACTTTTCGGAATATTGCGCCTACCGTCCGGCTAGATTTTCAATTTTCCAAGACCAGTCGACTAGACTTGGACTACGATACTCGGACCAACTTTCCCTCTATCGGACAATTACAGGATGTTATAGACATTACGAACCCACTGCGCCTTCGGACGGGTAACCCTGATCTTGCACAGGCCTTCACGCACCGGATTAGAGGGCGGTACCGCAACCGAAATCGAAAAACTGACCGCTCCATTTTCGCCTATATGCAGGCTTCCATTACGGATAACTTCATCACTAACAGCTCTACTATTGCGGAGGAGACCACTGAACTAGAGGAAGGCGTTATTTTGGAGCGCGGGTCACAGCTGTTCTTTCCGGTTAATGTAGATGGATATTGGGATTTACGTTCCTATTTTAGCTATAGTTTTCCGGCCGAAGTTATCAAATCCAATATCAACTTCAATAGTTCCCTCAATTTTAGCCATCGACCTGGAGTGGTCAATGAAGCGGTGAATTTTGTGGATAATACCAGTTTTCGGCTCGGCTTTCGATTGAGCAGTAATATCAGTGAGCGAGTCGACTTCAATTTCTCCACGCGTTCCAGTTATAATATTGTCGATAACACGCTACGTCCGACTTTGGATAACAACTTTTTTTCTCAATCGACCAGCTTGAGCGCTGATTGGATAGTTTGGAAAGATTTGGTTTATCGTTTGGATCTAAACCATCGCTACAATGGTGGTCTTGATGATGACCTGGATCGTAGTTTTATCTTGCTTAATATGAGCATTGGCACAAAGGTGTTTCGCAATGATCGCGGTGAACTTAGCCTCCGGGTTTATGACCTACTCGGGCAGAATACCCGTATCAACCGCAGCGTTACGGAGTTGTATGTGGAGGATGTCCAGTCCAATGTGTTGCAACGCTACTTTATGTTGACTTTTAGCTATAATATTCGGCAATTCAGTAAAGGTGCTAGTATAGATGATTTTCGTAAATCGCGAGATAGTGACCGGCGGCGTCGCCGCAATTGGTAATTGAAATGCCAGTTAAAGGGGAGCTTAGCCCAGTAGGCGATCTAGTACCGCCTCTTTGTAGTATTGCCCGATAGGGATCTCAACCTGACCTATTTCGACATCTTGTTTGGTGAAGGCAGTAATTTTACTGCTGTTGACAATGAAGGATCGATGTAGGCGTAGAAAACGATGGTCCAACTCTTTCTCAAACTGACTTAGTGGCATCTTTACCTTGATCTTTCTATTCGTGCAATGTAGTAAAATGTAGTCACGAAGGCTTTCTACGTAAAGCAATTCATCAAGCTCAATCCGGATATTCTTTTTGTTATGTTTTACAAAAAGGAACGTTTCACCCGATATTTCCCCAGTTGGTGATTTCCAGGAGAGGAATTTATCAATTGCCTGATAAAAGCGGTCAAATTCAATGGGTTTGACGAGGTAGTCAATTGCATTCAAATTAAAGCCTTCCACAGCATAATCTCGGTAAGCGGTGGTGAATATGACCTTAGGTGGTTGGGATAAAGCCTTTAAGAATTCCGTTCCTTTTAGTAAGGGCATTTCGATATCCAGGAAAAGAAGGTCAATGCCTTTCTCCTGTAGCATCTGGCGTGCCTCAATGGCATTTGCGCAAGCACCGACCACACAGAAATTCTCCAATTGTTCGACATAGGTGGCGATTAGCTCTCGAGCCAATTCCTCATCATCGACGATTAGGCAACGATACTTCATTGGGCTGTAATTCTAGCGTCAGAGAAAAATGATTATCCGCATTTTCTGTATTCAAGATAGCGGAATTAGGGTATAACAATTCAAGTTGTCGCCGAATATTTTGTAAACCCAGGGCCTCTCTTCCATCAACTACCTGGCGCTGATGAGCTGGCTTTGAATTGCTTATGGAGAATAGAATCTTATCCTTTCGAGCATGCAGTTTAATGTCGATTGTCGCTTTGTTTAACTCCTGACTCACACCATGCTTAAAGGCGTTTTCTGTAAAGGTCAACAATAACAAAGGAGCGATTTTGACTTGATCTCCAATATTGTAGTCAAAAGATACATCTAAGCGTTGGCCGTACCTAATTTCCTCCAATGCGATATAGTGGTTTAGCAAGCGGACCTCTCCTTGAATGGGCACATAGTCATCTTTACACTGATACAGGAGGTAATCTAAAATCTTGGACAACTTCATGATGGCGGCTGGTGCTTTATCGGACTTCTTGAGAGAAAGCGTGTACAAATTATTGAGCGTATTGAATAGGAAGTGAGGGTTGAGCTGATTTTTCAGGGCATTGAGTTCCGTAGTCCGTTTTTCTTCCCGCAGAATTAAAATCTCTTTTTGATCTTGATAGTACTTCCAAGCCAGCAAAATGATCGTCGGCAGGATAAACCAGGTGATATTGACGAAGTATAATTTAAAATCAAATAATTTTTCCCAAAAGTCATTTCTGCGGAAAAACTCAGGATACTTCAATTCGAGGTAAAAAGCGCGGCTGGCAGTATAGATGATGTGAACGACATAAACAGCAAAAAAGAAACTTATGCCAAAGGCAAGTTTACGGTTTTGATTCAATAAGCGAGGGATGAGCAGGTAGATCACGGTATAACAAAGTGCTATTTGCATCGATACTTTAATGAAGAACTTTTCAAACAGGACTTGCTTGTTCTCCGTGTATTCCCAATCAGAACTAACATAATAAACATACATGATGATCCAGAATAAGACCTGGATCATCACTTTGTTATTGCTATACCACGGTTTAGATCGGGAATTTGTTGCTTCCATATATCGTTGATGGGCTTTACTTGTGGTTCTCCTGAAAAGCCTGGAGATTCTGTTTATAGCTAGCTAAGTTATAGTGTTCCTGAGCGGCGGCCAAACTAACCGCTTTTTTGTAGCTACCTAGAGCCTTGTCTGACTGCCCATCCAAGGCCAACGCTTCCGCATAGCTATCAAAAGCATTGGGAGAGTTTGGGAAAATGAGTGTATTGGCGCCCAAGATGGCGGAGGCGGTTTTGGTTTTGTTTGCCCGCAAATAGGCATATCCCATTCTATTAATGTCAGATTCAATGAGTTTACCTCCCGCTACGCCAGCCTGAAGCTGCTTGAGAAGTAGTTTGATATCCTGTGGCTTGGTCTCCCACTGGTTCAACAAATCAAGTATCGGTTGGATAAAACTCATTTTGTGTTCCTTAGCAGCAGCCTGAGCCAGAGGAAGGGCTGTCTCAAAGGCCTCTTTGGCCATGACCTTTACATTCGGTATCACACCCGTTCCTTCCCAATTGCTTTTGGTAATGGGGTGGATGGAACGAGCAAAAGGAATTTTGATTCGGAAATTATGAGAAAGCGAGAAGAAGTCCACGGGATGTGCTCCGCCCCGACTTGCTTCACCAATTACAGTAGCTCTTTGAAAACTTTGCATCGTATAGGAAAAATCCTCTGCCCCTGAAAAAGTTCGGGAGCTAATCAAGATAAAGACGGGAATATCTGGCCTTTTGACACCGTATACTTCCCGGCTGCGAATCTCTCGAGTATGATTGTTGATATTAAGTTGGTGATTGACGCGTGAATAGATACTGTTTAACAACTGATCACCTTCAAAGAAATAGCTATTCATATACTGTACCGTGCTGATACTGCCCCCGCCATTATAGCGCATATCGACAATTAATGCATCCGCTGATTCTAGTTGCTGCATCACTTGATCAATCTTTTTCAAAGAAGATTCACCCCCTCCGAAAAAGCGCATGTCAAAGTAGCCTACATTATCATCTAATAGCTGTACGGACTTGATCATAGGATTCCTATATCGGCTCAAACTTTGCATGAAGGCAGCCTCTGGGTTCTCTTCTACACGTACTTGTCGTGGTGGATATACTACTAGATGTTTATCATTGGTAACCTCCTGCAAGGTACGAGTAAGTGCTGCGGCCAGATCCTCCTCTCTCTCAATCCCATCAAACTTCCCTTGAGCTAAGGCCTCATCGAGCTGCTTATTCATGGCTTCTGCCTTATCTAAGAAGATGTAATGATCTACCAGTAATTGTTGGACTTCTTTGACCAGTGTTTGGGGGGATTGTCCGTAGGTAGCTGTCGCTAAAAAGGAAATTAATATAATGTAGAAAGCACTGCATCTAAATGGAGTCTTTTTCATCTTACATTCTTTTATAGATGAGGAATTAGGGGAGGCAAAACAGCCGAAGGTTGCTATGCAATTGTTTGGCGAACTTCGGCTGTTTTGCCACGGATATTGTTTTTTAGGGAGTTGGTAACAAATAAGGTGCAGGTATTTTGCTGTTAGGATAGGCGAGAGAACCGATTATAGCCTGGGCTACATGAGGGCTCGAACAACGACGCCTAACAACAAAAGGACAAGCCGAACGGGTAGGTTATTTTTTTCCAATTCCCTTAATCAACACCACAAAAATAGGGTGTTTGCTAGGTGAAAATGAGGAAGAGAAGATAGAAAGCGGGTAAGTGAAGGCAGACGATGGTTTTTCGGCTATAGAGTTGGCGTGGAAGAGGGAATGAAATGAGATGGGCGATCGTTGACAGTCCATAGTCGATACAAACTATTGACCACGGACCGTCAACCCGCAAGGGAAAGAGTGTTGTAAAACTTTTATTTAAAAGCATTCAAGCCTGTAACATCCATTCCTGTAATTAACAAGTGGATATCGTGCGTTCCTTCGTATGTAAGTACCGTTTCGAGGTTCATCATATGGCGCATGATGGGGTATTCATTTGTGATACCCATTCCTCCATGTATTTGACGCGCTTCGCGAGCGATCTCTAAAGCCATGTTTACATTGTTCCGTTTGGCCATGGAGATCTGAGCAGGCGAGGCTTTGCCTTCATTAGCTAATGAACCCAATCGCCAGGCCAATAGTTGAGCCTTGGTGATCTCGGTAATCATTTCCGCCAATTTCTTTTGCGTTAGCTGGAACTGCCCAATAGGCTTACCAAATTGCACGCGTTCTTTCGAATAGCGCAGTGCAGAATCATAGCAATCCATGGCCGCGCCGATCGCTCCCCAGGCAATGCCGTATCGGGCTTTGGATAGACAAGAGAGGGGCCCTTTTAAGCCATGTACATTTGGTAAAACATTTTCCTTAGGCACTCGCACATCTTCAAATACCAATTCCCCGGTAATCGAAGCTCGCAAAGACCATTTTCCATGAATCTCTGGAGCGGAAAATCCTGGCATATCCTTCTCCACAATTAGACCTCTTACGACACCTTCTTCGTCCTTGGCCCATACTACGGCAATGTCGGCTAGCGGTGAATTGGTGATCCACATCTTAGCACCATTGAGGATATAAGCGTCCCCATCATCTTTGATGTTGGTGATCATCCCACTTGGGTTGGAGCCGTGATCTGGTTCAGTCAAACCAAAGCAGCCGATAAACTCGCCACTACCTAATTTGGGAAGATACTTTTTGCGTTGTTCTTCTGATCCAAAGCGATAGATGGGGTACATTACTAAGGAACCTTGCACAGAGGCCATGGAACGAATGCCTGAATCGCCTCGCTCTAGCTCTTGCATGATAATTCCATAAGCAATTTCATCCATTCCACCACCGCCATATTCCATGGGTAGGCTAGGACCAAATGCGCCAATTTCTGCTAAACCTTTAAAAAGATGAGTTGGGCATTCTGCACGGTTAGCATAATCTTCAATGATAGGTGACACTTCTTGTTTTACCCAGCTACGAACGGCATCTCTAGCCAGGAGGTGATCCTCCTGTAGCAAGTCATCTACATTGTAATAATCATGTGCTTGGAATCGATCTGTACTGTTCTTCGTATTGGTGGCAGACGCTGAAAATCCATTGTTTTGCCCCATGAGATTTTATAATTTGGTTAGGTAAAAATTCCGATCCGCGCAAAGTTACTTATTTTTATCATCCAAAATTTAAAGTTCTACCACTAATGGCAATAATTGGACTCGAAGGTATGCGCATTTTTGCTCGTCACGGATTTTATCCAGAGGAACAAATACTCGGCACCAATTTTATCCTGGACGTATTCCTGGATACGGATATTGATGAGGCAGCGATGGAGGATAACCTTTTTAAGACGATTAATTATGAGACGGTTTACCAGCTCTGCTTAATAGAAATGCGAACACCATCGAAGCTGATTGAGGAGGTCTGCCAGCGAATTGTGCATCGATTGTTTGAATACTTCGATTTTATCAGCGGGATACGAGTCAAAATGCGGAAGATGCATCCTCCACTAGGTGGTCAAATTGACTGCGCATCCATTCAGATTGGCTTTGGTACGCTAGGAGGGATGTAATTTTAACCTTTCTTTTTTTTCTTTAATCATTACTTAACGGAATTTGCTGCGTCTAAATCGTTAGTAAGCAAAAGGGAAGAGGTAAGTAGCACCTAAATCGATACAATAATCCAAATCGATTTCTTTGTTATCGTCTTTCTCCCCTAAAACCATTTCAGAATAAAGTCTAATAGTTAGAGAACAAAATTTTAATGTGATGATTAAACGATTAGCTGTTTTATTTTTAGCCTTTCAGATGATGTCCTGTACTCAACAAGAGCTGCAAAGCGCACTCGGTACAGTATTGGGAGATGGAGGAGCCTTGACCAATGCTGATATTGCTAGTGGTCTTAAGCAAGCGCTAGAAATCGGAATTACGGAAGGTGCAACTCGCCTTTCTCAAAAAGATGGATACTTCCAGAGCCCATATAAGATTCTTCTGCCAGAGGAAGCTCGTCAAATTACCAATAGATTGCAGAATGTACCCGGGTTTAAACAAGTGGAAAATGAAATCTTACAGCGGATCAACCGAGGGGCTGAGGATGCAGCAAAGAAAGCCGCTCCGATCTTCGTTGACGCGATAAAAGGCATGTCTTTCAACGATGCTTTAGGTATCCTGATGGGCGAAGATAATGCAGCAACGGGCTATTTGAATCAAGCGACCTCTCAGGCCTTGTACAATGAATTTAATCCTGTGATCATCGAGTCATTGGATAAATTTAATGCCCGAAAATACTGGGAAGATGCTGTCAATGCTTACAATAAGATTCCGTTCATAGAAAAAGCCAATCCCGATTTGGATGACTATGTTACGCAACAAGCATTGAAGGGACTTTTCTCTATGGTCGAAAAGAAAGAAAAAGATATCCGAGTAAATGTCAATGCTCGTACATCGGATCTTTTGAAGAAGGTATTTGCTAAGCAAGATAATAAGTAATATGCCAAGGAGTGGAGGTTTTTAGCTGCCCGCTCCTCACCTGTTTAAGGTTGGAAGTTTAGCGGTGAAGAGTTATTAGTTGAGCTCTGTCTCACCTTCCCCAAACTTTCAACCTTAAACTTTCAACCTTCCCCTCTCTAAGCCCTATCTTTGTTCCATGTCAAGTTGGGGTCCTTACATCAACGGTTTTAAATCTTACCTTTTACTGGAGCGATCTCTTTCTGAGAATACGATCGATGCTTACCTGCGTGACATTCGAAAACTAGTTGAATTCTTGACCTTATCTGATATTGATGTCCCTCCAGATGGGCTCGATGTAGATCAACTATCCTCCTTTCTTCATTCACTAAATGACCTTGGTCTTGGAGCACGATCACAAGCACGACTCCTTTCAGCTATCAAGACGTTCTATAAGTACCTGCTGACGGAAGATATGATCCAGGTCGACCCTACTAGCCTATTGGAGGGGCCTCGCTTGCCCAGGAAGATCCCAGAGGTGCTAGCTTATGAAGAGATTCAACAAATGATCGCTTCAATTGACTTGAGTGAACCCCATGGTGTGCGCAATCGAGCGATGTTGGAAACACTGTATGCCTGTGGCTTGCGGGTCAGCGAATTGATTGACCTGAGGATGAGTAATCTATACCTCGATATCGGTTTTGTGAAGGTGCTGGGTAAAGGCAATAAGGAGCGAATTGTGCCGATCGGAGAAGAAGCAGTGAAACACATTGGCTTTTATATACAAGGCGTAAGACGCAGTATGATGAATATTCATCCTGAGCATAGCAATTTCCTTTTTTTGAACAGGAGGGGAAAACAGCTGAGTCGAGTAATGGTTTTTATGATCGTTAAGGAGTGCGCCAAACTAGCAGGGATTGACAAAAACGTCAGTCCGCACACCTTCCGACATTCCTTTGCCACCCATCTGATTGAAGGTGGAGCAGACTTAAAAGCCGTACAGGATATGCTCGGACATGAATCCATTCTCACGACAGAAATATACACTCACCTTGATACAGATTATTTAAGGGAGACAATTCTGAGTTATCATCCTAGGAATAAGAGGTCAGATCTTTAATGCCAGATTTGAAATAGACCTATTATTTTTTCTCCGCTGCAGAGAAAAACACCAAGACCTGCAAATCTTCTTCTATCTCATAAAAACGGTGTGGGACATGCGCTTTTACAAATAAAATACTGCCTTCTTTGATGTTGGATTTCTCCCCGCCCGCTTCAAATTTAGCTTTGCCTTTAAGGACGTAATAGACCTCATCTTGATCGTGCGGCTGTTGACGATCCGTTGCCCCAACTTTCAGTGTATATATGCCGGTACTTAGTGTCGGAACTTTTAGAAAAGGAAGCCACGGGCGACCAGACTCTTCCATTTGACCTTCGAGGTCTTTTAGGTCGAAGGCCTGGAAATCAGGCGTAACTGGCTCATCCGCTTTTTCTTGAGCATAGGCGAGCGAACAGCAGAGTAAAGATAGTAGGGTGATTAAATATCTCATATTCAGTCCATTTTGCTAACTAATATACTAGTTTTCTAATAGACCGGTTATAATCAGTTTCTTTCTAACCCTTGCTGTCGCTCGCCTTACTTATATGGATGTGCTAAAAAAATATGGCGTTGGATTGGAGCAGATTAAAGAGGAGACATAGCCCGCGTATTGAGTCACCAAGCGAACAAATGGAAAAGGATAATCCGTTGTTTTGTCACACTTTAACTCTTCTCCTTAAAGCTTATGAAAATGGTTCCACACTTGGAGACATCGGAATATCCTCAGGCAAAACCTCATCGGCAATGGGTTTCCCATAAACGGTATTCATGGGAATGACGCCCGCCCAAATTGGTAAAGCATAATCTTCTTTGTCATCTACGGGTCCTCCAGTACGGATCTTGGCAGAAGCCTGGTCAATATCTACGACTAAAACGGCTGTTGCCTTCATTTCCTTTGCATTGGGTAGGCGCACCTCCTCCCAGCGCCCTTTGTGGATGTGTTCAGTTACTGCTTCAAGGGCATCCATTTTCTCCTCCTCATTGGCGAGACGGGCGGTGCCGAAGACTACAGCTGAGCGGTAGTTCACAGAATGATGGAAGACAGATCGGGCCAAAACTACGCCATCCACGAAGGTGACGGTGAGACAAACGGGAGCCCCATCCTGTAGGTGTTGGATCAACCGACTGGTGGTAGCTCCATGAAGGTAGAGCTGGTCTCCCTTTCTTCCATATGCGGTAGGTATGACAAAGGGTTGGCCGTCGACGGAGAAGCCAACATGCGCAATAAATCCAGCATCTAGAACTTCATATACGGTGGCTTTGTCATAATGCCCTCTTTTCGGGACTCGCTTGACGGTATTTCGTTCCGTTTTTGTAAACTGTTCCATTGGAGAATAATTTCTTTTGAGAGAGACCAGCTCTAGCTTGGGATTAAACCAGGTATCTCTCCTTGGTAATTTTAGAATGATGAATTTCGTGTCCGGCTATGATATAAGCCAAGGCTAAAGTTGAAATAGGAGAGTCACTAGCTGTTCCTTTTTGTTCCCATGCGGCGGCAGGTAGGTTGCCCAACAGTTGGAGCGTCGCTTGCCGAACGGCTCGATATTCTGCGATTAAAGAGGCTGGGCTTCTGTCATTGGCCGCAGACGAAGCAACGTATGGGTTTTGGTCAAACCCTGGCATAGGAATCATGTCACCTCTACCAACTCGAAGGGCTCGATAAGCAAATACACGCTCTGCATCAATGATGTGTAGTAGGACCTCCTTGGAAGTCCACTTTCCTTCTTCGTAACGATATTCCCATCGATCGGCAGGGATGCTTTCATAAAAGCTCACCATCTCCTCTTCCTGTTGTGTTAGGATATCGAGGATATTCCCCTCACCTACTTTCCCGATATAAGTTCCATAGTAGGGGTTGTACTCTTCAGGATTGGGTCTTCGGTTCATGATCGGATAATTTTTTGCAATTCTGTGTACAATATTATACTTTAACCGGAGTATTTAGGTACTCCATTTTTTAATTAAATGCTGGTCCGGTGTTACCCTGGAAAACAATAATAAGCATAGATCGAGAGAGTAGCAAAGCCGTTTACCTACAAATTGTGAATGCCATCATCCGAGAAGTGAGCCAAGGCCGCTTACAACCTGGGCAACGCTTACCAGGTACCCGGAAAATGGGAGAGCTCCTGGGGATTAATCGCAAGACTATAATCGTGGCTTATGAAGAATTGATGGCCCAAGGTTGGATTGAGGTCGCCTCAAGCAGTGGAACCTTTATCGCCGAACATTTACCCATCGATCAGGCGAAGAAGCTGAGCCCAGCGAAGACAAGTAGCTCACATGAGGTTCAGGATGCCGTACTGCCAGCACATTTCCCTCCTGTAGACCTTTATAACACGCCACCTCCCCACCGCCTTAGTCTTAACGATGGCTCTCCGGATGTCCGTTTGACTCCGATGAATATTCTCCTGAAGCATTATCGATCTGCTGTAAACGGGTATATGGGATCTAAGTTATTGGGGTATGGAGCGGTCGAAGGACAATTGAAATTGCGCGAGGAATTGGCCAACTATCTAAGAGAGACTAGAGGATTGAATTGCGGAGCAGCGCAAATCTTGATCACACGAGGGAGTAATATGGCGCTTTTTCTTTGTTTTTATGCCTTGTTGAAAAAGGGAGACAAAGTGATTGTTACCGCTCCTAATTATCGGTCGGCAAATTGGGGTATCCAGGCTGCACAAGGCGAATTGGTAGAGGTGGGAGTGGACGAGCAAGGAATTTGTGTAGATGAAGTAGAACGAGTTTGTCGGAAGCAGGAGATTAGAGCTTTGTACTTGACTCCACATCATCATTATCCTACTACTGTGACGCTTAGTGCGGAAAGGCGAATGCACTTATTGCAACTATCTGAAAAATACGATTTCCTGATTTTTGAAGACGATTATGATTATGCGTTTCGATACGATAGCGCGCCAATTTTACCCCTGGCAAGTGTCGACAATAGTGGAAGAACATTATATATAGGATCGTTGAGTAAAATGTTGGCTCCGGCGATACGTGTTGGTTATCTGGTGGCTCCTACCTCCATCATCCAACAGTTGAGTCAAATCCGAAGAATCGTGGATCGGCAAGGCGATCCTCCTTTAGAGTATGCTTTGGCACAATTCATCCGCGAAGGAGAATTACAAAGACATTTGAAGAAGGTGGTTAAAGTATTCGAAAGAAGGAGAGATTCCTTCTGCCAATTACTAGAGGAGTATTTGTCGGACTACATAGATTTTTCAAAACCGGAAGGGGGGATGTCTATTTGGGCAAAGTTTAAATTCCCCATTGACGATCAAGCTTTGGTTGAATCCTGTCTGAAGAAGGGGTTGTATTTAAATGTAGCGCATGAGTTTTTACCCAAATTCCAAGGTTTGCGATTAGGGTTTGCCTCGTTGAATCTTGCTGAACAGCAAGAAATTGTGCAAATTTTAGCAGGTGCCCTTTCTCATCTGAAGCCAAACGCCTCTGTTGATACAAATCAAACTTTGGCATGATCTAAGTCATTCGTAGCTGCACCGATTTGCTCCACCTTTGAGCTAGCAAAGAACATTATCAATTCTCAGATATGAAAAAGCTAGTCATTTTAGGTGCAGGTACGGCAGGAACAATGATGTTGAATAAATTACGAAGGAAACTTCCCAAAAGAGATTGGGAAATTACTATCGTGGATAAAGACCCTAGACATTACTATCAGCCGGGGTTTCTTTTTGTGCCCTTTGGTATCTACTCTAAGGAAGAGATTGTAAAACCTAAAGTTCAGTTTTTTCCAAAAGGGATAAATGCGGTATGGGATGAGGTAATCAGAGTCGAGCCTAAAGAACAGCGCGTTCAACTTAAATCATATGCACCATTAAGTTATGATCTACTATTAATCGCTACTGGTTGTGAACCAGATGCCGATGAAACCCCTGGCTTAAAAGAAGAGCTTTGGCAAAGGGATATCTTCTCCTTTTATGATTACGAAGGTGCTTGTTTATTAGCAGATAAACTAGCCGATTGGGAAGGAGGTGAATTGGTAATTAACATTGCTGATATGCCAATCAAGTGCCCTCCCGCTCCCTTGGAGTTCGCTTTTCTAGCGGAAGCATTCTTTACGAAGAAAGGGCTCCGAGATAAAGTAAATATCACCTTTGTGACCCCAATGTCAGGGGCATTTACAAAGCCCGTCGCCTCCAAGATGTTAGAAGGTTTGTTGGAAGAACGCAATATCAAAGTGGAAGCGGATTTTTATCTGGAAAGCGTGGATACGGAGAAGAAATGCATTGTTTCTTATGATGATCGGGAGATCCCTTTCGACCTTCTTGTTGCTATCCCAGTAAATAAGGGCGCAAAATTAGTAGGTGAGAGTCGACTCGGGGACGATGATCTGCACTATGCCGAGACGGACAAAGAAACCCTTCAATCCAAGCAATACCCCAATATTTTCATTTTAGGGGATGCCACGGATCTGCCAGCTTCAAAAGCTGGAGCCGTAGCCCATTTTGAAGGAGAGATATTGACCGATAATATCATGGACTTTTTAGCAGGCCGCCCGTTCTCCGCTCGTTTTGATGGCCACTCCAATTGTTTCATTGAAACCGGCTATGGAAAAGCATCTGTGATTGACTTTAATTACGATGTGCAACCTCTACCTGGCAAGTTTCCCATTCCTGGAATTGGCCCTTTATCCCTTCTGGGAGTCACTCGTATCAATCATTGGGGAAAACTAGCCTTTAAATGGGCTTACTGGAACATGCTGCTACGTGGCCGTCCTTTTCCGATCTCCACGAAAATGACCATGGCCGGTAAAAAGAAAGAAACCGAGTTGTTGGACTAGTGTGTTTAGCACGAGAGTTAGAAAACTATTTATCAACTATAGAATCAGATCATTATGTCAGTAGTAACTATAGCAGGAATAGCTATTCAGGTCAACGAAGAAGGATACCTCACAGATATGGAACAATGGAATGAAGCTGTAGCGTGTGAGATAGCCGAGGAATTGAATATTGCCTTGGGGCCCCGTCACTTGGAAGTTATACACTATCTGCGAGAGCAATGCCAGCAAGGTAAAACGCTCAACATCCGTAGAATTGGTAAGTCTGGGGTTGTAGATATCAAATCCTTCTACAAGCTGTTTCCTGGCGGTCCACTTAAGAATGCATCAAAAATTGCAGGAATTCCTAAACCTGCTAGTTGTATCTAAATACATTTCCCTTCTCAACAAAACAACTGATTATGAATACCGTAGCTCTGAAAGCAAATCCTAAAGATCAGCAGGTCGAAAAATTTCCCATCAAGAAAGTACTGATCATTTGTGCAAGAGGTACATTGGAGGATGTTTATGCTGCCTTGATTATGGCTAATGGGGCACTAATGGAGGGCATGGAATCCAAGCTATTCTTTACTTTCTTTGGATTGGAGGCCATTCGAAAGGGGCAATCCGATCACTTACACACAGCAACGGTAGGTAATCCTGCTTTTATGACTAAAATACCAACAATGATTGCTGGCTTACCGGGGTTTGAGGCTTTGGCATCTCATATGATGAAGAAAGAAATGGATAAACTGGATATTCCCCCCGTTTCTGAATTTTTCGAGATTATCGAGGCCAGTGGTGGAGAGGTTTACGCTTGTAAACTAGCAGCTGATATGTTCCACCTAAAGAAAGAGGACTTCATTGACGAAGTTAAAGATATCATTACAGTAGGAGAGATGTACGCCTTAGCAGAGGGGCAAGGAACACAGATCGTTTTTATTTAAATGTTAACTTGGTTTTTGGGGCCACCGCTGTCAATGCCGACCTCTTAGGCGAGATAGAGGTAGAGCCCTACTACGGTTATTAAAAAGTAAGGAACTAGAGAAGCTGCACCTGCAAAGTCCTTGGCTAGGCGTTGTCCAAAGAATAGCTGAATAATCGAAATATTGGCCAGTAACATGCCTAAGAAAGCTAAATTGGGACTGCCTCCGGTGAGGTAGATGATCAAGCCAATACCCGAGAGGAAACCAGCTGCCAGCTCAGAAATTGTAATGACAGGCATGAGTAGTGGAACAGTTCCGTTCAGAATGGATTTTTTAAAGTGAGAGGTATAGAATTCTTTTTCTCCTTTCCAATTGATGACTTTATCAACTCCAGATTGGATGAAAAGGATGGCAATGAAAAGAGAACTTAAGCTGCGTAGGAGCAGGTCAGCAGATAGGCCTAGATTGTCCAAAATTGTAACTTCCATGAGGGCTAGGTGGTTTTGTTTATTTGGCAAAATAAGAAAATCGTGGCAATGTCGAAGAGCCAATTTATTTGGCTTGCTCTAGTGAACGCTTGATCCTAAAGGGGATGCCATGGAGAAAAACGGTGGTTGAGAGAGAGTGCTAGGTTGTGCAGATTGCTTGCAGGCTTACAGTCTGCCCATTTCTAGCCAAAATTGTCGATGAGATTTTGTGTCCTTAGGTACTATATATGCTATTACAATGCCCTCTATCGTTCTACTTCGAAACCGAGTAATTCCAGGTCCTCATAGAAAGCTGGGTAAGACTTAATCACCACCATGGGTTCTTCAATTTGAATCTTGCCGAGCATAGCTAAAGGCGCAAAAGCCATAGCCATCCGATGATCTTCGTAAGTGGCGAAAGTGGGTTCCGTATCGAAGCTAGCTGTACCCTCCACCATGAAGAATTCTTTATTAGATTTCGGGGAGAATCGTGCTGGTAGCTTTGACAAGAAACCACCTACTTTGCCTAATTCATTTTGCAGGGCCTTAATCCGATCAGTTTCTTTGATACTTAGCGTTTCCAAGCCAGTGAACAAGCCTTGAACACCAAGTCCGGCACAGATCACGGCCATGGTTTGAGCGATATCCGGGCAAAGGATGAAATCCCATTCAAACATAGGCGGAGGGGCTTGACCATTTTTAGTCAGGCGGATACCCGTTTCATTGAATGTTGTATGTACCCCAAATTTTTCCATGATCTCCACCAGGGCAGCATCTCCCTGAAAACTATTGGGAAATAAACCATCCAATTGCAAATCCAGTTCATCTGCGAAAGCTGCTAGCGCATAATGATAAGATGCAGCCGACCAATCGGCTTCCACTACAAAAGGAGCGGAGCGGTAGGTTTGTGATTTAATGGTAATGGTTTGCCCTAGCCAATCATGTTCTACCCCGAATTGCTTCATCAGGCCCAGGGTCATTTCAATATAGGAGCGTGAAACGATATTCCCTTCCAAATGCAATTTTAAGCCATTAGGTAGCACCGGAGCAATCATCAGCAAGGCGGATATAAACTGGCTACTAGTTCCTGCGCTGATACTTAACTCAGCTGCTTTGCCGATATCCTTGGGAGCGTTTATGCGTAGGGGAGGGTAGCCCTCCTTTTCCATATACTCTATATCTGCGCCTAAATACCGCAATGCCTCAACCAGCACCCCAATGGGGCGCTGCTTCATTCGTTCAGTGCCGGTAAGGACCTGGCTGCCGGTTTGTAAGGCCAAATAGGCGGTCAAAAAGCGGAAGGTCGTTCCAGCTGGACCGGCATCTCTGACTGTTTCTGTACTGGCCAGGAGCTCCATCATAAGATCTGTATCATTGGCTTTGGCCAGGTGATCGATGGAAAAGTTCTCGCCGCTGAGCGCTCTAATGATTAAGGCTCGATTACTGATACTTTTAGAACCGGTCAATCTCAATTGACCTTTGATTTTACGATCGGGCTTGTGCAATTGATAAGTCGTCATGTTGGTGCTTATGTTGGCAAAAGGTAGGTCTTATCTGGTGGAGGGCAAATATAGAATAAAATCGAATTGGTCCCTAGAGAAAGGTCCAAATCATAAGTTGAACTTCAGAAATTAAGAAAACCCATGCGCACAATTTATTTGCATGGGCTGGTCTATAGTTTATTCTTCTTCAGAGGATTTACTTTCCGATGGACGGCCAGAAGTTTTCTGCCTACCGTTGGATCGAGTTTCCTCCCCATGGTCCCTTCTATTTCTCCGATCTTCGTCCGAGCGCTCATAGGCTTGGATAATAGCCTTCACTAAACGGTGTCGTACAACATCATCTGCCGTAAGATTGACCGCTGTAATCCCTTCTAGACCTGCTAGTAGATCAATTGCTCTACGCAAGCCTGATCGCTGATGATAGGGTAGGTCAACTTGGGAAAGATCGCCTGTAATAATACACTGTGCGGTGGGCCCTAAACGAGTCAGGAACATCTTCAACTGCAAAGTCGAACAGTTCTGGGCTTCATCTAGAATAATGAAGGCATTGTCCAAGGTTCGGCCACGCATGAAGGCTAAAGGAGCGATCTCTATGGTGCGATTACTCATGAACTGATTCAACTTTTCGGCTGGGATCATGTCATCTAACGCATCATATAATGGTCGCAGATAAGGATCCACTTTATCCTTCAGGTCTCCGGGAAGAAACCCCAGACTCTCACCAGCTTCCACAGCCGGTCGAGTTAGAATGATTTTTTTGACTTGTCGGTTTTTTAGGGCACGGACGGCCATGGCGACTGCCGTATAAGTCTTTCCGGTACCGGCAGGACCGATAGCAAACACTACATCATTTTGCTCTGCAGCATCAACGAGTTTTTTCTGGTTGACCGTTTTGGCTTTGATCGCTTTCCCGTCTCGACCATGTACTATCGTTTTGGCCTTGCCATTGCTAATCTGATGCTCAAAGGGATTATTGCCACTCAATAGATCCTGAATCATTTGAGTCGGCAATTCCTTGTGCTCACGCAATAGGCGAACCATAAGCTCAAATTTGGATTTTGCCTTTTGAGTAAACTTCTTTTCTCCTTTTATTTTCAGATTACTGCCGCGGGAAGTGATAGTAACTTCAGGAAAAGCTTCGCGCAAAAGATTTAGTTTGGTATTATTCTCTCCGTATAGTTGCAACGGATCTACTCCCTCTACACTTAAAATGATCTCGCTCAATAGTTAGATTCAATTAGATGAAAAAATAATTCCGAGTATACTACTCTTTCGTGGTTGTATTACAGATTAGGATCTACAATTTTGACCACGGTCTACCAAATATAACCGAACTTCCGATTAGAAACTCAATTATAGGGTTAATTATAGATTAAAACGATTTCAAAGTGGCTTTCGTTCCAATCCTACAAAGATAGCTATAATTCCCGCAGCAATTGTACATGATCCGGACAAAACGAAGACCCTAACAGCGCTTATTCGTAAGGATGTGGGTTTGATATGGGGCTTTTACTAAGCCAATCTATCTGGATAATAATTCGTAATGCTAAGTATAGGCCATCTACATATAGGAAAAGCGGAAATCCTTGTATATTTGCGAACACAACAGCGATCCATGAGCTATGCCTATCGTAACCCTGACAAGTGATTTTGGCTGGAAAGACTATTATCTTCCTACGATTAAAGGAGCTATCCTGTGCAAGAATGAACAGATACAAATTGTAGATATCGCTCATGATATTGCCAATTATGACATTGTTCAGGCGGCCTTTATTTTCAAAAACTGCTGGCAGAGTTTTCCAGCAGGTACCATCCATCTCATTAGCGTTAACGATTATCCTGAGGATCAAGACCAAGGGTTTGTCGCTATTGCCCACGAAAAGCACTTCTTCATTGGACCAGACAATGGTGTATTTTCCTTGATTTTTGGAGAAACACCCAAGACGGTCTATCAATTAAAGAATAAGCCCAACGCCCATTTCCCACTGGCAGCCGTTTATGCAAATGCTGTAGGGCACTTAGCAGCCGGAAAGCCAGTTCAGGAAATTGGATCACCTAGTACGGACCTTTTCCAACGAATTACCTTTACGCCGGTGCAAAGTCATTCTCAAATTAGAGGGTCTGTGATTCATGTGGATCAATTCGAAAATGTAATCCTCAATATCAGTAAGGCTGTTTTCGAACAAGTAGGACAGGGGCGAGATTTTAGTTTGTTCTTCAAACGACATGACCCCATCACTAAATTATCGGAACAATATCAAGATGTGGAAGTAGGAGAGATCCTTTGTTTATTTAATTCTGCCGATATGTTGGAGATTGCCGTAAATATGGGTAAAGCCAGTAGTCTGTTTGGATTAAAAGTTGAAGATACGGTGCAAATCGATTTTCGCACCAAATAATGGATAATCAAAAAGCTTTATGTTTCTGCTGAGGAGACCAAATAGGGTGATCCTCATCCTTATCCCACCCATTTTATCTTAAACAACAACGTTTATACACCCATGATCAAGCGCATTGTCAAGATGACCTTCCAGGCAGACAAAGTCGACACCTTTCTGGCCATTTTTGAGGAAAAAAAAACCTATATCCGGCACTTTCCTGGCTGCCATCACTTAGAATTATTCAGGGATATTAACCAGCCAGAGATCTTCTTCACCTATAGTTATTGGGATGATGAGGCAGCTTTAAATGCTTATCGTTATTCCGATTTATTTGCAGGTACATGGGCGGATACCAAGACACTCTTTGCGGATAAGCCAGCGGCCTGGAGTGTGCAAGTCGTGTCAGTAGGAGAGTGAAAATTTAAATACAGGAACTTTTCCGCTGCTATGCAGGTTGCCTTGATGAGAATCCTAGTAAATCTTTGACAAATATTAAATCAAGAGGCAGGCGAAACTGAGGTCAAACGCTTTACGATTCGAATCGTGTTCCTCCCAATTTAATCCTGTCTATTGTATAGGTCCAGAAAGGATATTAATCAAGAAATTAGCTACCTATTGACTTATGAATGATCGAAAAGCTTTAAAGGCTGCTTATAAGGAGATGAAATTCCGCATGGGCGTCTTTCAAATCCGCAATCTAACCAACGGGAAACTATTAGTTGGCAGCAGCGCTAACCTCGAAGCGATATGGAATCGACATCGCTTTCAACTGAATATGGGGAGCCATAGAAACAAGGCATTACAAGTAGATTGGCAGGCTTCCAAGGAAGAAGATTTTGCTTTTGAAGTGCTGGAGGAGATCCCCCACCGAGCAGACACAGCAGATTATACCGAAGAGCTTGAATTACTGGAAACTTTCTATTTAGAGAAATTACAGCCCTATGGTGATAAGGGCTATCACAAGCCTAAGCGATTCCGATAGAGACTAGTCTTCTTCATTTAAGACCTCTCCACAGTATTTGCAATGTATAGCATCATCATCATGTCCCTCTCGTCCACAAAACCGGCAAGCTTGGGTGTTGTTTTTGTTATTAGCGGTAGCATTGACCATTTCTGCAGAAACAATGCCTGTGGGTACCGCAATGATAGCATAACCCATAATCATAACTACTGCTGAGAGGAATTGGCCCAATCCGGTTTGGGGTACTATATCTCCATAACCTACGGTCGTTAGGGTAACAATAGCCCAGTAAATACCTCTGGGAATACTAGAGAACTTATCATTGTTCCCACCTTCCACCAAATACATAATGGCACCAATGATAATCACTAGCAGAGTGACGGAGGTCAGAAAAACAAATATCTTGGCTCTACTGGCTCGCAGTGCGCTGGTGATAATAGCCCCCTCTTTTAGGAAATGGCCTAACTTGAAGATCCTAAAAATCCGGATGAGCCTCAAGGCTCGAATGACAATGAGGTAGTGTGTACCAGCAAAGAAAAGGCTTAAGTAGGCTGGAAGAATAGCTAGTAAATCAATGACCCCAAAGAAACTCGTCATATATTTGAGAGGTCGATAAACAGCATAGATGCGAAGGCCATACTCGATCGTGAAGATGATCGTGAATATCCATTCTAATACGAAGAAAAGCGTAGCATACTTTACCTGGATATAATCCACGGATTCTAGCATCACTATCAGCACACTAATCGATATGACGATTAGCAGCGAAATGTCAAAGGTGCGTCCCATTGGCGTGTCTGCCTCAAAGATCACCTCGTGTATTCTTTCTTTCGTTTTATTCCGCTTGATTGGTTTACTCATGATTTATTTGCTTCTCACAATGCCGCAAAAATATCAATAGTAGTTTATTTAGACCATAATGAGCTACTTTTTTCGGCCAAGAGTGTAGAATAAAGGCTAAGGGCGTTCCGTTTCTCTTAAGTACCTCATTGTCAATTTTAGCCTCTTTGGGGAGGCTGACGATTGTGAAATGGGTCACAAAATACCCCATCTCAGTGCGAGCCTACCGTATCCTCATCGGTTCAATTTTTTTTTCAGTATTTTCGTTCTAATGGGTATTTTTACAAATTATTCAATTTAATAAAACCGATTGGCGTGCTAAAAGCAGTTATTGTTGAAGATGAGTTAAATGGTTTAAACAACTTAAAAACCCTATTAGCCAAGCATTGCGACAACGTTGAGATCATAGGAGAAGCCCGAACAATAGAGGAGGGGCAGAAACTACTTAAGGAAGCAGATGTAAAGCCAGATGTGGCGTTTTTGGATATCAGTTTGCCGGATGGATTAGTATTCAAATTATTGAATCAATTGCGTCCCATTAAATTCGAGGTCATTTTTGTGACCGCTTATCATGACTATGCGATCAAAGCATGTGAATATAGTTCGATAGGATATATTGTAAAACCGATCGATGTAGATCTACTAGTGGAAGCTGTCTCGCGGATTCGTCCAAGAAGCAAGAGCGAAATGGACAAACGTTATGAGTTGTTCAACCACCACTACAGCAATCCCAATGCTTTTACGAAAATGAGTATTTCGGCTTTGGATGGGATCTACTTTGTTAATATTAAAGATATTGTTCGATTTGAAGCAGAAGACAATTATACACACATATACCTAAATAGCGGTGAACGAATCACTGCCTCCAAGACGATAAAATCTTACGAAGACCTACTAGCGCCCTTTAATTTCTACAGAGTTCACAAAAGACATGTCATCAATCTCAATTTCATGCGAAAGTTTGTAAAAGGAGATGGAGGATATTTAGTCATGGACGACGACATCAAGATCGAAGTTAGCCGAAGAAGACGCCCAGCCTTTATGGAGCAAATGAGAAGGCTTCAAGAAGGTTTGTAATAATCAATAATAACTGAAGGAAAGCGGCGGATTTTGAATGCTTGACACGTTTGTTTTTTACAACTGTTTAACAGTGGTGAAGGGCAAGGGCTATCATTTATTTTCCAGTATTACGTTTCCAGCAAATTTTATTCATTTTTTATTGCAATTTGGGGCAACCTTTTGAAGATTAGCGCGTACATATTTCTAAATACCATATGTTATACTATTAGTTGTCGTGTTAGTCTTACCGAAGGAAGAAGAGGTGTGGAAACAGAACTAATTGTTTTATTATATGTTATTAATTGACTGATAATAATTTGTGATATATAGTTAATAATCAATCTGTTGTGATCTCCACATCATGCTAGGGTTCGGTCTGAACCACTACTTAGCAATAATCCTTCATTTGCTATTACATTCTTTTGTGCTTTTAAATATTTTTGTACTTTTACTTCAATGAAGTGAGTCGCAAGTATAATACTATTTCATCCCGCGATATACTAAATTAGATGCTATGGGAAAACCGAAGAAAAGTCTAGACGATCTCAAAAAGGATCTAAAAACCTTGCAGAAAAAGGACATGAAAAAAATTGTCGGAGGGAAAAACGACAAGAAAAAAAACAAATGGAATAATGGTTGTGGAGGCATTGTTCCACAATAATTACACTAACATTTCATAGATTTATCTACTTATAATCCCAACTCCCTATTCTGGGAGTTGCTAAATAATCAAAACTCCACTATCTTAGACAAAACCCACTAAGCAAGCTTAGATTATAGCTTTCTGGTGGCCAGTGTAAGCTGCCATTGGTATATGCTGTTGCAATTGGTAATCTGTCCTAGATCATTTTGGATTACCAATAATTAGTGGCGATTGTCCTTCAGACCGATTATCATATTTATTCAAGGAAACTACTATGGGATAGAGAAACCATTCGGTTTTTCTACCGTACAAACACACGGCTTGTGTTCTACGAATAAGCAAGCCTTTCCAAATTTGAAGGGGGGATTTTTACGCTAGGATAAAGTTAACCTGGAAATTATGATAACGACACTACCCAACGTGGTGATCAATCAGCAGTATGAGCTGAAACTGAGCCAGCAGAAGGACCCCATGCAGCGCCTCCTCCTCATCGATAAGATGACCGCTTGCTACACTTTCACTAATATTAATCGAGCTAAAGAGTTATTAGAAGAGCAGGCCGTTATTTTCCAAACGCATGACTATCCTGATTTTAAGTTGAACTACGAGCTCAATCGAGCTAATCTAGATAATCAGTTGTATAATTTTGATGCAGCTGAACATCATTTTCTTGCCGCTATAGATATCCTAGAAGAACGAGGTACCGTTAAGCAATTGGTTGAAACCTTCACGGATTTTGCTGGTACCCTGATGAACCTCGAACGGCTAGAAGAAGCGGCTGAGCAGCTAGATAAGGCCGCCAAACTCCTCAAGAATTTTCCTGATCAGCGCCTTAGCGCTTACATGACTTGTCGGGAAGGGTTCATGGCCTTACATTATAAGAACTATTCCAAAGCTATTGAGCTGCTACTGAAGGCTGAAAAAACCATTCAACGGCTAGATCCACCTCTGGAGCTCAAGGATCGCTATTTCCTGACTTTAATTCACAGTGGACTGGGGCGGGTATACGAACGGAATGATGAATATCCCAAAAGTGTACGTGCCTACATGAGAGTAATTGAGATATGCGAGTCTATGCCGATGCGCTCACGCTTGTCTTGGCATTATCTCAATGTAGGAAATGGCTTCATGGCCATGAATGAGCAAGTGAATGCTGAGGCTTATTTTCAGAAAGCTATAGAAGTAACGGATGACAATAGTCCTCATGCCCGTGCAGGAGCTTATGCCAACTTAGGGTTTTGCTATTTTGATCGTGAGATGTATACGGAAGCTCTGGAGCTGTTTGATCGTGCTGAATCCTTATACAAGGAAAACTCCGAAGAGGATTATTATAACTTTTCGATTATAGAGTCCTGGCGAGGCCGCTTGTACAGCGAAATAGATGAACCAGAGCAAGCTTTGGCCCACTTTGCCTTAGCATATGAAAACGCAAGCCTGACGGAAGATTCTAGGCAAATGGCAATTGTTTGTAAGGACATGGCTGCTTTTTATGCAGAGCTGGAAGATTTTAAGAATGCTTATGAATACCAGTTGTTGCATGACAAATTCGCTGAACAGTATTCGGAGGAAGTGAACAAGCGCCAGCAAATGGAGCTGGAGGTGCAATATGAAGCGGATATGAAAAAGCAAGAGACCGAGCTGCTTCGACTACAGGCCACCAAGTTGCAATTGAAGGCATTGCGGGCGCAAATGAATCCGCACTTTATGTATAATGCCTTGAATTCCATCCAACATTTTATCACTTCGCACGATGTCTCTTCTGCGGCTAAGTACCTGGCTAAATTTGCTAAGCTAATGCGCCAGAGTTTGGATCACTCCGACCTAGAGATTATCTCTTTGGAGAAAGAGATTGACTTTTTGGAAAACTATCTCTACATCAACGAAAAGCTACGCTTCCAAGAGAAATTGAACTATAAGATCATTGTTGATGATGAGATTGAAGAAGATATATTAGGCGTGCCGACGATGATCATTCAACCTTATGTGGAAAATGCCATTGAGCATGGGTTGCGAAGTATCGAAAATGGTAATCTGACGGTAACCTTTACCCTTTCTGAAGATGAAGAGGAGGAAATTATCCTTTGCGTAGTAGAGGATAATGGGATTGGCCGAGAAAAAGCGGCCAAGTTGAAGATGGAAGATCCTCAATTCCAGAATCACCGCTCTAAAGGAACCAGGATCACAGAAGAACGACTGAGTATCCTGCACAATTCCAAGGAGGAGTTATTTGTCGAAACCATCGACTTAAAGGACTCTGATACTGGAGAGGCAAAAGGAACCCGAGTGGAAATCCAAATACCCATTATGGAGATCCAAATGAAATAAGTGATTCCTGTCTTGTTGGATTCTCCGGCAATTATTTTGTTTTTGAGTATGCGCTTTAGCTAAAGGCATTGTTTGTTCTATTTCAGCTAAAACGCTGCCCGCGGAGATGGCCAGAGCAGGCCTTATTTCCTGTCTTTTGACAGCAAACAAAATCTAAATTTTCGCTAGCTTTGGGAAGGATAATCTTATCCTAATAGTCGTGCTATTGCGTGAGAATGCAGAAGAAACAAGCCAAAACTATTGCCGTATTGCCCTTTGTTAATCGAAGCACTGATAAAGAGCACGAATATTTTAGTGATGGGATGACAGAGGAGATCATCAATGCCCTTTCCAAAGTACAAGGTATCAGAGTAACTTCCAGGACGTCTTCCTTTTATTTCAAAAACAAGGATATTCCCCTTAAAGAGATCGGACAACAGCTTCAGGTATCTACTATTCTGGAAGGTAGTATCCGGCTATCTGATAAGAAGATGCGGATCAGTGCTCAGCTAATTGATGTTGCAGAGGACTATCCTTTTTGGTCGGAAAACTTTGATCGACCGCTTCATGATATTTTTTCAGTTCAAGACGAAATTAGTTTGCTAATCGCTGAGCGGTTGAGGGAGCACCTAGGGCACTTTGAATTGGAAGATAGGTTAGTAGAAAAACCGGATATTTCCGTGGAATTGTACCAGCAATATCTTCGAGGGCGGTATCATATATTGAAGATGAGTACTGTGGACATCGAGAAGGGGATGAATCTTCTGCAAGGAATTATTGAGAAGAAGGTGAATTTCCCTTTGGCCTATCTGGGGATGCACTTGGGGTACACCTTATTGGGCTCAATGGGGTTGCTAGCCGCTGAGGAGAGCTTTGCAAAAGGGAAGATTTACCTGGACCAAGCTATTAAAATGGAACCCAATCTGGCAGAATGCCAATTGCATTTGGCATTTGAAAGCTTTTTGCTGCGATGGGATCTGGGCGCTTCTTACAAACATTTAAGCCGTGCTTTAGAAATTCGCCCCTTTGTGGATTTATATCAAACCATGGCATCCATTATTGTCACCGAGGCTAAGTTTGAAGCAGCGACGCATTATATCGATACGGCTCTTCAAATGGATCCCCTTTCCTCGATCAATTATCATTTAAAAGGTTTTATTGAGTACGCACAGGGAAAGTATGTAGAAGCGATTGCCAATTTTGAGAAAGTGTGGAGCCTAAAAGGAGATGCAAAAGTTCCAGTTTTATATAAAGGACAGGCGCTCATCCTAATGGGTAAACCAGTCGCCGCCTTGAAGTTCTTTAAGGAATTGCCAACTCATCTGGAAGGCGACCTAAATAGAGAAGCAGGATTGACGATGACATATGCCGCATTAGGTGAGAGAGAAAAGGCGGAGGAACACTTGAAAGAAATTAAAGCAGCCCTGGAATCACCTTTGAAGGAACGGGCTATTCATCTTCTGGTTTACTCTTATACGGTCCTGGGGAAATTAGCGGAGGCATTGACTTGGTTCGAAAGAGCAGTGGACATGCATTTGCCACTAATAGTCTATTTCAATGTAGAGCCTATTCTGAAACCCTTACATTCAAAGCCCAAATTTCAATCCTTAATGCGCCGAATCCTGGGCGAGCATTCTTCCTTTGAAATCACCAAGAGAAAATATAAGAAGTCCTTGTTAGATAAGGAACTAATAGAGCAATACAAACAGCAGTTGGAAAACCTAATGCGAAAGGAAGAACCCTTCCTTGACTCCGCGGTAAGCTTACGCGGATTGGCCAAACAACTCGGTATTCCTCCTAATCAGCTTTCCCAATTACTCAATGAAGGTTTCGACAAAAACTTTTCTGAGTATGTTAACGGTTACCGATTGGAAGCATTTAAAACAAAAGCAGCAGATCCAAGACTGCGGCACCTCACCATCCTCGCCCTCGCCTTTGATAGTGGCTTCAACTCCAAAACTGTATTCAATACTTTCTTTAAGAAAGCGATGGGCATGACCCCTAGCGCTTATTGGAAGCAAATCGTTCACTCATAGGTTCTGATTTCAAAACCGGAACGATTGACCTGGCTTTTACCAATACTTTTGAGGTAATAAACAAGAAGTTCATTTCCTAATCCTCAAAGTGTAGATAAAATGAAAGCTTTAGTAAGAGATCAATATGGATCACCTGAAGTATTACAAGTACAAGAAATCGAGAAGCCGGAACTAGGCGACAAAGACATACTGATAGAGGTATATGCCAGCTCCGTTACCGCAGCTGATGGTTTTTTAGTCAAGGGCACACCGTACTTTGGCCGACTTATGACAGGCTTATTCAAGCCTAAGCAGGCGGTGCCGGGTACCGGCTTTGCGGGGCGAGTAGCCGCCATTGGAGCATCAGTTGACCAATTTCAAGTCGGAGATGAGGTGTTCGGTGAATCTGGATTGAATTTTGGAGCACATGCAGAATACTTGCGCGTGCAGGAAGAAGGGGTGATTATGGTGAAGCCTGCCCAACTATCTTTTGAAGAGGCTGCAACTCTTTGCGATGGGCCACTGACTTCTTTCAATTTCTTACGCGAGATTGCCAAGATTAAGCCAGAGCAAGAGGTCTTAATTAATGGGGCATCCGGAAGCTTAGGAACGGCAGCGGTTCAACTGGCCAAATATTTTGGTGCGGAGGTAACCGGAGTTTCTAGTGAAAAGAATCATTCACTATTGAAATCTCTTGGCGCAGACCATGTGATTGACTATAAAACGGTAGACTTTGTCCAAGCCGGGATTGAATATGATTTTATCTATGATGCAGTTGGGAAGCGCTCCTTCTCTGAATGTAAGCCAGCGCTGAAGAAAGATGGGGTATACTTATCTCCAGTACTGACCATTAGACTGCTCTTGCAAATGTTAATTTCCGGCTGGTTCGGGTCGAAGAAAGCAAAATTTTCTGCGACAGGTTTGCGCCCTGTACCTGTGCTAAGAGAGATGCTCAAAGATTTATTGATACTCTCAGCAGAAGGGAAACTTCGATTGATCATGGATAAAATATATCCTTTGGATAATGGCGTAGCAGCTCATACCTATGTGGATACTGGCCGAAAAGTGGGAAATGTGGTTTTACGGATGGTTCAAAGCTAAACCAGGCGAGCTTACTCTTCTAAAACATATAGGCGGGGCTCAACAGGTTTTGCTATACTGTCAGCCTAAAGCCTTTAATGAGTCGTAACCTATGACATTTTATCAATCTAAGTCAGTCTGGATCCGCTCTGCGGCGAATTTACGGCAAAAGTTGGCTGATGTGCTTCGCCAATCGTCAAGTAGTTCAGCTATGTACTAGATATCCGTAAGGCCTCCCTCCTTACGGATTTTGAGGAGACTGTCTTTTGAATGTGGAGCATATTTTCCTGCTTGAGGAAATGATCAGGCAGGAAAAAGCGCATTGTTTGAAAACGAAGATCTAAGCGAAGGCCAATAATTATAAAGACTAAAGTTTCTACGGTTGGTAAAAAAACATATTGTGTAGCATTTCTCACTCCCTCAAATTCCGTGAAATGATCAGTGGATTGGGTGGTTTTAGACAATAGAAAGATATCCAACTTCTGTGAAGCGATATCCGGTATTAGCGATAACATTATCGCCAAGCATTCTGCTATGGTAGGTTCGTAATGCCTAATGAAGGTAGCCTAATTGGAAGCGGATGGACTCAAGTCATGCGGTGTCATCTTCAAAGCTATTAGAGTATTACGATTCTTATTTCTCCTCATCCACATTTTGATCCGGTTCTATACTATTTGTCAATTTCAGATAGCGGGAAAAAATACCCCGAATGTTGATCATGAACATTCGGGGTAAATATTTATATGCAAGGGGATATTGGACTAACCCACCTAAGATATTCTAAGTCGAGATCAATTACTTTGGTAATACTACTGTATCAATTACGTGGATCGTACCATTAGTACCCTCCAAGTCAACAGCAATGATTTTAGCCATTCCACCATTCTCATCTTTCAACCATACGGCACCATCTTCCATCATGGCGGTCAGCGTACCTCCTTGGATTGTTTTTACTTCAACTTTGCCATTTCCTTTTTTGATCGCATCAACAACAGTTCCAGAATCCAGCTTACCATTAATTACATGATAGGTTAGGACGCTTGTCAGTTGTCCTTTATTCTCAGGCTTAAGCAAAGTAGCAACAGTTCCTTCAGGTAGTTTGTCAAAAGCGGCGTTTGTAGGGGCGAAGATGGTAAAAGGGCCATCACTCTTTAATGTTTCTACTAGTCCAGCTGCTTTCACAGCGGCTACTAATGTTGTATGGTCATCAGATCCAATAGCGATATCAACTACATCTTTCTTTTCTCCAGAGTAACTGGTTTTTACGGCTTTTGCTTTCTTGGAACTGCATTGCGCCCGAATGCCTTGGGCGGAAAAGATCATAAAAGTTAGACTAGCAAAAACGAACATTAACTTTTTCATGTAAACACATTTTGTGGACCATCTTCATAGCACATTTCGGTCCGATTTTTAAATTGAAATCGACATACTTACGAGGCTCAAATCGCTTTGGATCTCAGGCGGTGATTTTTTTTTGAAAAAAGATTAAGAGCTGTTAAAATCAGGTTAGAAATGTGTAGCAGAATAACTAGCTTCGTAGCGACTGAACTTTTATGAGTTAGGCTTGTTAGTTTTCCGAATCTGTTGCCGGGAAGGCATGTTTCAATAAGTTGCTTTGGCAAAGTAGCCTTCTAAATAGGAAGGTGTGTATTACTTGAGGATTCGATCAACCTATCTGAGAAGCCATCTAAAAAAATGGAATACAGTACCACCGATATCATTCAGCTGCTCAAGCAAAAAGATAAACGAGTGATCTCGATTATCTACGACAAATACGGCCCAGCTTTGTTTGGTATTGCGGTCAAGATAGTGGAATCAGAGACGCTAGCTGAAGATGTGTTACAAGATGCCTTCATTAAGATTTGGCGAAATGCGGATAAGTTTAATGAGAAGAAAGGAACGCTGTTTACCTGGTTATTAAATATCACTAGGAATACAGCATTAGATACTAGAAAATCTGCAGCTTTCAGACGGGGCCGAAAGATCCAAGAAGTGGATTTCTCCGTATATGATCATGAAGACTGGAAAGTGGAGCAAAAGCCTGAGCACATCGGATTACATTCTGCGGTAGAAGGCTTGGAGGACAAGTATCGCCTTATCATTGATATGGTATATTTCCAGGGATATACTCAACAAGAGATAGTGCAACATTTGGATATACCCCTCGGAACCGTAAAATCAAGAGTGAAAATTGGGCTGAGAGAACTCCGAAAAATTTTTATAGAAAGCAAAGTAATGATCTGGATTTTCTTTTGGACGCTACTATTGACGCTGTCGACATAGTTGCTGAAGTCAGGAAGAGGAAATTCAGGAGCATGAAGTGTAGTATATGGATAAACAACAATTTTTAGCATCGGGCTTGTTAGAACAGTATGTGCTAGGCCTGACCGATCGGGAAGAGTCAGTAGAGGTAGAGAAGTGGCTTCGCAAACATCCGGATTTGCAGAAGGAGGTGGATGCTATGCACGAGGCACTTGAACAATACAGTCTTTCGCAGGGAATAAAACCTCCAGTCAACTTGAAATCTAGAATCTTACATGATCTAGAAACTGCTGATGCAGATCAATTGCTCCAAGTTGAACCCAAAACGCCCCCTCAGCCTTCCACGAGTGGATGGCTTTACTATATTTGGCCAGTAGCGGCATCTATTGCACTTGTTTTTACACTAATAACCAATAATGGTTTAGGACATGATGTTCGGAGCCTTAAGGACGAGCTGGCCCAAACGAAATATGATTGTGAAGCCGAATCCCGACGGTTCCAAGCTTTTCTTCAGCACTCTGCCACCCAGGAAATAGTGCTCCCGGGAGTGGCGGAAGGATCAGGAGTGGCTGTGAAGGTATATTGGAATCCAGAGCAGAAACTAGCTTTTCTGGATACCTCAACTTTACCTAAATCGCCTAATTCTGAAAAGCAATTTCAGATTTGGGCAGATGTAGAGGGAGAAATGATCAATCTTGGCTTACTGAAGCAAGGTGCGAGAGACACCTTGCAGCCGATTGCTTATTTGCGCAATGCGGAGAGTCTTAATATCACTCTTGAGCCAATTGGAGGCAGCCCTCACCCACATGTAGAGGATTTATTGGCTAGTAAAGCCATTTAAATGCAATAAGCAGCTTCATTTTTAGCCGATAACCTGAGGAGGTATTCATTTGCTACATCCGCAGTTAAGTTGTACATCTACTATAGGGTTAATATTATAGTGTGGATTGCGATGGAGGCAGGAATGAGGTTAGATCATCTAAATGATTTGACAATTTTTTTATAGTGGACATAATAAAAGAACATACATTCGAGTTAATGTTATATATATAGCAACAATAATATCTACTTTTCTGGTCTCAGTTATTGTCTGCTCTGCGTTTCAGCAATTTGAGCAGCCCATTTAAAGTTAGGTCTGAAAAAAATCTGAGAAAAAGAGATTTAATTCTTTTGAAACTCTAAGTTTTTTTTTCAACTTAGCAATGCCCTCATGAACATAAGATATTCTTCTATCATCTTTTTTTTCACAAAAGTACAGCAGGTTATGTTGATCCTTTACATTACTATGGGAGCCTTTGTTGTCGGTGGAGGGCTAATTTTAATGGCAAATTACACCGCACCACGTGGTAGAAGCAAGTACTTCTAGCACAATCACACTAACAAATGACTTATCTCCAACAACTTCTTTTCTGAATCCCAACCTCAATTACCAGGACACTAACACCCCACTAAGACAGTTATAATCCACATACTATGGGAGAGCGTCCGTCAAGCTCACCTTACAATAGCAACACCCATTCGAGTCATCCAGTACATTCCAATATGATTTAGACGGTGTGTGCAGCACTTAGACCTATGTTATTTATTGTTGGCATTTCTACGATTTGATTGTAGTAGAATTGCCTAGTCTGTCTTTGTCCATACAGGGCATGGTCTCGCCCATGGATATTCACAACAATACGTACACTATGTATTGATGTAGTGTTTTGTGCTTATAATGTCATGGAGTAATTATACTTTTGTGGCAAAAGCCCGGCCTATGTCAAAAGTGCATGAATACCAGGTTAAAGTAACCTGGACTGGTAATCTTGGAAGAGGCACGCAATCGTATCGTGCCTACTCCCGAGATCACATTATCGAAGCAAAGGGTAAACCTATCATTCCAGCTTCATCAGATCCCTCCTTTAGAGGAGATCCTACTCGCTACAACCCAGAAGAGCAGTTGGTGGCTTCACTTTCTGCTTGCCATATGTTATGGTATCTCCATCTTTGTTCGGAGGCCGGGATTACAGTAGTAAGTTATGTTGACCCCGCTCATGGGGTGATGCAAGAAACTGCGGATGGGGGTGGTCGTTTTGCTGAAGTTGTTTTGCGACCTACTATTCAAATTCTGGAGCAAAACAAAGTGGAACGAGCAGAAGCCCTGCACACTAAAGCCAATCAATTGTGTTTTATCGCAAATTCAATGAATTTCCCGGTAAAGCATGAGGCTACTATTTTGGTAAGTACTCCTTCAGGGAAAGGTTAAACTTCTGTTTGGCTGTACCTGTTGGGGTATAATGGTGCCATATTCGCTATGAGCGAAACCTATTAGTTAACACTGGATCAACTAATAGCTAATCTTTCCATGTACAAGGAGTACAATCCCCATTCAATTCGTCATCTAAAGAGTTCATCTCTCCTAGCTTTTATCCAACCAATCAGTTCTTCCTTTCTATTAATTAATCCAAGTTGCCATGAATGAGCGCAACAAAGGAATATTTTGCAAGAGACTAAGCCATGAGTTTGGTTTTACCGCAAATATCTGACGCACTTGGGGGCTTTATAATGAATCACAACTTGCATCCATTATTTATAAATGGTCCAAATAACTTGTGACTGTCCGTAAAAAAAATTATACTTGCATATATACAGTATATACAATAATAACTGTATGATCGATTTTGACAGTATTGCTGTACTAACGAAATGCAAGAGATGAAGGTAATTATTTCAAATGCCTCCCCTAAGCCTATCTATGAGCAAATTGGTCAGCAGATCAAGGCTCAGATTATCTCTGGTGAGCTTAAAGAAGGAGATCCTTTACCATCCATTCGAAAATTGGCTAAAGAGTTGCATATCAGTGTTATTACAACCAAGCGGGCATATGAAGAATTGGAGAAAGAAGGCTTTATTGATACAGTTGGAGGAAAGGGAACTTTTGTTGCCTTGCAGAATAAGGAGTTGCTTCGAGAAAAACGGATGAAATCCATTGAAGATATGATGTCTGAAACCGTATCTACAGCTTTAAAACTTGGGATTACGTACGAAGAATTGCAGGAAATGCTACAGATTTTGTATCACGATGTGGAGATTTAAATAGTTGATAATTAGCGTTTTATTAATTGAAGTGTAAAGTTTAGATGTATGAATAATACCTTAGAAATATCCAACTTGACCAAGGATTACGGTGATTTCCGGCTAGATAATATCTCATTCTCCTTGCCAGCGGGATATATCATGGGCCTCATTGGACCTAATGGATCAGGGAAAACGACGATCATTAAGACAATCATGAATTTGGTGATGAAAGAAAAGGGGGAGATCAAGCTTTTCGGGAAAGATCACCGAGAGTACGAAGTTGAAGTGAAAAAGCGGATCGGGTTCGTTTATGATCAGCCTCGATTTTACGAGCATCTAAATCTCCGACAACTTAAAGCTGTTATTGCACCCTTTTATGAAAAATGGGACGATGCGACCTTTGACGATTTAGTAACTCGTTTTGATCTACCGCTCAATAAGACCTTAAGAAAGTTTTCCAAAGGCATGGCCATGAAGAGTGCCATAGCGTTGGCCTTGTCCCACGATGCTGACTTTATTATCATGGATGAGCCCACTTCAGGACTAGATCCAGTGGTGCGTCGCGAGATTTTGGACTTCTTTCGGGAGATCATCCAGGATGAGAGAAAGTCCATTTTGTTCTCGTCTCATATCACATCTGATATCGAGCAGGTTGCCGACTACATTACCTATGTGTTAAATGGGCAAGTGATTTTTTCGCAAACCAAGGATGAAATCTTTGAGCAATATGCTTTGGTGAAAGGAGCAAACAAACTCTTGGACCAAGAACTAAGAAAACAATTCATTGCTGTTCGTCGGAGTGATTTTGGCTTTGTAGCGCTTACAAATGATGTAATTGCTACCAGGGGAATATTGGGGGATGAAGTAGTATATGATAAAGCTACTCTTGAAGATATTCTGTATTTCAATAATCTGAAGCTAAAAGAAGCCGCATGAATATACCGCAACTTATAGCAAAGGACCTGCGAGCCAATTGGCTTTTCCAATTTTCGAGCCTGTTGGTGCTTTTTATTGTTAGTACCGGATTTATGTATTTGGCTTTAGGAGAGGGAGGAGGTAGTGGAGTGGATTCCTTGTCCGTTACTCAAGCCTCGATGGCGGTACTCATCTATGGAATGTTTATCATTCCAACTACGCTATTGGTTGCCTTGATTTTCTTGATTCTAGATGAAATGTATCAAACCCAAAGCCTGTTGGCCAGTCTGCCTGTTACAAGGGGACAAATGGTCATCGCCCGATATGCTACCAGTTTTTTACAGATATTTCTGGCTTTGGCTTTGCACTTTATAGCTATCCTCCCCGGTGCTTACCTTAATGGAGGGGCTCATCACCCAGCCTTAGCAATCCTCAATCACCCTTTGGTATGGGTGTTGATGGCCGTTACACTGTTCCTATTCCTTAGTTTTTTCTACCCTTTCTATTTTAGATTTGGCATGAGAAAAGGGATGATCAGAATGATTTTGGCAATCATGTGCGTAATCCTGCTAGCTATCAAGACATGGCAGATGATGTATGCATCTACTCCAGTGCAGCAAACGATCCAAGCGATAGCAGAATGGGCGCAAGGCCAAAATGGGGTAGTGATTGTTTTAGGACTATTGGGCTGTTTTGCACTATTAGTCGGAGGCTCAATTAAATTATCTATGATATTCTACAAAAACAGAGAGATATGAATAGAGGTATAATTTTAAATTTGATACAAAAAGACTTTAGGACCTATGCCCAACAGATTGCCGGCACATCTTTGTTGATCCTGCTCTTTGGGATGTTTACCATTTTTATCAATAGCAATACATTGGGAATGTTTACATCCAGTAGTGCGAGCTTAATCTGCCTGGTTGTGATTATCGTTTTTGTACCTGAATTACAAAGCCGGCAAGCTTGGATACAAACGGCTAGTTTGCCGGTGTCAAGGAAAGCTATGGTAAGAGCAAGATTCTTGACGGCGATTATTATTGCCTTGGGCAATTTAGCGCTGTGGCTAGTAACATTTAGAATCTTAGATACCATTTTTCACCCAGAAAATCCAACGGTCATCGGTGTCAATGATATCTTGTATACCGGTATGTATATCTTCTTAAATCTATCGCTTTATTATCTGGTTTTTTATCGATTTCATTTAATAGTAGTGATAGGCATACATATTCTCCCGACTATACTCTGGACATTAATTTCTCAGGGGTCTACCGTTTTAGGGGATGTAATAGCTGCTCAGCCCAATCTATTGTTGGGGTGGAGCGTTGGAATAATTGGGTTGTTCTTGCTGTCCTTTCATTCCGCTTCAACTTATTTTCAGAAGAAAAACTTGTGATTAATCCAGCTTAAGTACTTCGAGGAATGCCTTTTGAGGTACCTCTACGTTTCCGATCTGGCGCATCTTCTTCTTACCTTTTTTCTGCTTTTCAAGCAGTTTTCGCTTACGCGTAATATCACCACCATAACATTTGGCCGTCACATCTTTCCGCAGGGCGGAAATGGTTTCCCGAGCAATGATTTTAGCGCCGATGGCAGCTTGAATCGCGATCATGAACTGTTGTCTTGGCAGCAGTTCTTTCAAGCGTTTACAGATCTTACGGCCAAAAGCTGCGGCTTTTTCACGGTGTACCAGCGCTGATAGTGCATCCACGGATTCACCGTTCAATTTGATATCCAATTTAACTAAGTCAGAAGGTTTGTACTCAGAAGGCTGGTAATCGAAAGAGGCATACCCACGTGAAATAGACTTCAAGCGGTCATAAAAGTCAAATACGATCTCTGCTAGTGGGAGATCAAAGGTCAATTCTACCCGATCTTGTGTCAGGTAATCCTGTTTAGTCATCATACCCCGTTTCTCCATAGCCAGTGTCATGATGGACCCGATATACTCAGGTTTGGTGATGACTTGTGCTACAATAAAGGGTTCCTCTACCCGAGCTAAAAGCGTAGGATCAGGTAATTCAGATGGGGTACGTATATCGAGTTTCTGGTCTTTTTTGGTATAGGCAAAGTAGGATACGTTGGGTATTGTAGTGATCACATTCTGCCCAAACTCACGATCTAGCCGTTCCTGAATAATTTCCAGGTGCAACATGCCTAGAAACCCACAGCGAAACCCAAAACCAAGAGCAGCAGAAGTCTCTGGTTCGAAGACCAAAGAAGCATCATTCAACTGTAATTTTTCCAAGCTATCTCTCAGGTCTTCGAAGTCATCATTATCAATTGGGAAAATCCCGGCAAATACCATAGGTTTTACATCTTCAAAACCCTTGATAGCTTCATCACATGGATTACTGGATTGCGTAATGGTATCCCCAACTTTGATTTCCTTGGAATTCTTGATCCCTGTAATCATATAGCCCACATTCCCGGCGCTCAATTCTTTCTTCGGCACCTGGTTCATTTGCAATATTCCAATCTCATCTGCATTGTACTCTTTGCCGGTATTGACAAAGCGCACTTTCTCCCCTTTTTTCATCGTACCGTTGAGAATTCGGAAGTAAGCGATCACACCTCTGAATGGGTTGAATACAGAATCGAAGATCAAAGCTTGCAATGGAGCTGCTACATCACCTGTAGGCGCTGGGATGCGTTCCACTGCCGCTGCCAGGATGTCTGCAACCCCTTGACCCGTTTTTCCACTTGCGTGAATAATGTCTTCCAAATCACACACGGTAAGGTCCATGATTTGTTCAGAAACTTCATCGATCATCGCACTTTCCATATCCACTTTATTCAGGATAGGGATAATCTCGAGATCATGCTCGATCGCAAGGTATAGGTTGGAAATCGTTTGGGCTTGGATTCCTTGAGAAGCATCAACCAACAACAAGGCGCCTTCACAAGCCGCGATGGACCTAGATACTTCGTAAGAGAAGTCAACGTGACCTGGAGTATCAATTAGATTGAAAGTATAGGTTTCGCCATCGGTATGCTTATAATACATCTGGATAGCGTGACTCTTTATGGTAATACCGCGCTCTCGCTCGATGTCCATATCGTCCAATGCCTGCGCTTGCATCTCTCGCTCTGAGATCGTATTGGTATATTCCAAGAGTCGATCTGAAAGCGTACTTTTCCCGTGGTCAATATGGGCAATTACACAAAAATTCCTGATATTCTTCATAGACCGCAAATATACTTGTTTTTTTTCCTTCTCTGACAATTTTTGGTCCGGTGTTTTAGATATAAGATTTGCAACCAAAGGAAGCAAGATTTTCAGCTAAAAGGGAGACTTAAAAACACAAAAATTGCCAGATCATCTGTTTTTATTGAGATGTACCGAAATGTATGCTAACTTCTGCTGTTAGTTGTACGTTCCACAAGTTTTTACAACTTAATGTATGCTGGATCTTAAGTGGAAATCGAGACTTGAGTGTCTACAATAGTGGAGACTAGCCAAAAGAAGCTTACTTTTCTACTGTATCAACTATTTTGAGTTCCTTTTTGTTGCGTCCAGGCAAAATTGTTTGATTAACAGAAAATTATCGTGCTGCATTTCGTTATATTTGGAACGTTTTAATTGATGGAAGTTACTCCACTATGACCGCAGAAAACCTAGAAAAATTAAAAAAAGACTTGTTAGTTCGGATCTCTCGGGGAATGGGAGGTGTCTTGAAGGAATTGAAGGAGATACTACCGACGGATTCGGCCCGATTTTCGGAGTTCATTCAATTAGAATCTCGTTTGCAGGAGGCTAATAAGTCGAAAGTAAAAGGCATCATTTCGCAGGCAGAACTACAATTGTATTACAATCAAATCAGAGATGACTTGATTGAATTCATCCAGTCACTAAAAGCTGCTGATTTCTTCAAGTCAGATCGCGGCAGTATAGCCAAAGCACGACAAGGCAGTCTATTGTACAATATTCCGGATCGTATGAAGGTCTCAGAAGAGGCCAAGTGTGTGATTCGATTGGCTTATGATGAGGATGTAATTCTAGAGAATATAGAATTGGAACCTTCCGTTGTATTAAAAACAGTACGTGTAACGGAAGTGATGCAAGCAGAATTACTGGACCCTGCCGGCGAGCCTGCTTTTACCATTCGTAGCCTATCAACGGAGGAGCAATTCTTGGAAGAGGGCGCTTATACCGAGTGGATTTTTTACGTCACTCCTATAAGAGCTGGCACCTTTCCTTTACTTATCAAAGTATCCGTTGTAGAGCTCATACAAGGGCGAGAACGGGTACGGGAGATCGTATGGGAAGAACAGGTAGAAATACTTACGGAAGGAGCCAAGGCCGTTGCTACTAGTAGTGATTTTCGGCCCTCTCCCTTTAATATTCATTTTGGAGAGGCAGGAGAAGCTCCGCCCCTGATTGATGAGGGCCAAGAGTTGGAAATCCTTGATCATCGCCAAATAGAACCGCTGCCTGAGAAGCCCAAGTCTCCACAAGTGCCCACAGAACGTGTTAAGCGACAAACCCCTCATGCCATTCGAGGGAACCGTAGACCCAAGCGGAAAAACTACCTCAATCCACTTTTAGGCTTGCTATTACTAGTTTGTGTGGGCTACTATGCCCTGCCAGCACTGCAGAAGGGAGGAGGGAGCCACTACAAGCCACCACCACCGCCACCACCAGATTCGACTAAAACAATTGTGAATCCTATTCCAACAGACTCTGTCTTACTACAGCTAGATACAATAAGAGAATAAGGAGATTTAATCCTACAATTTGCTTGGCGTATCTAACATGCCGCACTGCTTGGAGTGAAATTTTTTAAAAAAAAACAGTATCACTTTGAACCGATGAGTAAAAAGGGTGTATAAGGATTCGAACGTAAGAATGAAAATAGCTGTAACAGCAAAATTTGTCAGAGAAGGAATATGTTGAATTTCCGCTCTTCATACCGAGCTTATTCAGATGCCAAATTGATGCGATACATCACAAAAGGGGATGATCGGGCCTTTAGCGTATTGTATGATCGTTATGGAGAGAAAATGCATCGCTACTTCTATCGAATGCTTTGGCAAGAACGTCAAAAGGCTGAAGACTTTACCCAAGAGTTATTCCTAAAGGTCATTAAAAAACCTCACCTCTACGATCCGGACAGGAACTTTTCCAGCTGGCTTTTTCAGGTAGCAGCAAATATGGTCAAGAACGAATACCGGAGGCACTCTCGCCAACCTGAGATCACCTCGGAACTCCCTCTTGATTTAAGTTTAAAAGAGAATTCCTTTTTCGAATGTAGCGACCGGAAGTATTTCAAAAAGGAATTAGAGGCGGCTCTAAACCGACTCTCCGAAGATCATCGACAGTGTTTTGTATTGCGTTATTTAGAAGAGAAGAGCATCAAGGAGATCAGTGAAATACTGGATTGCCCAGAAGGTACAGTGAAGTCGAGATTGTATTATGCGTTGAAGAAGCTAGCCAAGTCCTTACAGTTATTTAAACCAGAAAGCTATTAAATCGAATCAATAGAAGCAGAATGAAACAGCAAGCTAATTTTTCTGATAAAGTAGTTCATTTGATGGCTTCCAAGTCCTGGGAGCAACTTACTGCTGCTGAACGACGTGCTGTTTTGCAGGAGATGGACCAGGACACCTTTGAAAATTACAACTGCTTAATCGGTGTAAGCCAAGCTTTACATCATGAAACTCCTCCACCTCGCCCAGAAATCAAGGACCGCTTGATGGCTCAGATGCAGCAAGGTGCAGCCCAAACTCGCAAGAAAGCTTTTTGGGAGGAGTGGTTCCAATGGCAAGTGCCGGTCTGGCAAGTATCCTTGGCTAGTTTAGCCTTCGTATTGTTATACCTTTCTGGCATCCCCGGTCACCCCAGCGGTATTGACGCTAATAGTCCGGACCAACCCTTTTTTCAAGGGCCAGTAGACACCGTTTACCTGGATACGGAACAAGCACCAGAAGACAGCTCGGATCAACGCCAACCCTTGCTGGAGTCTAATATTTTCCAATATCTTCCTTCTTGGTTTGGCACAAAAACAGATATAACAATTGCAAAAGAAGATCGGTCTCTTATGGCTTTAAATTTGCCGCAAGCCAGTACTCACCTTCTGCCACCAACCCAGGCAATGTTGTCTGCTCAGGACATTATTCCATTAGAATTGTTAGAAATTCGAGGGTAGAGGAAATTCACTCTACATCTACCTGTACTTACTTTTACTTTTCGTCACCTTGGAGTTATGCTCAAAGGTGTACTATCCTGCCATTCTTCTCAAAAATCCCTATCTTTGTCTAGATTTCTCAAGACAGCTACCTAAAACTCCCTCTCCTCCTTGGGAATTTACTATTATTGTTCTGTTTCATACAGCTATGTAGCCACCATACAGAATTACTACCAGATCAAAAAAGGGGAATTGTAACCCTTTAATTTGTATAACATCTAAGGCTCGGGTAAGTACCCTTAGCAGTCTATTCCACCTGTGAATACAAAATATTTTTTAAATTGGTAAAACAATTAGACATACTATTATCGTTAGTAGTGAAAATGAAGCGCTTTATGAAGAGGAGACTAATCGCCCTTTTATTCCTTTCTATTGCTACAGGCATCGTTTATGGCCAAGGCCAGGATACGATCAAATTGAAGAATCCTTCTTTTGAGGATTACCCGCGTGTCAGTAGTGCGCCTTCTGGTTGGTTGGATTGTGGATTTCCTGAAGAGACAGAACCTGATGTGCAACCTAGTCCTAACAATGAGTTTAAGGTAAATAAGCCTGCTAATCACGGTTATACCTATTTGGGTATGGTGGTAAGGGACAATGATACCTGGGAGTCCGTTGGCCAAAAGCTAAGTAGCCCCTTGAAAAAAGGGCAGTGCTATAGCTTTAGCATTGATCTAGCTCGTTCCAATACATATATTAGCCAAACCAAAACAACTGGGAAGGATGCGAACTATAACACGCCTGCCAAGTTGAGAATTTATGGTGGATTTGGCTATTGTGATAAGAAGTTTTTGTTGGGAGAAAGTAGTATGGTAATCAACTACAACTGGAAAAACTACGTGTTTAAGTTTGAACCTGTAGATGACTATTCCTACATCATTCTCGAGGCTTTTTACCAAACGCCTACACTTTTCCCTTACAATGGGAATATCCTGTTGGATAATGCTTCGGCTATCGCACCTATTCCTTGTGATGAGGATATGGTAGCTGAAACCAAGCCAGAGCCGGCAGAAGAACAAGCTGTTACTCCTCCACCTCCAACTCCTAAGCCGCAGGTGGCACAGGCGAAACCTCCTGTAAAAGTACCTCCGACGCCTAAACCAGTGACTCCAGCACCAAAAGAGGAAAAGCCTGTAGCTGCTGAGAAAACAACACCACCGAAGAAAGATCCCGTGGTTTTCCAAGGGAAGGAAATCGGTGAGCTGAGAGAAGGGACAACCATTCAGGTAAACAAACTGTTTTTCGAAGCTAATAAGTCTACCATACGAGACGAATCCATTCCTACTTTGAATGAAATATATGCCTTCCTCACGAGCAATCGCAAGGTAGTGGTAGAAATCGGGGGTCATACCAATAACCTTCCTGCACCTGATATGCGAGCTCGCTTATCTAAGCAGAGAGCGGAAGAAGTGGCTAAATTCCTTGAGCAGAAAGGTATTAATAGAAGTCGCTTGCAGACGCGAGGGTATGGCAGTAGTAAACCCATTGCGGACAATGGTACAAGGCAAGGCCGTCAGAAGAACCAGCGGGTAGATATTAAGATTTTGCAGGTTAATTGATACCAAACTGATCTTAACTGGTACCATGGCCCATACTGATGACCGTTGGAGAGGAAGAAGGCCTTAGACCAGTTAATTGAACCCAAATTGTAAATTACATTTGCCAGATAATAGAGCCTCCAAAAATACTTTTGGAGGCTCTATTATATTTATATGAACCATATGAGAGAAATAGCGCTTGGCGTTTTACTTAGTCTAATGATTTGTAGTTGTACAGGGAGAGAACCCAATGAGCTGGAGCAACAATTAGTTGAGCAAGTTAAAAAGGCCAATAATGAAAGAGATTATGATGTATTGAGGCCTTTGATAGCAAGAGAGTTTCATTTTGAAGGAAGCGATCAGAATACTTCACTTACACTTCTATATTCCTACCTGAATTTTCATTTATCAGAGAAAATCAATAGCATAAGAATCAAGCATGTGAAAGAAGTTAATGATTCAGTTAGCTTGATCAATGGGACTTATGATTTTGAGAAGTATCAGCGAGAAAGATTCGTCTTGAAGTATAAACTGACGGCTGACGGGGCAAAAATATTAAGTCTAAACAGCCTGAAACCGCATAAGTTTCGGCTGGTCACTCGGGCAACCTATCGAAACGATGAAATATTCGGAGATAATCCAGTAGATAATATCAAAAACTTAAACGTACTGGATTATTCAACGGCTGAGACAATTGATGAAAATGGATATACCGTTTACTACGACGATGAGCTGCAAAGAGAAGCGGTGCAGGCGCTCCAGCTTTTGCAACAGCTTGACAGTTTGTTGATTAACAGATTCCAGGTCGATAGTATTGAAAAGGAGAATCTATATGTAACCAAGTTCAACACGAACAATACCATCACGATAGGGATGGATAGCAAAATTCCTTGGATCCTAGCCTTGTATGCCTCCGATAGTATTAACCAGCAGACTTTAGTTCAGAAGATGGGTAATACCTTTTCTCATGAAATTGTCGAAGGGACTTTGGTGAAAAAGTATAAGCTTAAAGGCTATCCTTATAGGTGGTTTCGAGATGGCTTGGCGGAATATATCGCCTACCAATACTGTAAAATAGTTGCGCCAGAGGAAGCGGAAAGTTATTTTATACAAAGCAGGCTTTCCTCAGCCAGTACCTTTGCCAAAGATGGTAACCTATTGGATTGGCGAGGCAATGGGCCTATCGACAATATTGATCAAGGAAAACTTTATGGGGATAGGTTCATCCATTTTAATGAGGTAGGTCAGTATGGAAGAGCTTTTAAATTCTTCAAAGACTTATTTGAACAAGATGAGGCTAAGTTATTGCAGCTCTTGCAGGCACTGAAAGGAGAAGAAGATATTTCTGTTGAGAAGGTTTTGGACATCATATCCGATACCACAGAAAAGGATATCAGACTGCTTATTAGCGAATATTAAACGCAAACGAACAACTTTTGCACAAAAAAACAGAGGCAAATCCACCTCTGTTTTTTTGTGCCCTCTGATAACTTCAGGTGTTTAGGGATGGGCTGTAACAGATCTTTAATACCACGAAAACATAATATTAATCTCTGCACTAGGGCCTAATCGTTGTAGCGGATCACCGATTGTGAAATCCAAGGCTAGCCCAATCTTTAATTGGCTATTTTCTAGGTTTAGATTTTCTCCAGCTATAAATCCCAGTTCCGTGTGCAGAAATGTGTAATCCAAAGCTAAAGCCGAACCCAGGCCAAAGCCTACCCAAGCAATTTGATTGTGCTGATACCGCGCATTACCATCTAGTCGGAATAGGTGTGCAAAGGAATCTGTTTTACTTTGGCGCAAGGGTAAATATCGTGCCCAGCCGGATAATTCCAGATAAGAAGAGCCGTCTCCAAATCCGAATAGATCGAAAGGAATGTAGCCACCCGCCACGGCATAGTAGTGTCTCGGTTGGCGTAAACTGTAAACCAGCTGATCTTCTCCAAAGTCAGCACTAAAGCTGAGAATCTGAGGGATAGAAATGCCTGCATACCAAATGTCCTCATTGAAATAGAACATGCCCAAGCTGACATCGGGGTTCCATACGGCCCCTGCTACAATATCCTCCTCTGGTACATCGAAGAAATTGGAATCGAAACCATCAATTCTGGAACGCGTCTGGACCAATCCCAAGGAAAGACCAATGGAAAGGGCTTGTCGTCCTAGTCGATCTAAAGGTATCATATAGGCGAAGCGTCCATACGCTCCTAGGGTTGATAGGGCACCCGTTCGATCAGACATAATGTGGCCTCCCACGATGATGTTATCATCCTCCAGTACGCCCTCGAAATTTAGAACTTGCGTATTGGGGCTGTAATCCCAATTGAATCCATTACCCAACCATTGGTGTCGATCGGTGGCAGCTATGGAGAAGGTATACTCATCTACTGTGAAATTATTGGACACACTAGCGGGGTTAACAACTCCCCATTGGTCTCGGTACAGGGTATAAGGGGTTAGGAGTTGTCCAAAAACATCTTGTGTGAAGAAGAGAAGACTTATGAGGCAATATAGGTATTTCATGTTGAGTGTTTTCAGCTTAGCTAGGTGAGAGGAAGAACTGTAATATTCTCCCTCTCAGCCAGCGAGATGGTTAAATGAGGTTATTTCAATAGGTAGAGTATACCTTTTTCGGGCTGTGGTTTGGTCCCATCGGCCAGCGTTCCTTCAAATAGGAAGTAATAGGCACCAGATGGCAATTGGACCCCTTTGTTATTTTGGCCTTCCCATCCGACAAGCGTATTCCCTTTCAGCAAATCAAATTCACTAGAATCAAAAAACTGGGAATAGATGAGCTGCCCCCAGCGATCAACTATAGTGATTCTAGCATCACTGAGATTTCGCAGAAGCGTGAAATTCCAAACAGGGTTCTTTCCAGTGGGCCGTAGGGCCTGCTTGTAGGATATAATTTCTGAGGCCAGAAACTTGACCGTCAAGTTGACATTGGCTTCGCTGCAAAGGCTACCGCATTCTGGATCATTGTTGCAAACCTGATAAGTAAAGGAAACCTCAATGTCTTCCTGGACATCAAAATCTCGGAGATAGTACAAGCCAGCCAACGAATCTGAAAGGTCACCAAATTCTGGCTCCTTGATGATTGTAAAGGTGAGTTGACTATCAGGAATGGTCTGCGTAATGGCATCGAAAAGCAGTTCTTTATTGAGTAGAAGAGCTGCTTTATCTGCGGCTAATAACACATCTTTATCTTGTGTCGTTGGATTGACCGCATGGTAAACGATTACTGAGTCTCGAACGATGCAGCTTCCGGTATTCACGATCCAAATGAATATATTCTCTCCACTGATCAAGGAATCAACTATCGTATTAGGGTTTTCAGGTTCCAGGATATGGGCGGGAGAGGAAGTAAACCAGGTACCGGTAGTTCCGGATGGCAAGCTAGCTGCCATGCTAACCTCTAAGTCGCCACAGCTCAAGATATCTTCTCCGGCACTAACGGCGGCTGCACTTTCATCTAAGGTGATGAACAATGGACCTAGTTGTTCTGATTCACAACCATTGATATTATAGGAGGCGAAATAGTCTCCGACATCCGCTGCCGTAAAGTTCTCCAATTGAAGAGCTGGTTCATCGGTGACGAAGGCACCTCTCGGCGTCTCCCAGAGATAAGAAATCTCTCCATCTAAAGGTACATTGACCGCCAAGTCGAGCGTTTGGCCTACACAGAGAATAGTATTGGTGGCACTCAACTCGGCAGGCGCCGTTGGAGCTGCGGCAAATGAAAATGGTGTTCCTGCAGCTACAACTAGGCAGGAATTTGAAAGATCAACTTGCCCATTTCCGTTGTCTTTTCCAACAACGGCCGAGATATAATATTGTTCTCCGGCTTGCATCTGACTTTCAATAAAGAAAACGGTCGGCTCATCTAGAATGGCAAAGATGACATCTCCGAGGCTTGTTCCCGAGGCATTGTGGATGACAAACTGCCTGACCTCACCCGCTCCAATCACTTCTCCACTATCATCGTAGAAGGCGGTCAGTACCTCTGTTTCACATCCCATTAATTTCTCCGAGCCCATGGTACCAACGGACACAGAACAAGGATCAATGCAATCAACTACGACTTCCAGACTTACACTACAGTCATTTTGATCCGTTACAATAATGGTATATAACCCTTCACCAACCTGACTGAGATCTTGGTTCGTGTTTTGATTGGACCAGAAGTAATTGTAGGGCGGTGTACCTCCGGTGACTTCGATGTCCACAGCTCCAGAAAATTCACCACAAATGGAAGGTGTAACGCTGATGAGCTCGATAATAGGAGGAGGGAGAGCGATGAGGGTCGCTGTATCAGAAAAAGCAATGCAGTTATTGGCATCTGTCAGAGACACATAGTATTCTCCAGCGCCCAGATTCTGCAAATCTTCCTCGTCGTCATTATCTCCTATCCCGTCATCATTCCAATCAAAACTAAATGGAGCCGTGCCTCCCTCTATGGCAAGATCTACCGAGCCATTTTCCTCATCACAACTCGCATCTATACTGGACAAAGTGAGGAATAAGGTTGTTGCATTTCCGATTGTGAAATTGCCGTTGACATCACATTGATTTTGATCGGTAATCACAATATTATATGTACCTGCCCCTACTCCAGAAAGATCTTCGGATGTGTTGCCGTTACTCCAACTATAGGAATAGGGCGGCGTACCGCCTGAGATGGTAATATCGATGGAGCCATTTTCAACGCCTTCACAAGTTGCGGAGCTGATCTGCGTATCACTGATGTTAAGCGTTTCCGGCTGCCCAATCGTAAAGGAGCTTCCAGTTAAGCAATTATTGGCATCACTAATGCTCACATCATAAGTGCCTGCCGCTAGGCTTTCAATCGAAAGGCCACTAGCCCCATTGGACCATTGAATATCGTAGGGTTCTGTACCTCCACCGACGATGATGGAGATAGCTCCGTCTGCCATTCCTGAACAACTGGCGTCTCGAATCTCCGAGGGTTCGATAAAGAGCGCACTAGGTTCTTCTATGATGACTTGGGCCGTGACTTGACACTGGTTTATATCTGAAACGCTTACTTCATAGCTTCCCGCAGCGAGGTCATTTCGTGAGATGGCAGTAGATTGATCCGGCCATAAAATATTGTAATCGGGTGTCCCGCCGGCAATAGTCAATATCGCTTGGCCATCAGCTACGCCATTACAACTAGCGGAATCCACATCTATGCTGATATCTATTACTTCTGGTTCAGTGAGCGTTGTACTAGTTTCTAAGGTGCAATTGTCGCTATCAGTGATGGTCAAGGAATAGTTGCCCGCAGGCAATCCAGGATTATTAGCTGTACTCACACCATTGGACCAGAGGTAGGTATAATCGGGCGTGCCTCCCTGAGCCTGAACATTGGCTATACCTGTAGCTGCTCCATTACAAAGAATATCTTGATTATCAAAGGCAGCCGTTAAGGGTTCAGCCACACTTACTCCTACGCTGAAGGAAGCAGAACAGCCATTCTCTGCTGTTCCCACCACCGTATACGTACCGCTCTGACTTACTTCAATGCTTTCAGTGGTGGCATCCGTACTCCATATGTAGGTGTCAGCTCCACTAGCAGTCAAAATACTGGTCGTATTTGCACAGAGCGTAGTATCGCCAGCAATCTCTACAGTAGGCAGTGCTAATTCTGTCAGAGTAACAGCCGTGCGACTAAGGCTAACGCAGCCATTGGCAATCACAAAGGACTCTGCATAGTAGGTGCCTGGTCCAGTTGGGCTGTAGCCGGTGCTGCCTTGAAAAAGGAGTTGTCCTCCAGCAGGCGCATCATACCAATTTACGGATAAGGTATCTGGTACATTAACGGTTAAACTAGGAAGGTCATCTCCCGCACAATAACTTTGATCGCCTCCGCTAACTGGAGGAGGAATATTATCAGGACAGCTACAATCTGGTGCTGTAACTGTTTCTTGACTGCTACAGTCTACATTGGGATCTGTTATGCTTATATCCAAATCCGTTCCAACAGGGATGCTAACAATCGAAAAGCTACCTCCTCCATTATCTATCACCTCTCCGATAGGAGCAGAGAGCGTATGAGTACTTTCAATTTGGACCTCTACTCGATAAGTAGTTAGGTTTGGATCGCAATTCACAGATATAATTTCGATAGTGGGTAAAGGATCTACCAATACTGTAATTGAATCTGTATCCTGGCATCCGTTTCCATCCTCTAACACCACGGCATAGGTAGTCAGCGTAGTGGGACTCACCACTTGAGTTTGTCCCGGATTTAATCCATTATCCCATGTGAATGTATAGTTACCATCTCCTCCCGTTGCTGAGGCAAAAAGCAATAGCTCTTCACCAATACATATGCTAGTATCTGGCCCTAGGTTGACGACGGGTAAGGGGTTGACAGTCACGGTGACTTGATCAGTAGCCGAACAGCCGTTTTCATCTGTGGCGGTAACCGTGTAAATGGTGGTTTGAACGGGCGATACGCTGTGCGTTTGACCGATTCCCAATCCATTATCCCAACTATAATTATAGCTTGATCCACTGCCACCAGTAGCGATGGCAGACAGCGTTACATTTTCTCCCACGCAAATACTAGTATCTGTTTCTGCTACTACCGTAGGATTTGGAAGGATCGATATGGTGATCTGATCTGTGGCTGTGCAGCCACTCCCGTCAGTTAGGACGACAGTATAAGTAGTGGTATCTGTTGGAGTAACGGTATGTGAAGCTCCAGCACCTAAGCCATTGTCCCAGTCAAAGGTATAACTATCATTGTTACCTCCAGTTCCTACTGCAATCAACCCGACTGGATTTCCCGCACAAATAGCTGTGTCAGGACTAGCTACCACGGTTGGTAATGCATTGACTACCACTGTCACTTCATCCTGATCCGTACAACCCGCTTCGTCAGTGACGGTGACGCTATAAGTCGTGGTGGTATCAGGACTGACTACATGAGTTGGACCTGTGCCCAAGCCATTGTCCCATGAAAAGGTGTATCCACCTGCCCCACCACTTGCTGTGGCAGATATGGTCACGGACTCTCCTTGACAAATTGCCGTATCTAGTTCAGCAATTACGATTGGAGGCAGACTAATAAAGACATTGGCTGTGTCGGTGGCCGTGCAGTTGTTGCCGTCTCTCAAAATTACTGCGTAGTCCGTATCGATGGAAGGAGTGACGGTGTGAGTGGGCCCTGCCCCTAGTCCATTATCCCACAGAAACTGATAATTGGCTCCGCTTCCACCACTGGGGATGGCTATCAACACTACCGGTTCACCTTGACAAACGGTCGTATCTGGCCTTGCTTCAACATTTGGATTTGGATTAACGATTATTGTAGCTTGATCTCGATCAGCACACCCGAAAGCATCAGTTACAGTGACCGAATAGGTGGTTGTGGTATCAGGAGTAACATCATGTGTTTGGCCATTTCCTAAGCCATTGTCCCAAGTAAAAGTATAACCATCGCTACCTCCTCCTGCCGTGGCTATTAAAGTCACGGTTTCTCCTTCGCATATGGTCGTATCAGGAGCCGCCACGACGGTAGGACGTTGATTAACAATTACATTGGCCGTATCCGTATTGATACACCCATTTTCATCGCGTACGGCCACTGCATAATCGGTACTAGTAGTAGGCGTCACAGTGTGTGTCGCTCCAGTGCCTAAGCCATTGTCCCAAAGGAATTGGTAATTTCCACCACTACCTCCGTTGGCTATCGCGGTCAAAGTCACCGAAGCCCCTTCACAAATGGCTGTATCTGGACTAGCCACTACAGTGGGGAGTGGATTAACTACTACTACAGCTGTATCTGTAGCTGTGCAACCCTCTTCGTCTGTAGCGGTAACTTGATATACGGTAGTGCTGGTGGGAGTAACCGTTTTGGCTGGTCCGGTACCCAATCCGTTGTTCCATTGGTACTGCACAGTGCCTGTCCCTCCAGAAGAAATGGCTCTAAGGTTAGCCGTTTCACCTTCACAGATGACAGGGGGGATGGCTATAGCCTCGGTGGTGAGTTGGCAGCTTAAGATCGTAAAGCACAATTCCTCACTCCAACTACTTCCCTCGTAGGTATGATCTATGGCCTGCACCTTGAAACAGTATTCTCCATCGGGTAAATCCTTGACTAGCCAAGACCTGGTTTGAAACTGGTTGCCCATTTGCACCAAGTGACGATAACCATTATCGGGATGACCATGAGGTTGTAGAAAGATTTGGTTTTGTACATCATATAGAAAGGCCTTGTAGGACAAAGAACTGGAAGGTTGTTCTGGGTCGAAGCCGTCTTTCCAATTCAATAACACATCGCTACCATTTATATCTACATCTAGTGCTGAGGGTGGGCTTGGAGCGGTATTGATCTCACAGGTGGATTCGTTCAGATACATTAAACCTTGGTCTCGCCAAACCGTTTCCGTATTGGTCTCATTGTAAGTGGCAAAGTATTGCTGGTAGATATCCAGAATTCCGTCATTGTTGAAATCTACCCATTCTGGAAGCACACCCACTTTTAGGTAAGCAAGGTTTGGGAAACTGAAGTTGATGTTTTCCGCGACCAAAGAGGTGCCACCCGTATTTTGAAATAGTTGTGTGAATTCCACCACGCTAGGAGCTGTGGGGCTTGAAGCATACAGAAAAGTACTAGCCGCTAGATCTAGAAAGCCGTCATTGTTATAATCTCCCAATCTAAGGTGCCCAAAGCCCTGATTCAGGACTGGGACTTCTACAAAATTCAGATTGTCATTCAAGTAGAAGCGGGTGGATGCACCGAATTGAAATAATCCTGAGCCTACCACATCCAAATCGCCGTCGTTGTCAATATCCCCAATATCGAAAGCACCTAATCCTTGTCCAGTGGAGCCCACATTTGGCCCCAAAGTGAAAGTACCTTCTTCATTCAAATAAATGTTTATCTGATGTGGAAGGTCAGGGATGAAGGGGTTACGTTCTTCCGTAATGACGTCGGTATCTCCATCATTATCAAAATCTGCAACTCTTAGATCGGCCACTGTATTCTCTGAAAATTGGTAATCGGTACCGGGGCCAAAATCTAGGTCGCCTCGATTCTCATAAAAGGCTAATCCATTGAATTGGGTAAAGAACACGCTATTAAAGTGAACAACATCAAGGTCACCATCATTGTCATAATCCAAAAATGCAGGCCTGGAGGTGGTCCAACCCTCAACGGAGTTAAAAATCTCCTTGCGTTCGAATGTTCCATTGTTGTTCACCAGTAGATATATCGCGGTATTATCAACAAAAACGATGTCAATATCACCATCATTATCGGCATCTCCTAAGTCAAAATGTTCTGCTAGTATTTGGTTTTCATTCCATGGGTCAAGAAGAGGAAGAGTCCCTTCTTTGTTTTGCAGGATATGCAATTGGGGAGGGTTGTCCCCATTATCCTGAATGATGATTAGATCTTTGTCTCCATCATTATCAAAGTCTGCAAATTTTGAATACTTGCTAAAACCAGGGGCCGCCACCTCGTCCAGGGTGTAGGCTGGGCAAGGGGCCGTACCGATCTGGAAATCACCTGCTGCCCATGGACTCCCACTATAAAAGTGATCGATAGCTTGTACCTGCCAAGCGTATTGCCCGTCGGGCAGGTTATTAAAAGTCCAGCTTCCACTGCTGCCATGGCGGCCTGGGGCTGCCACTTTTCGAAGGCCAGTGGTTTGGTCTGAACTAGGGGCGTGTAGTATTTGTCCCGTTGTTTGATTGCGCAAGAATATCTCGTAGGTTAAAGAGGCTGTATTTTGGTTAGCATCGGAAGACAGCCAAGATAGTGATACGCTGCTTCCATCAACTTGAGAGCTGAGGCTAGTGGGTGCATTGGGTCGAGTATTAGGAGGACAGGTCGATTGGGGCGCATTTCCTCGGAAATAGTTGATAGAAATGGTGGCACCAATTACAAATGTGGTATTGGCAAAGTCAGCTGTGTTATCCTTGTTAAAGTCAGCGAAGTACGGGGCGCTAAAGGTTGTACTAGGTCCGAATATATCAGGCGTGAAGGAGGTCCCATCATTCCGATATATGATGTATCTCCTGTTGAAGGTTTGGCTATTGCTGGTATATACCATTAGGTCTAAATAACCGTTGTTGTCGAAGTCAAAGGTGACGATGTCAAATATGTTTTCATTGGTACCGGTCGATGTGCTTCCGACAAAGCCATTGGTGCCAGAAGGACCACCACGGTAGTAGCGGAAACTAGCTCCTGGATTAGCCGACTGGAAGCCATCCCCCCAGACAATCATGTCCACCGTTCCATCATTATCGAAATCCTCAAGAAGGCTTCGGTCTGCTGAGGGCGGCCGAGCGCTGGCGCCAGTGAAAGTGCCATCTCCTTGATTCAGGTGAATGTCAGGGAAGGTGCGGAAATTGCCCGCCGCATCCGCTCCGTCGAATAAGCCCCAGCAATCCTGATCGCCATCATTATCTATATCAGCCCACTTGACATCTGTTACCTTATTTCTACCCGAACCAGAGATGGGAAACAGCTCTTGCAGCGAGAACCCTAGGAACCCATCATTGACCAGCATAAATACAGCCCCATTGGACCGTCTAAATACACCACAGCTGATATCGAGGTCTCCGTCATTATCATAATCCACAAACTGGGGGAATCCTTCGAAAGCCACGTTCGTAGGAGCGGTATATATGGTGGTAAAAGTGAAAGAGGTCCCCGTATTAATATAGAGCCGGAGGGAGTTGCCGATATCGGGGTCAACGGATACGATATCTATTCGACCATCTCCGTTAATATCGGCAAGGTCAAAACGATCCGTTGTTAAAGCCGTGAAAAGCGAAAAGCTGGTTCCATTGTTTTGGAACAATCGAATTTGGGGTGGGGTAGTGGAGGTGTTGTCTACCAATTTGGGCCTGAAGGCAAAGAAATCCAGGTCCCCGTCATTATCCGCATCGGCAAACTGACTACCAGGAGTGAAGTATTCGGAGGTACTAGAGGTCAGTTGGTCAAAGCCTACTGTACAGAAGCTGGTTTGGGTATACAGGTAGGCATAGGAAGTTACGAATAATGCAATTAGAGTTATCCGAGCATTAATCATGGGAAGTAAGTTGAGACACAGGTTTTAAGGGTACTGATGCATAACAACTGACCCGCCTAAAAGCATACCCTTCTTGAAATAGTAGGCTGGCAGTCAGTTTGGCAGCGAGGAAGTCTTATCAATGGCTCCCTCGCTACCCTAGGGTTGAGTTTTAGTGTAGGATGAAAATTGGATAGTCTCCTCCACTCTCGTTTTCATTCTTTTTAGGCATTTGATCTTTGCCCTTTACAGCTTTCACCAAGCCACGTACGCGTTTCTTTAAAAAGTCGTACAGCTCATCAAAAGTAATGTACTTATTAGTGTCCGTGTCAGCGAGGTAAGAGCCGTTGTCATCGGTACATAGTATATTGTTAAAAGCTTCGATAGTAGCCTCTGTAAAGGCTCCATTTTGCCATTGATCATCTTCATAAGACAACTGATCTTGCTGGCTGGAAGTAATTACATTTAGTCCCGGGTAGGCATTGTTGATTTTTTCTAAAGCGCGCCTAACCTGGATGGAAGATTCACGACCTCCCTCAGCAGCACCACTGTGGCAAGCGTCTATAAAGACGAATTTCTTACATTCAATCCCTTCCAAGATATCCAGGATTTCCTTTTGATAATCAATCATGGCGGCGGTGGGGTAGAGGTCGTAATCTGAAGCCAAGATTTTGAAGGATCCATTATCTTCTTTACCATGCGAAGAAATAAATACAATCAATACATCGTCCTCTTTGATCTGATCTTCCCGGTTTTCATTGCGATATCTACGCTGAAGGTCTGCAAAAGCAGCATAAATAGGCGTTTTGCGGGTTTGTTCCGCCCTGTACATAGAATGGACAAAGGATTTTTCATAGGTTTTATCTGGACCTGCTTGATTTTGGAACATGGCTGCAAAATCCCTGGCGTCATTGGTGGTGTACTTAAGGTCTTTGTGCGGGATGCCGATGGATAGCACATGAAGGTTGGGCTTCCTGGGCGTGAAGTTGACGATCAACTCCCTCGATACCAGAATACCGTTATCCGTTTTAAATTCGATGGTGATTCGGTTTTCACCTTCCTCAAGCGGCAATACATTCTCATAGGCGTAGCGGAACTTACCGGAGCGTTGAGTGGGAGGCTGCAATTGTGCTTCGTCCATTTTAGAGTTGTCTGGCGTACGGCCATTGATTCTAACTCTAGCATCCTGCGGTGACAAATTGCCCTGGGCTGTACTGATCGTAGCTTCAATGCGGAAATTGGCGCGATCAGAGGTCACTCTTTTGATGTTGATCTTTGCTTCGTTAGGGGAAGTGAATAAGATATCTTCAAAACCATCAGCAGCTACATAGACATCAAAACTCACCTTAATATTCTTACGTGTCCTTTTTCCTAGGGCATCGATAATCACACATTCTACCACCGTATTTGTACCTTCGAATTGAGCTTTCTTTTGTATTCGAATATTGAGCCGCTTGAGTGCGCGAGGTAAGATTTCTCCGATAGGCAACTCACGACTACCTAAGATCTGGATTCCTTCAGGAGCATTAATTAATACTTTTCCTCCTCTAGCAACTTGATCTCCTTTGTTTTCGACCTCCAGGGTAATGCTTCGCGGACTAAATTCGGTATTCCCTTCTGGGCGCACAAAGTCCTTTGCGATTACCAAGGTGGCGGGCCTTGGATTCTTAGTTTTGATTACTTCTGTAAAAGCGGAGATTTCCTGGTTATTGGAAAGTACGCTTACGCCAAAGCGATTGTCTGTGGTTTCGGCAATCTGTTTCGCTGATACAGGGATTTTTACTTCCTTGGTTTCACCTCGTTTCAACGGCCCTAAATAGGTGTTGGCCCAGTAGGCGATTTCTCGACTTTGGCTTTGGTCTTCTAAGCGAATGCTCACATTATCCAAATCAAAAGCTTCCTGATTGGTGATATTGAAGGAGACATAAGACCTGGAGTTAGGCTGTAAATAGCCATCAGCCGTTTTTAGCCAAAACTTGGTTCGGGCAATATTGAAATCCCCTTTAGCAGAAATGAGAGTAGGAGGTTTCATGGATTCAAAACGAGTGATCCAAGCCCCATTTTCGCGTTGGTTGGTGCGTCCGACAAATAGTAAACTTTCATCGTGCAATTGAATAATACTCCTCCCTTCATCATCTTTTTCTCGGCCGGGATTAACCTCCCATAAACGATCTCCTCCTCTTCCCACACCTACCAGGCGTGCGTTACTATCTCGAGCTCCTCTGGAATGAGAATAAGTCTTTCCGATAATTACAAATTCACCTGAAAAAGTTTCTACTACGGAGGAAGCAAGATCATCTTCTCGACCACCAAGTGGCGTAGACCATTGTTGGGTACCAGAGAGGGCATTGATCTTGATCAGTAACATATCGATTTTTCCAAAGCCACCATTGATGGTATTTGCAACGACAACTAAACTACCATCTGCCGTGATGATCAGATCTTGGGCTTCCTCCCATCCTTTTTCTCCATATTCATGTCCCCAGATATGTTTTCCGCTACCATCAAATTTTACAACATAGATATTATCCTTGCGAGTATCTCCGGATTTGACAGTATTCCCAGTTATGAAAATTTCATTTTTAGCGTTGATTTTCATGCCTTGGACTGATCCCATGGGTACAGCTACCATGGTCTTGTCCCAGATGATCTCTCCGTCCGTATCAAATTTGACCATCCACAGTCGACCATCTTTAATACCACTGGCTACAATGGTCTGATCATTGAGAGCGGCCATTTCATAGAATCGGTTTTCTTGGCCTTTTCCAACGGGCTTCTCCCAAATTACTTCTCCTTTTTCATCCACTTTGAGTAACCAGCCTGCAGCTTTAGTGTGAAAGGAGGCTGAATAGCCGGCGAGGATGAAATGACCATCGGCTGTCTGAATAACAGCTTGAAGAATGTTATCTTTTTTACCACCGTAAGGTTTTCTTACTAATTGTGTTCCAGTACTGAAGTCATAATAGACAAATAGTCCCTTCTTGCCGCTACTTTGCACTTCTCCAACAGCAGCAATATTACCATTGGTGGCTTCGATAACTTCAGAAAGAACATTGGAGTTATTGGTGCCAATAATATCGGACCACAGCGGAGTTTCGCTAGGTTGGGCAAAAAGTAAGAAAGGGGTAAAGGCTAATAGGGTTATTACTAGGCGTTTCATCGTTGAGTTATTCAGAGACGTTAACTTTTAATATTAGAGGTACAATTTTTCCTTCGCTTCGGGTGCTGACTTCAAATCCCATCCCCGATCGGGAGTAGGTGATATCGGTCGGCGTTACCATCCATTTATTCAGCTTCTTTCTAATGGAATTGGTCAGGTCATTTCGATCTTCCAACAGCATTTCACCAAACAGTTGAATGTCTTGCGTGATTTTTTGAGTTGAAAATAATACGACGAGATGATCATCTCCAGGTTGCCTCAACCTCAGGACTTTTTTTCCTCCTGGGATATTAAGCAAGGCTCCACCACTCATTACTAGAGCTGATTCTCGTGATTTTAAGTTTACATTATTGGATTGTTTTTTTGGAAAGTGGACAGCTATTTTTCCAACAGCATCTACGCTAAATACATAGATATAGCCATTGTCAAAGCCGCTTTTTACATACAGTTGAAAGCTATCTCCAACCTTTGGCCGGCCAGCAAGCGTATAATAGCCGTTTTGCAATTTAACCTTGGCCTCATCAAAAACAGGTTCGTTGTTATTCCACTCTCCGGTAAATTGCTGAAAACCAAAAGATCCGGATAGTTGTAAGATACTTCGGGTTTCAGCGGTAGCTGCAGCTGTAGTAGGTTTGGTGTTATTCGTAGACTCTTCCTTTGCCACTAAGTTGGCTTCCTCAGAAAGGTCAATCGGCGCACCATCCTGCAAAATCAAAGCATAGGCATATCGACAATACTCCGCAAAATGAGCATATCGTACCCAAATGAACCCTTCCTGTCCCCAGTTTTTGCCCCAGCTATTCATGATCTTAAAAGCACCCGACATGTTCGGATTCGGATTGGGCGTTTGAAACTTATCATCGTCAAATCCTACGACTACCATAGCATGTCCACCGGCAGGGGTTTTACTGCCGATGGTTGGCCACCAACTGTCATCACCTTCCCGGATTTGTAGAAAGTTTTCAAGGATCCGCATTCCGATGACCACAGGCTTCCGCTGAGATAAAACGCGTTTGGCCATTTGGATTTTTTCATCAGCGAGGGCATTACTTTTAAATAAAGGAATGTAATCGCTGATTTGATAGTGCCTCGCACTTTCAAATAGATTATCGGTCAATTCTCGGCCGCAATCATTGACGTCGAAGTCATATTCTTTGGCCAAACAATTTCCCTTTTCCAAAAGGGTTTGCAGGGCTTTGGATATTATAATCCCGCTATTGCAATCCCCTTTTTGTACCTGGTTGTAAATAAAGAGGGCAGAGTTGGCATTCTCAGTGATCTGAGTCTTGTCCGTCCAATTGTTGGCAATGGCTCGCTCGATGGTCAGTGCCCCATAGCCCGCTGACCAACCCACACAGGAAGAAATCTCTCCCTGGTGCCGAATCTCAGGGCAATAGGGCGCCAGGTCAACCTGGCGCGCCATTGCTTTTGATCCTTCAAATTGAATATTACTAGAAGTAAAGGTTTGCGATGCATAATCATCATCATCCAAGACCAAACCGGTCGGAAAGGACTGTCCAGCGGCAGCGGTGAAGAAGAATAGTACGGCGCAAATACTCAATAGTCTATTCATTGTATCAATGGATAATTAATTTCTTATTAATTGTTTGTTCTTCCAACTGTACTTGTACGATGTACATGCCAGGAGCCAATTGAGAAACATTTAACTCCGTCTTATTAGAGGCATTCACTCGCTGTCTCAAAATTCTACTACCCTGTATGTTCAGAATGCTAACCATCATATTGTTAGTAGCAGTCTGATGATCAATCGCTAGGAAGACCGAGTTTTTAGCGGGGTTGGGGAATAGATTGATACTGCTTGGGGGGATAAGTTCCCGGGTTGGCGTTGTCATACCTAAGCAAATCTCAACAGTCCAGCTGTTGAAAACACCTCCATCATCTGGTACGCCATCAGCCACAGTTAGTTTCCAATCTCCATTGGGATTTTCCCCGATAAAGTTAGCTAAAGAATCTTGAGGAGCATAAATGATATTGTTTTCATAAGGACACTCAAGGTCGTTTAGCGGGAAAGGGCTGAGGTCATCAAAACCAATTTCGAATGATTCAGAGTCGAAACACTCTTCCTCAATTAGTGTTATACTGGTTCCTTTTGGACTTTCTAAACGCATCGTTAGATCTCCAATCCAGCTATGATCACCTTTGATATCGATTACCCGAATTTTATTAACTACTTCCTCATCGGTACCGAAAGGGAAGTTGATCGTAGAAGTATAATCACCGGCATCGGCTGCATCAATATTGATCGGTAGGTCAATGGCATTTAGCGTAATACAACCCTGGAAGTCATTGTCAAGTGTAGTAAAACTAGAGGTAGTAGACCAATCTCCTGTGCCACAAGCGTTGTTACCGCGTACTCTCCAGAAATATTCCGTTCCTTGTTCAAGCACTACTCCCGGAAGGTAGGTTGTGCCAGCAAAGTCAGAAGTTTGTGCAACAATATTATTAAAACCTGCATCGGTAGCCAATTCTACTTCATAACCATTGACGTTGTTGACGGCTTGCCAACTGAGATTCTGTGTCAATTGAGCATCTGAAGAGCCATTGGCTGGTTCTGTTAAACTCACTAGGTCTGGAACGTTCTGTAGCAGTTCCAGGTAGATGGTAAATTCAGAGGAAGAGCCCCCAAAGCTTGCCCGCACCGTGATTGTGTAATCATCCGTAGGGAGAGCTGACAGATTGCCAAGTGTTAAGGTTGTACTTTGGTTAGCTTGTAAACTGGAAGAGGCAAAAGAAGCCGTCATAGCTCCTGGTTTGTCTATAACAGTTAAGTTAACGGTATTTCCAGCACCTGCTGTGAGGTCAAAATTGATCTGATTGTTGTCTAACGCACAAACGGATTGATAGGTATCGGCGATGGCCAGGGCTTGGCAGCCATCTTGGTATTTACCGTCCAGCATGGTTGCACCAGTCCCTTGTGGGTCGAGCCAATCTCTCAAGCGGGTATCCATAGAGCCAGAACCTTCCCAGGATTTATTAATCCACCCGTAATAGTCCTCTTGGCCACCTGCTCCACAATTCACATCATCATATACTAAGCCACCGAAGAGTTGTCCAATTACAAAGCCATCCTGATTGAAAAGTGGGGATCCTGAAGACCCTACTTCTGTGATACCAAAATCCCAATCTGGCACCACTAAATAGTTGCCGTTCACATCAGGGTCGCCATTGTTTGTTCCTTGGAAAACGGCTGGATCATTTTCGAATGAAATTCGCTTCTCCATACTCTGCGGATGGTGAATACCAATCACCTTGCTGGGCATTGTTTCTGTGAGATCCCAGCCAACAAAGTAAGCATCGGCGTTATCTGGGATCGCATTATCAAACTCGATAAGTGCCACGTCGGTCTTAGGTGTATTTGCCCGGAGGCTGGCACCTGTGTTGAAGACACTCAATTGGCCATCACCATCATCCCCACTGGCGTCACTCCCCAGGTCACGGCAACTTGTATTTTGATAATTCCAATAAGCTACAATCGTTGCAGCATTCTCTGAAGTAATGGCACAGTGATTAGCCGTCAGAAAGAAAGGTCGGCAATCTTGATTCGTGTTGTTAATTAAGGCTCCGCTGCAGGTACGGTCTCCATTCAAGGTGTACATAGCCACGGCCTGGATCTGATCGCGAAAAGCCTCTATTTCAGGATGCCCATCAGCCGTTCCACAATTTACATCGATGTGACAAGAGGAGGTAGTCATGAGGCTGTTGATACCCATAAAATCATGGTTAACCTCACTAACTTCCAAGGCAAAATTATCAACCTCATCCTGAGGAATCTGGGCTTCGATGATGACATCATGCCCCAAAACGATTGGCGTCCAAAGTCGCTCATGTTCCTTATTATCGGCGCTAGTTAGCGGCCCTACTAAATCTTTGAAGTCGGCCGTATAGAGAATTAAATTGGCGTTGGCAGGTAATCGGAATTTGCTAAAACCAAAATTCAAGGATTTTGCCTCCTTCGAGGTGATTCGGAGTCGCCAAACAGCCAGGTTGTTATCCGTATATATCCAGGTTCCATCTTCACTTGAGTTCCAGTCTACTTCAAATTTATGGGCAAAGTGTGGAAGCTCACCGGCCTGCCGATTTTTCATTTCCTGATCATAAAGTGCTTGATTGTCAAGTTGCGGCATAGGCTTTTGCTCAACAGTTGAAAGCTCTCGGTTCACGGGGTTGATTACTGCGGTTTGTGCCTCCAGTAATGGGGTTACAAACAGGAAGAGACACAAATAAATTGCTAGCTTTTTCATTTGAAAGCGTTTTCATCGATTAAGGGCGAAGATAGTTGCTATCCTTGCTCCGATCGAACGTAGTTGGGAAATTAGGTGAAAGAAAATATCCGCTGGGTTATCGGCGAAGTATTTTCTACTTGTTGTTGATATCCATGACTCCATCTACTTCATAGCTGGAGACTTCCTTTAAGGCTTTTAGCTTTGCTAGAAAGCTATCTACCTTATTGGCCGGAATGGTAGCTGCGAATCCAAAAAGGATACCGCTATAATATTGAGTAATTTGGGAAGGATTAATGTCCAGTTTCTCCTTGGCAAATTTTACAATTTGTTTCTTGGCAAACTTTTCTGCTTCGCTTTCTCCATCTGAAGTTGGCCGATCACTACCCGGATTATCTTTTTCAAACTTTTCCAAGTCTGGAAAAGCTGTAGGGTCTAATTGTATGATATAGCTGGTCGCTTTATTGGACCCGCTGGTACAAGGGCCTTCAGTTGTTTTAGATACGCCAGCTTTTTTTGCCAAACAGGGGTTAGCGTAGGTAATACCATCACAACCGCATACAGGCCGATTTTCCTTGGTACAGGGGTAATCTCCTTTTAAGGATTCATCTATACAATCATCGCCCCCGGCCGCAACTTTTTCTATGGCGGTGTTTGGACTGTTTTTAGGAGAGGTGTTGCAGTTGGTGATGAAAATTAGGGCAAAAGCCGCTAGCAAGAGGGTAAACTTTATTTTCATTTTGAAGAATTTTAAAGTTATGGAAAAGGGAATGGGGTGTAGGCCCATTTATCGGTTCCTGACAAGTGAATAATTCAATTGTGCATGAATGTTGAAGACGGATAATGAATAATAGATAGTGCGAACCGAGGAATAATAAACGCAGGGGGTTAACCTAGGACAAGGGGAAGATGACAATAAATGTACTTGGCAAATTTGCGGTTATTTATTGGTAGTGATCAATCCTTCTTGGATAACTACTGGGAAATTGTGGATAATTGGTAGCGCATTTCTTTTCTTTTTCACATCCACCTTTTTAATTCTGGTGTTCATTGATAGCCCCTTGAGGAATGACTAACATCAAAATACCTTCGAATGAATTACCCGGAGGTATTCTGATTAGTTTTAATCAGTTCATATTCTTAGAAGCCCAGGGTCGGGCTGATTTGCTCTTAAGCATGTAAAGTACTGAGGCAACTTAAAAGAAATATATCCTTGCTTAGTCCTCAATTGACAAAGAAGGATAGCTCACAAAATTCGCCGCTAAGACCGATATTGGTTTCATGCTATAGTTGGAGTAATTACTGCCAAAGTTTGGAAACTACCAGTTGATTCTCTGTAGGAATCAGGTTCTCCGCCAGAAACCTTGAAAGGATAGGGGCAAATAGTAGGTTCAACTTCCCTAAAAGCGTACAAAAGTTGATGCAAAAAGAAAGGCAGAATCTTGTATGAGACTAGAAAATAGGCAGTATTGCCTAGGAGGAAAAACAATTGAGTAGTAGTGCTAAGCACATCCAATGGTAAAAGCTTTTCTGGAAAAGAAAGAATTTACCATTGAGTATTATGAGAACAGCTCCTGATCAAGCGACCAGGAGCTGTTTCCTATTGTGTTAGTTTTTAAAGATTTGTAAACTTTTTGGCTTACATTTCTTTTCCTTCTTCTTTAGTTTTTAGGACGAATTACGTACAAGTTGCGGCTACTTGGATTGACTCGGTAGTAGTAGTAACCTTTCTTGTTTTTAGTTCCGCATAATAGCGCACCAGCGAAGTTTGGAGCTGCCATAGATGTTCCAGTCATGTATCCGTATCCACCATTTTTGTAGGTAGAGTAGATGCTAGAACCAGGAGCTGCAAAGTCTACAGGTGGCTTACCGTAGTTAGAGTATCCAGATGCGAATTGGTGTGTCCACCAGTATGGGCTCTTTTGCGTTGCTGCGATGGTATAGATTTTAGAACCATTGGTACGAGCAGGAGTATATCCTCTAGCATGCTTGCTGCTATTACCTGCTGCAATTACAACGTAGATTCCTTTGCTTGCCAATTTCTTGATCGCTCTTTCTACAGCTGTAGGAGAAGCGGCTGGGTTGATAGAACCACCCAAGCTCATGTTAACAACATCTCCTTTGATACCATACTTATATACGTGGTTCAAACCGGCCAAGATTCCAGACCAAGAGCCACTACCATATCGGTTCAAAACTTTTACAGGTACAACCCATGCATTGTAAGCAATTCCTTTTGCACCGAAGCTGTTGTTTTTACCGGCAGAGATACCCGCAACGTGTGTGCCGTGACCGTGGTAATCTTCTGCAGAAGGCTCACTTCCGATGAAAGACCTAGCGAATACTCCGCCCTTTACATTAAGATCAGGGTGATTCAAGTCGATTCCAGTATCCAAAATCCACATCCACTTGCCATAACCATTACAGTTACAACCACCTGCTACCCAATTGCCATAGTCAGCATATTGAGGAGCCCATGCTGCAGCTGTATTACCTTCGATTACAGATTCTACTGTATGAGCAGAAATCTCTACTTCTTCATCTTGGAATACTTCGCTAGTAGCTTTGGAACTCTTGGTTTTAGTGAACCAAGAAGTAGCTGATTTCTTGTTTTTCAACTTAACAGAGAAACCACTCTGGGCACCCGTGAAAATCTGATCGATTTCCGCAGCACTTACACCCATTTCACCGGCGGCTTTGATAATGGCTTTCTTAGCAGCAGCTTCATGTTTTTTAGCGGCAGCTACGCGGCTATCGCGGTTTGTATCACTGGATTTTTGTTGTGCGAAAGACTTTAGTTGAGGGTTGTTTTCTTCATTTAACATTACGATGTACTGTCCCGTAAGCTTTTTGGCGACAGCAGATTTGGATTTCTTAACGGGTACTTCAGTGCCCTTAGGAGCAATTGTTTTAGATGTTTTAGATTTTTGCTCTTGCACGATTTCACTCTTTTCACTCAATATATCCGTTCTACTAGGGTTTCCAGGATCTTGAGCAAAGGCAGCAGTGGCACAAATTGCAAAACAGAAGAAGGTTAAAAACAAATTTCTCATGATAAAAGTGATTTTTAGAGGTTAAATGTTTTCGAAATGGTTACCAGCGTTTTAGGTAAAATCGAAATGGTTGATTAACCACCGTATTGAAATTAATTGCTTACACGTTACTGTAAAATGGAAGTCAGGAAATGTCCTGAAGAAAAAATATTTTAAGATTTTCTTAACATTTCAGGTGATAGATTTCAAAAGGTATTATTGCGACCGTAGTAGCGTTCGTTTGTAGTAGATGTTGAGTCGAAGATATGTTTGAAGGTTTAGGAAGATCTTTACATCCTTAATGCTACATCTTTATTTAGATGCAGAAAGCCTTAAGTCCTATATACCTCAGGTACCAAAGTATAGCTAAGGCATAGCACTTGATCAATTTTAACCTTACCATCGACTAAATGTCAAATTAAAGGTGTGAATTCCGGCCAATTTATTTCAAAGAACTTTGTTGAGTCGATTATTTATGCAGCCCCAAACGTTTTTGTTACCAGCTGGTCAAAAAAAATATCTTTCCTTTTGAAAAAGAAGAGTTGCATACCACTCTAATAGGCATACCTATAATAGGCTTAGTTGTGATAAGCTAAAGGTTCTTCTAAATCAGGCAGCTTAGCAAATTTAAAACCAGGGTCGTGTTAATCCGGCAGTAACCTAGACAAGACGGTAGATGCCGTCCGCAATCTGAAAATTTGGGTGATAATGTAGCAAGAATGTAATCGTGAATGCTTTCTTAGCAGTCAGGTAGAATGAGTCAATAAAACGTGCGTCTGTTATTCAGAATAAATAATTACGCAATTTTAGATGAGACACATTTTCAATTTGGTGTTTTACTAGGATTACCTTAGCAAATTAGAATATTTTCTTCGAAAAAAAAAGAAACATAGTCTATACTTTGAGCATACTAGCCCTGGCTTAGGGTGTTAGTTCTGGCTTTAAAATGTCTTCTTAGTGACAATGCATTAATTACCAGGAACTAACAACCAATGTCCAGTTTTACTATGTTTTTTTCGACTTAATTTTTTTTCTTCTTCCCTTTTGACTCTCCGAATGGATTTAGACCATGTTCTTCCTCTTCTTCATAGTTCTCTTCTCCCTCATCGGTCTTATAAATATCACCTTCACCGATTTCGATCTCCTCCCACGGGCGGAATCGGAAAGGCTCGATGAAGTACATATCTAGATGTTCTTCTTTCATGCGTTTAGCGTCATAACGCACGCGAGTCAAATAATCTGTGAACTCTACAGCCAACTTAATGATCCCAAAGATGGCCACTAAAGGTCCTGCTGCATAGGTATCGCTACCCGTTACATCAGCTACATCTCGTTCAAAAGTTTGAGAGTATTCATCCTTCAGGTCTCTGAGTGCATTTTCCAAGTTACCAGAATACATATCTGGATACTTTCGAATCATATTTAGTTTCTTCTTATTGAGAAAGTCATACTTGATCGTCCTCAGTTGAAGATTGAATTTGTCAGCTATTGCCGTATAGGATTTTCTGACCTTAGTCACATCTGTGGGAGCAAATTCTTGTTGGTGAGCCTTAAATGTAGCCACTAGGCTTTCGGCTTCCAGTTTGATGTCCTTATATTTTGTCATAAAGTCGGTTTCTAGAAAACCAACTAGTGCCGCATCCAATTTAGCTTGACGTCGCGTGGTTGCAGCTTGCTCATCGGAAGTACTCATGATTTCCTTGACATTGAAAAGTGTCTCCTCAAAGGACATCTTTTCTTGTGCAAAAGACAAAGTACAGCTAAAGCATAGCGCAAGGAGTAGGAAAGTCGTTTGTAGAAATTGGTTACGCATGATTTTTAGTTTTATTGAGGTAGAGTATAGTGAATAAAGTGATCTTGTTTACTGTTTGAGCTCATCCCGAATCGAGACAGCTTGCTGTTGGTATGAGTGACTATTATCCTTGGCTAAGCGATCAATCTTATCAGTGCAATTTCCCTCGTTTGCTAGGCAAGCCAATAATCCGTACCAGTCGGCATCTTCTTGGTATCGAATATCACTACTACTACTGACCGATTCGAAGGCTTCTTCTGCCTGTGTAAATTGTTCTGCTTGATAATATGCATGCCCGAGGTAGAATTGAGCGATAACATAGTACTCATTACTTTGAGCTACAGAGTCCAGGGTAGTGATGGCGGTTTGGTATTCCTTTTGCTTCAAGGCATTTACGCCCTTTGTTAGTAAATCTTCAAAGTCTACTTTATCGCCACGAATATCTCTATAGTTTGGCGCCTCATAATTGGCTGCTGCTAATTGTCTTGCATCTAAGCCTGAATTGCCATTGATATTCAATGCGAAATATCCAATAAGTAGTAAAAGGCTAGCAGCTAAAGATAACAAAACAAGACGGTTTCTTTTTCTTTTTTGGAAGGAAACTACCTTACCTCCCTGCTGTTCTTCCTCTTCCAGTGCTTCCAATTCACTTTTCAAAGATTGCGCGATTAAGAAGTCAATAGCCGTATGAGCTGCTTGACGTTTTTCGAATTCATGGGCAAATTCGTTATCGGTATGGACCTTTTGATCGAACGTTTGCTTCTCTTCTTGAGATAAGTCGTTGCTTAGGTATTTTTCGATAAGGTCGATATGATTGTTGTTCGCCTCCATGGGATTATCATTTTAAGATGTTTTTCAAATTTGGTGCTTTGTCTACAATTTGTAACAATTTTTGGTAACAGTTGTATTTTTGTCTACGGGCTATACTCCCGTCTCTTAGTCCTACTTGTTGAGCAATTTCTTCCATGCTGTATGAAAGCTTCCAGAGTTCGAGGATTTTTCCACATTTCTGGTCAAGCTGACCCAGCAATTGACGAAGCAGGTCTTTTTGCTCCTCTGCTAAAGAAAGCGTTTCTGGGTTTTCGTGCAGCACTTGGTCTAATTTTGCCTCTTCCTCAGTATAAACGATTTTCTTATTTCTTTTCAATTTATTTAGCCAGATAAAGCGGCAGGTAGAGTACAGATATCCTTTCAGTTTCCCCTCTCCCTTATAATTCCCGCCGCGAATGTTTTTATCAAAGGCTATGATTCCTTCGTGAAATACATCGACTCCATCTTCATGGTTTCCATTATGGCTTTTGACGAAGGCAACGATTTGGTTCTTTAAGGCTTTATCTCTGTAAATGAAGGCGATAGCTTTCTGTCTTTGCTGTCCTCCCGCTCCAATTGCTTTGATAATAGCCTCATCAGAAAATGTCGTTATCATATTCATGTGGGTTTAACAGACTAAAATGTCCTACTTATAGAGTCGTTTTTTTTAATCTTTTTTGAGTACTTGGGTTTCATGTCGAGATGTAGATACCATTCTTTCCGGATCTATTGGGCATTCAGATGGTGTTGACTGCCTATAAATAGTGGAGTAAAGCTTGATTAAGCCTTGATTCTTCAATAGAAATAGTGCTCAATAGTACGGATCCGTTTGGGAAGCCGAAAATACGGGTTCGGATTGGTTGTAGCAAGTTTCATGGTTTACTTGGCGTTATATTTGGGATAATAGGCTCTAGAATCACAATCATTGCATTCCTGGTTAATATTCAACCAAAGATAGATAGATTACAAAATAGTTCTGCTACTTTGGTAGCCAAAAGATTTCAGGAGCAGCATGGACCGGCTTTTATTACTTAGTTGCCTCATCTTACTAAACGTTACGGCGCAAGCCAAAAATATTCCCTCAAGTATCGATTCTGTGCTCAATTTGGCTGATTTTGCCCTGGAGCAAGCTGATTTTGCGTCAGCCCAACAATTGGCAGAAGAAGTACTATTTATGTTCGAGCCCAGTGAAAATGAAGATCCCTCTGTCTTGGTTTCGGTGTATCATATATTGGGGAATGTGGCATTGGAGCAGTCTGCAGTGGAGTCTGCTTTTGGATTATTTGAAAAAGGGCTCAATTACGCCAATGCATCTGGACGAGCCAATGAACTAACTTTGGCGAAAATATACAATGACTTGGGCAACTACTACATGGAAATGCGCGCTTTCAATCTCGCCTTTCAAAGATATGATCAAGCCCTAAAGGTTCGGGAGAAGCACCTAGAATGGGGAGATCCAGACCTAGCAGACAGTCATTCCAATATGGGCAATTGTTATCTCGCCATCGGACAGGATAGAGTGGCCGATAAGTGGCTCAGCTCCGCCCTGCGTATGCGTCGACAAAAGCTACCGGCAGATCATCTTGACCTCGCTTCTTCTTACTACAATTTGGCAGACCTGAGGTTCTACCAGAAAGACTTTACAGCTTGCTCTGAAAATGCGGAAAGGGCTTTGCAAATTCGACAGCAACACTACCCACAAGGGCATCCTAGTTTAGGCAAAAGCTGGTTGCAAATAGCTATGCAACACCAAGTGCAAGGGCGACTTGATCAAGCCCGTAATGCTTATCAAGTAGCAGATAGCATCTTTCAGCAATTCCCTAGTTTGAAACGGGACAAAGCGAATTGGCATACCGGCATGGGCAATAGCCTTATAGAGGAGGGACGCTATGCACAAGCGCTTTCCCAATATGATAGCGCCTATCAGTTGCGGGCAAACCTCTATGAAGTACATTCCTCTATTAGTGAGAGTCTCAATGATATGGGCAATTGTTATGCTAGTTTGGGAGATTATGGTAATGCCTTATACGTATACCAAGAGGCACTACGAGTGCTACAAGAAAGCCCTTATCAAGATCAGCTATATCTAGCAGTACTATATGAAAACTTAGGAACTAGTAGCAGGAGAGTAGGGCGCTTGGAAGAAAGTTTAGTATACCTGGAAGAAGCCTATGGCATGAAGGAAACGGTACTGGGAGGCAATGACCCTGAATTAGGTTCTTCTATGATTAATCTAGGTAATGCCTATTTAGATCTGCAGCAATTTGCACAAGCAGAATCCTACTATCAACAGGCCCTAAAGTTGGCAGAAAAAATCTTTGGTACTAATCACATTTCTACCTTATTGCCTATCAACAACTTGGGGATCTTCTATTTTAACCAAGAACAGTACGAAGCGGCATTAACCTATTTTTCTAGAGCTTATGCGGTAGCTGAGCAGAGCTTTCCCGCTAGATCTCCGGCTTTAGCCGACTACCTGAAAAATATTAGCCTTACGCACAGTCGATTGAAGAATCACGCAGAGGCACTTGCTATTGCAGAAGAGGGTTTGCGCTTATTTTCTGAAGAACAAATTGAGATTCCTACGGCATACCTTTCTCTGCTTCAATCAAAGGCTAAAAGTTTGTTAGCGATATCAAGCGATGACGCTTCGATGTTGAAAGCCTATGAAACTTATGCGACCGCCACTAATTTTCTGGATGCCACTCGATTGATCTATGAGGACGACCTTTCTCGTCAAACACTAGTATCCTCTAATTTCGAAATCTTCGAAGGAGCCTTATCTTGCCTCTACATGCTCATTGAAAAAGGCGTGAAGGGAGAAGACTGGTTAGAGGAGGCATTTCATCATTTCGAAAAAAGCAAGAGTTTAAGCCTCTTAGATGCATTACTTCGGTCAAAGGGCCTAAATTTTAATGAGCTGCCTGAAACACTAAAAGAGCAGGAAGAGTTCATTTTGGATAAGGTCAGTTATTGGGAAAAGAAGCGATATGACTGGCTCAACGCAGCCAATAATTCTGCTTCAAATGACTCCATTATTCTCCTCAATCAAGAAATTGCAAAATGGAAGGGGGAGCATCGGACCTTAATGGAGGAGGTGAAAAAGTTGGATGCCAGATACTATAAGTTGAAATACGATCAACAGTTGGTCTCCAGCGAAATGGTTCGGGAAGAAATTCTGGCTGGGCACAAGGGACTCTTGGAGTATTTTTTGGGACAAGACCATATTTATGTTTTTTTGTTGACACTGGAGGGTAAACGTCTTTTCAAAATTCCATTTGACTTTCCACTGGAACGCTGGATGGCTAATATTAGAGAAGCCATCACCGCTTTCCCTACTGCAGGGACTGAATCTGCAAACATTTACTTGGAAGTTTTTGCCGATTACACCCACCGCATCTATGAAAAAGTCTTTGCTCCTTTGGTTAGCGAAACATTGCCAAAGGAATTGATTATTGTCCCTGACGGGGCTTTATCTTATTTGCCATTTGAGGTGCTGCTGGAAAGGTATCCGGAAAAAATCAATCGCCTTAAGTCCTATACCTATTTGATCAAACAGCATCAGATTAGCTATGCCTTCTCCGCCACCTTTTTACATAGTGTTTTGACAGACTATCAAGTCCACCCTACTAAGTCTTTTTTAGGTATAGCTCCTAGCTTCTCGCCAGATAGCCCCTTTATTCCCTTAGAGTACAATCAAAAAGAAGTTGAGCGAATCGGTTCTCTTATGAAGAAAGCCGTAGTCAATAAATATGCTACGGTGGAGGAATTTAAAGCTACGGCGCCAGCTTATAATATCATCCATCTAGCTACTCATGGGGTGCTTAATGATAAAGCAGATGCCTTTTCTTACATTGCTTTGAGTCCAGATAGTATTGAACAAGATCAGGGGGTACTGTTTACCAGAGATCTCTACGATATGCGACTCAATGCAGCTATGGTGGTGCTAAGTGCTTGCGAAACTGGATTGGGGAAGTACCAAAGAGGGGAGGGAATCATTAGTTTAGCCCGAGGCTTTGCCTATGCAGGTGCCAAAAGTACCTTAACCACCTTGTGGAGTATTGATGATGAGACTACTAAAGAACTGATGTACCAGTTCTATGTAAATATCCAACAAAAAATGCCAAAGGATGAAGCTTTACATTTAGCCAAAATTCAATTTCTAGAAGAACAGACCAATATCAAATCCCATCCTTTTTATTGGGCACCTTTTGTTCTGATCGGAGATGTAAGACCAATTTCAGCTGATAAAGCCTGGTTTATTTGGATCTTGGGGATTTCGGTCTTGCTTTTGGCAGCCTGGGGAGTCAGGAGGTTGTTCTACACCTCCAAAGTCTCTAAGACTTCGGAAGTGTAGAACCGAAGAACAGCCTTACGGCTGAACCACTAAGCGCTTACTTACCATCAACTGCTGATCCTGAACAAGGCTAATGATATACACACCCGGCGCCAAATCTTGCACTTCGAGTGGCATGGTCACGTCCATCGCAGAATCTAGCTTGATCTTCTTTACCATTTTACCGAAAGCGTCTCTTAGTATCAGCTGAGCAGGCTTATCCTGGAAATCTTTCAGTGCCAACTGAGCTTGATCAGAAGCTGGATTTGGAAATACTTCGATCGAACCATTTCCGACATCACCAACTGTTCCCCAGGCATGAAATCCCTCAGGCGTGATGGAAATTGGGTCTCCTAAGATTCCGCCGGCCAAGGTACCACTTCCAGATAGAGATACATTTTCAAATACACCTTCTACCTCGGCACTACCATTCAAACTGTAAGCCATCATTCCTACATATATACAGTCTTCTAGATTGGAGAAGTTGACTTTATATAATAATCGCCAAGAACTCCCATTGGTACTGGTGTAGGACTTAATCTGATCGCCTTGGCGAACAATGCGCAACCATTTGACTCTACTTCTATTGGAGGAGGTCCTCACTACCGGACCATCATACGTAGGCCTCCATTCTCTTCTTATTCTGCGCGTAGAATTATTCTTTAAAATCCCTGCTCTCCTAGCCAACGGATCTAGACTTTCTCTGGCCATTAACCCAACATATCCACCGGAGTTAACACTAGAAATTTCGGCGGTTAAAGCGCCATCTCCACAAAGCTCCTGGTAAACAAAAGCAGCTTGATCTGGATTCTGGTTGCTTTGCCAACAGCCTTCAGAGGTCAAGGTGAAACTTTCGTTATCTGCATCAAATTCAGATGTGGTTTGTCCATCACAGTTTAGGCTACCGTCATTTGGCCCTTCGACCCAGCCACATGGAAGGCCGATTACTTCAACATAGGAGGTACAAACATCTGTATTACCTGCTTCATCTTGGATCGTCACTGGGATAGCTACTGTATTACCTAATTCTTCGCAACCAATAGTGAGATTGGCTGAGACAAATTCAATGAATCCGCAGTTGTCAGAGCTACTTGCTTCATCCCAGATCTGGCTAACAGTTAGACTAATATCTTGCTGACCATTAAAGTCGATAGCTAGGTCCTTGCAAGCTGCAACGGGGTCTTCATTGTCATATACATCGAGGTATTGGGAACAAGTGACCTTATTGCCATAAATATCCTTGGCTCGCCATTGTATCTGATACCGACCTACTGGAAAGAAACCACTGGGGTCAAATACTCGACTGGTCCAGCTTCCCAGGGAGCTTCCGTTTTCATCCACAGGACGGTAACGCGCTTTTACTTCAGCAATCTGACAATTATCATTGGCGATGGCTGAGGTGAAGTTAACTTGGGTGCCACAGACACCTGGATCGGTTCCGGTGGAGATGTCGCCTGGGCAGGCAATCTTCGGTTTCTCACTGTCTGTGATAGAGACCGTAAAACTGCATTCGATTGCCTGATTCCCCGCTTTATCGGTGCCAGAGTAAGTGACGGTCGTAGTACCAACGGGGAAGAAATCTCCTGGCATATGAGTAGCACTGGAAATCGCGTCAGGGCAATTATCATCAAATATCGGGGGCGTCCAAGAAGCAATGGCGCCACAATCTCCTTGGTCGTTAAAGAGATTGATGGGGCTGGGACAATTGCTAAAGCTTGGTAGTTCGGTATCATTGACGGTGACATTGAAGCCGCATTGAGCCGTATTTCCGGCAGCATCAGAAGCTATAGCTACAACGGCATTGGTTCCAATATCGAAGAAGCTACCAGAAGCAGGGTCGACTATGAGTGTAGCACCGGGACAATTGTCGTTAAAGTTGACGGTATAGTTGACTACTGCCCCGCATTGCCCCGGATCATTGTCTACGGTGATATCTGCTGGACAGGCGATTACAGGATCTTCGTTATCCTTGACCGTAACATTGAAGCTGCATTGTGCGGTATTTCCAGCTGCATCAGAAACGGTAGCTAGCACCGAACCGGAGCCCACGCTAAAGAAGCTCCCGGAGGCTGGGTCGACTATGAGCGTAGCCCCCGGACAGTTGTCACTAAAGTTGACCGTATAGTTGACTACAGCACCACATTGTCCAGGATCATTGTCTACGGTGATATCTGCTGGACAAGTTATGATAGGATCTTCGGTGTCATTAACGGTGACATTGAAGCCGCATTGAGTCGTATTTCCAGCTGCATCAGAAACGGTAGCAAGCACAGAGCCGGAACCCACACCAAAGAAGCTGCCAGAGGCAGGGTCGACTATCAAAGCTGCACCGGGACAATTGTCGCTAAAGTTGACCGTATAGTTGACTACTGCTCCGCATTGCCCCGGATCATTGTCCACGGTGATATCGGTTGGACAAACTATTACTGGATCTTGGGTATCATTAACAACAACCGTAGCCGTACATTTATCACTTAGGCTACCATCACTGACGGTCAATTCTACGGTATAAGGGCCACCTACGCTGAATGGGCCTTCGTTGTTCAATGTCAATTGAATATCATCTCCATCTGGATCACTTGATCCATTATTTATTTGTGAGGTGCTAATAGAGGCTTCACAGCTATTGAGTTCAGCAGCAACGGTGAGGTTTTGACACTTAGCCACCGGAGCCTGGTTACAAGTGCTTAAGGGATCAATTACCCCTATCTTTTCGAAGCAGGATGAAGTTTTACCGTTGATATCCGTGAAGGAAAATTGAACTTCAACATCTCCTAGGTCATCGCAAGTTAATACGGTTTTACTGACACTCACCTGATTGGTAGTTCCACAATTATCATTGAGAGAGACTACAATATTGTTAAAAATGTAAGAATCTGTCAGGGTGTAAGTTCCATCAGCACCCAAACTGACCAGTGTTCCTTGGCAGAGAACTGTTGGAGCTTCACTATCTGTCACGATCACATCAAATGAACAGCTTCCTGTATTCCCGGCAGCATCTGTAGCACTTGCATTGATGGTGGTCGTACCTACGTTGAAGGAAGTTCCCGAGTTTTGATTAAGTGAAACCGCTACGCTTCCATCACAATTGTCCGTGGCTGTAACCGTGAAGTTCACGACTGCATCACATTGGCCAGGATCATTGTTTACATTGATATTGCTTGGGCACGAAATGTTTGGTTTTTCATTGTCCTTCACCGTCAGCGTAATTTGGCAGGGCGTGGCGTTTAGATTGCCGTTCCCGTCATCAGCGGTGATGGTAACCACAACTTGATCTCCATCTGCTGATCCGAATGTTGAATTTGCCGCGACATCTTGACCAATCACCACATTACCGCAGTTATCCGCAGCATCAACAATGATAGTGCTGAAATCGGGTACGACTCCCTGACAGTTTCCAGCAGCCACATCTACGGTACGATCAGATGGGCAGGTGAAGGTGGGAGGTGTGGTATCATCGATGGTTAGTTTCCAAGGAACAGATCTAGTGCAATCACCTGTGGGATCCTTGATGTTTACAAATAAAGTGTGGGTAACTCCATCTGCTAGGTCTGGGTCATCCACGAAGGTATTATTGCCTTGGGTATAGGTGCCTGCGGATGTAGTAGCATCTTCATCAGAAAAGATGCCCAGGATATTGAAATTGACCTGATTCAAAAGGAAAGCAGGGGAGATAGGCTCACATCCCGTGGCGGAAGTAGGGCGAATGATAATTTCATTGTTGACAACGCCTGGAACAACGGTATTCCCTTGGTAGGAAATGATACCATTGTTTATGAATGGGCTTCCGTCCTTCCTGTGGCCATTGCCCGTATCAATCAGCAATAATCCATTATTAGTGAATGAGGAATTAATTCTAAGGTCAATGTTATCATGGATGATAAACTCTCCACAAGCCCGATTAGTAAAGCTGCTTTTGACTCCGCTATAACCAAAACCATTCGGTTGGTCATTTAAGCCAATGGTGATTTTCCCATCATTGAAGAAATTGGGACCAATGTTATAGATACCACGGTCTCCTACTTTTTCTATTTGAATCGTTGCTCCTTCCTCATTAGTGAATGTTCCAAGATTAACGATACCATCACGTTCAGGACGGGTGATTTCTCCGATGATGATACTGCCCCAATTGCGGAAGTTCCCGCTATTTACTTTGATTCCCTCACCTTTACTTTTCCCACACTTAATGATTCCAGTGGCATAGTTGTTAAAGTTGTTGGCTGTGGTGATGCTTCTTTGAAAAGGACCTCCAACAGCTATGATACCAGTAGTCAGTAAGCCTCGGTTATTGAAAGTGGATCCAAATGTGCTAAATATACTCCAACTGCCATTCTTGCCAATTTCTAGTGTAGCTCCTTCATTATTATTAAAGGTAGCCTGACTTTCAATTCCATTTGTTAAGGGAGACTTGATCGAACCAATGGTAATAGCCCCGGAATTATTGACTGCTCCTGCCTCAATGAAGATGCCTATATCACATGCTTCTACTTGGACCTGTCCCGTTGCATCATTTCTGAAATTACCAAGGTTATATATGGCGGTACGCCCCACTTTCTTATTTAAGCCAAGTATAATACTTCCTTCATTTCTGAAGGTTGTCCACCGATTAATTTGGATGCCGTGCCCAGCACCAGAAGGGCGATTGGTTCCATCGACTTGGATGGTTCCATCTGGGTGATTCCTGAAGTTTCCCCCATTAACGATGGCGGTACTTCCAATATTGGTAGTGGCTCCCAGGGAAATGTTTCCATGGTTTTGAACAGATCCATTGTTGATAAGACCTACACCTGGAGATCCATTAATAGTCAAACTTCCTCCATTCTCAATCGTCAGCACCGCTCCTCCTTGTACACCAACGGACAAAGCCAAAGCGTCGGTGCCATTCATAATAATGGGGTCGAATGTCCTATTTGGTATGGTCACGTTATCTGCAGCAGTGGGGACTGAGCCAGTACTCCAGTTGGTAGGATCTGTCCAGTCCGAACTGATACCACCAAGCCAAGTTTGAGCGCTTGATGGGGTTATACTGATACCCAAGAACAGCAGCATAATGAGCCCTCGTAAAATTCTTAACTGACATTTCATTTTTAAGTAGCATTTAGAGTTGAAACAAGTGCCATTTTGGAAGGAACTGAAAGTTGAGTAATACCATAGACTTCAGTTTTCTCCAAAAGGAAAATCTAATGTTTTGAGATAGAGGAAAGGTTAAATGTAGGACAGGGTTCAATCCAAGTAGGTACAAGAAAGGCTAATTTCATGTGGGGAAAACCCGATGAAATCAATGAGTAAATTCTTGTTGTACAGCGCTTCGATGACTTCTCAAATAGTTGAAAAGTACAAAGCTGGACGTACAGAATCTGCAACAAGCCGAAACTCGTCCTAATTTGAAACTGAATTATTTAAGGAGAAAAAGATCAATCATGTATTCTCATGATGTGATTTAAAGGAAGCCCTTTATAGGGGAAGGAAAGCATTTTAGCTTGAATAGAAATAGGATAGCGCAAATATAGAAAATATGTTTATAAAGATAGCTAGAATGTCTTAAAATTGTTAGAAAAGGGGCAAGTACTCATGACACTTGCCCCTTTGTTGGTACAGGTTGTAGGCTTCCGAAGAACAGCCCTACGGCTGTACCACCAATCGTTTGCTTCCCATCAACTGCTGATCCTGAATCAAACTGATGATGTAGACACCTGGCACCAGATCCTGTACTTCCAGCGGCATGTTCACACCCATGGCAGAGTCCAGGTCGATCTGTCTCACCACTTTGCCAAAGGCATCCCGGACGATCAGCTGTGCTGGCTTGTCCTGGAAGGCTTCCAATACCAACTGTGTTTCATTGGACGCTGGGTTAGGGAATACTTCGATGGTGCCATTTCCGACATCTCCTGCTGTACCCCAAGCTTGCAAGCTTTCAGGTGTGATTGAGCTTGGATCTCCTATGATTCCGCCAGCTAAGGTGCCGCTACCGGATAGGGTTACATTCTCAAATGCGGCTCTAACCTCAGCGCTACCATTCAGACTGTAAGCCATCATGCCTACGTAGATACAATCTTCCAGGTTGGAGAAAGTAGTCTTGTATAAAAGTCTCCAGTAGCTTCCATTGGTACTGGTGTAGGATTTAATCTCATTGCCTTTGCGGACAATACGTAACCACTTGACTCGGCTTCTGTTGGATTGAGATTGAGAAACGATTCCTCCATAGCTAGCCCGCCATTCTCTTCGCACTCTTCTAGTAGAGTAGTTCTTCAATACCCCCGCTCTTCTAGCCAAAGGATCTAGACTTTCTCTGGCCATCAAGCCGGCATAACCACTAGTGTTGATACTGGCGAGTTCTGCTGTCAAGGTGCCATCTCCGCATAGCGGGTGGTATACATAGGTTGCTTTATCCGCCTCTCGGCAATCGTGCCAGCATCCATCGGAGGTTAGGGTGAAGCTTTCGTCATCGACATCGTATTCGGAGGTCGTTTGGCCGTCGCAGTTGAGGCTGCCATCATCAGGTCCTTCGGACCAGCCACAGGGTAAGCCGATTACATCGACATAGGCGGTACAATCATCCTCATTGCCAGCCGCATCTTGGATTGTTACTGGAATGGCTACGATATTGCCTAGTTCCTCACAGCCAATGGTCAAATCAGCCGAGGCAAATTCTACATAACCACAGTTGTCTGAGCTGGCGGCCTCATCCCACACCTGGCTAACGCTTAGGCTAATATCCTGCTGTCCATTGAAATCAATAGTTAGGTTCTTACATACTGCCACAGGATCTTCATCATCGGACACCTCCAAGTAGTGGGAACAACTTCTTTTATTGCCGTAAATATCTTTAGCCCTCCATTGAACTTGGTATCTACCCACTGGGAAGAATCCACTTGGATCAGTCATACGGCTAGTCCAACTGCCGGTGGCACTACCATTATCATCTACGGGGCGATAGCGTGCCTTAACTTCATCTACCGCACAATTATCGCTAGTGATGGGTGGAATGAAGGTCACTTGAGCACCACATACCCCCGGATCAGTGTCAGTAGAGATATCTGCCGGGCAGGCGATTTTGGGTTTCTCCGTATCGGTGACTGAAACGGTGAAGCTACAATTTACGGCTTGATTACCTGCTTTATCACTACCTGAATACGTTACCGTAGTTGTACCCACTGGGAAGAAATCCCCAGGCATATGGGTGGAACTTGAAGTGGGATCTGGGCAATTGTCTTCCAACACTGGAGCGGTCCAAGTAGCAATCGCTCCACAATCTCCTTCGTCATTGAAGAGATTGATGGGATCTGGACAGCCAGTGAATTTCGGAGCTTCTTTATCCTCTACCATGACGGTAGCTGTACATTTATCACTAAGACTTCCATCACTTACCGTTAATTCCACGCTGTAGGGTCCCCCCGCAGAGAAAGGCCCAGTATTGTCCAGACTCAGTGTTAAGGCATCATTGTCAGGATCCGAGGATCCATTGTTGATTTGGTCTGCCGTGATAGTGGCTTCACAAGTGCCAGTGACGGTCTGTACAGTGAGGTTCTGGCAAACGGCGGTGGGTGGCTGATTACAAGCACTTAGTGGATCAATTACCCCGATTTTGGGGAAGCAGGATGAAGTTTTGCCGTTGATATCCGTAAAAGTTAACTGGACTTCAATGTCTCCAAGGTCATCGCAGGTAAATTCCGTTTTACTAGCACTCACCTGATCGGTCGTCCCACAATTATCCGTGATTGAGGCCACAATATTGCTAAAAATGAATGCATCCGTTAAGGTATAAGTTCCATCACTTCCTAGACTTACTGCCGTACTGCTACAAAGAACCGTCGGACCTTCATTATCGGTCACTATTACATCAAAAGAACAGTTGCCAGTATTGCCCGATTCATCCTTGGCAGTCACATCCACTGTAGTTGTCCCCACATTAAAGGCGGTACCTGGATCTTGGCTATAGGTAATACCCACGGTCCCGCCGCAATTATCGCTACCGGTAGCAGCGAAGCTAACGACCGCACTACATTGCCCCGGATCGTTATTAACATTAATATCGGCAGGGCAGCTTGCCACAGGGTTGACACCATCTGCAATGGTTATAGTTAAGGATGCACAAGCACCATTAGTCCCAGAACAAGTACCCTCCGCTCGAACATAGTAGGTGGTAGTGGTGGTCGGCGACACATTGAAGTTAGCACCTGTGGCTACTTGAGTACCACTACAACTACCCGTATACCAAACCCAGCTTTGGTCGTCATTCAGACTACCGTTGACTGAAAGTGTCTGTAGGGAACTTGGACATAACGGCCCAGGGGAGCCAGAGATGCTAGTGGCTACACCAGGGGTACAGCAAGCGTTAAAGTTATCTACTACAGTAAAGCTGCAACTGATGCTATTCTGGTTTCCAGCAGGATCGGTGGCTGTTAAAAGGACAGTTTGCTGCCCTACATCACTACAGGTGAAATTTAGTGAAGGGCTGGTTTCTGTTACACCGCAATTATCGGTGGAACTACCATCGCCGATGTTAGCGGATAAGCTACCATTGCCATTAACATCTAGTTCAACATCAGGGATATTCGATGGGCAAACAGCTGTTGGCGAAACATCGTCAAAGACATTGATCGTTCGCAGTACAGGGGTAGTATTGCCAGCTGCATCCTGTACCTGGTAAGTGCGTGTGATCACTAGTGGATCGGCTAGTGAACCCAGTCCTCCATTGTTTATTTCACTAAGGAAGGAAACAGTGATTACGCCTGGACTAGAACCTCCACAGGAAGTAATGGTTTGGCCATCATTCAAGCTACCAGGAGAGTCTGTGCTAGGAGCGGTCCAAGTGAAGTCGCTGGACTGATTTCCAGATCCTTTTAATTGTAGGCTTTCCCCAGCTGCAGTAGAAGAACCTTCTTGCACACCAATATCTGTGGAAGTAGTTCCCGAGGCTGCACCATTCGTGGCGGTTAAACTACCCTCGTAGCTCAGGAATTCTATGACTGCTCCATTCTTAACCAGGGCGACACCATCTGGGGAGCCATTTTGAATTTCGGCTTCAAAAAATGCCACGGCACCGATTCCGTCCCCCTCATCATCAATTATACCGCTCAAGTTCACGGTTCTATACACTGCATCATTAGAACCATTATAGAATAAAAGCGTGTAGGCGCTCAGGTTGGTTCCTGCTGGTCCAGCAACTTCTACAAACTCACCTTCATCTGTACTAAAATCATCATAATGAATCTCATTGATCCAAACCTCACTGGTACAGCCCGAAGGTCCGCTACATGGGGTAATGGTTTGGCCATCGTTTAGATCTCCAGGAGAATCTGTACTAGGAGCCGTCCAAGTGAAATCGCTGGATTGATTCCCAGATCCCTTTAATTGTAGGCTTTCCCCGACGGCTGTGGAAGAACTTTCTTGTACACCGATATTGGTGGAGGTAATTCCTGAGGCATCGCCATTGGTTGCGGTGAAGCTACCTTCGTAACTCAGGAATTCTATAACATTCCCATTTTTAATCAGGGCGATACCATCTTGAGGCCCATTTTGGATTCCGGCTTCAAAAAATGCCACAGCTCCAATTCCATTGCTCTCATCATCAATCACGCCACTCAAATTTACGATGCTATAAACTGTTCCGTTAGAGCCTGTATGGAAGGCTAAACTATATCCACTGAGGTCGGTTCCCGCAGGGCCAGCAATTTCCACAAATTCACCCGTATCATCTCCCGTGTTATCATAATGAATCTCATTGATCCAAATCTCGCCAGTACATACTACTGGTACGCTACAGTTGTCACTTTCATCAGTGACTACCCCTGGATTAGGAGCGGGTACGTCATCGAGGCAGCTGACATTAATGGTCGCTGGATTACTAGCGGTTGGAGGCGTGTTGTCCTTCGGCTGTACGGTAAAAGTACAGCTCTTGCTAAGGCCGCCATCTTGAGCAGTTAAGGTGACCTCAATATCTGAAGTAAAGCTCATTCCCGCTGGGGGACTTTGCACGACAGAAACGGCTCCACAATTATCGCCTGCAGTAGCCAGACTAGTATAATCAGCGAGACTAGCCTGGCAGGAGGCATCTACAAACTCCGTCTGGGTTGCAGGACAAGTGATCGTTGGTGCGATATTGTCCTCCACCGTGACTGTAGCGGTACAAGTACTTTCGCCACCGCCATTATTGGTGACCGTTAGTTCAGCCGTGTTATTATTTCCAATGTTGGAGCAGGTGAATTCTGTCAAATCCACAGCCAACTGTATGTCTCCACAGACAGTGGAAGAGTTATTGTTTATGTTTTCGGGTGTGAGGGTGGCGATGCCGGAGTCGTTGAGTTGGATAGTAACATTTTGACAAACGGCCGTCACCTCGCAAGACTCACAGAGGAAGCCACCATTGGTGTTGATGCAGATGGTGCCGGGTGGGCAGGCATTTGGTCCTGCGGCGCACTCATCGATGTCGATACATTGACCAGAAGCCGGATCAAAAACAAAACCAGCAGGACATCCTCCTGTACCTGTAAGCGTGAAAGTGTATGGATCTTCATCGCAATCATTACTGGGTATAGAAACCGTAGCTGATTGCATCCCTCCTCCGCCGGGTGTGAAGTCTACCTGAAAAGTGGTGGAGGTAGACGGAGCAATTGAGGTACTCAACAAAGTATTTGGCACAAATTGGCCATCGGAGCTAGTGATCGTACCGAGATTCAATGTAGAAGCACCAAGATTAGTGATGGTATACAATTTGAAAGAGGTAGTACTTATTTCTACTGAACCAAAGTCAGTTCCGACTGTGCTATCATCTACAGATATATCAGGGCAGCTCACCCCTGAAATGCAGATATTGTCGAAAGCTAATTCTTCTGTTCCATTGGAAAGTACGATTATGCGATAAGTTAGAGTATTTCCTGATCCAGTAAAACCAAAGGAAAAGTTGGTGAAAACATCTGTCAAAACCGTACCAAAGGGGCCAAAGGTAGCCGGGTTATTGTCCGTGTCCTCTGCTAATTCACCACCCACTCCAGTACTTGGATTGTTTCCTGTAAATAAACCAGCAATTTGATAGGCTCCTCCGTCTATGCTGTACTCAATCCGTACCTGATCATCGTTCTCCCAGCGGGCTTCTCCGTCCCGACTGATTCCCAATAAGGCATCGATCGTGAAGTTAGCAGGACCTAAGCTGCTAATTGAGAATGGTTGAGAGGTCATCACAAAACCACCTGGCTGGAAATCGGTATTCTCAGTGAAAAAGTTGAACGATCCATCTGCACCAGTGATGATCTCTCCAAAACAGCCAAATCCATTGGTGCCTGCAGCTCCTCTTTCTGCAAAGCTACAACCGCTAGTGAAATTATTAGACTCGTAGCGAACTCCCTCTCCACTGGTTTCAAAACTTTCACAGTAGGGAAGCGCGACTGGCGTGGTATTGATGCTTGTGCTAATGGTAATATTTCTACTTACTGTATTGCTATTATCGGTACCATCATTCACTTGGAACCTGATCTCCCTAGTGGCCGCTGAGGCATCAGCTGCATCCGTATTCTGATAGGTAACGGAGCGTAGCACAGTTTCATAATTGGCTAGTGAAGATGTACCGGAAAGACTTAAAATACCGGCAGCAGCGTTATAGGAACCAGTAATCCCTCCGCTGGCCGTGAAAGCCAAGACATCTTCTGTGGCATCAAAATTCGAAACAATGCTTACGGTAGCACTCTCGATATTTACATCATCATTATCGCTAACTGTCAGGGTATTTGAGACTTGGGTTGCAGGATCTCCTTCACTATACGAAACTGGAGTACCCTCAATATTTGCCAACAGCGGCGCATCATTGGAAGAAGCAATTCCCCGAAGCCGGATATTGTCAAAGGCAGGTTCTTCCGAGCCATTGCAGTTGGTGCGAACCCGAATTTGAATATTGCTTCCAGTTACAGGAATCGGAAGGGTAAAGTCCGCAAAGGTACCCGTTATTTCTGTACCAAATGGACCGAAAGAGGAAGAGTTATTGTCTGTATCCTGTCGCAATGGTCCACCTAAGCCATTAGTGGGGTTGCTTCCTCGGAATAGACCGATGATATTCCAACCAGTATTATTCATATTATACTCAACGATGATATAATCATCATTTTCCCATCGATTTTGTCCAAATCGACTCATCCCTAATGCAATCTGAACATCTAAGCTAGAAAAGCCAGAGACACTGACAGAATTGAGGGTTACGAAGGCAAAATCGTTGGCTCCAAATCCCAGCGTGGACTGGACATCCTCTCCAGCCCAGTAAGAGGAGCCATCTCTGGTCCCTGCAGTAATGGTCTGTGAATGATATGTGGCAGGATTGCTGTTGGTTCGCCCCCAAACGTCACTGAAAGTGGCATTATTGAAGGAGTTGGAGGTGTAGCGACTAGTTTCTCCGTCCGTCTCGAAGCTTTCTTGCAGCAGTACGGTCTGAGCAAGGCTAGATAATGAAATAGAAACTGTGCAAAGCACAAGAAAGAGTGACTTAGTGTGGGTCATTGTGTCGAAGCAGTTTAAACAAATGTTCTTTTGAATTATACATTCTTTTTATTGTCAATTCCTCGAAATCATGAGAATAGACATAGAGTTCTTATAGCAGCCTAGGTGGTAAGGAGACTTTAGAAATCGGTTGTTATTGGAAAGATATCTCTGAAAGCTATGATCCTTAGTAGGGTTAAAATCAAAGACTATCAAAATTAGGGAGGAAATTGGTCTTTGACAGGAGGAAGAAATTAATTCACACAAATATAAAAAAAACATTTTTGTATCATGACGGTATCTGATAAATCTTCCGGAAAACAATTTCATAGCGCAAATACGACATGTTTTCGCGTCCAGCTGCTGACTAAGTTTCTTATCTTGCTGGTCAGCAATCAGGAGTTGAAGGTTTAAAGATGGAAGTTTAGCGAGATCTAAACCCTAAACCTTCAACTTTAATCTTTCAACCATAATCCTTCAACAACATATCTAAATGCCTGACCAACAAATACACTACCGTACCTGTAACCTCTGCGAAGCCATGTGTGGCCTCGAAATTACCTACCAAGGAAAAGAAGTATTGACCATCAAGGGGGATAAAGCAGATCCCTTTAGCCGGGGACATATTTGCCCCAAAGCTGTTGCGCTGAAAGATATATATGAGGATCCAGATCGCTTGAAGGTACCCATCCGAAAAACGGCCAATGGTTGGGTAGAAATGGAATGGGAGGAGGCTTTTGACTATGTGGTGGAGCGCATTAAGGAGGTCCAAGATAAGTATGGGGAGCATGCGGTGGGTGTGTACCAAGGAAATCCCAATGTCCATAATTTCGGGACGATGGTTTTCGGGCCCAACTTTGTTAGAAGTTTGAAGACCAAAAATCGATTTAGCGCCACCTCCGCTGATCAACTACCTCATCATTTTGCGGGACAGCAGATGTTTGGGCATGCGATGTTGCTGCCCATTCCTGATATTGATCACACGGATTATCTCATCATCCTAGGCGGGAATCCCTTGGTGTCCAATGGCAGTATCATGACTGCCCCGGATGTGGGTAAACGACTCCGGGCTATTTCGGAGCGCGGTGGGAAGGTGGTGGTCTTAGATCCACGGCGTACGGAGACGGCGGATAAAATGGACGAGCATCATTTCATCTATCCGGAATCGGATGTATATTTTCTGTTAGCTATGATCCATGTCGTGATAGCAGAAGGGAAATTAAATCTAGGGCATTTGACACCGCATACGGATGGGTTGGAGGAGATCAAGGCATTGGTGGCGGATTACAGTCCTGAGCAAGTAGCCCAACGGACAGGTATGGAAGCAGCAGCTATCCGCCAAATCTCACTTGAGTTTTGCCAGGCGGAAAAAGCGGTTTGTTATGGCCGCTTAGGGGTGTCTACGCAGCTCTATGGAGGTTTGTGTCAGTGGTTGGTGAATGTACTGAATGCCGTTAGTGGCAATTTGGATGTGTCGGGAGGGGCTATGTTCACAGCTCCGGCCTTTGATCAGATTAAGATGCTGGGGAAAAAGGGGAAAGCGCCTTCGTTCAATCGCTGGCAGAGCCGAGTAAGGGGATTGCCGGAGTTTGGAGGAGAGTTGCCAGTGGCAGCCTTGGCCGAAGAGATTCTGACGTCAGGGGAGGGACAGATCAAGGCGATGGTTACCATAGCTGGGAATCCAGTCCTTTCTATCCCTAATGGGAAAGAGTTGGATAAAGGCCTAGAGGAACTAGAGTTCATGCTTTCTATCGATATCTATCTCAATGAAACGACCCGCCATGCCGATGTTATTCTGCCTCCCACAACTGGCTTGGAAGTAGCACATTACGACGTGGTTTTTCACGCCCTGGCCATTCGCAATACCAGTAAATATTCGGAGGTGTTGTTCGAAAAGGAAGACAGGCAACGACACGATTACCAGATATTTAGTGCTTTGACAGAGCGACTGGGCGGCAAGGCCGTTCCCGCAGCGAATCCCGAGCAAGTCTTGGCTTTCAGCCTTGGTCAAAGTGGCTATGCTAAGGATGGGCTAAATCTTCAAGCTTTAAAGGATAATCCACACGGAGTCGATCTCGGCCCGCTTCAATCCTGTATGCCTGATCGATTAATGACAGGAGATAGCCGTATTCAATTGGCACCGGATTGTTTCTTAGAGGACTGCAAGCGTTTATCCTTAGCAGAGGAACAAGAGCAGAAACAATTTCCGATGCGCCTCATTGGGCGACGCCATTTGCGCTCCAATAATTCCTGGATGCATAATTCTCATCGCCTGGTCAAAGGTCGAGATCGATGCACTATGCTCCTCCATCCCACCGATGGGGAACGACTCGGAATTCAAGATGGCGAATTGGCCAAGGTGAGTTCAAGGGTAGGGGAGTTGGAAATCAAGGCAGAGCTCTCAGATGAGATTATGCCTGGCGTAGTCAGTATTCCACATGGCTGGGGACACAATCGCAAGGGCATCGGCCTACGAATAGCTGCCGAGCACGCTGGCCATAGCTTGAATGACTTGACCGATGAACGTCGGATTGATCTTTTGACTGGGAATGCGGCTTTCAATGGCGTGCCGGTTAAGGTAATAGCCGTGGAGGCAATGACTTCAGCTTAAAGTCTACTTCCCGTTTTGATCCTGAAGGTAACGCTCCAGGTCAGGGGGCATTTGATAGGTAAGACCTTCATCCGTAATGGTCAATATAAATGGATGGAAATTGCCTTCATAGAACCAATAAAGGTTGCGTGTAATCGGCCCTGGATCAGATTCATAAATCAGATTCGATTGTTTAATAACAAGATTCATGGCCTCTTTCAAACCTGTGTTTAGGGTTCGAATAGGATGAATGAAGGCTGTACCTTTGGTAGGAGCTGCTATAAGGGCACCATGTGTTCCAATACTTTCACTGAAATTACTTTCAATATCTAGTAGTTTGATGGCGGCGTATTCATTGCTGATCACGGCTAAAATTTCGGTTTCCTCCCAATAGCCATGCGCTGTTTCTACACTTTGACGGTTGATGTTTTCTAAAGCAATTTCAAACAAGGTAGCTTCGTCGATAGGCCAATGATCTATTTCGGATTTTAAGATCACCTGAAATTTAGAAGGAAGGTCTAAGGAAAGGACCGAGTAAGTCCCTGCTAAGTCTTGTCTAAAAACTAAAGTGTCTTGTTCTGTGTGCGTATCAATTTGATCACCGTATAACCTTAGTGTTAGATATTCTTTGGCGACCTGAAAATTAGCGAATAGTTCTTCTGTATTGGTCTGTTCAAACAACTGATCGAAATAGGTGTAAATATCATCTTTCCACACTCCTTCCTCTTGAAAGGATAAGCGCTTGATCAAATTATCAAGACTGATATCTATGTCTTCTTCGCCATCATGAGCGGCGATGCTCCCATTGATTATTTCTCTTAGATCATAAGGTATGGCTTTGAAATAATGGCAGATGTAGGCTAGGATTCGGAAATATTGCCTTTCAGAAACCAAATGTTGATACTTCTTCGGAATCTGTTCTTCTACTTTTGTCGGGCTATGTTTTGAATTCATATGCTGCTCGTTTTGACGGAAAACCTAGTAGGTTTTCTTTCAGTGAAGGGTGACCTTGGTATTAAAATAAAGGTTTTTACCTGTGGCCGAAATAGGTGCAGACGGTTGCTATTTATTGTCTAAACTTAATCTCTGACAATTTTTTGGTCAGTGCTTCAAGGGAAAGATTGACGACTAGTAGAAGTCTGGTTTCTTAGAGATCACGCCAATTCGAAAACACAAAATCCTCAGAGAATCGCTTAAATAAAGGTAAAGTAGAGGTAAAACGTATATCGAGTGAGAGTAAACCTTAATATAACGTTCTTTTCATGATAAATTACATATTACAGAATTGATTAATTGCATAGGGGAATACTTGCTGGCCAAAAAAACACAGAATGCTAATACTTATTATTAGCATCACATAGCTGTTGACCCACTCACTCCCAATGTTTGCAGGAAATTGACTACCAGATATGATGGACTTCTTTCTTAATCAAATCTCCGTATACAGAATTCATAGCCGCGATCTGTTCCGGTCGTAAAGCTGGAAGCTCCAAAGCGGATAAATTGGAGTGGACCTGGCTTATCTTCGAAGCACCCGGAATGATACAACTTACTTCAGGAAATTGTAAAATCCATTGTAAAGCAACGGGGGCTAAATTATCCCTTTTGGGGAATAGCGCTTTGAGTCTATCAACGGCTTTCAGGCCCAACTCATAAGGAATGCCTGAGAAAGTTTCGCCTTTATCAAAGGCAGCCCCTTGTCGATTGAAGAAACGATGGTCTCCTTCTTCAAATACGGTAGCTGATGAATAAAGCCCGGTAAGGAGTCCACTAGCTAAAGGAACACGAACAATTATTCCTACATTGGCTTCCTTTGCCAATTTGAAAAAGAGTTCTGACGGACGCTGTCGAAAAAGATTGAAGATAATCTGTACAGAAGCTACATTCGGGTATTCGATTGCCTTAATGGCCTCTTCCACCTTCTCCACACTCACACCCAAATGTTGAATCTTGCCTTCTTCTTTAAGACGGTCAAACAAGTCGAAAATTTCTGGCCGGTAATACACCTCCGTCGGAGGGCAATGCAATTGAATCAAATCGATTGTTTCCAACTCCATCCGCTGCAGACTATCTTCTACAAATTGCCGCAAAGCTGCCGGCGTGTAGGAGGCATTGACGTGCGGGTTTAATTGTCGTCCACATTTAGTAGCCACATATATTGGCTCAGAGCGTTCTCGCACTAATCGACCTACTGCTTTTTCACTTTCCCCGGATTCGTAAACATCTGCTGTGTCAATGAAATTCACTCCTGCGTCGACAGCCGTATGCAATATCTTGGAGGCATGTTCATGATTAAACCCACTGCCCCATTTACCACCTACTTGCCAGGTGCCTAGCGAAAGGCTTGAGATTTTGAAGCCTGTTTTGCCGAGTGTTCTATATTTCATGTTCTAATTGTAACGATTTGATGATTGAAGGTCTCTTTAGTTCCTAGCCTGGCTCAGGAGCCGGACTAGTTCTTCAAATTCACTTCGCGTAACTCTTTTTCTCTGCTTAGAGGGAATCTCTGTCATGGTTTTGTGTGCCACTACGGTATTCCAGGCTGGAATGACTAGTATTCTTTGCCCCCAGGCACCGGTCGCTACAAAACTTCCTTGGGGAAGCCCTCCTGCATAGCCTTTGGCCTGAATCCACCATAGGTAACCATGGCCAAACCGCTCATTATTTTGATTAGCAGTTGGTGTGAATTCTTTTGGGATTTTTCTGATCCATTTGGCGGGGATCAACTGTTGCCCTTTCCATCTGCCCTCTTGTAAAAATAGTTGCCCAAATTTAGCCATAGCTACCGCAGATAATCTAAAGCCTACCTTGGGGTGTATAGAAAGGGATGTATCTCGCCGATAAAAAACATCGTAGTTTTCGATTCCGAGCGGCTCTGCTATTCCCGATCTAAACGCTTCCTCCATGCTCAGGGCTGTTTCCTGTTCAAATATCGTACTTAAGGCATTATAATCCCAATTGTTGTAAGCCCACTTGAGCCCAGGTATATTATCTTCTTTACCTAGTAGAAGATCTCTATCCCTTTGCATGGATCCCAGTTGAGAGACAGCTGGATGATTGATTCCCGAAGTACTCTTGAGTAAGTGAATAACTTTTGCTGTCTCCTGTATGGGCGATAGCGGAATAGGAGCATCCTGAATATCGAGTTCGCCTAAGGTCGCTTCTAATGCGATTTGATCTAGATGCTGAAAGACCAATGCACTCAAAATGGCTTTTCTGACCGAATGGATTCTAGTAGTAGAATCAATTTCTCCAAAAGAGGCTATAATTTCACCGTCTGTCTGAATCACCAAAGCAAAAGTTCCAATGTCTTTGGCGTGATCCAATACCTTCTCTAACTTTGCTTCATCCCACCTTAGCTGCACCTCCTTGTGCAAAACACAAGAAGAAAGTAGTAGCGCACAAAAACTGAACAGAAGGGAGCGACTCATTTTTAAGTTTCTTGAAGTAATTCGATGTCAAAGCCTGCATCTTCCACTGCCTCCAAGATGGTCTTTATATCCAAAGCTTCACCTTGTACTGCTAAGATCTTATTCGGGTCATCGGTATCAACTTCCCAATTGCTGATGCCATTGACATCAGCTAAAAATCCAGTTACGGCTCGTACACAGTTACCACAATTTATAGTAGTCTTGAATTTTACTTCTTGCATAATATACGCTTGTTTCGGACTATTCAACTAACGAAGTTGTTTAAGAATGTCTGCTGAGTTGAAAAGGAGAAGGTTTTTGGCTCAATTAAGGCTTTTTTTGAGCTGCATAGCATCGCTTCGTAGCGATAAAAAAACGAAAAGTGAGTCAAAAAGAGCTTCTTAGTGACCAGTGAGATATTTCTAAACAACTTCAATCTCAAAAACAGCTGGTAGCTTCATAAAGTTGGTTTTAAAACAATTTTTCTTAGCGCCAGAATGCTTCCTTTTTGCTAGCCAAAAAGATGGCCGGAAAACGATAGAGGTTGAATAAACTAGTATTGTTTGAGGTGTTGAAAATAGGCAATGACGATATTGCGAATGTCGTTGTTTACTTTCGAACCATACATATCCCATGCTGCACTTTCTTCGAAAGAATAATTACCTAAAAATTCAAGGTTTTGCTCTCGACCCTTGGCAAGAAATTGAGGTAAAACAATGCTGTATTGACGTTTTTCATCCAAGGGTGATCCGTTCACGGTGTAAGAACCCTTTGCGCTTTCTGCCTGGATCAATTGTAGATATCCACCATCTCCTCGATTAGTACGAAGGCCAGTTTCCAGCAATTTCTTCAATTGATCGCCTGGAATTTGCATCTTGACAATAGCTCCGCCGAATGGAAAGGTTCTAAGTACATCATATTCTGTAACAATATTACTTAAGTTATCATCCAAACGCATAGAGCCGCTATTCAATAAATAGACATCTGCTCCAGGAATAGCTTCCGACATGGCGGTGGCTGCCAAACGCCCAAAGTTTGTAGCTTGGGTGCGTACCAGGGCTTCCTTACAGACTAGGGGTTGACTCAACTCTAATACTTGCTTGTTGGGATCGAATCCCATGTCGCCCATGAGATTATCGACTTTCGACTGCCAGCGATCCACGACTTTTTTGGTGGTGGGTTCATCTACAATTGAATCATCGATTTTCCTGAGACTAGATTGAATCTGTACCATCCCCGACGGAGGATTAAAGGTTAGTCGATGGATATAGGCCGTTTTAGCGTTGGCATCAGCCTTGGTAATCACGGTTTTTTCAACGTAATGATTCATGTGAGTATGATCGTGCCCGCCAATAAACAAGGCTACGCCAGGAACCGCCGCCGCTAAAGCCTGGTCTTCCACTACATCAAGATGGGTGATTCCGATACAAACATCCACCTGATCCTTCACGGCTGCATAAGCTTTTCTAAAGCTTTCAGTCACGTCTGTATAATGAAGGTAGTCTTGTTGGGCAAAAGGTAATACGACACCAATAAAACCGACCTTCATGGATTGGCCTTTACTATTAGTGAATTCCCGGATCAGATAGGAAGGGATAGGGCGGTCTATCCCATTAAGTCGTTGAGTAAAAGGAATCGTTTGGCCATCCTTAATCCGGAAAGCGTTGCAAGTCGTGTATTCGAATTGGCTAGCATCTATTCGTTTTTGTAGTAGGTCCGCATCGCTAATATCAAATTCATGATTGCCGAAGGTGGCATAATCGAGCCCCATTGCGTTAAGCGTTTCTACCATCTGGAGTCCTGCAATCCGTTCTCCTTCTTCATTTTTTAAGGTACCGATAAAGGAAGGACTAAGAAAGTCTCCAGCGAGTACGGCAATGGTATTTGGGTTTTCAGCTAATAACTCTTTTTTGATGGTAGCTACCCGGGCTAGTCCACCTGCCTTCCCCCCTTCCAAAGGCGCGATTTCGTAAACATCATTCAGTTGAAGGATGGTGAATTCGATGTTTTGATCGGTGGTGTTGATTAGGTGGCGACTACTTTGGCAGGAAAAAAATACCAGTAGGCAAATGGAAAGTAAGATATGACGCATTCTCTTTTGGTTTTGGCACTAATGTAAGGATAAAAGACAAGCGGACTAGGATAGATTGGTTCCTCTTTTAATCCCGATCCCAATCTTTGGCTAGAAAATCTTACCGGATCGAGGTGTTGGAGTGGGGTAGAGGATTCAATTCCACGCTCTATTAGGATAGCTAAATGAAAAACGCCTCAGAAACAGTAAAGTCTTCTGAGGCGTTCCCCAAATTTATGTATAATGAGAGTTAGTAATTCAATTCGAAGAAATCTTTGTATCCATTCAATGTCTTAGCTCGCAAGACCTGACGATAGTTTCCTTGGCTAATCGGAAGAATATCATAGCTCACCTTGTTGGCATCTAGGAAGTCTCCTAGGTTTTTCTGGACACCGTCGTAGTAGCGCATCGCTGCATTTTTATCCTTAAAACGACGCATAACCAATACGGGCGTCTCATTCTTTGGTCCTAGATAAATATTAGTAATTCGGATGCGATCCAACTTATGATACTTTTGATTGTAGTCCGCAATGACGATCTTGTTATCATTCAGTTTAACGCTTTCATTGAAGACAACAATGATGTAATGCAGATCCTTTTCATTGTATTTGAAACCGCCAGTATTGGCTCCACTACTCTGTCCGGGCAATTGTGCCGTGGCACCTCCCAGAAATCTCAATATCTCTTTTGCTCGCTTCTGTTCTTCTGTGTTGGGGTAGGAAGAAATTACCTTTTTTAAATCGGAGATATAGGCATCCTTTCCTTTGGTATTCCCTACACACATCGCCATTAAAAGAGCATACTTAGGCTTAAGTTGATGCTTACCTAATAGCTTTATGAATGCTTGCTGAGAGCGATCATAAGCATCCTTATACATGCCATCAGAGAATAGACCATAAATCTGATCATATTGGAGATTCAAGCGACGTTCTTCATCCAAGTAGTTCTGCGCAAAATTGGGATCCTGTAGGATCTTGGCGTAGTTGGTGGTAGGATACTTAGAAACGATTTTGTCAAAGTATTCTTTAGCCTTTGGCTGATTATTCAAGTCCTTATAGCCCAGGTGCATCAAGTACCAGGAATCCAATTCATAATTACTTCTTGGGTAACGTTGATTGAGTTCTTCCAGTACTTCGACAGATTTATCATTGCGCTCCAATCGCTCTCGATACAGTGATCCGAGACTGTACATGGCTTCTCTGATCTTGAGGTGAGAAGTCTCAATTTCATTCTTGGTCTTCGGTACACCTTGCAGTAATTTCTCCAGATCTGAATCTTCTAAAGTTGGAGAATCCAGGTCACTTTCGGTAGCTATATCTTCATCGAATCCACCACTATTATTGCGATTTGATCGCCTCCAGTCATCTTCAAGTGTTCGATCACCCCATACCCTGGAAAACTCCCGCTGGCCGCGACGAACGGCCTTTTCATTATAGGCGAAGAAAGAACTGGTTTTGAGTCCACGGCCAGCAGTAGGTCTGCCGATCTGCGGCCTCTTCTGCGCCTGGTTGGCCTTCGCTAAAGCTTGTTGGCGCTTTATCTCATCCTGCTCTTTTTTGATACTCAATGCCAGTTCTTGCTTTTCCTTATCGCTCAACTGAGAAATAGCAAGCAAACTATCCTGTACCTCGATTGTCTCTAGGTGTTTAGCGATCAAGGTCAGGTTGTTATTAAAGGACTGCACCTCTGCAAAGCGTTCATCCGTTGGAGGCATTACTTGCATGGTGGAGTCATAATAGGACTTTGCCTTGACAAAATTTTCATCCTCGAAGTAGAGCCCCGCGAGAGTCAGATACGACTCTGCTTTCTGCGCTTGGTTTTGGCGGCTACTCTTGAGTGATAGTGTTAAGAAGCGAATGGCTTCGCCTCGATTTCCCTCTTTCAAGGCAATTTGTCCCAATGCATAATAAAGTTGATCCTGAAATGCCAAGTTTTTAGAGTCTTTCAGCATCTTATTTAAGTTCTTCTTGGCTTCTTCGGCAGTTCCTCTCCCTGACAACCAGGAGTTTTGCGCCATATTCAGGCGGGCACTAAACTCCATTTCGTAAGCAGGGCGGAACTTGAGGCTTTGTTCAAAAGCAGCATAGGCTTCATCTGCTTGTCCTAGTTTTTGATGGATTTGAGCTTTGATGAAGGCATATCTGGCCTTTAATGTTCTTTTAGGTGCTTCTTCAATAGCCACATCCAATTGAGGAATAGCTTGGCCATAATCTTTACGAACAATATAGTAGTGAGCTTGTAGCGCTGCTAACTCGCTCTTGATGTCTCTAAAGGTTTGAGGACTGCGATCTAATTGAGACATATAGCGCATTGCTGCATCATAATTATCTCTGGCAACCAATGTTTTGGCTAACCACAATACGCCTTCCTGGTAAGCTGGACGATGTTTCATGAAATAGCTCTCCGGGTCACCCTCTACCTCTCCATCAGAGTTGGAGATACTGATAGAAGTAGGAATGCTTTCCACTGGAGTTTCTTCTTCTTGCTTGTCGTCTTTCTTTTCTTCCTTAGCGTCTGCTGTACTGGTTTCTTTTTTATCGTCTTTTGGCTTTGGTGGAGTCGTTTTTATAGGCTTTTTACCCTTCTTTTTCCGTTTTCTGTTCTTCTTATTTTCGCGATCTTTCTTTTTCTTGTTACGTTTTACTTCTTTATTATATCGTTTTCGATCTCGTTTGGAGTTCCCGGTTTTTTCAATCTTCACCGACTTCTTCGACTTTTTCGACCGACTTTTTCGCTTTTTCTTTTTGCTCTGTTGCTTTTCTTTGGCCTCCTTCATCTTGCGAGGAGAATACTCATTAATCAAATACCTAAGCGTTTCTTCTGCTGACTCATAGTCTTTCTTGAGGAATTGCGCTTGTCCTATAATTAAGTAGCAATCATCTGTCCAGACACTCTGCCTATGTAGGTTGATTACTACGGACACCTTCTCCATGGCTAGATCAAGGTCACCTGCTACGGCTTGTGGATTATCAGCTTCCGTATAGGCAAAAACTGGCAAGATTTTATTGTAATTATCTTGATGCTGATTGTCGAGACTAACGAAAGTCTCCTGCATCAATTCCCTGGCATTAAAGTAGCCATTAAATTTGGCCGTGGTATTATGGTACAACTTACCAAGGGCTGATAGTTCTCCTTTCTTCTTTTGTGTAGTACAAGCCGTCACGACCAAAAAGGCCACTAAGATGACGCCTAATTTCTTTAGCTGTTTCAAGGCAAAAAGTTTTCGTTAATGTTACCAAGTACTAAATGCAGTGGGAATAGGAGAGGTAAGAAATCATATTTGTACCCTGCTGGTCTTTCAGCGATTTTGTTGTCCCTTCTCACAGCATTAGCAAGTGGCATCAAATGCTCTTGTATTAGTGGTGGTGAAGTGGCTTAAGAAAGTCTGCTCAGGCTGGGAAAAGAGGATTTCGAACCGATTGAGATCTTTTTTTGTCTTATAGACGAGCTATAGGAACTTAAAAAACGAAAAGTAGGCCGAAAAGATCTTTTTGATACCCGTAAGATCTTTTTAAACAACTTCATTATTATTTTTGCACCAAATTGCTTTCAACGCGAGCAAATTTAGGCTTTTCAACCCAAATTGATCCAGAAAAGGAATAAAAACCGTTTGAAGGCCGGGCACAATTGATTCTTTATGCTTTTCAGCATACTATAAACAAACCGGAGATCGTATATAATTATTATATTTCAACGCATTATTAACAATCCGGTTGCACAAAATATCCTTATGTCGCAAGAAACAGAACAAGGGAGTAGATGGGAAAACTTTAAGGAACGACTCAAAAATACCTACCGATTGGTCGTCATGAATGATGAGACCTTTGAGGAGGTGAGCTCTTACCGACTTTCTCTCCTGAATGTTTATGTGCTGTTGAGTAGCCTGTTGGTAGTAATGGCTATTGTGGTATTCTTGCTGATTGCAGCAACACCACTCAAGAAATACCTTCCGGGTTATGGCTCTGTACAACAAGACAAAGAAATTCGAGAACTCTATCAGCAGATGGATGAAATGGAAAAAGAGTTAGCAACTCATCGTCGGTATAGTGAAAACTTTCGTAAAATCTTGGTGGGTGACTTGGAGACAGAAAAGGAAATTCCGGAGGTAGAAGAAGAAAAACTGGATACGGTTACAGAAATTCCGCGCGCTGCAATCCTTGATCAATTGCAACGCGAAGCAGCTCGCTCCGAGGTAGGAGAGGAATTGCAGGAAGGAAGGGCTTCGAATCTATCTCCTCGAGATGTACCTTTAGAGCAGATGTATTTTACCCCTCCATTGCGAGGTACGGTCAGTGCCAAATATAGGCCTCAAGATGATCATTATGGTGTTGATATCCTAGCTCCTAAGAATACGCCTGTACAGGCCGCTATGGATGGCTATGTTTTCTTGTCCGATTGGACTTTGGAAACGGGGAATACGATCGGCATACAACATACCAACAACACGATCACCTTTTATAAGCACAACTCCTCCTTGCTGAAGCCAGCAGGTAGTTATGTGAAGGCAGGAGAAGCTGTAGCAATAATCGGGAATACCGGTACCTTATCCAATGGCCCGCATTTGCATTTTGAGCTGTGGTATAAGGGAAAATCAGTGAATCCAACAGATTATATTGAATTTGAATAGTGTCTCACTGCGAGTCAGGATGGTATAAGTTTGTTAAATTGTAAAGCTTTGGCTAGGTAGTTGCTGATCCTAAGATTTTATTCCTATTTTTGCAGCGCTAACCAGCTATCTAAAGATTTAGAAAGACCATAAAGTCCAATCTTATAAAACCTCATTACAAGCATAGCGTTTACCATAAAGTACAAACGCTTTTTTAGTAGAACTTAAGTGTGTAAGTGCTCCTGTAGATCTGTTTGAGGGTAAGCCATTTGGTTACTCGAAACAAAAGAGCATGTAGTTGTGTCAAAGCATCACAGCTGCCAAGACTTAATTAACAAATAGGTTCTCAGACAGTTTTTGCGTTTCTGAGTCAGCCTTTTAGCTAAAAAACCTGCTTCCTATAGTCGCGAGGCTTCTACCTAAAACGCTGAACACAAAAATTGTCGGAGAAGGAAAAACACTATTGAAGCAGAGCCGAAAATCTTTTTCCATGGAAGATAACAACAATCACGAGCTGCAATCAGCTTTCAACGAGAAGGGAGAGGCCATTAGCCCTATTCTCCCCAACAACGTAAAGAACTTCTTAATCGATATTGACGGTACCGTCTGTGATGACATTCCCAATGAGGAGCCGGAGCGGATGCTAACCACCTTGCCCTATCCCGATGCTTTAAAGATTCTTAATAAATGGTATGATGAAGGACATATTATTACCTTCTTCACTTCCAGAACGGAAGAGCATCGCGATGTGACCGAACGATGGTTGAGAAAGCATGACTTTAGATACCATGGTCTTTTAATGGGGAAACCTCGTGGAGGAAACTATCACTGGATTGACAATCATATTGTGAAGGCAACTCGATTCAAAGGTAAGTTCACAGATTTGGTGGTTGAAAACCACGGGATTGAAGTATTTAAGGACTAAGCGAAATAAATCAAAAGCATGCCGAATGCATTTATCAGTTAACAAAGATGATTCATTCGGCATCTCTTTCCTGTTATAGTTTCTGTTGGATCAAGTGTCGCAGCGCTTCTTCTAAATCGGGGTGCTCATATTGAAATCCTGCTTGTTGAATCTTTTCTGAAGATACTTTTGAGCTATTTAACACTGCATCTGCCATTTCTCCCATAGCCAACCGAAGCGCTATACTCGGTGCAGGTAATACTATCGCTGAAATTCCTTTGGCCTTGGGTAATACTTGAGCGATGGTTTTATTCCTTGCAGGATGAGGAGCCACACCGTTGTAAACGCCTTCCGTTTTTTCATTCTCCAAAACGAAAATAAACTGTCGACAAATATCATCCAGATGAATCCAGGAGTACCACTGCCGGCCATTACCAAAATAAGTGCTGGTTAGTGCATGGAGCGGCAATAGCATCTTTTCCAATGCTCCACCTTGCGTAGACATCACTAAGCCGATACGAATAAACACCGTACGAATGGCTGTTTTGACTCGGATAGCCTCAATGCTTTTTTCCCATTCCATACAACTTTCAGACAGGAAGCCAACTCCAGGACCATCTTCTTCCGAGACCTCCTGCTCTCCTCTATCGCCATAGTAACCGATGGCGGCTCCAGATATGAACGCCTTTGGTGGCTGAGCTAATTCTTTAAAAGCATGAAACAACAACTCATTTCCTTTCACACGACTGTCAATGATTAATTTCTTTCTGGTAGCTGTCCATCGAGCATCTGCAATTCCAGCTCCAGCCAAATTGATGACAAAGTCGGCCTGCGCCACAATATCTTGATCGATTTGGCCCTTCATCGGATCCCAATGATAAGTTGGATAAGCACTACTACCCCCTATTCTACGGCTTAGATGGGATACCTCATATCCCTTCTCTACCAGCAATTGACTCAAGCGACTTCCAATGAGTCCAGTCCCTCCTGCGATGAGCACTTTCTGCATGCTAAGTTTTTTTTGTTAGACTTAAGGCCTAAAAATTCAATCAGAATCGTTTTTTTGCAGTAAAGTTAGAACTAAATTCCTCGTAAAAAGTTTTGAATAGAAATGCTTGGACTTCTAGTAACTTATTGCTCTAGTCTGGTAAACCATCTTTTGAAGGAAGAACGGAGAGCTTAATCAATGGGAGTTTAACCAATGATTGTGAAACTACTCTACTGCCATTAAAAATGAAGGTTTAACAGCTCTATATCCTCACTCGTATCACGGTAGTTCTCTTAGGGTGGCTACTAAAATAGTTATTGGATTTTTTCAATGAAGTCAATTTCAATAAAGTGGATTAAAAGATATAGTGGGAGGGTCTAGGACGAAACTGACGATGACAAAGAGCCGTTAATACCAATAGTCCTTTGACCAGCATAATGGTAGGGTTACGGAGAACAGCATTGGTTATGTTCAACTTATTTGATTTGTCAAGGAGATGATCTCCTAGGCAATGAGGATTTGAACATACATCAGATTCCCAATATCAACAACAAAAATTATTTGCCCTCTGTGACGCTGTCAGGTAGCCGCGTTTCGAACTGGCGAAGCTGGCCCAAGAGAGATGGAAAACTCATCTAAATGGCCGATACCAAAACAGAAGAATAAGCAGGGAACCAATCTTTTTACCACCTACACCTATGGATTTACTGGCAGGAACTATCATCTTAGGCATTTTTGCGCAATGGTTGGCTTGGCGAATCAAAGTGCCGGCAATCCTGCCCTTGATCATTATTGGATTGATCGTTGGCCCGCTGTCTAGTTTAGTTCGTGAAGATGGCACCAAATGGCTCGCCCCGATCTTTGATGAGGCGTTGGGGACCGGATTGTTTCCTGGAGAGTCCTTATTCCACTTTGTTTCTTTGGCAATTGGCGTGATCTTGTTTGAAGGAGGACTCACTTTGAAACGACGAGAGCTGGCAGAAGTGGGGCCGCTGGTGCTTCAGATGATCACGCTGGGGTCCTTGGTTACCTTTATCGGTGCTGGCTTGGGCGCGCATTACATTATAGGCCTAAGTTGGCCAATTTCCTTTCTATTTGGTGCCTTAATTATCGTAACTGGCCCGACCGTCATTGCGCCGATTTTGCAAAACGTTCCCTTGACTCGCAATGTGGCTACGGTATTGAAGTGGGAAGGGATATTGATTGATCCCATCGGTGCTTTAGTAGCGGTATTGGTATTCGAGTTTGTACAAACTTCTGACGGAGGCGTTGCTTTTACTTCTCACGCTTTGATCACATTTAGCCAAATCATATTGATTGGCCTTGCTTTGGGCACTTTGGCTGCTTTTGGTTTATATCAACTGATTAAGCGCGAACTAATTCCCCACTATCTACTTAATGTTTTTACATTGGCCGCTGTTCTAGGTGCCTTTGTATTTTCTGATTTCATTGCACACGAATCAGGTTTATTGACCGTGGTAGTAATGGGAATGGTGATGGGAAATTTAGATTTTCCGAGGCTCAGTGAAATACTCTACTTTAAAGAGTCGCTTAGTGTTTTATTGATTTCAATTCTATTTATCCTATTGGCGGCAAACATTGAGATGACAGAGCTTAATCTTATTTTTAAAGATTGGCGTGGAATGGGGCTGCTTGCCTTTGTGGCTTTCATCTTACGACCACTCAGTATTTTCCTCAGTACTCGAAAATCTGAATTGGCGACCAATGAAAAAATGTTCATTTCCTGGGTAGGGCCAAGAGGCATCGTAGCAGCAGGAATTGCCTCGTTATTTGGTATAAAGTTAACTAAACTGGGGGTGGATGGAGCGGAATACATTACGCCTTTGGTATTTATGATTGTATTGGGGACCGTATTACTTAATGCGACCACGGCCCGTTTTGTAGCCAGGTTGCTCAAAGTGATCCAGGAGACTTCTGATGGTATTTTGATCATTGGGGCAGCTCGAGCTTCTCGAGTAATTGGCAAGTATTTGCATGAAACTGGCAGGCATGTAGTTTTGGTGGATAATAATGCAGCGAATATAACTAAAGCGAAAGGACTAGGCTTGGAAGCTTTTAACTCAAATATATACAATGATGACCTCAATGAGCATATGGAACTAGTGGATATGGGGTATCTACTCGCAATGACCGCCAGCCCACAGGTTAATGAATACGCCGTTAAACACTATGAACATGTTTTTGGGGAAAATGGGTCGTTCAGACTCATTACACAAGAAGAGTTAATGGAGGACAAAGAAAGGCCAGATCAAGGTCTTTTTTCCTACCGCGATGATTTCCTCAATCTGAATGAGGTAGCTAGAGATTATCCTTTTTTGCACGAAATAGAAATTCCCAATTCAGCGTTTCTCAAAAAGTTACTCACCAAATTGCATTGGGAAGAGCATGCCATTCCGATCTTTATGAAAGATGCTAGTGGGCAATTGCAAATATTAACTTCCAAGCCGGAAGAAACACCGATTACAGATGGAACAGCCTTGGTATATATGGGGAAAGAACTGGAGCTGGATAGTACCATTCTAGATGAGCCCCCTTCGTCCGACGACAGTTAATTGGAAGGCTACGCTGGCGAGTGGGATTTTTCCAATACCAGGGGTTTTCGACTTTGTGTATAATCGATTGTATACAGTAGGACAGCCTGGAGGTAAAAGTTGCCCAGGAAGGGCATTTTTTCCTATCTTACCCTGAACTTGGCACACCTATGAGTACGAATAGAACGGCGGAATATCCTAACCAAGGTTATGCTTGGTACGTAGTAAGTATATTGACTTTAGCCTATATTTCCTCCTTTATTGATCGACAGATATTGGCCCTTTTGGTCGAGCCTATCAAAGCTGATTTTCAGATCTCAGACACACAAATGAGTTTGCTGATTGGGATGAGTTTTGCGCTGTTCTATACTCTAATGGGCTTGCCGATCGGCCGTATGGTGGACCGAATGAATCGTCGAAACATCATCAGTGTAGGCGTTGCCGTTTGGAGTGTAATGACAGCCTTGGGAGGAATGACTCGAAATTTTGGCCAGTTCTTTCTAGCCCGGATTGGAGTAGGAGTAGGAGAGGCAACCCTAAGCCCAGCAGCCTATTCCATCATTACGGATTACTTTCCAAAGGAGCGAAGGGCCACCGCAATCGGTTTTTACAGCATGGGCATATTTATAGGCGCAAGTATGGCCTATTTGCTGGGTGGCTGGATCATAGGCTATACTCAGGACCTTGAATATCTTGAAGTCCCCTTATTAGGTGCAGTTAAGCCCTGGCAATTTGTATTTATCGTATTGGGATTGCCTGGGTTGTTGATTGCACTTCTTATTCTTAGCATTCGGGAGCCGCTTCGCCGGAACCTTAATGGCCAAGTGCGTGAAGCAAAGGCACCTTCAGTCCCCATGAAAGATCTTTGGGCCCACTTCAGGCAACATGGCAAGACTTATTTATACCTCAACTTAGGAATAGGAGCATGGTCGATCCTAACCTATGGCAGCGGATCCTGGGAACCTACCTTTTTAATCCGAACATTTGATTATAGCATTCGAGAAGCAGGAGTTTTGATGGGAGTGATGTTGTTGACGATATCTACAGCTGGCGTGTTTTTCGGTGGTTGGGTGGCAGATCGGTGGCTCAAGAAAGGGCAAAAGGATGCAAAAATTAGGGCGATTATATGGAGTATTGCTTTATCTGTTCCTACGGGTTTATTGTACCCACTTTTCGACAATGAATACCTGATGTTGATCTCATTGGGTTTTTTCTTGTTTCTGACCAAAGCTCCTATTGGCCTGGCTGCGGCAGCCATACAAGAAATCACTCCTAATGAAATGCGTGGACAGGCTTCTGCTGTCTATCTGTTTTTCCTTAACCTGATTGGACTTGGACTTGGACCCACTGCTGTAGCCTTGTTGACAGATTTTGTGTTTCAGGATGAAGGGATGCTTCGGTATTCGATCTTTACCATAGCTATCATTTCCGCTTTGCTAGCAGGCTGGTGTTTCTGGCGATGCTTGGCACCTTATCGGCAAAGTATAAAACAACTTGAATCAGTCTCTTGATATGATTAAGCACTTAGCTATAAAATCTTTGTAATGCCCGCTCAATGGCAACATACCGATGGAGGTCCCGGACGGACTGTACATATTGCAGGTAAAGAATACCTGTATTGCAGTGGAACCAGTTACTTAGGGGTGAATCAACATGAGACGTTCAAAGCTTTGGTTCAGGAAGGGATTGATCGCTATGGTGTGAATTTTGGCGGATCTCGAAGGTCTAATCTGCGATTTGATCTTTTTTCGAAAGCGGAGGATCTATTTTGTAAATGGACTGGAGCGCCGGCTAGTCTACTCTTTTCTTCAGGTACATTAGCTGGGCAAATACTGCATCGGATTATGAGTAGCTTAGGTCTGGTACTTTATGCGCCTGGAACTCATCCTGCTTTGTGGGGTGCTAAAGTGTTGCCTATGTTGGATTTTGAAGCTTGGATTCTACAGCTACAATCACAATTGCAACAACGAGAGGAGACTTGTGTCATTTTTGCCAATTCGATCGACCCCTTAAAGTCTCGCGCCTATGATTTCAGCTGGGTGGCCGAAATTCCAGCGGGACCACCTGTTTATATAGTGATAGACGATTCCCATGGATTTGGAGTTACGGGCTCTGATGGAATGGGAGTTTATAAGGGCCTCATGACGCCCCCTTGGGTAAAGCGAGTGGTTTTGGCTTCCTTAGGGAAGGCGTTTAGTTTACCAGCTGGGATTATCCTGGGAGAGAAAGAAATTGTCGACCAATGCTGGGATAGCCCATTCTTTGGCGGTGCCTCACCCTTGCCTCCCGCCTATCTTTATGCATTACTGGAAGCCCCTTTATTATGGCGAAAGCAACTAGAAATTCTACGAGCACGAATTGATGACTTTGATCAATCGATCTCAGCATTTCCTTACCTCCAGCATCTGGAAGGGTATCCCGTATATTATTGTGTAGAAAATGAGCTGGCAATGCAATTGTGGGAAAAGGGAATCATGATTTCCAGTTTCCCTTATCCAGGCCCTAACGACCCCTTGGTGACAAGAATCGTGCTTAATGCACTGCATCAGCGAATGGATATCGAACGATTAGTAGAGGCTATGAAAGGATAGCCGAATGAAGAGGGTACTGTTTTACGTAAGAGAGGCCCACTCTTTGAAATCTTCTGTTGAAGCTTCTGTTTCTAGCTCTAACTCAGCGGCAAAGGATGTAGGATCCGTGTCGTTGTCAGATAAAGCGTGGCCTTCCATCTGCAAAAGGAGTTGAAAGAGCTCTTCTGCAGTGAAAGTTGATGGCAAGGTCTGCATGGCATTGTTGACCTTTTCTTTTGTTAACATAAGAATAAGCCTTAAATAGTCTAGTGAATAAATAGAATTTGTAGGGGCTTAGATGTTTTGCTCTAGTTCTGTACTTAATTCAGGGGGCAAGATAGATACTGTATTTCTTATTGCAAAAATCTCAATGTTAATTTAATATTAGGAATTACATGATGGATATTCGACATGTCTGATGAAAACCGCCGTTTTCACTTCCCTTTTTAATGCTTCCTCACTACAGTAACACTTTTTTACGCATTGCTTTCTTTTCGCCATGTAATCGTTTTTTGCGCAATCGAGTCTTCGGGTCAGCTTGTCTAGTTTTTACCTTTTTTCGCTTTGGTGGCGCTTGAATGGCTTTAGTAATCAACTCATCAAAATACTGTATGACTAGTTGCTTATTGCGATGTTGTGAGCGACTACTAGAACATCGAAGTTGTAAAACCCCTTCTTTGTTGATGCGATTCTTTAGGTTCTTTTTAATCCTAGACTTATGTGTATCACTAAGAAATGCAGAAGCCTCCACATCAAAGAGCAGTTCAACCTGAGTTGAAACCTTATTGACGTGCTGTCCCCCGGAACCAGAACTTCGACTCGTCCGAAAATCTAGTTCTATATGTAATAATTTGGTATCCATGATGCTATAGAAACGTACATAATGAATATTTAGTTCCCTAGTAAGGAATTACAGTAGGGGGGGAATGCCCAAATAAGCTCTGTCAGGGCAGCCGGGCAGCAGCATTGGTTGAATAGTAGAGAGATAAGTTTAGATGAATGCCTTAGCGCATCATATTATCATATTTTCGAGCGATGACTTCCCATGTATACCGGCGGGTAGCTATGCTCTTCATGTTTTGCGCGATCTTTTCAGCGCGTGCTGCTGTCATATCCTTGACTATATGTAGCAAACCCTGTGCATCGCTAAAGTACATGGCTTCATCTTCTGTAGTTTCCCGGTTGTACCCCACATCATAAGCCAAAATGGGTAGTTGAAGATTCATGGCCTCCACTAAGGAAGGGTTGGTTCCGCCGGCGCTATGCCCATGTAAGTAGATATAGCAATTAGAGCGAAGGAGGTTTAGAGCCTGTTTTTCATAGATGGGGTCAAGCAGGTGAATATGCGGAAATGACTCATATTGTTGCCGAAGTTCTCTGCCATAGTCGCTATTATTCCAGTTACCAACAATGACTAGGGGCAATTCTGTCTGTCTGCTCATAGCGTCTGTTAGGATATGAATATGGTTTTCTGGCTCGATCCGACAAACGCTAAAGGCGTAGCGACCGGAGAGAAAGTTATATTTTCGAATATCTTCTTCTTGAATGGCTACCTGGAAAGCCTGATCACCTCCATACTCAATTAGATAGCTATCATAGTTATAAGTTGCTTTCAGGTATTTTTTGATTACCTCATTATCAGTTACCACTACTTCTGCTACTTCAACAGCTTGAATTTCAGAGTGTCGCAGAAAAGTTTTAATCACACTTTTCCACTTATTGCGTTTCCACTCTATCCCATCTATATTGACAAAACACCGCTTGCGGGAGAAGAATTTCACGAACGGTAACAATATGCACCCGGATACGCCTAATATTAGTAGGATGTCGGAACGAAAGGCGGCGTGGAGGATGGAGAGCATATCATACGGGATACTTTGAAAGCCGTTGGCATTCAGTGGTAAGTATTTCAACTTAGCACCATTCCAATGCTCTAATCGTTCATTTTTAGGATAGAATTTACCGCTGCAATAGACGGTCATATCATAATGTTCGGAAAGCTGTAGCACGAGTTGTTCAACAAGGGATTCAAAGCCACCATATTTGGCGGGAAGGCCGACCGTACCGATGATGGCCAGTTTAGGTTTCTCTTGGGAGATCATTAAGTTTTGTGTTATTTGTTTGACTATGAATACGAGTATATTTTAAAATATACGATTAATTACTATTTTTGATTCAAATTTAGTTTTACCACAACCTTTCCACCTTTTTACCCGTATATAGCTATAATTCAAATCCTGGTCTTGCCATAAATAGCATAGTTGATTCTTATGAATGATTTACTAAGACTGTCCTTGGTATTTGGCTCAGGATTATTGATAACCCTTTTAGCCATTCCTTCCATATTGGAGGTTGCTTATAAAAAGCAGCTGTTTGATGTACCTGATGAAAGAAAGGTTCACTTCAAACCCATCCCGAGTTTGGGTGGGGTCGGTATATTTATTGGAGTAATCATTTCTTTTACCCTGTGGGCGAGAAACCTGAATGATTTCCCGGAGTATAAGTATGTGCTTACTTCCTTCCTAGTATTGTTCTTCATGGGCTTGAAGGATGACCTGATTCTAATGCGTGCGCACAAAAAATTATTTATTCAGTTGGCTGTAGCCGGATTGTTGACAGCAGGCGGCGTTCGTGTTATGAGCTTGCAGGGCTTTCTTGGCATTTATGAACTGCAAACCTTCTGGAGCTATGCCCTATCTATTTTCTTCATAGTGGGAGTGACCAATGCCTTCAACCTGATTGACGGGATTGATGGATTGGCTGGTGGTTTAGGCGGGATCAATTGCTTTACTTTTGGTGCGCTCTTATACATGGCTGGAATGTATGAGTATTCACTATTAGCTTTTGCTGTGGGGGGCTCATTGTTGGGCTTTTTGCGATTCAATTTCCGAGAATACCCCAACAAGATTTTTATGGGAGATACAGGATCCTTGCTCTTGGGCTTGACGGTATCTATTTTGGGGATTTTCTTTCTGAACTCCAGCGGGGAAGGACTTGGTTTCGTTTCTCCAGCTGTTGTAGTACTTGCCGTAATGGCTATCCCTATCGTTGATACTTCTCGTGTTTTCATTATTCGAATTGCTTCTGGTAAATCTCCCTTCACGCCCGATAGGAATCATATACACCATCAGGTATTGGCTTTAGGTGCCTCACACAAAATGGCTAGCCTGATGCTATATACTATCAATATCCTTTTGGTAATCACCGTAATCGTATTCCGAAATACAGAATCATTTGGATTAGGGCTCATCATTCTCTTTGTTGGAACAGTTTGTACGCAATTGGTCGTATTTGGTGGGCATTTAAAGCGAGAGCAAAAAATGGCTGATACTAAGAGCCGCTTGGAGCAGCTGGAAAAAGAAAATCAATTTTTGAACAGAATAGCATAGATCTAATATATTCCTATGGTAATGAATGCAATGAATAACTCGGGTAAAACATATCGCGTCTTTTTGGTAGATGATGAGCCCATGGTACACAAAATGGTTAGTGGCCAGTTAAAAATGATAGATTCTCTTGATATAAAGTCTTTCTACAATGGGGAAGACCTCATCTCCAATATCAATCAACGTCCTGATATTATCGTCCTTGATTTTCACATGGATACCGTTAAGAAAAACGCTATGAATGGTCTTCAAACCTTAATGAAGATCCACGAGTTTTCTCCAGAAACGAAAGTGATCATGTTATCTTCACAAGATGCGATCGGCACAGCAGTGAGTGTGTTAAAGAAAGGGGCGGTGGACTATATCGTGAAAGATGGGGTGTTTGGTGTAAAGGCAAAAAGCGCAGTGGAGAAAGTGATTCAGGGATTAGAGTTGAAGAATGAAATAAGAGAATTAACCGCCAGAATTAAGCGAGATAAATTGATCATGAGAGGATTCTTCTTCATTATCATCTTCCTATTGATCGGTATAGCGGTATTTATGATTACTTGACATCTAGCAAGTCGGAAATAAGCTGCCCCTATACTCAACAGTAACATTGAATTACAAGCTCAGTCCTAACCGATAATGGCCAGCTCTTGAAACCAAGAGCTGGCTTACTCATTTGATTAAATGGCTTATGCATTTTTCAATAAAAACCGAATAGGAAGGTTGAATTGAACCCGTACAGCTCGACCTCTCTGCTTTCCTGGAATCCACTTCTTCGACATCTTGTCCATAAGGTCAATGATCCGTAGGGCTTCTGCGCCGCATCCACCACCTACATCACGAATAACACGGGCATCACTCACACTCCCATCTTTTTCTACCACAAATTGGACCACTACGGTACCTTGGATGGCATTCTCTCTGGCTGTTGCAGGATAGGTAATGTTTTCATAAATGAATTCGAGTAGCTTCTTATCGGCACAGGCTTTCTTTTCTTGATTGTTTCCAGCTAGTTGTTCACAACCCGGGAAACGAGGCATCTGTTCGACGACTTTAAAAATCTCAGCTACCTCCTCTTCCGGTGGAGGCGGCGGCGGCGGCGGTGGCAAAGGAACCTCTTCCTTGGCCACGATTGGATCTGGTCGGAAGACCTCTGTAATAGCTTCGACAGACTGATCTACAAACTCCATTTGCTCCTCCTCTATGATCAACTCATTAGGGACCTCTTGTATAACTGGAGGCGGTGGCGGCGGCGGTGGAGGTGGCGGAGTGGTACTTCGTGGGGGCTCTATTTCAATATCCTCCTCCAATTCTAAGGAATAAGCCGATACGTCGACCTTTTCTTCATGAGTTGTCCAATTGAAGGCAAGTACGGTTAATCCAAGCGTCAGGGCGAGACTCAATCCAATAAAGCTCGATCGAAATTGATAAACATCAACGGCTTTGTATTTATTTCGCCGGCTACTGTTTTGCCCTTTCAGCCCACCCAAGGAGACTTTTTTTAGATATAATTTGAATAGCCCTATAGTAAGCAGAATAATAGCGAGAAGACTGGCCAAACTGAGCAAGATAAACTGGCTGCTAAAGCTTAAATGGGAAGTCATAAGCCTGTATTTTAGTTAAAGGATTTGGTGCTTCTTGTCCTTTACAATATGCCTTTGAAAATCAGGAAGTACAATAATTTTAGTCAGGCATAAGGATGACGGATGTCACTAAGTGAAGGGCATTTTGAGGGAGTCCGACGAATTTCGTATTTTGAATCAAACAGCTTCTTAAACTTATCATTTTACGACCTACTCTTGGCCTTGAATCATTTTCAACTTCAAGTGATCAAATCAATGCTTCTCATGTAAAGTAGCTGAGGTCAAAAAGGAAACATGCACTAGTATGGCAAAACAGGATCGGAGAGATTTTATTAAACAAATGGGAGGCCTATCAACGGGCTTGCTTGCGCTGTCAGGTGTTGATGCTACTTGGTTGGAGGACATGGAAAAAGTCAGCCTCCAAATAGAAAAACTAGCTCCTGCAGAGGCCGCTCGCTATGAGCCTTTTTGGCTACAGATTCAGCAGGCATTCCGCCAGTCTCCACATTTCATTAATTTAGAAAATGGCTATTTTAGTCCGCAACCAGTTGAGGTCATGCAAGCTCAAATGGAGAATATCCGGATGATTAATGAGATTCCTTCCTACTATATGCGGCGAAGGCAGGACGAAGAAAAACAAAGCGTCAAGCGGCAGCTGTCTCTTTTGGCAGGATGTAGTCCAGAGGAAATCGTTATTACTCGAAACACAACGGAATCTCTAGATACTATCATAGCTGGCTTAGACTTTGAGGCGGGGGATGAGGCTATTCTTTGTGATCAGGATTATGGTAGCATGCAACAGGCTTTTCAGCAACGTGCCAAGCGGCATGGCTTAGTATTGAAATGGGTAGATGTGCCACTGCATCCGAAAAGTGATAGTGAGATTGTCGAACTCTACGAGAAAGCCATTACGCCTAAAACCAAGGTGATGTTGGTGACTCAGCTCATCAATATCAGCGGTCAGATTCTACCTGTCCGGAAAATCTGCGATATGGCGCATACGCATGGTGTGGAAGTAATCGTGGATGGTGCTCACGCCTTCGCCCAATTAAACTTCAAAATCCCCGACTTGCATTGCGATTACTTTGGCGCCAGTCTACACAAATGGCTATGCTGTCCATTGGGGGCGGGGATCATGTATGTAAAAAAGGACAAGATCTCCAAAGTTTGGCCTTTATTTGGTGATGTAGGTTTCCCGGAGGATGACATCCGCAAGTTTGAGCATATTGGAACACACCCCGTTTCTACTAACCTTACCATATCTAGTGCTATTAGATTTCATCAATTAGTAGGACCTGAAAGGAAGCAGGCTAGGTTGCACTATTTAAAGGAGTACTGGACAAGTGCAGTCAAGGACTTAGATCGCGTTATCCTGAATACCCCGTTGACACCTGATCGATCTTGTGCAATTGCCAATATTGCTGTGGAAGGTATGACACCTAGTGAATTATCCACCTATTTCTATGATAAGCATCGAATATTCACTGTAGCGATAAATAGAAAAGCAGTGAAAGGGGTCCGCGTGACGCCACATCTGTACACGAGAATATCAGATTTGGATGCTTTTATTGCGGCAATCCAGGAGGTGGCAGGCTAGAGCTTTTGACATCCAATACTTCCGAAGTCTTAAAGACTCCGGAAGTATTGGGACTAACTGCCCCATTTCTCTGCATAACCACTTTCTTTCAGAAAGCGCTTGTAGTTTTTCATCCGGATGATATCGATTAGGGCCTTATCCTTGTCTTCAGCCCGATTGTAGTAATCCTCGCAGATTTTATATCCAATGTAATAGCCAAGGTCTGCCGGGCGGTCCTTGGCATTAGCTCCGTTGTAGAGCCATTTATTGAGCTTATTTTTCAACATTTCCGGCTCAAACTCCCTCCAAAGGGCCTCCTCATTTGCTTCGCCATACTTGAAGATATGGGCATTGATATGATGACCAACTGCTTTTTCGGCAATGAAGTCAGCTGCACCTTCTCGCAAAGCAAACATGAGTAAGCGATGCCCAAAGTAGGCATTGGCCATTGGAAATACAGCTTTGGACTGAAGGAAGTGAACGGTCTCATGTGCTACCATTCCCGTAATGCTCCCCGTTTGACCTAAGACATTTTGCAACCATTTATTCATTCTCTCTTTGTTGGTTGTATCGTCAGCACTTGCAATCTCTGTTCCAATCAGTAAATAATCCTTTCTGACCGTTCCACCTGTTCTTAATGTGCCAATGGCAAAGCAGATTTTTGGTGGTTTGAATTTGGGGTAAATCTTTCGATACTTTGCGAAGATATCTAAGATGATAGCCTTTTGACTTTCCACAGCCAAAGTATTAGGGCGGATGGATTCCCAGAATTTAGGGAAAGCGCGAATGAGGCGTACGTATTCCTCAGCCGTGAATTTCCGGGCCTTTAAGAACTGCCTAAGGCCCTCGGTGCCCCGATCCAAGTAAAGGCGTTGGATCGTGCTAACGCTATCTTTGGTGGTGGCGAGGCTATCATAGGCTTCCCAAAAATGATCAATGTCTATTGTGGTAATATTATCAGCAGCGGATTCTTGCGCATAGCAAAACAGGGAGGATACCAGCAATGCTAGCGTCCAGAGTAAGCGATTCATATGTAAAAGTTCAATTGGTGTCTAAGTTTGGTGCGATTGAATTTCTCTGCTAGAGGGAATTCCCCGTATTATGCATCGAGCGTTCCTCTTACATAACCAACGCATTCTGCCAGACCAGGGAGTGTATCATCTGCATCCTTTTCGAACTCCAGACCCATTACCCCCTGGTATTTGATTCTTTGCAATATTCGAAGAACGGCTGGGATGTCAATTACCCCTCTACCCAGTTCAACGGAATGCCCTTCAGCTGCCGCCTTGTTGACGTCCTTCAGGTGGATGTCGTGGAGGCGGTCAGCATATTTCCTGAGATTTTTTACCGGATCCAGACCAATTCGAATAGTATGTCCAATATCAATGCAAAGGCCCATTCGGGAGTCAAAGTTCTTTACTTTTTCGTAGATACTCTCAGGACTAGGATACAATTTGTCCCCCGGACCATGGTTGTGAATAGCTAACTTGATGTTCGTAGCCTTTACTTTTTGTTCCACGAGCGGTAACAAATCGTGATTAGGGACTCCGATGATCACCTTCATTCCAGCAGCAGAGGCATACCTAAAAGCATTTTCAACTTCTTCGGCAGATTTCATATAAATGACACCGCCGCCATAAAGTTGGACGCCTGCATCTCTTATTTTTTTTGCAATAACTCCAATTTTGTTATCAGGAGTATCCAAAGACAGGTGCATACTCTTTAAGGCCAGGTGCTTTATACCTAAACGATTACACATTTGGAGGACTTCATCAAGACTGTATTTTCTCAGAGAATAAGAAGCCAAACCCAGTTTTAACGGAGCCTTCTTAGGGTTTAGGGTGCGAGCATGTGCTAGGGTAGGGGCAGCGCCAATTAGACCTGTTCCCAGAACTTGCAAAAAGGATTTTCGTGTGAACTTCATTGGTTGGTCGTATGTTTTGGTTTGCTTTTCCAAAATACAAATAAGTTAGGACCTACGTCGGCTGATTGAGGTTTTGTATTTTACCTTCTGACTCCGTTTCAGAATCGGTTTATATTAAGACAAAACAAAACGATGAAATACCAACTATTAGGCATTGGCCTACTTTGGCTAGTAAGCTGTCAACCTGCTGATGGAGAAGACCAAACTCCAAGTTCCAAACCAGAAAAGCCAAACATCTTATTGATCTTTGCCGATGATCTAGGTTATGGAGACCTCAGCTGCTACGGTCATCCTACGATTCATACTCCTCGCTTGGATCAGATGGCCCAGGAAGGAATCAAACTGACTTCTTTCTATGCGGCGGCTCCAGTCTGTACTCCTTCACGTGCCGGCCTACTGACAGGGCGTTATCCACTTCGTATTGGTATGCCGGGCAATCTGGGACCCGACTCAGAAGGAGGTCTATCTAAGGAGGAGCGCACCTTGGCCGAGGCACTTAAAGGCAATGGATACCGCACCGCTGCTTTTGGGAAGTGGCACTTGGGAGCTGTTCCCGGATATTTCCCTACCGATCGAGGATTTGATACTTATTTAGGTATTCTCTACAGTAATGATATGATGCCACCTTGGGTTAACACGGAGCGCCCTCTGCATTTATATCGGGATGGTCAACCAACCGAGGAATATCCAGTAGATCAAACTACATTGACAAAGAGGTATACCCAAGAGGCAATTAATTTTATCAAAGCTGCGGGGGATGATCCTTTCTTCATTTATCTGCCGCATGCTATGCCTCACCTTCCCATTTATGCTTCGGATGATTTCGATGGGAAATCGCAAGGGGGGCGTTACGGAGATGTGATCGAGGAAATTGATCACAATGTTGGTCGCTTGTTGGATGCCTTGAAGGAGACGGGGAAAGCGGAAAATACGCTGGTTATTTTCACCAGTGACAATGGCCCTTGGCGCAACCTCCCACCGAGGATGTTCAATAGTGAGCCGGTGGAGAAATGGCATGGGGGTACGACAGGCCCCTTAAGAGGAGCGAAGGCTACCACCTACGAAGGTGGTTACCGCGTACCTTGTATCATTCGCTGGCCGGGCCAGATTCCCGCCCAGCAGGTAAAGTCTGAGTTGGCTACTACTATGGACTTGCACGCCACCATCCTAAGACTAACAGGCACGGATCTTCCGGAGCGTTCGTTGGACGGCAAAGATATATGGCCACTACTAACGACTGGGGCAGCCTCTCCCCATGAGTATTATCACTATTTTAGGAGAAAGCGCTTAGATGCAGTACGGGATCAAGAATGGAAGCTGCGAGTGGCCCCCGAAGCGGATAATTGGATTAGCCCCGAAATGCAAACCGGCGATGAGCCGGTGCAATTAGAACTTTTTAATCTGAAAAATGATCCCTTTGAGCAATTTGATGTTGCCGCAGCACACCCAGCTGTAGTACAGCGCCTGCGAGAGGAAATGAGAAGATTAGCGAAAGAACTGGGGGCTGACCTTCCTGTTTTTGCCCCATTAGATGAGGCAAATGATTAAGGGTTGCCTTTGGAAAGTTTTAAACCTATAGGAGTGGTACCTGTTTAGTGGGCACAAAACCTATATACTCATTATGGCTTTCCTCAAGTACTATCTTTTTGCCATCCTGGCTTTTTTTCCCCTGGATATGCTCTGGCTAGGCTGGTTAGCACGCCCTTTTTACCAAAAGCAGATGGGGCATTGGATGGCTGAAAAGACAGACTGGCCAACTGCCATAGTGTTTTACCTTATGTTCCTTAGCGGGTTGGTATACTTCGTGGTATTACCCTCGATTCAATCTACGAGTACACAGGTATTGCTTCGAGGCGCCTTCTTTGGATTAATTACCTATGGCACCTACGAACTCACAAATCGTGCGGTGTTGGCCGATTGGCCCTATACATTAGTCATCGTAGATATCCTCTGGGGAATTGTATTGTGCGCCGTCGTAAGTTGGGTCAGTTGGTACTTTGGCCGCTAGTGGTATTCCCGATGACAGCTACCGAGGGGAGGTAATTGTGCCTTTCGAGCTTGCCCGTTGACCAATACGAGCAGTAGCAACAGAATAATAGAAAGCAATGGATAAACAATTGCTCAGATGTAGATGACAAATAGGATTAAACTAGTTTTTGATTTTATATTGGAAATCAGTTAGTTGTGTCTTTCTGGCCTTTGGTCAGAAATCCTGCTTGCGAACTTTATCAAAAAAATACTCTTTTTTTCTTCCTTTCCGGTAGGGTAAATCCTTTCTCACCTTTTATAGTATCGATTCTGCGATATTTTATTGCCTAGACTAGTTGTTCGGGGCAATTTGAACTAAAAATAGATGCTTATAAGATTAGGCCTTACACTCTTGTTTTGATGAGTTTTGAAATAGACCTGTGAATTTTATTAAACGATTATTTATGCAAGGCCAGAAGTCCTATAAGTACACCATTGTTCTTTGTTTTGTGATCCCTGTTCTTATGATTGGGTTCAAAATTTGGAAGACCCCAATAATCTGGGAGAGTATGATGCCCAAGGAGGTTTTCAGGATTGATTATGAGTTTGATGTGACAGGAATAGAAGATCAAGCCACGGTGAGAGCCTATATTCCGCAAGCGAACCTTCGCCAAAAAGTCCATCTACTCGGTGCTGCCGGAGATTCCGTCACTTTTCAACAAACGGTGTCGCCCTACGGCTTACGGGGAATTTGGGATATCCAAGGGCGACATGAAGCTTTTATTAGCCAGTCTTTTGAGGTGGAAGGAAAAGCCATCGAATTTAATCTACCTAAAAATGCTGCTTTACAGCAAGAATTCTCTGATTCTATTGCATACTACCTACAGTCTTCCGATCACATTCAATCCACTCATCACAAAATCGTGGGCTTGGCCAATGTGCTAAAACGCGACGAATTCACACCTACCTTACGATCCAATTTCCAGTTTGTAGCGCAAATCCCCATCTCTAACACTGGCTTATTGACCGATGCACTGACCACCTTGGAAAGGAACCGAGCTTCTTGCAATGGGAAAAGCCGCTTGTTTGCTGCCATCTGCCGAGCCCAGGGAATTCCTGCGAGGGTGGTAGGAGGGATTATCTTGGAGGATGTGAGCAAACGTACCTCTCATTTATGGGTGGAGGTATTCCAAGCTGGACATTGGATTCCCTTTGATCTACTGAATGGGCATTTTGCCTATCTACCTGCTCATTATTTGGAGCTGTATAAAGGGGATCATTTTTTGATTTCTCGAACGGAGGAGGTTTTGTTTGATTATCAGTTTGACATCAAAAGACAATACCGTTCTGAGGTGGGTAGCGCGGCATTTATTTCCGGCTTGTGGCCATTGCTAGAGTTTAGAGCGATTTCGATAACCCTACTTAGGTCCTTACTCCTATTACCCTTAGCAGCTTTAGTCATTGCTATTCTAAGCAATGTAGTTGGGTTGAAAACCTTCGGAACTTTGCTTCCCGCATTGATTGGCCTATCCTTGGTGAACGTCGATTTCTTTGTTGGGGTTTTTACTTTTGCTTTAGTGGTTTTGGCGGTAGCGCTCGTTCATTTTCAACTCTTGCAATGGAGATTGTTACATGTACCGCAACTTGTGATCATGCTTACCATGGTGATTCTATTGCTGTTGGGGATGGCCTTGGTTGGACATTATGCGGCATGGGATATGGCACGCCTTTCGGTTTTACTTCCCATTGTCGTATTGTCAATCACAGCAGAACGTTTTGCAAAGACATTAGCAGAAGAGGAGTTTTTAGATGCTCTTAAGATGCTTCTCCATACTTTCTTAGTTGCTTTCTTGTGTTGTTTGATCTTCCGATCTAATCTTATCATTGGTTATTTCTTGACCTTTCCCGAAAGCTATATCGCATTACTTGGCGTCCTCTTGCTCTTAGGACGATGGATAGGTATGCGTTTGATGGAGTATCATAGATTCAGTCCTTTAGCACGCCTAATTGCTGCTAGATCCCGCTAAACCTACATCAATAGATTTCCCCTCAATCCGTATTTATTTGATTGATATGGCTGCGAGATATTCGTCTTGACAGCACTGAAGAATTCTTTGTTATGCTTAATCATTTTAGGAAAATCCGTTCCCATTTACAGCAAAATATAATGGGAATTAATGAACGAAATATCCGCTTGATCTTCGACCATAATCAGAGATCGCATTACAAACTGGCCGATGACAAGATATTGTGCAAATCCATACTCGAACAAAATCAAATCGCTACCGCGATCTCCTATGGAACGGCTAGTAGAATTGGTGAGATTGGAGCTCTATGGGAGTCAGTTGGCCATCATAATACCTTGGTCATCAAACCAGCCAAAGGAGCCGGTGGCAATGGCATTCTCATCCTAAGGAAGAAAGCGGGAGCCTGGTATAAAGGAGGCCAGTTGATTTCTGAAACGCAAATCTGTACCCACATGGCACAGATCATCATGGGGATGTATGGTTTCGGTCATGCAGATCGTGTTTTGATTGAAGAGTGTATAGAACCACATCCTTTCTTCCTGGATATCTATCCTGATGGTGTACCCGATTTCCGGATCATTCTTCTAAAGGATCAGCCGATCATGGCCATGTTAAGGATGCCAACTAATGCTTCTGATGGTAAGGCAAATCTACATCAAGGAGGACTAGGTATTGGCATCGATCTGCAACAAGGAACACTACAGTATGCTTTTGATGGTAAGGGATTTGTAAAGCATCATCCGGATACCGGTATTCTCATTTACCAAAGCGCTGTTCCTTACTGGGCAGAAATGTTGCGAGTAGCTGAACGTACCTCTGAGCTGTTTCCACTTGATTATTTGGGCGTCGATATAATTCTTGATCGAGCAAAAGGCCCGATGGTGATGGAAATAAATGTACGTCCGGGCCTCGCTATTCAATTGGCGAATCAACAAGGCCTCAAACAAGCTTTAGAATCATTAAAATCATAGTTCCATGAAGTATTCAAAATCTGCATTCCCGTATTTGACCTTATTAATTCTTCTATTGATTGCTATCCCATTTCGGAGTTGCCAACTAGAAGAGGAGCAAACCATTTCCATAAGTGTAGAGCCTTTGGATGAAGGAATACACGTATCTCCTCATCAGTACGTAGAAATTCTTACTATCAAAAACTAGCTACAAGCAAAATGATTTGCTTGAACTAATTACACCTAAAATATAAATCAAAGCATGAATATTAATAATGCAAGAAGCCTAGTAGGTCTGCTAGTTCTTCTCCCCCTATTCCTATTGGGACAAACTTCGTCGAAGACAACTTTTAAGTGGCAGATTGGTAGTGGAGCGGGGTACGAATACAATGTGTACAATGCCGGTGAAAATCAGTTTTTTTTGATTGATGAAGATTCCGTAGCCGGTGTTCAAAGTGGCTTTTTCCAGCGACTACAATTGAGTGGGTCGGGTAAAATTAGCCATAAGCAATCTACTCTTGGGTTTAAAGTTCGGACTAGATATGACTATTTTCCCAGCCTAACGGAAGCCAATGTTTTACGGCCAGAGCTTAGTGTATCTTATCAATACAAACTGAAAAAGTTTCATAGCTTATTCTGGGAGGGGGATTACTTACGCAATCGCACAAACAATTTTGAGGATGCCACCTCCGTCATTAATACCACGAATGCTTACCGAAAGGCCTGGACGGCCTTTGGATACAAGTTTAGACCGATTCGATTTAATGCCAGTAAATTGACTCTTAGCCTGCAAGACAAAGCCTATGCTGAACAGGAAACGGGACAATTAAGGTATGCGAGCAAACGGATAGACTTTCAAACAAAGCAGCGTTTCAAACGAAAGGGCAAAAGGTCTCAATATTTGATTCTCGATGCATATGCTGAACAACGCAATTACGAAGACATTCGCTTCTTTGAAACGGAGGAAGCGGAGGATTTTGAAGAAGAATTTGAAGAAAGGATTTGGCGATATTATGCAGGTAAGATCTCCTATGAAAAACCAATCGCAGAAAACCTGGAAATTGGTTTTGGACTATCCTACTTGGAAAGGAGTGATGTCCTGTCCGAGAAATTAGGTTACCAGCAACCTTCTCTATTGGGAAAATTGACGTACAAAGACGAACAATGGGCATTCTCTCTAAGGCTTCAATATGATTATCGTCAATATACACAGCTAAAGGCAAGAAGTAACCTGGAGCAGAAATTGCTGCATCAATACCTGAGATGCAGCCTCCGAGCCAATTACAAAATCGCCGATCAGTGGGAATGGCAGAGCTCTCTCCAATTACGTCAACGTTGGCGTAATTATTCAGAAGGGGCTACACGTTTTTTACCTTATGCCAATGTGGTTCTATCCTCGGGCTTGCGCTTTAACTTTTAGCCGCAGGGGATAGTTCACCCGGTGACTTCTAGTCACCGGGTGAACTATCCCCTATGCCTACATAAACGGTTCAGAGATAATCCATGCTTTTTGAATCTCTTTGGCAGAATACCCAAGCTTATCGGAGGCAAGAGCTAGACATTTCGATAGTTTAGCTCTTCCTCTTTTTTCATCGGCCAAGCTATCCTTAGCTAGCTTTTCACTGAAAAGCTGAAGAAACTCAGCCAAGGCATCGTATCGGAGATCGCCTAATTCTTCAGCTAATTGTTGAAAGCTACCTTCGTAATTTTCGAGCGTGCTTCGATGGATCATTTGTGATTTTTTTTTGTTCGCCGAAAGGTAAAAAGAAACCTTCTCCGACAAATCTCGTGGACAATCATAAAATGAAACGAAAAAGTGACTAAAAGAAGCGTTGAATTTCATTTTTGGGTGTCTTCAAACACGAGATTTGTCGGAGAGCCACGGGAAACAACCCACCGGGTGACTAGTCACCCGGTGAGCCACGGGAAGATATTCTACTATTTTTCAAACCAAGCCGATGCTCTTTCGATTACTTCATTCACTTCTGCATCTTGGTCATAGTAGCTGAATTGGTGGAAAGGAGAATCCAATTTGGTAGGCATCCAGTGTAGTTTTTTTTCTGCACTACCAATTCGCTTAAAGTAGGCTTTGGTATAGTCCGGTAGAACGGCACCATCGGAATGGATCATCAGGATAGGAACGGTGATCTTTTCCGCTGTGATGGTGGGATCTGTAGTTAACCAATCTTCCCAGCTCATGACGGCAAATTTATCATTGCTCCACTCTTTAATGGCGCCACGTTCCGAGTTTAGGTAGTAGTCATAAGGGCCATACATGGCTGCTGCTTCATCTGTTTCAGAGATCGTCGGTATGTAGTCTACGGTCCCGGTGGAGTTGTATTTTGTTTTTGCTGCTTGTGCCGCTTGAATCTTCTGTTGTACCCCTTCTGCACCGCCGTAGAAGAGCTTTACGGCTTCCGCATCGTGGAGCCAAGAAGCGGCAGTAACTACCTTGCTAATCCTATTATCTTCAGCTGCAGCCATCAGTGTATACATGGCCCCCGCACAAACCCCAAAGGCGGTGATTGCCTTCCTGTCAACCATTGGAAGGCCTTCAACAAAGTCTACAGCGCTCATAATATCTTGAGCCTTTAGAGGTGGGCTTTCATAGAAGCGTGGCTCCCCTCCACTCTCTCCAAAGTTGCGAAAATCAAAGGCAAGGGCTAGAAAACCTGCTTCAGCAAATTTCTGAGCGTAGAGCCCTGCCATTTGCTCTTTGACCGTAGTCCAACTACCCGAGACAATAATGGTCGGGTACTGCTTGTTTGCACTGAAGTCTCTTGGATAATATAGATTGCCAATCAGGTCGACACCCTTACTTTTAAAGCTTACTTTTTCGATAGTCATTTTATCTTTTTTTAGGTTGTTATGCGCGTGGGTTTCCTTGATTTGATCTAGCATGCCAAAGCCCGCTGCTGCTACGATGGGGTTGAAGATTTCCACGTATTCGGTAATCTTCCCGGCTTCGTTGAAGGTGAAGGTGGAGTAGTAGTCGTTCTGGTAGTAGCCACCATTGTTTTTCAGTTTAATCTTCCCTGTATATTTGACGAAAATGATGGTTGGGTCTTCCAGTGCGTAGGTGGCTTCGATGGGAAACTCCATGCCATCAAAATTGGCAGGGACCGGTGTCCAATAGGCGGTTAAAGCGTCTTTACCTACGGCACCCTCTGGGAAAAGGCCGGATGCATAAGGATTTAGCTGCTTACCATCCTCTGCGAATAGATCGATGAATGCAGGAATGTTTTCGTCACCTAGTAGTGAGAAAAACTGCCGTACCGTGGCCTTATTACGCTCAGCAATTGCAGATGGCTGAGTTAACTTGCCTTGCACTCTTTCCTGAGCGAAGCGTGGCAGGTCCATGTTACCGGACACCTCCTCTAAATTGAATGTCATATGATCTACTCTCCATTGTCCATTCAGTAGGCTCAGGTGATGTTCGTAGTTACCAATCACTACCCAACGTGCTCCTCCGGATTGACCAGCAAGGAAATGTACAGCATTGCCAAAGTGTTGGACCTTAGCTGTTTCGCCATCTTGCTCAATTTCGAACTGTGATATGGCATGATGGGTGTAATCAAAGCCAGGTAGGAGGCCTTTCCAGCTCTCTATGATTTGCTGTGGGCTTAAGCGACTAGGTGCACCGCCAGCCATGGAGGTATAGTCTATAAGAACCTCAGGCGCGAAAACGCTTTCTACTTTATCCCATTGTCGCTCATCCGTAAAGCGGAATAGGTTTTTGATGACTTGTTCTACATTGGCGGAGGTATGATTTGGGCTGCTCATTAGGATCTTATTTTGTGAAAAAATGGAAGTTGAGAAAACAAGGAGTATGCTGTGGATTATTGTCTTTTTCATCGTTACATTTTGTTGTAGAAATCTTTCGAGACAAAGATGAGGTAGATACAGGGTCAGAGACTTGTACTCAATTCGGATGGAATAGGACAGAATTCGGATTTGAATGAAAAAGTGGTAGGATAGGAGTGAGGTAGGTTGCTTTACTGTGCCTTTCGATATTGGGCTGGGGTGCATTCAACCAATTTTTTGAATAATCGATTGAAGTAGGAAACATCCTGAAAACCCAGTTGAAAGGCAATTTCCTTCACTTGGAGGTCGGTCGAACGCAATAGTTTTTGAGCCTTCTGCATCAAGTGGTGATTTACGTAGGCTGTAGGAGTGACTCCAAGTTCTTTTTTCACTGTTTCGGAAAGATGCTTGGGTGTGATGTAGAGCTTAGCGGCGTAGTCACTAATGGAAGGAGCTTCTTGGGTGATATCTGAAACCAATGCTGCGATAGACTGGTGCACTTGTTTTTTGAAGCGTTCGCCAATACTCGCTGTACGATCATGCTCTTGTTGGTCACGTACTTGCCGATCATAAAAGCGAACGCAGTAAGTCAGAACTGCCGAGACATAGGATTTAATGATGGCTTGATTATACGGGGAGGGTTGACTGTACTCTTGATGCATGCGCCTGAATAGATCTAGGACAAGGCCCGCTTCCTCCTTCTGTAATTGTATGGCAGGTGTGCGAGATTTGAAGAAGGGTAAATCATATAGCGTAGGAAAGCCCTCCACCGGGACCGTATAAAAGGCTTCTTCAAGGCAGCAGTAAAACCCCCGCCAATCCTGTGGGACGTCCCAATAGATGATTTGGCCAGGGAGATTAAAGAAGAGACTAAATTGATCCAAATCGTAGGCCTCGCCATCAGCTTTTACTTCCCCACCGCCGGACTCTAATAGCGCTACCTGGAAAAACGGAATCCGGAATGGGGACATCTTGAGTTTGACCGTCTTCATATTGTCCTCAAAATCCCGAAGATCAAAATGGGTATACCTGGGTACAGGTATCTGTATCTTTCGGTTGTATTCTTCGATCGATGAAAATAGAGGTATGGAAGAGTTGAGATCGGCCATCTTTGGCGCAGTGATGTTTGTGACACCGTAAGTATACAAATATCCTAGGAAGTAGAATGTCTACCTGTTGCCTTCTTGGCCTATCATATTCAAGGTTTACCTATTTTCTGAGACTGCAGACTTGACTATTGTCTTCGACGAGTGACTTTTTCCAGTCGATAAAAAAGTCACCACAACTTGTCCCGACTTCAGTTGGGAAAATCTTCTGCGATGGCTTGAGCCTGCGGCTCAAAGAGCGCAAGCAAAATAACTCGCTAAGCATGTTGAGCAATCAACTCAAGCCCAACGCCTCAAACAGTTTTTTGCCGAGCCACCCGCTGTGAGTTATACCCTTTCTGTTCGTCAATCTGTAGTTTGATCCTTTGACTACACCTTAGCCTGACGGCTATGGTGGAGAACATAGTCTGGTACAATCGGCCCTTCTGTTTGCCTGTCTATCGCAGGTAGGTTTTTTACCCACAACTAAATCGGGATGGCCCCGACAAGTGTTAACATGGCTTGAAACACCTACCGGAGTCGATTCCACTAGAGGAACATGCCTCCACTGGCTTCTATGCGCTGGGCATTCACCCATTAGATGTCATCGCTGCATAGGAATGCGACGACACTGCCGATATCATTTGACTGACCGACTCTATCTAGCGCGGTATTCTGGGCGATAAAATCTACGATCTGTGGATTGTGATCAAAAGCGGCCTTGTTGAAGTTGTTTTGGATGGCACCAGGGGCTACCAGGTTGGCCCGGATGCCTTTGGATCCTAGTTCCTTGGCGAGATACTTGGTATAGGTTTTAATAGCACCTTTCATGGAAGCGTAAGCGACCTATCCTGGCAAAGCAAAGCGCGTTAAGCCTGTTGAGGTGTTTACGATTGTACCTCCTATATTAAGGATGGGAAGCAAAGTATCCCTTTGCAGCAATCCATTCCGACACGGTTTTTCCCGTTTTTGTCTTGATCACAGTGGAGAAGTAGTTGGGATTAATCTGCTGTAAATCGGCGAAGTCAGCCACTTGATGCAATTGAGAAACTTGGCCATCAAATAGTTCCTGGATATGCTGCTCAAGGTTAACTTTGAAAGACCTAACAATTTTTGAAGGCTGGTCACCATCCCCATTATATGTGAAATATTACACGGGATTTGACTTTATCAAAATTGTATTCTACATTTGTAGAAACAATTCTATTTTTGTAGAAATGAGTCTGTCTAAAGCTGAAGAACAATTGATGCATTTCCTTTGGAGCCTCAAGCGGGCCTTCATGAAGGATCTAATCGAAGCCTATTCGCCTCCTAAGCCAAAGGCATCCACCGTGGCCACCCTCCTCAAGCGTATGCAGGACAAAGGCTATGTGGCTTATGAAAAGCATGGTAGTGTAAGGCAGTATTATGCTACGGTTTCGAAGCCAGACTATTTCCAAGGGCATTTTGATGATATGATTGACAATTATTTTGATAGCTCGACTGCTCAATTTGCTTCCTTCTTCACTGCCCAGTCGGATTTAACCGAGGATCAACTCTTGGAATTGAAGACCATTATTGACGCTCAAATCGCAAAAAGGAGAAAAGATGAATTATCTGATTGAGGCTAGTTTGTTACTATTGGGATTTGCTGCTGTATTTCATTTTCTTTTAGATGGAGACAATGCTTATCGTTTTCATCGCTGGTATTTGATGGGCAGCTTATTGGCTTCATTGCTCATTCCCATAATCACCTGGCCATCACCTATTGTTATTGAAACGGTGAGTTATGAGTTGTTGCCAACTTTGTTCCCGATAGAAGGGAATGAGAATTTCGTTGCCACTGGAACGGGAGCTTTTAGTGTTCGTAGTGTCGTAATTACCCTCTTAATCGGTACCTTCTGGTTGGGTGTAATCTATAAGGCCTTTTTATTTGCTCGCCAGCTTTACCACCTCATGGCAAATATTAGGAGCGGAAAATCCGTGCAGGGTAACACTTATAGACTGGTTTTACTGCCAGGGCAGGTCCCAATTCATAGTTTTGGCACCTATGTTTTTGCTGGACAGGCAGATTATCAAGCGGGAAAAGTAGAGGAGGAACTGATACAGCATGAACTGGCGCATATTCAACAAAGGCATACCTGGGACATTCTTACCCTCGAAGTGATTCACATCTTCTTTTGGTTTCACCCCATTATCAATTACTTCCGTGCTGCCATCAAATTGAATCACGAGCACCTCAGTGATCAAGCCGTCGTGAAGAGAGGAGTTGACGTGATTTACTATCAACAGTTACTACTCAAAAATATATGTACATATCAAACTAATCCGCTAGCTAGCCCTTTACATTTTTCATTTACTAAAAAAAGATTTCAAATGATGCCAAAACATCTCATGGCCACTGAAGGGCGCCATAAGCGATGGCTAATCATGCCATTCATTCTATTGTTTTTGACTTTGTCTAACATTGATCTTACGGGGCAAGAAGAGATCAAGGAAATACCTCCGCCCCCACCTCCCGTCAAGAAGGAGGCCTTTGATCGGCCACCACCGCCACCTCCTGTTAAGGTGTTTAAAGAGAAACACCCCAGCACTCAGCAATTGCAGGATTGGCAAAATGCCAAGGAATATGGGGTGTGGCTTGATGGTAAGCGAATTGAGAATACTGCTTTGCAAGGTATGAGTACTGAGGATATTGGCTGGTTTCACGTATCTCGCTTACTAAAAGGGGCCAAAAACTACGGGGTTCATACCTATCAAGTGGACACCTACAGTCAAGCTTATTTTGAAAAAAACTTGAAAGATCGTAAACGTCTACCCATCATCCGCGAAGTTGAGGCACCCAATCGGGTGGAGCGGAAGATTAACTAAAACTATTGCTAGATCGAGGCAGTAGTAGCTTCAGTCTCAACCTTAGCAATCTCCAACAAATGTTCTGAAAGGCCCAAAACTTGGGCTTCTCCACCAGGAGAATTAGGACGCCGATGTACTTCAGGCGGTAGTATCCCTATGCCCGTAGTTGGGTATTGCCGTCTGGAGTTTCTTCTGTTTGGAGTTGAAATTTGGTACCGTCGACCAATTCTTTTATCGTCCTGTGTTTATCGCTCCGGGCGAGGGATAATCCCAGTACGTTTACCCCAAGCTAACCACATGGTGGCCATTGTATCTACAAGTGCAGGATACTGTGTGGCTAGATCATTTAGCTCAGTGCGATCTTTTTCCATATCGAAAAGTTCCCAGTCAGAAGGCTGTAGTTCATCCTTTTTATCCCACAGAAAGGAGTGCTTCTTACTGGCTTTGGAAACAAGCTTCCATTTCCCCATGCGGACGGCTCGGTTACCTTCGTGCTCCCAATACAGCGCCTCCCTGTCTAACTCATCTTCAGAGAAGACAGAGACTAAACTCTTACCTTCCATCGGCTGGATATTTTGGCTATTGAGGGTAGTAGGATAGCTGCCTTGACCCACTTCGACACAGGTAGCCATAATATCTATGAGGTGGGTGGGGACGGTCCTGAGTTCTCCTTTAGCCTGAATTCCTTTCGGCCAATGCACGATCAAGGGGGTTGAAATGCCTCCTTCATGTACCCAATGCTTGTACTCTCTAAATGGCGTATTGCTGGCGTTTGCCCAATTAAGACCATAAGCTGTATAGCTTTCTGGTGGGCCTGGCATAGCGTCTTTCATAAGCTTAATAGGCTTGCCATCTCTGGTGATTTTTGGAACCATTTTTGTTTGTAGTTCACCAGGTTTCAACGGAATGAGGTCTTCTTCCTTGGGTCGAGGTTTTACCCATTGTAGTTCTTCGGCACAGGCCCCATTATCTTGTAGAAAAAAGATGAGGGTGTTTTCTAACTGCCCTTTGGCCGCTAGACTATTCACCACACGGCCAATGCCTTTATCCATTTCGTCAACCATGGCGGCATAGACTTCCATATTGGCTAGCTCCCAATCCCTATCCGGGACATCATCACTCCAAGGAGCGACGAAAGAATCTCGAGGGCTCAGCGCGGAATTGGGATCTATCAAGCCTAGTGATCGAAGTCGCTCATATCGTCTCTGTCGCATCACATCCCAACCTTCATCGTATTGACCTTTGTATTTGGCGATGGCCTCTTCAGGGGCGTGCATGGGCCAATGAGCTGCTGTGTAAGCCAGGTATAAGAAAAAAGGCTGGTCACCTTCATGTTCCTCTATGCATTGAATAGCATAATCGGTGAAGTCAGTTGTGCAGTAAAAACCCTCTCTGGGGGCTACATATTCGTTGTCATCGGTGAGAGACCTTGGGTCGTATAAGCTTCCAGCTCCAGATATCATACCGAAGAATCGGTCAAATCCCCTTTGCCGCGGCCAATTCTTTTTATCTGGATTTTTGATTTTGTAGGGGGTGACATGCCATTTACCAGACATGTAGGTAGCATAACCTGCGCTCTTCAAGGCTTCCGCAATCGTTACGGCCTGGTTGGAAAGATCTCCTCGGAAGGCAGGCGTTCCTCGATCATTCACCATATGACCTATTCCGGCTTGTTGGGGATAAAGCCCAGTAAGCAAGGAAGCACGGGTGGGGCAACAACGGGCAGTATTGTAGAATTGAGTGAATTGTAGTCCATTGCTTGCCAATTGATCAAGATGAGGCGTTTGAATCTCTCCGCCATAGCAACCTAAATCCGAGTATCCCATGTCATCGCCCATGATTAATACAATATTGGGTGGAGGCATCTTCTCAGTTTCTTTGCTGGACTGACAAGAGAAAATAAATAGAAGCAGTAGGAGAGAAAGACCAAGTCGAATAGGATGCTGCATGAAAAGGCTTGTTTTCGTTTTGTAGTGATGTAGAACATGCTTGATCGGAATGGATTACACATGTCCTTCATCTCCGAAAATAGGCATATTTCGGTAAAGTGCTGATGAATGAGCATTGGTAGAGCGATGAAAACTTGTTGAACTCATTGAGGAATGGGAGGCAATAATTGCAGATCTAGGATTTTATAGGCCCCCGTATCTTGAAGGTTGAAATAAACAGCAGGGAGGCTTTCATAAGGTAAATCCGAAAATGGCGTAAGTAAGTGTCTTTTTTTCGACAACTTGGAGGAGATATCAACGTCTTTATTGTAGATGAAGACAGACCTGGTAGAATCAGGGTTTTCAATGGCGGAAAGCAGGAGCGTTTCGAAGGGACTTGCCCAGCCATTTTTTACCAATTCGATCGGAACATCGGCTTCACTTATTGCAAACTTGGTGCCGGGGATCTGTTCCGTTTGATCCAAAAGAGCTTGCATCCAATGCAGGCGTTTTGTGTATGGCTGATGTTCTATGCTGATGTGCGCCATTCGAAAACTTAATAATAGAATGACTAGGATCAAGAATGACCGATCATGTTTACGCGGTAGATTGGGGAGGAAATCATAACAAAAAGGGAGGAGGACGAAGATGCATAGAATTTGGTAGAAACTTTCCATATGGAATTGAGGAGGTCCCCAAGGATAGGAGCTATGCACCAAGACAAGATAGCCCAAGACGAATAGCCACACCAAGACAAGCTTGGACCAGTCTCGCTTGTTATAGTAAAACCAAGAAACACAAGTCAGGAGAATCGGAAACAGATAATAATCAGTCAGGCAATATTTGAAAAATCTTCGAGTACTGATAAAAGAGAAAAATTTGTAGAAATGAATCAAGTTTTTGCCATTGGTCAATGAAGCCGCATCATAAGATTGTATAGGAAGAAGGCCATATTTCACGATCATTAAGAGTACCACAATGGTTAAAGATAGATAGAGAACATTTTTGTTTACCCCGCTGAAGAAGGAAAATGAAAGACAGAATAGGAAGGGAATAAAGGCAAGTGGATGGGTGAAAACTATACCTGAAAGCACCAGCAGCAACAGTATATAAATACCCTTAGAAATCGTTTTTCTTTCTAATACAATACCCCAAAAGAATAGATTGAGCGTACAAGCTTGTATCAACTCTGACTGGATCCAGTAAAAGGTATGAGAGACCATCAAAACATAAAACAGTGCGAGACAGAGGGGCATGATCTGAATGCGGAACCATCTACTTAACCAAAGGTATAAGATCAAAGGAAAAGCAATAAAGCTCAAAGAATAGGAAAGCATCACCATCTTTAATGATGCACCCAATTTCGTGGCTAGTAGAGGGAACACTTGGGTGGAAATTGCCCCAAAGCGTCCACTCTGGATAGCAAAGTCTCCTTGATATATTACCATGAAGAGTTGGTAGGAAGCGTCCATAAAGGCTACCCGCTCCACATAGAAAAGAACGGCAAGAACTCCTAACAATAAGAAGATTCCCAATCCCAAATAGGAATAGTATCTATGATTGAAACTGGCCGTTCTAGTCATTGCTAAGCAAAGATACGCTCTAATTAAGTTTAGCCCTAATCTAATAAAAGTATAAGCTCGATGGGGCTCAAACTAGAAGTGTGCAATAGGAAACTGCAATTGAAGCAACATGGTATTATCGGTAAGAGCTTGGTACTGGACTTTTCCTTGTTGTGATTCAATCGTTCTCATAGCATATTGTAGAGAAAGGTCATCATCATCATTTAGCGCAAAGCCAGTAGGGTTCTTTGCAATACCTTTTATTGTGATTTGGACTTGTTGCGCACGGGATTCTCCAGCAACAGAAAGGGAGCTTCCTTTTTTGACTTCAGCAATGAAATGCGTCATCAGTATTGCCAAGGCTTGATTAGTTCTACCGGTTTGGCCGGAAATACTTGGAAGCTCCGAATGGTTTTCTAGGATCACATCTATGTTTCTTTCCTTTATTTGTGCACCAAGTACAATAAGCGTTGAGTCAAATAGTTCCTTGAGAGGGATAGGTGTGAATTCGTCCTCAGACTGATAGGTAAAGTGCTGTAGCGTATCCAGGGTGCTTCGGATTTGTAGGGCACTATCTTGGATTCGCTGTACACTCTCATTAAGGGAGACGAAAGGCCAAGTATTTGTTCGTACTTTTTCTATCAACTCGTTAAGAGATGGAGGGTATTGGGTATTAGGTTGGAGGTTTACTAAAGCCTTGAAAATAGGAGCGAGGTCTTTAAAATCAAGGTCTAGTGCTTGGGCGCTACCTTTGATGGAATTGATCGGGTTATTCATCTCATGAGCCATTCCAGCTGTCAGCTTTCCAAGAGCAGCGAGGTTTTTGGTAGCGACGAGTTCCTGTTGAGTGCCTTGTAGTTGATCCAGCAATTCAGCCAACTTATGATTATGTTCCTTTTTCTTTTCTAGTTCGGCTGTGTATAAGAGTAAGGAGAGCCTTGAACTCAAGTGGAAAGCATATAGAATACCGAAAAAAGCCAGGGTAAAGGCTATATTACTAATTAATGGGCCGAGAGCTGAAACGGTTGTACTGTCAACTTCTCTGATACTTTTTTCAAAGCTTGAAAGCTCCCCCGTATATAAATAAAAGAAGAAACAAATAATAGCAATGACCGCTGTTACTGCTAGCCTGGTAGACCGAGTCAAAACCAGTAAACTGATGCTCAAGCTGATCCAGTAAGTGCTCTTGAGATGCAAACCGCCATTGATGATAGTGTAGAAAGCCAAAAGGCAAGAGACAATCCCCACAGCAATCAAAACCATCAGCCGCAACCGCCCACTTTTGATTAAAATAATCATAAGCATGACCGAAAAACCAAAGTTGGACAGGGCAATCAAACCCCCTGTTTGAAAGTCAATCAGAATGAAATTAAAAAGCTCCAAGAGCATGGCGGCCGTAGTAGCAATAAATCCATATAAGGCTGCCTTGAAATCTCGGTAGTCATAAGGCGTAGCCGTAAGCCGTGGATGCAGATGTGGTTTAATATATTGGTCTATCAACTGCATACTAGGTATTTGAAAGCGGAGGGAATGAAAGCTGGACGCTGGTTCCAACTCCCAGCTGACTTCTAATTTCAATCTGTCCTTGATGTTGTCGTACAATACTATAACCAATTGCTAAGCCTAAGCCCTTGCCCGACCCCACTTCCTTGGTTGTAAAAAAGGGATCAAATAATTGGGATTGGATTTGTGGATCAATACCTTGACCTTCATCATTGATCGCAAGTAACCAGCGGTCGTCTTCAATGGTACTTTGTATAATTAACTTTCCCCCGGTAGGCATCGCTTCGATGGCATTATCGACCAGGTGTCGGATCAGTTGTTGTATACGCTGAGGGTGGCAATTCCATGCTTGAGTAGGATCAATTTCCTCTATTACTGTAATGTTTCGGTCATGGAGTAAGCTTCTTTTCGAGTTTAGTGCTTGCCGGATTAAGTTGTGTAGTAGGCAAGGTTCCAATATCTCATCTTGTTGGTGCGTAAAAAGACTTACACCTTCCATTGTGTGATTTAGTCTCTCACTTGCTCTCTCCATCGTTTGCAGTAACTGAGGAATTTCTTCCTGTAAAAAAGGAAGATCTGCTTGCTGAATGGCTTGATAAAAGAGGGCAAGCTCACTAAATTCTAATGCTTGTGTATTGACTTCATTGAGATTTTGGAGCGTTTCCGCTAAATCGATGTACTCTTGTTGTAGGAGCTGAGTTTGTAAGATCATATCCTGTGTCGGGGCCTCCAATTCTTGGGCAATTCCGCTAGTCAATCGCCCTAATATGGCCATCTGCTGACTGGCTACTAGTTGTTGTTGCTGCTCTTCAATTTCGGTTAAAACTTGTTGTAGCTCTGCACGGCGTTGATTACGCTTATCCGCTTCCTGTTGGTAGAGTTGCAAGGATAAACTCGAATTTAAATGAAAGGCATACATCAAACCAAATAGTGCAATGGTATAGACAATGTTTGATACGAGAGGTACGTGAGGAGCTTCTTTAACACCATTAGCAAGATAAAGCGTATAATCGGAATAATCACCGATATAGAGACTTATCAAAAAGACCAGAATCAAACCAATTGACAGAACGGCAAGCCTGATACTCCTAATGAGTACCAGCAAACCAATAGGTAACAGCATCCAGTATAGCGTCTTCAAATACAGCCCACCATTATTAAACATATAGTAGCCAACGCTGGCGCTGGTGATAAAGACGCCGATCAATACAGGGACCTGAATATGGCCGGTGCGAATAATGATGAGTAATAAGAGCAAGAGGAGAGCAAGTGGAATGAGAGTAAGCAGAATACCCGCAGTAAAATCATCCAGAACAAAATTGACCAATTGCATAATCATGGCTAGGCCTGCTGCCAAGATACCTGTTATCGCAGCCTTAAAGTCACGATAAACATAGGGGGAAGCCTTCAGGCGTGGATGAATCCAAGGGGTCAGATAGGTGTCAATCAGCTTCATAAAATCGAGGATACTACAAAGAAGCTCAATTTTTGCCTGAAAACCTACTAGTTCCTGGCCTTAATGCTGTGAGTTGGGCAGATTGCGTAGTAAACTGGAGTAGAACTTTGAACGGGATCATTTTGTGGTATTCCCTGAGAATAAGAGGTCCTCTATGTTTGATAAAAGGGAGCAGCTGGCCCTGGGATTGGCCGGCTTGGGTATTCTACAAACCAACTCAAAATATGGCGCTGTGGCCAGTCTTTTAGTAGGGCGCCTGTGCCTCGGTCGTAGACCCGAGCGTTGAAGGTGCCTTGGCTGGTCATGATACATTGCCAATAGTTGCCCGTCTCACTGAAAGCTTGCTTTTGTTCATCAATATAGCTTTCCAACAGGGGATGAGCATCAATGATAGCTGAAACTACCTCATCTTTAATGATGGATAGGTACAGTGGCGTTGCCATATGTTCTAGATGGAGTAACTCTCCATCCCGCTCTCGTTCCCATCCCCAACCGATACGCACGGAATACCCGGAACGGATAGCCTGTATCAGCTCTTCTTTACTTCCGGTAATCGGCTTTCCCTCTTCGTCGTGTTTAAATACTAATTGCCAACCGTCTGGCTTTTCGATGCTACGATCCGTAGATGGAGCGGGTTGGCAGGAAAAAATAAGTGTACTGATTGCCAATAGAAATAGAGACTTCATCGCGGTGTGATTTATGAGAAGTAATGTAAGCTTCAAAAAAGCTGGCGAGTAAGAAGGAGTATCTTAAAAAGATTTAGGATGTCATGTCCAGGATGAGTAAGGACACTACAAAGATAGGATCATTGAAGTAGATAAATGTTGCAATCCCGTTACCTAGGTGCCATTCACGAAAAAGGTCAGTTAAATGGGATGTAGCATAAACAAGAGCCATCTTGATCAAGAAGAGTGAAAATTGACACACCAGCACCGTCGCGCCATAGCAAGTCGGCAAAAAAGAAACTAGATGAGGTAGATGGCCAACAGCACACTAACTAGGGCAACTGTGGCATAACCCAAATTTTTCCATCTGGCCTCTATGGTCTCACTTTTGTAAAGCCCGTAAATTCCCAAAGGCGGCCAAAAGAGCAATAAAGTGCCAACCATCTGAGTATCGTTATACCATTTAACTTTAGATTCCATTTCTTCTTGATAAGATTTGTTTCTAAGGGAACGATAAGATAGTGATTCTTTTCGAATAAGATACAAAAAACAAAAATACTTACCATGGTAAGTATTTTTTCCTATCTTTGCTCAAAGTCTTAGCCTATGTCCTGTATAGATGATGATATGAATACTAAGTTTCAGAATGAGAAACATCGTTTCTTATCGAATATAGTATTCACGGCTAACTGGATTAAGAATCAATTTGAGGAGTTTATAAAACCTTTTGGCATCTCTCCTCAACAATTCAATATTCTTCGAATACTCAGAGGAGCGAAGGATTGGCTGAGCATGAATGAAGTCAAGGATCGCATGGTAGAGAAATCTCCTAATGCTACTAGACTTTGTGATAAGCTGCTTGAAAAGGGCTTATTGGAGCGAGTACGTTGCGAGGAGGATAGGAGGATGGTGCACCTCAAGATTTCTCAGAAGGGATTGGATCTATTACAAGAGATTGATGAGGTAGACGAAGACTCTTATGCTGGGTTTAAAGAGAATGTATCGGATGAGGAGGCTCGATTGGTGTCTCAGGTTTTGGACAAACTAAGGAGTTAAAATTTTTTTTCTAAAAAATTACCTGGGTAAATAAAACCCAGGTAAATAAATGATGACGAATTATGCAAAAAAGAGATCTTTGGATTTTCAGAATTGTAACCGGCTTATTTAGTTTATTGATCCTTTCTGGTGTAACGATGTATTTCGTTCAGAATGATATGGTCCGGGAAGCTTTTACTAATCTTGGTTATCCCACTTATCTAATTTATCCTTTGGCCATTGCCAAATTGTTAGGAATCACAGCGATTTGGACGAATAAGTCAAAAATGCTCAAGGAGTGGGCTTATGCCGGTTTTGTTTATGATTTGCTGTTGGCCATTTCTGCTCATATGAATATTGGTGATGGGGAGCAATGGGGAGCATTAGTGGGCTTAATTTTGGTAAGTGTATCCTACTATTACAATCGTAAGCTGTATCCATCTTAGTCAGTCAGGTGTACTAAGTGTCATTGACGAAATAATGCTCAGCAAAGGCTGTGGAACGATTGTTCTTTGTAGCAAAAATGATGCAAAGAAGATCATGGTTGAAACGGTCGGCACTTGGTACAGCTGCTATTCTCTCCCTACCTAATACGCAATGGGCACTGGCTTCTGAAGAAGCTATTGCGAATGGAGAGATTCGTTTAAATGCGAATGAGAACCCTTATGGCCCTTCCAAACAAGTTCGAAAAGCCCTGCAATCCTTATCTCCATTGGGTAATCGCTACCCTTGGGCGTTGAAGCAGGAATTAAAGGATAAATTAGCTCAACAATTTGATCTATCTCCCGACTGGTTTTTCCTGGGAGCGGGTTCTGCTGAATTGCTCGGCTTGCTGGGGCAGTACTATGGACGTCAATCAGACACTGTCGTAAGTCCCGCTCCAATATTTCCTTTGCTTCCCCAATATGTAGCTCGCCACGGGGGAGATTGGCAGCAAGTGGAAATGGAACCTAATGGTAAGATCTCACTATCAGCTATTTCGCAAGCTATCAGTGCAAATACCAAACTCCTGTATATCTGCAATCCTAATAACCCTACTGGTTGGACTTTCTCTAGTAAAGCGCTGAAAAGCTTTTGCCAGGCAGTACCGAAGCATATCGATATCTGCATTGATGAAGCTTATATTGAGTACACAGATGAGGGAGAAGCTGCTTCCGTGATTGAGCTTGTGGAGGCCCACCCCAATCTAATCGTCTGCCGCACTTTTTCCAAAATCTATGGTTTGGCGGGAATGAGAATCGGATATATGATTGCTCATCCCGATAAGATCAAAGTGTTCCGAGACTATCATACAGGGTTCGAACTGACTGTTTCTGCTTCTGCCTTACGAGCAGCTATTGTCGCCTTGGATGATCAAGGATTTGTGGCAGAAAGTCGCCTTAGGAACCAGAAAGCTTTAGCAGAAATGATGCGATTTTGCAAAAAACTGCAATTGCCTTATATCCTCTCTCAAGCTAACCATCTAGCCTTTAATCCGACTTCCCTAGATGCACCGTTTTTTGATCGAATGGAGCAGGCTTCGATCCGATTAGGTCAATTCCAGTATCGGGGAGAAGACTGGTGTCGCTTAACCATGGGGACGCAGGCAGAGATGCGCACTTTCCAGGAAAAACTGCAGGGTTTAACGGGCTAAAAGTAAATACTTCATGTTTTGGATTCTGCTGCCATGGCAGCGCTTAAGGGTATTTGTAACATATCTCTCAAGGCTCTGAAATCAGTGGCAGTGGGATCCGTTTCATCGGCATAGGTCCAGCCAAATTCCTCCGGGAAGTGTCGGGGGAAGACATGTAGATGATAGTGACCGATATCATTAAATGCGCCACCATTTTGCATCATGCTGTAGCCAGCAGGTTTAAAGTAGTACTTGAGCAAGCCCACATATATCTTGGCGCATTTCCAGATCCGCTCAAGCACTTTATCTGGAATCTCATCGATGTCCAGGTAGTGCTCGTTGGGAATGATCAGAGCGTGTCCCTTAGCGATCGGATCCATGTCAAAGAAGAGGCTGACCCATTGATCCTCATAAACGATCTTCTTTCGTTCTTGACGTAGCTGACAAAATCTACAATCCATTTAGGAAAACTAGCACTTTTTCATTAAAAAGAAGTGGCTGTTCCATATTAACTAGCTACGCGATATCCTCTTGTCATGGCAAAAGGCTTTCGTTAAGCAGAAGCACTTATCTTGGTGTAAGTCTGGAATGGAGAAAGTCATCGATCGTACAATGGGAGACAATTGAACAGTTAAAATCTTCAATATGCACGTCTTGTATCCAGCATGTCAATTCCTGAGAAGTATCTGCTGATCTCAGGACAAAATAAGTGTTGGAATACCCCATTTCTGCTAACTTATTTAGGATTGGACTAAGGTAGTCTAGACGAGTAGAGCGATCAATATATAGGAGCGGATGTGTCTTGTGCCGGCGCTCTTCCGGGAGCTTCACGAAATGCCTTTCTTTCCAAAGTGGAAGATCATCAATAGTGGAAAAGAGACTTCCTAAAAGCAATTTTGAATTGATCCCATAGCTCGTGCGGTGTTCTTCTTTAGGTTGGCCCACCTTGATATTCATCCATGTACTATTAGGCGCCAACGTATCAAGAACAAGTGGGGTTCTAGCAATGGGTAGATCAATATCAACCGGATCAAAAATGAAGAAATCACGCTGTTTGTCGCAACACCCTTCTTGACAGCGCAGCGCATAGAAGAACTTATCAAGCTCGTGATAGTTCATTTGTTGAAGTAAGAGGGTATCCTGCTTCCAACGATACCGGAACTCGTAGGATATACATTCTCCTCCAAAGTACATTTTCTGTTCTCTTTTCACTATTCCTCCTACTATACCATGATAACCCCCTATACCTGAATTTAATGTAGCTCTTTTATGAGGTAAGAAATCAATGGTCTGGATAAATTCGGTATCAGTAGGCCTGGATCCATCAGATCTTTTTACGTGCCAATGTCCCTCCAATTTGGGAGGGGAGGCGAGACAGAGGAGCCATAGAAATAGAGTAGAAATGCAGGCGGCAATGGGAATGGAGATGCGTTTAGCGGTGCTTTCGTTCATAACAGGTATCGGGTTTCCCTAGTAGAGATGCGAATTTGATAGGAAGCGGTGTACTAGAATAGATTTAGAACCTATAATTTTCCCTTGGCACAAATGATATTGCTAAAGAGGGATGATTCGGCATTCGTGAACGTACAAGAATGCTGTTTAATTTGTGACCTCCCTTTTATCTGCTTTGCCCCATTTTACGTACATTTGAACATAGCCCTCCACTTATTGATTGAACGAAACCCGTAGGTCTTAAGCATGGCACCCAAAATACTCGTGGTTGATGATGAGCCCCAGTTTGAACGACTTGTCTTACAGCGATTTCGGAGACAGTTAAGAGCTGGTGCATTTGAATTTGTCTTTGCTCATAATGGCAAAGCGGCGCTTCAGGTCTTGGCAGAACAAACCGATATACAGGCAGTTCTAAGTGATATTAATATGCCTGAAATGGATGGATTGGAACTAATCACTACGATCCACTCCACTTACCCTATGTTGAGGGTCGTGATCGTATCGGCTTACGGAGACATGGACAATATTCGCCAGGCAATGAACCAGGGGGCCTTTGATTTTGTGACTAAGCCTATCGATTTTGCCAATCTAGAAGCGACCATTCAAAAGACTTTGCGAGAGGTAGCAGTGATTCAGAAGGCCAAGCAAGCCGAAAAATTGGCCCTCAAGAATGAGCAGTTAGTGGAATTGGATCAGTTGAAATCGGAACTCTTTACTAATATTGCCCACGAATTTCGAACACCACTTACAGTGATATTGGGTATGGCAGACCAGATCAAAACCTCTCCAGAGGATTGGCTGGATAAGGGGGTGAGCATGATTCGTCGCAATGGTGGACAACTGCTACATCTAGTAAATGAGCTTTTAGAGCTTCGACAGTTAGAAGCAGGTAAACTGCAATTGAATGCCATCCATGCCAATATTGTTCCTTATATCAAGTATATAGCCGAGTCTTTCCGTCCAATGATGGAAAGTAAGGACCTGATGCTACATTTATTGATGGGTAAGGAGGAGTTGTCCATGGATTATGATCCAGAGCGATTACTCACTATTACATCTAATCTAGTTTCTAACGCAATCAAATATACCCCTACCGGAGGACATATTTACCTCCAATTAGATCAGGTGAACGAGCGTAAAATAGAAGGAGAGGAGGCAAGGCCCTATATGAAAATGAGTGTGAAGGACAGTGGGATAGGCATTGCGGAATCCGATATACCACAGCTATTTGAACGCTATTTTCAGGCAGACATTGGGGAGGAAGTACTGGAAAGTTTGGGGAATGGAAACTTAGCGCGGAGTGGAGTAGGTTTAGCTTTTGCCTCTCAATTGGCGCAGTTGATGGAAGGTCTAATCGAAGTGGATAGTAAGTTGGGTGAGGGATCTACTTTTACCCTTTGGCTGCCAGTTAAAGCTGAAAAAGAAAGAGGAGAAATAAAAACGACCACCAAAGATTTGGTCAAGGAAATAGCCTCTTTTGCCTCGGTAGAAGAAGCAGAAGCCATCGTGAATAAGCCCATTAGCAGTGCTAGTGAAAAACCGCTCTTGCTGCTGGTCGAAGACAACGCAGATATACGAGAATATATGGTATCCATCCTTTCGAGTAGCTACCAACTACAAGTAGCTAAAGATGGAGAGCAAGGAATAGACATGGCCTTGGCTCAAATACCTGATGCGATTATCAGTGATGTAATGATGCCTAAAAAGGACGGCTTGGAATTGTGTGAGCACCTGAAGAATGATCAAAGAACCAGCCATATTCCCATCATTCTACTGACGGCCAAAGCTGATGATCTCTCTCGAATTGAAGGCCTGAAACGAGGTGCGGATGCTTATTTAAGTAAGCCTTTTCAGGCAGAAGAGTTAAAGATTCGCCTGGAGCAACAGCTTGCTTTACGTAAGCGATTGCAAGACTATTTCTCGAAGCGCATACTCGATTCTAAGCCAGTGTCGGATACCCAGTCAGATAACCCGTTATTTTCTAATATTGAAGATAGTTTTATCGCTCGTTTCCATCAAAATCTGGAGGAGAATATAGAAGATGAAAATTTTGGCATTACCGAGATGTGCGGTGCAATGGCCATGAGCCGAGCACAACTCCATCGAAAGATCAAGGCACTAACTGGTCTTTCTACTTCCCATTATATGCGTGCGATACGCCTTCAAAAAGCGCGTCAACTTTTGGAGTCTACAGATCTCAATATCTCAGAGGTATCCTACCGAGTAGGATTCAAGGATCCAAAGTATTTTTCTCGAACCTATTCAGAGGTATTCGGCTTTGCGCCTACGGAAACGCCTAAGGTATCATAATGAAGTCCCATTTCGACTAGAAAGAAACAATAGTCCACCTTTTTGCAACAATAGTGAGAAGCCTTCGGCAACATTGGTCGTACCTTAGAGGACTTAATTACCTATTTCAAGAAGCTGTGTATGAAGGGATACTTTTACATGATTGCGTTGAGTTTAGTGTGGATAGCCTATTTGCCTGTTGTAGGACAGCAGGCTAGTGCTAAGGTGGAAAAATTAGAAGCAAAGCTAGCTCAAGTAGATGGAGTAGAACGGATAAATGTTCTACTTCAACTAGTTGAAGAAACTCGTATGACTTCCACTAAGAAGGCTAAAGATTATGGGCAAGAAGCGCGGAAATTGAGTGAAAAGTTAAACTCCTCAATAGGGTTGATGAACAGCAATTACCTTTTGGGAGAATTGGAGAAGGAGGAACGGCACTATCGACGAGCGGCTAACCGACTAGAAGAAAGTGTCGCAGCTGCGAGGAGTATCAAGGATACGGATGGCTTATTAAGAAGCTTAATTTTGTTGAAGAAGGTGTACATCCTTGATAAGCGGCAACGGAGGTGGGTAGAGACAGAAAAGGAGATTCAAGCTATACAGCAACGTGAGGACCTGAATGAAAAGACAGAGATATTAGCCGACCTAGAACAAGATTACGATAAAAAAGTACGAGAGCTTCGGGTCACCCGTGGGCAGCGGAGTCGCTTAGCTCAAGAGAAAGCAGAAGTGGAAACTGTTCTTGCTGAAACGACGGAAGAGAAATTGCGACAGGAGGCCGAATTGGCTTTATTGGCCCAAGAGAAAGCCGAATTAGAGCTAGCAACGTCTCAGCTGGAAAAAGAAGCGGCGATGGCCGCCCTAGATGCAGCGGAAAAAGAGAATGATCTTCTTCAATCCAGGGCCAAGTTAAAGCGCCAGCAGTTTTGGCAAGTTGTCTTGGGACTTGGCCTCTTATCCGCTATTGCGATAATATTTCAACTAGTTCGTTACCAAAGACTTAAAAAGCAAAATGCGGAGGAGCGCCTGCAAACACAACGCCAACTATTGATGCAGGAAAAAATGGCTACGCTAGGTCAACTTACCGCAGGAATTGCACATGAGATTAAGAATCCACTCAACTTTGTTAACAACTTTGCAGAAGGCTCCCTAGAATTGAGCGAGGAACTCGCAGAAACACTGGAGAAAGAGAAGCAAAATATCGATGAAGAGAATTATAGCCTTAGTCTTGAAATTGTAGAAGATCTCAAGAATAATGCGAGTGATATTCTCGAAAATGGTAAGCGTGCAGATCGTATTGTGCATAGTATGATGGAGCACGCTCGAGGAGGGGATGGTCAGCCACAGGCTACCCAAGTGAATCGACTAGTGGCAGATAACCTCAATTTGGCATATCACGGCTATCGGGCAAATTTGCCTTCTTTCCAATTAGAAATAGCAACGGATTTCGAAGAGCAGTTACCTCCCATCACACTTGTACCGCAAGAGCTAAGTCGGGTACTTCTCAATATCATTAATAATGCTTGCTATGCACTACACGAGAAGCAACAGCAGAAAATAGAAGGCTACCGATCAAAACTAGACGTGCAAACCGCTAAAGAGGGAGAAGAATTGGTCATACGAATAACTGATAATGGACCAGGGATACCTGAAAAAGTACGTTCCGAAATTTTTAATCCATTTTTTACAACTAAACCAACAGGAGAGGGCAATGCTGGCTTGGGCTTATCGATTTGCTACGAGATTATTGTACAAAATTTAGGCGGGAAATTGGAAGTAGAAAGTGAGGTCGGCAATTTCACTGAATTTATTATTCGGGTGCCCTACGCGACATCTGCTGCGGTTACTAGCAGTGCAGCCTAGGCAAGATCCCCTTTTTCTAGTTCCCAGCCGTACTTTTCCCAATCCTCTGCATAGTCTATATCAGATAGTGGTTTGAGTAGGTGGCAACTTCCACCAAGGGCTTTCATTTTCTCTAAGCTCAATTGTGCAACTTGCTCCGTACTCCAAGGCATGTTTTCGAATAGCGAAGGTGTAAATTGATTCATCCCTAGCAAATAATAGCCTCCATCTAAGGCAGGGCCCAAGACAAAGTCATTGGTATCTAAGGCTTGGAATGCTTCTTCAACAATTTCATGACTTAAACTTGCACAATCGCTTCCGATGATCAGCACCTTGTCATGTTGTTCAAAGGCTCTTTCAAAACCTTGCTTGATTTTTTCGCCTAAATCCCCCGCTGACTGAAGAAATTTTTGAAAATACCTTGCAGACCAGCCATCTGTTTCATCGATAAAGTGAGAATAAAAGAGTAATCTATCTGTATTGAGGCTTTCCGCAATTTGACGCGTGTGCTGTAGTAGCGCCATATAAATGTCTAAAGCTTCCCGGTCACCTACTGTTTGTGCCAGTCGAGTCTTGACCTTTCCCAGCTCTGGGTTTCTTACGAATATGATTAATGCTCTATTTTGAGTCATAATATGTTATTTTGCTCAACTGCTTTTAGATTAAAATTACTAGATATCTATTTTTTTAATCTATATTTATGGTAAATCACTACTCTTCCATGCCGAGCAGTTGTGCTTCCATCTATCTATAAAAATGTGTTCGCAAAAACTATGGCGTATTCCGTTGAGCAAATGTAGGGTAGAATCCTATAAAGAATTTGTCTGCTGGAATAATATTGAACCTATTTTATGATAAAAAGAGTGTAGTCTCCGGCCCAGCTCACTGAATTCGTCTCATTATTGTTGAACACCTTCCGACAAAGATCCCGATTGTTTAGACACTAGAACAATTTTCATCATCACTAATTGCAGTGTGTACAAAGTACTAAGAAGCTATTTGAGTTTAGCTGTTGAAATTTGTTATAGAAGGTTTTCGAGTCAATTGAGGCAGCAAAACCGGAGTTTAGCAGCGCTAAATGAGGATTTGGCTAACGAAAAGAGGCTCTAAA